>ERZ1370068.6186-contig-5186_pt1 | contig 529236 bp, 759 predicted proteins | sample MGYA00561227_ERZ1370068 | MGnify/ENA primary metagenome ERZ1370068 (study PRJEB38410, sample SAMEA6850437) | metagenome | study: Metagenomic assessment of the ecological functions of the soil: analysis of the soil microbiota associated with the...
GTTACGTATTGCTATCCCGCCGTCCCGATGTGGCTCAATGCAACTCGCAGCAAGCGTTACCGGCGGGGCTGACCCTGATTAAGGAAAGCCCCGCCGCTCGATTTGTGTGCGGTTTGTGTGCAGGGGGCGCAGGTCAATTACCAGTTAGGCTGCTCCAACCAATTGAGGTCTGGTGGACCCTTTGGCGGCTAAGCGAGAGACGCGATCTAAACTTCTCCACGGCCTCTATCGCGACACTGATGGCGACGAACATGCCATGGTTTCTATGTGGGAACTTGCCGACAAGCTCGGAATAGAAAGGGAGCTGGCGACCAAGGCGGTTCAGTATCTCGTCGGTGAGTTCCTTTGTTGCCCATCGAGCTTTGGGTGGAGCCATCGGCATCACCCACTTTGGCGTTGTGCAGGTGGAGGAGGCGCTCTCGCGCCCGGAAGAGAGCACCAAGTACTTTCCTCCGGTCATCAACATCATGAATGTTCACTCAATTACCAATTCTCAAGTCCAGCAGGGTACCACTGAAAGCACCCAGAACCAATCAATTGACCCAGGCGCCATCGATTCACCCGAGAGCTCGCATCGAGGCTGGCAGCCTCCGTTCAGGAGCTTCTGACGCCGCCTCCCGTGCACGACTCACAGCCGACCATCGCCACTCTGCAGGCACAGCTCGCTTTGAGCGCCCTACATCGCGGCATTGTTCGGGAGATTCTCTCAAGCATTCGAGCCATCCTAGAGGGAAGCTTTAGTCACCTGGTCGCCTCCGGTCTTCTCGAGCACATGTGGGTGTAATCACCGCTGCTCTGGCGCACTGAGCGGCCTAACAAGCGCTTGAAGCTGGCGGGCGCGACCCGCTTTAGATGGGAGCGGTCTGATCAGATGGTGCGGCAACAATGGAACGTTGATTTGGTCAATGTCGCCCGCAGCTACGCGTGGCGTTAATAGCACTTTGTACGACTGTACTTCAATTCGCACGGACGATCACTCGGACAGCGTTACAACTATGACCCTTCCAAGCGTCGTGAACCATCACTCCGTGCGTGCCCGCTGCCCTGACTGCGGCGCAGTAAGCCTTTGACCATCGAGACGGCAACCAAGAATGGGACGCCATCGAGCAGGCGGGGCCGCACGCATTACGCCGGCACACTCTGCCATAGCATCTTCTACCGCTTTGCGCTGCTCCGGGTGCGGGCGCGGAGCATTGTCGAAGATTCACTGACAGGCAGTGCAGCGCTGCTCGAATGGTTCTATCCGCGGGCTCTGGCGAACGCCCGCTCCCCGCTGGCGTGCCAGATGGCATTCAAAAGCGAGTATCGAGAAGCGGAGCTTTGCGCATCCATCGAGGCCTGGCGCGCGGCGAGTGCTTTGCTTCGGTCTTCCTTAGAAAAAGGCTCTAAAGGCCAACGGGTACGTGAAGGGCTCTCTTCCTCGAGGCCAAGATTGATCTCGCTAGCGATGGGGTTATCACCGCCGCCCGCAAGCAAAGCTCACGACGATATCCGTGTGCTAGGTAATGAGGTTAAAAATGACGAATGGAGAGAGGTGACAGCTGAGGAGGTTCAACTCGCGCTTCACTACGTTCAGAGGGTATTAGAAGACCTGTATGATGATCGCCCCTCAGTCCAGGCGATCCTGATCGACAAGAAACGCCTCCTACAGCCATAGGGCGTCGTGGCTACCGTTCCCCTGACTGCGTTCGCTCCATGAGCCTGATCAAGTCAAAGAAACGCGTCGCCGACCACGGGGAGGTATTCACTCCTCCGTGGATGGTCGAGGCGATGCTCGACCTCGTCAAGGACGAGACCGAGCGCATTGACTCCCGCTTCCTGGAGCCGGCGTGCGGGAGCGGGAACTTCCTCGTCCGGGTCCTGCAGCGCAAGCTCGCCGCCGTCGAACTCAAGTTCGGAAAGTCCGACTTCGAAAAGCGGCACTACGCCCTGCTCGCTCTGATGTGCATCTACGGGATCGAGCTCCTGGCGGACAACATCGCCGAGTGCCGCGCGAACATGCTGGAGATCCTCGCCGAGTATCTGAATCATCGATGAGTCGGACGACTCTGTACCGCGCCGCGTCCTACGTGCTGTCGCAGAACCTCGTGCACGGCGACGCGCTGACGATGCGCACGCATGACGGCCAGCCCATCACCTTTGCCGAGTGGGGCTACCTCGGCAAGGGCAAGTTCCAGCGGCGCGACTTCCGCTTCGACGTTCTCACTGGCTCATCGGCCTTCAGCGCGGAGGGTTCGCTCTTCGCTCATCTGGGCAAGCACGAGATCTTCACGCCGACCAAGACCTACCCGCCGATGACGGTGAGCGAACTGCCGCCGCCGCGCTCGGAGGCACGCCGAAGGAGGCCGCATGAGCGACGCAGGCAAGTTTCGCGCTGCGCGGCCGCAACCCGGATGTGCTGACGTGCATCGCGAACCTCTCGAACGACGAGGTGTTCACGCCGCCCGAGTTCGCGAACCGGATGCTGGACACGCTGGCCGAGGCGTGGGCGGCCGACAACAACGGCGCGAACATCTGGGCGGACAAGACGGTGAGGTTCCTCGACCCGTGCACGAAGTCGGGCGTGTTCCTGCGCGAGATCACCAGCCGCCTCACCAAAGGATCTGGCGGACGAGATTCCGAACCTCGAAGAGCGCGTCGATCACATCCTGACCAAGCAGGTGTTCGGCATCGGCATCACGTATCTCACCAGCCTGCTGGCGCGGCGGAGCGTGTATTGCTCGAAGCACGCCAAGGGCAAGCACTCCATCGCCAAGTCGCTTCGCCAGCGACGCGGGCAACATCTGGTTCGAGCGCATCGGAGCACACGTGGGTGGATGGCAGGTGCAAGTACTGCGGCGCGAGCCAGAAGACGCTTTGACCGCGGCGAAGGGCTTGAAACCCACGCCTACGCGTTCATTCACACCGACGACATCAAGACTCGCGTGGCCGAGTTGTTTGGAGGCGATATGCAGTTCGACGTGATCATCGGCAACCCGCCGTATCAACTCAACGATGATGGATTTCGGCACGCAGGCGCAGCGCCCATTTATCAGCAGTTCGTCGAGCAGGCTAAGGCGCTGGAGCCCCGACTACCTTTGCATGGTTATCCCTGCGCGGTGGTTCTCGGGCGGCATGGGCCTGGACGAGTTCCGCGAGTCGATGCTCGCCGACGATCGCCTGCGCTCAATTGACGACTATCTCACCGCGCGTCGGACGTCTTTCCCGGGGTGGGCCTCAAGGGCGGCGTCTGCTACTTCCTCTGGGACCGCGACAATCCCGGACTCATGCCGCGTCACCACTCACTTCAAGGACGAGCCACCCTCGACAGCAACCCGCCCACTCCTCGAAGAGGGCGTGGATGTCTTCATCCGCTTCAATGAAGGGTTGTCGATCCTCAAGAAGGTCGTTGCTGTCGAAACGGGCAGCGACGACTCCTTGAGCTTCCTGAGAGCGAAGAAGTTTCGATCGAGCTGGTCAGCTTCCGGATCAGCGCATTCGGGCTCGACACCACCTTCAGGGGCAAAGAGTAGCCAAAGGCCGGTGACGTAGTGGTCTATCAGGAACGGTGGCACGGGATACGTCCGCAGAAGATCGGAAATTACGAAGGAACGAGCCGTCTTCGATAAGTGGAAGGTCTTCAGTTGGCTGCGCTGCCCCGGGACCGGCAACAGGGACACCTACCCGCACAGGATCATCAGCACGCCATTTATCGGAGAGCCGGGAAGCATCTCTTCGTGAGACGTATCATCTATATTGGGCCGTTCGACTCGAAGGACTCAGGCCGAAAGTGTCTTGTCCTACCTCTCCTGTCGGCTGACTCTGCCTCCCGATTCTTCTGCACAAGCCATCCCAACACACGACGCGCAAGGTCTACTCCTTCGTGCCAACCGCAGAAGTGGACGAGGCGGTGGACGGATGAGGACCTCTTACGCGAAATATGGCATCACCGCTAGTGAGATCGCGTTCATCGAGAAGGTTGTCCGCCCGATGGACCTCAGCGGAGCCCGCTGAGGATGACATAAGGCCATCGAAGAAATCCTCGCGCCTGCCGGAAGCCCGGCCCCGCGCATCTACGCCTACTCGATTGACGACGAGGCGCACGAGGGTCTCCTCAAGGTGGGCCAGACCACGCGCGACGTGAAGCAGCGCGTCGCCGAGCAGCTCAAGACCGCCGCCATCAAGAACTACACGATCGAGCTGGACGAGTCCGCCGAGCGCGACGACGGCACGATCTTCACCGATCACGACGTGCGCGCGGCGCTCGTCAAGAAAGGCTTCGAGAACACCGAACTGGAATGGATGCGCTGCACGGTCAAGGACGTGAAGACCGTGCTCACCGAACTGCGCACCGGCCAGCAGTTCACCGGCACGCATCACGAGACCTTCGCGATGCGCCGCCGAGCAGGCCGAGGCCGTGAACAAGACGCACGCCTACTTCCACTCCATCTGGAAGGAGGATATGCACGCCGTCCCGCGCTTCCTCTGGAACGCGAAGATGCGCTTCGGCAAGACCTTCACCACCTATCAGCTCGCCAGGAAGCTCGGCGCCAAGCGCGTGCTCGTGGTGACCTTCAAGCCCGCCGTGGAGGATGCGTGGCAGACGGACCTCGAAGTCCCACGTGGACTTCGACGGCTGGCAGTACCTCTCGCGCAACTCCGACAGCGACCCGACCAAGATCGACCGCCAAGAAGCCGGTCGTCTATTTCGGCTCCTTCCAGGACCTGCTCGGCCGCGATGCGGCGGGGAACATCAAGCCGAAGAACGAATGGCTCCACAAGGTGAAGTGGGACCTCGTGGTGTTCGACGAATACCACTTCGGCGCGTGGCGCGACACCGCGAAGGAGCTGTTCGAGGGCGAGGAGGAGGCGGTCGCCAAGAAGGAGACCAAGCTCGAATACGCCGCCGGCCTGGAGGAGGTGAACGAGGACCTCAGCGTGCTCTCGGAGAAGGAGACCGAGTTCCTGCCCATCACGACCAAGGCGTACCTCTACCTCTCCGGCACGCCGTTCAAGGCGCTGGCCACGGGCGAGTTCATCGAGGAACAGATCTTCAACTGGACGTACACCGACGAGCAGCGCGCCAAGGAGGAGTTCGCCGCGAAGAACCCCGGCAAGTGGAACCCCTACGGCGCGCTGCCGCAGATGCGCCTGCTGACCTATCAGATGCCGGACGAGCTGCTGGCGATCGCGAGCGCCGGGGAGTTCGACGAGTTCGATCTCAACGAGTTCTTCGCGGCATCCGGCACGGGCAAGGAGCGCGCAGTTCAAGCACAAGAGCGACGTGCAGAAGTGGCTGGACATCATCCGCGGCTCGTACGCGCCGCAAGGCGGTCGAGCACCTCAAGACCGGCACGCGGCCGCCGTTTCCGTATTCGGACGTCCGCCTGCTGCCGTACCTCCAGCACTCGTTCTGGTTCCTGCCGAACGTCGCGGCCTGTCACGCGATGGCGAACCTGCTGGCCGAGAAGCACAACACGTTCTGGCACGACTACGAGGTCGTCGTCGCGGCCGGCGCGTCGGCGGGCATCGGGCTGGACGCGCTGCCGCCCGTGCGCAAGGCCATCGGGAGCGGATTCGAGACCAAGACCATCACGCTCTCGTGCGGCAAGCTCACCACCGGCGTCACCGTGCCGCAGTGGTCATCGATCCTGATGCTGCGCAATCTCAAGTCGCCGGAGACCTACTTTCAGGCCGCGTTCCGCGTGCAGTCGCCGTGGTCCATCAAGAACCCCAACGGCGACAACCCGAACGAGGAGGAGATCCTCAAGCCCGTCTGTTTCGTGTTCGACTTCGCGCCCACCCGCGCGCTGCGGCAGCTCTCCGAGTACGGGATCGGACTCTCGCCCAAGCGAGCCGAACCCGGAGAACGCCGTCAAGGACCTCGTGTCGTTCCTGCCCGTGCTGGCCTATGACGGCGCGAACATGACGCAGATTGACGCGGGCGGCATCCTCGACATCGCGATGGCGGGCACCTCGGCCACGCTGCTGGCGCGCAAGTGGGAGTCCGCGCTGCTCGTGAACGTGGACAACGACACCCTGCGCCGCATCCTCGACAACCCCGAGGCGATGGCCGCCGTGGAGCGCATCGAGGGCTGGCGCTCGCTCGGCGACAACATCATCGAGACCATCATCAACAAGAGCGAGAAGGTCAAGGAGCTCAAGAACAAGGCCAAGGACGAGCGACCTGACGGCAGAAGCAGAAGAAGCAGCTCACCGACGAGGAGAAGGAGTACAAGTCCAAGCGCAAGCTCGTGCAGGAGAAGCTGATCAAGTTCGCCACGCGCATTCCGGCGTTCATGTACCTGACCGACTTCCGCGAGAACACGCTGCAGGATGTGATCACCAAGCTGGAGCCGGACTTGTTTCTGGCCGTCACCGGCCTGACGGTGAAGGACTTCCACCTGCTCGTGCGCCTCAAGGTGTTCAACACCGAGCAGATGAACCAGGCCGTCTTCGCCTTCCGCCGCTACGAAGACGCCTCGCTCCGCTACACGGGCATCGAGAGCCACGAGGGCCTGACCCACTACGGGCTCTACGACACCGTGGTGGCGAGAGAAGGCGGCCGCCTCACGCTGATAACGCGCCGCCAAACTGGAATGGACTCCAGCCTGGCAGGTCAATGGGATGATCTTCTCCTACTTCCCTCCAGTCGCGAATAAGATGGTTTCCAACTTCTCCGCAGCTCTTTGTTGCATATCCGGTAGAACGTGGCTGTAGACGTCGAGCGTGAGTGAGGCACTTGCATGCCCGGAGCCGTTTCTGACAATGACTTTCACGTTCTCTCCTGCCCCGAGTAGGGAGCGTCGCGCACGTGCCTGAGATCGCAGGGTCGCAGATGCGGAAGGTCAGGCCCGCGCCAGCGGTTTGAAGCTACGGCTGACTAGGATCCGGTATCTCAAGTGGGTTCCCGCGACTTGTGCTGAACACCAAATCAAGATCGTTCCAGCGGAGCCAGCTCGTAGACGTTCTTCGAGCTGCTTGGGTGCGATGACCCGCCAGCGAGCGACGGGCTGACGGCGAGAGTAATCACTTAGCCTTGGCTGTTTTGCTTCGATTTGAGTCGCCACTCCCCTCTAGGGCGCCATACCAAGGTTCTTTGACCTCAACCTGTCGCCGTCGAAGTCTTCCCCACTTTGAGCAGCGCCTCGCCTCGACGAAGACCGAGGTGAAAGTAGCAGGGTCCAAAGCGCCTGCCAGCGGGTGCCTTGAGCTATTTGAAGGAATCTCCCCGCTTCTTCGGCGTTGAGGGAACGCATTCGCGCCGCTCCGTCCTCGGTAGGTCACCCAGTTTGGCGGGGTTCCCGTGCCAGCATCCGCCATTTTACGGCCTGTTCGAGGGCCGGGAGTGGACTACCGAAATGCACGTAACGCACCGTTCGCGAGGAAAGGGCCTCGCGCCAGCATGGCCGCGTAAACTGCTTGTATCTCCGGAGCGGTAATTTGCACCAGCCTTACGACCTAGTGGGTCGGAGATACCGATCGGCCAGCGACTTGTAGTCGAGGTAGTCTGCTCTCCTTCACGCGGGGCTTCGCAGAAGTCTCCCAGCCAGTCGCCAAGGTACTCTCCGAAGGCCTTTTTCACTTGCCTCCACGAAGGTGTCGGTATGTCCAGGTCGCGGAGAACTCCTGGTGCGGTACCTCTCGGCATCCTTCTTTGTTCCCCGGATCGTCTTGTTGTGGTAGAGCCGTTTGCCCTTTGAATCCCGCCCGAGGGGGAATTCTGACCAGCCAGGTATTCTCGCCTCTCGCGATCAGTTGACCGGGGCATTCTTTTCTCCTGTGGGAAAATCAGAGTGTGCAACACATAAATGCAAAACACAGGGCTTAGCAAGTCAATACATTACAGCAAGTTAGGGAGGCGACCCACTGATTGAGCATCAGTGAATTCCGGCGGTGCGCGGGCGTCATCTGCGGGCCCAGTAGAGGCCGGGAACAGCCTCCATTTCCGCTTTTTGCGACCAAAGCGACCGGTAGCGCCAGCCACGCCGGCTCATTTGTCGCCTCTGTCGCACGCCATCGCTCTACAGCTCGACCCCCGTGCCTCGCCTCCTGACCTGGCAGGCCAATCTCCTTGAGCGGACAGAGTCCCGGGAGTTGCGCTCGAGTCACCCCGTTACTCTGATGGCGTGCTGAAATGGCGTCGCGTGATCTCGGTCCCGGGCCATTCCCTCGGGACGTGTTGAGCCTCGCGCAGAATGGCATCGGCGATTGGGTCGCCCAGCGCGTCACCAAGGGTCAGCGAACCGCGCCGAATCCTCGGACGTACCGCCATAGGGCGAGAGCAGCCCCTGGAGATGTGCGACTCGAATCAGCGATGTGTGGTCCATGAGGGCGTTAGAGACAAGTATGCGAGGCGCATAACCTGCGCCTCTGCTCGGGGATGTCGCGGCTCCAAGGAGTCCAGGCTTTCCTCTGAGAGTGTGAGCGATACGCTGCTCGTGCCAAAAGCACTCTGGCGGCCGGATCCCTGGTCATCCGTTGAATTCCCCCTGCCAACGTTCAGCGCCCTCTCACGGACAGCCTCCCCGAGGGAGCGTAGGCTCTCCGTCCCCGAGGTCTCGCACCCCCTCAGGTGCAGGGCATTTTGAGCGTCGAACACAGGGCCATCAGGAAACGGTTCAGGAACCCATTTAAGCAACTTCGGTGTGGTTTAGCTGCCTCAGCAGCTCGTCGCCGGTGATGTGACCGATGATCGAGATATGAGCGTCTGTTGCTTGAGCGGGGTGAATCTCTTCGTCATGCTGCGTAACATGCCGCCGTCCCAAGCCTGTCGAACGATCGCTTCGAGAGCGTATTACCATCATCTTCCTAAGTACTTTTGAGTGTCGAGCGCGAACCTCAGATTCAATGATGAGGAGCCTCTCTGTCTGGTATACCAGTGATCCCCTCAGTTACGATCATTCCTTCACTTTCACCAGGCCTCCTCCCCGCCTGGCCAGTTCGATAGGGTCTCTCCTCACATTCCAAATGAGTCCTCTGGCCTCGAGGATAGACCCGGACTTGACGTGGTTCTGGTGCCACCTCGGTCGTCCGCGATTGAGAGAATCCGCAATATTTGGCCCAAGGAAGCGCCTTTGCGACCCCTTCGACGTCATGCCGACCAGAAGACAGTTCAGATTCATCCCATGTCGATCAGCTTCAACCATGACAGCGAGGGGCCCTCGTCCCACCGAGTTGCCAAATCCAACGATGAATTGAATGAGCAGGGCAGCCTCGTCTCGCCTCCGTGTGGGCGAGATGCGGCGTACCACCCTCTCCAGCAAGTCTCGCGGAACGCCCTCAGGCCGAAGCGGAGCGTGTTCATTCCACAGGATCGGCGTCTAGTCTAGGGGTCGACTTGATCCTTTCTCGGCCCGCAATGCTGCGGACGGTTCGCACAACCTCTTGAATCTTGGAGTGAGAGGGTCGCACCTAGACCTAATATTCCATTCGAGACAGAGTTCCATCGTTTCGGTCTCTGGAACAGCCCCGGCCAATAAGGGAACCCGCATGGCGCGCCAGGGCCGTCACTGCGCTGCCACCTCGGGATTCTCTCGCCGGTCGAGGCAACAGAGCTGTTCGACTTGTTCAGCCCTGGGTGAACCCCTCAGCAGCGATTCCGGCATTGGGGCGGGGTCGCAGTCCGGCCCGAGACCATTCTCACAGTCCGAGCGATATCGCGTTCCTGAAACGTGTGAGTGGAGGGAGGGGCAAACGATGTATCCGCCATCCCCTCGAACATCGACCTCTTCACGGAGGCGGACCGTGTTTCCAACCGAGAAACCGGGGTGCCGGAATAGGAGGTGCCGTCCCCGTTTGCCGGTGATACTGGTCGGGGGCCGCGTGGCACTCCAGTGAGCCTCCTCAACGGCCCTTTCCCCATTCGGGCCACATCGACGTCCAGTGACGACAATCCCACTGATGGCGCTCTGCGCTGCAGTCCCGACGCTGGCGTCGGGCCAGCGGGTGAACCATCCACTCAATGACGTCCGGGTTTTCTTCGCCGAAGCGTCCTTCAGGCTGCGTTCTGAGTTCGGGGGATGCTTTCCAGGGCCCTGGCAATCCGGGCCACCGCAAGAGCACCGGCCCCTGAGACCGAATGCAGAGCGTATGACAGCCCCAGCCTGGGCCGCATACCCCAGCGCCGCGTGCGGATTGAGCCCGGTCCGCTCCTCGATGCGACAAGGCGCGGTTCGCAGCCTCACGGCGCCATCCACCAGGAAGCCGGCGCGTCCCGCCGTTCCTGCATCCATCTCCTGAGGTGCCTGGAAAGTCCACCGAAGCTGGCGCCCCAGACGAATCACGGGGATAGCTTCGGTCCGCGCGAGCTGGTGGGCACGCTCAAGGGAGACGTCGAGAATCTTGGCGACTCTCGGGGATACGTAGGAGCTTCACAGTTCACCTCCGAGGGTGGGGATTCCATCAATCACGACTCGGACGGAGAACCTGCAACGAGGAAGAACTCAAACAAACTGGTGGAAAGGTCCGACGGTGCTAAACGTCACCGCGTGGGAGTGAGGAACCTTACGGAACACCCTGTGGCCTCCCAGGATGCCCTTTCGTAGCGGAACGGCTAACTGTCGCGAGGCCTTCTGAAGCCCATCTCGAATCGCACTGAAACCAGTGTGCTCGCTACGCACGCTACCATATCGCTCTTTTCTGGAGTGGCCTCCCCGCGCTGTATGTCTCCGGCGATTCTGTCGGTGACTCCAAAGCTGAATTTGCCAGCGACAAAACCACTCGATATGGCGTAGCGGATTGGGATTCGCCTTTGAGGGCCGCAACTGGCGTTCGCAAATAACCCTTTTCTTCCGCGCGCTTTCTTCCATCCGTTCGAAATAGGCATTTACAGAAGATTTGAATTGCCTTCGAATGCGCTTTTGAGCGCTAGTTTCTGACTCACGCGTCACTTCCCACCCCAAATTGTCAAAAATCTGAATGCTGTTTCTGGGCTCCGGAATGACATTCTCACCGTTATAGCCCCGAAATGACCAACCCTTTCTTCACGTTGTTGACCGCTCCAGCGATGATACAGCGTATGCAATGCAGTATTCCGACCCAATCCGCGTCGAGGCACCATTTCAGCGACCATTTGTACAACGATTCTGTCAGCTCTTCCAGCGTGGGAGATTCTTGTCGCCATTCATTCGACTTTCCGCAATAACTTCGCAACTGAGCACGACGAGTTGTCCGGTCGCCGGATGATGGGGCAAAAGTGTGTGTCGAGCGCGACGAGGTAATTTGCGTTCACCATTTCCACGAGCTGAATCAAGGACTTCTGGCGCGTTCGCTTCGATCTGCCGCAACAGCTCCATTTTGGGCGTACCACTGCGGCGTAGGACACCGTATCGGGTGAGCAGAACTCCCCTACTCCCAGGCGCTCGACTGGCGGTGCAATCCTTCAGGGCGGTTCGCTGACGGGATTCAGGTCTCATGGCGAGGTCAGAAATGTGTGCAGGAATGCGTGTGTGCAGGACCACCCAAACTCGGCCCATTTCACTCAAACTCCGGAGAAGTGTGGTTGAGGGGCTAATCTCTTGAAAGACACCGCTTAGGACAACTGGGCGCAAGTCGGCCCGGATTCAGCAAAAACTCATCGAAACGAAATGGGGTTCAGGGGTCGCGGGTTCGGAATCCCGCCGTCCCGATGGTGAACAAAGAAGCTCCGCAACGACACTCGTTGTGGAGCTTTTTCTTTGGCCCTCGCCGGGTAGGAGGCAAGACCGCTAAGCGTGTAGGCCGAATTCCTACCGATAAGTTCGCGGCGGCGAAATAGCTCCATCACGAACCCATCCCTAACGTTGGAAGACCGTGAACACCGCCGCGATTGCCCCACGTCCGTCGCCTACACCGGCGCGCCACTCTACGCCCGGCGCTGGCAGCAAACGTCTGAACTCGGTGGACATGCTGCGTGGCCTGGTCATCGTCATCATGACCCTGGATCATGTCCGGGACTACTTCACGTCGGCGAGGTTCGATGCGACGGATCTGACTCCAGACTACAGCTGCGCTGTTTCTCACCCGCTGGATCACCCATTTCTGCGCACCCACCTTCGTGCTGCTCGCGGGGACCAGCGCCTGGCTCGCGGGCCGTCGGCGGAGCCGAGGTGAACTCGCCGGCTTCCTGCTCAAGCGGTGGGCTCTGGCTGGTGCTGCTCGAGTTCACCCTGGTGTCATTCGCCTGGTACCTCAATTTCCGCTTCGAGCTCGGCTTGCGGGCCCAGGTGATCTGGGCGATCGGAGTCTCGATGATCGCGCTGGCCGGGCTGGATCTACCTTCCCCGCTCGACGATCCTGGCGATTGCGGTCGCCATCGTCGCCGGACATAACCTGCTGGATGGCATCACGCCGCAGGATGCGGGGAGCCTCGCGACGCTGTGGACCGTGCTCCATGTCCAGGGCCAGCTCCCTGGGCTGCCCGTGTTCGTGACCTATCCCCTGCTGCCCTGGATCGGCGTGATGGCGCTCGGCTACCTGCTCGGTCCCGTGCTGGACCTGCCGGGTGATCAGCGGCGCCGGACTCTGGTTCGCCTGGGACTCGCGATGATCGCGGGATTCCTGCTGCTCAGGACGCTCAATGTCTACGGCGATCCCGCCCCGTGGAGCCCGCAACGCAACGGCCTGATGACGCTGTTCTCCGTTCATCAACGTGACCAAGTATCCCGCGTCGCTTCAGTTCCTGCTGATCACCCTGGGACCCGCGCTGGTCGGGTTGGCTTTCCTGGAGCGGTTGCGGGGCCCAGGTCGCGGAGTGGCTCCGGGTCTTCGGCCAGGTCCCGCTCTTCTACTATGTGGCTCACCTGTACGTCATCCACCTGGCAGCGATCGCCGGGGGTGCAGTGCAGGGATATTCGGTGGGCGACATGGCCAAGAGCTACCGCCAGCTACCCAGCACCTACGGCTACGGGTTGCCGGTGATCTACCTGGTCTGGATCGCGGTGGTGGTGGGACTCTACCCGTTCTGCCGCTGGTTCGGAATCAAGAAACAGGGCGGGCGGGGATGGTGGTGGTCGTACTTGTAAGAGGGCAGGACTAAGGGCTTGGACCTTCGGAGTGAGCTATGGCGCCTGCGGCGGCGCTGGCCCTTCGAGCTGGACGCGTCGAATCCCGCCGTCCCGATGGTTGGATAGGCCTCTTGGTCGCTCGACTGGGAGGCTTTTCTTTTCGATGGTCCGGCGTTCGTTTCAGCCACCGTCGACCGCTTGTCGAACAGGTGCCGGTCCATGGGCTGCGCCAATGGCGGTCGTCTCATGCCTTCGCCTTCATCTCCCGCCGCGCCAGCCACAGCCCCGGGACGAGCGGGAGCATCAGCGTGAAGCCCCGGAACAGCAGCACCGCGCCCACCCCGTTCGTCGTCGAGACGCCCACCAGGTGCAGCATCGCGAGCATCGTCGCGTCGAACGTCCCCAGCCCGCTCGGGAATGATCGTGATCGTAGCGACCAGCGAGGCGATCACCAGTGCCGCGAACAGCCCCGTGGGGCTCGCCGAGGCACCGAGTGCCGGCGAGGCAGACGCCCAGCGTCGCGGCATCGAGCACGAAGATGCCGAACTGGAGTGCTGTGGTCTCCGCCAGCAGCGTCTTGTCGTGGAGCGCCCCCTTCGGCGCATCGCGCAGCTGCTGCAGGAATCCCTTGAGCCCCGGGATGCGCATCAGCAGGTCCCGGACCGGGCCTTCCGTCCCCGCGAAAGCCAGATCAGCGCCACGATCACTGCGCCGATGAAGAAGGTGGCGAGGATGGCAAGCGACAGCATCCGGCGGCTCAGGTCGCCGCTCAGCGCGAGCGAGACCAGCGCCGTCACCAGGGCGAGTCCATACGCCAGGTGGAATCCCACCAGCCCAACCACCACCGCCGAGACGCTCGCGCCATCCGGCACGCCGCGTCGCTTGAGGGCGCGCACTACGAGGAGAGTCCCGCTGAGTCCGGCGGAGGGGACCACCTGGTCCATGAACAGCTTCGCGAGACCGAGCGGAATGAGCTGCCAGAGCGAGGTCCGGATGCGCTGCCGCGCCAGGACTCGCTGCCATGCGCCGGCGGCGCACGCGTAGGTGCCCACCTGAAGGACGGCCGCGAGAAGGAGCCACGCGGGATGCGCATGCTTGAGGAGATCCGCAAACTTGAGTTCTTCGCCCCGCCGCGAAATCACGATTCCCACCACGACCAGCAGCAGGATCCCGCTCAGCCATGCCAGCCAGAGTCGACGAGCCTTGGGTGCTGCTTTCTTCACCATGGTCAAGAGGCTCCTGAAAGACGAAAACGCCAGAACCCCGTTGGCGATCGAGCGCCTTACCAAGGCCTGGCATCACCCGGTTGCCGTCTCTGGGGCCCCTGAGGGCCCTCGAACCACAACGCCGATGCCCAGAAAAGCCGGTAGTTCAACAACTTGTGGAAATCGCGTAACAATCGAGAGCAGCATGGGGTTGACGCCTCAACCGCCCCCAGCCCGACCGCGTGCGTGCTCGGTCCGCTCGCCGCCTAAGGCGGCGCGCGCCCCTCCGGGCCGGGCGCGTCGAATCCTGCCGTCCCGACTGAGTAATGAGCAAGCCCTGCACCGAGTCACGCTGTGGGGCTTTTTCTTCGCCCCGGTGGGAAAGCGCAACATGGGGGTTGCGTGTTTCGGATGTGGGCCCTATAATACGCAACGTAGATGTTGCATATACAGGAACACCTTCTACCTGGTTGCGGGAGGAAATTGATCCATGGCACTCAAGACCCAAGCGCCCAACAACACGAGCAGCACCGACCGGATCGAAAAGCGGGTCGTGCTGCGCGCCCCACGCTCACGCGTGTGGCGCGCTCTCACGAACGCGGAAGAGTTCAGCACCTGGTTCCGGATAAACCTCGAGGGCGCGATTGCCGAGGGCAGCGCCGGTCCGGGGCAAGCTCACCTTCAAGGGCTACGAGCACATCACGGTGGAAATGCTGGTCGAGCGCATCGAGCCGGAGCGGTACTTCTCGTATCGCTGGCACCCCTACGCCCTGACCCCGCGGTGGACTACTCGGCCGAGCCCACGACGCTGGTCGAGTTCAGCCTCGAGGAAGCCGAAGGCGGCACCGCCCTCACCATTGTCGAGTCCGGGTTCGATCGTATCCCGCTCGCGCGCCGGGCCGAGGCGTTCCGCATGAACGACCAGCGGCTGGGTCGGACAGATCAAGAACCTCGCGCAGTATGTCGAGTAGCCGCAGCGCCGTCCCGCTGAAACTGCCCGACGCGGTCCCGTTGTTCGCCGCGTTGGGCGACGCGACGCGACTCCGCCTGCTGGGGCGCCTGTCGGCCGGTGGGCCTCTCTCGATTACGCGACTCAGTGAGGGGACCGGGGTGACGCGGCAGGCGATTACCCGTCACCTCTACGCCCTCGGCGACGTGGGGCTCGTGCGCCACGCCCGCCGAGGGCGGGAGCAGGTCTGGGACCTGAACCGGGAACGCCTGGATAGAGCCAAGCGGTACCTCGACCAGATCTCGGCGCAATGGGACGACGCGGCCGAACGGCTCCGAGGCGTTTGTCGAGGAACCAGAATAGTCCAATCATCAACCCGTACAGCTACCTCGTAGCAAGAGAAGGAGAGAAGGGCAATGACGAAGCACTTGACTGGGACACGTAAAGAGTGGCTCGCAGCGCGGCTCGAGCTGCTCAAGGCGGAGAAGGAGCTACACGCGACGCAGCGACGAGCTGGCGCGGCGGCGGCAGGAGCTGCCGTGGGTTCGGATCGACAAGGACGTATCGCTTCGAGACCGACGAGGGGAGCGCCTCGCTGGCAGACCTCTTCCGAGGGCGCTCGCAGCTCCTCGTCTACCACTTCATGTTCGGGCCCGACTACACGGCGGGGTGTGCGACCTGCTCGACGATCGCGGACGGGTTCGACGGCTTCGCCGTCCACCTGGCGCAACCACGACGTCACGCTCATCGGCGCGTGTCGCGGGCGCCGCTCGCGAAGCTGCAGGCGTACAAGCGGCGGATGGGGTGGACGTTTCCCTGGGCGTCCTCGTTTGGCGGCGACTTCAACTCCGACTTCAGCGTCTCGTTCACCGAGGAGCAGCAGCGCGAGGGAGGCATCGAATACAACTACCAGCGCGAGCCGCCGTGGGAAGTGCGCGACGACGAGGGCATGGCGACCCGCATGACGGGGACCCTGTCGCCGATAACGCGGCCATGACCGGAACCGACGTGGCCACGTACACGCGCGAGAGGCCGGGCATGAGCGCGTTCGTGCTCGAGGACGGCGTCGTCTACCACACCTATTCCACCTATGCGCGCGGACTGGACGGCCTCTGGGGCATGTACCAGTGGCTCGACCGCGCCCCCAAGGGGCGCAACGAGACGGGCGTCTGGTGGCGCCGCCACGACGAGTACGGCAAGGGCTGAGCGAAGTCGTGGATGTCGTCGCGCAACCGGCGGGACTGGAGATCTCACGACGCATGGCTTCCGAGCGAGCATCCCAGCGAGCCTTCTTCGGCGTCTCGGCGCTGCTCTTCGCCGCCAGCGCGGCGGTAACGATCGTCTGGTGCGCGTCCATGTCGGCGATGGGCGAGATGCCGATGCCCGGCGGCTGGACGATGTCGATGGCGTGGATGCGGATGCCCGGACAGACGTGGCCCGGCGCCGCGGCGTCGTTCCTCGGCATGTGGGTCGTGATGATGGTGGCGATGATGCTGCCGTCCCTGGTCCCGATGCTGTGGCGCTACCGCCAGGCCGTTGGCAGCACAGGCGAGACGCGCCTCGGTCGGCTGACCGCGCTCGTGGGCGTGGGTTACTTCTTCGTCTGGACCGTGTTCGGAATGGCCGCTTTTCCGCTGGGCGTCGCGCTGGCGGCGATCGAGATGCAGCAGCCGGCGCTGGCGCGCGCCGTACCGATCGCGGTCGGTGTGGTCGTCCTGATGGCCGGCTCCCTCCAGTTCACCGCGTGGAAGGCGCGTCACCTCGCCTGCTGCCGGGAGGCACCCGGGCGCGGCCGTACGCTGCCGGCCGACGCCGGCACGGCCTGGCGACACGGCCTGCGCCTCGGCCTCCACTGCAGCCAGTGCTGTGTCGGTCTGATGGCGATCCTCCTCGTCATCGGGGTCATGGACCTTCGCGCGACTGGCTGTCGTGGCGGCAGCCATCACCGTCGAACGTCTCGCACCGGCCGGTGAGCGCGTCGCGCGAGTGACCGGGCGCCGTCGTCGTCGGGGCAGGGGTGTTCCTGATCGCGAGAGCAGTCGGGCTTGGCTGACCGTCAGTGCGTCTGCGACAAAGCGCTGAGCGTCAACCTTGCAGGTGCCGGCCAGAAGCCCCACTGCAGGGATATTCGAGTGGGCGAGATGGCCAAGAGCTACCGCCTCGGAATCAAGCAAACAGGGCGGGCGGGGATGGTGGTGGTCGTGTTTGTAGGAAGGGAGGACTAAGGGTCCCTGAAGCTTGGAGCTGCCGGTCCTGACGCCTGAGTGAGAATCCTGAGCCGTGCCCGCGTATCTATGGCACACCCGGGAATAGGGAGCCTCCCCATGCGTCCTCGACAGCTCGTTGGCCGGGCGATATCCATCGCCCTCGTTGTGATCGGCGGAGTCCGGTGCAGCAACAGTGGCGGCGGTGGCGTGGCGGTGGAACTGGCGCCCGCGAGGCGACGTTGGCCGTGGTCGGCGAGCAAGGACAAGCAGGCCGGTCTCACCAGTGGTGTGGTTCAGGTCCAGGTGGAGCTGACCGGCGCCACCGACATCAACAACCAGACTATCGAGTGGACTGTCACCGGCGGCGGCGGGAATGTGCCAGCGACCAGTCCAGACATCGAACACCGGAATCGGGACAGTAAACTGGACCCTGGGTTCCTCAATCGGAGTACAAGGTCTCAAGGCGGAGTACACCGAGCCCGGCAGCTCCACGACACTCAAGGTGGACATCGTCGCCGTGGCCGTGACCAACCCGGCCTGCGTTCCTGGAAGATACCACAATGGATTACTCGGCCAGTTCGAGAGCTGGACCAGCACCGGAGGCGCCATTGTGTTACCCAACGGCGCCAACACTCCGCAGAATGGATTGCTGACGATCGCGGCCGGAACGACGGTTTGCCTCGGGCCGCTGCAAAGTATCCTGTTCAACGATGGCGGGCGGCTGTCGGCGACCGGGACGACCTTCACCGCCGGTGGACCTGGCCCAACCGTGGGGAGTCTCAGGTTCGACGGAGCCCCGCGTCAGCCGAGTACCATCAGCAACGCCGTGCTGGACCATGGATCGCTGGGCGCGATCGGGCCTGAGCGCAGGACACGTTCTGCAGATTGACAACTCCACGATCACCGAGATGACCGGCGCTCGGTGTCCGGATCATCGCTCCAGGATCGTTCGTGCATAGCACCAACATCTCCAACATCGGCGGTCAGCCCGGCTCGTTCGGCGCGAAGATCGGCAGCGCCATGGCACCGTCGGCGGTGCTGGACTTCTCCGCCCGAGTGACCAACACTGTCGGCATACAGATCGAAGGCGCCAGCGCGGTGCTCACGGCGTGCGAGATCGCCAACAGCGACTGGTGGGATCTATGTGCTGAGCGATGCGGGATCGGTGAGCATCAACGGGTGCAACATCACCGGCAATGGTATCGGCATCATGAACCAGGCAAGCGCGTCGGTGGACGCGACCGGCAATTGGTGGGGGCGACTCCGCTGGCCCGTCGGGCAATAGCGGAACCGTGGACGCTTCCGGTTGGCTGGGCGGGCCGGTATCGCCTCGGGTATTGAGGGAGACGTCAGCCGTTAGCCGTTAGCCGTTAGCCGTCAGCCGTAAGCTCGTAAGCCATAAGCTCCGGATTACCCTGGGCGCTTATGGCTTATGGCTCTATGGCTCAGGGCTCTCAACCGCCGCTCACACCTGGCTCAGGGCGCAACGCGTGGAGCGGAGCGATTCAGAACGGCTGGAAGCCCAGATCGATGGCCTTGGCGAGGACCAACGCGGTGCGGACATTGTCGTGGGCAGGCTGATAGGTGTGGCTGCCCACGCCGAGGAAGCGCGACCCAGAGATGGGCACGTCATCGAGCGAGCCTTGGGCGGATCCCGAGCTGTCTACGATGCTGTACCACGCAGGAATCCTGATCTCGAAGCTGATGGCTCGATTCGCTGGGTCGGAACCGTTGCTGGTCGAAGGGCTGAGGAATTGTCCGGCGACTCCGGAGGGGACCGACCGAGATGTAGTTGGCCTCGATGAATGCGCGATCGCGCGGCGGGAAATGCCGCAGGTCGGGTCCCACAACCAGCGTGTTGGTCCGCACCAGACTCTGGGGGATGTCGTCGGGAAGCAGATGCTGCGCGATGCGGGCGCGCGTGATGGTTTCTGAGCTCGTAGTAGTATGCTGCCGGCGGCGGAACAGCAGCTCGCCCTTTTCATCCATGACGTAATCGCCGGCACGGGTCAGGCGGAGCACGGCGTGCCACGTCTTGACCTGGTGCGCCAGGGCGGTGCTGTGGGGAGTGCCAGGAGCAGTACTGCGAGTTCTAACCCCGCCATCAGGGGAAACGGGGCAGGGCCGCAAGCCGCAATCCGGCTCCGCTTCGCCGGTTGCACGCTTCCCATCCCTCCGCTGCCGGGACGAAGAGGATCGTGAGCATGGGCCAGACCGGCAGAAAATCCTGCCAGCGATCGACGGGCCAGACCGTCAGCTCGAGAATCAAGAAAACACCTACCGTCAAGAACAAGACCCTGCGACGGCCGGTGAGCGGAGAAGCAGGAGGCCCATCGTTTCATGCGTGGAGTCGAGCCACAGCAGAGTGAGCAGCGCAGGCACCATGCCGAACATTCGATAAGGCCTCTGCGCGGTATTCGGCTCCATGTTGAACCAGATCGTCCCGTTGAGCATCGGTTGCAGGGCGCCGTGTGCCTTGAACCACAGGATGATACCGAGGGGACGAGGGTCATCCCCACCGCCATCGAGGCCACCGAGGAGAGGTACCGGGCGCGTTGGGAATGGCTCGCTGGAGCTCAATGGCAGTGCGACGCTCGCGAGAGCGGCCCATCCCAGTGCGGTCACCAGGAGCCCGGTCTTTATGGACACGCCCGCACATAGCCCGATGAGAAGGCCGCTCCAGAACCCGCGCGCGGGCGTGAAGGTGCCGGCCACCAGCACGGCGATCGTCCACATCCAGCACATGGCCCACAGATCGTCAGTGCGGAATTCGACGCCCTTGACGAACATCGGCTGCAAGAGTCCCGCGAGGACCGCTGCCCAAAGACCCACCCGGCGGCCATAGAGCGAACGGCTCGGCGAGATACGTCGCGACTAACGTCAACGCCCACAGCGGGATCATTGCCAGCCGAGCCCACATGAAGAGCTCCGGGCGGTCGCCTACTATCCACACCAGCGGCGCCGTCAGAACGTGAAACAGCGGCGTGTGGTTGTCATACACATCGCGGTATTCCACCAAGCCATGTGCCCAGCCCCAGGCCACATGCAGGTGCTGCGGTTCATCGGAATTGACCGGCTGGCGGATGACATACAGCAACCGCAACAGAAGCCCGAGCAGCAGGGCGACGGATGCGCAGACCCATTCGAAGCGAGACGGTTCGGCGGGCGCCGGATCCTCGTCACGCCGCCAGCGTGGGATGGGCCCAGGGCGAGCCTGCCGCGAGCAGCAGCCGCGCATGCATCGCGAGGCTGCGGAGCGAATCGCGGATGCGGTTTGATGATTACCACACGGCCGAACGAAGAGACTTGCGACGGAGTAGTCACCGAGTGGATTCGTAGTGCCGGGTCTCGCCAGACTCAGGTGAGTCGGTAGTCACGCCAACACTCACGCGAGGAACCCGCGACCCCGCAAAACCTGACAGGCATGACGAGGCAACGGCTCGGCGGTACTGACGCGAGCTACCATGCGAGCAGATTCGTGTTACGGAGACATTACAGCACGCCTCGCCATGTCCAGCACCTGATAGGCCAATTTGTCGCAGGCTTCACGCTTGTCGATCGGTCATGTTTGGGCGGGCAGGTACGCCGCGTCATCCTCGAGCATGTGGATGGCGGTACATCGTGGTAGGGACCACGCGGACGGAGTTGCGCTCTCTGATCGTGAGTCCGGGGCATGCCGTTCTGAGATCGCAGATTCCGGTGTCGCAGATCGGCGAGTGCTGGCGCACTCACGCCGGCAGCACGCTTTCTGACCTTCCACCCGCGCCGTCGTGGTACACCTGCCTCCCCAGACGCCCCGACTTGATGCCACAACTGCCGAAGGCGAGTCTATGGTGATCCAGATCACCGAGAATTAGTGATCTATCCTACACTGATCCTAGTTCGCTGCGTGGCGGGTGAACCACAGTGGGCGACGCTGCCCGGGTTCACCCCTCGTAAAATGGGTGTCAGACTCCAGCATCACTGTTGTCTTATTGTACGCCTGCCAAGCAGATTCTGCACTATAAAACCTTCTATGCAATCACATTAAATGCCTTAGTAGCAATGTGTTGACTAATAACCCACTCAGCGCCTCTCGTTTCGTGGTGTATACAATCAATGCGATAGCAGACCTCTGGGCATACCGATTGCCCCTCCTGGGTGCGAAGCCGGTGGCGCTCAGTTCGAAGGCAGATCACGCACATCCCATTTTGGGGCGCGCCAAGATCCTGCCAGCACTCCTTAGGAGGAAATTCCAATGGGACGAAGCCGCTGGGTCTGGACTTCCGCTTTCAGCGCGGTCCTGATCCTCCTCTTGAGCTGCACGGGCCTCGACGCGCCGACCAGCGCGTCTCGGACAACTCGGTGCTCTTGACGGATGCGAGCGCCAACTCCCTTTGGCGACGATCGTCGTGCCGAGCACGAGCGCCTGCACGACCTCCTCGAGCACACCAGGGACAGCCTCAAGGCCGAACGCGAACTCCACCGGGAAGAGTTCAAGGCTGCCAGGGAGGAGTGGAAGCTCTTCAAGAAGGCGTGGGAGACTCGCCGGAAGCAGGGTGACGTGCTGGAATTGCTTCGGTGCGAGCCACAGGAGTACACCAGCGACGTTGAGCTTATCGGCCCCGACGGCGGCTCGGTCAAGGTCGGCCCCCACGAGCTCAAGATCCCCAAGGGGCGCGCTCGACCATGAGGTGGTAATCAGCGCGGTAGCCCCGGTCTCCGACCTGATCGAAGTCGAGCTGCAGCCGGAAGGACTTCACTTCGACAAGCCGGCCGAGCTCAAGCTCAGTTACGACCGCTGTTTGCAGCCGACAAACTGGCTGAAACTGTTCATCGTATACCTGAGCGACGCCAGGGACCAGATTCTCGAGGTCAAGGCCACCCTGGACAAGAAGGGACTCAGGCGCTTTACACCGATCTGGACCACTTCTCACGGTACGCAGTGGCCTGGTAGGACCCGCACGTTCAGCCTCAGGTTCGTAAGCCCCCGGTCAATCGACCGGGGGCTTTCTTTCGCCGGCCACGCTTGCCATCTGTCATTCGTTGGTGGACCTTCTGACCACGCCAGAGAGTTACCCTGTCCTGAGGAACCCAGATGAGTCGATTCTGTCCTGACTGCTTGCTCCTCCGCGTCTACTGTCCGCATCCCGTTCTCCTATCCGCCCAGTCAGCTCCCGACCCATCCTGTCGGCCGGATCCAGACCCCGCTGGCGAAATCCTCTTCTATCTATATCCCGAGACGCCCCACCATCGCGACAGCTTCATCAAGCTGGCGGGTCAGCACTATTGGGATTCGCTGACGTTCAATCGGGTGATCAAGAACTTCGTGGCTCAGGGTGGCTGTCCCGACACCCCGGAAGGGTTCAAGGGATCGCCATACAACCTGGCGCCCGAGTTCAACGACAGCCTGCGACACGTCTACGGGTGCGGTCGGGGCGGGGCGGGACGACAACCCCGGAGAAACTCTCCGCAGGGTGCCAGTTCTACATCGTGGCCAACAAGGACGGTCTCAAGCGACTGGACGGCAACTACACGGTCTATGGGCAGGTGTTCAAGGGAATGGATGTGGTCGAAAAGATCGTGTCGGTGCCGAAGGACTCGACCGACCAGCCGCTCACCCCGATCACCCTGCGCATCGACGTGATCCAGATGTCGGCGGATGAGCTCGCCAAGTATGGGTTCAAGCCGCACTGAGCGGGTGTCAGGGCCGTGAGCCGTCAGAGGTTGGCCGTCAGCCGTCAGCCGTCAGCCGTTAGCCGTTAGCCGTTAGCCGCCATGTTAGCTTGAGCAGGCCTCCGAGTGCGTGCCGCCCCGAGGAAGCCCATCGCCCCGGGGCCCGAGAGCTTTCACTCCTTGAACAGCACGTGGTGCAACACCAGGCCATCGTATACCGCAGTCGCGATGACCTGGGCCTGCCACTTGGCCATCGACCCGCCGGAAACCTCCTGGACCCGGCTGCCCAGATCCTCGCCATACTTCGCACCCTGGAACCGCTTCATCAACCCACCCCTGACGGCATCGAGGACCCAGGGCTTGGTCTCAACGGTAGCCTTCGTGACTACCGCGCTGGCCACGCTGCCATCCGGATTGAGCGAAAGCGCCACTTCGAGGGGTCCATGGAGGGTGTTCACCTGGGGAAAGAGCACCACGCCCGCCGGCGAGCCGTCCTCCCGTTTGCCGAGATAGAACTTTGAGGTTGGGGTCCTGTGGGGAGTAATCGATGTCCTTCCGGATTCTAGCCAGGTCGTCCTGGCCGATCGTGACGGTGCGGACGAAGAACTGCTTCGCGCCCGGCAGCGCAGTTCTGATAGCGTCGGTCTGCGGGACCAGCACCACTGTCGGAGTAGGATGCCGGGCGCCGAACAGCAGGGCGACCGAGAGGACCAGGAGAGAATTCAGCTGCATGAGAGACTCCTTCAGGCGGTACGCCGGCGGGACACCGAACCGAGCGTCCCGACCAGCACGATGAGGTACACCAGGGCCATGCCCCAGCCCGAGGCGATGGTCAGCCAGGCAAACCCGGGAAATGGAAGTTCATTAGCCATTGACCGACAAAGTCGAGCGCCCCGAACCCGAAGGCGCCGACGATCATCAGATCGCGAAACCACGCGGGCCAGCCCAACCCGAGAATGATGAGCGACTCGAGCGCGCCGACGATGGCGTAGATCATGATATGAATGTGACTGTCCTGAATGAGGAGAGCGGTATCCACCGTGTGCTTCATCTCCGGCACGGTAGAGAGGTCGAGGGGCGCCTCGGTAGTCGCCGAGTGTTCCGGCATCGCCGACATGTCCATTGCCTTCTCCGGCACGTAGGTCGCCTGGACTTGGCTGGGGCTGAGGCCCGCCCAGGTCTTCACCATGAGGAAGGCGAAGACGTAGGCGTACCCCAGCACCAGCAGAAAAAGCACTGCCGTCAGCTTCACCGATCGCGGTGCGTCGCTCAGCCGATAGAGGTCCATAGGAGCCTCAGAAGGTGGTTACCAGCTGCATCGTGTACTCGATGTTCCAGTTGTCCGGCCCATCGCTGGTGTCGAAGAACGGCTCGCTCGAGTGGTTGACCCGCACTTCCCCTCGGAACTGGAGCCTCGGGATCCGTATCCTGCTATGCGACACGTTGGCGAAGATTCCGTCCCGGCCTACGCCGAGCGAGAACAGCGGCGCAATGCTGTAGGATTCGAGAGTCTGGGCCACTCCGGAGCGCACTCCGTCGTCATCCCGGAAGACCTCGGCTCGCGCGGCCACTCCCCAGTGCCGGCTCAGCTGGTGGAAGACCGTGATCATTCCGCCTTTCCAGGTCGCGGTGCCCCCGCCTGGAAGCACGTCCTTGTCGCCACCCAGGCCGGCCTCGCCGCCCACCACCCAGTTCCAGGCCGGCTGAAAGGCGTAGTCGATATCGACCAGGTAACGCGAGTTGGTGGCCCCCTGGTCGCCCTCGACGCCGTATAGTCCGGTCACGCCCAGGCTCACCTCCTCGCTCGGCAAGAGGTCGAAACGGAGGGCGCCGGACTTCCCCTTGTTGGGGTCGATGTCGCTGTCCCACCCGTTGAACAACAGTCCTGAGACTGCCACCGCTGGGCTCGCGGTCCAGGTGCCCTGGAGTCCGACCATCTTGACCGGGCGGCCCAGCTCGAAATTGAAGCTGGTGCTGGCCAGAAAATTGAGCGGCTCGTCATCCCGCTCGAATCCGACTGGCGCGTCGAATTTCCCGAACGTCAGACTCAGATTCGAGGCGCCGGGGATCACCGCGGAGACCAGAAACGCGTCGATGTCGGTGGTAGTCGCGGAGTTCTCCCGTTGCCTCGTCCTCCTCGAGCGCGGTGGTCAGCTGCCCAAAGACGTAGGCGTGGTCGGTTATCTCCCGGAATGCGCTGATACCGATCTTGCTGGACGAAAACGAATTGTCGCCGGTGCGTCCATCATAGCTGTAATCACCGATTCCGAACCCGGTGATCTGGAGGGGAAAACGGTCGATGTCACCCTGATATCCCGGCTGGCCGCCGAGATCGATCGGTTTGTCAACCGTATCGGCTGGCTGCTGCGCCCGCAGGGTTTGCGAGCCCAGCACTCCGCCGAGTATCAGGAGCGCGGAAACGCTCCGAAAGGATGCGCCGCATTCAGACCTCACGCTGAGATGGCACGGCCAAATTCCCGCACATCCGCGGGTGGCCGTCGGACGATCAGGATGCATTGTCCTGCTGGGAGGTTCAGACTGGGCGCGGCGGAGGGGGCTCGGCTCGAACGACGTGCTGCGGCTCGGCCAGGGAGGCCGGGCCAGTGACTAACGCGAAACAACGGGGCGACCGGAAGGCTCGGCAGCCAGCCCGCGGGCAAGATCTCCGCGAGAGGTCCCGAGTTCAGCGGTTCGTTACGAAGGCGCGGGCCGTCGTGGCAGGCCTGGCCGTGTTGGTGAGTGCCCGACATCGTCACAGCGACGTGGCCGTGCTTGAGGCAGTCCAGGGCGCAGATCACCGACGACTGCACGGTGATGAAGCTCGCCAGCATCAGGACAGCCACAAATCCTCCCCGGCTCCTCCGGGGCATGTGGTGCCTGGACCTGGCATCAGGGGTCATGACAGGAAGCTAGTGGAATGCCGGGCGGGGCGACAAGCGAGGTATCACACGATTCCCCTCTGGCGCTCCCTCCTCGGGCCCTTCACCTTTGGCCGCCCCGGCTACCCGTCCCCGTGGAGGTTCTTGTGAACACTCGCCGCCAATTCCTGATCCAGGCGCCGATCATCCTCGGCGCTATCGCCGGCTGCAGCAAGAAGGAGCAGACGCCAGCCGCCTCAACCCCGACGACACCGGGAGCGCCGCCGACCTTCGGCACGGCGCCGGAAACCGGACCCGAAGTCAACGCCGGGACATTCGCCGAGGCGGAGAAGCTGATGCAGGTGACGATGACGCCGGAGCAGCGGAATATGGCGGCCAAGAGTTGGCGCCGGTCGATGGCCGCCCAGCTGGAGCGGCGGACCGGACCGCGGAAGCTCGCGCTGGAACCGACACTCTCGCCGGCGACGCGCTGGGATCCGGCACTACCCGGAATCGCGGTTGGCCCCAAGCAGGACTGGTTCGTTCGGAGCGGCGTGGATCCGGGACCACTCCCGTCAGGACGACGCCGACATTGCCTTTGCGCCGGTCACCGCACTCTCTCGCTGGATCCAGTCGAAGAAGCTGACGTCCGAGCGACTGACGGGGATCTATCTCGCCCGCATCGAGAAGTTCGATCCCAAGCTTCGCGCCATCATCACGCTGAACAAGGAAGGAGCGCTCGCCGCGGCGCGCCAGGCGGACAAGGAAATTGCCGCGGGAAAGTACCGCGGACCGCTGCACGGAATTCCCTACGGCGTCAAAGACCTGCTCGGATACCGCCGGCATTGTGACGACGTGGGGTGCGGAGCCGTTCAGGAATCGGGTTCCCAGCCGCGGACTCTGCGGTCGTGGCGCGGCTCAACGCGGCCGGCGGGGTGCTAATCGCGAAGCTGAGTCTCGGCGCTCTCGCCCTCAACGACATCTGGTTCGGTGGACAGACGATGAATCCCTGGGTGCTCGAAGAGGGCGCATCGGGGTCGAGTTGCGGACCCGGTGCCGCGACCGCCGCCGGCCTGGTCGGATTCTCGATCGGGAGCGAAACCGGCGGGCAGCATCGTCGAGTCCGACGATGCGCTGCGGCGTCAACGGCCTGCGGCCTACCTACGGGCGGGTGCGCAAGGACCGGCGCGATGACGCTCTGCTGGTCGCTCGACAAGCTCGGGCCCATGACCCGGAGTGTGGAAGACACCCTGCTCGTGCTTGAGGCGATCACCGGTCCCGATGCCGGTGATGTCGCCAGTGTCCCCAGCAAACTCGACTTCGATGCCGGCGCCTCGGTGAAGGGACTCAAGGTCGGTTACGTAGACTCATGGATGAAGGAGAGTCCTGCCACCGATGTGGACAGGGCGTCCCTCGACGAGTTCCGGAAACTCGGAATGGTCCCGACCGAAGTCTCGCTCCCTGACTGGCCTTACGATTCGCTCAATCTGGTTCTCTTCGCCGAGGCGGCCGCGGCGTTCGAGGAGCTGACACTCAGTGGCCAGGCAGACCTGCTCAAGGTCCAGGTGCCTGACGCGTGGCCCAATCTTTTTCCGCGAGGCCCGCTTCCTCTCGGCCGTTGATTTCGTGCAGGCCGACCGGTTGCGGCGCAAGGTGGCGATGGAGATGGCGCGGCTCATGTCGGAGGTCGATCTCCTCTGTCGTTCCATCCCTGCGGGATGAAATGCTGGTGATCTCGAACAACACGGGCCATCCCTCGCTCACCATGCGAACCGGATTCGTCCAGATCTGCCGAGGCCCGCAGCGATTGGGCACCCGATCCCGCCAATCCGTTGCCCAAGTTCAACCCGCCGCGGCGCGTGCCGCATGGGATCACGCTGATCGGACGGCTGTTTGATGAGGGAACGCTTGGCAGGGTAGGGGTGGCCGCTGGAGCGGCAGCTGGGCGTGATGGGAGAGCGTCCGCCGGGGGTTCTAGTCGGAGCAGGCATCGGTCCTACTCCTCCATCATGCCTCTGAGCGCGGCGAGGAGTCCCTCGGCGTCCTCTCTGCACGCCGCGCAATTGCGCACGTGGTTCATGAACTCGGGGAACCCGCGCTCCACGTCCTCACCGCGCAGGGCGGCATCGCAGTAGCGGTCGAACTCCTCAAATGCTGCTTCGCAGCCGGGATCGCGGCCGGTGTGGCCCAGCAATCCTTCGAGTGGGTCACGGCTCATACCCGCTCCTCCTTGCCTTCGCTTCGCGCGAGTGCCTGCCTGAGCCTCGCGCGCGAGTCGTACAGGATCTTGTAGATCGCCCCCGGGTACTGTCCAGTCGCTCGGCAAGAACGTCGATCGGCACTTCCTCGAGCACGGCGGCCTGGAAGACCAGCCGTTGCCGGTCGGTCAGGTCGTCACGGATGGCGCGCTTGAGGCACTCAAGCGTCTCGGCCTGCTCCAGTCGTGCCTGGGTCAGTGGCGCCGAGTCCGCCAGCCGCTCCCAGACCTGCTCGTCGGGGTCGATGCGCCGGTGGCGCCAGGCATGGCGGCGGAGCCGAGTCGAGATCTCGAAGAGCGCGAACTTGCAGGCCCAGGTGGTGAACCGGGAGTCGCCGCGGAACTCTGGCAGCTTTCGGAGGATCGCCATCGCCGCGTCGCTCGCGGCCTGGTGACACAGGTCGTCCACTTCCTCTCGTCCCTCGCTCTGGCAGGCTTGCTCTCCGCCGGGTGGCCTCGGCTCTGGCTACCCGGAGGAGCAATGCACGGAGGCGAGTTACCGCCTCTTCGCGGGCTGGCCCCTCGGCGTTCAAGCCGCGGAGCCACTCCGCTGAATCCCGATCTTCTTGCTTCAAGCGCCATGCGTCGATAATGGCGGCCCCGGGATTCGACCGCCAGTCCGGCACCTGGCATCACAGCGCTGCGTGGAATCTCTTCATGTGGGTTGCGATGTAGTCCAGGTGGTCCTCCACCGCGAAGTGCCCTGCGGCGAGCCGGTGCAGCTCGGCGTCCGGCAGATCGGCGAGATAGGCATCCCCGCCTTCCGGGGTGAAGAAGATGTCGGTCTGGCCCCAGAAGATCAGGGTCTGAGGCTGCCGCTCGCGGAGCAGGCGCTGCCACGCCGGGTAGAGCGGGACGTTGGTGCGATAGTCGTAGAACAGATCCAGATTGAGCCGCACCGCGTGCTGCCGTTGCATGAAGGCGGAATCCGATTCCCAGTTGTCCGGGCTGATCAGCTCCGGTCGCTCCGCGCCGTGGAGATAGATCGCCTTGATCGTTTCGGGCGTGAGAAAGCCATGGAGCGGTGCCTCGGTCTCGGGCGTCCGGTTCTTCCACAGCGCGCCGCGCAACCCATCCCATGCGGCGGTGAAGCCTACCTCGTACGCATTGGAGTTCTGGATGATGAGCCACTCCAGCGCGTCCTGATTTCGGGTTACGATCCGGAACCCGACCGGCCCGCCGTAGTCCTGCACGTAGAGTCCGTAGCGCGAGAAGCCCTTGAGCTGCGAGGAAGCGCTCGATCACTTCCGACAAATGGTCGAAGGTATACGGCCAGGTTTGCGGATCGGGCCGGTCGCTCAGTCCGAAGCCCGGATAGTCCGGAGCGATCACGTGGAATCGGTCGGCCAGGGCAGGGACGAGGTCGCGGTATTGGTGCGAACTCGCGGGGAAGCCGTGCAATAGCACCAGCTTGGGACTATCGGGGCGACCGGCCTCGCGGTAGGCGATCGAGAGTCCGTCCACGTTCAGCGTCCCGTAGGAGACCTGACGGACCGAAGGCATCGAGGGCCGGTTTCATCCGGGCCGGCGCTGCATCCTTCACTTGCGACATCGGTTACCTCCTCTTGAACCTCAGGGAGGCAGCGGCCCCAGAGGTGGATGGGGCCGGTCGATCGCTGCCCCGAATTGGTTACGGGGGTTAGCGTCGCGAAGGGAGAAGATCTTACCAAGACGGGCTCAAGCGCCCATCGTATGCCAGTGCTCGGCTGCAGCTCGCCACCCACCCAAGGAACCCACTGTGCACCGTATCCAGGATGGAGTGCGGCGCTTTCGTACCGAGATCGTTCCCCGCCAACCAGTCGCTCTACGAGGACCTGGCAGAGAAGCAGAAACCGGATGCCTTGTTTCTCACCTGTGGGGACTCCCGTATTGACCCGTCGCTGCTGACCGGCAGCGCACCAGGAGAAATCTTTGTGGAACGGACTCCCGGCAACATCGTTCCGGTCTATGATGACTCCGGATCGGGTTGGGGTTTCCGCCAGCATCGAGTATTCGGTGGCGGTCCTCGGCGTGCAGCGACATCATCGTTTGCGGCCACTCCACCTGCGGGGCCATGAAGGGTTTGCTCCATTCGGAGACTCTGGCGGCGATTCCCGCTACTGCACGATGGCTGACCTTCGCCGGTCCGGCTCTGGAGAGGTTGGGCCGGGATCACGCGGGACTGGCTGAGACCGAGCGCCTGGAGATCCTGTCCCGACTCAACGTGGTCGAGCAAATGGCGCACCTCCACACCCATCCGGCCGTGGAGGAGCGCTTTCAGAACGGGACGCTCGGAATTCATGGCTGGTATTACGAGATCCACACCGGCCGCGTGGAGGCGTACGATGCGGCCAGCGGGGCATTCAAGTTGTGGCCGGAGTAGTAGGGCTGCACCAACGTCATCGTCAGCAGCACCACTCGCCGACACCGTTCGCTCGCACTCCTCGTAGGAAGATCCGTCGCTGGCTCTCCGCCAAGCGGTTCCTTCCACTCTGCATCATCCACCGAGGAGTCGCGCAATGAAACAAGCAACTCTCTTAGGGCTTTTCCCGCTGATCGTCTTGCTGGCGCAGCCGGCAACCCGAGCCGATCCCGGCGGAGACAAGATCCCCATCACAACCAGCTCCGAAGCTGCGAAGAAGGAATTCCTCACCGGCCGTGAACTGGCAGACAATCTCAAGGCTACCGACGCCATCGCTCACTTCGACAAGGCGTTGGAGCTCGACCCGAACTTTGCCTCCGCAGAGCTGGCCCGCGCCAATGTTTCCGGCACTGCGAAGGAGTTCCGGCTCCATCTGGACCGGGCCATCGCGCTGGCCGAGAAGGCCTCCGAAGGAGAACGGCTGGCGATCCAGGCCGCCGAGGCCGGCGCGGTTGGCAATGCCGCCAAGACGAAAGAATGTCTGGAGCGAAACGTCGCTTTGTTCCCGAACGATGAGCGGGCTCGGTTCGCCCTGGGCGTCTTCTATCAGGGCCAGCAGGATGACGCCAAGGCCATCGAGACCTTCAAGGCCACGACCGCCATCGCACCATCATTCCCTCCGGTCTACAACAACCTTGGCTATGCCTACAAGACCGTGGGCAGCTATCCTGAGGCCGAGCAGGCTTTCAAGAAGTACGCGGAGCTCATCCCCAACGACCCGAACCCCTACGATTCCTATGCCGAACTGCTCATGAAGATGGGCCGGTTCGACGAATCGGTTACCCAGTACCAGAAGGCCCTGGCCCTCGATCCCCATTTCATCTCGGCCCGGATCGGTACCGCCATCAATGCGCGCTCTACCTCGGCAAGCCCGACGTGGCTACCAGTCGCCTCGGCGACCTGTACGCCAACGCCCGCAATGATGGCGAGCGTCGTCAGGCGGTCTTCGTTCAGGCGGTGGTCTACACCGACCAGGAAACTGGACCAGGCCATTCAGCAGGCCGAGCGGGAGTTTGCAATCGCGGAAAAGGCGGGAGATGCCGGCGCGATGACCGCGAGACATGAACTTCAAGGGCAACCTGTTGCTGGCGATGGGCAGAAACGATGAGGCCCTGGCCGCGTACGACAAGGCGCTCCACATCACCGAGAGCTCGGCACTCTCACCAGCGGTCAAAGGGGTGACGACACTGTTCCACCACGCCAACGTCGCCGCCGTGGCGATCGCCAAGGGCGATCTGGCGACCGCTCGGACCGAGTCCGACGCCTTCGCCAAGGGCTCGGCCGGCAATGGGAACCGGTTTCAGAACAATCTGACCCACGAGTTGGCCGGCAGGATCGCCCTCGCGGGGAAGCAATACGACGAGGCGATCACCGAACTGCAGCAGTCGAATCTCCAGGACCCCTACAACCTCTATCGCCTGGCGTTGGCCTATCAGGGCAAGGGCGACACGGGGAAGGCACGCGACTACGCCGGCAAGGCGGCTCACTGGAATGGACTGCCGGCCCTGAATTACGCGCTGGTTCGCAGCAAGGCGGCGCAGATGGCTGGAACGACTTAGCGGAGCAACATGGGACCAGGCGCCTGATCTGTCAGGGCGTCTGGTCCCCTCAGCCACCACTCGGTACTCGGTACTATTAAGTAGTTGTCATCACCACCGGCGCATGATCACTGGTCCCGACTTCCGCCCTGACCACGCAGGTCGTGGTGCGTGATGCGAGCGTCGGAGAGGCCAGCAGGTAATCCAATCGCCAGCCGATATTGCGCGCCCGCAGGTTGCGCCACGGCGCCCACCAGGTGAAGAGACCGGGATTTTCCGGATCGAAGGTGCGTCCCAGATCCACCAGGCCGGTGCCGAATAGTCCCTCGAACAACGCGCGCTCATCCGGCCGCTGCCCCACCGCGTTGAGCTTCCGCTCCCGCGGATGCACGTCGAGATCGGTCCGCGCGATGTTCATATCCCCACACAACAAGACTTCACGTCCCTCGGCCATCAGCCGCCGGGTCCAGTCGGTAAGCTGGGTCAGGAAGCTCAGCTTGAGGCGTAGTCCTTCCCGCCATTCGGCACGTAGATCGAGGCGATGACGAGGTCGCCGTGCTCCACTTGCACGATCCGCGATTCCATGTCGAAAGGGGGATGACTGTAGACCGGATCGGTGGGGCACAACTCCTTACGAACCTGCAGCGATACGCCCGAATACCCCTTGAGGTGTGCCAGTATGCGTGATAGTCCGGGTGCCGGCACACCTCGGGAATCTGCGACAACTCGGCTTTGAGTTCCTGCAGGCATACCACGTCCGGCCGCTCCTGCTCCAGCCACTCCTGGAGCTGGGAAGCGCGAGCCCGGATGCCGTTGACGTTCCAGGTGGCGATTTTCACTCGAGCTGTTAGCGGTTAGCTGTTAGCGTTTAGCCGTCGAGCGCGACACCCGTGGGCCCTAAGCCTCCACTCACCGCTTTACTGCACCAGCTGCGACCGGGCCGGATCGGTCAGCGCCTTGTGCATCCGGGCCACCTGCTCCCTGGTGAAGTGCCGTTGGCCGAAGTTCGGCGTGCCGGCGGGGCACGGGGAGTAGTAACTCATGACGTTCAGCATGTCGGGCGCGAAATGCACCGTCTGGGCTGCGCCGGCTACGGTTCCCGACCGCATCGACCGTCGGTCTGGTCGCAGTAGAAGCGTGGCCATGATCTGCGTTGTAGGTAGGCCCGCCCTTGAGCGCAAACAGCGCCTGCTCCGGATCGGGGGCGTATCGGGTAACAGGTCTCCGTCGAAGGCGGCGATGGTGCCGCCGTGCGTCGTCATCCAGTCGATCACCGCCTGCTCATTCGCCCAGCTTGGACTGCCCCAGCCCGGGAAGGTGTGATACAGCCCCAGGTAGTGACCGATTTCGTGGGCGGCGATGAAATTGACCCAATCGAGGCGGTTGGGCAGCGCCACATAGTTCTGTGCAACTCCCCTGGGCCAATCCCGGGCGGAATCCCGGTCAGTCCGGGAGGTGGCGCCGCGTTGCCGTTGCCACCACCGGCCATACGCAGAGAAAGACCGGAATCGCGGTCGGCATCGTCAGGGCGATCGCATTGCCGGACGCGCGCCCCGTCGCATCGCCGAACATCAGGTCCTGGTTGAGCGCGGTGGACTGCATCATCTGGTAGTCGGTGGCCGGATCGTAGCGGAACCGGATGCGAGTCCCCCGATACACCCGATTGAGACTGTCGAGCACCTGCACGAAATCGGTGGCGCTGACCGTGGACGCATTACTTCCGTCATCGTCGCTGAGGGCGATGACACGGAGGCGAAGCCCTTCCCACCGGAGATGCAGGGTGAGCACGGCCGTCTTCACGATGCCACCGCCGAAATTCTCCGCCTCGGCCCAGAGGTCAACCCACAGGTCGTCGAAGGCGCCGATCTCGGTCGAGGGCGACAACCCACTACGACACCGATAGCGAGGTCGTCGCACTGCCTCCCGCAGTGGCTGGCGTGCTCTGCTCGGCAACCGGTGCTCCGGCGAGACCCGGGCCTTCGATCTGACCTGGGCGCGCGCGTTTGACCGTCATCCAGAGCCGGATCGCGTGGAGACCCTCGGGATCGCTGCCATTAGCGGTCAGCTGCACCACGCCAGAATCGCCCACCTCGGCAGTCAGCGGCGTCCCGCCGAGGGTGACGTTGGCGAGCGGTGCCTCGGGCGGATTGGCCTGGAGCCAGAGCGCGGTCGGCGGGGTCGGATCGGCTTGGGGAACGGGAACAGTCTGCGGCTGACAGGCGAGGACGAGTGCCGGCACGCACAGCGCCCAAAAGGGCGAGCGGTTCATGAGCGCCTCCAGAGTGAGCCAAAGAACTCCGTCCTACGTCCTCAGTCTTCCCGCCACCCATCCCCAATCCTCCCCTACCAGCTCCGCCGGAAAGAAGTGCCGCGTCACCGGCTTCGTCTCACACAGGTCGCGTACTCGCTTGTCGATAGCCGCGTCGGCCGCGGTCTGTCGTCCTCCGTGTTGATTCAGATGTTCGCCCCACGTCGCCACGGTGAACAGCTCGATGAACCGGTCGGCCGTTTCCCCTCCTCATAGAGGCCCCAGTTGATCGCTCCGGTACGAAGCCGGGACAGCCGCACCGCGACCATCGCCCTGCGGAACGCCTCCTGATTCTTCGTGGCAACCGTGTACGCCGTGGTGACCACAACCGGGCCTTCTTGGTGATCCGGTTGCCTCACCAGGCTCGGTTCCTCCCAGTGAGCCGAGAGATCGCGGCCCAGGCCGGTGACGTCGATTATCGGCCAGATACGAATGGTGGCCGTGCCCACGAGGAGCACGCCGGCTGCGCCGACGAACGCCGCGACCAGGCCGGTGTGTTCTGCGACCAGTCCCCACACGAGCGCGCCCAGCGCCTGAGAGCCGAACAGCACCATCTGATAGGTCGCGAGGCCGCGGGCTCGCACCCAGGCCGGGAGGAAGAGCTGGATCTCGGCGTTGCTGTTGGCGATGACCGCGATCCACGCGGCGCCGGCCGGCAGCAGAGCGAGGAAGGCGACCACGGGCCGGGGCACCGCGACCAGGAGCAGCATGGCGCATGCGTAGGTGATGCAGGCGGTCGCGAGGAGCTGGTTGGCCGAAAGTCGGCGGCTGAGCTTCGGGAGCAGGAATGCGCCTGCGACGGCACCGCCGCCCAGGGCGCCCAGCAGGAGGCCGTACCCGTCCGCCGCGAGACCGAGTCGGGTGCTCGCGACCAGGGGCAGGAGGGCCCAGATCGCAGTGGCGGGCAGCACGAAGAGCGCCAGGCGGAGGAGAATTCGGCGGGTGACGGGAGAGTAGCGGACGTAGCGGCCCCCGGCCCGCAGGGCGGAAACGAACCGCTCGGGCACCCCGGCAGTCTGCTCGACCGGAGGGCGCCACGCCAACAGGGCCAGGGAAGGAAGATGAACGTGACGGTGTTGAGCGCGAACACCGCCCCGACGCCGAGCCGCGCAATCACGATCCCGGCGAGGGCGGGACCGACGGCACGCGCCAGGTTGATGTTGACGCTGGCGAGTGACGCCGCAGCGCTGAGCTGACTGCGGGGGACCAGTTCGGGGATCAGGGCCTCGTAGGCCGGCGTCGCCAGCGCCGATGCCGCTCCCAGGACGAAGGTGAAGCCCAGGAGCAACGGCGGTGTCATCTGGTCGGCGAACGTCAGCCAGGTGAGCCCGATGCCGGCGATGATCTGAAGGACCTGGAGGACGATCAGGAACCGGCGCCGGTCGAAGATGTCGGCCAGCGCGCCACCGGGAAGCGCAAGCAGGAGATCGGGTAGTGTATCCGCGGTCTGAACCAGTGCCACGAGTGTGGCGGCGTTGGGCAGGCTGACGAGGAGCCACTGGGCGCCGACCGTCTGCATCCAGGTGCCGATGTTGCTGGCCAGCACCGCCAGCCAGATCAGCCGGTAGATGCGAAAGGCGAGTGGTGCCCAGGCCGAGGTGGAGTGGGCCGGAGACGCGGTCTCTCCGGCGGTCACGGCGTCGTTGCCTCCACGAATTCCCTCCAGTCACGCTCGACCTGGCGGCTGTAGCTCGACGCGTAGGCGAGCAGGGCGGGGCGCCACTTCTTCTCCGCGGCGAAGGCCATCCATTGGTCGGCGATGGCTGAGCCCCTTCGACCGCCGCTTCGGAGATGGCTCCAGGCGACGACCTGGCCGAGCGTAATCATAAGACCTTCCAGTTCGGCGCGAGTCCGGTTCCACGACTCCAGGCTCAGCCGGTTCTGGGTCGGCTGCAACTCACGGAGAACATAAGACCGCCCGCCCGATCGCACCGGATGCAGCAGTGCCGGCGAGACCGCTTGAGCCCAGCGCTGAATAGAGGTGATCCGGGTGGCTTCGCTCGACCACTCGGTTCGGGAACCGGCCCGCGTCACCAGGCTGGAAGGAATTGCCTGTTTGAGATCGAGGAGCGCAAGCTTGTCCGGGAGACCCCGGCCCCGTACCAGCAGCACATAGCGCTCGAGCCCGAGACTGGCGCTGCCGGCGACTCGCCGGGCCACGTCCATCACGGCATAGAACTGGGGATTGGACTGGTGCTTCGCGAACTGCCGAATGATTCGGATCACCTTCTTCCGGTCGGACGCGGAGACCGGAAGGGCACGTCGGCCGAGACGAAGACGACGTGATGCTCCCGCCATTTTGGTTCGAATCGAGAGAAGGCGCTTGCGAGTGAGCGTGGTCGCCTCTTCCAGCAGGGCCTGCACCATGCCGTTCGCGGTCTGGCGCTCGACCCATCGGCGCCTTGCCGTCGTGCAGTGCGGTGGTGTAGGAACCGAGAAAGTCGTTCGCGAGTGCCTTTGCCTCGCGCTCCTTGAGACCCAGACACTTCGCTCCGACGAAGACGCTCGTGAGGAAGCGGGCAAGATCGTGGGCCACCGGCGCCAGGGTTGCCTCATCGAAATCGTTGAGGTCGAAGTAGGCGAGACGATTGTCTCCCTTGTAACTCCCGAGGTTCTCCAGGTGGAGATCGCCGGTGATCCAGGCCAGTGGTGTCCGGTCGAGTACCGGCTCGCGATGCCAGTCCTCGTGGAAGAGGTGGCAGGTCCCGCGCATGAACGCGAAGGCATCCTTGCGCATCGCCTCGTACTTCAAAGCCAGCCGTTGGGGCTCGCGACCCGCGTTGTATCGCTCAATGCGCTGGACGACTGACAGTGCCGGCATCGATCATGTCCCTTCCGCAGGTAGCGTGACAGCTTGTCTCACCGAAACCCTGCAACGAACTCTCTCCAGACAGCGTACTACTAGGCGCACGATCGAGTCGAGTCGCGATTGTGCAGCAGGTCGATCACCGCAGCCGTGACGACCGGCTCACCGGATACAAGGCTGACTTCATTACGGGCGCATTTATGTCGACCCACGCACTCGCAGCACTCACCGCCGCCGCGCTGTCCCTCCCGGTGCACGGACACAGTGTCCAGGTGCACACAATGACCGGCGTCGGGGAGAATCAAACTGTAATGCGGACGGTAAGTGTTAAGCGGTCCGCCGAATTTCTGGGAGGCCTGTCACCATTCGAAGTGAATCCGCTGCTGAACGACGCGGCAGCCAGCCAGACCATTCGTCGCGAGCTCGTCTCAGGCTTGAAACATGCCGGCTACACCGTCTCCGACGCGAATCCGGACGCGGTCGTCGCCTTCTATCTGGCGGTGCCGGATCGTGACGATGTGACCGATTGGGATTTCGACTATCTGTGGCGACCGACTTGGTGGCGTGATTGGGGACCGGGAGCCGAGGATGCCAGCCCGGCCGAGTGGGAATATGGCGCGGTCATCATCGAGCTCGGGACGCCAAGAGCAACGCGGTGCTCTGGCGGGGTCACGCGGTAGCCGCGGTGCCGGAAGACCAGGAACGCTACGATGAGAACCTGAAAACGGCGGTGAAGGCCATCTTGACTCACATACCGGCGGAGCAATCGAGCGGCTCCGGCATGACCTGAAGGATGTGGTGATTGAAGATTGAAGATTTCAGATTGAAGATTGAAAGCCAGCACTCGCAATCATCACTCTGACATCTTCATCTCACTCTGACATCTTCAATCTTCGACTCTCAAATCTGCAATCTGAAATCTTCAATCTGAAATCGACCGCTATCTCCGCCTTGCACTCCAGTCACGCTCCAGGGTCCGGCGCCGAAATACGCGACCAGGATGGCACCGCCCATCATGGCCAGGTTCTTCATGAACATGCCCTGTTGCAGGGCCCGGGTGCCGGGATCGGTGACGCTCCAGAAAGTTGTGCATCACCGGGTGTCACGACCAGCAGGAAGACGATCAACAGCCAGGCCCCCGCCTTGGTATGGTAGCCGACCAGAATGCTGACTCCACCGACGATCGCCATGACGCCGGAGAGGGAACCAGAATGCCGGCCGCCGGAACTCCGTGTTGAGCGGCGTAGCTGATCGTGGGTGCGGTAAAGTGGGGAAGCCATACATGATGAAAATCGCAGAGAGCAGCGACCGTCCGAGCGGGGCCATGAGCGACCACCGGTCGGTGACCGCTTCGGTTCTCCGCCGGATCGAGCTGCGTCTCTCGAAGGCAGGTTCAGCGTAGGTAGCCATCCTTCCTCCTTCCGTCTGCACGCGACACATCCTTGCGTGCTATCGACAAGAAAGCCCCGCCCGACACTGCGGCGAGGCTTCCGCCCTCGTCCTCAGCTCCATCCTGGGCGTCACATATCCACAATAACCTTGAATCCGCCGTACGCCATCCGTTTCATATCGAATGGCATTGGGAGCTTCATCATGCGTTCCATGCTGGGGTCCTTCATGACTTTGGCGTTGACCCGATCCCGATGCCGCCGGTTCCTGTAGAGAATCCAGGAGAACATCGACGGTCTCGCCCGGCTTGAGCCGCGCCAGCCTCGGGAACGGCAGTCCCATCTTTATCCGCAGGTCATCGCCGGCGCACTCCCGGTATTCCAGCGCGCCGTGCTTCTTCCACACCTTACCGGCCTGTCGCGAGATTCGGCGGTACAAAGGAGCTTTCTTCGAGGCAGCGCGAATCGACAAAGCCGTCGATGTATGCCATCCGGGCCTCCCGGTCATGTCAGATTGAAGATTTCAGATTGAAGATTGAGTCGACCGGTGAGATCTCTGCTTTTCAATCTTCAATCTGCAATCGGCAATCTTCAATTATCTAGGTTTGATGAAAGTTCCATCTCGTAACTCCCGCACTGCCTGCTCCAGCTCCTTCTCCGTGTTCATCACGATGGGTCCGTACCACGCCACCGGCTCCTCGAGCGGTTTGCCCGGAGACCAGCAGGAACCGGATCCCCGTCTCGCCGGCCTGGACTGTCACCTCGTCGCCGCTGCCGAAGAGAACCAGCGAGCGGTTGTCCGCGTCCTGCGCGGCCGCTGGCGGTCGCGGGTGAAGCGGATCGGCGACGCGGTCCGGTCGGCACCGGCTGCTGGCTTCGAGGCGTCGCGGAACGTGCCGCTTCCTTCGAAGACGTAGGCGAAGGCGTGCTGGCCCAGGCGCACGGGCAGCGTCTTACGGAGGTTGGGCGGAACATACACCATCGAGGTAGCGCGGGTCCGCGGCGATCCCTTCCACCGGTCCCGCTCTTCCCCCAGAAATCTCCCACCACCACTCGCACGATGGTGCCGTCATCGTCGATGACCTCGGGCACGTCCTTGCCCTGGACGTCCTGATAGCGAGGCGGTGTCATCTTGAGCGACGAGGGCAGGTTGGCCCAGAGCTGGAACCCGTGCATCCGTCCTGCCTCGTCGCCTCGCGGCATCTCCTGGTGCAGGATGCCGCTCCCGCCGTCATCCACTGCACGTCACCCGCGCCGAGAGTTCCCTTGTTCCCCAGGCTGTCGCCATGGGCGACGCGTCCCCTTGAGCACGTAGGTGATGGTCTCGATGCCGCGATGTGGATGCCAGGGAAAGCCCGCGAGATAGTCCTCGGGCCGCTCGTTGCGGAAATCGTCGAACAACAGAAACGGGTCGAACTCGGTGGTATCGCCGAATCCGAAGGCACGCCGGAGCTTCGACTCCCGCTCCTTCCATCGTGGGCCTGATTGGGCGACTCGCTGAACCGGACGTATCGACATGGGATTCTGAACCTTCCTCACCATTCAGAGCGCGTGTGGAGTCTGATCGCCCGCCGCTGGATGCGGCGAGGGCTACCGATAGTAATCAAACATTTCGGTCAACCCCGTGAGCCGTGGCCCAGCGTGGTGTGACTGACGGGACGTTCACAGGAAGGTTACTCGGACCGGAGCGCTACGGTGGGGTCGACTCGAGTGGCCCGGAGGGCCGGGAGGAGTAAGGCCAGGACTGCGGCGAGGAAGGAGCGCGCCGGTAACCACGCCGAAGACCAGCGGGTCCCGGGCGAGACGGCGTAAAGCAGGGGTTCTATCAAGCGCCCGGCCCAGAGTGCCAGGCTGCTGCCGAGCAGAACCCCGATCAGAATGAAACGCGGAGCCCGTCGCCCACCACCGCGCGCACCACGTCGGAAACCCCTGCTCCCAGGGCGATGCGCACTCCCAGCTCGTGGGTCCGCTGGGCCACGTCATAAGCGATCACGCTGTAGAGCCCGATGCCGGCGAGGACCAGGGCCAGGCCTCCGAAGACCAGAAACATCGTGGCGCCCAGTTGCCATGAGCGGACGTTGGGATCCACGATCTCGTGCATCGGTGTCGCGGCATCAGATAGCTGTCGCCCGGCATCAGGGGCTGGAGCTGGCGACGGATGACTTTCTGCCTGCCCGGCGGCGTCCCCTTCATCCGGGCAAACACCACCGCGGCCTCAGGGTGGAATTGCTCGATCGGCAGGTAGTAATGGAGTCCCCGGTCCTCGGTGATGCTGTTCTGCTTGATGTCTTCCGCGATGCCGACAACGGTGATGCAGGGCGATGGTATCGGAGTTCATTCGCAGACACTGGCCCAGCGCTTCCTGTCCCGGCCACAGAGTCGTTGCCATGGTCTGGCTCAGCACCGCGACCCGCGGTGTGTCTTTTCGGTCTTCCGCGGTTATCCCACGGCCCCGGAGAATCCGGGTACCCATCGTAGCGAAGTATTCCGGGGAAACCCCTGAATGGTGAAGCTGCCCAGCCGGCCCACCGAGTCGATTCCCGTAACGTAGAGCTCCTCGGTCCAGGTGTCCCAGAAGGGCACCGTGAGCCCCAACGCCGCGCTTTCAACTCCCGGCAACGAACGGGCCGTTTCGACCAGTTGCCGCCGGGTGGCCGCCGCCGCATCGTCGCTCAGCTTGAGGCTGCGGGTGTTGGGGTAGATGTAAAGGATCGGATCCACATCGTATCCCAGGCGAACAGCCTCCACGTTGCGGAGGCTCCGGACGAACAGTCCGGCTCCCACCAGCAGCACGACCGAGAGAATCCGCCTGCAGGAGGAGCAATCCGGTTCGCGCCCGCGAGCGGCGATAGACTCCCTCTCGCATCCCCGCTTTGAGCGAATCGGACAGGTCGGTTCGGCGAACCCGGAATATCGGCGCCATCCCGGTAATGACCCCCGCGGCGAGGCTGATCGCGAGCGCGAACCCCAGCGTCCGATGATCGCTCAGCGTGTGACCGGCACCGTGATCGGGCAGGACCAGCGCTCGGATGAGAGCACCGCCCCAATGTCCCACGATCAGGCCCAGCCCGCCTCCTGCTGCGGCGAGCAACAGACTCTCGGTCAGGAGCTGTCGAACCAGGCGACCCTTGCTCACGCCGAGTGCGAGCCTCACTGCGATTTTCGCGGCGCCGGCGAATGGAACGGGCCAGCATGAGGTTGGCCACATTGGCGCAGGCGATGAGCAAGGACGATCGCGGCCACCGAGCTCACCCAGCGTCGCCACCTTGGCAAGCCTGCTCTGATTGGGGCCGCGCTCGCTCTGCACCGGGGCGGCAATGGCGTGGGGACGGGCGATCTCGACGGGGGCAGGTGTGCTGGAGGCTCTGCTCAGTGTCCCAGCTGAGCCGGTACGCCCTTGAAAGATCCGCCTCCGCCTGGGGAGGGTGATGCCAGGCTTCCTGCGTGCTAGGATCTCGAGCCAGCTCCAGTTGTAGCGAGTGTAGTAGTTAGTCAGTTGCGGACCGGCCCGGAACGCTCCGGCGTAGGCCGTAATCGGGACGAAGACCGCCGGTGGGCCCTCCTCGCTGAACGCGATGAAATTGCGGGGCGCGACGCCAATGATGGTGTATTTCGACGAGCCGACCTCGATCGGCTGACCGAGCACGTCACCCCGCCCGCCGTAGTTGGTCTGCCAGTACCCATAGCCCAGCACCGCGACCATCGCGCCAATCGGAACCGTGTCTTCCTGTGCCGTGAAGAAGCGCCCAACCACCGGCTTCGCATCGAACAGGTCGAATAGCGAGGCCGAAATGGTCGCTACCTGCCCCTCACGGGTATCGGTTCCGGCTCCGACCGCGAGGCCTCGAACGCTGAACGCCGCCAGCTCGGAAAAGTCCGAGGTCCACCGGCGCATGTCGAGGTAACGGGTATACTCGGTACCACTCCGCGCGTCTTCCGTACCCCGGTCCATCGATGCGAAATAAATCCGGTGGACCTGGTCAGGATCCCGGAGCAGCGGAGGCGAGCGGAAGAGCAGCCGGTCTACCACGCTGAACATCGCGGTGTTGGCACCGATGCCGAGTGCCAGGGTCACCATCACGCCGACGGTAAACCCGGGATTGCGACGCAGGGCCCGGATCGCATAGCGAAGGTCCTGCATGATCGATCTCGAGGTAGTAGATCCTCAGGCATCCTGACTCTCCTCCTTTACCACATCTACTCCGCCGAAGGTGACATGGGCCCGGCGGCGGGCCTCCTCGGCGACATTCCTGCGGCGCGATACTTCCTCGACTTTCCGCTCCGAGGTGGAACCGCACCTCATCGTCCAGCTCGCGCTCCACCTCACCCCGCCGGAACAGCGCGCGGAGCCGGTACTTCAGGTCGCTCAGCAGCTCGGAGATCATCGCTCAGCGCATCGCAAGTACGAGTTCCACCGCCGCGGTCAGGCGACGCCAATCCTCGGCTTCGTCCTCCAGCTGCCGGCTGGCCGCTCCTGGTGAGCTCGTAAGTACTTCGCCTTGCGGTTGTTGTCGGAAGTGTCCCAGCGGGCGGAGATCCATCCTCGCCGCTCCAAGCGGTGCAGCGCGGGATAGAGCGATCCCCGGGGCACCTGGAGCGTGGCGCGGGAGACCTGGTGCAGACGCTCCGATATGGCCCAGCCGTGCTGGGGCCCCAGCGAGAGCGCCTTCAGGATCAGGAGATCGAGCGTGCCCTGCGGCAGGTCGAGACGTTCTTCAGGCATGGCTTCCCTATGGCTTCTACAAGAGATTAAGCAAACTCGTGTAGAAGTGCAAGATGGGGAACGCGGCGGGGAACTCAGGCTCCGATGATGGCTTCCGTCCTGATCCACAGCTCCCGGGCCAGGTTGTCGTCGGCGGCCAGTGGGCTGGGAGGATCTCGCGAGACCGGTCATAATAGCGGCCGGTCTGGCTCGAGAGCTCTGGCGCTGTTGCGCAGTAAAGCAGGGGAACGGCGCCCTGTTCGTTGGACAGCATGAACAGTTTGATGAACCACTGCACCGGCCCGGGAGAGAGCGCCAGATGTTGGTGGCGACGGCTCCTGGATGGACCGCGTAGGTCGTCACCGCGGTTCCACTCAACCGCCGCGCCAGCTCTTCGCGTGCAGCACATTCATCAGCTTGGTCAGGGCATAATCGGGAATCCACTCCGCCGAGGCGTCGTCCGGCGGTCGAGCATACTCCAATCCATCTGCTTCGCTGAGAAGTGAGCCGAGCTGGCCACGTTGACGATCTCGCCCCTGTGACGCCTCACGGATTCGCGGCAGCAGCATGTTGGTCAAGAGGAAGGGACCGATGTGGTTCGTCGCGTAGGTGAGATCGAAGCCCTGCGGACTGAGCCCGTTGGTCCCGGCGATCCCCGCGTTGTTCACCAGGACATCGATCGGCTTTCCTGATCCGAGGTATTCGCCTGCGGCGCGGCGCACCGAGTCCAGGTTTGCCAGATCTATCTGCAACGACTGAACGTCGCTGGAGGGATACTGGCGACGGATGCCCTCGAGCACCGGTCGCGTGCGCTCCTCCGACCGGGCAGCGAGTACGACGCTCGCCCCCGGGCTGCGCAGAGCCTCGGCCATGGAGCGGCCGATACCCGAGCTGGCGCCGGTGACGAAGAAGCTGCGTCCCACGAGATCGCCGGCGGCCATGTCAGTCTCCGATCCTTAGCTGAGATAGCTCGCTCAGGCGCCGTTCCAGGAACCGGCGCTCTGGATCCAGACGGGCCAGTTCGAGAGCCCGGCGGTACGAGTCGCGGGCTTCCTGATTCCTTCCCAGCCGCCGGCAGAGATCGGCTCGTGCCGAATGCGCGAGATGATACTCCTTGAGCTCCCCGCGATTCAGGATGTCGTCGATCAGGTCCAGCCCGGCCGCCGGCCCATCTCGCATCGCGACCGCCGCGGCCCGGTTCAGTTCGATGACCGGAGACCGCTCCGACTGGAGGAGGAGATCGTAGAGTCCGATGATCTGCGCCCAATCGGTATCGGCCGCGCGGGCTGCTTCGGCGTGGACCGCTGCGATGGCCGCTTGCAGGGTGTAGGGCCCGAACCGTCTGAGGAGAGCGCCTGCTCAACCAGCGCCGTCCCCTCTACCATCCTCTCGCGGTCCCACAGCGAGCGATCCTGTTCATCCAGCAGGACCACGTCCCCCGATGGTGTGCTCGCGCGGCTCGCCGGGATTCATGCAGCAGCATCAGCGCCAGCAATCCTCATCACCTCCGGCTCAGGCAGCAGCTCCACCAGGAGCCGTCCCAGCCTGATCGCCTCTTCGGAGAGGTCGTGCCGAGTCAACGATTCACCCGACGATGGGGCGTACCCCTCGTTGAAGACGAGGTAGACCACGTGCAGCACCAGGGTCAGACGTTCGAGGGAGATCGGCTCGCGAGGGGACCTGATATGGGATCCCGGCGTCCCGGATCTTTGCCTTGGCGCGGACGATCCGTTGCGCCACGGTCGGAGCCTTGGTCAGGAAGGCGCGCGCGATGGCCTCCGTGGTGAGTCCGCAGACTTCTCGTAGCGTCAGGGCCAGTTGGGAATCGGGAGGCAGAGCAGGGTGGCAACAGGTGAAGATCAGCCGGAGCCGATCGTCCTCGATGCCTCTTCGTCTGGAATCATGTCTGGCTCACGGCTGGCGTCCAACCGGTCCGCCAGCTCCACGAGTGCCGCGTCGAAGCGAGACCTCCGCCGAAGGCCATCGATCGCCTGAACCGCCCGGTCGAAACCAGCCAGGCTCGGGATTGGCCGGCACTCCGTCACGGGGCCAGCGCTCGATCGCCGCGGCGAAGGCCTCATGGAGCGCTTCCTCGGCAAGATCGAAGTCTCCGAGCAGGCGGATCAGAGTGGCGAGGACGCGCCGTGAGTCGGAACGATAGACAGTATCCACCACGGCGCGAATCGGTTCGGCAATGACCTCGCTCATTCCACCTGCTCCTCTCCGGTTAGGGTCGAACGACCTCCCAAACGGGGCGGACCTCGATACTCCCGTACCTGCGGCAGGGATTTTCGAGGCAATCCGGATGGCATCGTTCAGATCCGGGGCCTCGACCAGATAATAGCCTCCGAGTTGTTCCCTGGTTTCCGCAAACGGCCCATCGGTGGTAGACATCTTCCCGTCGCGGATCCGCACCGTGGTGGCGGCAGGAGTCGGCTGCAGGCGGTTGCTGCCCAGGTAGTGGCCACTGGCCTTGATGCCGTCGGTGAAGTTGAAGAACTCCCCCATCAGCTTGTCGGTCTCGGCCTTAGGCAGCTTCTGCCACTGGGTCTCATCGGAATAGAATCAGGCACAGGTACTTCATGGCTTCCTCCCCAATCGAGGTGAAACGGCTCAGGACGTCAATTGGTCGTTTGAGGGTGATCCAAATCGACATCCACGCTCGAAACGCCGGGCACCCGAGCCTCCATCCGCTGGAAGCTATTCGGCGACGATTCATGGGGAGAAAGCGAACGGGGCCCGTTTGGGCCCCGTTCTGAGTGCTAGGATCAAACCCTGCGATCAGGTCGGGCCGGTTGGACCGCAGTGGCCGGGGCCGACCAGGCCGTTGTTGTACTGGTCCAGCGTGTTTGCCCAGGCGATGAGCTGGGCCTCGGACGGAGCCGTCTCGGGGCCGGAGTCGGAGCGTTGGCCGTGAAGCGCCGTCGCACCGTCAATGGCGGTCTGGACGTTGGCCGGCACGCTGGCGCCGCTGGCGCCATTGAGGACCGCCGCGACGTACTGTTGCGACAGGATGTAGTACGCATTGCCCTTCGGCGGCGTCGACAGAGCGCCGAGCCAGTGTCGATCCCGCTCAGGGAAGAACGGTCGTTTGGGATCGAAGCCGGACGGCCAGTCGCTGGTGTGGTTCTTCCAGAACCCGAGGGTGAACGATACATCCCGGCGGCGGCAGGCGGCGGGCAAGATGATTGAAGAACTCGAGCAGTCTGCCCACGTCGCCGTTGAAGGTGTCCGAGAACGACGGGGTAAAGCGCGCTGGTCTGATAGACCACGGTGGTCTTATCGACCGTCCTGAGACACTTCAATCGAGTCGAACACCGTCGCGGGATCGGCGTTCTCTGCCACGGTGAACGAATGGGGATCCAGTCGCCAGAGGTGGAATGATCCCGCTACCGCGCACTCTCCGTCCGCCAGGCTCAACTGGGACGCTTCCCGTCAATGGTGACGGTGAAGGTCTCCCGCACTTCCGAACTTGCAGACCTCGACCTGTGCGGTAGTCAGCGTCGTGGCTGGTACCGGGTGGCGAGGGTGGTGAGATTGGGAGTAGTCGGGTCACTTCCCGGTACGCCCGACTCGCCGCAGGCGGCCACGAGCCCGGCGACGCTCAACACAGCGAGACGCCGCATGGATGAAGCTGAAAGTGGATACATCTTCGGCCCTATGAGTTGGAGGAGAGGGTGAGGACGTCGGCTGACGGTTGCAAGTCGGAAGCCGCTCAGGCGCGCGGCGGCTTAGTAGCATCGCTGCTTGGCTTTAGCTGAGTTCGCCGTCGCCGGAGGTGGGCCGGTTTGGGGGGTGTCGTGGCGAATCACGCCACAAATCCTACGCGGCGTTGCGACGCTAACCATGGCTGGCCAAAATGCCTAGGGCGACCGGCTGGACAAGACCAGCCGGTCCCTATTCTGACGTCTGGTACATAGCCGGCGCTAGGGCCGCTCGGCTGCCGAAGCTTCTCGCAGAATGCGGTCACCCGTGCCGCGTGGCTGGCTCGGGTAGCCTCGGCGTTATTCGCCGGTTGGGGATTGGTCCGGACTTGGGGGTTGGCGATTCTGAAGTTGCACCGCGGCCGGTCGCCGTGATCACACTGCTCGGTAACCGAAGCCCCAACCACCCGGCTCACCAGAGCTTCTACCGCGCGACACGCCTCGGGATGGACCCGGACAGCTTCGGCGAGCGGGCAGCCATCTCCTCTGAGCCGCAGCTCTCCGTTGTTGCTGCTCGACCGCTACTGCGCCCCGAGCTCATTCAGGACCATGGCAGCCGCTCGTGCGCCGGCGAGTCGATCGGCTTTCGAGGCGGGTGGCCTGACCGGCGAGCTCCTCTCCCACCTCGCGCATCAAGCCTCGGAACTCGGCTGGGTCCATCTTGCGGGCCAGGACCTGGAGCAGCCCGGCCAGCACCGGCGCGTAGGCCTTGGACAGCCGTTGCTCGCCCTCTGCGCGGATGGCGTAGACCTGGGCGGGCTTTGCGGCTGGTGCGGCGCCGTTCGGCAGGCAACCACGAAGCCGTTGCGCTCCAGCGACCGTGATGTGGCTTCGCACCGCGTTTCCAGTGAGGCCGAGTGCAGTGGAGAGCTCCTCGATGGTGCGGCTGCCCTGCCGAAGCAGGGCGATGATCCTTCCCTGGCTGCTTTCCAGAAAGCTCCGGTCCCAGTGCCGTGTCGGCATTGGCTCTCCTCCTCGGCGGCCTCATTAGTGATCAATATTACAATAAATCCAATATAATACTTGATTTATTGTGGTCAAAGGCTTAGGCTGGTAGGTGGTATTCGCCGACGGCCTCCCAAGGCCAGAACACCTACCATCATCCCGGAGTCAACATGTTGAAGCTCGCACTCGCCGCCGGTCTCGGCGTGCTGGTCCTCGCAGCACCGGCCTCCCAGCTCAGGAAGCAGGCCAAGCTCAATGACGCCAACGTGACCGCCATCTTCGTGAAAGCCAATCAGAAGGACGTCGACACGGGCAAGCTGGCGGCCGAGAAAGCCAGCAACAAGGAAGTGAAGGAGATGGGCAAGATGTTCGCCGATGCCCATAAGGGGTTGAAGGACCAGGCGGAAGATCTGGCGAAGAAGCTGAGCTGGACCTGGTGCTCCCTGCCGACTACAAGGGCGACCAGCAGCACGACTCGGTGGTGAAGGCCATCGGTGCCAAGTCAGGGGCTGATTTCGACAAGGCTTGGTTGGCGCATGAGATCGCAGTACCACCAGGCGGTGATCGATATGGTAACCAAGACCTTGCTGCCGGCCACCAAGAATCCGGAGCTCAAGGCCTTCATTGAAAGGCAGCACCGGCCTTCAGGGTCACCTGGTCGCCGCGCAGAACCTGCAGAAGAAGTTGGGTTACACGACCTGATCAGCTTTGATCGAGGCGTCCGGGCCGGATCCGTCAGGATCCGGTCAGGATTGCCGGTTTGAAGGTGCTAGCGCGCTTCGATTCGGTCTGCTGCTCGCCGCAGGTTAGCGGGCAGCGCTCGTTGGCGAAGGCTAGCCTGCCCTTCGAGAATCTTGTCGATTTGAGGGGCGACGTCGTCGGCGATTCGGCGGATGTCGGCCGCGGCTCCTGATGGCAGCCAGCCGAGAGAACGTGAATCGGTGAGGTCGGCCAGGAACGCCAGGTGGTCGATGTCGAATTTGGTGGCCTTCTTAACCTGATTCCAGGTGACTTCGTTGAGGGCGGCCGCGACGGCGGCCGCCTGAGCCGGGTCGGGACTCTCATACACCGGCTTGCTGTCGGCGCGGAGGGTGCGATAGGGCTTTTGGTCGCCGCCGCCGGATCGGAGGCCCACAGTCCGAGGCCGCCATCGATCTGGACTGCCGCCGCGACTCCCTGGTCGCCGCGGTGAGGTCAGTTGGGGGCCAGAGCGACGGATTCCGCAGCAGGATCTGTCGCAACTCGCCGGCGAGCTTGCCCTGATCTTCCAGCATTGGATCCCAGAGAATGAGTTCTGCCCCGCACCATTGTCCCCTCCTTGGGCGATGGGGCTGATGCCGATCGTACCCTACGTGCCAGCCTCTCCGTTCACGTCGGGATAGGCCTTCCGGAGCGGGAAGGCGCTCCCGTCGAGCTGCTGGGCCGCCCAGGCACCAAGCCGTTTTCGTACTTCGGGCGCGACGTCCTTGTGCCGGTCGGCCGTGCCACGCACGAACAGGTCGGCATTGGTCTGCATCACGTGAGGCGGCTGCATCTCGAAATTGTTCTTGTGCTCCTGCATGTATGCGAAGCCGCACTTTTCTACCACTTGCTGAAGCTCCTGATCCGTGAGCGGCTTCACACCGAGGAACCCGGCTACCTGTCGCACGATGCCAGGCAGGTCACGCTTCAGGTCCTCGAAGTATAAGAACAACACATTGCCGTCTTTCTGGCTCCGGTCCCACCAGCCCCGAACATGGTCGGTCCAGGTGCCCCACCACATGAGCTCCGGGGAGCAGTACCACTCCTCGAAGCCGCCGGGGCGGCGCCATCCTGCCCACATTGGTCGCGACGAAGTCCACGCAACTCGCGAAGCAGGAGACTGGATGCCGCGCGACGTAGATGTAGCGGGCCTGGGCCGACGCGGGACAGAGTTGACCGGGGAGATGGGTCTTGATGATTCGGGAAGGCCGCTCGGCGCCGATGAGCGGTGCCTGGTCGATGGGAACGCTGCGGCGGCCCTCGATCCAGGGAGAAACCGCGTAGATCTCGCTGCCGCTGGCAACCAGGTTTCCATTACCGCGGTTCAACACTTCATAGACCACGTGCTGCATCCACGTAGTCCCGCACTTCATCTGGGTGACGACGAAGATGTCTTCGGGGCAAGGCTGATACTGCTCGGCCCGCGCGAAGGTCTCCGGGTACAACTTCCCGCCGGACCAGCCACACCCTTGTAGCTCATGCTGGCCCGTCGGAAATCCATCTCGGCGAGACGGCCGTTGAGCCAGAGGATGAGGCGCCAGCAGCACGGCATGCATCCGAGCTGGCGCTTGAATCCTCCCGCTCGGCGGCGCGGCCGGCCGTAGTACCCGAGGCCGGCCGTCCGTTCGTCTTCCCACTTCAATACGACGCCGAGGTAGATGCTCTGCACCAGATAGAGCAAGACGAAGGTACCGAGAATCCACCAGAGCAAATGCATCAGGCCGGCCTTGATCGAGTCAGTGGCGCCGCGCCCAGCACGTCCTGTAGAGCGGCGAGCTTGGTGGCCCAGAATTCCTTCATATTCGATGCCGCGGCCTTGTCCGGCAATCTCGAGTGCTGGATCGCCACCTGACTCTTCCGGGCTCCCTTGGACATGAAGTTGAGCTCCACCAGCGTCTGGTCCGGCCAGGGTGATTCGCATGGATTCTCGCGGGTGGCCGTCCGGATCTTGAGGTCAACGTCGGGTAGCCACCGGACGCGCGTGCGCCCGTCATGGAATGCCCGGTAGAGCGAGGACCTCGCGACTCCGAACACCTTGCTCTTGCTAGCCTCGAAATGGCCGTCCCGCCGCTGGCCTTTCACTCGAAGACCCTTGATCCGCTCGTAACCCACCGTAACCGCCTGAGTCCACCAGTCGGGGACCTTGTACTTTCTCCTGCACGTACCTGGACGATCTCCCGGTGGGGCCAGAGGTGAGCATCGACACGGTCGAGGGCCCAGACCCAGCGCTCCCAGGTGCACCCGGTCCTGGCCTTGATCGTGGCGTCGCTCATGCCGGCAAGACCGGCGTAGTCGATCGCCGCGGAGCCTGCTTGGGAGTAGGAGTGGGTGAGTGCTTCAGGAGGCTTGGCCCGGGCGGCGGTGTGAGGACTCGCCCGTCTTCTGCATGCGCCCGCGAACCAGGCGTTTGAAATCCTTGTTGGTCGTCATCGGAACAGTCCTTTGGTCAGGCCTCAGACGCATGCCCCCAGCAGCGGCGCCCCGAGGCGACGCAAAGGTCTGGCGATGCGATCCGGGAGTGTACCCCCTTTGCCTCACGAAGACCCTCGCTGGGGGAGGGTCGAAGAGGTTGGGCGTGGATCTCCGCCCACCTTCACAGTGCAGTGGTTGGGCTGAGTTTGCAAGATCGCCTCGCGACTTCGCCCCGGCCACCTCCGAGGGGCCGCCGCCCCGCTCGTGCACGCCTCTTGCAAATCCTGGGGGACACTCGCTTCGGAGACCTCGGTTGTGATCCTCGCCCGCCTCGACGACATGCTTCATGGCATCCGGCTCCGCGCCGCTGAGCGACGAGAACGGGACGAGCGGGCCCGCGCGGGCGAGGCGCTTGCCGCATTCCTCGAACGAGATGCTCGTCCTGGAGTCGGGCAGCTGCCGGAGACCGTTCGGCGGCTTCGCGGAAGCATAGATGCGTTGGACGAGGCGATCGCGCACTCGCTCGAGACCGACCGAGCGGACTACGCCACTGTCTCAGGCAGTGTGCGTCCGCTCGTCATCCTGCGCGGGATGTGCAGCCGAGCGATTCTCCGAAACCAGCGCCATCGCTGTAACTCGGACTTGCGTCCGTTCTACGAGGAGCTGGTGCGGCTGCCGGCAAACGACCTGAGAGGGTGGTGGCGGACGAGCCTCGAACCTCGGCGGTACAGCCCGAGGCAGTACCCGTTGCCTGGAAATGCCGATTTGTTGATGAGGCGAAGTTGTTAGGCCGGGCACTGAAGCGACAATTGCACGATCGGCTCTTCCCCGTCTGCCGGCGCTCGCGGGCCTCGCTGCCGGGTGGTGGGTTGCCAACACTTATACCGATTCGCAATGGAAATCGACGCTGCGCTCCGTGGGGATCGGAGGGGAGGGACCCACGTGGTTAGCGGTGAGATATACCGACTTCTGGTCCTGGGGCTGCCGATCCTCTCGGCGGCGGTGTGTGCCTATCTGAGTGACCGCGTCGCACACTACGTTCGGAGCCGCTACGCTCCGCTCGCCCCGCCGCCGGGGACCATGCCGGGGAAATCAGGATCCTAACTACTGGTTGGTTGTCTCCTCGGCGAAGGGCCAGCTTCCACCCAGCGCCTTGTATAGCGCCGCGTACGACGTTGCGGCATCAGTCCGCCCCTGAGCCAAGTCATCCTCTGCTCCCAGCTGTGTGCGCTCGGCATCGAGCACCTGAAGGAAGTCGGTGACTCCCTCGGAGAATCGGAGCCGTGCCAGCTCCGCTGCCGCGGCACTCGCAACAGCGGCCTCCCGCAGCCGTTCAACCCTGCTCCGCGAGGTGCGGTAGCGGGACAGCGCGGTCTCGACATCCTGCTGGGCCAGAAGCACCGTCTGGGCGTACTGCGACTGGGCCTCGTCCGCCTGGGCCTTCGTCACGTCCACGTTGGCCTTGATCCGGCCCCAGTTGAGCGGCAACGAAATGACGGGACCGACCGCGTAGCGGAACGTGTTCGATCCGGTCAAATCTTCGAAGGTCGATGAGGTATAGCCGGCGCCGCCACCCACCACGATGCGCGGGAAATACTCCGCCTTCGCCGCCCCGACCAGCGCCTGCTGACCGGCCAACTGCCGTTCGGCCGCGCCAACATCGGGCCGCCGGCGAATCAGTGAGTCTGGTGCCGCGAGCGGAACGGTGTCCGGCAGCTCGGGAAGATCCACTGATCTCATCCAGCTCTCCTGCCACGACTGCGCTGGCGGACGGCCAACCAGGACGCCGATCCGGTACTGGGCCGCGGCGACCTGTGCTTCGAAAGTCGGGATCGAGGCCAGCGTGGACCCCAACTGCGCCTTGGCTCGTTCGGTATCGAACCCGGTACCCCGGCCATTATCGAGCCGCTCTTGAGTGACCTCGAGAGTGCGTTTCTGGTTTTCCGCGTTGCTGCGCGCGACCGCCAACCGTTCCTGCGCGCCCCGCAGCTCGAAGTAGGAACGAGCAAGCTCTGCCGTAAGAAAGACCCGAACATTCCGCAGATCTTCACTCGAGGCCTCGGCGAACGCGCCCTGCGCCGAGATATTGCGGCGCAGCCGTCCGAACAGGTCGAACTCCCACGAAGCGTCGAACCCGGCATCCCAGACGTCCTGATCGGGGAAGGGTCCCGAGGTACCCGGGAAGCTCGCGCTCGACAGGCGCTGCCGGGTGTAGCCCCGCCGAGATTTACGGTGGGGTGAGTTCGAGGAGTGCGCTCGTCCGAGCGGCCCGAGCGCCCCTCACACGCGCCTCGGCGGTACGAATGTCGAGATTCGCGTTCAGCACTTCATGCACGAGCCGGGTCAGCGTGGTGTCACCCAGCTCATGCCAATCCGCGGCATCCTGCGTCCCCTCACTATCACGGACCGAGGGGACCATCGCGACGGAACTGTCCTGATGGACCGTCGTCTCCCGGTACGTCGACGGCACCTGAACCGGCGGCGCCTGGTAAGCTGGACTCGAGGCGCAGGCGGCGAGCGCGATGATGCCCAGCAGCACTGAGTTACGCATGAGCTGCTTCCTCCACCGCGGCTGGGCCCAAGGACAGGCTCTCGCTCTCGTCAATTTCGCTGGGCTGGTGCTGCTCCGCGATGAGCGCGTAGAACACCGGGACCACGAACAAGGTGAAGATCGTGCCCAGGGTCATGCCGGTAACCAGGACGATACCGATGCTGTTCCGGGCCGCCGAGCCCGGGCCGGTCGCCAGGACCAGCGGGAAATGCCCGAAGACGGTCGCCGCCGATGTCATCAACACTGGGCGGAGCCGCGTCAATGAAGCCTCACGGATCGCATCCATCTTGGCCACGCCGTGAGTCTGTAACCGATTGGCGAACTGCACGATCAGAATTCCGTTCTTCGCGATCAGGCCAACCAGTGTGATCAGCCCGACCTGGGAATAGATGTTGATCGTGGTGAGATCGAGGAAACTGAAGATCAGGGCGCCCGAGATAGCGAGCGGCACCGATCCCACCAGTACGATCAGGGGATCCCGGAAGCTCAGGAACTGGGCAGCGAGCACCAGGTAGATCAGGATCACCGCGAACCCAAGCGTCACGGTGAGCGACGATCCCTCGAGCCGGATCTGCCGCGACTCACCGGCATAGTCCAGCCCAACGCCCGGCCCGACCGCGGCCCTTGCGGCATTTTCCAGCACCCGGAGTCCCTCTTCCTTGGTGATGCCCGGCTTAACGCCTCCGAAAATCCGCACCGAGTTGCGTTGCTGGAACCGGTTCAGGGTCCGTGGCGCGATACTCGATTCAATGTGGGTGAAGGTCGAGACCGGGACCAGCTGGCCGCTCGGCGTCTTGATCTTGAGATCCAGCAGCGGTCCTACCGTGGTCCGCCCTTCCTCACCGATCTGGGGATCACCTTGTAACTGCGATCGAAATAGTTGAAGCGGTTGACGTAGCCGCCACCCAGCAGGGTGCCCAGCTCTCGTCCCACACTGGCCAGGTCGAGGCCCAGGTCGGCCACCTGGTCGCGATCAATCACGACCCGCGCTTCCGGGAGATCGATCTTCAAGTCGGTGTCGACATAGAGGAATTTTCCGCTTTGCCACCCGGCTCCGAGAACCTGACCGACGGTCTGCAGCATTTGCTCGGGCGGAGCGTCGCTCCCCAGGATCATCTCGACGTCGTATTGCCCGGGCGTGGGCAGCGGCGGATCGAGACGGGGAACACCTGCAGGCCCGGAACCTGAGACACAGCACCGTACACCTGCCCGTACAGCTGCTCGGTGGTCTGCTTCCGCTGCTTCCAGTTCTTCGCGACCATTCCGCCGAATCCGCCCCAGTTGGCGGTCAGCGACCACATGAACTTGCGCCTCGGGGAAGCTGTTGATCGCCTTGACGACCTGGAGCGACGCCTTGTTGGCCGCCTGAAGAGAAGCGTCCGGCGAAGCCTGCATGAACAGGCTGATATGACTCTGGTCTTCCACCGGAGCCAGCTCCCGCCGCGAGAACTGGTAGAGGGGCCAGGCGCCGATCGTGACCAGCAGTGACGCCACGACGATCGCCCCGCGCATGGTCAGCGCACCGTCCAGCAGTTTCTCATAGCGGCGGCGCACCGCGTCGAAGCCTCGGTTCACCAACCTGGTCAACCGGCCCTCTTTGCCATGCTCGTGCACCAGGCGCGAGCTCATCATCGGCGACAGGGTAACCGCGACGATGCCCGACACCACGACCGCCGCGGCGAGCGTGATGGCGAATTCCAGGAACAGTGACCCGGTCAGCCCGCCCTGGAAACCGATCGGCGCATACACCGCGGCCAGGGTGATAGTCATGGCGATGATCGGGCCGACCAGCTCCCGAGCGCCGATCAGGGCCGCCTGCGATCCGGGTTCTTCCTCTCGCGGACGTGCCGTTCGACGTTTTCGACCACGACAATCGCATCGTCTACCACGAGACCCACCGACAGCACGATCGCCAGGATGGTGAGCAGGTTCAGGCTGAACCCGGCGGCGTACATCACTATCGCCGCACCGACCAGCGAGATCGGGATGGCCACCAGCGGCACAATCGCAGTGCGTATCGAGCCCATGAAGAGGAACACCACGACGGCGACGATGAGGATGGTCTCCATCAGTGTCTTGGTGATCTCCTGGAGCGCATCCTCCATGAACACCGTGGCGTCGTACGCCAGCTGCATGTCGATGTCCTTGGGCAGCGTCGGCCGGATCTTTCCATTTCGGAGTGCAGCCGATGGGCGACCTCGATCTCGTTCACCCCGATGACCGGCCACACCCCCAGGTATACCGCCTCCTTGTCGTTGAACTTGGTGATGAAGTCGGCTTCCTCCGCGCCCAGCTCGACCTTGGCCACGTCGGAGAGCCGCACCACGGCGCCGTTCCGGTCGGCGACGATCAGGTTCTTGAACTCTTCAGGAGAGCGCAGGTCGGTGTTCGCGAGCAGGTTGACCTGAACCAGATCGTTCTTGGTCTGGCCTACCGCCGCGAGGAAATTGTTGCGCTGCAACGCCGCCTGCACGTCGCCGGGAGCGAGATTGAGTGCGGCCAGGCGGTCGGGATCGATCCAGATCCGCATGGCAATCGGACGTCCACCCACCACATCAATCCGCTGCACACCCGACAGCGTCGAGAGCTGGGGCTGCATGTTGCGGGTCAGCCAATCGGTGAGGGCGGGGATGTCCCGCTCGCTCGAGGTAAAGCTGAGGTAGAACGAGGCGTAGGGTCGGTCGGCTCGCTGGACTTCCACCACGGGCGGCTCAGCCTCGGCCGGGAGCTCCGAGCGAACCTGTTGCAGACGGGCGGTGACCTCGGCCAGCGCCGCGGTGCTGTTGTGATTCAGCTTCAAATGGATCGTGATGCTGCTGACTCCGGCCCGACTGGTGGATTCGACGTAGTCGACTCCGCTGATCGCCGAGACTGCCCGCTCGATCGGGGTAGTCAGGAAGCCGCGAATAGTCTCGGCGCTGGCACCGTAGTACACCGTGGTGATCAGTACCTGGGAGCTTTCGATTTTCGGGTACTGCTGTACCGGCAGTGACGTGATGGACCGGTACCCCACCAGCAGGATGACCAGGTTGACCACCACCGCCAGGACGGGATGCTTGATGAAGATGTCGGTAAAGGAACGCATCGGAGTTCTCGTGTCCCGTAGTTCGTGGCGGAGTGCTTTACGGCTTCACGTTTGAGTTCGAAGCTGAATCGGCCGCGGGAGCGGCGACCAGCACGCCCTCGCGCAGCTTGAAGGATCCCGAGGTTGCTACCACTTCATCCGGCTTGAGGCCGGAGATGATCAGGATCTCGTCGCCCGCCGTTGCGCCGCTTACTACCGGGCGCTCGTGGGCCCGCGGCTTTCCCGTCGAATCCGGCGCAATCACGAACACGTGATCGCCGCCGGGTCCCTTGCGCAGGGCACTGACCGGGATGCCCACGGCTTTGCCGGGGGACCCACCGGAATCTCGACTCGTACCGAGGCGCCAGGCGCAGGGGCTCGCGAAGTCAGCTTCGCGCGCACCAGCGCATTGCGGGTCGTGGGATCGACTCGCGAGTCGATGGCCGTGATCCTCGCCGGTAGCCGTGTTGAATCCTGGGGGCGACTACGGCAACGAGATCACCCTGGTGAAGGGCGGCCGCGACGCTTTGGGCCACAGTGAAATCCACGTTCGCCGCAGTCTCGACACCTTGCAGGGTCGTGAGCTCGGTGCCCTCGGCCAAATACTGGCCGATGTGCACGTCCGAGATGCCGATCCGGGCGCGGAAGGGTGCGCGGATGGTCTTCCGGGCAATGACGGCCTTGATACGGGCCGTCTCCGCCAACGCGACATCCTGCGCAGCACTCGCCTGGTCCACCTCTTCCTGCGAAGTGGCTTTAGCCTGCTGCAACCGCTTGAGGCGCTCGAGTGTGGTCTCGGCGAGAGCGGCCCGGGCCTGCTGGGCCTGCAGGTCCGCCTCCTCGACGGAGACATCGAGACCCACCAGCACGGTGCCTTCCTCAACGACTTGGCCGGGGGTCAGATTGACCCGCCGCACGGTGCCGGCGAGCTCGTTGCTCAACGTGATGGAGCGCAGGGCTAGTACCGTCCCGATCGAGGTCGTGCTCTGGCGATACTGTCGCTCCACGGCCACGGCGGTGGTCACCGCCTCGGTTGGCTCCGGCTGGTGAGAGGACGCCTCGTTGGATTTCCGGATCGAGGCGCTCTTCCAGGCCGCGAGCCCGCCTCCAGTCAACAGCACCACGAGCCAGCAGAACTACGGGTCCGGACCAGCCGGCGGAATTGTGGAAACTACGACTCATGGGTCCTCTCCTCAGCGTATGACTCTTTCGGTCGCCCCTGCACGCGTACAGCACGTCTCCGATCCTACCTTCTAGTCGATCCAGAGTTGCCCTTCTCGACATAATGCGCAGTGACTGGATCACTCCTGCCATGAGGCGCAAAAACCCGCCTCGACGTAACAACAGCGTAACTGGATAATACTTACCTATATAATCTAGCCCCTGAACTACTAATCCAAAAAAGGTAACTCCTTAATCCATCAGCTTTTTCAGCGCCCGGCCCAGCACCTCGACTTCTCCAGCAGTGAGCAAGTTTTGAACAGAACGCTCCTGAATTTCGATGACTTTAATGGCGTCCTCGTACGCTTTCTTGCCTGCTACGGTCAAAGCCGCCCGTTTGATTCGCCGATCATCCGGATCGTTGACCCTTCTGAACCAGGCCGTCAGCCTCCAGCCGATCCACCAGCTGGGTGATATTTGACTTCACGCAGCAATTCTCGTCCGGCCAACTGACCTCAGAGTCAGCGCTTCGTCCCCTTCTCCCAAGGCGTGGAGTACACTCGCCTTGGCGCCCGACAGTCCTACCTTACCCAACGCGCTATCCAAGCGCCGCTCCAGTGCTTCGGCGGCATCCATGATCTGAAAGAGCAGGGCCTCATCAACGTTTATCTCGGTGACGACAGTTTTATTGTTCATGTGTGATAGTATACATATAAGGCGCAATTTGGTCAATCCGTGGCTCACTGGAGGTTTGGCAGGGCAGGCGGCTCCTCTTGACTTCCGACAGAAGGGAAACGACGTTCTGTCGGAAATCGACAGCACGAGGTTCCTCCGGTGGCCACGCCTTCCAGCGACGTCCTACGCGGCACGCTCGACCTTCTGATTCTCAAGACCCTGACCCTGCAACCGATGCATGGCTGGGGCATCAGTCAGCGCATCGAGCAGTTTACCCGCGGTGTGCTGGACGTGAACCAGGGCTCGCTTTATCCCGCGCTGCAGCGGCTGGAGCAGAAGGGATGGATCGAGAGCGAGTGGGGTTCCACAGAGAACAATCGGAAGGCGCGCTATTACCGGCTGACTGAGGGCGGGCGCACGGCGCTGGGTAACGAGACCGAGAGCTGGCGCCGTTACGTGTCCGCGGTCGAGTGGGTGTTAGGGACCAGCTGATGAAACCGCTCAAGCCGATCGTGCGCTGGTGGAAGGCGCTCTTTCAGCGGGAATCCACCGAGAGGGATTTGGACGACGAGATCCAGCTCCATCTGGAGATGGAGACCGCCAAGAACATTCGCGGCGGCATGCCGGCAGATCAGGCCCGGCGCGAAGGCACTGCATCGCCTTCGGCGGAATCGACGCGATCAAGGAAGCTCACCGTGACGGCCGTGGAGCGAGGTGGCTCGAGGATGTGGTGGCCGATACGCGTTTCGCCATGCGGACCTTTCGTCGCAATCCGCTTCTCGCCGCGACAGCGATCCTGACTTTGCCCTGGGCATCGGCGCCAACACGGCGATCTTCTCGGTCGTGAACCGGGTCATTCTCCGTCCGCTCCCGTTCCCAGCGCCGGATCAGCTGATGATGCTGGCGGAGGACAATCCCGAGAAAGGATGGCATCAGCAGGTTGCCGCACCGGCCAACTATCTCGACTGGCAGGCGCGGGTGCCGGCCTTTGCCGACGTTGCCGCCGTATATCGACAGGCCGAGCCGGCAGACGCTGAGCGTTGGCGACGACCCCGTTCTCGTGTCCCGGGCGAACGTCTCCGGCAACTTCTTCTCGGTGCTGGAAGTGCCGGCCGCCGTCGGGCGGGCCTTTCGGCCAGAGGAGACCTGGGCTTCGAGCTCCAACGTCGCGGTGATCAGCTACGGTTTCTGGCAACGGCAGTTCGCCGGAGATCGCGCCATCATCGGACGCATCGTTCATCTGAACGGGGTCGCCACCGAGATCGTCGGAATCATGCCCAAGGGGTTTGCCTTCCCTTCGCCGGACGCCGATCTCTGGACCCCGGTCGCATGGCAGGCCAGCGAACGCTCTCAGATTCACTTCAGGCGGGCCCACTGGATCCGTGTCGTGGCCGCGACTCAAGCCCGGTGTCTCGCAGCAGCAGGCTGACGCCCAATTCCAGGGTGTGGTCCGCCAGCTCCAAGTGGAGTATCCGGAGACCAACCGGGTCATGGGCGCCGACATGACGCCTTTGCACGATTTCCTGGTCGGCAAGGTCCGCCAGCCGCTATGGGTGCTGCTTGGCGCGGTGCTGCTGCTGCTTCTCATCGCGTGCGCCAACGTGGGGAACCTGCTGCTGGTCCAGGCCCTGGGGCGAGAGAGGAAGCGGCGCTCAGGCTGGCCCTCGGCGCGGGGCGGGGCCGATTAGTTCAGCAGTCGCTCACCGAGAGCCTGGTGTTGTCCGTTCTGGGCGGGCTCGCGGGATTGGTGCTGGGCTGGCTCGGGACTGGTGCACTCTCGGCATTGCAACCCGTCGGCATGCTACCGGTGGGGGACGTTGTTATCGACTGGAGTGTGGTCGGCTACGTGGTCGCGGTCACGACGGCCAGCGGGCTGCTGTTTGGCGTCGCCCCGGCGATCTGGCGGGGGCGCCGCGCTCCCGCTGATGTACTGAAGGACGGCGGTCGACTCGGGAGCGAAGGCAGCCGGATTCGTCGCTGGGCCAATGCCCTGGTGGTGGCCGAGATCGCTTTGGCATTGTTGCTCACCACGGGAGCGGGTCTTCTGGTCCGCAGTTTCTGGCGGCTGCAGCAGGTTGACCCCGGTTTTGATCCGAAGGGGTCCTGGCCGTCGCGATCAATCTCCCACCCGCCAAGTACGATACCTCGACCAAGATCATCAGCTTCTTTGATCAGTTGCAGGGAAGGGCGCGGAGCCTGCCCGGGGTAACAGAGGCAGCCACGGTGGTCACCCCGGCACTCACCGGCACCGGCTGGACCAGCGACTTTCACATCGCCGGCCGCCCCGCCGACGAGTATGGCACGGAGGTCGTACACCGGACGGCCGGACCCGGGCTATTTCCGTGTCATGCGCATCCCGCTGCGATCGGGGAGAGTATTCAGCGATGCGGACCGGGAAGACGCGCCCCCGGTGGTGGTGATCAACGAGACTCTGGCCCGGCAGTCCTTCAAGGATCAGGATCCGGTAGGCCAGCGAATCTCCTTTGACCGCATTCCGGATTCCACTTCGGTCTGGTACACCATCGTCGGGGTCGTGGGTAGCGAGCGCCAGGCGAGCCTCGCAATCGAGCCCCGCATCGAAGTGTTCACTCCGTTCGCGCAGACACCTAACGAGTACATGACGCTGATGCTGCGGAGTTCGGTACCGCCGGCCACCCTCGGTACCTCGGTGCGGCAGCTGGTGCGCGAGCTGGACCCCGAGCTCGCGATCGTTTCGATCGATCCGATGGAGGCGCTCTGGTCCCGTTCCGTCGCGAGCCAGCGATTCTTCATGACGCTGCTCCTCGCTTTTGCTTCGGTGGGCCTGGCTCTGGCGATAGTCGGAGTGTACGGCGTGATCGCCCAGCCGCCCGGCGGCGCACCAGGGAGATGGGGATCCGAATCGCGCTCGGCGCGCGGGCGACTCATGTGCAGTGGCTGATCGTGCGCCACGGACTGAGGCTGGTTCTGGTGGGACTTACCCTTGGTATCGGTGCCGCGTTCGGCGCGACGCGGGCGATGCGAGCACTCCTTTATGACGTTGCCCCTCCGATCCGCTCACCTTTCTCACCGTTCCTCTGCTGCTGGCGATCACGGCGCTCGCCGCTTCCTGGCTCCCGGCCGCACGTGCGAGCCACGCCGATCCGGCGAACACGCTGCGCACCGACTGACCAAAAGGACTACCGCCTACCGGTTGGGGCGCTCGGTCGGTAGCGAGGCGCCCGGGCCGGGCAACTGTGGTTTGTCTCCCCATCCATTCGAGCGAGCAACGCACTCTCATCGGGGAAGGCGTAGATGGTCGGTGCTTGATTCGCCGGCAGACCGCCGGTGTCGGCGGTGGGGCCGTAGGTGCTGTACACATCTCCGGCGGAGCATGCGCAGGAGGGCGGTCTGCTGGCCGCGATGATGGGCCGTGTGTGCGATCCTCCGCACCATGATCCAGGCCCGGCTGCGACGAACCTCGAAGAAGGCCGCTGCTTCCTCCCACCACTCATCCGGTTTGCCCCGCAGCAGGTCGAGTCGTTTGCCTGAATCTTCCGCATAGCGTTGCACGAATCCACTCCGCGTCTCCTGCTCGGGCAGCGGCGGTGCTCCGACGTCGATCCCGAGCATGGAGCGGAACCAGAGATTCTCGCTCATGCACTGATGTACCATCTGTTCGAGCACGCTGCGCCCCCGGCGGTCCTCCAGATGCGGCCGGGTCGAAAGATCGCCATCCTCGAACATGGCCCACACGCTGAGCACCTTGAGCCGTTCAGTCGCGTAGGTATCGATCAGAAACTGGTAGCGCATTCAGGTCCTCGTTTCATCCGTTTCACACAAGGTGATACCGCGCCTCTGCTCTCGCCAGCGATGGGATCGTTACTCCTGCGGCCTTCCGGCGGCATCGGGACCCCGGGTATCCTGCTGCCATGGTTACCCTCGCCGACCTGGTCGAGACCTCGAGCCGAGTCGCCGCCACAAGCGGACGGCTGGATAAAGTCGCGCTGCTGGCGGCACTCCTCCGCCGGCTCGAGGCTGCCGAGGTGGAAATCGGGACCGCCTATCTCACCGGATCCATCCGTCAACCGCGACTCGGCGTGGGCTACGCCACGGTAGCGACGCTTTCCGAAGCGCCTGGCGCCGACTCGGCGTCTCTCACCGTGAGCGACGTGGATTCGGCCCTGGAAGAAATCGCGCAGGATCGGCGGCAAGGGCTCGGCCCAGGAACGGTCTCGGCTCCTGCGGGGTCTGTGGGCCCGGGCCACCCGAGCCGAGCAGCAGTTTCTGGCGCGTCTGCTCCTCGGCGAGTTGCGTCAGGGCGCGCTCGAAGGAGTGGTGCTGGATGCGGTCGCCCGTGCCGCGGAGCTGCCCCGAGCGGAAGTTCAACGCGCCTTCATGACGGCGGGGGACCCGGGAAGCGTAGCCCGAACGATTCTGGCCGGTGGCAGCGGGCTGGGCGAGTTCGCGATCCGGCTTTTCCGGCCGGTGCTGCCAATGCTCGCCGATACTGCCGCGACCCCAGCCGAGGCGTTGGAGCGGCTTGGCCGAGCGGCGTTCGAATCTCAAGCTCGACGGGGCGCGAATCCAGGTGCACAAAGGAGGCGCCGAGGTGAAGGTCTACACGCGGCGGCTCAACGAGGTGACGGGCTGCGGTACCTGAGGTTGTCGAGGCGGTCCGGGCATTGCCTTCGAGGGAGCTGATACTGGATGGCGAGGTCATTGCCCTCAGGAGCGACGGATCACCGCATGCGTTTCAGACGACGATGAGCCGTTTCGGGCGGCGGCTCGAGGTGGATCGGCTGCGCAGCGAGGTGCCGCTTACCCCCTTCTTCTTCGACCTGCTGTACCTCGATGGGAAATCGCTTCTAGACCTGACCCAGGAGCAGCGCCACGAATTCCTGCGCCGGTCACTGCCGTCCCAACTGTTGATCCAGCGCAGGGTGACGGGGAACCGGCGGAAGCTCAGGCCTTCCTCGATCGCGCATTGGCGCAGGGCCACGAAGGGGTGATGGCCAAGGCTCTCGACGCGCGGTATGAAGCGGGACAACGAGGACAACGCTGGTTCAAGATCAAGCCGGTTCACACGCTCGATCTGGTTGTTCTCGCCGCGGAGTGGGAAACGGCCGGCGTCGCGGCTGGCTCAGCAACCTCCACCTTGGTGCCCGGGATGCCGCGAGCGGTGAGTTCGTGATGCTGGGCAAGACCTTCAAGGGAATGACGGACGAGATCCTGGCATGGCAGACGACGCGTTTGCAGGAACTCGAGGTGCGGCGCGACGACTACACGGTTTACGTGCGCCCCGAGCTGGTCGTGGAGGTCGCCTTCAACGATGTGCAGTCGAGCTCGCAATACCCTGGAGGTGTCGCGCTGCGCTTCGCGAGAATCAAGGGATATCGGCCCGACAAGAGTGCGCAGGATGCCGACACAATTGAAACGATTCGCGAGATTCATCGTCGCGCGAACCGGGAAGCAACTGGAACGTAGTGGCTTAGCTGGATTGTGCGGGGCGCCCGACTAATTCCGGGTGACACTGATCACTTCGATCCGTGGAGGGCTGAGATATACTGTTTCCGGAAGCAAAAAGGCGGCTCTCGGAAGTAAAAAAGCGAGATGCCACCTTGGCGGAGAGGAGCCGCCAGGCTCCCCCAGCCGAAGGCGAGATGTAGCGCTCACACGAGCGCTCATCCCGCCTTCTTTTTTGCGCCGGAGGATGTATGCGCTCGGCGCATGATGGTCTGGGTTTCACTGGTAGGGGTCGCAGTCGTCACACGACAAGACCGAACTGGAATCACAAGGCAGTCCCCAGCGCACCGGTTCGCGAGATCGCCGCTGGATACGCTGCATGATCGTCGCCTGGCGCGGAACCTACGAGTCCGATTTGCGGTTCCATCATCTACTACAATCGCCGACCAGTTGCAGCTGTCTAGGTCCTCCAGCTCTCGCGTTCGTCATGGCGCATCGAATCACGGTGCATGTCGACGGCAGGCACTACGCTGGCCAATCTGCACTGGCGGACATGCCAGACTGATCGCCGGCAATTAGCGGCTCAGGCTCGCGCCCTTCCCCGACCGCGCCGCGGGTGACGGTCAGGGCTGGGGCGCCGATGATGATCCTGACGTTATGAGTACCGCCGTCGTCTACCAGCGGGATGGCGCGCGGATCCACATGTTCGCCGTCCAGCTCGGCCTCGGAGACTCCTGACAGCGATGTTCCGGATTGATCACCGAGATCTCGTAGCGGGTTTTCCCGAAGCGCCAGGTGATCGAGTATTCGGGCCATACGGTGGGGATGCAGGGCGACAGCTCGAATGTTGCCCCGTGCCGCTTGAGGCCGAGGATGCTCTCCAGTCCGGCGCGATACATCCATCCCGCCGAGCCGGTATACCAGGTCCAGCCCGCCCCTTCCTACGTGTGCGTGATGGGAATAGACGTCGCCGGCGGTGACGTAGGGCTCTCCTTTATAACGATCGGTGCCGGCCGAGTTCCGAGTATGGTTGATCGGGTTGACCATGTGGAACAGCTCGACTGCTTCGTCGCCGCTGCCGAGCCGGGCAAGGGCCATGACGGTCCAGATGGCGGCATGGGTGTACTGGCCGCCATTCTCGCGCATCCCGGGCGGGTACCCTTTGATGTAACCGGGATCCTGGGCCGACTGATCGAACGGCGGGGTGAGAACGAGGACCAGTCCGCTCCGCGCTGTACCAGATAACTTCGGACCGCATCCATTGCCTGTTCGGCCCGGATTGTGGTGCCGGCTCCTGAAAGCACGGCCCACGACTGCGCGATTGAATCGATTCTGCACTCATCGTTCTGGGCCGAGCCGAGCGGAGAGCCGTCGTCGTAGTAGGCGCGCCGGTACCAGTTCCCATCCCACGCCTGCCCCAGCATGAGGCCGAGCCGGTTTCGCCTCACCACCATAGCGCGCCGCGAGGGAGCGATCGCGCGCTCGGCACAACGGCTGGAACTGCTGCAGGACCGTATGCAGGAACCAGCCGAGCCAAACGCTCTCGCCCCGCCCGTCCTGGCCGACCCGATTCATACCGTCGTTCCAGTCCCCGCTTCCCATCAGCGGCAAGCCGTGACGTCCGGCGGTCAGGCTGCGTGTCGATCGCGCGCACGCAGTGCTGGAACAGGGAGGCGGACTCGGCGGACACTTTGGGCTCGCCGTAGACCTCCGCCTCGGAGGGCGCGAGTGGCGGCGCCTCGAGGAACGAAACGACTTCGTCGAGGACCGCCTCATCCCCGTGGTATTGACGTAGTGCGCCGTTGCGAAGCGGCAGCCACAGCAGATCGTCGGAACACCGGGTGCGGGTTCCCTTGCCAGAGGGCTCGTGCCACCAGTGTTGCACGTCTCCCTCGAGGAACTGGCGCGAGGCCGCACGGAGCAGATGAGCGCGCAAGAGGTCGGGCCGCGCGAGGCAGAGAGCCATCGCATCCTGAAGCTGATCGCGGAACCCGAATGCGCCGCCCGGCTGGTAGAAGGCGGATCGGGCCCAGAACCGGCAACTGAGGTTCTGGTACATCAGCCAGCGGTTCATCAGCACGTCGAAGGAATCATCGGGAGTGCGAACCTGAATGGTGCCGAGCAGGTCATTCCAGAATCGCTGGACGGTGGCGAGCGCCCGGTCGGCCGCGGCCACACTGCGGTGGCGCAGGATGAGTTCCAGCGCATGATCTCGGTCGCGGCCCTGGCCCAGCAGGAAGACGAGGCGGCGGCTTTCTCCGGGGCCCAGGTCCACCTTGACTTGAAATGCTGCGCAGGGATCGAGTCCGGCGCCGAACTGGCCGGGAAGCCCTGGGCTGCTCAGGGCAGCGGCTCGTGAAGGATCCGTTGCGACCGAGGAAGAAGAGCCGATCTCCCGTCGCGCGAGCTGAAACGCTCGCTGACGCAGGCAAAGGCGACTCTTCCGGCGAATTCCTGGTTGTAGGGATTTCGCGCCAGGATCGCGCCGGTCTCCGGAGTCGAGCTCGGTGACGACGTGAAATTCTTCCCGGCTGCGGCGGGCCGAGAATCCACTCGTTGTAGCCGAACACTGAGCTTGCGGCGCCGCCCGCTCCGGTTCGAGAGATTCAGCACCGCGAACTTGACCGGATCGTTGGCGTCCACGAACACGCTCAGGTCGTGCATGACGCCCTGGGCCGCCTGGGTAAAGCGCGACACGCCGGGCGCAGTGCCGGATCACGAAGCGTCCACTGTCCCGGTTGCGTGGTAATGGCCCCGGAGCAGGAGACCAGACCCGGCCATCCTCCTCGTCCCTGATGAACAGCGCTTCCGAGGTTGCGTCGGTGACCGGATCGTTTGTGAATGGTGTGAGACGGTTCTCCCGGCTGTTTTCCGCCCAGGTATAGGCCGAGCCCGAAGCGGAAACCACGGTGCCGAAAGACGGGTTGGCCATGACATTGACCCAGGGCTGCGGAGTTTCCTCCTCCCCTTCGAGCACGATCACGTACTCCTGCCCATTCGCCGTGAAGCCACCAGTGCCGTTGGGAAAGATGAGAGGCGGGACTTCGGTCTCGCTCCAACGCAACGCTACGACCGGCGCCGGCGGTGGCGGTGGGAGATGGTCCTGCCAACGCAGATCGGGGTAGGGTCGGTCCAGCTGGTTAGCCAACTCTCCCCGATCGCCGCTCAGAATAGCGCGGGCCACGCTGGCCAGGAGAATGCGTTCGGCCTCGGTCATCCGATCGCCCCGAAGCAGATAGGCGCCGCCCGGTTTGTGTTTCCACGCGGCCCAGTTGCCGGTGTCGAGGAGGGAGGTGAGCTGAACGTGCATCTCGTCGAGATAGCTCGCCGGATGCTCATTCAGCACTACGACGTCGGCACGAAGGCCTTTGAGCCGCCAGTATTCCTGGGCCTGAAGTACCTGGCGGACCAGCGGCAGATCGTCTTCCTCCACCACGCGAACCAGCAGAATCGGCAGATCGCCGAGATTCCGTGGGGCCAGAGGCCGGCCTGTCCGAGCTCATTGCGCGCCAGCAGGTCTGGAGGTGCGCGCAGAGATCCGTCGCCGTAGAGAACTCTGGAGGCGAGTCGTTCGAAGAGCGATGCGTCGTCACTCGAAATCCCCAGGTGGCGCAGGGCGCTCTGTACCTGGGTGTGGGCGAGGGTGAAGGTCCGCGCGGCGGCGCTGGGATCCTGGTACTTCTGAGCCATGGCAAGGGGCCTGCTCGCGACTCGAAGCCATGCCAGTCGAGAAGGAGAGCCGCAGGAAGCCCCGGGCGCCAGGCGAATCCGCTGGCGCAGGCTCATGATGGGATCCAGCACGGCACCGGTAGTGCCGGACAGGGCGCGGCCGTCGAGTGCCACCGGACGTGAGGGGTCGCGACCCCGCCCCAGGAACCGGGCGCGATCGGTTTCCACTCCACCGCCCCCTGGATTCGGCCCTCCACGCTCAAGACATGGATCGCCCAGGCGCCAGCCTCATCTGGCGAGCGCAGCCGGCGGCCGCAAAGCAGGGCGCGCGATTCGGGGATGAATTCGGTTTGAACGAAGAGTTTGTTGAAGGCGGGATGCGCCAGGTCGTCCCGCACCGGACTCAGCGAGATTTCGGCGTAACTCGTGATCTCCAGCTCGCACGGTCGGTCGCTGTGATTGGTCACTGAAAGGCGACGCACCTCCACGTCGTCCTCGGTAGAGACGGCGATGTCCAGTTGGGTCGTGATCTCATCGTCGCGACGGCGGTAGATGACTCGCTCCGCCCGGAAGGTGACGAGGTAGTCATCCGCCTCGCGGCCGGTGGGATGGTACGCGGCGGACCAGACCGCTCCACTCCGCACATCACGCAGGTAGATGAACTGGCTGCCGTAATCCGAGGTGGCATCCTCCCGGTACCGGGTAACGGCGCGATCGCGCCAGAAACTCGCTCCGCCGCCGGCGTTGGTGACGACCGTCGTGTAGGAGCCGTTCGACAGGAATTGGGCGTGGCGGATACCGGGTGTGTGGTGAGCGGAAACGCCGCAGCGAGGCGCGCGGTTGCCGGGGCCCGCACCCGGGTTTCCTCAACCGGGCGGGCTTCCATGCAGCGGCGCGTGACGGGAATCCGCTCCTGCAGCAGCAGAGCCGTCGCCTGCACTCGCGGGTCGGCGTGGAGGCGGCGCACCATCGGATTGTCCAGAGCACGTTCGCCAGCGCCACGAGGCTCATCCCTGGTGATGCGCCAGGTAGGCCTGAACCACCGTCCCGCGCTGGACGGGAGTCATCAGCTCTGCCGCACTCTGGTCGAGCCGGCGATGGGTGAAGTCGATCGCTTCGTAGTAGCCGTAGACGCCTTCGCCGCCCGCGCGAGTCAGCCGACGGAAGTTCTGCGTCGCGGTCGCCGGCTCCATCAGGGCGGCGAGTGCAGTGGCATAGGGAGACACGACCAGCTCGTCTCCCAGCCCGCGTTTGAGGCCGAGGCCCGGAACGCCGAATGCCTTGTACTGATAGTTGCCGTGGCGGTCCACCACGTTGAATCCCGATTCCGAAATGCCCCAGGGCACACCCTGCTGCTTGCCGTATTCCACCTGGCGCCGGACCGCCATACGACAGGACTGGTCGAGCAGGGTTTCGAGTACGAGCGCATGATGAGGAGCGGCATCAGGTACTCGAACGCGGTGCCGCTCCAGGACAGCAGGGTCGCTGCGCCGTTGACGCTGGTGAGCAGACGGCCGAGGTGGAACCAGTGGCTTTCGGGAACATCTGCCCTTGGCGATGGCGACGAAACTCGCGAGCCGCGCCTCGGACGCCAGCAGATCGTAGTAGGAGGTGTCGAGCCGGCCGGGCCCTCGGCGTCGGGCAGACCGGTACCCGATCGAAAAGATCTGGCGCTGGCGGTCGTAGAGAAACGCGAAGTTCATGTTCTCGACCATTGCCAGGGCGCGATCCGACAGGTCGCTCGAGCTTGCTCGCCAGGCCATCCTCGTTGATGGCTGATCCCTTCAGCGCGCTCTCCACGGACCGTGACCACCAGAGCGCTTCGCTCAGGCCCGGCGTGGCCGATTGGTTCGCACTCAACCGTTCGAGCGCTCCGCTCAGCTCCGGCGCCAGTTTCGCGGCGGCATCCAGGCACGCAGCGGCCGTTTCACCTCCATCCAACTCGCGCCCGATTGCGGCCAGGACCGTCCCCAGCGCCGATACCGCTTCGTTCGGGTGTTGCGGTGCCTCACTCAGACGGGAAGACGACTGTGAGCGCAAGGCGCGTCGTGTCGGCCAGTCCGTTGCAGATCTGATCGTCCGATTGAGGCGTGGTTGCGAGCTGCCTCACGCCTTCCGCGAGGGCAAGCAGAGCTCCGGCAAGATTGCCGCTGTCCACGGTGGACACGTATCGCGGCAGCAGGGAGCCAGCGTGCGAGTGTCATACCAGTTGAGCAGGTGGCCCTCGTGGCGCTCCAGGCCCTCGGTGGTATCGAGCAGCGCCTCGAGCTCCCCACCAGCTCGCGAGTACGGATGTAGCCCAGGTCGTGCGCGGCGAGGGTGGAGAGCAGGCCCATCGCGATGTTGGTGGGCGAGGTCCGGTGCGCCACGACCGGCTCGGGGACTTCCTGAAAGTTGTCCGGCGGGAGGCCGTTGTCCTCCGGACCCATGAAGGTCTCGAAGTAGCGCCAGGTCTTTCGGGCGATGCTCCGAAGAAGGAGCCGGTCCTCGGCGCTCAGAGGCGATACGCCTCCGTACCGGGACCGGCCGGCTCAGCCAGTAGGCCACGGCCGGAGCGGCCGCCCACAGAATCAGGATCGGGGCCGCGGCAGGAACCGCGCTGGGCCGCGCTCCTCCGACCAGGAGGAAGATGACGACGGCGATGACCGGACTCGCCACCATTTGGCCGAAGAAGAACCGGGTGCCGCTCTGGCCCGAGATGCCGGCGCCGCGTTTCGCCGCGGAGGCGGCCGTTTCCCACTCGAGCAGACGACGCTGGAGTAACGATGAGGCGGACCAGGGTCAGGCGCGATGGCGTGGACCATCTGGTACGCGTTATACGCCAGGAAAGTGAGCTGGAGCAGCACCTGCGCGCGCCGGTCTTCAGGTCCTCGCATCAGAATCCGGAAGAACACCCGATTGCGGCTCCTGGGGACCCGGACCGGCCAGCAGATGGAACAGCAGCGGGATAGAGTGGAAACGCGAGCGTGGCGACAATGCCAATCGTCCAGGCCAGCGGATGTCCGGGCAGGATCAGCCACCCGCACACCAGTGCGGCGACAGTTGCGGGTGCCACCAGCGTACGCCGCAGGTTGTCCGAGGATCTTCCAGCGGGAGATGGTCGGAAGAGTGTTCCGCTCCAATCCCTTGCGGGTGGGCACCACGGGAAGAGCCAGAAGAGGATCTGCCAGTCGCCTCGCGCCCACCGGTGCTGGCGCCGGGCAAAGGCGAGAACGCTGGCGGGGTAGTCGTCCACCACCTCCACATCGGTCACCAGCGCGGGACGGGCGTGAAGACCCTCGAACAGGTCGTGGGAGAGCAGGGCGTTCTCGGGGACCCGACCATCCAGCGCCGCCATGAAGGCATCGACGTCGTAGAGACCCTTGCCCGGTGTAGATCCCTCGCTGAAGAGGTCCTGGTAGGTGTCGGACACGGCGGTGGTGTAGGGATCGACCCCGGTGTGCCCGGCATAGACCCGCGCGAACAGCGAACCGGCGGCACTGGCCATGCGTCACGCTCACGCGCGGCTGCAGGATGCCGTAGCCCTCGGTGACCCGGCGCGAGCCGTGGATCGAAGTGCGGCCGGTTCAGCGGATGGGCGATGATGCCGATGAGCTTTCGCGCGCCGTCTGCGGGGAGCAGGGTATCGCTGTCGAGGGTGATGCAGTAACGGACATTGGGGAGCACCGATGCGATCGCCTTCATGAACCGTGAAGCTGGTGTCCGTCGCTCCGCGCAGCAGGTGGTTGAATTCCTCGAGTTTCCCGCGTTTGCGCTCCCAGCCCGATCCAGGCTCCTTCGCGCAGGGTTCCACTGACGCACCCGATGGAAGAGATGGAAGAGATCGCCGCGTCCCTCTCGCCAGGCGCCGGTTCAGTTGCGGCGATCCCCGCGCGCGCCGCCTCCAGCAGCTCGGCATCTCTCCGGCATCTCGCTGCCGGGGCATCCGCGAAGTCGCTGAGGATGGCGAAGTGGATGTAAGGATCGAGTGTTGCCCGAGGGCCAGCACCTCGAGGTGTTCGAGGAGCTGTGCCACTCCGTCCGAGCTGGTGAGCAGCGTGGGGATCACGACCATGGTCCGGGCGTCCTGAGGAATCCCGTTCAGGAAATCGAGCCGTGGCAGCCGCCGCGGCGGGACCAGGTGCGCAGCCAGCGCGCTGTACCGACCGCGATCGCCAGATTCGCTCGCGGGCAGGAGGAGCAGCAGCGCCGCCGTCCAGCAACGCCACCGGCCAGCGTTCCCCGAGCCGCGCACGTAGGCGGCTGCCGCGAGCGACCAGTCCCAGTGTCATGAGCGCGATCGCGCCGAGATAGACCGCGGTGGCGTGGGCGAAGACGAAGCGCCGTGCCCGCGGCGGTGAACTTCGGGTGATAGGCGACGTCGGTCTCGAAGTCGGGACGGCCCCTGCCCGATGAGGTGGTAGCCTACGTGGGCGGCACGATGCTCGGGCGAGCTCGCTCGCCGCGGCTTGACGCGCGCTCTCGACGCTGCGGAGCGCCGACCCGGAGCTGTGCCTCGCCGCTGGGTTCCGCCAGCTCCTCGACCGCCTGCCGGTAGCGGTCGCGACTCAGAAAGTCCATGCGCCCGTAGACGCCGGCGGGATCGCGCTGCAGCACGCTGCTCGACCAGGCTCACCGTCTCGAAGTACTGGCGACCAGTCGAGGCGTCGAGCAGAGCCGGAGACTGGTGATGGCGTTCGCCACCGACACCTGCGCCGTCGCCTGATTCTGGTGCTCGGTCCGAATCACGTCTTCCGCCGGTGGTCCCCTCGATTGGCCAGCTCGTTCTGTTACGGCGGCTGGAGCCGGGATGCACGCGGCGCCGTACTCCCGCATTCGCTGCAGCAGGTGCACGACGTAGGCGGAATCGAGGACATCAGGGCAGAGACGGCTGACCGTCGCTGCCGCGAGCGCCCATCGAGCGCAGCGAGATGCCGCTCGGCCGGAGCCGGGCCTCACGGCTTAGCAGAGGTCTCGTCGGCCAGGCGGCGGAGATTCTCGATGCAAGGCCGAGTTTGAGCATGCTGGGCCACGCCCACAGCTCGCCGATGGTGAGCGGGGCCACGCTCTGGTAGGCGGATCATGAACCGCACCAGCTGGACGCGGTCCAACCGTCCGTCGGTATGGCTGATCACGCTCGAGCGCCATGGCGTAGATTCGCGCGCATGCCCGTCATGTCCCGTGGAGGCGAGCTTGGGGAGCTCGCGATAGTACTCCGGGGCAGGTCGTGCCGGACTCCCGGATCTCCGCCTCTACCAGGTGGAAGTTGTCGAGCAGCCACTCGGCAGCCGGTGCCACGAACTCCTCGCGGTGCACCGCATCGGCCAGGATCCGGTAGGTCTGGCGCAGAACCCGGGCGTTGTCATCGAGGCGGCGGAAGAAGCGGCGGTCGCCGATCTGGGTCTGGCGGGCGAGGGTGAAGCTTGCGGCCAGGCGCGCGCCCGCTCTTCCAGTCGCTCGATGCTCAGCAGCTCGGCGCGGAGCGGTTTTTCGACGCGACTGTGCCTGCGGTTGCGGAACCGGCGGTGGGGAGAGAGGCGCGCCTCAGGCATGACCAGCAAGTGCCGGCGCGCGGGTACGGAAGGCGCGACGTCTTCATCGTTACGATCTATACCTCCACGAGCCCTCGCGGCTCCGTTCGCTCGTCGCCCGAGGCGACGGCACTCTCAATCATAACGATATGGGACGAGGCGTCGCGGGCTGTCGGACCCTGTTCCCCCGGGTAGCTTCTCTCTCATGCTGCTCCGCAACCTTCGCTACCTGACCGCGCTGGCGCATGAGAAGCACTTCGCCCGCGCGGCAGCCGAGTGTGCGGTGACTCAGCCTACCCTCTCTGCCGGCATCAAACAGCTCGAGGAAGAGCTGGGATTGCTGATCGTGAGACGGGGACAGCGATTCGAGGACTGACGCCGGAGGGCGAGCGGGTGCTGGAATGGGCCCGGCGAATCCTCGCCGACTGCGAGAGTCTGGAACAGGAAGCCAGCGAGTTGCGGGGAGGGCTACGCGGGCGGCTCCACATCGGAGCGATCCCCACGGCGCTGCCCATGGTGTCGCTCCTCACCTTGCCGTTCACGCGCCAGCATCCGCACGTCACGATTACCGTGTTGTCGCTCGCCTCGATCGAGATTCAGCGGGGCCTCGACGATTTCACCCTCGACGTCGGGGTTACCTATCTCGATAACGAGCCGCTCTCCAACGTGCGGACCATCCCGCTGTACCGGGAGAGCTATTTCCTGTTCACGCCGGCGGACGGCCCGCTGGCGCACCGGGACAGCATTTCGTGGGCGGAAGCCGCGACCGTTCCCCTGTGCCTGCTGACACCCGATATGCAGAATCGGCGGATTCTCGATGCCCACTTCCGGGCCGCCGACGCCGAAGTGCACCCCGCGATTCAAACCAATTCGGTCCTCACGTTGTGGTCGCACCTGCGTTCATTGGCATACTCCAGCGTATTGTCGCAAACCTTCCTTTATCTCTTCGGGGAGCCGGAGGGCCTGCGGGCCATTCCCATCGAGCACCCCAAGGCGATCCACACGGTAGGCCTGGTGATCCCGGATCGGGAGCCGCTAACCCCTCCGCTCGCGAACTGGCCCGAATCTGCACCACGATCGATGTCGCCGCGTCCCTGGAGCAAGGGCAAACCCCTCGTCCCGGAGCGGAGTTAGCCGAACTCCATCGGTCAGGCCTATCGGCCGATTGCAGGCCTCTATCCCGGTGTCAGCCTCTATTCTGGAATACCATTGGTCGATGTAGCTTCGAGATGACAACCGAACGTCTACCGGTTGTGGCTTAACCATCTCGAAAGAGTCTCTCATGGCGATGAAGTTCACCCGACTCACCGAGCCCCTGATCCGAGATAATGGCGGCCTGCGTCCCGCTTCATGGGACGAGGCGCTCAACTTCGCGGCCGAGGGGTTCCGCACCGTGCGCGACAAGCATGGCGGTGACGCCATCGGCACGTTCAGCTGCTCGAAGGCCAGCAACGAAATGAATTTCCTGGCCCAGAAGCTGGCGCGGGTGGGATTCGGGACCCATAACATCGACAGCTGCAACCGGACCTGACACGCTCCTAGCGTCGTCGGTCTGGCGACGGTGTTCGGTGCCGGTGGGGGAACCAGCTCCTACCGTGAGGTGGAAGAGACGGACGTCATCTTCCTCTGGGGAGCGAACGCCCGTGAGAATCACCCGATCTTCTTCCACCACGTCCTGAAGGCGATCCATCGCGGCGCCCGCATGTACGTGATGGACCCGCGGCGGACCAGCTCCGCCCAGTGGGCCGACGAGTGGCTCGGGCTCAACGTCGGGACCGACATCGCGCTGTCCAACGCGATGGCGCGGGAGATCATCCACGCCGGCCTCGCCAACGAAGCGTTCATCCGGCGGGCGACGACCGGCTTCGACGACTATCGCGGCGTCGGTCGAGCCGCTACACGCTGGAGTACGCCGAGCAGGAGACCGGCGTTCCGGCGGACGTGATCCAGCGACGCGGCGCACGCGTACGCGCGGGCCGACCGGGCCGTCATCTGCTGGACGCTCGGCATCACCGAGCACCACAACGCGGTCGACAACGTCCTCTCGCTGATCAACCTCGCGCTGCTCACCGGCCACGTCGGGCCGTTACGGCTCGGGGTCAACCCGCTGCGCGGCCAGAACAACGTGCAGGGCGGCGGCGACATGGGCGCCATTCCCAACCGCCTGGTCGGCTTCCAGGACTGGACCACGGATCCGCGCGATCCGGCACAAGTTCGAGCAGGCCTGGGGAGTGACGCTCAAGCCCGAGTACGGCTGGACACGTGACCCAGATGTTCGAGGCGCATGGAGCACGGCGAGTTGCGCTCGCTCTACGTCATCGGCGAGAACCCGGCCCAGTCCGAGGCCGGACCAGACCAGCGCCGAGCAGCCTGCTGAAGGGCCTCGACCATCTGGTGGTGCAGGACATCTTCCTTACCCGGACGGCGGAGTTGGCCCACGTCGTCCTCCCGGCCTCCTCGAGCTGGTGCGAGGCCGAGGGCACCGTCACCAACAGCGAGCGGCGGGTGCAGCGGGTGCGCAAGGCCCTGGAGCCGCCCGGCGACGCCCGCGACGACATGTGGATCATCTGCGAGATCGCGCAGCGGCTCGGGGTCGACCTGGGCCGCCGGTGGCGGAGGAGGTCTGGAACGAGGTCCGTCGCCTGGCGCCGAACTTCGCCGGGCATGAGCTACGCCCGGCTCGAGAAGGAAGGCGGCCTGCACTGGCCCTGCTACGACGAGAACCACCCCGGCGAGCTGTTCCTGCACAGCCGCCTCTGGAAGGATCCGATCGAGGGACCGCCGGCGCCGTTCTCGGTGGTGGAGCACGATCCGCCGGTCGAGATGCCCGACGCCGAGTATCCCTTCCTGCTCACCACCGGCCGGCGGCTCGACTCCTACAACACCGGAGTGCAGACCGGCGGGTACACCTCGCCGCTGCGGCGCGGCGAGACGCTCGACATGTCGCCCGAGGACGCCGAGCGAGCTGCGGTTGATGGACGGCGATCCGGTGCGGATCACGTCGCGGCGCGGGAGCGTCGTGGCGCCGGTGCGGATCGACCGGTCGCTGCGGGCAAGGGCTCGTGCTTCATGACCCTCCACTTCCAGGATCAGGTGAAGACCAACGTCCTCACCGTGGACTACACCGATCCCAAGTCCGGCACCGCGGAGTTCAAGGCCTGCGCCATTACGTGTCGAGCCGGTGCGGGCGGCGGCGGATCGCCCGACCGTCAAGCGCTCCCCGAGTCTGATTCCTCTCACGAAATCTCAGTTGGATCTCCATCTCCTGCAGGCCGACCCGACCGACGAAGAGCGCGATGCGGTTGACGCGCTGCTCGGTCCGCCGACCTCCGGTTGGGACGGGGGTGAGCGACGAGCAGCGGGATGCTCATACCGCGGCCGGAGGCCATGCGCGCTCGAGGCCAGCGGCATCTGCTGCTGCCAGCGCTCCAGGCGGTCCAGTCCACGCATCGGGCTGGATCAGCGAGGGCGCGCTCAACTACGTCTGCGAGCGGCTGACCGTTCCGCCGGCCGACGCCTACGGCGTTGCCACCTTCTACGCGCTGCTCTCGACCGTGCCGCGCCCCCAGCGCGGTGCTGCACGTCTGCGACGACATCGCCTGCCGCTGCAAGGGCGCCGACGCGCTGTGCGACGAGCTGGAGCGGACGGTCGGGCCCGCGTACCACCACGGGCCTGACGGCGATCACGCACGTGATTCCCGACGACGGCGCGATCTGGCTCCGGAGCCCGTGCCTCGGCCTCTGCGATCAGGCGCCGGCCGCGCTGCTGACCGATCGCCGGACGAGAACCGGTCGAGCGCCTGTTCGGCGACGTGACTGCGGCGATCGGTCGCGGCGCGTGCTCGTCGGGTGATCTCACGGCGACCACCGCTCCCCATCCCGCGGCTGCCGCAGGCCGGTGATCGCGATCGCTCCGTCTGCTCCGGCGGGTCGGACGTCCGTCGATCCCACGAGCCTCGACGACTATCGCGCGCACCGGCGGCTACCAGGCGCTCCGGCGGGCGATCGAGATTGGGCCCTGAGGGCGTGATCCGCGAGGTCACCGACGCGAAGCTGATGGGGCGCGGCGGCGCCGCGTTTCCGACCGGACGGAAGTGGGACGCCGGTGGCGCGCCAGCCGGTGCGGCCGCACTACCTGATCTGCAACGCGGATGAATCGGAGCCCGGCACCTTCAAGGACCGGGCGCTCATGGAAGGCGATCCCTTCGGCGTGGTCGAGGCCATGACCATCGCGGCCTATCGCCACCGGTTGCGAGGACGGCTTCATCTACCTGCGCGGTGAATATCCGCTGGCCGCCGAGCGCCTGCAGAACGCCATCGACACGGCACGCGCTCGCGGGCTTCTGGGAGACGACGTGCTGGGCACGGGCTTCCGCTTCGACATCGAGATCCGCAAAGGCGGCGGCGCGTACATCTGCGGCGAGGAGACCGCGATCTTCAACTCGATCGAAGGCTTCCGCGGCGAGCCGCGGAACAAGCCGCCGTTCCCGGTGCAGTCCGGCGTGTTCCGCAAGCCCACGGTCATCAACAACGTCGAGACGCTGGTCAACGTGCTCGAGATCCTGCGCATCGGCGGACCGGCTTACGCCAGGATCGGCACCGAGGCGTCCGGCTGGGCCACGGCTGTTCTGCCTCTCCGGCAACGTGACGCGGCCCGGCGTCTACGAGGTGCCCTTCGGGGCGACGCTGCGCCAGCTGCTCGACATGGCCGGCGGCGTGCCGGCGGGACGCGCAGCTCCAGGCGATTCTGCTGGGCGGTGCGGCCGGCGTCTTCGTGCGGCCCGACGAGCTCGACATGCCGCTGACCTTCGAGGGCGCGCGCGGCGCGCAGGCGACGCTCGGGCTCCGGCGTCATCATGGTGTTCGACGATACGATCGACATGATGGACATCATCCTGCCGCATCGCCGCCTTCTTCCGGGACGAGTCCTGCGGGCAGTGCGTGCCGTGCCGCGTCGGGCACCGTGCGCCAGGAGGAGGCGCTCCACCGGCTCGAGTCGGCCAAGACCGCGGGGCGGAACCGCCGGTGAGCTGGCACTGCTCGAGGAGATCGGCGTTGGCGATGAAGGACGCGTCCATCTGCGGCCTGGGACAGACCGCCTACAGCGCCGTCGAGTCGGCGATCAAGCGCCTGCACCTGTTCAACGGAGCCGACCCGATGACCGCGCTCGTTCAGCTCGAGCCTTTGCGCCGTACCGGTCGACGCTCAAGATCGATGGCGAAACGGTGCAGGTGCCCGAAGGGACCACGATCTACGAGGCCTGCCGGCAGCGGGACAAGGAGATCCCGACGCTCTGCTACCTCGAAACCCTGCATCCGGTCAACGTGTGCCGGGTCTGCGTGGTCGAGGTCGAAGGCTCGCGAGTGCTGGTGCCGTCGTGCTCCCGGAAGGTCGAGCCGGGCATGGTGGTGCGGACCGACACCGAGCGGGTGCGGCACAGCCGGAAGATGGTGCTCGAGTTCCTCGCGTCCTCGGTGGATCTGAGCACCACGCCGGATGTGGAACGGTGGCTAGAGCGAGTATCACGCCGACCGGAGCGTTACGGGCCCGCCGCTCCACCGTCGCCCGCCGGGCTGCGCGACAGCCTGCAGCCGGGCCACCATGCGCCGCCCGATCCCGCCTATCGCCGCGACCGTCGCCCAGCCGATCAAGGTGGACAACGAGCTTTACGTCCGGGACTACGGCAAGTGCATCCTTTGCTACAAGTGCGTCGAAGCCTGCGGGAAGGACTTCCAGAACACCTACGCGCTGACGGTCGCCGGGCCGGGGCTTCGACGCCCGCATCTCGACTGAGTTCGCGGTCCAGCTGCCCGGACTCGGCCTGCGTCTACTGCGGCAACTGCATCGCGGTGTGTCCCACCGGCGCGCTTGATGTTCAAGTCGGAGCACGACCACCGTGCGGCGGGCACCTGGGATGAGTCGCGCCAGACCGTCACCACGACGATCTGTCCCTACTGCGGAGTCGGGCTGCACCCTCGAGCTCCACGTGCAGGACAACGAGATCGTGAAGGTCACCTCACCGCTCGACCACGAGGTGACTCGCGGCAATCTCTGTATCAAGGGGCGATTCGGCTGGAAGTACGTGCAGAGTCGCGGCCCGGTGCGCCAGGCCGAGGGAGTGCAACGAGGTTAGCTCACCACCCGGTCGGGGTGGGTGTACACCGTCAGTTTGTCCTTCCGCGCAAACCCCACCAGCGTCATCCCTGACTGCTCCGCTACCCGCACCGCGAGTCCGGTGGGTCCCGAGATCGCGGCGAGGAGCGGGGCACCCAGGATCATGGCCTTCTGAACCATCTCGAAGCTGGCGCGACTGGTGACCACCACAAAGCCGGTCGCCGGATCAACACCTTGCTTCACCGCGGCGCCGATGAGCTTGTCGAGCGCGTTGTGCCGACCCACGTCTTCCCGAACCAGTTCGATCGAGCCGTTGGCCGAGGCCCAGGCCGCGGCGTGGACCGCGCCGGTCGCCGCATTCAGAGCCTGCCGCTCGGTCAGCGCCTCGAGTGCCGTCTGAATCGAGGCCGGCGGTACCGGAGTTCCCGCCGGGACCTGCCGAGGTTCCTTCAGCACGACCGCGATGCTGTCGCTGCCGCAGATGCCACATCCGGTGCGTCCGGTAAGGCGGCGGGTGCGCCCGGCGATCACCGCGTCGCATTCGGGACTGACCGTGACCTGGATTTCGATCCCTGGCTGTAGCGCACGATTTCGAGCGAAAGCAGATCGGCCGGAGTGCGGATCAATTCCTCGGTGAGGCTGAATCCCAGCACGAAGTCTTCGAGATCGATCGGGGTGGCCATCATGACCACGTGTGGCACCCCGTTGTACACCACCGCCACCGGGGTTTCCTCCACCACCGGCTCCGTCCGTTCCTCTACCGTCCCGTCCCGCCAGCGCCGCACCTGAAGCTCGAGCAACGGCTTGGCGTAGCCCAGCCGCAGCAAGCCCAGCGGGTCCTGCATCTGTTTGAGATCCATAGAGATCCTCATCGCCAGCCGGGTCGCTGCCGGCGCTCAACTTCGCACCATACAGTTTACATTCTAACCGTCTTAAAACCCTAATGCGGCGTTCATGAGTGCTTCACTGACAGTGTCCCGGCCCGAGGTGCGGCCCGCAGGTCGCCTCGAGCTGGGTCTGCTCGCTGCCATCCTGGTTATTGCTCTCGGGCTCCGGGCCTGGGCTCTCGACTTCGGGCTGCCCTATCTCTATCACCCGGACGAGCCAAACAAGATCGAGATCGCCCAGAACATCGTGAAGACGGGGGACCTGAATCCGCACTATTTCAGGAAGCCGACCCTGCTCATCTACGCCAACGCCCTCCTCTACCTGCCTTACTACGCGGTGGAAAAGGCTCGTGGCGTCTACTCATCGCCAGCGGACATCCCGGGCCCAGAGCGGCTGACCATGGGTGTAGGGCACATCGGGGCACCAGGTGCGGTGGTCATGGGACGCTCGCTGACCGTTGTGGTTGGCGTGCTCGGAGTGCTGTTCACCTGGCTTCTCGGCAAGCGACTCTTCGGCCGTCCCGAAGCGGCTTTGCTCGCGGCACTCGCCACGGCTGTTTCTCCGGTGAATGTCACCCAAAGCCACTATATCGAAGTGAACACCTTCCTGGGGACGGCGCTATTGGGCGTCGGCTGGTACTGCCTCGGGATCTACGACCTGGGCCGCCGGCGCGATTACCTCCTCGCCGGGTTCTGACTGGTGTCGCGGTGAGCTGCAAAGTATCCCGGCGCCGTGGTGGCGATCATGCCCGTGGCCGCGCACTGGCTCCGTTCCGGCCGGCGCCTCAAGCCGCTCGGCTTCCTTACCCAGTGCTTTCTGGCCATGCCCGTCGGGTTTTTCCTCTTTACTCCGTTCGCCATTCTCGATCCGGTGAGTTTCCTGCTCGGCGCCGGCTCAGAGGCGTATCACTACGCCAGCGGGCACGAGGGGCTGGAAGGGATGGCGCCGCTCTGGTACCTGGAATACGCCGCGCGGTACGAAGGGTCCCTAACGATTCTTGCAGTACTGGCAATGGTCTGGGCGTACATCCGCAAGCTCGACCGGATCGTGCTCATGGGCGTGTTCGTGGTGGCGTACTACGGGTTCATTTCCTGTTTCCAGGTACGCAACAGCCGCACCTTCCTCCCGATAACGCCCTTCCTCTTTCTGCTCGGCGCCTGGCTGGTCGTGGAGCTGGCGGACCGGGTGCGGGATGCCAGCCCATCCGGTCGGCGTGCCTGGGCCGGTACCGGGTTGGCGTTGCTCACCTGGTCTGCATCGCGGTTCCTCTCAAGGAAGCGATTGACTTCGACCTGAGACTGGGCCAGGTGGACAGCAGGGAGACCGGCGCGGGTCTGGATCGAGGAGAACATCCCCAAGGGCAGCCGGGTGATGATCGAGTCCTATACGCCCCTTCGTGCGCCCGATGAATTCCAGGTGGATACCACACTTCGGATGACCGAGCATCCGCCGCAGTGGTATTCCGTGAAGGGCTACCAGTACCTGGTGTTCAGCGAGGGATGTACTCCCGGTATTTCCACGACCCGAAGCGATATCCCCAGGAGGTCGCCGAGTATCAGGCGCTGTTCGACCGGTTTCCTCTGGTGAAGAAGTTCGAGGACGGCGGTTACGAGGTGCGGATACATGAAGTCGTCCAGTAACGACGACCTGGACCGGCCCTCGCCTTTCGGTGGTCGTGCCGTTGTACAACGAAGAGGGATCGGTAGAGCGGCTGGTGCAGGCGGTGCAGGAGGCTCTCGGCCCCGAGCACGACTGGGAGCTTGTCCTGGTTGACGACGGAAGCCGCGACAGCACCGTAGCCCGCGCCCGTTCGGCCGTGGCGCAGGACTCGAGGGTACGCCTGGTGCGACTGGCCCGGAACTACGGACAGACCCCGGCGATGCAGGCTGGCTTCGCGAGCGCTCGCGGCGACGTCATAGTCACCATGGACGGCGACCTGCAGAATGATCCCGCCGACATCCCGCAGTTGGTGGCTCGTCTCGATGAGGGGTACGACCTCGTGGCGGGATATCGCGAACGCCGTCAGGACGTCTGGCTCACCCGGCGCTTTCCCTCGATGATCGCCAACTGGCTGATTCGCAAAGCCACCGGAGTGCCCATCAGGGACAACGGATGTTCGCTCAAGGCTTTTCGCCGTCCGGTCGTGGAAAGGCTTCATCTCTATTCCGATCTTCATCGTTTCATTCCGGCTGTCGCCGCGGCCACCGCAGGGGCCAGGATTACCGAGATGCCGGTTCGGCACCATGCCCGTCGCTTCGGCCAGAGCAAGTACGGACTCTCCCGCATCGCGAAGGTCATGGCGGATCTCCTGGTCATCGTGATGATTCGATCCTTCAGAGGCCGGCCGCTGCACCTCTTCGCCGGTGCGGCGCTCGTTGCTCTGTTCTTCAGCCTGGCCGCGCTCGTCGCTGGAGGTCATCGCTGTCGCCGCATTCCGTCCGGTCAAGGCCGAGGCACTGGTCTTCCCCAGTGTCGCCATCGTCTGGTTCGGGCTTGCAGTCTACCTGCTCATCCTCGGCTTGATGGCGGAAGGCGCGGTCCGCCGCTACGGGCGTCGAGTGGCGAGGGAGGTTCCTCTGGCCCGGGAAGCGGCATGAAACCGTCCGGCGTGTCGGTCATCATCCCGCTGCACGAACGGTGCGATCCTCTCGGCCCTCTGTGCAAGGAATATCTGGACCCGCTCCGCGCTGCGGGCCTGGATCCTGAATTCCTCTTCGTCGCGGCGCCATCTCACGCGGCCCAAGCGGGATGAGGCGGAGCGTCCTGCGGAAGAGCGGTGAACCGGTACGAGTGCTGCGGCTGGCCCAGCCCACCGGGCCCGCGATGCTGACCCGGGTAGGGGCAAACGAAGCCAGAATGACCTCCTGCTGGTGCTCCCAGCCGTACCGGCGCATCGAAGCTCAGTACCTCCCCGGTCTCGTCGAGAGAGTACATCAGGGCGCCGATGCGGCGTTCGCGGCGCCGAGTGGGGCGGCGAGACCACTCTCCAACCGGGCTCGGCGCTGGCTCTTTCACTCGCTCGCCCGCCCGGTCACGAGGAACCGGTTTCACGATCTGGGCTGCGGAGTCGCGGCGTTGCGTCGCGATGCGCTGCTCGACACCCCGATCTACGGAGACTTCTTCCGCTTCCTCCCGACTTTGATGCAGCGCGAAGGATTCGAGGTGGTGGAGCTGCCGGCCCAGCAGCATCCGGGGGACGTGGGCCTTCGGTTCTATGGGCCGGCCGCCTACCTGCCGCGCGGCGGTGGACCTGCTCGGGAGTTACTTCCTGGCTCGGTTTACCGAGCGCCCGCTCCGGTTCTTCGGCTTGATCGGACTGGTGCTGGGCGGCATCGGGACAATCCTGCTCGCAATTCTGCTGGTGCAACGAATCGGCGGCGTGGGCATCGCCAACCGGCCTGCGCTGCTGCTCGGCACGCTTTCTTCCTCGCACTCGGGATCCAGTCCATCGCCCTTGGACTGGTCGCGGAGATCATCGTACACCTGAGCGCGCCCACCCGGCGTCCCTACCGCCTGGCTCGATCTGGATTCCCGCCGACAGCAACGATTCCTCCGGATGAGTGGATCCGCAGGCGGATCGCGACTGACTCCCGGAGCACGTTTTGCCCTCCGGCTGGTTGTCGGGGTCTGTCTGCTCGCGCTCATCCTGAGCCGGATGGGACTCCCGACGATCGGACGCGGATTGGGTCCCGGCACTCTGGTCGGTGTACTCGGTGCCGCCCTGTTTGCTGCTCACCGGCCAGTCGATTGCGGCCCTGCGGTGGAAGGTGATCCTGGGCCCGGGAGTCCGCCCTGGCGATATCTCGCCCGGCTCTATGTGATCGGTGGCTTCTTCTCGCTCTTTCTACCCACAGCAGTTGGAGGAGACGCGGTACGCGCACTGGCAGCGGCGCGTGGAGACATCCCGGCCGGGCGGGGTCGTGGCGAGTGTGCTTCTCGATCGAGCGATCGGGAATGTTCGCGATGGTCTGCTATGCGTTGATCGCCGCAGCCCTGGCTCCGAGCTTCGCACAGCATCTGTTCGAGGCGGCGCGGCTCAAGTTGCCTGGGAGGGCCTACTCCTCGCTTGCTGTTGCAGTAGCGGTAACGATGGTGGCGGCGGTCTGGTTCGGGCGGAAGTCACCGCCAATTGCGGCAGGGTGTGAACGACGCGGTTCACCTGGTACGGGAGCTTGCCCGTACTCCGGGCTCCTTGATGGCCGCGATCGCGCTCGGATTCGTCGTGCAGGGATTGTACATCCTGCTCTGGCTGGTACTGGCTCGGGCGATGCACCTCCCGATCGCGCCGCTGACCTTGTTCTTCGCGGTTCCCGTGGTGACCGCGTTTCGCGATGCTTCCCGTCACTCTCAACGGCCTCGGCGTTCGTGAAGGCGCGTGGCTGCTCCTCCTGAGCGGCTCCGGGTATTCCGCCGGCCGAGATCGTCACCTTCAGCCTGCTCTACTTTTGCCGCCAATCTCATTACCGGTCTCGTCGGCGGCATCCTGTTCATGGTTCGCGGGACGTCCAGCAGCTGAGCCCACGACGCCACCCAGAATTCCCAGTGGTTCAACACGAAGGACACGAAGAACACAGAGAGCTATGAAGACCGGAAATCATTTGATCAACAGTCTTCGTGTTCTTCGTGATCTTTGTGCTCTTCGTGATTAAATGACTGGAAACCTTACGACATCACCAGAGAGCGTAATCAGCCATTGCGTGTCCTGCTCCTGTTGACATAGGGGAGGGGGTATATAGACTCCCTAGATCCGGCTTTTCAGGATGGGTGTATGTCGACGCAACGAGTGGCTGGTCGTGGCAGGCGGGCTGGCGGCCATCGCATGGGTGAACTGGTATTTCCTGGTCGCGGGGCGGAGGCGCGTGGCGGTTTCGGCCGGCTCCGGAGGAAGCCGCGAGGTGAGGATCACGGTCGATGGAGGCTACGAACCGGCGTTAATCAAGGTTCCTGCAGGAGAACCGGTCCGATTGCTCTTCGACCGGCGCGACACGTCTCCCTGTTCCGAAGAAGTTGTCTTCCCCGATTTCGGTATCCGGCAGTTTCTTCCCACCGGCAAGACCACGCCGATTGAGATCACCCCGCCCAAACCGGGGAAGTACGAGTTCATGTGCGGCATGAGCATGCTGCGAGGCAGCATCATCGCCGAGCCTTCGGCATCGATCTCCGACCCAGCCGGCTAAGTCCATGGCAGCCACTGAAACGATCGAGCTTCGGGTGACGGGGATGCACTGTGCCTCGTGCCAGTCACGGGTGCAGCAGTCGCTGGCCGAGCAGGCGGGGGTCGTAGATGCGTCGGTCAACCTGATTCTGAACACCGCCGCGGTGACCTTCGATCCGACCGCAACCACGCCCGAGAGACTGGTGCAGGCCATCAGGAAACCGGATACGACTCGGAAGTCCCCGGTTCGGCGAACACGGCATTCGAGGAGCAGGCGGCACGTGACCGTGCCATCGACGTGGAGTTTCGGGATCTGCGCCTCAAGGCGGTGGTCAGTGGGATTGCCGCGGTCGTCGCGATGATCCTGTCGCTGCCTCTGATGGCACCAGCTGCCGCGGGACACGAGACCGTGGTCGCGGATCCCTTCATGCGCTGGGTCATGCATTCACTGAGTCCGGTGCTTCAAAGGCTGTTCCCTGGCTTTACACGCTGCCTCCACGGGGTCTGGCCTACGCGCTGTTGCTTCTGACGGTCGGTGTCATGCTCTGGGGCGGGCGGCAGTTCTATGTCCGGGCCTGGACTGCGTTCCGGCATCACACCGCGGACATGAACACGCTCATCGCATTGGGCACCGCAGCGGCGTTCGTGTATTCCTGCCTGGCGGTGCTGACGCCGCGGTTCTTCCTCGCGCGGGTCTCTCACCCGATACGTATTTCGAGGCCGTTGTCATCATCATCGCGCTGATCCTCACCGGCAGCGCGTTCGAGGCTCGGGCCAAGCGGCAGACGGCCCAGGCGCTTCGCGGCCTGGTGAACCTCCAGCCCAGGACTGCGCGAGTGGCGCGGGAAGGCGAGCTGGGCCGCGAGATCCCCATCGATCAGGTGGTTCAGGGCGACACCGTCCTGGTCCGTCCCGGAGAGCGAATCCCGGTGGATGGTCAGGTCCTCTCGGGCCATAGTGCGGTGGATGAGTCCATGCTGTCCGGCGAATCGTTTCCGGTGGAGAAGAAAACCGGCTCGCTGGTCATCGGCGGGACCCTCAATGGCACCGGGGCGTTCCGCTATCGAGCCACGACGCTCGGATCCGACAGCGTCCTTTCTCAGATCGTTAAGCTGATGCGCGAGGCCCAGGGCTCACGCGCACCGATCCAGGCGCTCGCCGACCGGATCAGCGGGATCTTCGTGCCGATCGTGGTCTCGATTGCGATCGCGACGTTCGTGATCTGGTTTGTTGTCGCCGACACGGCGCCTGCGGTGCGCGGGTTCGCCGCGGCGGTGTCGGTGCTCATCATTGCCTGTCCCTGCGCCATGGGTCTCGCGGTCCCCACCGCGGTGATGGTTGGGACCGGCCGGGCAGCCCAGCTGGGTTTCCTGATCAAGGGAGGAGAGACCCTGCAGCGCGCCGGGATGGTGGACGTGGCGGTGCTCGACAAGACGGGGACCGTCACCGAAGGCCAGCCGCGGGTTACGGACGTTCTCGTGGTCGGCGGAGGCGCCCAGGATGGAACCGATCTGCTGCGGCTCGCGGCCTCCCTCGAAACATTGAGCGAGCATCCCCTCGCTGCCGCAGTGGTGGGGGCCGCACGCGATCGCGGCTTGACCCTGAGTGACCCTGGTGAGTTCAGCTCGGTGACCGGGCGCGGCGCCTCGGGAACCGTGGATGGGATTCCGCTCCTCGTCGGCAGCGAAGCCCTGCTCAAGGAACGTGGAGTGGAGACCATCGCGATGCAGGAGGCCGCGATCCGGCTCGCCAGCGAGGGGAGGACCCTGATGTTCGTCGCGGGCCGAGGGAAACTCCTGGGTCTCATCGGGATTGCCGACCCGATCAAGGAAGGCTCTCGAGAGGCAGTCGCCAGCCTGAGGCGGATGGGGATCGAGGTTGTTCTCGTCACCGGCGATAACGCCGGGACCGCGCAGTCGATCGCGAAACAGGCAGGGATCGAGCGAGTGGTCGCCGGAGTGTTGCCGGAAGGGAAGGTGGAGGAGATCAAGCGGCTTCAGGCGGCCGGCCGGGTCGTCGCGATGGTAGGAGACGGGATCAACGACGCGCCGGCCCTGGCCCAGGCCGACGTCGGTATTGCCATCGGGACCGGGACCGACGTCGCGATCGAGGCAGGAGATGTGGTTCTCATGCGGGGCGACCTTCGTGGAGCGGTGCAGGCGATCGAGCTCTCCCGGCGAACCGTGCGCATAATGAAGCAGAACCTGTTCTGGGCCTTCATCTACAACGTGATCGGTATTCCGATAGCGGCCGGCGTGCTGTATCCCGGCTTGGGAATCCTCTTGAGCCCGGTGCTGGCGAGTGCCGCGATGGCCTTCAGCTCAGTCAGTGTCGTCAGCAACAGCCTCCGACTGCGCCAGGCACGGGTAGCCTGATGTCTCATTCACGAAATCACTCTCGCAACGACGGGAACATCATGTGCAGCTGCCCTCTGCCCGGTGATGAAACGACCTATCGCAAGGCCCGCGGAGTGGATCCCGACATCAAGGACCGGAACGGCAAGCGCCTACGCCGGATCGAGGGCCAGATCCGCGGGCTGCAGAAGATGGTGGAGGAGGATCGCTATTGCGCCGATATCCTCACCCAGATCTCCTCGGTGCAGGAAGCACTCCGCTCGGTGGGCAGGGAACTGATGCGGAATCATCTGAAGCACTGCGCCGCATCCGCGATCCGGGCAGGCGATGACGAGGCCGAAGGCGATGTATGATGAGCTGGTAGATCTCATCTATAAGCACAACAGGTAGTTGCGGCACCCCTCTTGCTCATTTCGGCTCTGGAAAGGCCTTTCCCCCAGAACCTTTAGCGAGCTGTAACCCACCCGAGTGGGAAGGAGGGTGGACCCATGCCCAACTCTCTCTTGGGGTTACGAGTTTCGCTCGCCTTGGCTCTCGGTGCCCTTGCCGCCTGCGCCAGCAAGAAGCCCGAGGTCGCAGTAGCTCCGGTAGAAAGCAGTCCGCCAGTGGGGCCGGCTCCTGCTCCCCTCCCGTGACTCTCCCCTGACACAGTGCGAATTCGCGACGTCGAGGCAGAGCAGCGGGCCCGGCGATTGGAGCTGACTCTGCTCGAGCGGGATGCGCAGATCGAAGAGTTGCAGACCCGGCTCGATGAAACTCGGCAGGAAGTCGTGCGGGCGATGGCCGAAACTGCAGACTCTCGCGACCAAGGCCGAAGCCGCATCGGGACTCGCCGAAGCAGAAGTCGCGGTTCAGTCGCTCAAAACCGCGGGTGGTCAGCGCGCGACGCCCGAACTGGCGCAGGCAACGAAACTGCTGGAAGCAGAGCGGCGCCGAGTTCAACAAGCAGAACTATGCCGGTTCGCTCTACCTCGCGACTCAGACCAAGCGCCTCGCCAGCTCTGCGAAGGGAAGACTTAGCGGCAGCGGCAACGGGGCGAGACCGGGAGAATCCCCCTTCACGGCACCGGTTCGGTTGCAGACGGTCCGCCGCAGCAATGTCCGGGAGGGCCGGGGACCAATTTCAAAGTCCTGTTCACGGTAGAAGCGGGAAGCTCGGTGACCGGATACTCCTACACCGACAACTGGATTCGGGTGACTGCAGAGGACGGCCGCGCAGGATGGGTAATGCGGAACCTGGTGGGCCGGGGCCCGGAGGCGATGCGCTAGTCCTCCACCTTGTTGAGGCTGGCCGTAACGACCCGGTCCCGACCCAGGTGCTTCGCCTGGTAGAGCGCCACGTCGGCGCTCATGATGACGGCCTCCGAGTCTCTCCAAACTCGGGATATGATGCGACGCCCACGCTCAGCGTGATCGTTCCTCCCGCGAAAGTCTCGCTGGCAAGCCTGGCTCGGACCCGCTCCGCTACTTCGACCGCCCCTTCCATCCCTGTCTCGGTGAGCAGGACCAGGAATTCCTCGCCGCCATAGCGCGCGGCACAGTCCACCTCCCGGCAGGATTCCCGCAGGATCTCCGCAAGTCGCACCAGAACTTCGTCTCCCGCCAGGTGGCCGTAGGAATCGTTGTAGTCCTTGAAGTGGTCTACGTCTACCATCAGCACGGCGAAGCTGTGATGTCCCCGCTTTGCTCGGCTCGATTCCAGCGCCAGCCGGCTCAGCAGATGGCGCCGGTTGGCGAGGCCGGTGGAGCCCGTCGAGGGTCGAAAGGCGCTCCAGCTCTTCCCGGCTCTCCCGCAACCGGTCAACCATGTTGTTGAAGACTTTGGTGAGATCGCCAACCTCACCGCCGCCTACTTCGGGCAGATCCACCGCGAGACTGCCGGTCGCGACCTCCGCGGCACCCTGGGCCAGGCGAGTGAGCGGACGGACGATGAGCAGTCCCAGAAGCCACGCGATCAGGCCGACGCCCAGCACCAGCGCCAGCACCATGAGGATCGTCAGGTTGCGGAGCCGATTGACCTGACGAAGGCCTCGGTGGAGGAATTTCAGCGACTACCGCCCAGCCGAGGCCGGCGATCGAGTTGAGCGTCCCCACGACTTCGTTGCCGTCGTAGTTCTGATACTCGACCGCGGCGCCTCTTTCTCGGTGAGCCGATCCATCGCCTCCTTGGTGAGGCTCTGCGCCATGACGGCCCCGAGCTGGCATGGGTGGAGGTGATGACGTTGGCGTTAGCGCCGATGAGATGAGACCTGACCGGAATCGCCCGGGGCGAAGCGGCGCAGGATGTTATCCGCCCGCTCGAGACTCAGCCGGGCGGAGAGCGCCCCCAGGAGTTTGCCATCGGTGGGACGGATCGGCACGGCGACGACCATGACCGGCTTGTTCAAGGAATCATCCCAGTGCGGCACACCGACAACCGGGCGGTCATTCTCAATGTCGTCCTGCCAACCGGCGGCGAGGTAGATCGTCCCCTGGCTCTTGGAACTGCTGGCCACGACTCTGGCCCTGCGGGTCGAGCACGAGGAGTTCTTCGTAATCCTGGAACCGCTCCCGGACCGAATTCAGGTAGTCGGCCAGCCGTTCCTGGGTCTGGCTTCCACGAGTGGCACGGCCGCTCGAGACGGGGAGCCGGGCCAGGTTTTCGGAAACCTCATAGGAGCTGGCAAAGACCCGGAGATCGTACAGCCGCTCCTTGATCCAGAGATCGAGTTCCCGGGCCGCCTGGGATCCGGCGTTCTGCAACTCCTGGCCGCTTTTCTCGGTAAGGGCGCGCTTGTTCTGGACGTAGGAGAGCCAACCGGTACTGACCGATGGAATGAGGCTCGCCAGCACGGCGAAGGCGAGAAGCTTGCTTCGAATTGTTTCCAGCCGCAGGACCTGGAGCAGCTTGGACGTAGTCTGTTCCCAACGGGTCAACTGCGGCCTCCAGGCTGGAAAACGGGTCGGAGCAAGATCACCCGGCGCCCCTAGCCGCAAGAGTCGTGACGGCCAGCCCCGCAGACCCCTGGATCGTCTTGACAAGGGTGGTGAACGCTTTCCGCCAGCCCCCTTCTGGGCCGAGCCCTGGCTGCCACTGAGTCCCCGTTATCGATCCCGGGCCCTGAGCAGCCAACCCTCTCTGGTGCCTCAGGTGTCCAACCGCCACACTCTTACGAGATCACTTCAGGAGGAGGCCATGCTATTAAACGCGCGGGGTATGCTGGGCCTGTTGGCTCTGGCCCTGAGTCCGGCGGTTCTCCCTGCCCAGGACCAGGATGACAACCGCTGGCTCAGGGACTGCGAACACAACACCTACGACTCCGACAGCCGGGAGCAGGTCTGCGAAGTCCGCCATACCGGGTTTCGGCTGAGCGGGAACTCCCTCACCCTGGATCCCGACATGAACGGGGGAGCCGAAATCATTGGGTGGGACAAGGACTCGGTTGCGGTGACGACGCGGGTTCAGGCCGGTGGGCACACTCTCGAGGCGGCACAAGACCTGGCAAAGGGCATAAAGACCGAGATCTCGGGCTCCACGATTCGAGTGACCGGCCCGTCTCCGGGCGGCGGCAGAATTGGGGCGCCCAACTCGTGGTCTGGGTTCCCAGGAAGATCAATTTGACCGCCGAAACCGTAAACGGCCCGCTTTCAGTTGACGGCGTGACCGGTACGATGGACCTGCGGGCGCAGAACGGCCCAGTCTCCCTCACCGGCGTAGGCGGCGATGTCGTGGCCCGGGTCCAGAACGGTCCCCTGAGCGTGAAGCTTTCCGGAACCAAATGGGACGGAAAGGGTCTGGATGCGGAATCGGTAAACGGACCGGTGGACCTGGCCGTGCCCGAGAACTACAACGCCGAGTTGGAGACCGGAACCGTCAACGGGCCCTACGATGTCGCCATGCCCTTGACCGTGACGATCCAGGGTTCGATGAAAGACCGGATCCATTCGACCCTGGGCAAGGGAGGCGCTCCAGTCCGAGTGGTCACAACCAACGGACCTCTGACGATCCGTAGAGCGCGCAGCTGACTGAAAAAGGTTCGGCCGTCAGCCCTTCCTCCTGAGGCTGACGGCCGACCTGTTCCTGCAGCAACCCGCAGGATCCTGCAGAAGCCTACCGGATGAAGAAATTCCTGACCGCAATCTCCGAATCCAATCCCAGCGCGTCGATGTCGGTCGCGTGCACAGATTCCGTCGTGGTTCACGTCCGGAACTACGTCCGGAGCATCGTCGTGAATCCCGTTCTGGTTGAGGTCCGCGACCTCGGCGACCCAAATCGTGCTCGGCGTGTTGCGCCCGAATAATGGCGCGCCAATAATCCAGGTATCCCAGATCTCCGTCCCTCCCTCGACCCGGTTGGTAACTCCGGTGAGGTTGAAGGCATCGGCCAGGTTCTGGCAGGATCCCCTATCGCTGGGCTGGTAGTCGAGATCAGGACGACCAGTCCGGGAATTTGTCATCCGCGCCAACACCGAAGTTGCCGGGGAACGGCGGGGCGTTGTTGTGAACTCCGCCGCCAGTCAGCTGGTTACCCTTGAAACCTGTGCTCTTCAGATTCCCGTCGAACTCCACCGCGATGTCTACGAACCAGCCGACGCCCTCGGTTCCCGCTCGGTCGCCGTCATCGGGCGCGAACAGCTCTATTTCGGCCGGTTCGGTGGCGCCGCTGTCGGATACCGTGACTGCGGTGGCCCTAGCCTGCCGGCGTAGGTCCGGCCATTGGAGGGTTCATGTTGTTGGCGGGGGAACTGCTGTCTGAACAAGATGCAAGGAGAAACGGTAGGACGAAAAGCGTAATGCGGCCGAGCTGAACCCATTCTGGGCTCGGGTTACTACCGATACGGGCACACATAGACCTGCTCCAAGACAATTGTCGTCCTGCAGCGTCGGGCCCCGCCGGAGGATAGCGGCCCGATGCGGAGGCCAATCTGGCGTTCCGCGCCGATATCAGTCTGTCAGACAAACCGGAAGCCGCTTGTAGTCCTCTGGTGGCTGGGGATCGAGGCCTCGTCATCTTCCTGTGCAGCTTCATGCTGACATCCCCATCCGGACATCCCTGTCATGCCTCGTGCGCTGCGTTCTCAGTGCCGTGCCCGCCGCCGACAAGACCATCCCGCCCACGGGAGCAGGACGGTGAGGAGGCTAGGGATTTCCGTGCTCACCCTGGCGATTGGCGCCGGGTTTGTCGTGCCCGGCTGTGGTGGCAAGGCCAAACCGATTCAGATCGGCCTCTCGCTTCCGTTAACCGATCCGGCCGTCCTTCCCATGATACGGGGTGCCGATCTCGCGCTGCGACAGATCAACGAGGCGGGTGGGGTAAATGGGAGGCCGTTGGAGCTGGTCCGGCGGGATGACTTTGGTGAGCCGGATTCAGCGGTGCAGGTCGCGGCCGAGTTATACGCCTCTGACGTTGTGGCGGTCATCGGCAGCGCTTACTCCGGCGCCACAATTACCGCTGCTCCGGTTTACAACGGCGGTCGCCGTCCCCTGGTGCAGCTGTCTCCCTCGGCGTCATCTCCCGTCCTCAGCGGGGCCGGGGACTACACCTTCCGGATCTGTGCGACCGATTTGGCCTACGGAGCCGCCCTGGCCCAGTTCGCCTACAACAAGCTGCGGCTCACCCGGGCGGCTGTGCTCTACGTGAATGACGAGTACGGGCGAGGGATCCGAATCACCTTCTCCGAGGAGTTCAAGCGACTGGGCGGCGAGGTCGTAGAGGCCGACCCGTTCCTGTTCGAGAAGCCCGACGTTTCGCCCTACCTGGATCGGATCCGGAAGGAGGCGAGGGCTCAGCTGCTGCTGATCGCGGCGAATCAGGCCGAGGGTATTCCGGTCCTGAGCCAGGTCCGCGGCGCCAAGCTCGGGTTGCCATTGCTGGCGGGTGACGGGTTTGTCGGAATCGAGAGCCGGGACACTCTGGCCGACGGGGTCTACATCTCGTCGGGCTACCTGCCTTCGGCCATCGGGATCACCAACCGCACCTTCGTGAACGCCTACCGTCGCGCTTTTCCGGACGCGGGCTTGCCGGACCAAGGGGGTGCCGCGACCTACGACGCCGTTCGACTCATCGCCGCCGCTATTACCGAGGGCGGTGCCAGCCGGTCGGGCGTCAGGCGAGCGCTGGCCCGAGTCGGGAATGAGGAGCCCTCCTTCGACGGGGTGGTTGGCCGGATCGTGTTCGATTCCAACGGGGACGTGCCGAGCCTTGGGGTCCGGATCGGGATGGCGCGTGGGGGCGGCTGGTCCCGGCGGACTGAGACTGGGTGGGGAAGGGCCGGCCTGTTGACCGAAACCCTCTGGCATGTACTGTTACCTCCGCCCGGCGGCCGATTTGCGCTGAGCATTCGGCCAGCGGGGCATTCTCGAGGATCTGGCTCAAGCCGGGTCCCCCATTTTTGGTAGGTACGGTGACACCATGCTCCGGCCGACCATACAACATGTTCAGCAAGGAGCAGGTGATGCGTACAACCGGTACCGTGAAGTGGTTCAATGATGCGAAGGGCTTTGGCTTTGTGACGCCGGCCGACGGGCAGAAGGATTGCTTCGTCCATCATTCGGCCATTCAGGGCAGCGGATTCAAGTCGCTTCAGGAAGGCGACCTGGTGGAGTTCGACATGGTCCAGGGCCCGAAGGGCCCGGCCGCGCAGAACGTCGCCAAGATCCAGAAGTAAATCCACTTCTGGACACAGTCAGCGCAGGCGGGGCCGCCCCGGAAGAGGTGGCCCCGTCGGCTTCTCAGGCCGACGGCCCACGGAGTGATTCATGATCGAAGTTCGGTTGGGAGAGGATGATCGGTTGGACGTGGCCCTCAAGGCGTTCAAGCGGAAGATGGTGAAGTCGGGCATCCTCCGGGACCTGCGGAAAAAGCGGTACTACGTGAAGCCCAGCGAGGCCAAGGCGCTTGAAGGCGGCCGAGGCGCGTCGGCGGAAGCGGAAGACCGCCCGCAAGGCAGCAGAGAAGTAGTCCTAGCACGGCTCGGCGGCTGGTTGGCTCGGCGGATCGAAAAGCGCCGGGCCCGATCTCGTCTGGAGCCGTTTTAGCTTTGCCGAGCCGTCGATCCGCCTGGCCGCGAATCCCCAGCCGCCCTACCATCCGCCTGACTCCTCATTAATTTCCCGCCGCGTCAGCCGTACCTCCGCGCAACCCCAGCTTGAGGCTTCGATCCGGTGACGATTCCTGCCGTTTCCAACGGTACGTCCGTCCGCATTGATACCATCTTCAGCGCCGACGTCTTCTCCCGTGACGTCATGCGCCAGCGCCTCCCGAAGGATGTCTTCCGGAGTCTGCTGCGGACCATCGATCGGGGCGAGCCGCTCGATCCCAAGGTGGCCGACGTCGTCGCTTCGGCCATGAAGGACTGGGCCATCGAGAATGGCGCCACGCACTTCACTCACTGGTTCCAGCCGCTGACCGGCCTGACCGCGGAGAAGCACGATTCGCTGGTTCAGCCCGACGGGCAGGGCGGGGTGATCTACAACTTCTCGGGATCGGAGCTGGTGCAGGGCGAGCCGGACGCCTCGAGTTTTCCGTCGGGCGGACTCCGGGCGACCTTCGAGGCCCGCGGCTATACGGCCTGGGATGTTACCAGCCCGGCGTTTCTCATGCGGGGGAACGGCGCCACGACCCTGGTGATCCCCACCGCGTTCGTCTCGTGGACCGGCGAGGCGCTGGACACCAAGATCCCGCTGCTCCGCTCGATGGAGGCGCTCTCCAAGCAGGCGCTCCGTATCCTGAAGATCTTCGGCAACGACGAGGGTGTCACCAAGGTTTACACCACGGTGGGCCCGGAGCAGGAGTACTTCCTGATCGACCGGGAGTACTTCTTCCAGCGGCCTGATCTGCTCACCTGCGAGCGGACCTCTTCGGCGCCCGGCCGCCCAAGGGCCAGCAGCTCGAGGATCAGTACTTCGGCGTGATCCCCCAGCGCGTCCTGGCCTGCATGGCCGACTGCGAGCGGGAGCTCTATCGCCTGGGAGTGCCGGTGAAGACCCGGCACAACGAGGTGGCCCCGGCGCAGTACGAGATCGCGCCGCTGTTCGAAATGAGCCAGATCGCGAGCGACCATCAGATGCTGATGATGGAGACTCTGAAGCGGGTGGCGGAGCGGCACGGCCTCGCGGCGCTGCTGCACGAGAAGCCGTTTGCCGGCGTCAACGGATCGGGCAAGCACAACAACTGGTCGATGGCGACCGATACCGGGGTCAACCTCCTCGACCCGCAGGACGAGACCCACACCAACATGCAGTTCCTGGTGTTCCTCTGCGCCGTGATCCGGGGCGTGGATCTCCATGCCGATCTGCTGCGCGCCTCGATCGCCTCGGCGCCGAACGATCACCGTCTGGGCGCCAACGAGGCGCCTCCGGCGATCATCTCGGTGTTCCTGGGCGACATGCTGGAGGACATCCTGCGCCAGGTGGAGAAGGGCCTGCCCAAGCGCACCATTCGGGGCGGGACGCTGAATATGGGCGCCCGGACGCTGCCCCAGCTCCCCGGCACTCGGGAGACCGGAACCGCACCTCTCCCTTCGCCTTCACCGGGAACAAGTTCGAGTTCCGCGCCGTGGGCTCGAGCCAGACCATCGCCTGGCCCAACACGGTGCTGAACACGATCGCCGCCGAGTCGCTCGACTACATGGCGACGGAGCTGGAGAAGGTTGCGGGGAAGACCCCGACGCCGGCCCGGCTGCAGGCCGCGGTGCTCTCGGTGCTCAAGAAGGTGATCCGGCAGCACAAGCGGGTGATCTTCGGAGGCGACAACTACTCCGCCGAGTGGCACGATGAGGCCGAGCAGCGCGGCCTGCCGCACTTCCGGGACTCGGTCGAGGCGTTCGCGGTGCTGCGCCAGAAGAAGATCGCCGATCTGTTCAAGAAGTACGGCGTCCTGAGCAAGGCCGAGCTCGATTCACGGACCCACATCGCGTACGAGAAGTACATCAAGCAGATCGACATCGAGGCGCAGACCATGATCACGCATGGCGCGCACGATGATCCTGCCCGCGGCGCTGCAGCATCAGGCCAAGGTTGCCCAGGCGGTGTCGGTGACCGAGGCGGCCGGGGTCAAGTGCGTGGATACTCACCAGGCGCTGGGCGAGTTCGTCAACCTGGTCTCCCGGTTCCGGGAAGCACTGGGCCAGCCTGGAGAAGGCGGTCGCTCACGAGGATGGCGACCCGATCAAGCACGCGCAGTGGATCAAGGACAAGGTGAAGCCCGCCATGGCCGACCTGCGCTCCCTGGCCGACACGATCGAGCTGCACGTGGAGTCGAGTTTGTGGCCAATGCCGACCTATCGAGAGATGCTGTTCTTGAAGTAGATTGAAAATTGAGATTTCAGGTTGAGATTTGGATCAGATTGATTACTGGGCCGGGTTCTCTGTGCGTCGAGGACCCGGCTTGCGTTTTTGAGGTAGCTGGGTTAGCACGGGCCGGTGCAGAGTCATTGTTGGAATGAACCCGATGAATTGAGGCGGCGGACCCAGAGCCTTCGCTGTTGAGTGTGATTCGACTTTGCAGGGTACTTGCCGCCTACGGCTGAAGGCAGGGTCGGTTGCGGGTCAGCTGATACGGTGCTCTAGCATCGAGTGGCAGCCAACTACCGTGCCGTCTGTCGAGCGCGATCACGGCAGCGAGTTTATCTGCAAAGATCGGGATTGTGCTCGAGGAGGCGGATGAAGTCCAATTCTGGCTCGAATTGGTCGTGAAACTGGGACTGCTGGGTCCTGACAAGGTAAGGTCCACGCTAGGCAGAGGCCAGCTGAGTTGGTCGCGATTTTCAGCCGCCAGCACAGCGGACGCGCGCAGCGCCGGCATGTCTGTCGCGCACCCGCTGACAAATACGGACCAATTACCGAAATTATCAATCTACCAATTTTCAGATTGCCTATCACACGGCTGGCCATTGCTGCGTGACACAGTGAAATGACCCCAGCCCCCAGATCAGGTCCCGGGAGTCGAGCAGGGTGACCCGGCGGGTCGGAGAAGCATCGCTGCAGGGTTTGGCGGGCGATTTCGTCCGTTGTCGGGTCGTAGGCCGGCAGCAGAACGACGCCGTTCGCGATGTAGAAGTTGGCATAGCTCGCCGGAAGCCGTTGTCCTTCGTAGTACCCGGCCGGTGGCATCGGCAGGGTGACGATCCGGAAGGGATTGCCGTCCTGGTCCCGCATGCCGCGGAGACGATCGAGGTTCTCCTTCAGCGGCCGGTAGTTCTCGTCGCTCGAATCCAGCTCCACCGCGGTGACGATGGTGGAGGGATCGGTGAACCGAGACAGGTCGTCCACGTGGCCATCGGTATCGTCGCCCACGATCCCGTCGCCCAGCCAGAGGATGTGGCGGACGCCCAGGTAGTCCTTCAGGTAACGCTCGATCTCCTCCCGGGTGAGCGAGGGATTGCGGTTGGGGTTGAGCAGGCAGGATTCGGTGGTCAGCAGGGTCCCCGCTCCATTCACATCCAGGCTTCCTCCCTCCATCACGATGCCCGGGTGGTAGACCGGAATCCCAAACTCCTCGGCGATTTTCGTGGGGATCACGTCGTCATCTTCGAACGGCGGATATTTCCCGCCCCACGCGTTGTACCCCCAGTCCACAATCGCCTCCTCGCGCAGGCCATTCACGTTGCGCTGGATGAAGCAGGGGCCGTGGTCGCGGCACCAGGCGTCGTTGGTGGGGTTGTGGTGGAAGTAAACAACGGCTCGGCGGCTCGGCGGCTCGGCGGCTGAGCGATCGCTGACGGGTCGATGCCATGGGCCACCAGAATGGCCCGCACCGCTTCTTCCATCTCCTGGCCGGTGACGTTGATATGCACCTCTTCGTGCGGCGAGAGAAGGCGCACCATCTCGGCGAAGACATGAGGCACGGGCTGGAACTTCCCGGGCCACGACGACTCACGGTGAGGCCAGCTCAGCCAGGTGCCCCGGTGCTGCCACCATTCTGGCGGCATCTGGTAGCCGAGCTGAGCGGGACGTGCGGAATGATCGAATGGCGGAATGGCGGAATGGCGGAATGATTCAGGCATCCGGTTTTATCGCCCTGCTCAGCGTTGACATGATACGACCCGCTCAAGTTCTTGTAGCAGCTTAGGGCATGGCCACACCGATTACTTCTCGCGGACTGGACATCCGTGATCGCAGCAAGCTGCTAGGTGTCCAAGTGATCGGCCTGTTTCAGCGGCTTCAGTGCCACCCGACTGCGCGAATACTCGCCTCCCAATTCCTCAGGGCTGGAACCGCGATCGGCGCCAACTATCGGGCTGCTTGTAGAGCAAGGTCGCGCCGGGAGTTCATCGCCAAGCTGGGGATCGTTGTCGAGGAAACCGACGAGACCCTCTACTGGCTTGACCTCTTTGTGTCGTCCAATCTGGCTGCAGAAGCCGACCTTGCACTAATTCGCAAGGAAGCAGAAGAGTTATTGCGAATCTTTGTCGCTTCGATTGCTACAGCCCGCAAGGGCTTGAGACGCCGCTGAGAGCAAGCACCTTGGATTTCCGCCATATCCGCCATTCCGCCATTCCGCTATTCCGCCATTCCGCCATTCCGCCATTCCGCCATTCCGCCATTCCGCCATTCCGCCATTCCGCCATTCCTCACTCGTCCAAATACCGACTCGTCATCCCCCATACGCATCCACTCTCCGGTCCCGGAGAAACGGCCAGTGCGTGCGCGCGACGTCGACTCGACCGGTGTCCACTTCGATCACGATCGTCTCCTCGCCGGTGCCCGCCTTCGCGATGATCTCACCGTTGGGAGCCGCGACGAAGCTGCCGCCCCAGAACTCGATCCCCTGGTTGGGCCCCGGCTCGACGCCGACCCGGTTGACGGCCACTACGTAGACGCCGTTCGCGATCGCGTGGCTTCGCTGGATCGTCTCCCAGGAGGCCTGCTGGGCCGCGCCGTATTCCGCCTTTTCGGGAATGAGCCAGCCGATCGCGGTGGGGTAGAAGAGGATTTGTGCCCCGGTCAACGCGGTGAGCCTCGCGGCCTCGGGGTACCATTGGTCCCAGCAAATGAGCACGCCGGCCTTGGCGTGCTGCGTGTCCCAGGAGCGGAAACCGAGATCGCCCGGGGTGAAATAGAACTTCTCGTAATAGTTGGGGTCGTCGGGAATGTGCATCTTCCGGTATTTGCCGAGGTATTTTCCGTCGGCATCGAGAATCGCGGTGGTGTTGTGATACAGACCTTCGGCGCGCTTCTCGAACAGCGATGCGATGATGACGACACCAAGCTCCTTGGCCAGGGCGCCGAGCGAGGTGGTACTCGGCCCCGGGATCGGCTCGGCGAGCTGGAAGAAGCGGTGGTCCTCAACCTGACAGAAGTACCGGCTCAGGAAGAGCTCGGGCAGGCAGATGACCTTGGCGCCCTTGGCTGCGGCCTCCCTGACGCCGGCGACCGCGCGGCGCATGTTGTCGGACAGGTCGTCCGACATCGCCATCTGCACCAGGCCCAGAACCACCTTGGCGGGGAGTGGATTCGTCATGGGGCGGGAATGTAAATCACTATGTCCCAAGCGGTAAGCGTCTGGTTCCGGAATGAACTGCGAGGTAGCCGGACGCCATGACCTTGGCGCTGAATCTTGCGCCTGAAACCGCCGTAGATCAGGCAGTATTCAGTTTGCAGTCCGTGCTGTAGATTCCCCGGCCCAATTCACCATACCAATACTCTGCATCCCTGGAGCCCGCATGTTGCTCAGTCTACTGCTTGCGTTGCAGCAGCAACCCGCCCAGGCGCCGGCCCCTTCCCCGGTCGCCCACGTCGAGGTTACCCCCGCCTGCCGCCGAAGTCGAAGTCGGGCAGACGATCCAGCTCAGCGCCAAGGCGCTTGATTCCGCCGGGAGCGTGGTTCCAAGCGCGACGCTGCAGTACTTCATAAATGGCGATGAGGGCACGGTCGATTCGACTGGTCTGGTGACGGCGGGATATCGCGGCCAGATGCGGGTGGCGGTGGTCGCATCGGTGAAGGGCGCCAAGCCCGCGTTCGGTGAGGCGATCATCAAAGTGAAGCCCCTTGCCGCCTCGAAGATCGAGGTCACGCCCGCGCTGAGCCACCTGATGGTGGGATCGCGGCTCACCCTCACCGGCGTCGCCTACAGCAAGCAGGGAGATCAGCGCGACGACGCGGTCACCTTCACTTCCAGCAATTCCAAGATCGTCACCGTCAGCGCGGACGGACGGCTCTCGGCGCTGGCGCCGGGGAAGGCCACGATCACCGCCAAGGCTGGTGCCGCGACTCATCCGTTCGATATCCAGGTATCGGCCAATCGGGTGGCGCGACTCAGCATCGATCCTGCTACCTCGAATGCGCGGACCGGAGACGTCATTCGCTTCAAGGCGGCCGGAAAGGATGCGGCGGGGAAGGCAGTTGAAGGCGTCGTGGTCCGCTGGGCGGTCGCGGAGACTCCGGGCGTCGCCCAGGTCGATGGCGACGGCGCGTTCGTCGCCGAGACTCCGGGGACGTACACGGTAACGGCCACGCTGGGTGGACAGAACGCCGAAGCGGTGGTTCAGGTGACTCAGCGCGAGGTGCGCCGGGGTCTCGAGGTGCAGGGCCGGGTTCCGCTGGCGTTCCGGGGCGCCGAAGCGTGGGTGCATCCGAATGGACAGTGCGTCTACATGTCCACCATCGCCGACCGGGTCTATGCCATCAATGTGAGCGATCCCAAGAAGCCGGCCATCGTTGACTCGATGATGACCAATTCCCGGATCGTGAACGACGTGATGACGACCGAGGACGGCAAGTACGGCGTCTTCTCCCGTGAGGGTGCCTCGGACCGGGAAGAACGGCATCGTGGTGTTCGATGCCAGCGATGCGTGCCATCCCAAGCCGATCTCGGAGTACACGTCGACCGTCTCGGGCGGAGTGCACTCGAGCTACGTGTATCAGGGCCACGTTTACCTGACCGACGACGCGACCGGCTCGATGCGGGTCATCGATATCCGGGATCCCAAGACGCCCAAGGAAGTGGCTCGCTGGCAGACCGAGCAGACCGAGGCCGGCCGCTATCTGCACGACATCATGGTGGTGGATGGTCTGGCCTATCTCGCGTACTGGAACGATGGCCTGGTCATTCTCGACGTGGGGAATGGCATGAAGGGCGGCAGTCCCGAGGCTCCGAAGCTGGTCTCCCAGTTCAAGTACGATCTCAGCTCGCTCTACGCCCGGGTCGAAGGGATCTGGGGACTCTCCGCGCGCGGTACCCACACCGCGTGGAAAGCCGGCAAGTATGTGTTTGTCGGAGACGAGGTCTATGCGGCGAAGGACGCGAAGGGCCTGCAGGACGGGAACGATCTCACCTTCGGCCGGCTCCACGTGATCGACGTCTCGAACATCGAGCACCCGAAGGAAGTGGCCTGGTACGAGCCCACTGACGGCGGTGTCCACAACGTCTGGGTCGTGGGCGACACGCTCTACCTCGGCAACTATCAGGGCGGAGCGCGGGTGCTGGATATCTCCGGCGAGCTGAAGGGCGACCTGCTGCGGCAGGGCCGGGAGATCAGCTGGATACTTACTGCGGACTCACTGGGCTTCCGTCCCCGTTCGACCTTCGCCTGGGGCGCGGTGGTAAACAACGGCAACATCTACGTGCCGGACATCAACACCGGACTGTGGATTCTGAAGGTGGAGCCGAAGCAGGAGACGCTGACGCCGTAGTTGGGAGTCGGTAGTCGAGAGTCGATAGTCTATAAAGTCGTGAGTCGTGGGTACTTGAGTCTTCGGTTTGGGAGACTCAAGGCCCACGACTTTTTGACTCTCGACTATCGACCTTCGACTCTTCGCCGGGCGCAACTCCAGCATCGCGCTCCCCACATTGCCAGGCCACCGGAACGTGACCGACCGGCCCTGCACGGTTTCTTCCAGTCCTTTCTCCGATTTCGCCACCGTCGTGATGTCGTAGCTCCAGGTGTCCGCGGCCGGGCTGGCGGTGATTTCGAGCGGCCCCCGATACGACACTTCCACGGCGAACACGCCTTCGGGTGCGAGGGCGGCCGGCGACCAGCGGTAGGTCGCCGTGAGTCTGCCGTCCGGAGCAAAGCTGTAGTGTTTCTCGAAGGTCGTGATCCCGGTCTCAACCAGTTTGAAGCTCAGCGTGAGTTGCTCAGCCGAGGATTCGATGGTGTAGGGAAGGGGACCGTCACCCGGTACATCCAGGCTGTCGAAGTCGCCTCGCTCGTAGCTCTTCTGATCCAGCGCCGACGGGAGTCCCCGCTCCTGCAGCAACACCCGCGGAAGCGCGTCAACCGGTGGCAGCTCATTCAGCCGGATGCGGCTCTCCAGATCGTGAATGCTCGGCGTCCCTTTGTCGTCGCCCTCACCGTGGTTTCCTGGCTTCGCGACCACCAGGTGGTATGCTTCCCTCCGCCGAGTCAGCGTGTTCGCGAAGTTGATCCCCGATCCGAAAAGGGTGAACTCCTCGATACCTCCGCCACGGTCCGGGCTCACGATCGCGCTGGAAGTCGGAGCTGTGGACCCAGATCTCCCGATGGCCATCCGCGTCGATGTCGAAGACCTCGGCTTCCAGCGGTTCCCGGATACGCAGCGCACTCTCCGCAATCGCTAAGCTCGCGCCAGATCACATCACGCAGGTGAGGGAGATACAGTCCGCCGAAGACGCCGTGCCAGTAGGCGTCGTTGCACTGAGCCCGTCCAATGGCGACGCGGGCTGCCGACGGATCGCCGCGATCGCGGCAGAGCAGGGATAGCGCCTGCATCTTCTTGTGCATCCGGTTGGCCTCGACGTACTTGACGAGGAAGTTGAGCCAGTGCGAGCCCCGGAGCAGCCCGCTCGGGTCCCGACAACCGCTCCTCTCCCAACTCGGTCTCGAGGTTGATGAGCCGCTGCGCCGCGAGTGGCGGCAGCGCCCAACCCTCCATCTCCCGGTAGGAGGCGGTTGGCAGGTAGGCGAGCCCCGCGATCGGCACCGCCGGAAGAGTCTCGGCGAAGGTCGAGAGCACTACCTCGCCGTTGTCAACCAGCGCCGAAATCGTGGTCACGAACTGATCCAGCCATCCCTCTCGTAGACCCATTCGCGGGTGCCGGGCCAGCCGCCGAACTTCTCCCCGTCGTCCGCCAGCACCGCCATCCGGTGGCCTTCGCTCGCCAGCTCGCGGAGATAGGTGGCGGTTTCGGCCGGAGGCCGGAACGGGATGAGGTAGCGGAGCCGCTCGTCAATCGGGAACAGGGCGATTCGCCGGCCGTCGCTCTCGGTCATCCACGGCGCGTGGAGCTGGTTTCGCTCAAACCCGGTCACCAGGAAATGGCGGTCATCCACCAGGGCATACTGTACCCCGGCGTCGGCTAAGTCGGCAGCGAGCTCCGGTTCCCACACCCGCTCGGTGAGCCAGAGCCCCCGTGCATCGATTCCGAACCGTTTCCTGAGCTTCTCCCGCATCCAGCCGATCTGCTCGATCCGGTCCTGCCGAGGGAGTGAAGCGAGGACCGGTTCGTACATGCCGGCGCACAGCAGTTCCAGCTTGCCCGCATCAACCAGGCGGCCGACCATATCGAGATAGCCTTTGCCGTTCGATTCCAGCCACTCCAGCAGGGGGCCGGAGATGTGGAGCACCAAGGGGAAGAACTCCCGCTCGTCCACCTTCTGCAGGAAGGGCAGGTAGACCTCGTCCAAGTGCTGGCTGAAGACGGACCCGAAGTTCCCCACGGGCTGATGCAGGTGGAGTCCGAAGATGAAGCGGATGGGTTGGGGCATGGACGAAAGCTAGAGGGTCATGGGTCGTGGGTCATGGGTCGTCGGTCGTGAGTCTTGGGTCACGAGTCTTGGCCCTTGCCTCTGGGGGATGCCTGAAGCTGAGATGCCGAGTAGATTCTCCACCTCCCAGCGACATCGCTAGAGACGTTGACCCAAGACCCAAGACTCACGACCCAAGACCCTCTTGAACCACGAAATCCACACCTGGCATTCCCCCAGTGCTCGGGCCGCGAGATGACCCTGCAGGTGATCGGCCACGCCGGTGCCCGGGTGCTGGCGTTCCCGACCAGCATGGGGACCCACTCGGAGTGGCCGGACCGGCGGATGCACCAGGTACTGCAGGACCACATCGACCAAGGCTGGATTCAGCTGTTCTGCCTCGACCAGCCGCATCACGAGAACTGGGGCAACGAGGCGGTCCACGCCGGGCATCGCGCGTGGGTCCACCTGCAGTACTACAGCTATGTTCGGGACGAGGTGCTCCCTTTACGGCGAGCAAGAACAACAACGCCTACGTCATCACGACCGGCGCAAGCCTGGGCGCGACCCATGCCGCCGCCTTCGGCCTGCGCTATCCGGAGTCGGTGAATCGGATCCTTGGCATGAGCGGCCTCTACGACCTCAAGCGCCTGATCGGCGGGTATAGCGACGCCAATCTGTATCGCTGCAATCCCATGGACTTCATGCGCCACGAGCACGATCCTCCGGCTCGACGCTTTCCGCCGGCAGGACATCATTTTCGCGATCGGAGGCGGCGACCCGGTATGCGACAACAACCGGGAGTTCTCCGCGCTCTTGTGGGGCAAGGGCATCGGGAACGCGCTGCGCATCTGGGACGGTCACGCCCACGACTGGCCCCATTGGGAGGACATGGTGCGGACCTACATCGGCGGGCACATGACTAGCGGCTCGACGGCACCGCGGCTCGGCGGGCTCGGCAATTACGTTGCCGGACCACCCTAGCCGCCTAACACACACCAACCAAGCAATGACGAAACGCATTGGTCTCTTCGTAGGTCGGGAATGGTCGTTCCCGCCGGCATTCATGGAAGCGGTGAGTCAGCGGAACGCGGGCGTGGTCGCCGAGTATGTCTTGACCGGCGCCCTGAGCATGACGGATCCGGTTCCCCTATGATGTGTTGATCGACCGCATCTCCCACGAGGTGCCGTTCTACCGGAGCTATCTGAAGCACGCGGTGCTGCAGGGCGTCCCGGTCATCAACAATCCCTTCATGTGGACCGCGGACGACAAGTTCTTCGGCGCCTCGCTCATCACGAAGCTCGGCCTGGCCAGTCCGCAAGACGATGCTCCTGCCCAACAAGGACTACATCCCCGGCATCAAGCACGACGAGAGCCTGCGCAACCTCCAGTTCCCGCTCGATTGGGAGGGCATCGCGCGCAACATCGGGATGCCCTGCATCCTCAAGCGATGCCCACGGCGGCGGGTGGAAGGAGGTCCACGTCTGCCGCTCGCTGGAGGAGCTGATCGCCCGGTACGATCAGTCCGGCCTGCTCACGATGATCGTCCAGGAGTTCATCGAGTGGGACGAGTTCGTACGCTGCCTCTGCATCGGGCAGGAAGACATCCTCCCGATCAAGTACGATCCCAGAGAACGCCGCTACATCCCGGAGGACGACTTCTCGCGCCGCAGCTGCGGACCCGGGTGATCAACGACGCGCTCACGATCTGTCGCGCCCTGGGTTACGACATGAACTCGATCGAATTCGCCATTCGCGACGGGGTCCCGTACGCGATCGACTTCATGAATCCAGCCCCGGACATGGACATCAACTCGCTGACCCCGACCTATTTCGACTGGGTGGTTCAGCACATGGCCGACCTCGCGATCGCGCTCGCCAAGAAGCCGAGGCGGCAGGTGAAGGATTTGAAGTGGGAGAAGATGTTTACTGAAGGGACGGAAGGGAGCCATGAGTTCCGAGTGCCTGAGTTGTCGCGCTGTCCGAACTGGCGACTCGCACCCCACTCGGAACTGGGAACTCGGAACTTCCTCTCGAGGCGAAACCATGAACCCCGCCATCGACTTCTATCACAGCCTGTCTGACGCCCGACATCGCTGAAGCCTCCCACGTGATGCTGGAGGATCAGCTGCGAGCGCGGGGACTGATCTTTGGCGAGCGGGCGCTGGCCACGGTGCTGCGCCCCAGGCTCATGTCGCCGGAGCAGCTGGGCCTGCTCGAGCGTCGGGTTGCCGCGATTACCCGAGCCTTCCGCAAGGCCGGTGAGGCGGCGGTGCGAGACACCACTCTGCGAGCGCAATTCCGTCTGGCCGCCTGGGAAGAGGAGCTGGTCCGGGATGAGCCGGGCTTCCGGGCCGCGAGTCCTTCCTCGCGACTCGATGGATTCCTGATGGAAGACGCCGGTACCTTCGCCCTCACCGAATACAACGCCGAGACTCCGGCAGGGGCGGCTTACAACGACGCACTCACTGATGCATTCGCCGATTTGCCGGTGATGCGGGCGTTCGCCCGGCACTATGCCGTCAGGCCATTGCCCGCTCGGCACCACGTCGGGCACGCGCTGCTCGAGGCCTGGCACCAGTTCTCGGGACGCCATGCACTCCCGCGCGTCGCCATCGTGGACTGGGATGACGTCCCGACCCGAACCGAGTTCGTGCTCTTTCAGGAATACTTCCGCGGGCTGGGGATGAGCTGCGAGATCACGACGCCGCAGGCGCTCGAGTATCGCAGGAGTCAGCTGGCGGGTCCGGCGGGCCCGATCGATGTGGTCTACAAGCGCGTACTGATTCACGAGCTGGTGGAGCGGTGCGGCCTCCAGCACCCGCTGATTCGCGCGGTGCGGGAACGAGCGGTTTGCATGGTGAATCCCTTCCGCTGCAAGATCCTGCACAAGAAGGCGAGCCTCGCGGTACTGAGCGACGAGCGGAACGCGGGACTCTTCGATGCGGCGGACCAGGCGGCGATCGCGGCCCACGTGCCATGGACTCGCGTGGTCGAAGAGCGAGCCACGGTCCATAACGGCTCGAAAGTCGACCTGCTGCCGTTCATCGAGGCCAATCAGGCCCGTCTCGTGCTCAGCCGAACGACGATTACGGCGGGGCTGGCATCGTGTTAGGCTGGACCGTGAACGCCGAGGAATGGCGTCAGGGGATAGCGCGGGCCTTGAGCGAGCCGTACATCGTACAGCAGCGCGTTCCGATTCCGAGCGAGCCCTATCCCAGCCTGGTAGATGGCTCGGTTCATATCCTGGACCGGATGCTGGACACGGCACCGTTTGTGGTGCACGGCGAATACATGGAAGGTCTGCTGACCCGTCTCTCGACCGCGGCCTTGCTCAACGTGACGGCGGGCGGCGGATCGACGGTGCCGACGTTCATCGTTGAGAAGCGCTAGTCGAGAGTCCAGAGTCGAGAGTCTAGAGTCGAATCGACCACGAGTTCTCGACTGCTGACTCTCGACGCCACTCGACGCACGACTCCGACTTCCGACTTTCGACTCTCGACTCAGGACTCTCGACTCCCAATGAAAGACCCCACCCTCACCATCGGCATCGAAGAGGAATACCAGATCATCGACCCCGAGACCCGGGAGCTGCGGTCGTACATCACCGAGATCCTGAACGAAGACTCGATCCTGCTGGGGGAGGTGAAGCCGGAGCTGCACCAGTCGATGGTCGAGGTCGGGACCAAGGTCTGCCGCACTCCGGCCGAAGTGCGGGAGGAACTGGTCCGGCTCCGCAAACTGGTGATGGACCTCGCCGCGAAGCAGGGACTGGTGGTCGCCGCGGCCGGCAGTCATCCGTTTTCCTCCTGGATGCAGCAGAAGATTACTCCGCTCGACCGCTACATCGGAGTGAAGGAGGACCTGCAGGACCTGGCGCAGCGCCTGCTGATCTTCGGCACCCACGTGCACATCGGGATCGAAGACAAGGAATTCCTGATCGATGCGATGAACGTGTCGCGCTATTTCCTGCCCCACGTCCTCGCGCTCTCCACCAGCTCGCCCTTCTGGATGGGGCGGATGACTGGCCTCAAATCGTACCGCAGCATCGTGTTCAGGGACTTCCCCGCACCGGCATCCCGCGGACGCTCGCATCCTGGGCCGAGTTCGAGAGCTTGGTCAACACGATGGTGGGCACCAATTGCATTCCCAACGCCTCGAAGCTCTGGTGGGACGTCCGCCCCAGCTGGAGCTATCCGACCCTGGAATTCCGGGTATGCGATGTGTGCACCAGGGTGGACGAGGCGGTGTGCATCGGCGCCATCTTCCAGGCTATCATCGCGAAGCTGTGGAAACTGCGGCGGGACAATCTCACCTTCCGGCTCTATCCGCAGGCCCTGATCGACGAGAACAAGTGGCGAGCGATCAGGTACGGGCTGGACGGAAAGCTGATCGACTTCGGAAAAGGTCAGGAGTTGCCGGCCCGTGAGCTGATCAAAGAGCTGATCGAGTGGTTCGTTGATGACGTGCTGGACGACCTGGGGAGCCGGAAGGAGGTGGAGTATGCTTTCCGGATCCTGGGCGAAGGCACCAGCGCCGACCGCCAGATTGCGACGTTCCAGAAGACTGGCGACCTGAAGGCCGTGGTCGACCAGCTGGTGCGGAGACGGCAGAGGGGTCGTGCCGGAGGGAGCCGCGGCGACGAAGGGATGAGTTGGCCCAAAATTTGATTAAATTCCCTTCACTCGGTCCTCGGTCCCCAATCCTCTAACTCGACACTGAATGAAGTCTCCCCGACCGGTCATCGGCATCCCCACGCAGACGCTGCACGCCATGGACGGAATTCCCGAGGCGCTGCCGCCGTCCTGGGTCATGAATCAGCGCTATTTCACCGCCATCACGCTGGTCGGGGCGTCCCCTGGATGATCCCGCTGCTGGATGACGATGCCGAGACCCTGCGGGAGATCTACGACCGGCTGGATGGCCTGCTGCTTCCCGGCGGAGTCGACATGGATCCGGCCGCATACGGGGAATCAGCCGGACCCGGCCTGGGCCGGATCGATCCTGCCCGCGATCGGGTCGAGCTGCAGCTTACCCGGTGGGCCATCGAGGACCACAAGCCGATTCTGGGCCTCTGTAGGGGGCTTCAGGTCATCAACGTCGCCCGGGGCGGTACCCTGTATCAGGACATTCAGGCCGAGCTGCCTGGCGCGATCAAGCACGACTACTTCCCGACCCAGGGATTCCAGCGGGATTTCCTCGCCCACGACATCGCGGTGGCACGCGGTCTCGACTGCTCGCCGCGCTGGAGCGCCCCTGATGAAGGTGAACAGCATGCACCACCAGGGGCTCAAGACGGTCGGGGAAGGGTTGACTCCGTCGGCCACCGCGCCCGATGGCCTGATCGAGGCGGTCGAGGGTCCGTCAGATCACTTTCTGATTGGCGTGCAGTGGCATCCCGAGGTGTTCGAGGCAGGCTGATCCCGGTACCCGCCACCTCTTCCGCGCCTTCATCGCTGCCGCAGGTGGGTGACGTCGAAGCCCAGTTTCACGGCGAGATCCAGCAGGGCCGGATCTCGCTGCTCGCCTGAAGACCAGATCCGATAGAAAACAGTTTGTACATCGAACGGCACCGCCTGCCCAAGGTGTGCCAGCAGCTCGGCGAGGTCGGCTACGTGGGTGCAGGCAGCGGCCGAGTGATCAGTCGCGAGTGACTGCGCCGCCCTGAGCAGAGCGCGCCGCACCACTGGCTTGGTTTCCTCTCCGGTGGAAAGCGCGGCCAGATCGCTGCTCGACAGCAGGCGGGACAGGGTACCGCGGCGCAGCGTATCGGCGACTGTGAGGCGGAGCGCTCGGGCAGCTGATCAACTCTCACCCGAAGCGGTGTTCTCTCTTCGATCGTCACCGAGACGGCCAGGTCGAGACCGTTCCGCTCGATCGTCACCCTGCAGGGCACACCTCGACCCGTTCGCTTGTGGCGGAGCACCTTCGAATCGCCATGGGCTTCCAGGGTATAGGCCGGGTCGTCCGCGGGATCAGGCACGAGGGACTGAACCGCACCGAGCCCCGCGGCGATGCGTGCATCGGGTGGAAGCCTCGGCCGAACCTTCCGGCGGTAGATATCAGCCCCTGTGCCCATGGTGGGGTCTCGGCTTCTCGCGGGGCGAGACGCTCGATCAATCCGCTTTCCAGGCGCGTCTGTTCCTCTCCTGCCAGCGCCGCCGCCCAGGCCGCGTAGCGCAGGACCTGGAGGGTCTCGATCCCACCGATGTCGTCGAAGAACCAGGCGCAGGACGTCAGCGAGCGAAGGGCCCCGCGCTCCAGTTCGAGCAATTCCGCCGCTCGGACCACGGATCCATGGTCGTCGGGCTTGAGAGCATGAGAGAGCACGTAGGCCCGAATCACCTCTGGACTCGCACCCACCACGGCACCGTAGCCTTCCCGTGCGGCGGTGGCGTCCCTCAGGTGGAGCGGTGCCTCCTTGTCGTGGATCTCGTGCAGCTGGCTCGTCAGCCATGCCAATCCTTCGCGGAGCGGCGCGCGCCAGGCTTGTTGGGGCGGAAGCTCGGTCGCCATGCGGCAGCCGCAGTCGGAACGCCACCGCTCCACCCGTGCGGACAACTCCAGGAGCTGGGACTCACCAGCTGCACTTCTTTGGTCGCCGGAGATTCGGCGAGGTGTTGGGCAAAGTTGCCCAGGCTGATTCCCGGGCTTTCCTGTAACCGGTCGAGGACGAGAGCCAGCGCCATTTCTCCGAAGACATGGTGATGGCCGTAGGTCTCGCCGTCGGTGGCGACCGAAACCAGCTCCCGCTTGGGCGACGCTGCCGCAGCCGCCAGCGTTCTACGCACCCATTGGTCAGCGTCACGCACCAGCGGCCCGAAGGCGACATCGTGCGACATCGGGCCGTCGTACACGAAGAGCGCGATGGTTTCCCGCCGGGGCAGCGGTACAGACCCGGCGCGCCGGAAGCGGGAGCGCCGGTTACCTGGTGTGGTGCCAGGATCGTGAAGCGAATGCCTTCGCCTGCGAGAACCTCGAGCGTCTCCTCATCCACCGCCGTTTCCGGTAACCACATCCCTCCGGTTCCCGGCCGAACCGGCGGCGGAAATCGGCGATGCCCCAGCGCACCTCGGTCACCTTCTCCCGCCTGGTACTGAGCGGGAGAATCGCGTGGTGATAGGGCATCGCCACGGCATTGCCGTGACCCAGCCGTGCGACACTGTTACGGTCGGCCGCCAGCACCGCCGCATAGGTTGCTGGCGCCTGCCCTTCCATCCACTCGAGAAGGGTAGGGCCGAAGTTGAAGCTGATCTGTTCGAGGGTGTTGACGATGCGGAGGATCCGGCCTTCGTGCCCGGGATTCGGGCCGCGGCCACGGCGCGGTAGCACTCCTGCTCTATTCGCTCATTCCAGTCGTGGAAGGGAGCGGCTGACGGTTCGGTCTCGACTTGCTCGATCCACGGATCTTCGCGCGGCGGTTGGTAGAAGTGGCCGTGGATGACGACCCTCACACGACTACCGCCCGGCTGCCTTCCATCGCAGCCCGCACCGCAGGCAGGATCTCGGGGAACACATGGTCCCGCTGCCAGAGTTTCTCCGCGCGCGACCTGGCAGCATCCTGGTCCCCTGCATCAGGCTGCAATGCCGCGATCAATGACTCGGCATCGGCGCAATGCTCGGTGAACCGTTTGATGGCGTAGTCGGCCACCTGACCGGTCGTGATGATGAATTGCCAGTCCGATGATTGAGCCAGCAGCAGCTCCCGCGCTGCCTGCGCGAGAACCAGCTCCTGGTCCCCGCGCTCGAGCGCCGCGGGCGCCACGTCCCAGAAGTTCTCTTCCAGCTCCCACAGCTTGCGCCAGGTCCATTCGGTGCCGCTGTTGAGCCACATCGTGAAGTCGCCGTTGGCGCCCCACGATCCGGTCGAGAGATGGATCCCGCGACGTGGAGGCCGCGCGGCCAAGGCCGCCGAAGCGGTGTAGGGGCGGATCGCCTTGGTTCCACCCAGCCGGTGGTAGACTGCCGCGAGGAAATCCACTCCCTCGAACCACCAGTGGCCGAACAGCTCGGTGTCGAAGGGGACCGCAATCAACCCGCCGGACTGGACTTCCTTCTCGGTGGCGGCCCGCTCGAGCAGGCTCACGAAGTGTCCGGCGTGGCCGTCTGCGTGGGCCAGTGCCTGCGCGGGATCGTATGGCAGCTTGGCGCCGAGGTCCGAGCCGGCAGCGCTCACCCGCCAGTACTTGAGTCCACCCGGCCAGCGGATCTTGTGGAACTCGAGGTACCACTGGTCGCCCGGATAACCCTCCTGCCGGCTCCAGACCTGGCGCGAGGTCAGCGGATCGCGAATCAGCGTCGCGACCTCACGCCCGCTCCGGTTCGAGGTCACTCGATACGCGCGATAGGGCGAGTGCTTGCCTTTGCCTTCCGCAGTGCCCGTCTCCTCGAGCTCTTCCGCACCATACAGCTTGAAGACCTGCCCCGCGCCGGCCATGTGCGCGTCGGTGAAGAAATACTTGAACCCCGCATCGGCTACGTGCTCCTCGATGCCGCGTCGAGGCCCGGTGGCAGGGGCTCCCGGCAACGGCGCCCAGGGGCCTCGACCGCGGTAGGCGCACTCTGGCAGCCACAATCCGGCGGGCTCCTTACCGAAGAGCCTTCGGTGTTCGGCCCGACCGAGCCCAAGCTGGAGCCGAATGCTCTCGTCGCGAGAGAGCAGGGGGAGGAAGCCGTGGGTGGCGGCGGAACTCATGATCTCGAGCCTGCCCTCCCGCTCGAGCGCGCGCAGCGCGCCGATCAGATCACCACCATGTGCACGGAACCGCGCGCGAAGCCGGGTGAGTCGCTCTCTCCAGAAATCGACCAGAGGAATCAGGTGCTCGTCGCCGGTCGAAGTGAGTGAGGCTGCCGCCTCGTCACAGCTCGCGAGGCGTTGAGCGAAGTAGGCCTCGAGCTCTTCCACGAAGACGGGGCTCGCCAGCTGGTTGGCGAGGATGGGAGTGATGCCGAGGGTAACCGGCGCCGGTACTCCCTCGTGGCGCAACTTCTCCAGCGCTTCGAGCAGCGGCAGGTAGGTGTCGATCGCCGCCTCGCAGATCCAGTCGCTCCCGTGCGGCCACCTCCCGTGATTCAGGACGTACGGGAGATGGCTGTGGAGTCCCAGTACGAAATCAACAGCGGGGCGGGGCATCAGGCGTGACGCAACGCCTCGAGGGCGCGGCGGTAGACCTGCAGATACTTCTCGGCGGAACGGGGCCAGCCGAAATCCCTGGACATGGCCTGCTTCATCATCCATTCCCAGGCCGGCGGGTCGTAGTAGCGGTCCATCACATGCCGTGCGACCCGCAGCAGATCCTCGGAGCTGTACTCGTCGAACAGAAATCCGGTGGTTCCGTCCTCGATGGTGTCGGCCAGACCGCCGACCCGACGGCCGATCGGCACTGCACCGTAGCGCTCCGCGCGGAGCTGAGCCAGCCCGCACGGCTCATACAGGGAGGGCATCAGATAGACGTCGGCGCCGGCCATCAGCCGATGCTCCAGTCGCTCCGAGAAGCCCAGGTGCACGGCGATCCGTCCGGGCCAGCGCGCCTCGTACATCTTGAGCATCGCCTCGTACTTCGGCTCGCCGGTGCCGAGGAAGATGAACTGCGCCTCGAGCATGAAGAGGGTGTAGTCTCCCACGATCAGCTCGAGACCCTTCTGGTGGGTGAGCCGTGCCGTCATCGCGAAGACCGGGATCCGGCGCTTCTGCGGGAGACCCGACGCTCCGCTGCAGGGCGGCCTTGCAGCGCGCCTTGCCGGAGAGATCGTGCACCGAGTAATGCGAGGTGATGTGCTGGTCGGTCGCGGGATTCCACTCGTCCATGTCGATCCCGTTGACGATGCCGGTGAAGCGGTCTCCCAGAGAGAGAAACACGTCGTGGAGACCGAACCCGCCGACCGCGGTGCGCAGCTCGTGCGCGTGCGTCGGGCTCACCGTGGTCACGGCATCGGAGAAGGCGAGCCCGCCCTTGAGCAGATTCACCTTGTCATGCCACTCCATGACCTTGTAGTTGAACAGCTCCCAGGGCAGCCCTGATCTCCGGCATGGCCGATGGCGGGAAATGTCCCTGGAATCCCGCGTTGTGGACCGTCAGGACCGTCCGCACGTTCTGGGCGAATGCCTGGTCCTGGTAATAGGTCCGCAGATAGACCGGGGCGAGCGAGGCGTGCCAGTCGTGGCAATGCAGGACGCAGGGTGTCCGGGTGATCCGGTGGAGGATCTCCAGAGCCGCGCGGCAGAAGAATGCGATACCGCTGGAGATTGTCGGCGTAGTCACCGCCGGACTCTCCGTAGAGGCCGTTGCGGTCGAAATAGGGGTGCTCGATGCAGTAGACCCGCGGCTCGCCCGGGCCGGCGGGAATGCGGTAGAGTCGCCCTTCTTCGGTGCGCGGACCGACCTGCACGGTGAAGGGCCCACCCATCCGCTCGAGTCCGGTCGCCGCGCTTCGCACCGATCGGTGCAGGGGAATCACCGCGGCGACCGGAATGCCCGAGCGCGCCTGGTTCGTGGCCAGGCCCGCTACCGCCTCCGCGAGTCCACCGGTCCGGGCCAGCCAGCCGTATTCGGCGGCGACATGCACGACGCCTACCGGCGAGCCGTCTGGGGCCAGCAGCGTCGAGACAGGCTGAGAAGGCCGGTCCATCCGGGCTACACCGGGGGTTGGGGTCGGAGAGGTCTCCGGACGCCGCGGGTACGTAGTACTGGTTCACGTATTCCTGCACCATCCGACGGGCGTCGAACTTCTCGCCGGCGATACGGAGGGCGTGTTTCATCTTCTGGAGCCATTCGACCGGCAGGCCACGTGCATCGCGCTTGTAGTAGAGCGGGATGACCTGCTCCTCCAACAGGGTGTAAAGGTGTCCGGCATCAACTGCATCCTGATCCCCAGGTTCGGATGGCGGCAGGGCCCAGCCGTTCACTCCCATATAGCCCTCGTACCACCATCCGTCGAGTGTACTCAGCTGGGGGACTGAGTTCAGCGCGGCCTTCATGCCGCTGGTGCCGCATGCTTCGAGCGGCGCCCGCGGGACATTGAGCCAGAGGTCCACGCCCTGCACCAGGCGATGGGCGAGGTGCATCTCGTAGTCCTCGATGAATGCTACACGCCCCTCGAGGCGCGGGTCGCGAGTCATGGTATAGACCCGCTGCAGGACTTCTTTGCCGGGCGCGTCCTCGGGATGGGCCTTCCCGCGAAAATCAGCTGGACCGGCCGCCAGGGATTCACCAGCATCTCGTGCAGCCGGTCGAAGTCCTCGGAATAGCAGGTAGGCCCGCTTGTAGGTCGCGAAGCGCCGCGCGAACCCGATGATGAGCGGGTCCGGATTGATCAGGGTGCCTGCTCCGACGACATGGGCCGCCTCTTTCCATCGGTCGGCCCAGCGCCGGCGCGCTTCTTCGCGGATATAAGTCAGCAGGCCTCGCTTCATATCGAGGTGCTGGCTCCAGAGTTCCTGATCGTCCAGCTCGAGGACCCGGTCCCAGAAGCCGGGCTGATCTACCCGGTCGAGCCAGCCGTCGCCGAGATGTTTGTCGAGCAGTCGCTGCATCCGGCTCGCCATCCAGGTGGCGACGTGAACGCCGTTGGTCACATGCCCGATGGGAACGTCCTCCACGGCTTTGCCGGGCCAGAGTGGCTGCCACAGCGCGCGCGAGACTTCTCCATGCCGCTTCGCGACACCGTTGACCCGCCGGGAGAGCCGCAGCGCGGTGGCCGTCATGTGGAAGAGGTCATCTTCGGGCAGCGCCGCCGATCGCCATGAATTCTTCGGGGCCGATGCCCAACTCGGTCCAGATCGGTCCCGCGCAGGCCTGCACCTCCTCCCGGCTGAAGCGGTCGTGACCCGCGCGGGACGGGAGTGTGGGTCGTGAAGATGCTGCGGGCCCGCACCTCGCGCACCGCGTCCTTGAGCGGCATTCCTCCGGTGGTCAGCTCGCGCAGCCGCTCGACGAGCATGAACGCGGCGTGTCCCTCGTTCGCGTGCCAGGCGGCCGGATCGAGTCCCACGGCCCGCAGCACCCGCACGCCTCCAACGCCGAGGATCCATTCCTGGCGGAGCCGCATGTCCGGCCCGCCGGCGTAAAGCTTTCCGGAAAGGTCACGGTCGGCAGGGTCGTTCTGTTCCAGGTTTGTGTCCAGGAGGTAAACCGGTACCCGTCCGACCTGCATCCGCCAGACGCCGATGTGCACCGGCCGCCCGAAGGTCTCCACCACGGCGAGATAGGGAACACCTCCCGGTCCGGCGACTCGCTCGAGCGGCGTCAGGCTCACATCGAAGAGGACATCGCTGTCCTCCTGCCAGCCATCCAACCTCAGCTGCTGGTCGAAGTAGCCTTTCGTGTAGAAGAGCCCAACGCCGACGAGGGGCACGCCGAGATCCGACGCTGCCTTGCAATGGTCGCCGGCCAGAATGCCGAGGCCGCCCGAGTAGATGGGGACCGAGTTGTGGAGGCCGAACTCGGCGCAGAAGTAGGCGATCGGCCGGTCGACCGAGGGATAGTTGTTGTGGAACCAGGTCTCGTTGCTCTCGAGCGCGAGGCGGTACCGTTCCAGCACCCGGTCGTACCGGGCGAGGAAGGTCGGGTCGCTCGCGCAGCCGGCGAGCCGGGAGGGATCTACCCGCCGGAGCAGAGCGATCGGATTGTGCTTCACCAGATGCCAGAGGGGCTCGTCGATCGTCCGGAACAGGCCACGGGCATCCAGCTGCCAGCTCCACCAGAGATTCTCCGCCAGATCGGCCAGATGCTCGATTCGGGCCGGCAGGTAGGGAATGCGCGAGGGGTGGGTCATCGGAGCGGAGTGTGAGGAGCGCTAGTGGTGGAGCTTCTTGTACCGGATCCGGTGCGGCTGATTGGCATCGACTCCTTTGCGCTTCTTGAAATCCGCGGCGTAGTCCTGATAGTTCCCCTCGTACCAGTACGCCTCGCTCTCCCCTTCGAAGGCGAGAATATGGGTTGCGATCCGGTCGAGGAACCAGCGGTCGTGGCTGATGACGACCGCGCATCCTGCGAAGGCCACCAGTGCGTCTTCCAGCGCCCGCAGGGTGTCAACGTCCAGGTCGTTGGTAGGCTCGTCGAGCAGGAGCAGGTTGCCCCCGCTCTTGAGCAGCTTGGCGAGATGGACCCGGTTCCGCTCGCCGCCGGAGAGATCCTTGACCTTCTTCTGCTGGTCGGATCCCCGGAAGTTGAAGCCGGCGCAGTAGGCTCGCGCGTTCACCTTGCGGGAACCGAAGATGCAACTCGTCTTCTCCGCCGGAGATCTCTTCGTACACCGTCTTGGTGCCGTCGAGCGAGTCTCGACTCTGATCCACGTAGGCCAGCTTGACGGTCTTGCCGATCGTCAGGTTCCCGCTGTCGGGCTGTTTCCTGACCCGCGATCATGCGAAACAGCGTCGTCTTGCCCGCGCCATTGGGCCCGATCACCCCGACGATCCCGCCGCGGGGCAGCGCGAAGTTGAGGTTCTCGAAGAGCAGGCGGTCGCCATAGCCCTTGGATAGCTTCTCCGCGACCACCACCTCGTCTCCCAGTCGCTCGGGCACCGGTATGAGGATCTCGACCGAGCCTTCGCTCTGGCGATCGGCTTCCTGGCGCAGCTCCTCGTAGCGCTGCAGGCGTGCCTTGCCCTTGGCCTGCCGGGCTTTGGGAGCCATCCGTACCCATTCCAGCTCCCGCTCGAGCGTCTTCTGCCGCGCCGAGGCCTGTTTCTCCTCGGTGGCGAGGCGTTTGCGCTTCTGGTCCAGCCAGCTCGAGTAGTTGCCTTCCCAGGGAATCCCGGCGCCGCGATCCAGCTCCAGGATCCACTTGGCAACGTTGTCGAGGAAGTAGCGGTCGTGGGTGATGGCCACGACGGTTCCCGGAAACCCTTCGAGATACTTCTCCAGCCACGCGACGCTTTCGGCGTCCAGGTGGTTGGTCGGTTCATCGAGCAGCAGCATCTCCGGTTGTTCGAGCAGCAGGCGGCACAGCGCGACTCGGCGGCGCTCGCCGCCCGACAGCGTGTCAACCGCGGCATCGCCCGGGGGCAGCCGGAGCGCGTCCATCGCGATGTCGAGCTTGTGGTCCAGGTCCCAGACGCCGAGGTGATCGATCTGGTCCTGGAGCCGGCCCTGTTTTTCCAGGAGCCGGTTCATCTCGTCGTCGCTCATCGGTTCGGCGAAGCGGGCCGAGATGGCGTTGAAATCGTCGAGTAGCTGGCGCAGCTCCCGCACGCCTTCCTCGACGTTGCCCCGCACGTCCTTGGCGGCATCGAGCTGCGGCTCCTGCGGCAGGTATCCGATGCGGGTGCCGGCGAGCGGCTTGGCCTCGCCGATGAAGTCCGTATCCACGCCCGCCATGATCCGCAGCAGCGTGCTCTTGCCCGCGCCGTTGGCACCCAGGACGCCGATCTTGGCGCCGGGATAGAAGGCGAGGTAGATGCCTTTGAGGATCTCGCGGGAGGGAGGCACGACCTTTCGCAGGTCGCGCATAGTGAAGATGTATTCGCCGGCCATAGGGCGGATTAAGATAGCCGGGGCCGGTAGAAACGGCACGGGGCGCGCCGACGGGCGCGCCCCTCTTGTTACCGCATTGCTGCTGCCTCGGCGACCCTGGCGGACCGCCTTTCTCTCTCCTGCGGACTACTTCACGTGGCGGCTGACCAGTTTGGTCATCTCGAACATCGAGACCTGCTTCTTGCCGCCGAAGACGGCCATGAGTGCGCCATCGGCGTTGATCATCCGCCGGTTCTTCTTGTCCTGCAGGCCGTTCTTCTTGATGTACGCCCAGAGCTTCTTGGTGAGTTCAGTCCGCGGCAGGCCCTTTGAGCCAACGACTTCGGCGAGCTTCGCGTCGGGCGTTACCGGCCGCATGAACGCCGCGTTCGGCTTCCGCTTCGACTTTTTCTTCGCTGCTTTCTTCGGCCATCGAGAGCCTCCGTGAGGGGAAAATGAGGCGGTCACGCGCTACAAGCGCGGGAGCCGTCCGCACCCAAAGTAAGGCATCGCTTCCCAGTTGCAAGAGGGAAAATCGTGATTTTCCCTCTGGAATCCCGGATAAAGCAGGGCTATTTTCCCTCTGAAACCGATCTCGAGAGTGTCCCGTGCGTCTCGTTCCATTGCTTTCTCTTGGCCTCCTCGCAGGCCTGCCGGTCTCTGCAGTTTCCCCTCTGCGCCCCTCTGATGCCTGCACCCGCACCAGTGGTCTCGACCTTCCCGACGGCTTCTGCGCGGTGCTGGTTGGGTCGGACCTGGGTGAGGTCCGCCATATCACCGTCGCTCCGCAACGGAGACATTTTCGCCGCTGTAGAGGGGGCGAAGGTGTGCTGGCATTGAGGGGATACCAACGGCGACGGTGTCGCCGATGTGAAGAAGTCCTTCGGCCCCGGGGGTGGAACCGGCATCGCGCTGAGGGGAGACAATCTGTACTTCGCGACCGCGACCAAGGTGGTCCGGTGGCGGTTGCCCGCGGGTGAACTGGTTCCACCCGGTCAACCGGAAACCATCGTGGACGGATTGCCCACGGGGGACACCGGGCCAAGACGCTGGTGCTGCTGGGAGGGGATACCCTGATCGTCAACATCGGCTCCGCCAGCAACAGCTGCCAGGAGCGGGACCGGACCGCCCAGTCGCCTGGACACGATCCCTGCACCGAGCTGGAGGCCCGCGCCGGGTTGTGGCGGTTCAGCGCGTCACGCACGGGGCAGACCGCGAAGGACGGCGTCCGCTATGCGACCGGCCTCCGCAATGCGATGGCGACGGCGGTTGATCGAGGCGGCAACCTGTACGCGGCTCCCCACGGGCGAGACCAGCTGGGTGCCAACTGGGGCTTCAGCGATGCACAGAACGCCGAGTTGCCCGCCGAGGAGTTCATGCAGGTGAAGGCGGGTGACGATTTCGGCTGGCCGTACTGCTACTACGACTGGCAGCAAAAGAAAAAGGTCCCTGGCTCCCGAGTACGGCGGAGACGGGAAGGCCGTCGGTCGCTGCTCGACGAAGAAAGACCCGCTGATTGGCTTCCCCGGCCACTGGGCCCCGATGGCCATCGCCTTCTACTACGGGAATCAATTCCCTGCATCCTATCGGGAAGGGGCCTTCATCGCGTTTCATGGATCGTGGAACCGCGCGCCGTTGCCCCAGCAGGGATACCGGGTAGTCTTCGTACCGTTCGCCTCGGGCCGTCCGACGGGGCAATACACGACGTTCGCGACGAGTAGTAAGGGACCGACCGACCTTCGCGCCTCGGGTGTTGCGGTGGGACCCGACGGATCGCTTTATATCTCGGCCGACGCAAATGGCAAGATCTGGCGGGTAGAGGTGGCAAAGTAGGACGTCTTCATTCGCGGGAGAGCATCCATGGCAGAGCGTAATTCCCGTTTGACCCGTTTTCCTCCCTGGTGGGAGGATTGCTACTCGGCGCGACGTCGGTGGCGTCGGCCCAGCAATCCGGTCCGCTCAAGGTGGGCGATCCCGCCCCGACTTCACTCTGCAGAGCGCCACGCGCGACGGCGTTCAGACCGATTCGGTGCGGCTCAGTGACCTGAAGGATCAGACCGTGGTGATCGCCTTCTTCTACAAGGCACGGACCAGCGGCTGAACCATCAAATGGACGCGTACCGTGATCAGTACGCGAAGCTGTTCAACGATGGGAAAAAGGTGACGCTGCTGGCGGTGAGTGTGGATCCTATCACCGAGCTCGCCTCGTGGGCCAAGGATCGCAACTATCCGTTCCGCTTCCTGAGCGATCCCGATGGCAAGGTCGGCAAGCTCTAGCGGGGCCTTCGATAGCAAGTACAAGTTGGACAACCGGACCCTCTACGTGATCGCTCCGGGCGGGAAGATCAGTTACGTCGCGGCGGAGTTCCAGGAGGTGGATCCGCAGGCGTACGTCGCGCTGGGTGAGGCGGTCGACTCGGTGAGGGAACGCCATAAGCTGTAGGCCGTAAGCCATAAGCTGTTAGCAATTAGCCATTAGCTGCTACCAGGACGCAGCCAATGGCTATGTGCAGCTAGCCGCTCAGTCGCCCTCGTCCGGTCTCCCGTCTCCGTCTCCCGTCTCCCGTCTCCCGTCTCCGTCTCCCATCCTACCCCCACTCCCCACCACCCTCTCCACCTCTCGAATATCCGCTTCGATTTCTATCGGTCTATTCGCACCAGGCGGTGCAGGATCTCGCCGGTGATAGTCGAGCAGAATCCCTGGATCCTTGAGCAGGTGGCCGGTGAGAACCGCGACCACTCGCTCATCGCCGCGAATGATCCCGCGCTCGACGAGTTGCCGGGTTCCCGCCAGGCTCGCGGCACTGGCCGGCTCGCAGCCGACACCGGCCGCGTCGATCACCGCTTTCGCCTCGAGGATTTCCCCATCTTCGACGGCGGTGACCACGCCATTCGTCTCCCGAATCGATTTGACGCCCGGTCCCATGAAGCCGGATCTCCAATCTTGATCGCGGTGGCGACGGTCTCCGCCTTGACCCGGTGGCGAGTCGTGAATCCCTCGGCAAATCCCTGAGCAAAGGGGCAGCGCCTGCGGCCTGCACCGCGGCGAGCCGCGGCAGCCGGTCTATCAGGCCGAGCGATCTGAGCCTCGACCAGCGCTTTGCCGAATGCCGCAGTGTTACCGAGGTTGCCCGCCGGGAGCACGATCCAGTCGGGCGGATCCCAGTCCAGCTGATGCAGCAGCTCGAAGACGATCGTCTTCTGCCCTTCGACCCGAAATGGATTGATCGAGTTCAGGAGATAGACGCCGAGGCGGGCACCGGCCTCCTCGGCGAGCCGGAGGCAGGCGTCGAAATCGCCGCGGACCAGGAGGGTCTTCGCTCCGTAGGCGAGTGACTGCGCCAGTTTGCCCATCGCCACCTGGCCGGCGGGAACGAACACCAGCGCGGGAATGCCCGGCCTGTGCCCCGTAGGCCGCGAGAGAGGCGGAGGTGTTTCCGGTCGAGGCGCACGCTACGGCGGAAGCGCCGATCCGGCGCGCCTGGGTCACGCCGACCGTCATCCCGCGGTCTTTGAACGACCCGGTGGGATTGTGCCCTTCGTGCTTGAGCAGCAGCTCATCGAGCCCGGCCCACTTCGTGAGAGCGGCACGGCGGAGCAGCGGAGTGTTCCCTTCGGGATGGGTCACGGCGTGTGGAGCCCCGCCCGGCAGGACCAGCTCTCGATAGCGCCAGACACCCGAGAGATTGACATCCACCCGCAGGTTCCAGCGCTCGTCGAAGAGTGCGCGAAGCTCGGCTGCTCGGAGAGCTGGAGCATCGTGGCGGACCTCGAGGAGGCCGCCACAATCGCAGCGCACTCGGGGATCCAGCTCGCTCATGCGGGTCCCGCAGGTCGAGCACTGCTGCCAGGTGGTCATGTTCCGGGTTCCGTCCCGTGCAGCACCCGCGCCCCCTCGACGCTGATTCGCTCGACTCGAGTGGAGCAGGCGACGCCGGCCTTCCGGTACGCGTCCGCCATGGCCTGGGCAACTCGCGCCGCCTGAGGGTCGCTGTCGGCGAAGGCGAAGCTGGTCGGACCACTCCCCGAGATCGAACACCCAGGGCACCGGCACCGAGTGCCGCCGCCTTCGCTTCCCTGAACCCGGGCAGCAACACCGCCCTTGCCGGCTCGGCGATGCGATCGTCCACCGCGCGGCGCAGCAGCCCAAGCTCCCCGCTCACGAACGCGGCCGTCATCGCGGCAACCTGAGCCGCCTGATACAGGGCATCGGCACGCGACAGCGACGCGGGGAGCACAGACCGGGCTTCTTTGGTCTTGAGTTGCTGCGCCGGATGGGCGAGAACGACCCGAAGCTGGTCGGGCACTCGGAGCCGAATGAAGTCTCGGCTCGCTTCGTCGCGCACGAGGACGATTCCGCCGAGCAGGGACGGGAGGATGTTGTCGAGATGGGTACCTGCCACGACCATTTCGGCCGCGAGCGCCGCTTCGAGCAGGCCCAGGTGAGACAGACCGGCACCCAGCAGCGCGTTCGCGGCGACCGCTCCGGCCACGGCCGATGCGGCGCTTCCTCCCTGTCCTCCCGAGAGCGGAAGCCCTTGCGGATTCGGATCTCGATCGATGCCTCGGGCTTCCCGGCGAGCTGAGCCACGGCTGCCGCGGCAAGTGCTGCGGTATTGAGCGTCGGGTCGAGGGGCAGATCGGGATGACCAGCGTCTGCGACTGTGACACCGGGCACGGCACCGACTCTGGCCTCGACGGTATCACCCGGGCCGGTGAGGGCGAGCCCCATGATGTCGAGTCCCGGACCGATATTCCCCACCGATCCCGGGCGAAGGCGCGGACCGCGGTTTTCGCGTTCATCTCGACCTTCGAGCAAGCGCGAGTATGTCGTTCAGCACTCCGGCCGCGGTTACAACCGGACCCGCGCCGGGCCCGCGAATCACCAGCGGATGATCGGTGTAGCGCGCGGTAGTGAACACGATCTGGTTGTCGGTACCCTGAAGCGATCCGAACGGACCTTCACGGGGAACCGGCGTCAGGGCCACGCGAATGCGCTCCGGCGAGACGCTCGCCACGTAGCGCAGCACCCGGTCCCGGGAACGGGCGGCCGCGATGCGCTGCTGCCACTCCGCATCCCAGTTCTCCAGACGGGCGAGGAACGACTTGAGGTCCATGCTTCGGGCGGCCGCTGGCACCAGCGATTCGACTCCCACCGCGCGAGGCTCGCCTCGGAAGCCGATCAATCTCCCCAGGATGAGCGCCTTTCGCGCGACATCGGCGCCGGAGAGATCATCCCGGGGATCGGGTTCGCTGTAACCCTTGACGACCGCTTCTCTCAGGATCTCGGAGAAGCGCCGTCCCCGCTCCATTCCGGAGAGCAGGAATCCCAGCGTTCCCGAGACGCAGCCTTCGATGCGGACGATCGAATCGCCAGTCTCCACCAGCTTGGCCAGAGTGTCCATCACCGGCAGTCCGGCCCCCACCGTCGCTTCGTAGCGCACCCGCCGGCCCTGACTCCGCGCCAGGGCGAACAGTTTGTCTACCTCGTCGGTAGAGGCTGCCAGCGGCCGTTTGTTCGCCAGCACCAGATCCATCCCGATGAGTGAGCGCGGCCTTGAGCGCGGGTCCGGTATCATCGGCGGTCACATCTACCAAAACCGGATGTGACAGCGCGTGCCGGCTCACCGCTTCGACCGCCTCCTCCGCGAGCCAGACCGCCCGCCTTCGAGCCGGCGCAGGGAATGTCCGTTGCGCTTCTCTCGAGCGATGGCATCGAGCCGCCGGGTGCTGATCCCTTCGGGATCGAATACGTATCCGCTGCGATCCGAGACACCGACCACCCGGATTCTGGCCCCTCTCCGGAAGATCCGCGACCATCTGTCCCAGCGCGCGTCCGATCTGCCCGAATCCCAGGATAAAGACATCGATCCGGTCGCGCGGGGCCGCGGAGCCGCCTCCCACCTTCGAAAGTTGGAACGCCGAGTGGATTGCGCGCTGTGCCGCCGCCGCGTCCGCGTCTTCCACGACGACGGAGATATTCAGCTCGGACGATCCCTGGGCGATCGCGATCACGTTGATCCCGGCCGCAGAGAGGGCGGTGAAGACCCGGGCGGCGACACCGCGAGTCCCGTGCATGCCGAGACCGACGACGGCAATCGTGGCTACCCCGGGTGCAGCTGGACGCCATCGATCTCCCGGTGAGCGATCTCCTCGCGAAACGCCGCCTCGAGGCAGCGCTTCGCCCGCTCTCCGCTCGCCTGCGGCACGGTGAGGCAGATCGAATGCTCCGAGGATGCCTGAGAGATGAGCGAGACGGAAATCCGCTCCCGCTGCAGAGCGGCGAAGGTCCGTGCCGCGACGCCCGGCACTCCGATCATCCCGTTCCCTTCGACCGTGAGCAGCGCCTGGCCCGGGGCCCCGAGAGCGCCTTTACCGGCACCTCGAGTCCGGTTTCCCGCTCGGAAACCTCGGTGCCCGGGAAGGCGGGATTGCTGAAGGGCGCACCCAGATCGGGAGCTTGCGTCCGATGATCGGAATGAGCGCTCTCGGATGCAGCACCTGGGCGCCGTAGTACGCCAGCTCCGCGGCCTCCTCACGTTGAGCTGCGGGCATCACCCGTGCGTCAGGCACCACCTTCCGGATCGGCGGTCAGCAGACCGGGAACATCCTTCCAGAGATTCACCTGCGTCGCACCCAGGGCCCGGCCCACCAGCGCGGCCGTCAGGTCCGAGCCCCCACGCCCCATGGTGACCACCTCGCCATCGGGAGCGGCGCCGAGGAAGCCGGGCACCACGGGGGTGATCCCTTGGCGATGAGCGGGCGGAACGCCTTGGCCATCGCCTTGTCCGTCGCCTCGAGGTCGGGGGATGCGTTCCCGAAATGCCCATCGGTGCGGACCACTTCGAGGGCGTCCACGTAGCGAGTCGGCTGGCCGGCTGCGGCTAGAGCTGCGGCGACAAGTCTCGCGCTGAGACGCTCACCCCGGGCAACCACAAAGTCTGCCGTGCGGGCGGTGAGTTCTCGGAGGATGGCGAGACCGCGGGCCAGGCCCTCCAGTTCCGCGCACTGTGCGTCAATGAACGCGATCAGCTCATTTCGCTCGACGCCGGTACGGATCAAGGCGCGCGCCGCCGCCCGGTGCCGCTCCCGAAGCGAGGCCGCGGTCTCGAGGCGCGCTCGCGACATCGCCACGCTGGGCCTTGGCGGCCGCCGTCAGCAACAGGTCGGTGACCCCGGCCATCGCCGAAACGACGACGACCCGCCGTCCCGGCCGCTCGGCGAGAATGGCGATGGCGCGCCTTATCGCCGCTGGGTCGGCCAGCGAGGCGCCGCCGAACTTGTGAACCTCGAGCGGCTGTCTTCTGAGGGCATAGGGCGGGAAGTGTACCCCATGCCCCTAGAGGCGGGAAGGCTATTATCCACCGTGCCTGAACGGCCATCAATCTCTCTCTCCCCGGTCGCGAAGCCGTCCTCGCCGGGGTGCTGATCGCGACCATCTATCTCGCCGCCAGCCTTTCCACCGCGTTGCTGGTCGGAGCCTGGAACGACGACGGGGTCTACACCGTCCTCGGTAAGTCGCTGGCCGAAGGCCACGGCTATCACTCGCTCCACCTGGTGGGCGATCCGGTGCAGGTGAAGTATCCCCCGGCTTCCCGGTTCTTCTTGCCCTATTGTGGCGGTTGACCGGTTCGGTAGACGGAGTGCAGCGTCTGGTCAGCCTGCTCCATCCGATCGTCATCGGAGTCGTGGCGGCACTGCTCTGTGGCTTGACGCGAAAGATTCGGGGTTCCCGCATTCTCCTCGGTGCGTTTGTGGTCGCACCGCTCCTGTTCGACGCGTCGATTCAGTACTTCACTATTCCGTTGTCGGAACCCTGGTTCATGCTCGGCTGGGCTGCGGTTCTGGTGACTTGGTATCGTGCCGAGCCGCCGGAGGCGCCGAGCCGCCGAGCCGCCTAGCCCCCTCCTCGCCGCGGTCACGACGCTCTTCCGCACCCAGGCCATCGTGCTGGTGGTCGCGGTGCTCGCGGGTGCCTGGCTCCGGAAACGGAGTGCAGCGCATCGCGCGATCGTGACCGTGGCTGCACTTGTGGCCCCTGGTCGCGTGGAAACTGCTGCACGTCAGCATGGTCAGTCGGGGTCCCGTTGCTGATCTGCCGGACGAGGGTGGCTACCTGGGATGGTTTGCCGGAGCCGGCGTCGTGGGATCGCTCAAGTCAGTCGCGCTAGGCGTGGCCTCGAATGCGGCGAAGTACCTGGAGCAGCTGGGCCCGTATTTGATCGGGAATGCGAGTGGGGACGCGTCCTTGCCGGTCTCCCTGCTGCTCGTGCTGCTGGGAGGAGCCCTTGCTCGCGTTGCGACGCTATCCGTTGCTCGCGGGATCCGCTCTGGGCGGCGTTGCGGTCATCCTGGCATGGCCGCTTCGCCCAGGATCGCCTGCTCCTCTCGGCGTTGCCTTTCTCGGCCTCGCGGCCTGCGTCGGTTTCGAGCGACTCCCGGCGGTTCGAACTCGCTGGTTCGCTCCCGTCCTCGGTCTCGCGACCGGTCTGGTACTTCTTCGACAGGTGACGGTACATCGCGAGGCGCTCAGCGCCTTCGCCGATCGCAAGCCCGCCCCGTACTATTCACCGAGTCATCTCCTGCCACTCACCAGCCGCTATCTCGTCTCAGCTTCACGCTGGGTCATGGCGAATACCGGTGAGCAGGATCACCTCCTCATCGACTATCCGGCTGCTATCTACCTCTACACGGGCCGCAAGACCGTGCCGGCCAACCCGGCGGAGAGCGCGGTGCTCCCTCGGCCTTCGAAGTGCCGGGACGCTACCTGGCCCATCACATCCTGGCAGGACTCGATAAGCGTGGTCGTCGTGGAATTCCCGGAAGCCCGATCATTCCGGGATCTGGAAACGGTGCGGAAGCAGTGCGCCTGCGGTACTTGACGTGGGTGGGCTCCGAATCGGGGAACTTCCCGCTTCGATTCCGGGTGTCGCGGGATGAGGAGTGTTTGTCGGCGTTGGGCGGTAAGGCGATAGGGCGGTAGGCGGTAAGCACAAGATCCATCGACCATCGACCATCGACGACCACTACCCACTACCACTACCCACAGCCTGTTCGCCCAACCGCCCTACCGCCATTCCGCATCCCCGCCTACCTTCCCCAATGCTCGCGATTCTCAAGCTGATTCAGTCCATCTTCAAGACGCTCCATTCGGAGGGGACGCCCCGGCAGGTGGCCGTGGGAATAGCACTCGGAGCCTGCATCGGGCTCACCCGCTCCTCAACCTGCACAACCTGGTCATCATCTCGCTGATCGCCCTGCTCAATGTCTCCTTCGGCGGAGGCATGCTGGGCATTGCGTTCTTCACGCCGTTCGGGTTCGCGCTGGATCCCATCTTCCATCGCGTGGGACTCGGCCTCCTGAACTCGCCGGGACTGCGGTCGCTGTGGACCACCTGGTTCAACACCCCGATCGTGCCCTTCACCAACTTCAACAACTCGGTCGTCCTGGGAGCTTCGTCTCGTGGCTGGTCCTGGCGATACCGATCTACTTCCTGGCGCGATGGGGAATCGCGAAGTACCGCGCGACGATCGGTGACATGGTCCGCCGGTCCAAGCTCTACCAGGCGGTGACCGCCTCCAGGCTGTACAACCTCTACCGCCTGTTCGACCCCGAGAACTGATGGCGACCAAGATCTTCCGCTGGAAGGCGATCGTCCCGGTGGTGCTGTTCCCGGCGCTGGTGACGGTGCTCTGGATCATCTTCGCCGACCGGATCCTCCGCTCCTCAGATCGAGAGTGTCGGCTCCTCGACCCTGGGCACCGAGCTCGACCTCGCCTCATTCCAGCTTCGAGAGAGCGACGCGGCGATGGACATGGGAGGGCTGCAGATCGCCAATCCCAGTGACCCGAAGAAGAACCTCATCGAGGCCAAGACCATCACGGCGGACCTGGTGGCGCTGCCGGCGGTGAGAAAAAGGTCGTCATCGAACGATTGACGCTGTCGGGCTTCGCTTCGGGACGACTCGCGAGCACCCCGCACGTCCCGCCCCCAAGGACAGCCCGTCCCGCAAGCTGTGGGAGCAGACGCAGGATTGGGTTAAACAAAACTTCGCGCTGCCCAAGATCGCGATGCAGCGAGTGGACACCGTGAAGAGCCTCGTCCTCGATCCCACCCAGCTCGGCACGGTGAAGGCGGCGGAGGCGCTCGCCGCAAAGGCCGATTCAACCCGGCAGGCGCTGACCCAGACCCTCCAATCCATCCAGGTGAAGCCGGTCGTCGATTCGGCAACCGCGCTCGCGAACCGGCTGGCCAAGACCGATCCGGGGAAGCTGGGCGTCACCGGTGTCGCCGGTGCGGTGACTGACGTCAAGCGCAACATCGATCAGATCGAGCAGACCGAGAAGCAGCTGGAAGATCTGGAGAAGAACGTCAACAGCTCGGTCGACGGTGCTCAATCAGGGACTGAAAGACGTGGACGAGGCGCGTCAGCGGGACTACGCCTTCGCCAAGGGTCTCCTCAATCTTCCGCTGGTCTCTCGCTCCGGAGATCAGCCAGGCCTCTTCGGTCAACCGAGCCTGGATTACTTCCAGAAGGCGCTCTATTACGCCCAGCTCGCCCAGCGGTATCTGCCGCCCGGACTGCGGCCGCTCAATCGGCCGGGTCCCAGGCGTCTCCGCATGGCGGGCACCACGGTGGATTTTCCCAGGGAACACGAGTATCCCAAGTTCCTGCTCGAGCGGGGCGACATCGATTTCGCCTTCGGCGCGGATACTTCCAGGGACAATTCAAGGCTGCGCTTACCGGTCTTACCACCCAACCGGCGCTCTACGGCAAGCCTGCGACTCTGGCCGCGAGCGGGAAGATCGCGCTCGCCACACCGCTCGTGGTCGAGATAAAAGGCCTTTCGGATCACGTCAGTGGTGTCCCGAAGGATCAGGCGGAGGCGCAGCTGCAAGGCGTCCCTTTGCCCAAGTTGAGCGTTCCGGGTCTGCCATTCTCGGTGAGTCCGGGAGTCGGGAATGCCGATTTCAGCTTCGCTCTCACCGGTGACCGGATCTCCGGTAAATGGAGTATCCTGGCCAATCACGCGGAATGGGTCCGCCGACTCCGCGAGTCAGGCGAGCTTCGGCCTGGTGGAGAACACCATCTGGCGAGTGGTCTCGGGATTGAACCAGCTCACGGTAAACGCGGAGCTTGGCGGAACCATCAGCGCGCCGACTCTCAAAGTCAGTTCGAACCTGGACAATGCGATCGCGAACCAGCTTCGGGCCATCGCCGGTGAAGAGCTGGCCAAAGGCGAGAGCCAAGGCCAAGGCGGCGGTGGACAAGATCGTCGCCGACAAGGTGGCACCGCTGCAGGCCAAGTTGGATGGAGCGAAGGGTCAGGCAGCGCAACAGCTGGGACTCGACAGGAAGCAGCTGGACGACGCGCAGAAGCTGCTCGAGGCCCAACTCAAGCGCTACACTGGCGGCCTTCCGGGCGGCATCAAGCTGCCGAAGCTGTGAGCTGCGCCTTGATGTGACAAAACGCCCCTCACGAGGCGTCCGGGGCTCCTGTAGATTTCCCGCTTCCGTTTTATCCCAGAGGACGAATGCGAATCGGAGTGCCCAGAGAAGTTCAGCCGGGCGAGGCTCGTGTTGCCCTGGTGCCTGAGTCGTGCAAGAAGCTGGTGCAGTTGGGGTACGAGGTAGCGGTCGAGAACGGCGCTGGGGTGGCGGCTGGATTTCCCGATGCTGCCTACCGGGACAGCGGTGCCGTTCCGGTGGGCGATGCTGCGACACTCTTCGGCTCGGCCGACCTGCTGCTCAAAGTGACTCCACCGGCGCTCACCGGGCCTGACGAAGCCGCCTGGCTCCGGCCCGGCTCGATCTACCTTGGCTCGCTCATGCCGCTGCGCAATCTCGCCGCGGTGCGGGCGCTCGCGGCGCGCAAGGTGACCGCCTTCTCCACCGACGCGATCCCGCGGACGACGAGGGCCCAATCGATGGACACCCTGTCGTCCATGGCCAGCATCGCCGGCTACAAGGGTGTCCTGCTCGCCGCATCCCAGCTCAATCGCTACTTCCCCATGCTCACGACAGCGGCGGGAATGGTATTCCCCGCCAAGGTGTTCGTGATCGGCGCCGCCGTCGCCGGCCTGCAGGCCATCGCCACCGCGCGGCGACTCGGCGCCAACGTGCTGGCCACCGACGTGCGGCCCGGAGGTGAAGGAGCAGATCGAAAGCGTCGGCGCCAAGTATGTCGGCATCGAGCTCAAGGAGAGTGCGGCGGCGGGTGGCGGCTACGCCAAGGAGCTTTCGCAGGAAGACCGCGACCGCCAGCGCCAGCTCCTGGCCGAACAGTGTGCCCAGTCGGACGTGGTCATCACCACGGCACTGATCGGCGGCGTCTTCGCTCCGAAGCTGCTGACGGCCGCCATGGTGCAATCGATGAGGCCGGGCTCCATCGTCGTGGACCTCGCGGCGGACGGCGGCGGCAACTGCGAGCTATCCCGCCCGGGAGAGACCGTCTCGGTCAACGGTGTCACGATCATGGCCCCACTCAATCTCCCGGCCAGCATGCCCAATCATGCGAGCCTGCTCTTCTCCCGGAACCTGACCGCTTTCATCCAGGCCTTCACCAAAGACAAGGCATTTCAGCTCGACCTCAACGACGACATCCAGCAGGGCGCGCTGATCACCCACGAGGGTGAGGTGCGGAACGCCCGGACCAGGGAAGCCCTGGAGAAAGCGCCGGTATGACGCCCGAAGCGGCACCTCCCGCCCTCGACTTCTGGTCGATGCTCTTTGTGTTCGTCCTGTCCTCGTTCATCGGCCTGGGCGTGATCCGCCGGGTGTCCCGGTTGCTCCACACGCCGCTGATGTCCATCACCAACGCCATCTCCGCCATCGCCGTGGTGGGTTCGATCATCGTGGCCGGCGGCGAGTATCCCCTCAAGATCCGGATCCTCGGCGCGATAGCGCTGTTCGCCTCGATGACCAACATCGTGAGCGGCTTCCTGATCACCGATCGCATGCTCAAGATGTTCAAGACCGAACGGAAGCCCGCCGCGGGAGAGCAGTCATGAGCCAGGCCGTCGTTCAGCTGGCTTACATCCTCGCCACCGTCCTGTTCATCTTCGCCTTGCATTGGATGAACACGCCCGCGACGGCGCGGAACGGCGTGTATGCCGGCGTGGCCGGCATGGTCGTGGCGATCGCGGTCACCTGGGCTCAGCCCGAGGTGGTGAATCACGCCTGGATCATCTTCCCGATCATCGCGGGATTCGCGGTCGGGATTCCGTTGGCCCGGGTTCCCCTCACGGCCGTCCCGCAGCGAACCGCCCTGTCGCACGCCTTCGGCGGTCTCGCCGCGGGTCTCGTGGGAACCGCGAAGTACTACCTCTGGCTGTCCGAAGGGCCCCGAAAACCTGACCGCCTTCCGGATGGTCGCGATCATCGTCGAGATCATCCTGGGTTACCTCACCTTCACCGGCAGTCTCATGGCGGCGGGGAAACTCCAGGAAGTGAAGTGGGTACCGCAGCGGCCGGTCACCTATCCGTTCCAGAACATCATCAACCTGCTGCTGCTCGCGATCGCGGTTGCGCTGGGCATCGCCCTGGTCATGCATCCCGCCGCGGACTGGGCCCCGCGGCTCTTTCCGGCGATCATCGGGCTGGCGCTGCTCTTCGGCATCCTGCTGATCATCCCGATCGGCGGGGCCGACATGCCCACCGTGATCGCGATCCTGAACTCCTACGCCGGGCTCTCCGCCGTCGCGATGGGCTTCGTCCTGGACAACAAGCTGCTGATCACCGCGGGTGCGCTGGACGGATCCAGCGGACTCATCCTCGCGATCATCATGTGCAAGGCGATGAATCGCTCGTTCGCCAACGTGCTGTTCGGGGCCTTCGGTCAGGTCCAGCAGGCCCAGATCGGCGGCGAGGCCAAGGTCTATAAGGCGGAAACCATCGAAGGGGCAGCGCAGGTGCTGGAGCAGGCGAGTCTGGTGGTCGTCATTCCGGGCTACGGGATGGCGGTGGCTCAGGCCCAGCACAAGGTGCGGGAGCTCTACGATCTGCTCAAGAAGCGCGGCATCACGGTCAAGTTCGCCATCCATCCGGTGGCCGGCCGGATGCCGGGACACATGAACGTCCTGCTGGCCGAGGCGGACATTCCGTATACCGACCTGGTCGAGATGGATGAGATCAACCCCGACATGCCGCAGTGCGACGTGGCGCTGGTGGTCGGGGCCAATGATGTGGTGAATCCTGCGGCGCGGACCGACAAGACCAGCCCGATCTATGGGATGCCGATCATCGCTGCGGACAAGGCCCGCACCGTGTTCGCCATCAAACGCAGCAAGAACCCCGGCTTCGCCGGGATCGACAACGAGCTCTACTTCTCCGACCGGACCTGGATGCTGTTTGGAGACGCGAAGAACGTGATCGGCGAGCTGGTGAAACAGTTGTCAGGCGGGAGCGGGATGCACTGAGTAGATTTTGGGGACCGTCGTTTCTTGCGTCCCAGGCCCGTGTACCCGGAGATCAGCTCATGCAGCGCGCTCTCATTCTTGCTGGATTGGCCATTTCGCTCGCCGCGGCCCCGGCGGCGGCCCAGAACTCCTGTGCCGAATACTCCCGGACTCCGACGATCGGCGGCTGGTCGGAGTGGCAGTCGAAGGAAGGCAAGCTGAAACTCGCGGCCATCGGCACCGAGCAGAAAGACGGGAAGGATCTCTACTGGATCGAGATGCAGGGACAGCAGGGAGGACCGGATGGCAAGGGCGGCATCTTGCAGGTACTGGTCCCCGCGTTCCCCTATGAGCCGGGCAACATTCAGGGCATGGTGATGAAGACAGAGGGAAGCCAGCCATGAAGGCCTCGGACCAGATGCTCTCCATGATGCGGAGCCACATGACCGACAGCCCCACCGCCGCCGCGCTCCGTGACTGCGCCAGCTGGACCAAGGTGGGAGATGAATCCGTCACCGTTCCGGCCGGCACCTTCAAGACCGTGCACTACAAGGACACCAAGTCCAGCAACGAAGTGTGGGTCTCCAAGGACGTCGCGTTCGGGCTGGTCAAGGGCAGCTTCCCAGACAAGGCCGGCGAGATCCTTCTGGTTGCCAACGGCACCGGTGCCAAGTCATCGATCACCGAGAAGCCGGTGGACATGGGCGATATGATGCAGCATCAGTAACAAAGGCGTGAGAAGTGAGATGTAAGAAGATGTTCCGATACGACGAAGCCCTCCGTTTGCCGCGGAGGGCTTCCGTTCACTCCTCATCTCACATTTCACTTCTCACTTCTCACTTCTTACGCAGTTCCCGCTTCCCGCTTACCGCTTTTTCCAAACCACGTCTTTGATCTCCCTCTCCTCTCGATCACCTCCTGCGCCATCTGGTAGTTCGCCAGGAACTCGTCTCGCCAGGCCACCGGCATCGCTGAGCGGAAGAAGCTGGCGGTCATGACCTCATCGCCTTTGCCCCGCGTAGTTTGGACCACGTCGCCCAGGAAGTTGGTGGCATACCCCACGTCCATCGTGTTGATCACCCGGCACTCGAAGGCGGCATAGCAATCGTCCAGGACCGGAACTCCGGTGACTCCGGTACGATGGGAAACCTCGGCGAGTTTGTCCTTGTCGCGACCGCTCACGAACCCCAGCCGGTGCACCAGTTCGAACTGCCCGCGGTGTAGCAGGTGGATCGCGAAGAGGCCGCTTTCCCAGATGAACTCATGGCTCAGGTGCCATTTGTGAACCTGGACCGCCAGGCGAGGAACCTTGGGTGAAATTGAGGCCCGCACCGCACTGTCGGAAATCATCCCATTGGTCCGGCCTCCCCAGGCCGACGTGATCGCGACCACCGGAGAGGCAAATTCACGCAACAGCTCGTAGGCCGGGTCCGTATTCATTCGGGAGGATCGTGGGGTCGCGCACTGCGACGTTTTCGGGCCTGAGGCATCTTGAACGTGCAATGCCCCGTTGGGCTGGGCGTCCATTGCTGAGCCGCCTGACGACAACGGAAAGTGGGGCGAAGGCGATCATATGAGGGTCCCGGTAACTGTTCAAGGTTTGTAAATTCCTAGCTTCCCGGTCCCGAATCACGTAAATTGCTTCGCAGCAACGATTTATAGAGATTTTTTGATTTTTAGGGGTAAATGTCTTTATATTTGGCGTCCTCTTTTGGCACCTCCCGGACGGGGCGGCAAGAGAGGGCCTGAGGAGGTGAGAGTCAAGTGACGATTCAGCCACGCCGGAAGCGGCGTCAGGTTCGTCCCGCCCAGATCGCAAAGGCGGTGGACGAAGGGCGTGAGAGTCTCGATCTGTACCTGGATGAAATCAGCCGAGTCCCCCTGTTGAGTCGGGACGAAGAGATGGCCCTGGCAAGGAAGGCGTTCCGGGGCAACATCGCGGCGCAGGAGAAGCTGGCCCGCCACAACGTTCGATTCGTGGTGTCGGTCGCGAAGAAGTTCCAGAATCGTGGCGTCCCCCTGGTCGACCTGATCGGTGAGGGGAACCTCGGATTGATGACCGCCGCCCGGAAGTTCGATCCGGACCGGGGGTCAAGTTCATCTCCTACGCTGTCTGGTGGATTCGCCAGGCGGTCCAGGCCGCCATTGCGCGCCATGGCCGTCCGGTCAGGGTGCCGCTTAACCGCACCGCCGACCTGAGTCGTCTGGGGCGTACTACGACCCTGCTCAAGGACCGGCTGGGTCGGATGCCCACCACCGAGGAACTGGCTCGCGCCACGGGCCTCACGGTGGAGGCGGTTCGTAGTCTGGGCGCCCTCAACACCGAAGCAGTGCGGCTCGACCATCCCACCCGGGATGGAGATTCGAGCGAGCGGATCGAGCGCTTCACCGCCCTCGACCAGGAGGGCACCGACAGCTCGGCCATCGCCAACAGCCAGACTCATGACATCGAGGAGGCTCTGGCGACCCTGCCTCCGCGCGATGCGAAGGTTCTCCGGCTCTACTTCGGGCTGGACGATGGCAACAGCCGGACGCTCGAGGAGATCGGCCGCATGATGGGTGTCACCCGCGAGCGGATCCGTCAGCTCAGGGACCGTGCCCTCACCCGCCTCCGCGAGGGAGACCAGGGACAGCGGCTGAAGGACCTGGTAGCCTAAAGCGTAAGCGGTGAGCGGTGAGCAGTAAGCGGAGTTCGTAATAGACGAAGCCCTCCGAGATTCTCGGAGGGCTTCTTGTTTCAGGCGGTTACCGCTCACCTCTTACCGCTCACTGCTCACGCTTCTCCTCTGCAAACATCCTCAGCACCCTCTGCAGAATCCCGCCGTTGCGGTAGTAATCGAGCTCAACCTGTGAGTTGAGCCGTACGACGGCGGGGAAGGTCGGTCTTCTTGCCGTCCTCGCTCGTGGCGGTGACGGTCACCTTGCCGCCCGGGGCCAAGCCTTGGGCGATTCCGCTGATCGAGATCTGCTCTCGACCGGTGAGTCCCAGCGATGCTCGAGTAGTCCCCGGTTCATAGGCCAGCGGTAGCACGCCCATGCCCACCAGGTTGCTTCGATGAATGCGCTCGTAGCTCTCCGCGATGACCGCCTTGACGCCGAGGAGTGAGGGGCCCTTCGCGGCCCAGTCGCGGCTCGAGCCGGTGCCGTATTCCTTGCCGGTGAGGATGACGAGCGGAGTTCCGGACTCGATGTAGCGCATGGCCGCGTCGTAAATCGAGATCACCTCGCCGGTCGGGAAATGCAGCGTCCAGTTGCCTTCCTTGTCGGGCACCAGGGCGTTCTTGATCCGCACGTTGCCGAAGGTCCCGCGCATCATGACCTCGTGGTTCCCCCGGCGAGCGCCGAAGGTGTTCCACTCGGAATGGGGAACCCGTGGTCCGTGAGATAGCGGCCGGCCGGTCCGTTCTTGGGAATGGCGCCGGCGGGAGAGATGTGATCGGTGGTGACCGAGTCTCCCAGCACGGCGAGCACTCGAGCGCCCTCGATGTCCTTGAGCGCGCGAGGGTTCGGCCGGGAGTTTCCGGAAGAAGGGCGGATCCTGCACGTAGGTGGACTTGGGATCCCAGGCGTAACGACTGCCTTCGGGCACCGGCAGCTTCTGCCAGACCGCGTCGCCGTCGAAGACCGAGGCGTACTTGTCCTGGAAAAGCGCCGGCTTGAGGGCCGCGGCCATCGTGTCGTTCACTTCGGCCGCAGTCGGCCAGATATCGCGCAGGAAGACCGGCTTCCCGTCCTTGCCGGTTCCCAGCGGCTCGCTCTTCCAGATCGATGTCCACTCGCCCGGCCAGCGCGAAGGCTACCACCAGCAGCGGCGAGGCGAGATAGTTGGCCCGTACCTGCGGATGCACCCGCGCCTCGAAATTCCGGTTCCCGGACAGAACCGCGGCAGCAACCAGGGAATGCTCCTCGATCGCCGTCGCGATGGGTTCGGAGAGCGGCCCGGAATTGCCGATGCAGGTGGTGCAGCCGTAGCCGACGACCTGGAAATTCAGCTTGTCGAGATACGGCATGAGACCGGACGCCGTGAGATACTCGGTGACCACGCGCGAACCGGGCGCCATGGAAGTCTTGACCCAGGGTCGCGAGCTGAGGCCGCGCTCCACCGCCTTCTTGGCGAGAAGGGCGGCACCCATCATCACCGACGGATTCGAGGTGTTGGTGCAACTGGTGATGGCCGCGATCACCACGGAGCCATCGCGCAGCTCGCAGGCCTCCTCCGTTCAGCGACCGGGCCGCGCGATCGGAGGACTCTCTGCCTCCGTCGTGATGGTGCCGCCACCGCCCTCGTTGACCCAGCGGGAATAGTTGGCCTCGGCCAGCTCACGTCTGCTCCTTGGGTACCGAGGCGGTCATCAGGTCGGGCAGCGAGACGTAGAAATTCTGCTTGAGCTGGGAGAGCGGCACCCGATCCTGCGGACGCCGCGGTCCCGCCAGGCTCGGTACAACCTTTGAAAGGTCGAGGTCCAGGCTCGAGGTGAACTCGGGATCGGGAGTCGCGTCGGTGCGGAAGAGACCCTGCTCCTTGCAGTACCGTTCGACCCGCTCCACTATGGAGCGGTCCCGGCCGGTGCGTTCGAGGTAGCGCAGCGTCTCCGCGTCCACCGGGAAGAATCCCATCGTGGCTCCGTATTCCGGGGCCATGTTCGCGATGGTCGCGCGATCGGCGAGGCCGAGGCTGGAGAGTCCCGGCCCGTAGAATTCTACGAACTTGTCCACTACGCCTTTCTTGCGTAGCATCTCCGTGGCCGTGAGGACCAGATCCGTGGCGGTAGTACCGGCTGGCAGCTCGCCGGTAAGCTTCATACCGACGACTTCGGGGATCAGCATGAAGTAAGGCTGGCCCAGCATCACGGCCTCCGCCTCGATTCCCCCACGCCCCAGCCCAGCACGCCGAGTCCGTTGATCATGGTGGTATGGGAGTCGGTGCCGACCAGGGTATCGGGGTAGGCCGTGACCTCGCCATGTTGCTCCCGAAGCTGGACCACCGGCGCCAGGTATTCGAGATTGACCTGGTGGACGATGCCGGTGCCGGGCGGAACCACCCGAAAGTTGCGGAAGGCGCGCTGGGCGAACTTGAGCAGCTGATAGCGCTCGTGGTTGCGCTCGAACTCGAGCTCCACGTTGCGCTGGTAGGCGTCAGGCGATCCGAAAAAGTCCACCTGGACCGAGTGGTCGATCACCAGGTCGCAAGGGACGATCGGATTGATCTTGTCGGGGTCTCCCTTCATCTCGGCCATGGCGTCACGCATGGCCGCGAGGTCGACCACGCAGGGTACGCCGGTGAAGTCCTGCAGCACCACGCGGGCCGGCATGAACGGGATCTCGCCTTGCGCGCCACCGGCGGAATTCCAGCCGGCCAGGTTGCGGACATGGACGTCGGTGACGATCCCGCGCCCCGCGAAACGCAGCGCATTTTCGAGCAGGACGCGGATCGAGAAGGGCAAACGGTCGAGCCGTCCGAGCGCCCTGGCGCTCCAGGGCGGGCAGATGATAGACGGTGGCGCGGTCGGAGCCCAGCTGGATGGCGGAGCGGACTGAGAACGGATCGGGACGGTTGGATGACATAAGCCTGACGGGGACCGAGGTAGCGGGTTTGGTAGGTCCAAGTATAAACCGCGGCAGGGCGATGACCAAAACCACTGTAGTCCCTCACGCGATCACCCGGCGCGATGACGGGATCATCATCGAGTGGGATACCGCGGGCCACGTCGGATTCTTCCGGCCCGGCCGTTGCGCCTCGCCTGCCCGTGTGCCGCCTGTATCGAGGAGATGACCGGGCGTCCTCTGCTGGATGCCGCCACCATCGAGGCGGAGGTCCGTCCCTCTGACTGTCGCCCTGGTCGGCGCCTATGGCATCAAGGTGCAGTGGAGCGACGGTCACGGCACCGGGATCTACACCTTCGAGCGGTCTGCTGGCCCAGTGTCCCTGTCCCAACTGCAGCGCCCACCGCCATACCAGGGAGCCCGCGTGATCTTCGGCGGCACGTATTGGATCTGGATCTGGGTGGCCATCCTGGCGCTGGGAATCGCCGGGTTCATTCCCGCGGTCAACTGGGGGCGACACACCAACTGGAAGAATCTGGACGAGATCCTGCGTGGGGGCGGCACCATCCTGGTCTCCGTCGGGATGATTCTCCTCCTCCAGGACACGCTTCAGATCTTCGCCTCCCTCCTGTTGTTCTCCGCGCTCGTCATGTTCGTCTCTGCTTTCGTGATCGGCCGGAAGAACGAGTAGCGGGCATCCCACCTGCAGGCCCTTGCTCCCATCGCCGAACGCGGCTATCTCATGAATGCGCCCGGTTTTCCTGACCGGCGACCGGACGCCGGATCCAGCCCTCTCGCTGGTCAGGAGGGACCGATGGTGCATCGGCATTCGGTCTGGGGTGAAGCAACCGACACCGGATTTCTCGGCGGCACTGCAGTCGCCGTTCTGTTTCTGCTGCGTGATCTCTTCCACGGCAAGCCGCTGCTTACACCCAGTGTGCTGGGGCAGGTGCTGGTCTTCGGCTGCGTCGACGCCGGATACGGCCAACATCGACTTCGCCGCGGTCGTCCTCTACACCGCCGTCCACTTCCTCGCCTTTCTCGCGTTCGGGTTCCTGGTCACGATGCTGGTCCGGATTGCCGCGCGCGAGCCTGCCTGCCTGATCGCGCTCGTCATTCTTTTCGCCTGTTTCGAAGTGGCGTTCTACGTCGTCCTGCAGACGGTGGCCGACGAAGTGAGCCGGATGTTGCCCCTCCTCTGGGTACTCGGGGCCAACCTGCTCGCCACGGCGGTCATGGGTGTCTATCTCTGGAAGCGCTACCCGGAACTCGGCCGGGCGCTCAAGCGCGAGCCGCTCGGCGCCTGACGGAACAGGTCGCAACGTCCTTTCTCCGCCCGCGGGGGCCGGTTACCTTGCGCTGTAACCCGACCTGACGGCCCTCGTGCTTCTGCGATCCCTGCGCGCGGCAGTCCTCTCTCCTCGCCGCGCAGGCCCTCCTACCAGCCCCTCGTTGCTCAACTCCAGCCCCCGTCCACCGGGGTTTGCCAGCGCTGGAACAGCAGCTTCGCCTGCTGGGTCAGTACAAACGGGTCCTTCTGATCGGCGCTCATCCGGACGACGAGGACACCGAATTGCTGACCGTGCTCGTCCGGGGTACGGGAGCCGCCGCGGCGTATCTCTCACTCAATCGTGGCGAAGGCGGACAGAATCTGATCGGAGAGGAGTTGGGGGAAGAGCTGGGATTGCTGAGGAGCGAGGAACTACTGGCGGCGCGACAGCTCGACGGCGCGCAGCAGTTCTTCACCCGGGCCTACGATTTCGGATACTCCAAGTCGCTGGACGACACCTGGGACCACTGGCCCAAGGACAGCGTGCTCAAGGACGTGGTCCGGATCGTCCGCCGGTTCCGTCCTCAGGTCATCGTTTCGATCTTCTCGGGCACGCCGCGGGATGGGCATGGACAGCACCAGGCGGCTGGCTGGGCCGCTTCGAAGCGTTCGAGATAGCGGGCGACTCGACTCGGTTTCCCGAGTTGTTGACGGAGGAGGGATTTGCTCCCTGGACTCCGCTCAAACTGTACCGCAGTGCCCGGTTCGATACCGCGGCCACAACCATCACGCTGCAGGGCGGCACCCTGGATCCTGCCGTTGGACAGTCATTCCACCAGATCGCGATGCGGGGCCGCAGCCTGCACCGGTCGCAGGACATGGGTCAGCTGCAGCACATCGGACCCTCGGTCATCCGGCTGGCGTTGATCAAGGACCGCACCGGGAAGGGAACCAGCGGGATCTTCGAGGGAATCGACACGACGCTCGCCGGAACCCCGACGCGGCGACACTCAACGCCCGCCGATCGGGCGAATCTGGATCGCGCCCTGCAGCGCTACAACGCGAAACTCGCCGAGGCACGGGCGGCGATTTCGCCCACAGAGGCGGCCAAGGTTCCAGGCACTGCTCATCTCCGCCGCGCTCGGATCTGTCGGAGGCGGCGAAGCTGATTCGGCAAACCGGTCCCGAAGAGGATTTCGAAGGCGAGGCGGGCCGGCTGGGCGACGCGATCGCGCGGAGTTCCAACCTCCTGGTCGATGCCTACAGCGACGACTCCAGCGTCGTTCCCGGCCAGGAGCTGAGAGCAATGGCATCGGTCTGGAACGCGGGCACCACGGCGCAGGCCGTGGATCTCTGCTTCGTGTCTCCCACACTCGGATGGCGGCTCGATGTGGATTCGGCCACCAGCGTCCCGGTCCCGATGGCGATTCACCGGGGCACCTGTCTCGGTCTGGGCGATTCGGGGTGGAGACCCCTGAGCAAAGGCGGCGGCCAGCTTGCGCGCCCAATACCGTCGCATCGGCGCGGCTCCGGCTGAAGGTTCCCGAGCAGTGGAAACCGACCACACCGTACTTCCTTCGTGAACCCCGGGACGGCGATCTCTATCGCTGGGATCCGGCGAATCGTTCCAGCTGGGGTCTACCCTTCGAGGATCCGCCATTCAAAGTCGAGGCGCAGGTCCCGCTGGGCTCGGAACCGGATACCTGCCGCGGGAGGTGGTGTACCGCACCAACGATCAGGCCCGCGGCGAGATCCGTTCTCCCGTCAACGTTGTTTCTCGAATTGACGTGAAGCTGCAGCCGGAGACCGAACTGTGGCCGGTCGGCAGCGGAGCCCGGAAGTTCGTCGTGACTCTGACCCACGGCGCGCGCGACTCGACTCGAGGGAAGGTGACGCTGCAATGTTCCGAAGGGCTGGAGCGCTCCGGCAGCGCAGCCGTTTCACTTCAGCCGGGAGGGCGAACGGGCCAGCTTCACCTTCACACTGCCGCCTCCTCAGAAGCTCACCGCCGGTTCCTACGCAGGTCTTCGCGGTTGCCCAGGACGATGCAGGCAACCGCTACGACGGCGGAAGTTTCACGATCGCGTACTCCCACATCAGGCCGCGTAGTTACTACCGGGACGCCAAGTCGACGATCCACTCGGCGAGCCTCACGCTGCCACACGTGGCGCGCATCGGATACATCCGGGGCGCCGCGGATCGCGTTCCCGAAGCGCTGCAGACCATCGGTCTCAAGGTCGAGCTGCTCGACGGCAAGGCGCTGGACCGGACCGATCTCTCCAGCTTCAGGGCGATCATCGTCGGTCCCAGGGCCTATGAAACCGACCCCGATCTGCCGGGGAACAACGACAACCTGCTCGCCTTTGCGCGAAAGGGCGGACTCGTCCTGGTGCAGTACCAGCAGTATGCCTTCTTCCTGAATGACTACGCTCCGTATCCGCTCACCGTGGGAAGCCGCGCACCGGGGACTACCACAGTCTCGACGACTCGGCGGGGATCTCCTTCGGTTGGCGGAACCGCGCTGCTCGGGGGCCACGACCGAGTGACTGACGAAACAGGCCGACGTGACTCCGGTACAGCCGGTGTCTCCCGTCCTGCTTCGTCCCAATCGCATCGGCCAGGGTGACTGGGCCGGGTGGGTCCAGGAACGGGGCCTCTATTTCGCCCACTCGTGGGATCCCCGAGTATCACTCGGTCATGTCGATGCATGATCCGGGAGACCCGCCGCTCGAAGGCGGGCTGCTGATCGCAAAGGTGGGTGCGGGGACCTACGTCTACACCGGCCTGAGCTTCTTCCGACAGCTTCCTGCCGGGGTGCCCGGCGCCTTCAGGCTGTTCGCCAATCTGCTGGCCCTGGCTGAAACCAAGAGTGGCGGCAGTGCGCCGTAAGGCGTGGGTATTCAGCCCGCTCACCTCTCACCGCTCACTGCTCACGCTTCTCTTGTTGGGCGCCCTCCTCCGTTGCGGGCGTGACCATCGCATCCCGCTCACCGTCTACTCGCCCGCACGGACGCGACCAGCTCATTCTGATCGAGCACGCCTTCGAAGCGCATCATCCCGACATCGACGTCCGCTGGCTCGACCTGGGCAGCCAGGAAATTCTCGAGCGCCTGCGCTTCGAGAAGGTGAATCCCCAGGCCGACGTGTGGTTTGGCGGGCCCACGACCATCTTCCAGCGCGGTGCAGCCGACTCGCTCCTGGCCGACTATCGTCCCAGCTGGGCATCCTCGGTCCCGAAGACCGGAGGAGATCAATACTTCCCGGTCTACCGAACGCCGGCCATCATCGCCTACAACTCCGCGGCGGTGTCGGCCAGCGAGGCACCAAAGGACTGGGACGATGTGCTGGCGCCGCGCTGGCACGATCGAGTGCTGATTCGCGATCCGGTCGCGAGCGGAACCATGCGCGCGATCTGGGGACTGATCATCGAGCGGAGCATCCGGGAGACGGGCGACACCACGCGCGCGATGGCGTGGCTGCGCCGGCTCGACGCGCAGACCCGAACCTACGCGTTGAATCCGGCACTGCTCGACGAGAAGCTCGCGCGGCAGGAGGGGCTGGTGACCCTGTGGGACCTCCCCGATATCCTGATCAGCCGCTCCAAGGGCATGCCGTTCGGCTACACCTTCCCCTCGAGCGGGACGGTGGTGATCGATGATGCGGTGGCTCTGGTGCGCGGCGCCAAGCATCCCGAAGCGGCGAAGCGAGTACATCGAGTTCGTCGGCAGCATCGAGGGACAACTGCTGACCGCGCGGAAGGTCTTCCGGCTACCCGCTCGACTCGATCTCCCGGCCGATTCGGTTCCCCAATGGGTAGCCGAGGTCGAAGCAGGAGATGAAGGTGGCGCCGATGGACTGGGAGATGCTCGCCACGAAAGGGCGGCGACTGGATGACCTACTGGGATCAGCACGTGCGAGGCTCAGGGACCGATGGAAGCCGTGAGCGCAGAAGTGACGCCTCCGTATCTCGTCCTCGATCGGGGTGAGCAAGCGCTTCGGCGAGACCATCGCGGCGGACGGCGTCTCGATCGAGCTGAGTCGAGGCCAGGTACTGGCGCTGCTCGGGCCGAGCGGGAGCGGGAAGACGACGACACTGCGGCTCCTGGCCGGGTTCGAGACGCCCGACTCGGGTCGGATCGTGGTGGATGGTGAGGATGTCACCCGGGTTCCGCCCGCGGCTCGCCGTTTCGGCATGGTGTTTCAGCACTATGCGCTCTTCCCCCATCTCGACGTGGGCGAGAACGTCGCCTTCGGGCTGGAATCGCTCGGCGTCAAAGGCGAGGCGCTGCGGAGTCGCATCGCGGAATCGCTCCGCCTGGTGGAACTGGACGGGATACGAACGGCGGCGGGTGGGAGAGCTCTCCGGTGGACAACAGCAGCGGGTGGCCCTGGCGCGAGCGCTCGCGCCGGAGCCTCGGGTCCTGCTGCTCGACGAGCCGCTTTCCAACCTGGATCCCACCCTGCGTGAGCGGACCCGACGGGAGATCCGCGGTGTCATCGAGCGGGTCGGAATTACCACGCGTCATCGTCACCCACGAGCAGGACGAAGCCTTCGACCTGGGCAGATCGTGCGCGGTGCTGAGTGCTGGCCGGGTGGAGCAGGTGGGCAGTCCCGATCAGTTGTACTCCCAACCGGCCAATCCCGTTCGTGGCGAGGTTCGTGGGGCGGTCCAGCGCGCTCGAGGTCACCGTGATGGAGCAGAGCCCGAGTCATACGGTGATCGGTGTTGCCGACGGCTCCTGGAGGACTTCCGTTTGCCGCGAGGCTCCCGGCTGGAGCCAAGGCGCTGCTGATTGCCCGACCGGAGGCGATCCGTCTCGGCGTTCCGGGCAACGGAGCGGTAACCGGCCGAGTGGTCGAACGGCCGGTTCACCGGCGCCACGCGCGTATTACACGCGTGCAGCTTTCGGATGGACGGTCCATCGAGGTCGAAGCGACTGCCCGAGGCCGCGCAACCGGACACGCGTAGTCGGTCATCGAGCCCGGCGGAGCGCGGGCTGCACCTCTTTCCGGCTGGCGAGCGATGAGTCCGAGCACCTCCCGGTCTCGCCTGCGCGGCTCTCGACTGCTCGTCGCTCGTCGTATGGCTGGTCGTCTATCCCCTCATCCTGGTGTTGACCGAGAGCGTCCATTCGCCGCAAGGCTGGACCGCCTGGCCTACGTGCAGCGATTCGTCTCCGAGCCGCGCGAGTGGCATGCGCTCTGGAACAGTGTCTGGATCTCGGTGGCCAGTGTGGCGCCCTCTGTGCTCTGATCGGTATTCCGCTCGCCTTTCTCTTCGAGTGGTTCACGTTCCCCGGACGGCGCGTGCTGGGCGGCCTTGGTCGCCTTGCCCGTGGTGCTCCCGCCGCTCGTGGGTGTGGTTGCCTTTCTCTTCCTGTACGGTGAGACGGGGTTCGCCGCGCGACTGGTGCAGGCCGTCTTTGGTTTGGAGGAAGCGCCTTGGCGACTTGCAGGGGGCCTGGGCCATCCTGCTCGGTCCACGCCTATTCGATGTACGTCTACTTCTACCTCCTGACCCGTGCTGGTCTCGCGCGCCTCGACCCCGCGCATGCTCGAGGCCGCGGCATCGCTCGGCGCGGGACGCTGGCGCCTGATGCGGCGTGTGGTGGTCCCGTTGCTGGCCCCTTCGCTCCTGGGTGCGCGCGCTGCTCACCTTCATGACGGCACTCGCCTCCTTCAGCGCGCCCTACATCTTCGGCGGCGGGTTCCGGGTGATGCCGACTCAAATCGTCTTCACCCGGCTCAACGGCGAGTACGGCATGGCGATGGTGCAGACAGTCGCGCTCGAGCCTGGTGGCGCTCGCGGGACTCTGGCTCTTGAGGGCAGTGCGGGGCAGACGGGGACGCGAGGACAGAAAGGAACCGCTCCCGAGCGGCGCCACATCGAAAGTCCTGCGGCGCGCGTGGCGGCAACGGTAGGAGGGCTGGGTCTTCGCAGTGCTGCTCCTGCTGCCTCATCTCACCCTTGCTGCTGCTGTCCTTCGTGCCAATCGGGACCTGGACCACCCAACTCGTCCCTCCCGCTTACACCACGTCCAACTACACCGCTCTGTTCAGCGAGCCGGAGCGCCTCCGCCCGCTCGTCAACAGCCTCTGGATGGCGAGCGGTGCGACGCTGGTGGCTCTGGCAGATAGCTCTCGCTGCGGGGCTGCTCGTGGTCCGCCGGCGATCGCCGCTCGGTCCCGCCCTCGAGGCTGCGCTCGGGTCTTCCCTGGGTCGTTCCGGGACGGTCTTCGCAATCGCCCTGGCCACGATGTTCAGCGTTCACGCACCGCTCGCGGGTCGAGTGGTGCTGATCGGAACGGTCTGGCTGCTTCCGCTCGCGTATCTCGTCCGGAATCTGCCCATCAGCAGCCGTTCCATCCTCGCCGGGTTTCGCGCGCTCGATCCTTCGCTGGACGAGGCCGCGGCCTCTCTGGGCGCGGGAAGGTGGCGGACTCTGTGGCGGGTGACGCTTCCATTGTTGCGGCCGGCGATCGCGGCCGGAGCGACACTCGCCTTCGTTACGGGACTCGGAGACTTTGTCACCTCGGTTGTCCTCTACACGTACGACACCCGTCCACTGTCACTCGAAATCCTTTCCAGCCTGCGCCAGGGCGACGTCGGTGTCGCGGCGGCCTATGGAGTTCTCTTGATGGTGTTGAGCGCCGTCGTCTTCGTGCTGGGCAGCGGACCGGCCTGGCGGTGTCGGGATGACCGGGCCCAGGATGACTCCCGAGATCAAGCGCCTCTCGGTGCTGATCGCGGTGAATTTCGTGGACATGATCGGGTTGATGCTCGTGCTCCCGATCCTTCCCTTCTACGCCACTGACCTGGGCGCATCACCGGTAACGATCGGCTGGCTGATCGGCGCCTTCTCCATCGCCCAATTGATCGCGGCACCGGTGTGGGGCCGAGTCTCGGATCGCTATGGCCGCCGACCCGCGCTCGTCATCGGACTCACCGCTTCTGCGATTGCGTTCCTCGTCTCGGGCTCGCCACGACGGTCTGGCTGCTGTTCCTGTCTCGTTTGATTCAGGGCGCGGGCGGCGGGACGACGGGCGTGGCGCAGGCCTACGTGGCGGACACCGTCCGGCCTTCCGATCGGGCCAAGGCGCTGGGATGGCTCTCGGCATCAACCAATGTGGGTGTGGTATTTGGGCCGGTAATCGGCGGGCTCGCCATTCATCTGGGCCGGTCGTGGCCCGGATTCATCGCTGCGGCGCTCTGTGCGACGAATGCGTACTTCGCCTGGCGCTGGCTTCCCGAATCCCGGAAGGCGACGGCCAGCCCCCAGCCCCGGAGCGCAAACCAATCTGGCACGCGGCCTGGACGGTGCTGCGCCACCCGACCCGTTCGGTGTCTCGCTATGTGGATCTACGGCATCGGAATGCTGGCCTTCACCTCGCTCACCGCTATCCTCGCACTGTTCCTGAAGGCTGGAGCACGGCGTCACCGAGAAGACCATCGGCTTCTTCTTCACCTATACCGGGCTCCTCAACATCGTGATGCGGGTGGTGGTGCTGGGGCCGATCGTGGACCGGATTGGGAGACTGCGCGCAATGCGGCTCGGTGCCCTGTTTCTGATCGTGGGTCTTGCCGTCTACCCCCTGGCCCGCAATCTCTGGCAGCTCGCCCTGCTCATTCCTCTGGTGCCGGTGGGTACCGCACTCCTTTTCCCTTCGACGACGGCGCTGATGTCACGAGTTTCGGAGAAGGACGAGCTGGGAACGACGATGGGAGTGGCGCAGACCTACGCTGAGGATCAGCCGGATCATCGGACCGCTCTTCGCGACCAACCTTTTCAGTACATCGGTCACGGCGCGCCGTTCTATGCCGGATCAGTGATCGTGGCGCTGGTGAGCATTCTCGCCTTCCACGTCGATCACATTCCGATGCATACGGGGAGACGCCGGTGCCGGAGGTGGAAGCGTCAGTCAGAAGCCGTAGCCGGTCGTGCAGCCGTGAGTCGTAAGCTCGGATCATGGCGCGTCGAAGCAACATGGCGGATTAACGGCTCATGACTCATGACTCAAGACCCCGACGGCTCAGAACTCTGCCCCCAGCGCCAGATTCACATGATTCGCCGTCTCCGTCCCACCCCCATACGTCGTCGCGATGTGGCGGAACTCGATGCCGAGGATGAGGGGGCGGGGCGCCATTGGATCTCGCCGACCACAGTTTCGTTCTTGAGCCGCTGCGTCGCGATATCCAGGTCGTCATCCTTGGGATCATCTATTCCATAGCTCGCCCCGATTTCCCAGCCGGGCGAAGGTCTCACCAGAAGTTGTCCCCATCCGCCATTGGTCCGAACCGGCACGCCATTCAAGCCAAAGTTCTGCCCGATCGCGCCGCCGCCGAGTCCCGCGATCGCCTGGCCGACGAAGGCCTCGCCCCGGATCTCCACCATGCGACCGATCGGGGCTTGGAGCAGGAATGCCGCCGCTTTCGAATCCAGCAGCGAATCTCCCGTCGTCGCGAACCAGCCGAGGTGACCGCCGACGCTGACCTGTCCACTGTGATCCCCTCGCCCCAGCGGTAGAGAATTCGGCTCTGCAGATAAGGCCGCTTGCTCGCCTCGGCTTCGTCGGGTTGGGTCAGGAATGGGCCCTGTGCCTCATATCCTGTTGGAGCCAACACCGTCGCCTCGAGGCTCAGTCTCCCTTTGTCGCTGGTGAGGAGATCTCCGGTCAGCCGGATCTGAGGAATCCAGAGCCAGAGGTTTCCGGAAGCCGAGAGTGAGGATAGCCCGATACTCGCGAGCGAGGAGGGATTCAGCTCGACGATCGGCGGCGCCTCCTGACCCACGAGAACGTTGAACCAGTCCCACGTCATCTGAGCCCAGGCGCGCCGGATTCTCAGCAGCGGGAAGGTTCGTCCGCCGTTCGAGGGTTGCTGTCCACCCCAGAAATCCACGTCCAGTTCCGCATTGAAGTCTCCACCTGCAACGCCGGCCAGGAAGGCATGAGCGGTGACCCGGCTCTGCCGTATCGTGGCACCCAGTCCGTCGGTCGGGAAACTGTCCCCGGCACTCGGAGGCACGGCCACCTGCGGCAAGTCGACGTTGTTGGTCTTTCCGCTCGTGTAGAAGCCGTTCATCAGGACCATCACCTTGAGATCCACTTCCGGCTTGGGATTGTCCTGGGCCCAGAGCGGGGTCGCGACGACGCAAGAAAGACAGACCGCTCTGAGGGTCGCGCGCTTCATAGGTGGAAAACCGCCTTGTGGTTCCCGGTTGACGCCCCTCGGGTCGAGGGGCTAAGCTATGAACAATGCGTAAGATACGCCGGTCATTTGGGATTTGGATCGTACCAGTGGCCCTGGCGATCTCGGCAGGGAAGGTACCCCTTTCGGCTCAGGGCGTAACCGTGACGGGGCAGGTGACCCTCCTCGACAACAGCGATCGTCCCTTCCGATGTAGGCCAGGCTGTCTTGTGGCTCACCGGCGATCAAGCGCCCGGCCGGAGCTCCCACTACAGTAGAGATCGCGACCGAGGATAAGCAATTCGTGCCCCGGCTGATCGTGGTATCCCGCGGCTCCACCGTCGCCTTCCCCAATCACGATCCGTTCAATCACAACGTCTTCTCTGTTTCACCCAGGGTCCATTCGATCTGGGACTGTATGGTCGCGGGACCGCGAAGTCGGTGCGCTTCGACCGGGCCGGCGTCATCAAGGTGTACTGCAACGTGCACGCAAGCATGCGGGGTCTGGTTGTAGTACAGGAGACGTCGCTGTACGCTCAGCCGGGGCTGACGGGTCCTTTCGCATCGACGGAGTACCGCCGGGAGACTACATCCTGCACGCCTGGCACGAACGCGCGCCCGAGGTGACCAGTCCCCTCAAGGTAACGGAGAGCGCCACGGCGCCGTTGGCGTTGACTCTGGACGCCCGCGGCTATCGCTTAGTGCAGCACAAGGACAAGAACGGCAGGTCCTACTCCGACCGGAGCCGCCGGTATTAAGTCGCCGCTCTTGCGAGGCCTGGGCCTCAAACTCTTCCTGGCGATCGTCCTCGTGGTGGTCGCCATCCTGGGCGGCGCGCTGGCGCTGATCCGGCTTCGCGCGCAGCCAGGCGGCCGACGCCGCGATTGACCGCGGGCTTCAGGCGACTCAGTCGGCGATCGACGATGCGCTGGCGGGCCGGAGTCACGCGCTGCAGCAGTCGTCACGGGTGCTGGCCCAGTTTCCCACCAATATCTCTCGCATCGAAGAAGCGCTCCACATCGTCAATCGCGCCGACTCTGCTGGACCAGGCCGACGAGTTCCGCAAGCAGGGAGACGCAGCCTGGGCGATGATCACCGATCAGGCCGGCGTGCTGCAGGCCTCGACCCGCTCGGCTACGGCATTCGGCGATTCACTCGGGAACAGCGTCCTGATCGGCGAGGCACTAGGTGGCACTCCGACCCAGGGAATCTGGGTGGAGTCTACTCCTGCTGGTGACTCGTTGTTTCAGGCGATCGCCGTCCCGTTGGTCCCTCCCAGCGGCTCCGTGGTCGGCGCCCTGGTCATGGCGTTGGCGATCGACACGGGGTTTGCCGACCGGCTCAAACGTCAGACTGCTTCAGAAGTCGTGTTCATCGCGTTCGATACGCTGGGCGTTCCACGGGTCGCGGCATCAACCCTTCCCGCCGGTACGCCTCGACGAGGCGCTGCGCAAGCGTACCGCCGAGGGAACGGCTCCCGACAGTGTTCCCAAGCGACTCGGAGTAAAGGCAGGGGAATGACCTGGATGGCGGCGGTGGGACCGCTCCAGACCGCTTCCGGTGTGCACGGTGGGAGAGTACGCCGGGCTGCGCGCGCGCGAGGCGGAGCTGGCGCCCTTCACCTTGCTGCAGCGCTCGATCGTTTACGCGTTCTTCGCCGCACTCGGCATCGCGCTGATCATCTCGCTCATCCTCGCCCGCCAGATCACGAGCCCCCTGCGCCAACTGGTGGACATGACCCGGGAGGTGGCCGAGGGTCGTTACGAGGGCAACCTCGACATCAAGTCCCACGACGAGATCGGCGAGCTGGCCGAAGCCTTCCAGCGCATGCTGGTCGAATTGCGGGAGAAGCAGCGGCTGGTCGAGTTCCTGGGCGGCACCAGTGGCGGCCGCACCGTCTCGGTGTCCTCGCCGAGTTCCGCCGTTCACACTCCCAGCAAGCTCATGCCGGGCTCGGTGCTCGCCAATCGCTACGAAATACGGGAGCAGCTCGGCGCGGGTGGAATGGGCGTCGTCTATCGCGCGTTCGACCGGGAGCTGCAAGAGCAGATCGCGATCAAGACTCTGCAACCCGGCCTGCTCGGCGATGCCCATCTGCTGGAGCGCTTCAAGCAGGAAATCCGGCTCGCCCGCAAGATCTCCCACCCCAACGTGGTGCGCACCCACGACCTCGGCGAGTCGGACGGCACCTACTTCATCACCATGGAGTACGTCGAGGGCACCGGGCTGGATGAGCTGCTCGACCAGCGGGGAGCGCTGCCCCTCGGCGTGATCCTGACCATTGGGCGGCAGCTCTGCCGGGCGCTGGAGGTCGCGCATGCCCAGGGCATTGTTCATCGTGACATCAAGCCGCCCAACCTGGTGCTGGATGCTCAAGGCTTCTTGAAAGTGATGGATTTCGGAATCGCTCGCCTGATGGAGGCCCGCCAGCCGCGCGACCAGCTCACCGCCTCGGGCAGCATCATCGGCACGCCGGAGTACATGGCGCCGGAGCAGTTGATGGGCGAACCGGTTGATGGCCGGGCCGATCTCTATGCCGCGGGGACCGTGCTCTTCGAATGCGCGACCGGCAAGCGAGTGTTCAACGCGACATCGTTCGGCTCGATTCTGCTCAAGCAGGTCCAGGAGACACCGCCGGATCCCCGCACGATGGTTCCCGGCCTCCCACCTGCCTTCGCCGAGCTGATTCTCAAGGCACTCGCGAAGAAGCCGGCCGACCGCTGGCAGACAGCAGAGGAGTTCCACCAGGCGCTGGATCGGGTTCGGGTCTGACGACAAGGAGGGTCTGACGTGAGCACCGACAAGCGGTTCGAGCTGTTGGAGCAGCGCGTCGCGACGCTGGAGCGGCTGGTCCGTCAGTTGGCTGGGGCTGCCCTCACCGAGAGCCCGAGAGAAGCGACCCCGGTCGAGCGCCCGGCCTTTGTCGAGCCGCCACGGCCGGTGGAAGCCGCAGCGCCACCTCCCGAGCCTGCCGCGCCAGAGCGGCCCTCGGTGGCACCCTCTGCTCCTCCGCGCCGTCGCGCGAAGACCGACTCGGAACAGTGGCTGGGGCAACGCGGGCTGCTTGCGGTCGGCGTGATCTTCGTCGTCGTCGCCGCGGGATTCCTGCTCAAGCTCTCTTTCGATCGGGGCTGGATCTCGCCGCTCGTCCGTTGCAGCGGAGGAGCGCTCGCCGGCATCGCGGTGGGAGCGATCGGATGGAGGCTCCATGAGAAGGGCCTCCGGACCTATGGCGCGGCACTGATCGGCGCCGGCGGGGCGATTGTCTACCTCGCGGTCTGGGCCGGGACTCGCCTCTACGGGTTCCTTCCGCCCTTCACCGGAATAGTGGGACTCGCACTGGTGTCGGTGGCCGTCGCTTTCGTGGCCTACGCGATCAATCGTGAGGCCCTGGGAGCCACCGCCGTACTTGGTGCCTTCTTCGCTCCGATCCTGCTCGGCAAGGAGACGGGGAGCGTCAACGCGCTTCTGCTCTATCTCGCCACGATGGCCATAGGCCTCGGCTGGGTCTCCGCCCAGCGGCACTGGAGGATCGCGACCTTCCTCGTTGCGCTGAGCTACTTCGGCATCGCGACCTCGGGAATCCTGCGCGAGGCCGCGACCGCGTGGCTCTTCGCCTACGCGCTGTTGGGCGGCGCTGCCGGACTCTTCATCGGGTTACGCGAAGGCTGGTGGGAGACGCGGCTCCTCTCATTCGCCGGCGGATGGGGTATCCTCGGCCTCGCCGACGACAAGCTCACCGACTCGCATCGAATGACCGCGCTGGGCGGGTTGGTTCTCGCCGCCCCGGTCTGGTGGCGGGCCTGGCGCGCTTCGGGGATCTGGGCGCCCGGGTTCACCGTCGCTCCCGGTGGGCCGCGGATCTCGATCGGGGAGACGTTCTACTTCTACATCACCCCGATTCTCCTCGGTTGGGCGCTCCACGGGTTCGCTCCAGACTTGTTCGACCGCCAGCCGGGACTCATCGCGGCCATCATCGGGATTCCCTACCTCCTGGTTGGCTACGGCACTCCTCGCCGTGCGTTTGCGATGGTCGGCACCTCGGCCCTCGCGGCCGCGGCGATGAACCAATGGACTGGTCTGCCCGCAGTTTGGGCCTTGCTGGCGCTCACCCTGATCTGGGCCGCGGCCGATCACAAGCTGAATCGCGATGACGGACGCTGGTATTCTCTGATCGCGCTGGCACTCGCGTTGACTCACCTTGTCGGCGATGATCTTCCCCGCCGTGACGATACCGAGCGTGCCTTCGTCGGTCCCTGGGCTTTAGCGCTCTGGGCCACCTGCGGCACTACCTTCGCTCTCGCGGCAGGGTTGCTGAAGGACGGTACGGCACAAGCCCGACTCGTCCGGGAATGAACGGTCGAGGCTCTCCTGTGGTTACTGGGCGGGGTGCTGGTCTGGCTGGGCGTCACCGGTGAGCTGATTACCTTGTTCGACCAGAGTTCGCTGGACGACCAGACCGCGAACCTGGCGAGCGGTCTCTCGGTGAGCGCCTGGTGGATCGCGTTCGCGGGCGGGCTGGTCGCCGCCGGGTTCCGCCGCTCCATCAAGGTCCTGCGGCAGGCCGGCATGGCCGTACTGGGCATCGCGGTCTTGAAGGTGGTATTCTCTGACCTCTCGTCGCTCGACGCCCTGTATCGGGTCGGGTCGGCGTTCATCCTGGGTCTGGTCTCGCTGGGTCTGGCCTATCTCTATCACCAACGCGCCAGGGTCGGGACAGATGAAAGCAGCACCTAGTCCTCCAACCATACTCACCGGCCGGTAGCCGAGGAGACCAGATCAGCCGGCCATGCCGCCGAAACGCACCATCAGCAGTCTGACACCAGACGACTTCATCGAAGCAAACTGGGACGACGTCCTGCCCTTCTACAGAGAGCTGGCAATACGCCCGCTTTCGCAAGAAGGGATGGAGCCGTGGCTCGCGGACTGGTCACGCCTGGAGGAAGTGCTCAGTGAGGCCGCCGGTCTCGCCATGATTGCCTATACCTCCGACACGACCGATCAGGTGAAGGAGTCGCGCCATCTCCGCTTCTCCGGTGTGGTCATCCCGCGGGCCGATGAGCAGGGAGTCGAGCTGGCGCGCCGCCTGGTGGAGAGCGGCTACAGCCACCCCGACCTGGAGCAGGCGCTGGCCCAGTTCCGAACCCATATCGAAATCTTCCGCGAAGCCAACGTGCCCCTCATGACCCAGGTCGAGGAGTACGGCGCGCGCTATCAGAAGCTGACCGGTGGGCTGACGGTGCAATGGAATGGGAGCGAGAAGACCATTCCGCAGCTCCAGCCCTTCCTCCAGAGCACCGATCGTGAGGTACGGGAGCGGGCTTTCCGGCTGGGTGCCGGCGCCTATTTCGAGCACCGAACCCAGCTGATGGACATCTTCGACGTGCTGTTCGACCTGCGTTCGCGCATCGCCGCCAATGCGGGATTTCCCAATGTTGAAGAGTACGCCTTCCGCTCCAAGTGCCGCTTCGACTACACCCCGGCGGACTGTCGCCGTTTCCACGAGGCGGTCGAGGCGGTGATCGCCCCCGCGGTCGAACGCCTGATGCGCCGGCGGGCCGAGCGACTGGGACTCGACAAGCTGCGCCCCTGGGATGTGGGCGCCGACCCCGACGGCCGCCCTCCGATCCGGCCCTTTTGAATCCGCGGCACAGCTCATTCAGAGCACGAGCCACGTCTTTGAGCGCGTCTCACCGGCCTGCGGCGCCGAGTTCAGGACCATGATGGCGGAACAGCTGCTGGATCTCGACTCCCGCAAGGGCAAGGCGCCAGGCGGCTACTGTGAGACGCTTCACTATCGGGGGCGGCCGTTCATTTTCATGAACGCGGTGGGCGTCCTCGAGGACGTATCGACCCTGCTGCACGAAGGCGGGCACGCGTTCCACGCCTTTGCCGCGCGACGGCAGCCGCTCATCTGGCAGCGCCACCCCGGCCTGGAGATGTGTGAGCTGGCGTCGATGTCGATGGAGTTGCTCGCCTCGCCCTACCTGGATCGGCAGGACGGGGGATTCTTCGATACTGAAGACTTCCGGCGCGCCCGGATTGAGCACCTGGAAGACGTGCTGCTGACGCTCTCGCACGTCGCGTCGGTGGATGCGTTTCAGAGCTGGCTCTACACCAGCGGTGAGGGCGGAGACCGGGACGCGCGAGATGCCGCGTGGCTCCGGATCCGCAGCCGCTTCGAGCGGGGGTGGACTGGTCGGGCCTCGAACGGGAACGAGTGGCCCGCTGGTACCGCCAGCTCCACATCTTTCTGCACCCCTTCTACTACATCGAGTACGGCCTGGCCCAGATCGGAGCGCTCCAGGTCTGGCGGAACAGCATGCAGGATTCCGGCGAAGCGGTGCGCCAGTACCGCTCGGCCCTGGCGCTTGGCGCAACCCGATCGCTGCCCGAGCTGTATCAGGCGGCCGGAGCGAAATTCACCTTCGATGTCGGGGTGATCAGGAGCTGGCGAAGCTGGTCGAATCGGAGCTGGAGCGGTTGGGGCAGGGGACTACGGGCGTGTAGTCCTGCAGGTTGCCTCCGGAACACCCGGTGGCGAGATTCCTCACCCGGAAACCCCACCTACAGGGAGCGAACTGGATGGCCAAGGAAGAGGGAATTGAGATGGAAGGCGTCGTGAGCGAGGTGCTGCCCGACCGAAACTACCGGGTGCTCCTCGAGAACGGGCACTCCATCCTGGCGTACGCGGCGGGCAAGATGAGCAAGTTCAAGATCCGGGTGCTCGAAGGAGACCGGGTCACCGTGGTGCTCAGCCCGTACGACCTCACCCGCGGCCGGGTCATCTACCGCCACAAATAGACGAGGGCAGGGGACGCCCTGACGCGCGACCCTGCCCCGTTGCCCGCAAAGCTGCGCTGCTCGTTGGGCTTACTTACCCACTTTCATGACGTTCTCGGCGGCCGGCCCCTTCTGGCCTTCCACGATGTCGAACTCGACGCGATCGCCTTCGGCCAGGCTGCGGAAGCCGTCGGCCTTGATGGCGGTGTGGTGCACGAAGCAATCCTTGCTTCCGTTCTCGGGCGTGATGAAGCCATAGCCCTTCGCGTCGTTGAACCACTTCACAGTGCCGGTGGTGCGTGCCATGCTGCCAAACTCCTGCTGGGGTGGAAATCGTCGGGGTGTTGGTGAGAGCACCCACACCGGCCGACCGCTGAGTGATAGCGGGCCAATCCCGCCTCACCAGTTAGAAAAAGACCCGGGCATCTTACCCGGGTCTCGCGTTGAGCCAGAAGGGGATCCTGCTGGTCGTCTACCCGTCCAAATAGTTGGCCACTTAAGCCGACATAAAAATGGGCAGTTGACCACTGTAGTCAAGGGGCAGGTTTCCACCATTTGAGTGCTGTTTTGGCCCATTCACCGCTGCGCCTTCGAAGCCCGCTACCGGTCGCGCGATTGACTGCCTGTAAGAAATTCAGCCGCCGATGGAAACCGCTGTTCGACCTCTGCATGGAGCGCGCGAGCAAGTACTCGCTCCAGGTCTTCGCTCAAATCGGGACGTTCTTCACGCAGCGGCGGAAGCTGGTTCGTGGTCTGCCGACCCAGCACTTGTTCCACGGTCGAGCCCGAGAAAGGCGGCCGTCCGAGCAGCGCAAAACAAGCGACGGCCGCCAGGCTGTAGAGATCGGAGCGTTGGTCAACCTCGTTCTCCCAGAAGCTGTTCCGGGCTCGCAAACATCGGGGTTCCTGATTGGCTCGTCGCTCCGCCGAATTTTCCCTGGCCCCGCAGCGCGAGCGCCAGGCCGAAGTCTGTGATGCGAAGAGTTCCGTCCGGCTCGGTGAGCATGTTCTCAGGTTTGATGTCTCGGTGCACTAACCCGGCGCTATGGGCCTGGGCCAGGGCGGAGAGCGCTTCCTTGAGTAACCTTACGATCCGATCGACCGGCAACGGGCCGTCGCGCTCCACCACCTGGGCGACGTTCGGTCCGCGGACGAAAGCCATGGTGTACCAAATTAAGCCGGCTCTTCCGCCGATGTCGTAAATATTGACAATATTGGGGTGGTTGAGCCTCGCCGCGAGCTGCGCCTCCCGCCGGAATCGCTCGACCACCGCCGGCTCCCGGGTGAAGTGGGGATGCAGGACCTTGAGGGCGACCTCCCGCTCCAGATGGAGGTCCCGGACCCGGTAGACCCGGCCGTATCCTCCGGTGCCCAGCGAGCTCAACAACTCGTAGTCGTCCCCCAGCGCGCGGCGGAGCCGCTTCTCCCAGTGCCGGCCATCTTCGCTTTCGGTGAACTCCGAGGCGAGGCCCCGGGGCGGCCGCGGGATTGTCGAATGTCCCCGCGTCCGAAGCGAAGTCCTCCGAGCATCTCGGCCGCGGTCAGGTACCGGTCGTCCGGAGAGGGGCGCAGGGACCGAAGCAGGATCCGTTCGATGGTGCGGGGGCAGTTGGGGCGAAGCTCTGAGGGCGGCTTGAGGGTCAGCGGGTCGAGCGGCGGCTCGTGACCGGTGACGGCGAAGTAGAGGATGGTGCCGGCGGTGTAGATGTCGCTCGTCGGGTCGCCCGCGGCGCCACCCCGGATTTCAGGCGCCATGAACGGCTTTCCCCGACGGCTCCTCGCCCGGTGGGATGACGGGAGGGTCCAGTTGCAATATCGGAGGTCGGTGACCGTACCGCGTCCCGCCAGGTTCAAGAGCAGCGATGCCGGCACTACCCGGCGGGCGATGATGCCATGGGTGTGCGCGTGCTCGCAGTCCGGTGAGGATGTCCCGCGCCAGCGTGTGGACGGTGGGGAAGGGACGCGGCCCGCGCTGCACCGCCTCCTGCAGGCTTTCGCCTTCGATCCAGTTGCCGACCCGGTAGGCGAGTTCTCCGACCACCCCCGCGTCATAGACGTGCCGCAGCGCTGGGTGATCCAGCTGAGCCAACGCCTCGGCCTCTCGCAGGAACCAGGCGCGGATCTTGTCATCCGGGTAGAAGTTGACCCGGAGACTGACCCGGCGATTGAGCGTCTTGTCGTGGGCGATGAACAGCACTCGCCTCCCGCGAGGACGCCACCATGTTCTCGAGCCGGTACCGGTGGCCGAGGGCCGCCTCGGTCCGCTGGAAATAATTGAATGGCGTCGGAGTGGTCATGCGGCGGCCTGCCGCACGAGGATCATAGCAGCGGGGTCGCGCGACTCACCCGGCGTCGTTCAACTCGCCCGCGGTGACCGCAACGCCCCGGGCTGCACCAACGACGGCTCTGCTGGGGAGAGAGGTCGGTGAAATACAAACCGCAATCAATGCCAGCGCACCGGCGCACGTGGGCCAGTGGGTTGGCCAGCGTAGCGGCGGCCGAGGCGGCAATCGCCTCGATCGGGGTCGGGGGTCGCATCGTCTGAAAACGAAGGCGCCAGGCTCCACCCACCCGGATCAACTGCTCGGTTCCCTCCAGTCCGCCGAGCACACCGTTGATCGCCTGGGTCAGCGCCGAGGATGGAGTTCGGCCGGCATCGAGGCACTGGGCCATCTCCAGCAACTGATCTCGCAGCCGCCGCACCCGGTCGATGTCGGCATCGCTCTCGGCGCTCAACTTGAGCGCCCGGTTCCAGCGGACGTACGCCGCATGGTCGGGAAGGTGATCGTGGCGATGCGGAAGAAACGGAGCGGTGTTCGCGAAGTCCAGCCAGAGCGCGTCGCCCAGGAGGATGAACTCGGGATCCGCCATCTACATATCCTCGGCGACTTCGACCGCGTTGCGGCCGCCCCGTTTGGCCCGGTACAGCGCCGAGTCCGCACCAGCGAGCAGCGTGCTCGGGCTCGCGCCGTGCCGTGGTGCCTCGGCGATGCCCATGCTGAGTGACGGGCGGCCGAATTCGGGATGGCTCCGCTCCAGCGCGGCGACACTACCCTGCACCCGGGTGATGAAGGCCATCGCCTCCTCGGCGGTGGTCATGCGGCAGGATGACCAAGGAACTCATCCCCTCCCATGCGTCCCACGGCATCGAGCGTCCGGCACTGGTGCCGGAGAATCTGGCCGATCAAGACCAGCAAGCGGTCTCCGGCGGCGTGCCCCAGGGTGTCGTTGACCAGCTTGAACCGGTCTACGTCAACCAGGACGACGCTGGTATGCAGCGAGTGCCTGCGGCCGCGTGACAGTTCGGCGTCCAGCCGCTCTTCCATCGCGCGCCGGTTGCCGAGTGAGGTCAGCGGATCGGTGGTCGCGGCGCTCTGCAGCTGCTCCACGAGGTGAGCGTTCTTCAGCGCGATCGCCGCGGCGAAGGCGAGGGTGCCAGCCAATTCGTATTCCGGTGCGCCATAGCCCTGCTCGTGCAGCCGCGGCCCCAGCGCCAGAACCGCCAGCCGTTCGACGCCAGCATCCAGCGTGACCACCAGCTGGGTATTGGGAGGTAGCAGGCGCGCCAGCGCGGCATCGGCGGTGCTCAGCGCTGGCGTCCCGCTCGGCAGCTCCTTGTCGAGTGCCGCCAGATCGATCGGTGTGAGCGCCATCGGTCCCTTCAGGGACCGGAAGACCTTTGGGATGTAGGCATCGGCCTGCGGGCGGTACAGGCACGCCCACCATGCGAAGAACACTTCGGTCATGAAATCGAGAATCAGATTCTCGGTTTCTTCCGACGAGTGCACCGAAGAGAGCAGCCGGGCCACCTGGCGAAGAGCCCGAAGCTGGAATGCCGCATCCTCGAGCGCCTCTTGCCGCTCCCGCAATACCGAATGCAGCTCTACCATGACCGCGAGGCCCAGGGCGATTGGGACGGCCGCACTGGCCATCTGCCTCGCCACCTCGGGATCGGCGTGGACTATTACCTCGGTCTGTCCGCTGGAGAGCCGGGTCACTTCCTTGGCGCTCGCCACCCACTCGGGGGTTGCGGCTACGACCGGTCGGACACCATTGGGGCGTTTACGGAGAGCCAGATGCGGTCGCTGTTGAATCGCCGGACCAACGCTTCGCGACAGCGCTCGAACAACTCACTGTCGGTACGGGAATGGCGACACGCAGCAGCGAAGGCACTGGGCAGCGTGGCGAGGGCCGGCAGCGTGGGGGAATTGTCCATCTGTAAGTGCAATATAGCGATAGTCTAACGGGGGGAGGCGGCGGGGGAGTGGTCGAGTCAGCTCCCCTGCTGTTCCAATTCCTGGGCCAGGAGCTCAATCAGGCCCTTCAGTTCGAGGAGCATCCCGGTCCTTGGTCCGCTGGGCACTGCCTCGAGTGCGGTGATGACGCTGCCATACCACCAGAGCGTCTGTTCCGCCGGCGCTTCCGCATAGGTCGAGAGATATTCGATGCCCAGTCGCCGGATGTCGGTGAGGGTTGAGCCGCAGAGGTGAATCTGGTTGGCGGCGCAGATGTCGAGGGAGCGGGTCCCGCCGCCGAGAGGTTGGCGAGATAGTCCATCCGGCAGACTTCCCAATTCCGCTCCCGTCCCCGCGAATCGTATCGCGGTTCCGCCACATCGCCGATCACCTGGGAGACCATCGCGCCGAACTTCTCGGCGATCTTGTTGACAGTTGGGTCCGGCTCCCGTAGGAGGCCTCGTTGACCAGGTGGCTCAGGATTCCCGAGATGATCGTGATCTCGTCGCAGCCGTACCGGGCGAGGATCACCGCGACGTTGGCCGGCTGGGTCAGGTGGAGCCCCCGCTGCCCCGCCGCGCCCGGGGCGGGAGATGCTTCGCCGCGAAGGCGAAGGCGTGGCTGATCCGGTCGGAATATCCGTGGCTGGTGGACATGGGTCAGGGATGCCCAGCATCTTATGGGTCTGCAGGCTCAACCGCCACTCCGGGTGACGCAGACAGTACTCCAGCGCCAGCTCGGTATTCCGCTGCCGCTCGGGCCCGTCCATCGGCTGCAGCAGGAAGTGATCGAAGGCGAGGTTGAGATAGTGCTCCGGCTCGCCCCCTTCCTGTGGGTACACCAGTTTGAGCTCGTTGCCGGACCGCAGCACCAGTTCGGCACCCACCTTGGGGCTTACGCAGATCCAGTCGAGGCCGGGCGGCGGGATGATGGTGCCGTTCGACTCGACCGCGACCAGGAAGCCGAGTGAATGGAGTGCCTCTATCGCGGCCGCGTCGAGCTGGAGCAGCGGCTCTCCGCCCGTGCAGACCGCCATCCTGCGTGCCGTCGGCGACGAATTTGCCGGCCACTTCTCCGCGATCGCCCGAGCCAGCTCTTCCGCCGTGGCAAACTTGCCGCCACCCGGACCGTCGGTGCCCACAAAGTCGGTATCGCAGAAGCTGCAAGTCGCTCCCGCCCGATCGCTCTCCCGCCCCGTCCACAGGTTACACCCTGCAAAACGACAGAAGACCGCCGGCCGGCCGGCGTTCATCCCTTCGCCCTGGAGAGTGTAGTAGATCTCTTTGACCGAGTAGCTCATCCCGCTTTGGTCCCGACGTACGGTGCTGGGTCTTCGATGCCATTCTCCCTGAACCCCTTGAGCCTTAACTGACAAGAGTCGCACTCGCCACAGGCCTCTCCATGTGGGACTCGGGTCGTAGCAGCTGTGGGTGAGACTGTAATCCACGCCCAACGCCAGGCCGCGCGCGATGATTTCCCGTTTCGACAGGTCAATGAGCGGCGTGTGGATGCGAAACTTCGCCGTTCCTTCGACTCCCGCCTTGGTCGCGAGATTGGCGAGGCGCTCGAACGCGGCGACGTATTCCGGCCGGCAGTCTGGGTACCCACTGTAGTCCAGCGCGTTCACTCCCAGGAAGAGATCCGCCGCTCTCTCTACCTCGGCGAAGCCGAGCGCGTAGGCCAGGAAGATTGTATTGCGGGCCGGCACATAGGTCACGGGATCTCGCTGCTCGGCTCATCCATCGAGCGGTTTCTTGGAACCGGGATATCCGCCGTGAGCGCGGAGCCGCCCATCGCACGGAGGTCCAACTCGACTTCCAGGTGCCGCGCCACTCCGGCGGCACGGGCGACCGCACGAGCCGCTTTCAACTCAACGGCGGCGTGACGTTGGCCGTGATCGAAAGCTCAAGGCTATGACGTCATAGCGCCTCGGCCTTGGCGATGGCGAGCACGGTCGCCGAATCGAGTCCGCCGGAGAGGAGGACGACGGCGCGGCGTTTAGTCACCACGGCACCCGGCGTGTTACTGCTGGAGCGCGACGCGCATCGCCGGCTCCAGCTCGGGGTAGCGAAAGGGAAACCCGATCTGCTGCAGTTTCTCAGGCAGCACCCGCGCACCTCCCAGCAGCACTTCCTCAGCCATCTGACCGAACATCGCGTGTAACACCATTCCCGGAACCGCGAAGGAGGTCGGTCGCTCCAGCACCCGTCCCAGGGTGTGAGTAAACTCCTCGTTGGTTACCGGGTTCGGCGAGGTGACGTTGATGGGACCGCTCAGCTCCTGCCCACCAATCACGCGGTGCACCACGTCGATGAGGTCCACGAGTGAGATCCAGCTCATGTACTGCTTCCCATCGCCCAGCTTGCCGCCCAGTCCGAGCTTGAACGGAGGCAACATCTTGCCCAGGACCCCGCCGGCCGAAGTCAGCACGAGGCCGAACCGCAGCTTCGCGACCCGAATCCCCGCCGCCTCCGCCGCTCCGGATGAGGCCTCCCAGATTTCCGCTACCTCCGGGCGAAGCCCTGGCCCGGCGCACTCCGCTCCGTCAGCGGTTCGCTCCCTCGATTGCCATAGATTCCGACCGCGGAGGCCTGGATCAGGAACCGCGGCTTTCGGATTGAGCTTCGCCATCGTTCCGGCGAGGAGTTGAGTGCCTTGTCGCCGGCTTTCGAGGATCGCCCGCTTGTGTCCTTCGGTCCACCGTTCCGCGATGTTCTCTCCCGCGAGGTGAATGGCCCCGATCGATTCCCGAACGCGGCCGCGTCGATAGTCTGGCTTTCCGGGTCCCATCGGGTCTGCCCCGGACCGGCCGGTCTCCGCGTCACCCGCAACGTGCGATGCCCGCCGCCTCGAGGGAGGGCACCAGCGCCGAGCCGATCAGGCCGCTCGCGCCTGTCACCGCGAGGTAGAGGCCTCCGCTTGAGGAAGTCATCGTCCCTTAGATTTAGCGCCAAGCCGGTCTCTCACGCCATTATGACCAGATTCCGGGTCCCGACTCTGGACACCCATTCGAGGAACCGTAACTTCGTCGCACCGCCCCAGTCTTCCACTCATTCAACATCGCGCCCATCCATGCGACTTAGCCTCGCACTCCTGGCGTTCCTCTCTGCCGCACCGCTTCACGCTCAATCCGCCGTTTCCGACAGCTCGCCATTCCGGGAGCTTCCGCTGCCAGCGCCCAATGCCGTCCGGACCGGATCCGGGCGTCCGGGTTCGGCTTACTGGCAACAGCGGTGGACTATCGGATCACGGCGAGGCTGGATCCAGTGCGCAGCGAGCTGCAGGGCTCGAGACGATTCACTACGTGAACCGCTCGCCCGACGCGCTGCCTTACCTCTGGATGTTCCTGGAACAGAACATGTGCGAAGCCGGCAGTGTCACCAACCGGCTGAACCAGCCGCCCCTCGTGTTCCTGGGCTCGGTCTTTGATTTCTCATGCAAAGGCTTCCAGGGCGGGCTCACGCTCGAAGCGGTGCGGAACCTTGGCCGGGAACTGCCGCGTGAGGTCTTCGGCACCACCATGCGCGTGGACCTGCCGAAGCCATTGCCGCCGGGAGGTGTGATTGATCTGGAGGTGCGGTGGCGGTTCCCGGTTCCCGACTACGGCGGCGGGCGGATGGGACACGATGGGACGCTGTATGAGTTCGGCCAGTGGTATCCCCGAATGGTGGTCTACGACGATGTGCGGGGCTGGAACCACGAGCCCTACATCGGCGCCGGAGAGTTCTATCTCGAGTACGGGCGCTTCGATGTGTCCATCACGCTGCCGGCCACCTACATCGTCGCCGCGACCGGAAGACTGCAGAATCCCCTCACCGTGCTGACCGCCACTCAGCGTGCTCGGCTGGCGAGGGCGCGGACGTCGGACACGACAGTCGCGATCATCAGCGCTGACGAGGCGGGAGACGCCGCCAAGACCCGACCCTCAACCAGCGGGCACTCTGACCTGGCGTTTCAGCGCCGACAGCGTGCGGGACTTCGCCTTCGCGGCGGCGCCCAACTTCCGTTGGGATGCGAGCGGTTATAAGGGGATCTACGTCCACACCTTCTACCGGCCCCAGGCCCAGCTCTGGACCGAGGCGAACCACATGGTGCGGGAGGCGGTGAAGTACTACAGCGAGCAGTGGTACCCCTATCCCTACGCTCACATCTCCAGCATCGAAGGGCCCATCGAGGGAATGGAGTATCCCATGATGACCTTCGACCCCAGCGGCCCGGTGCGCATCGATCTGCAATGGGTGCTGGCTCACGAGCTCGGACACCAGTGGGTGCCGATGATCGTGGGATCGAACGAGCGGCTCTATCCGTGGATGGATGAAGGGTTCAATACCTTTATCGATCTGGCCAACGCGGCAAAGTATTTCCAGGGGACTCCCTACGGAGATCCGATCGAGGTCCATCCGCTCCATCTCTATCCCGACCACTCCAAGGCGGGCCAGGAACAACCTCTCATCACCCGGCCGGTCGAGTCTCGCGATCTATTCTGGACCGCGTATCAGAAGCCGGCCCTGATGATGCAGATGCTGCGCTACGAGGTGCTCGGGAAGCCGCGATTCGATTCCGCCTTCCGAGCTTACATCAAGGCCTGGGCCTTCAAGCATCCAACACCAGCAGACTTCTTCCGCATCATGCGGGACGAGTCCGGGATGGACCTGGATTGGTTCTGGCGAGGGTGGATCTACACGACGGCGCGGCTCGATCAGGCGGTGGACTCGGTGGTCCGGACCGAGGATCGAGGCGCCAATGTCTATCTCTCCAACCGCGGGACCATGGTGATGCCCGCCGAGATCCGGCTCCGTTATGCTGACGGGCAGACCCAGTTCGTGAAGCTGCCGGTGGACATGTGGAACCTGGGAAACCACTTCACCTACCGGGCAGCCGGCGGCCGGCCCATTATCGGAGTAGACGTGGACCCGCACGAAGCCCTGCCGGACGTGGACCGGAGCAACAATTCGTGGATGGAAGCGAGGATGTAGGTGCCCTCAGCAGCCGGACGATCCGATCACTGAATTCCTGCGGAAGCAAAGGCGCGTCGTACGCGATCGTGGCGAACGGGCTGCGAGGGCTGGTCGAGAACTGGGAACGGGTGGTAGACCAGGTCAGCAAGGGCTATCCCCAAGGGCTGGACGACTACCTGAACGACATGGACGGGCGCCAGCTGCTGGAGAACGCGCTCGAGCTCGCCTCCGTCGAGGCGCGCGCCCAAATCATGCCGCGGGTACGCACCGCGGATCACCGGATGCTGGTTCTATTGGAGCCGGCGGAGCGTTGCTTGTGGGGACCGATCACCGCCGAGGATGAAGGCTGGACGCCGGAGCGGAACTGGTGGTATTTCCAGGTCCCCAAGTCTCCGGGACCGACTCTGCAGCAGGAGTTGCAGGACTCGTAGCTTCGGTGAGGTCGGTCAGCGCTTGCTGACGGCCCGCCGGACCATTATCAGATCGGACACGTTGTCCGTAGTGAGCAGACCGACCAGCTCACCCGAGGGTCCCACCACCGGCAGCGCAGCCAAGCCGCTGGAACGAAGTCGCCCCACCGCCGCTTCGAAATCGAGGCCCACCGGCAGCGCCGGCACCGGCGAAATCATCGCCTCTCCAACCGTGGACTCCGGGCCCCGCTCCGCCAGGGCCTTGATGAGGCTTTCTCGGGTGAGGATGCCTTCCACCCTCCCGGCGTTGTCCACCACCGGAAACTCGCGCTGCTCGCCGGAAAGCAGCAGGTCCACGGCCAGTCGCAACCGGGCATGGATCGGAATCGGTCTCGAAGCGGGTCACCATCATCTGCTCGATCCGAATCCCCTCGCCCGCGATCCTGGTCTCCACCGCGGCGGCCTCGGTTGCGGCGCCGAGGAAGACGAAGAGCGCGATGAGCACCAGCATCGGCTCTGGCTTGAAGAGCCCGTAGACGCCGGCCGGAATGGCCAGCCCCTGCCCGATCGAAGCCGCAATGCGGGTCGCTCTCACGAACCCCAGCTTGCTCGCCAGAAGCGCCCGCAGTACCCGGCCCCCGTCCATCGGAAAGGCCGGGATGAGATTGAAGACCAGCAGGATCACGTTCATCACCAGCAGGGCCACCGACCAGAGGGGCGTGGGCCAGGTCGTTCGAGGGGGTCGTGATGGACTGCCCGGTCAGCACCAGCCATCCGTAGAAGACCGCCGCGAGAACCAGGGTGACGAATGGTCCCGCAAGGGCGATCAGCAGTTCTTCCCTGGGCTTGTCGGGGATCCGCTCCAGCCGCGCCACTCCTCCGATCGGCAGGAGGATCACATCCGGAGTCCGGACCCCGAATCGCCGGGCCATGAGGATGTGCCCGAATTCATGAAGGATGACGCAGGTAAACAGGAGAGGAGGAGAACGGTCGCATGGACGGCCCCGGGGGTTCCGCCTTCCTGGTAGCCGCTCACCGCCCACCAGGCGACGAGGAGAAGGAAGGTGAAGTGCACCTTGACGTCGGTGCCCGCGATCCGGGCTATGCGAAAGGACCAGGTCATTCTGAGTCGGAAGTCGAGAGACTGGAGTCAGAGTCGGTGGTCGATTGGTCGATGGTCGATGGTCGATGGTCTTCTGTTGAATCTAGCGTGTCGCCTCGTCCGCCTCGTCCGCCCTAGTCCGCCCCGCCTATCCGCCCTACCGCCTTCCCGCCCGTCTGCCCTCCCGCCCATCCCCGTCTCCCATCTCCCGTCTCTCCTCTATTAAAATCTTCCCCTTCCTCCAACCGGAGTCCGCTCAATCTCCCCGACTTCCTGACCGTCAAGGACGCCGAGAAGCTCTACAACGTGCAGGGCTGGGGCCTGGGGTTTTCCGGGCCAACGGAGATGGCCGGGTCACCGTCCACCCTGACGGAAACCCCAAGCGCGGGCTGGATCTCTACCAGCTGGCGATGGACCTCAACGCGCAGGGCGTGGACTGCCGCTGCTGCTCCGGTTCTCGGACATCCTCGAGGCCAGGATCGAGTCGCTCGCCGCCCAGTTCAGCAACGCCATCGCCGAGTTCGGCTACGAAGGCACCTACACGACGGTCTACCCCATCAAGGTCAACCAGCAGCGCCACGTCATCGAGGAGATCGTGGAATTCGGCATGCCACTCGGCGTGGGACTCGAGTGCGGCAGTAAGGCGGAGCTGCAGGCGATCCTGGGGATCACCGAGAGTATCCAGCCGATCATCGTCTGCAACGGCTACAAGGACGAGGAGTACATGCGCCTTGCCCTCATGGGCCAGAAGCTGGGGCACACGGTGTTCGTGGTCCTGGAGCAGCTGAGCGAGCTCGATACGCTCTTCAAGGTGGCCGACGAGCTGGGCGTTTCTCCGACCGTAGGGGTCCGCGTCAAGCTGGCAGCCGAAGGCTCCGGACGCTGGGCCAAGAGCGGAGGAGAAAGTCGAAGTTCGGCCTGAGCGCCGCCGAGCTGATGAAGCTGCTGGACAAGCTGGAGAGCCTGGGGCGGAAGGACGCGCTCCGGCTGGTGCACTTCCATCTGGGCAGCCAGATCACCGACATCCAGTACATCAAGGCGGCGCTCGAGGAGGTCGGCTCGTTTCTACGTTGAGCTCAGGAAGATGGGCTTCGCGCTGAGCCACGTGGATGTGGGAGGCGGGCTGGGAGTGGATTACGACGGCTCCCGTTCCACCCGGCCCGCCAGCATGAACTACTCGATGCGGGAGTACGCCAACGACGTGATCTACACCGTCGGCGCGATGTGCCGTGCCGAGGGCCTCCCCATGCCCCACATCATCTCCGAATCGGGACGGGCGATCACCGCGCATCACGCGCTGCTCCTGATCAACGTGACCGATGTCGAATCGCAGATCGAGCCGGTGCCGCCCAAGCTCGGCAAGGGCGCCCATCCGCTGTTGGTGGAGATGAAGGAGAATTTCGAGTCGCTCTCACCCGACCGGCTCCAGGAGGCGCATCACGACGCCTCGTTCGGGAAGGAACGAGCCCAGGAATTGTTCGCCAGCGGGGTGCTCTCACTGCGGGACCGGGCCGACGTCGAGACAGTTCTATCTCTGCACCATGAACGCCCTGGCGCACATGATCGAAGAAGACAAGGCGGCGTATCCCGAAATCGTGGGCGACCTGGAGTCCACCCTGATCGACCGCTACTTCTGCAACTTCTCGGTCTTCCAGTCCCTGCCTGACAACTGGGCCATCGATCAGTTGTTCCCCATCATGCCGATCCACCGGCTGCACGAACAACCGACTCGCCGGGGAACCATTCAGGACATCACCTGCGACTCGGATGGAGTGATTGATCGGTTCGTGGGCGGCCGGAAGGGAAGCCGTCGCTCGAGCTGCATCCGGTCAAGGACGACGAGCCCTACATCCTGGGGATCTTCCTGACCGGAGCCTACCAGGAAATCCTGGGCGACCTGCACAACCTGTTCGGCGACACCAACGCGGTGCACATCCGGCTCACCGAGCAGGGGTACGAGGTGACCGACCTGGTGCACGGGGACACGGTGACCGAGGTGCTGCACTACGTCCAGTTCCACGCCTCCGACCTGCTCTCCACCTTCCGTCGCAAGGTCAACAACGCGAAGGACCTCGCCCGCCAGGACGCCAACCAGTTCATCGCCGACTATGTGGCGGGGCTGGAGGGGTATACGTATCTGGAGGGGAGGAGCTGCCGGGGACGTAGCGACGGGAATTGAAGATTGCAGATTGAAGATTGAAACTACGCTGCTTCCAGTTTTCAATCGTCACTCGTTGCAATCGTATAACTCTCTCATCGCCGCCGCATCAGCTCCCGTCCACCGACGCTTTCCCGCCACCCTTCACGATCAGGTAGAGCGCGATCCCAATCGCGAGCAGGCGCGTATTCGAAGCCCTCCTGGCCGGCTGGGTACTGCCCGCCCCAGTTCATGAAGAATCCGACGTGGCCATGCACCAGCACGAGCGCCACGATCATGTTCGCCGCAATGCCGAAGGCGGCGACCCGAGTCAGAGAATCCGGTGATCAGGCCCAGCGATCCTGCGAACTCCGCCATGATGGCCAGAAAGGCGAACAGGGCGGGGATGTGCATCTGGTGGGTGAAGAAATCCATGGTGCCACGGTACCCGTAGCCGCCGAACCAGCCGAGCAGTTTCTGCGCGCCGTGGGGAACATCACGATGCCAAGAGTGAGCCGGAGAAGCGTGGTGCCCCAGTCGGCCTTGGTCCGCAGCAACGCTCTCAGGCCAACCGGCTCGCGAACCGACGCCGATCCGCTGGGTTGATGGTGAGGCGATGGTGGTCATATGTGCCTTGCCTTTCCTGCGAGAAGCGTGATTGGTTAATACATAACTAGTCAACTAATTTCACAAAACAAATCCGGCTTGGTCGTTTCGACTATGCCGGTAGGTCTAAGTCGGCTCGGACCCGGTCGAGCAGCTTGATCAGCTGCCGTTGCTCCGCGGTCGAAAGCGCTGCGAACAGGGCATCGTCCGCATGGTCCAGCGACACGTCCAGCTTGCCCAGGAGATCCAGGCCTGACTCACTGATCCTGCAGGTGACCTGCCTCCGGTCTTCAGGGCAACGCTCCCGGGAGACCAGCCGCTTGCGTTCCAGGCGGTCAATCAGTCGGGTGATCCCCGGCGCCTGTTCGATCATCCGCTCAGGGATCTCGAGAGTCGGCAGTCCCTCAGGCCCGGCTCCGCGAAGGATCCGGAGGACGTTGTACTGCTGCAGGGTGATTCCCTTCCGCCTCGATGTCGGTCGAGACGCGCCGGCGCAGCAGGTCGGCCGTGCGGAGGAGGGCGATGAACGCCTCCTGGCTGGCCGAGCGGAACGGCTTCCGCTGTTTGATCTCGCGCTGAACCGACGTGACCTCTAGGCATGGGGTGAAGGTATAGAATATTGCTTGATTAGTCAAGTATTGTCTCCGCTGTCCACCAATCTCAGACCTACAGGGTCGACTGGCCACGGCCTATGCCAAGACCCGGGAAGCCGTGGCGCACATGCAGATGATTGCCGACCCACTGGCGATGGCCATCGCGAAACAGTTCCCGGACAAGTACGCGGCTCGGTAACTGAAGACTGGAAACGTGGGAAAGGGAACGGGAACGGAACAGGAAAACAGAGCTGTCATTCCGAGTGAAACGAGGAATCCCGGTGCCTAAGAGTCCGCGAAGGCTTGGGCACCGGGATTCTTCTCTCGCTGTTGCTGTTCACTCGGTACTCGGTACTCAGGTACTCAGGTACCAGGTACTTACTCCCCTCACTCGTCACCGCCCGCAGCGCCCACGTCGCGAAGCCTGCTGTGATGACAAACGCGACCGCCGAGGCCCAGATGGGTACCGTGACGCTCGGCCACCTGGACCGGCCAACCGGACAGCGTTCGGGTCAACTGGACCAGCGCGAGAAGCGCGAAAAAGATCCCGGAAATCTGGACGTAACGCCGCATACTAACCTCCTTACTCGAGCGAATCCTGGGTACTCGAAACTTTGACCGTACCGACTCAGTCCTCAGTCCTCAGTCCTTTCCCTCATCACTCTTCAGTCGCCCCGCCTCCTGAACTGCCCGACGGAGCACAAACTCGATCTGACCGTTCAGCGACCGCAGCTCATCGGCCGCCCAACGCTGCAAGGCCTCGTGCAGCGCCGGGTCCAGCCGCAACAGAAATGGCTTCCGCTCCACGACGGTTCTCAGTAGATGGATCCGGCGTTCACGACCGGCTGAGTAGCCTGCTCGGAGCACAGAACCACGAGCAGATTGCTCACCATCGTCGCCTTCCGCTCCTCATCCAGATGCACGATCTGCTTGCTGGAGAGCTGATCCAGCGCCGATCTCGACCATGCCGACCGCACCCTCCACGATCTTCTGCCGCGCGGCAATGACGGCATTAGCCTGCTGGCGCCGCAACATCACGCCGGCGATCTCCGGGGCATAGGCCAGGTGGCTGATCCGCGACTCGAGCACCTTGACGCCCGGCTTTGACGAGCCGCTCCTGGATCTCGACCTTGAGCTTCTCGGCCACATCGCGTGGTGTTCACCGAGAGCGACATCTGCCCCGCCTCGTGCGCGTCATAGGGATACTGGTTCGCCAGGCCGCGCAGCGCCGATTCGCTCTGGACTTTGACGTAGTCCTCGTAGTTGTCCACTTCGAAAAGAGCTTCCGCCGTATCGGTCACCTGCCAGACCACGACCGCCCCGATCTCGATCGGATTGGAGTTGTGGTCGTTCACCTTGAGCTTGGTGGTCTCGAAGTTCCGCACCCTGAGCGAAATGGCTCGCGCGGTAAAGAAGGGATTGACCCACCAGAGACCGGAGGCCCGCACGGTCCCGCTGTAGCGGCCAAAGAGGAGCAGAGCCTTGCCCTGATTGGGTTGCACCACCAGTAGCCCCTTCCAGCAGAGCACCAGCAGCGGGAAGGCCAGCATGATCCCGATCAGTCGCTGTGGTTGCTGCTGTCCGTGCGGCGTTGATGAACGCGGCGATGAGGAACGCTGTCGCGGCCAGCAGGAGGAGCACGGCCAGGGCTCCGTTCACGGCCTTGTGCTCGATTTCCCGAATCACAGCTCTACCCTCATTTGGAGTTGGTATCGTTATGATATCACTATGATACCAATAGGTCAAGCGGCGCCATTTCTGGCGCCGCAAGTCGTTGTCAGGTCAGGTGTTGTGACTCTCGGTCAGGCCATCCATGCGTCCCGATGCTCGGCGACAAAGGCATCGTCGATCAGCTCGGGGTAGGCGTGAATGACCCGGGAAATCTGCTCCACCTGCCCCGGCGAGAGCTGTTCCTCGGGATCGAGACACCAGGTTCCAGCGAGCAGTCCCTGTCGCCGCAGCACCTCGTGAATGCCGGGAATGCAGCCGGCGAATTGATGATCGGCGTCGAAGATCGCGGCGTTGGCATCGGTGAGACGGGTCGCGAGCGACAACCACTCGGGCCCAACTTGGTTGGACGAGTCCTGGCGGCGGAGATGATGAAGCAACTCGACCGCACGTCGAGTCCACACCGCCCATTGGCCGAGGAGCCCGCCGACGATGCGACGGTCGCCGTCGCCGAAGGGGAAGCGAGACAAGAGGTCTACCACGATGCTGTCGTCGTTTCCGGTATAAAGCGCCACATCCCGCCGTCCCGAATCGCCCACGGCGCGCATTACCTCGAGCGTATGGTAGCGGCTGAACGGCGCGATCTTGATGGCGACGAGACCAGGCAACTCGGCCAGCCCGCGCCAGAACTGGTAGCCCAGGTGGCGGCCGCCGACAGCGGGCTGGAGATAGAAACCAAAGAGGGGAAGCACGCCGGAGACCGTGCGGCAGTGTGCCAGCAGTTCCTGGTCGGTCGCGTCCTGCCAGGCGGCCAGAGAGAGCAGTGTCGCGTCATACCCCAGTCTCGCGGCGGTCTCCGCTTCGGCAACGGCCTGGGCGGTGCGGCCCACTGCACCCGCCACCAGCGCCACCTTTCGCCCTGAACGGGCTTGTTCGCTTCTTGCGACTTCGGCTGCGAGAGCGAGTACCGGCTCGAACAGGCCGTGCTTGGGATCCCGGATCGCGAACTGAGTCGTGTGGACACCCACCGCGAGCCCACCCGCACCGGCTGCGATGTAATAGCGGGACAACGCTCGCTGGCGACGCTCGTCGAGCTTTCGGTCGGCGGTGAGGGCCAGTGGATGAGCGGGAATGACCTGTCCGGCGAGCAGGTGGGTTCGCAGGTCAGTCATGGATGGATATCCGACTAGAACTGCCCATGTCGCTCCTCGAAATGGGTGGGTTTGCCGAGCGACTCGACCCCCTGTCTTGAGCCAGGAGACCGTCCACTCGATCATGGTGTCAACCGACACGGCTGGTGGGCCGAAGAGCTGGATGGACCGGCTGGCGTCGCTGAGCAGCGAGTCAGCCGCCTCGGCTCCTTTGAACACCGGTTCCCGCCCGGCATAGTCGCCGATCTTTTCCGCCAGGGCTCGCACGCTCAATACCTCGGGCCCGGTGACATTCAGAATCGTGGCTGGACTCGAGGCGAGGGCGAGACACTGAGTGCCCGCGCATTGGCGTCGCCCTGCCAGATCAGGTTCACCTGTCCCATGCTCAGGTCCACCGGCTCTCCGGTCAGGACCCGCCGCGCCAGGTCCACGCAGCACGCCGTAGCGAAGATCGTTGGCGTAGTTCAGCCGGAAGATGGTGACCCGGGTGCCGTCGCGACTCGCAGCGTCCTCGAACAGCCGCTCGCGCGCGACGCAGCTCATGGCGTATTCCCCGACCGGTCCCACGGGGTGGTTCTCCAGCGCGCCCTTGGAGCTGGCGGGAACCAGCGGATAGACATTGCCGGTCGAGAAGACGACGAACCGGCGACCCGGGTACCGGACCGCGACCAGCGCCGGCACCAGCGCGTTCATGGCCCAGGTTTCGGCCGGCGCGGCATTGGTACCGAACTTCTGGCCGGCCATGAAAATCAGGTCGGGCGCGTCGGGGAGAGCGGCTGACCGCGGCGGGATCTCGCAGGTCTGCCGCGATGGTCCTGATCCCCGCCTGCTCCAGCATCTGCCGGCTCGCGGGATCTCTAAAGCGTGATACGGCGATGACTCGGTGCCGCTCGCCCAAGGCCCGTTGGGCCATGCGCGCCAGACTCGGCCCCATCTTGCCACCGGCGCCCAGGACGAGGAGGTCGCCGGGAAGGGTGGCGAGAACCTCCATCACGCCCTGGGTCGGACGCGAGAGAAGTTCCTCCAGGTCCTCTTCAGTCTGCGGGGCGGCGCTTTTCAATCTTCAATCTGAAATCTTCAATCTTCAATCTCCCGACCCCCTCATCGCCATCGGCACAAACCTCTCTGCGGATAGCCGGCGTAGATCTGCCGCGGACGGGCGATCTTGGTGTCCTTGTCCAGGAGCATTTCCTCCCACTGGGAGACCCATCCGGGAGCCGTCCCAGTGCGAAGAGCACCGTGAAGTAATCGGTGGGATAGCCCATCGCCTGGTAGATGATGCCGGAGTAGAAGTCCACGTTGGGATAGAGCTTCCGCTTGATGAAGTACTCATCTTCCAGCGCGATCTTCTCCAGCTCGAGGGCGGTCTCCAGCTTGGGATTGAGGCCGGTCTGCTCGAAGACGTCATACGCGACCTTCTTGATCAGCTTGGCGCGCGGATCGTAGCGACTTGTAGACCCGGTGGCCGAATCCCATCAGGCGGCCGCTGTCCCTGCTTCACCTTCTCGATGAAGGCGGGGATGTTCTTCTTGTCGCCGATCTCGTCGAGCATGACCAGCACCGCCTCGTTGGCGCCGCCGTGGAGCGGGCCGTACAGAGCGGCGATGCCCGCGGACACGGCCGAGAATGGATCGACGTTCGAGGATCCGACGGCGCGGACTGCGCTGGTCGAGCAGTTCTGCTCGTGGTCGGCGTGGAGGATGAGCAGGATCTCCAGCGCCCGCTGCAGCACCGGATTGGGCTCGTGCCGGCCGCCGATACTGAAGGTCATGTTGACGAAATTGCGCGATGTAGCCCAGGTCGTTTCGGGGAATTCGTAGGGCAGCCCGCGAGAATGCCGGAAGGCGAACGCCGCGATGGTGGGCAGCTTGGCGATGAGCCGGACCCGCTGCAGGTAGCGCGATTGGCCGGGTCGTCGATGTTCTTCGCGTCGGGATAGAAGGTCGAGAGCGCGCCCACGACGCCGAGCAGCATACCCATCGGGTGCGCGTCGTAGCGGAAGCCCTCGAGGAACTTGATGATGTTGGTGTGGACGTAGGTGTGATACCTGACGTCGTCTTCCCACTTGTCCAGCTGGGCCCGGGTGGGCAGCTCGCCCTCGCAGAGCAGGTAGGCGACTTCGAGGAAGCTTGCCTTCTCGGCGATCTGCTCGATCGGGATAGCCGCGATATCTGCAGGATGCCCTGGTCGCCGTCGATGAAGGTGATGGCGCTGCGGCAGGCAGCGGTATTCAGGAAGGCCGGATCGTACGTCATCAGGCCGAAATCCTCGGCATCCAGTCTTGATGTTGCGGAGGTCGGGCGCCTTGATGGTGCCTTCGGTGATCGGCAGCTCGTAGGTCTTGCCGGTCCGGTTGTCGGTAATGGTCAGTGAGTCTTTGGCCACGGGCGAATCCTTGGCTGGGTCGCGTGCAGGAAGAAAGGAAAATAGCCGTCCCCGCGCGATCTCCGAAATGGGGAGGCTCGAGGCCAACCCGGCTGAGTATATTCGGCGGCCAATGTCCTCTTGGTCGCCACCCCCTTCGCTCGCCGCCCGTGCCCGCGGGGCTCTCCTGGGTCATGCCGCCGGCAATGCGCTCGGCGTCCCCACCGAGTTCCTGGGTACTGCGGACAGGATCGCCCGGGAATTCCCCGGCGGCCTGCAAGAGGTGCTGCGTCAGGACTCCGAACAGTCGCCCTACGACGACGACTTGGCGCTCACCCTGCTGCTCGCCGAGGAGCTGCTTCAGCCCGAGATGGATTTCCGGCGCTCTGGCCCAGCGCTGGATCGAGTGGATGCGGCGCGATGGCCGGGGATCGGGATCTGGACCCGAACGGCGCTGGAGCACATCGCGCAGCACGATTCTCCACCCGGCACGACCGGTGGGCAGGCGGGGAACGGTCCGGTGTCTCGCTGCCTGCCGGTAGCGCTGGCGACCCATCGCACTCCGGCCAACCTGGTGAGCGGGACGTATCACACCGCGATTCTGACCCACCCCGACGAACGGTGCGCCTGGGCCGCGGTGGCCGTGAACGTCGCGGCCGCGAGATTTCTTCTCGGGAAGCGCGACTTCATCCCCGACGTGATCGAAGCGCTGCGCAACAACGATGCGCCGGACGAGCTGCTCGCCGCTGCGCGACGGGTGCCGCTCGAGACTCGGGACGATCTTCCAGTCCAGGTCCTGATGCGGGATATGCGGTTCACGCGATGGAGATTGCACTCTGGTTCGCCTACCATGAGCCGAACCTCCGCCGGGGATTGGTCTGGCTGGTCAATGCCGGGGAGATACCGACACCAATGCGGCGATTGCCGGTGGCCTCATGCGGGAGTCGCGATGGCGAGTCGGCGGTGCCGGCGGAGTGGATCGCGGCCGTGCCTGGGCAGCGCAGATCAGCGTGTTGGCGGAACGGCTGGTGGGCGCAGGGCGGACAGTTCGACCCAACATCATGACGCGGAGTCGCCAGTGCTGAAGCTCATCTACAAGTGGCACAAATGGATCGGGGTCAGTGTCGGGGTGATCCTCGCAATGTGGCTCTTCACCGGCATCATCATGGTGACCGGCCCTCGACCGCCCAGCCCGCCGATCCCTCGGCTCGATTTCAGCGCCGCGGTGATTTCGCCAGCGCAGGCTTCGGCCAAGAGCAGACGCGCCGGTTATCCGGATCGACCTGATCGCAATCGGGACGGCGCCGATTTACAAGCTCTCGACGGCTTCGGGGACTGTCCTGGTCGACGCCCGGAACGGAGAGCTGGTCGTGATCAACGACTCTCGCCATGGTGATCGCGAGGCAGGCGTCGGGGATCTCGGCGCCGGCAAAGGCCAAGCGCGTCGGTTCGGGCGAGGGTGGCTCCGGGATACCGTGTCGTGATTCTCCGACAAGGCATCCACCGTCGTGGAGATCGAGGCCGGTGGTGCCACACCGGTTACCGACAAGCTCAAGCGATTCAGGAACGTGATGGGCGGGCTTCCTGACACCTTCGGAGTGCTGCGCGGCGTAAATGCGAGCCGAGAGCACGGTTGCGGGATCTGCGTGATCATCATTGCCGGGACCGCGCTCGGTCAGGTGTCGTAACCGGCTGTGTTTCAGCTGGCGTTGCCACGTCGGCGCCGTTCCGCCTCTCCCAGGAGACGTGAGCGTGAGACTCCCGTACCTTGCTGGCCTTTCCGTCCTGATCGCCTTGCCCGCGACCGCTCAGGCGCAGGATTCCACAGTAAAGCAGAACTCGGTTCAGAGTGGATACGACGCGGGTCGGGCGCGTTGATCGACCGGGCAATGAACCACTCGCCGAGGTCATGGCCAGCCTGCAGTACCTCGCTGATGCAATTGGTCCCCGCCTCACCGGCTCCGCCGCGGCGCGAGGGCCAATGATTGGACGGCGTCAAGTTCCAGGCTACGGCCTCACCGCGGCGCTTGAGCCATGGAACTTCGGGTGACGTGGGAGCGGGGCCCGATCCAGGTCCGCTGTGCTCGAACCGTTCCCCCGTCAGATCGACCGGGCACAGCTGGGCCTGGACCGCGGGTACCAGTGGGAAGACGCTTGCCGGGTACCGTCATGCGGCGCCAACTTCTCGACGCCCGAAAGCCTCGCGGTCTATCAGGACAAGGTGAAGGGGAAGTGGATCCTTCCCGCGACACCGTTCCCGGTCTGGAATACCGACGGCATTCCCGATGACCGCGGCGGATTCCGCGGCGCAGGCGGCCGGGCGTGCCGCGCCGCTTCCAGCCGCCGGCCGACACCTCGCAGGCCGCGATGGAGAAGCGGCGGCAGTTCGGGCTGGACGCGCTCTACATGCTCGAGAAGGCGGGAGCACTGGGGACGCTGACCGATGGGGCCAAGGAGCAGGCGCTCATGAACATGAGCGGCTCGCCTAACCGGGTCTCGCACGTTGCCGAACATCGTCATCTCCGCACGAGGACTACGCGATGCTCGATCGCCAGCTCCAGGCCGGGGATGACGCCCAGGTGGAGGCGCGAGTCGACAATCAGTTTGGCAAGTCGGCCGTCACCCAGTGGAATACGGTGGCCGAGATCAAGGGGAGTGAGCTGCCGGGGCAGGTGGTGATTCTGGGCGCTCACCTCGACAGCTGGGACCTCGGCACGGGTGTGACCGACAACGGGACTGGCTCGATGGTGGTCCTCGAGGCTGCGAGGGTGATCGCACCAGTCCGGCCTCAAGCCGCGCCGCACGATCCGCTTCATCCTGTTCACCGGCGAAGAAGAAGGTCTGCTCGGCTCCAACGCCTACGCGCGCGGCCCACGCCGCCGACATGGACAGCATCCAGGCGGTGCTGGTGCTGGACAATGGCACCGGTGCGATCACCGGCCAGGCGCTGCAGGGACGGAACGACGATCACGCCCTGTGGGACTCGTTGCTGGCACCGGTCGCGTCCATGGGTGCCAAGGAGGTGCGAGAGGGGAACAAGGGCGGCACCGACCACCTGTCGTTCATTCCCTACGGCGTGCCGGCCTGGAACTTCGACCAGATCTCACGGGGCTATAACCACACTCACCACTCGCAGAGTGACACCTACGAGCACGCGGTGGGACCAGACCTGATGCAGGCGTCGGCGGTGATGGCGGTGACGGCGTACGAGCTGGCGAACCTGGATCAGCTGTTACCGCGGGGGCCCAAGCGTCCGGCGACTCCGCCGGTTGTGCTCAAGCCGTCGCCGGGGTGGCGGGAATAGATCTGCGGATGTTTGGATGTAGGATGTTTGGCTGTAGGGATGGCATGTAGCACCGGCTAAGCGGGTCGAGTGCGAAGTCTCAAGGTTGCAACAGGCTCGAGGGTCTGGAGCTTTGGGACTTTCGTGCTTCGGTTCGCTCAAGAATCACGTCGTGGCGCCAGCGTCGCGGATCTCTTCCACAACAGGATGAGAGGTGAAGGATACGCAAAGAAATCTTCGCTCAACAAGGGTCGACAGGCGTGAGATCTCCCTCACATGGTCGCGCGCGCTGCGATAAAACAACGGATGGGGTGGGGGGCCCCGCAAAAAGAAGTTCGGACGAGATCGGGTAGTCCTGCGCAAACCCAAATCCTGCAGGACTAAGCGAGCCGACCGCGATCAGGCCGGCTCGTTGGAAGGAATGATCAGTCGTTTCGCGGAAGCCGCACCGTGCAGGTGGTGAGAAACCCGCCCCGAACGTTATAGACCGTAGTGACCTCGAGCGACTGCGGTTCCAGTACCTGGAAGAGATCCTCCGCTATCTTCGCGGTCGCATGCTCCTGGAAGATGCCGACATTCCGGTAGCTCACCACGTAGTACTTGAGACTCTTCAGCTCGACACAGCGGTTCCGCGGCATGTATTTGATGACGAGCTTGGCAAAGTCCGGCAACCCGCTGTAGGGGCAGACGGCGCTGAACTCGTCGGTCTCGGTGACTATCTCCTGGTCCGGACCCTCGTAACCGAAGGTCTCGAGCACCTTGGTGTCCACCTGCTCGGGACCCACGAACGGCAGGGTCTTTCCTTCGGCGATGGCCATTCCTTCTCTCCCCTGAGCGTTGATCACTAACCGGCGACGCTTAGCTAGGCTTACTCCCGGACGATCCCCTCTTCCAGCCAGCGGAAGTGATCGTCCAGCACGTGGCGCGCGGTAGTATAGGTCGCCGTGTCGGTGTTGTGCCATAGATCGTGGAACTTCTGCTCCACCCGGAGTCTCGCCTGCTGGGAAAAGACGTCGGCCAGCTCGCGCGGGACCCGTCTCCCGGGATTCTTCTGGAGCATCGCTTGAGCCCGGCTGCAGGCTGCCGCGATCGCGAGCAGTTCCGCTCCGATTTCCACCAGCCGGCCCAGGACTGCCTGCCGCTTCTCCAGCATGGGACCGAAGCGCACCATACAGTGGAAGAGCGCGCGGGCCAGCCGTCGCGACGACCGCTCGACAAAGCGCATGTGCGGAGCCAGCCGGCCGAATTCGCCGAAGCCGAACCACCCTCGCACGCCGAACCAGAGCTTGGGATACCAGAAGGCGTAGAACGCTGCCGCCTTGAGCAGGGCACCCACCTTCTTGCCCGCCGGAACCTTGGGATCGATCAGGTCGCCGGCGACGCGCATGTGGGTATCCACCGCCTCGCGGGCGATGAACAGCCGCATGATCTCGCTCGATCCCTCGAAGATCAGGTTGATCCGCATGTCGCGCATGATGCGCTCGACCGGATCGGGCTTCTCGCCGCGGCTCCGCAGACTGTCGGCGGTCTCGTAGCCGCGTCCGCCCTTGATCTGCAGAGTGTCGTCCACGATCCGCCAGCCGATCTCGGTATTCCACATCTTGGCCATCGCGGCCTCGAGCCGGATGTCGAAGCCGCCCTTGTCGGCCATGCCGCGAGGCCAGGTCGGAGACCGCTTCCATCGCGAAGGTCTCCGCCGCCATCCGCCCGATCTTCTGAGCGATCGCGTCGTGCTTCCCGATCGCCTGGCCCCACTGCACCCGGGTAGACGCCCACTCACGCACGATCTGGAGACAGCGCTTGCCCGCGGCGACGCAGGAGGCCGGCAGCGTCAGGCGGCCGGTATTGAGCGTGATCAGCGCCAGCTTGAGCCCGCGACCTTCGCCCCAGAGCACGTTCTCGACCGGGACCTTCACGTTGGTGAACCGGATGATGCCGTTCTCCAGTGCCTTGAGCCCCATGAAATGGAGCCGCTGCACCACTTCGACGCCGGGCCAGTTGGTCTCCACGATGAACGCTGTGATCTTCTTCGGACCGGTCCGCGCCATCACCACCATCAACTCGGCGATGGTGCCGTTGGTGCACCAGAGCTTTTCGCCGTTCAGGATCCAGTGCCGTCCATCCGGTGAGAGCTCGCGCTGTGGTTTGCATGCCGGCGGGGTCAGATCCCACGTTCGACTCGGTCAGCGCGAACGCCGAGATCGCGCCTTTGGCGAGGCGAGGAAGTACTTCTTCTTCTGTTCCGGCGTTCCAAACTGCTTGAGCGGGTTGGGCACCCCGATCGACTGGGCGGCGGAGAGCAGGGCCGTGAGGTTCCCGTCCTGGCTGGTCACCAGAGCGATGGCGTGGGTGTAGCTCGTCTGGCTCAGTCCCAATCCACCGTATTCGGTCGGGATCTTGATGGCGAAGGCGCCGATGTCGCGCAGCCCCTGAATTACCTCTTCGGGGATTTTCCCGTCGCGGTCGATCTTGTCGCTGTCCACCTTGTCCCGCATGAAGGCCTCGAGCCGCTCCAGGAACGGGCGGGCACGCTCGACTTCGGCGGGATCCTGTTCGGGGTAGGGGTGGATGAGGTCGATCCGGAAGTTTCCATCGAACATCTCGCGGACGAAGCTTGGAGCCTGCCACTCCTTCTCGCGTGCGGCTTCCGCGACTTCGCGGGCTTCCTTCTCCGTGGCGAACTGCGGCGGTGCACCAGGCGCCGGAGGAGTCATCACATCAGGCATGGTCGGTTTCTCCGGTGGCAGCGGCGGAGGCAAATCGGCCGCGCAGGCCGTTCAGGACGAGATCAATGACGTGCCGTTTCCGCTGCTCGAGGAAGGCGGGATCCTCGGGGTCGATCCCGAGTGCGCGGAGGACGGTATTGGCGTGAGCGAGGGGAACCAGCAGAGACCGATGATGCTGAGGAGGAGGTGGGCGGCGTCCTGCGACATGCCCGGTCCCATCGCCAGCTCATCACGCAGTGCCGAGAGAGCTTCCTGCGCCGCGGCGACGTGTGGTGGCACTTCTTCCAGCTGAGTGCCGCCGGCGAGCGCCTCCCATTCGATCAGGCGCACGAAGTTGGGCCGGGCCGCGAGAAAGTCGAAATAATCGGAAACCGCGCCGGCCAGGACGTCTTCTGGTTCTGCCGCGCTGGCGAGCGCGCGTGCTCGCCCGGCCCGGACCGCGTCCAGCACTTCTCCGAAGCAGCGCTCCAGCACAGCGCGGTAGAGCTCAGCCTTGGAGCCGAAGAAATACCCCGGGGTTCCGCGGGAGACACCGGCGAGGGTCCCACATCGCTCAGGCTGGTACCCTCGTACCCATTCTCGGCGAAAAGCGCTTCCCCGGCGTCCAAAATGGCTTCGCGGGAGCGGGCGGGATTGCGCTCTTTCTCATTGAGCGGCAATGACATAGGCCATCGGTTTTGGGAAGTCTTCGGCTTGCTTGACGTACAGCAAGTTAATGAAAACCCCGAGTACCCGCAAGAGAAAAACCTGTCCCCAACCCTAGATCCGACCTACCGCAGTACTGCCGCGCCCTCGGGGATCGGGGGCTGGACCGGCTCCGGTGATTTTCCCGGCTGCGTGTTGGGGACGACCTTCCGGAACAGGCTGCGATAGTAGTCCCACCGCGCGATCAACGCGCCGGCACGAGGCTTCCGGTCCGCTCGAGATGCTCGTGCAACAGCGACTGCACCAGCGACTCGTCGCGTCCCTCGAACAGAGCCAGCGTGACCATCTCGGTGTTGACCCGCGACGGAAAGCCTCCCGATTCATCGAGCACGTATGCGACGCCGTTGCTCATGCCAGCCCCAAAGTTCCGGCCGATCGGGCCCAGCACCAGGACCAGCCCACCGGTCATGTACTCGCAGCAATGGTTGCCGGCGCCTTCAATCACCGCGATGGCGCCGCTGTTCCGGACCGCGAAGCGGCTGCCTGCCTGTCCAGCCGCGAACAATTTGCCCGCAGTTGCGCCGTAGAGTGCCGTGTTTCCGAGGATCACGTTCTCGTGGGTCGCGGCTGGCGTACCCAGCGGTTCGAAAGGGCCGGATGCTGATCGTGCCGCCCGAGAGACCCTTGCCGACGTAGTCGTTCGCCTCGCCTTCGAGATCCAGCAGCATCCCGCGCGTAGCGAAGGCTCCGAAACTCTGTCCCGCGCTGCCCAGGAACCGGAGCTGGAGATGACCGTTGGGTAGTCCCGCGTCACCGTATCGCTCAGCGATCGCACCGGCGACTCCCGCGCCAGCGGTCAGGTGATGGTTTCGAATCTGATAGAGTCCCGAGAAGGGCAGCCCGGCCTCGATGTGCCCTCGGCACTCCTGCAGGATTTCGCGGTCGAGCGAGACCACGCCGGGCCGGTCATTCCGGGCGACGAGACGCCGTGAAGCTCCGCCACCCTCGTCCGCGCGAGTTAGCAGGTTTGAGAGATCCAGCATTTGAGCGCGGGGCAGATCGGGACGCTCGATTCGCTTGAGCAGATCCGCGCGCCCGATGATCTCGTCGATCGTGCGGACGCCAAGCCCGGCGAGAATCGCCCGGACTTCCTCGGCAACCAGCGTGAAGTAGGCGATCACCTGTTCAGGGGTGCCGCTGAACTTGGCCCGAAGATCGGGTCGCTGAGTAGCGACACCGGTGGGGCAGGTGTTGAGGTGACACTGGCGCGCCATGGCGCAGCCCAGCGCCACGAGCGGTGCGGTGCCGAAGCCGAACGATTCCGCGCCAAGCAATGCGGCGATCACCACGTCTCGACCGGTCTTGAAGCCGCCATCCACCCGGACTTCGATTCTGCTCCGCAGCCCGTTTCTCACCAGCGGCCTGCTGCGCCTCGGCGAGTCCCAGCTCCCACGGACTACCGGCGTGCTTGATCGACGAGAGTGGTGAAGCGCCGGTCCCGCCGTTGTGCCCCGCGATCAGTACGTAGTCGGCATACGCCTTTGCCACACCAGCCGCGACCGTGCCGACTCCGGTCTCGGCCACGAGCTTCACACCGATCCGCGCTCGAGGATTGACCGTCTTGAGATCGTGAATCAGCTGGGCCAGATCCTCGATCGAGTAGATGTCATGGTGCGGGGCGGCGAAATGAGGGAGATTCCCGCCACTGCGTGCCGCAGCCGGGCAATCAACTCGGTGACCTTGTGGCCGGGCAGCTGGCCGCCTTCACCCGGCTTCGCACCCTGGACGATCTTGATCTCCAACTCCTCGGCACGGATCAGGTACTCGGTGGTCACGCCAAATCGCCCTGAGGCCACCTGCTTCACCTCGATTGTCGGCCCGATCTCCATTGGGAAGCGGCGAGTAGAAGGCCGGATCCTCTCCCCCTTCTCCCGAATTGGATCGCGCGCCCATCCGGTTCATCGCGATGGAAATGGTCGAGTGGGCTTCGGGCGACAGAGCGCCGAGCGACATTGCCGAGCTGACGAACCGGCGGAGGATGGACTCGACCGGTTCGACCTGTTCCAGTGGGACTGGGGACGACTCGCGGAAAGTGAGGAGATCCCGCGGCCCGGCCGGTGGCCGCAGCGCGTTCTTGTTCAGGAACTCCTGGTACTTTCCTTCCCTTTCACCCGATTCCGCGCGGACTGTTTTCTGCAAGGCAACAACGATCGGCGGTGCCCAGCCGTGATCCTCCCCTTCTTTGCGGAACCGGATCCGGCCATGGTCCGGAACGCTGCGGCTCGGTTCTGGACTCCAAGCCTGGCGGTGTCGCGCGAGCGCATCCTCGGCTAGCTCATCGAAGCCGAGTCCACCGAGTGCCGAGGTCGTATCGCGGAAGCAGCGATCGATCACTTCGGCGCCGAGTCCGAGCGCTTCAAAGATCTGGGCGCCGCAGTAGGAGGGAAGCACGGAGATGCCCATCTTGGACATGATCTTGAGCAACCCCTTCTCGGCGGCAGTCCTGTAGCGGCGACAGCCGTCCGCCTTGTCCGCCCCGTTCGTCCCGTCCGCCGCTTTCCCCTCCACCATCGTGCCGACCGACCTCAATGCCAACCAGGGATACACCAGCTCCGCACCGTATCCGATCAGCGTCGCGAAATGATGGATGTCCCACGCGTCTCCCGCCTCGGCGACCAGGCCGACCCGGAGGCGAAGCCCATGATCCATCAGGTGGCGACGCACCGCTCCGATGGCAAGCAGCATGGGAACCGGCACCCGCTCCGCATTCGCCTGGCGATCGCTGACGATCACGAGGCGAATTCCGGTTCTCGCTCCGTGCTCCGCCTCGGCGCACAGCCGGTCGAGCGCGGCTCGCAGGCCCTCGGTTCCCTCACTGCGGTGGCCAAGTCGCGTCGAGCGTCAGGCTGGGGAATCCGGGCTGGCTCCTGAGCGAGGCCATCTCGGCCTCGAGCAGAATGGGATGATCCACGCGAAGCAGTCTCGCGTGCGTGGGGCTCTCCACCAGAAAGGAGCCGTGACGACCCAGGTGCTGTCGCAGCGACATCACCACCGACTCCCGCAGCGGATCAATCGGCGGATTGGTGACCTGCGCGAACCGTTGGCGGAAGTAGGCGTACACCGACTGTGGCAGTCGGGAGAGCGGTGGGATCGGCGTGTCGTCTCCCATGCTCCAAATGGTGTCGTTGCCCTGCGTAGCCATGGACTCGAGCACGAACCTCAGGTCCTCGTGGCCGTAACCGAAGCTGATCTGATGGGGAACCAGCGACCCGGGTTCCGGCGATTCGGACTTGGCGGCGAGATCGGGAGCAGGAGGCGCAGATTCTCGCGCGCCCACCGTCCATACGGCTGGCGCGACGCGACTTCGCGCTTCACGTCCATGTTGCGCAGCACCTGACCTCGGGTCACATCCACCACGAGGAACTCGCAGGGGCCCAGCTTTCCGCTCTCCAGTACGTCCGCCGGATCGAGATCTACCAGCCCGACCTCCGATCCGGCGACCACGAACTGATCCCGGGTGACCTTGTAGCGGCAGGGACGGAGCCCGTTCCGGTCGGTCGCTGCACCCGCCACGATGCCATCGCTGAACGCCAGCGCGGCCGGCCCATCCCAAGGCTCGACCACTTCGGCGTGAAAGCGGTAGAAGTCGCGAATCGCCGGTTCTACGTCGGGATACTGCTCCCAGGCCTGAGGGACCAGCATCATGATCGTGTGCATTGGCGTCCGACCGGAGCGCACCAGCAACTCCATTGTGTTGTCGAACCCCGCCGAATCGCTTCCTTCCGGCCAGATCACCGGTTTGAGCCGTTCGATGTTGTTCCCCCAGACGGGCGAACCCAGGTCTGCTTCCCGGGCAGTCATCGCGTTGCGATTACCCCAGAGGGTGTTGATCTCGCCGTTGTGGGCGATCATCCGGAAGGGCTGGGCCAACGGCCAACTGGGCAGCGTGTTGGTCGAGTAGCGCTGGTGGAAAACGGCGATCGCTGTTTCGAACTCCGGGAAGCGGAGATCGGTGTAGAAGGTCGCGAGCTGAGTGCCTACCAGCAGCGCCTTGTACACGATGGTCCGGCAGGAGAGGGAGCAGACGTAAAGGTCATTGAGTCCCCTCGCTCTCGCCTCCCGTTCGATGTCCCGCCTCGCGAGATAGAGAACTCGCTCCCAGGCGTCATCGTCGTCCACTGCCGGCCGCCCCAGGAAGACCTGTCGAATGACCGGGCATGTCTGCCGAGCAAGGGGGCCGAGTGCTGCGGGTTCCATCGGAACATCTCGCCACCCCAGAAGCGGAAGGCCGTTCTGAAACGCCACCCGCTCGATCAGGGCGATGGCAGCGGCGAGTGCCGAGGCTTCGCGCGGCAGGAAGAAGGCGCCCACGGCGAAGGGAAATCCGGGTTGAATACCAAGGCCGAGCCGGTAGCCCTCGCGATAGAAGAATCGGGTGGGAATCTGAGTGAGAAGACCCGCACCATCGCCCGAGTTGTCGGTCGAAGCTGCCCCGCGATGGGCCACTCGCCCGAGGGCCTGGAGCGCCATCTTCACCACGGTGTGAGAGCGCTCGCCAGTGGCGCAGGCGATGAAGCCTACCCCGCAGGCATCGTGCTCTCGAAGCGATTGGAGTCCGACCGTCCGGCTCGACTTGGTGGGGTTCATGGCGCTCCCATGGTGCAAGAAAAAGGCCCGCGCTGGTTTTGAGGGCGGGCCGGGACGAGGTTCGGTTCAAACGCGCGCGCTATCCCGGCCCCCACCCCTTGGTAAGGGCGGCAATGGCGACCGGATTAGCGTTTCGGGCGCTGCGACGGCTCATGTGAATAATTATACGGCGCCGTGGTTGGGCGGTCAATGGCCGGTTTTGGCGCGGAAGGCGATGGTCAGAATGTTCCGGTGCAGGAACCGCTCGGTTGTGATGGGACGAGTGATCGGTGTCGCTGTCCGGCCTGGTGGCGGAATGTGCGTTCCATCACCGGAATCCCGGCCCTGCTTGAGCCGGGGCCCCCGATAAGATGAATATCGCTCCGAAAGGCCGAGCCTATGTAACCCGAAAACCTCGGCCGCTGCCCGAATGAACGCGCTGGTCACCAGCCAGCTTTGTCCTTCAATAGAGTATGATCTCGTGGCCGTCCGGGATGACCAACCCGGCGCCAGTTTCCGGTCAGGACAGGTCGGTCGCTTGACTTATCGCCGGGCGACCCGTAGCCTACAGTCAGTGCTTGCATAATGTTGCCCTGCGCCGGAGCCTGATGCCTCACATGTCGTCCGTCCTGCTCCTCGTCCTTATTAGCCTCGTCCTGGTCCTCCTTAGGGGCCTCGGCGGGGATCGCGGCGTTTACGGGCAAGCAGCATAGTCGATACAACATCGAGCCCTTCCCGCCGCGGACCCCGAAAAGGTCCGCGGTTTTCTTTTGGCCTCCAAGGAGACGAGAGACGCAATGCTGAAGGACGTTCTCATTTTCGACACGACCCTGCGGGACGGGGAACAGGCCCCAGGCAACACCATGACGCCCGAGGAGAAGCTCCGCCTCGCCCGCCAGCTCGATGCTCTGGGGGTCGATGTCATCGAGACCGGCTTCCCCGCCGCCTCGGAGGGCGACTTCCGCAGCGTGCAGGAGATCACCAGCGAAATCCGGCGCCCGGTACTGGCAGCGCTCGCGCGCTGTCATCCCAAGGACATCTCGCTCGCCGGCGATGCGATCCGGAATGCGGCGCGCCCCCGGCTCCACATCTTCATCTCGACCTCGGAGCTTCACCTCGAGCACAAGCTCAGGCTGACTCGCGAAGAGGTCCTCGAACTGGCGCGCCAGTCCATCCGCCAGGCGCGGAGCTACACCGACGACGTCGAGTTCTCCGCCGAAGACGCGAGCCGGACCGATCTCGACTACCTCTGCCAGATAGTGGAAATGGCCATCGCGGAAGGCGCTACGACCATCAACCTGCCCGATACGGTGGGATACGCCCTGCCTGCGGAGTACGCCTCGATGTTCCGCGCGGTGCGCGAACGCGTCCCCGGAAGCGAGCGGGTCATCTTCAGCGCGCACTGCCACGATGATCTGGGCCTCGCGGTCGCCAATTCGCTGGCCGCGATCGAGGCCGGCGCGGGACAGGTCGAGTGTACCGTCAACGGGATCGGCGAGCGGGCAGGGAACGCGGCGCTCGAGGAGATCGTGATGGCCTGCCGTACCCGGCCTCAGGTGGCCTCGTTCCGCTGCAACGTGGATCCGCGGGAGATCTACCGGACCAGCCAGCTCCTCTCATACCTGACCGGAAGTTTCCCGCAGCCCAACAAGGCGATCGTGGGCCGCAACGCCTTTGCCCACGAGGCCGGGATTCATCAGCACGGGATCCTGCAGAACGGGCTCACCTACGAAATCATCAAGCCCGAAGCGGTCGGGATACCTCACTCGACCCTCGTGCTCGGCAAGCATTCCGGTCGGCACGCGCTCGAACGCCGCTATCGCGACTTGGGCTACCAGCTCGACGACCGTCAGCTCCAGGATCTCTATCAGGAGTTCATCCGGCTGGCCGATCGCAAGCGGGAGATTCTCGACGAGGACCTGCTGGCACTGGTGCACGAGAGTTTCCACGACGCGCCGGAGGAATACCACCTCACCAAGCTCCGGGTCGTCTGCGGGAGCGTGCCTGCCGAGGCGGAGGTTCAGATGACCGGACCGTGGGCGGGGGAGCGAGTTGCGCGAGGAAGCGGAGATGGGCCAATCGCGGCGGCCTTCAGCGCGATCAGCGAGATCCTCGATCGCCCGGTCGAGGTGATGAGCCTGTCACTTCGCTCGGTCACTCCGGGCCGGGATTCCGTGGGTCAGGTGTTCCTCCAGGCCCGGATTGGTGGGAAGACGATGACGGGTCAGGGTGCCTCGACCGACATCGTGGAGGCGAGTGCCCGGGCCCTGGTGCATTCGCTCAACAAGGAGCGGCACGCTGAGGTGCTGGAGGCGTCGTCGCTGAATTCGGTGTACCTGTGGGGAGTCTGAGCGGTCATGGGTCGATGGTCGATGGTCGTGAGTCCGTGCTTGGCCGCTCCGGACTCACGAGACCGGCGACCCCAGGACTCAAGACTCACGACCCATCGACTGATTCACGAACCAGCGTCCATGCCCGAGTCATTGACTGGCGCCCAGCTTCTCTGCCGCCTGCTCCGAGAGCAGGGGTGGACCTGGTGTTCGGGTATCCGGGCGGCGCGATCATGCCTTTCTACCACGCCCTGCCGGAGTTCCCCGAGCTTCGGCACGTGTTGATGCGCCATGAACAGGCGGCAGCGCATGCGGCGGACGGTTACGCGCGCGCCTCCGGCCGGCCGGGAGTGTGTGTCGCGACGTCGGGACCGGGCGCCACCAACCTGGTGACCGGACTCGCCACGGCCCAGATGGACAGCTCGCCGGTCGTGGCAATCACCGGCCAGGTGCCGCGGGCCATGATCGGTCGCGATGCCTTTCAGGAGACGGATATCATCGGCATCACCCTGCCGATCACGAAGCACAGCGCCGCCATCAATGACGTCACCGAACTCGCTCCCAAGCTGCGCGAGGCTTTCGCGGTTGCCACTGACAGGACGGCCCGGGCCGGTGCTGATCGACATCCCGAAGGATGTCCAGAACCAGAAGATCGACTGGAGTGAGGGCGCGACCGCGGTGTCCTCGGATGGGCAAGCATCGCGAGGCACCCACAGGGGTCGCCGCACTGCAGGAAGCCGCGCGGCTCATTGGTGAAGCGGAGCGTCCGCTCCTCATGGTAGGACACGGCGTGATACTCGCCAGTGCCTACGAGGCGGTGCTGGCCCTCGCCGAGAAGACCGACATCCCGGTGGTCACTACCCTGCTCGGCATCAGCGCATTTCCCGAGAGTCATCACCTGCATTTGGGCATGCCGGGCATGCACGGAGAAGTGCACGTCAACCGCGCGATCCAGCACGCCGACCTCATCATCGGCATCGGACTCCGCTTCGACGACCGGGTGACCGGCAACACGGCGGGATTCGCTCCCCGCGCCCGGATCATTCACATCGAGCTCGATCCCTCGGAGATCGGGAAGAACGTTCCCGTTGCACTGGGACTGGTCGGCGATGCCAGAGATCTCACGAGTCGCCTGTCGGCGCTCGTGGCCCCCGTCGCTGTGACGCTTGGCGCGAGGAAATTCGCGACTTCACTCGGCCGCGCTCTGAGACCTATCGCGGCGAACTGTCTCCCGAAGGCATCCTCCGCGGCATCCGTGACATGAGCGGGCCCGATTGCACCGTTGTCTCCGACGTGGGTCAGCACCAGATGTGGGTGGCCAAGCTCTATCCCTACAATACCCGCAACAGCCACATCACCTCGGGTGGGCTCGGCACGATGGGGTTCGCGGTCCCTGCGGCGATTGGAGTGCACTTCGCTCGCCCCGACCGGCCCGTCTGGGCCATCTCGGGTGACGGCGGGTTTCAGATGAACATGCAGGAGATCGCCACCATGGTGCAGGAAAGATTCCGGTGAAGATGGCGATCTTCAACAACGGATACCTCGGCATGGTGCGCCAGTGGCAGCAGTTCTTCCACGGCCGCCGCTATTCGGCGACACCGATCTGGAGCCCGGACTACGTACGTCTCGCGGAGGCGTACGGCATCGCCGGTTACCGCGTCGAACACGCGCGGCAGATCGAGGAGGCAGTCGCTCGCGCGCTGCGCGACCCTGGTCCCGCCCTGGTCGAGTTCGTGATCGAGCAGGAAGCGAACGTCTTCCCGATGATTCCACCCGGCGCGACGCTGTCCGAGCCGATCGAATCGGAACCCGCACCGCTCGCCTCACCGTGACCTCGTCTGCCGCCTACAGCATCTGCGTCGGCCTGGAAGACGAATTCCTCGCGTTCAACCGGCTGGTGGGAGTCGTGCGCCGGCGCAATCTCGCGATTGAAAGCCTCTCGATCGGCTCGGGCCAGGAGGCCGGAGTAGCCCGGGTCACCATCGTGGTGCGGGCGGATGAGGGTGCGGTCGACCGGCTGGTCCGCCAGCTCCGAAAGGTGATCGGTGTCCGGGGTGCGGCGGCGGAACCCGAGGCTTCGGTGGCCTCCCGCGAGCTCGCCTTGATCAGGGTGCGGACGACGGGGCGATACGCCGAAGTGCTCGATACCGCGGGCCGTTTCGGCGCGACCGTGCTCGAGGAGAGTCGTGACGAGGCCCTGCTCGAGGTGACCGGCCCCGGCCCCATGGTGCTCTCACTGATTCGCGCGCTGGAGCCCTGCGGCGTCATCGATGTGGCTCGCAGCGGCGTCGTCGCGGTGAGCAGGCCGGGAACCACGTCGGCCGGGTTTGAGACTCGGTCGATACCTGATATTGACTCCGAGCGATACCAATCAGTTCTCACTTTGCGAGACGACTAATGACCGATTCCCAGCAGGGTCCGCGCGTGTTCTACGATGCCGATGCGGATCGCACCAGACTCAAAGACCGGACCTTCGCCATCATCGGCTATGGCAGCCAGGGCCACGCCCATGCGCTCAACCTCAAAGAGAGTGGCGCCAAGGTCATCGTCGGCCTCCGGCCAGGCGGCGGATCGTGGGCGAAGGCCAAGGCGGTGGGACTCGATGTTCGTCCTGTCGCTGATGCTGCGCGTGCGGCCGACACGATCATGATCCTGGTTCCCGATCAGGACGGTCGCGCCGTGTACGAGGCGGACGTGGCGCCTGCGTTAGAGGCCGGGAAAACCCTGATGTTTGCCCACGGGTTCAACATCCATTTCGGAGAGGTGGGGCCACCGAAGAACGTGGATGTGAGCATGATTGCGCCCAAATCTCCCGGTCATCTTGTACGAAGCGAGTATGAGGCGGGGCGGGGCGTCCCGGCGCTCGTCGCGGTGCACCAGGATGCGAGTGGCGAGGCGCTCGCCAATGCGCTCGCGTACGCCGCGGGAATCGGTTGCACCCGTGCCGGTGTCATCGAGACGAGTTTCCGGGAAGAGACCGAAACGGACCTCTTCGGCGAGCAAGCCGTCTTGTGCGGCGGTGCCACGGCCCTCGTGAAAGCCGGGTTCGACACCTTGGTGGAGGCCGGCTACCAGCCCGAGATGGCCTACTTCGAGTGTCTCCACGAGCTCAAGCTGATCGTGGACCTCATGTATCGAGGCGGCCTCAAGTTCATGCGGTATTCGATCAGCGACACCGCGGAATATGGCGACTACACGCGGGGCCCCCGGATCATCACGGAGCAGACTCGCCAGGAAATGCGGAAGATCCTCGCCGACATCCAGAGTGGCGTCGTTCGCGAAGGAATGGCTGGCCGAGTGCCGTGCGGGCGGTCCGCACTTCGCCCAGCTACGGGAACAGGAGCGGGACAGCGGAATCGAACAGGTGGGGGCCAGGCTGCGGGAAATGATGCCGTGGTCGGAGGAAGGGAAAGCAAAAGTACCGAGTACCGAGTACCGGGTACCGAGTGCAGCCCGCAGCGACTGCCGCTGGAGTCGCGCTCGCGATGATTCCGCCAGCGGTTCTCGAATCAAGTGCTCTCGGTACTCGGTACTCGGTACTCGGTACTGATCGATGAATCCGTGGACCCTGTTCGAGAAGGTTTGGAGTTCGCACGTCGTCCATCAGGAAAACGGCGGGCCGGCCTTGTTGTACGTGGATCTCCACCTGGTCCACGAAGTCACCTCGCCCCAGGCATTCGAAGGCCTGCGGCGCGAGGGACGGGCTGTGCGTCGGCCTGACCTCGCGCTCGCGACGGTCGATCATAACGTCCCCACGACGGATCGCGCACTGCCGATTACTGATTCAGTATCGCGGCGCCAGGTGGAGTTGCTGCTCAGGAACGCCACCGATTTCGGCATCGAGCTGTTCGGCCTCGACTCGCCGCACCAGGGGATTGTCCACGTGATCGGGCCGGAGCTGGGATTGACCCAGCCGGGCCGAGTGATCGTCTGCGGAGACTCCCACACTTCCACGCACGGCGCCTTCGGCGCCTTCGCCTTCGGCATCGGAACGACGGACGTGGAGCATGTGCTGGCAACCCAGACCATCCGCGTCAGCCGGCCCAGGACCATGGAGGTCCGGTTTACCGGCAGAGCGGGACTCGGCGTCGGCGCCAAGGATCTCATCCTGGCCCTGATCGGAAAGATCGGAATCGGTGGCGCGGCCGGCCACGTCATCGAGTACACCGGCGAAGCGATCCGGGCCCTCTCGATGGAAGGCCGGATGACCGTCTGCAACATGTCCATCGAGGCGGGTGCCCGAGCCGGCATCGTCGGACCGGACGAAACGACCTTCATGTATCTGATGAGTCGCCCTCGCTCCCCGCGTGGGCGCGCCTGGAGTCGGGCAGTCGATTACTGGAGCGGTCTCGCGACCGATCCCGGGGCCCAATACGACACTCGGGTCACGATCGATGCCTCCGAGGTTGCTCCTCAAGTCACCTGGGGAACCAATCCGGGAATGGTGGCCTCAGTGACCGAGACGGTGCCCGATCCTTCGAAACTCACCAGCGATACTGCTCGACGCGATGCCACCCGAGCGCTTACCTACATGGGCCTGGACCCCGGCACTCCGCTCGATGGGCTCCGCATCGACCGCGTGTTCATCGGGAGCTGCACCAATGCCAGGATCGAAGACCTCCGGGAAGCGAGCCGCATCGTGAGAGGTCGCCGAGTGGCTTCCCACGTTTGGGCCCTCGTCGTGCCGGGATCGATGCAGGTGAAAGCCCAGGCGGAGCGTGAAGGGCTCGATCGGATCTTCACCGCTGCGGGCTTCGAATGGCGCAACGCCGGATGCTCGATGTGCCTCGGCATGAACCCGGATATTCTCGCGAGCGGCGAGCGCTGCGCCGCCACCTCGAACCGAAACTTTGAGGGGCGGCAGGGGAGCGGCGGTCGCACCCACCTCATGAGCCCCGCCATGGCCGCCGCGGCCGCGATCAGCGGGCATATTACGGATGTGCGGAAATGGGAATTTGTCGAGGAGCTGGTGGGTGCGAAGTGAGATTGTTGGGATTTCAGATTGCAGATCTCAGATTGAAGATTTCAGGGTCTGTCAATCGCAATCTGAAATCTCACCGAAATCTTCAATCTGAAATCTTCAATCTGAAATTCCCATGACCCCCTTCACCACCCACACCGGTTCCGTCGCCGCGATCCCGCGGGCCAACGTCGACACCGACCAGATCATCCCGAAGCAGTTCCTGAAACGGGTTGAGCGGACGGGGTTCGGGCCGGCCTTGTTCTTCGACTGGCGCTACCGGTCCGACGGATCCCCAATCCCGACTTCGAGTTGAACCGGCCCAAGGCCGCGGGAGCGACCATTCTTCTTGCTGGCTCCAATTTCGGCTGCGGTTCCTCGCGCGAGCACGCGCCCTGGGCCCTGGGCGAGTATGGCTTCCGGGCGATTCTGAGCGAAAGCTTCGCCGACATCTTCTTCAGCAATTGCTGTCAGAACGGAATCCTGCCGGTGATCCTCAAGCCCGACGAGATGGCCGAGTTGTTCCGTCGCGAAGCGGCATCGCCGGGTCCCTACCAGCTGACGGTGGATCTGGTCGGCCTGCGTGTTCGGGACGACACAGGGTTCAACGCCGGCTTCACCCTCGACCAGTACCGGAGGGAGGCGTTGCTCGAGGGACTCGACGAGATCGGCCGGACGCTCAAGCTGGAGCCGGAGATCCTGGAGTTCGAGCGGCGTCGGGTTCGACTGCACCACCTCCTGGAACGCTGACGTCGTGCACGTTGCGATCCTTCCGGGCGACGGGATCGGCCCCGAGGTAACAGCCGAGGCCGAGCGAGTGCTGGCTGCCGCGGCGGAGCGCTTCGGGATTCACGTCGTCACATCCCACCACCCGGTCGGCGCTGCCGGCGTGCAGGACAGCGGTGATCCCTTGCCGCGAGAAACGCGCGACGCGGTCGCGCGTGCCGATGCGGTGCTCCTGGGTGCGGTAGGCGATCCTTCGCTCGATTCTGCTCCGCGCCACCTCAAGCCCGAGACCGGGCTGCTCGCCCTTCGTGCGCTGCTCGGCGTGTACGCCAACCTGCGCCCCGTCGCGGTGCATCCGGCCTTGGCGGTGCATTCGCCACTCAAGCCGGAACGCCTCGCAGGGACCGACCTTCTCATCGTCAGGGAATTGACCGGCGGCTTGTATTATGGAGAGCCGAGGGGTCTCGACGGCGAGAAAGCGATCAACACGCTGCGGTACACCAGGAGCGAGATCGAGCGAATCGCTCGTCTGGCGTTCGAGGCCGCCCGACTCCGTCGTCGCCAGGTCCTGTCGGTGGACAAGGCTAACGTGCTGGAGACCTCACAGCTCTGGCGGCTGGTCGTGACCGAGATCTCCCACGATTACCCGGACGTCTCGCTCGAGCACGCGTACGTGGATTTCGCCGCGATGCGTCTCGTGAGCAACCCCTCCTCAATCGACGTGCTGGTCACCGAAAACATGTTCGGCGACATCCTGAGCGATGAGGCCGCGGTCCTGACCGGATCCCTCGGCATGCTCCCTTCGGCATCCTTGGGCGACGGAGTCGGCCTCTACGAACCGATCCACGGCTCGGCCCCAGACATTGCAGGGCAGGGCATCGCCAATCCGATCGGGGCCATTCTCTCCTGCGCCCTCCTGCTCCGGCATTCGGGCGGCGCTCATGAGGCGGCGGCGGGCGTCGAGGCGGCGGTCTCCCGGGTCTTGGAGGGTGGGGCCAGGACCAGGGACATCGCGGCGAAGGGGCGTAAACCACTTTCGACTCGACAGATGGGGGACCGCATCCTGGAGGCCCTGGAGCTCGCCGAAACACCCGCGCGGTGAAATCTGCAACAATTAGGACATCAACCTCGTTATGTCGGCGCCGCTCCTCCGCGGGAGCGTCAACCGACACCGGAGGTCCTGAAATGAAGTGCCAGTATTGTTTCCAGCGTCCAGCCCTCGAGCGCGACGGTCGTCCCGCCTTCCTGAGCCTGTTCGGCACCGTCGAAGGCTATTTCTGCGAGGAGTGCGCGCGGGAGATTCAGCGACCCTACGAGGAGGAGCTACGGCGTTCAGTGGCCGAGCGGGCTCCGCAGTTGACGGATGAGGACTTGGCGAGCCTGCCGGATCAGATGCTGAAGTTTACGGTGATGTTGCCGATTCGGTCGTGAAGTTGATAGTCGTGAGTCTTGGGTCGTGAATCGTGACTGGAAAAAGCAGCGGGGCGTCCGAGAGGATGCCCCGTTGTCATTTGTTCCAATACTTTGCTGTCCCTGTCGCCCCTTGTCCCACCGTCGCCACGTGTCCCCTCTCACCTCTCACGTCTCCAGCCAGTCCGTCACCGCGCCCACGCTGGCGCTGGAGACCAGCCGGGCATACTTGGCCAGGACGCCTCTCCGGTATCGCGGTGCTGGAGGAGTCCACGCCTTCCTTCGTTGAGCGATTTCCGGTTCCGGGACGTTCAGGCTGAGCATTCGCCGCTCGGCATCGATGGTGATCGAATCGCCTTCCTGGACCAGGGCAATCGTTCCGCCGATCGCCGCCTCTGGCGCCACGTGTCCGACCACCATGCCGAAGGTGCCGCCCGAGAAGCGTCCATCGGTGATTAGCCCTACCGAGTCGCCCAGACCCGCACCGATGATGGCGGAGGTGGGAGACAGCATCTCTGCATTCCCGGCCCACCGCGCGGGCCTTCGTAGCGGATCACCAGGACGTCTCCGGCCTTGATGTGACCGGCGAGGATCGCCTGCAGGCAGTCTTCCTCCGATTCGAAGACGCGAGCAGGTCCAGTCAGTTTGCTCTGCTTGACGCCGGTGATTTTCGCGACCGCGCCTTCGGCCGCGAGATTGCCGCGCAGAATTGCGAGGTGGCCCTGAGGGTAGATGGGTCGGTTCCAAGGGCGGATCACCTGCTGATCGGCCCCGAGGTTCGGCGGGAACCTTGGCCAGGACCTCTGCGACCGTCTTCCCGGTAATAGTTCGCTCGCCGCCGTGCAGCACGCCGTTGGCGAGAAGAATCTTCATCACCTGGGGACGCCGCCCGCCTTGTGCAGATCGGTCGCGACGAAGCGGCCTGAGGGCTTGAGGTCGCACAGCACCGGCACTTTCGCCCGAATCGTTTCGAAATCGTCGAGCGAGAGGGGACTTCCGCCGCGTGAGCGATGGCGAGCAGGTGAAGGACGGCGTTGGTCGAACCGCCCAGCGCCATGCATACGGCAATCCCGTTCTCGAACGCCTGTCGCGTGAGGATCTGGCGGGGCAGCAGCTGGGCCTTGATCGCCTCGACCAGGACGCGACCCGATTCCGCGGCACTCTCCGCCTTCTCGCCGTCTTCCGCCGCCATGGTCGAGGAGAAGGGCAGGCTCATCCCCATCGCCTCGAAGATCGACGACATGGTATTAGCGGTGAACATCCCGCCGCACGAGCCCTTGCCGGGACAGGCGTGCCGCTCGATGTCGAGCAGCTCCTGGTCTCCGATTTTTCCCGCGCTGTGCTGACCCACCGCCTCGAAGGCGCTCACGACGGTGAGATCCTGCCCGTGGAGATGTCCCGGCTTGATGGTGCCACCGTAGACGAAGATCCCCGGGATGTTCATCCGGGCCATCGCGATCATGGCGCCCGGCATGTTCTTGTCGCAGCCGCCGACGCACACGACCCCATCCATCGATTCGGCGCCACAGGCGGTTTCGATCGCATCGGCGATGACTTCACGGGAGACGAGGGAATACTTCATGCCCTCGGTGCCCATGGAGATGCCATCGGACACAGTGACCGTCCCGAACATCTGCGGCATCCCGCCCGCTGCCCTGACCGCCTCGTCCGCCCTGTCCGCCAGAACATTCAGGCCGGCATTGCAGGGAGTAATGGTGCTATAGCCGTTCGCGATGCCGACGATGGGCTTATCGAAGTCGGCATCGCCGAAGCCCACGGCCCGGAGCATGGCGCGGTTGGGTGACCGTTGGACGCCCTGGGTGATCAGGCGGGAGCGGCGGTTCTGGGGTTCGGGTGTCATCGGTCATGGGTCCGGGAGCGTGGAGCTAAAGTACTCAACCGCATAAACATACGAGCTACTACCCCACTTGGACAGGGCGGGTGAGTCGCCCGGCGTTTACGTGATGATGACCTGAAGATCTCTGTAATTCTAGCACAGAATTAAAGGCAGAATATGCAAGAATGCCTGTATACTTGCAGTAGTGCCTAAGTTCCTCTGCGACTTCTGCATAATTAGGTGATCACGGCTCTTGCGCGGCCATCCTTCGAGCCGTATTAATTATGCAGTCGCCCGGTTACCGACCCTCTCGCCACCCTTCGAGGCCCACCGCCATGACTCTCCCGTTGCTTGCCATGGTGCAGGATGCGCAGCCAACCATCGTTCCGGCCGACACGGCCTGGATGCTGATGTCCACCGCGCTCGTGCTGCTGATGACACCCGCGCTTGCCTTCTTCTACGGTGGCCTGGTCCGTTCCAAGAACTCGCTCAACACGATGATGATGAGCTTCGTGGCCCTCGGTGCCGTCGGGGTCACCTGGGCTCTCGTGGCGTACAGCGAGGCGTTCGCCGAGGGCAGCGGATTCCTGGGCTCGTTCCAGAACGCCTTTCTGAATGGAGTGGGCCTCGAGCCGAAGGGGACAATTCCCCACGTGCTCTTCATGGCGTTCCAGGGAACCTTCGCGATCATCACTGCGGCCCTGATCTCGGGAGCCATCGTCGAGCGGATGCGGTTCGGTCCCTACGTGGCGTTCCTCTGCATCTGGACAGTTATGGTTTACGGTCCTGTGGCGCACTGGGTCTGGGGTGGAGGCTGGCTGGGCAAGATGGGCACCCTCGACTTCGCCGGCGGCACCGTCGTGCACATCAACGCCGGTATCTCGGCCCTTGTCGCGGCGAGCGTGCTCGGTGCGCGGAAGGACTACGCCCGACAGGCCATTCTTCCGCATAACGTGCCCTTCACGCTGCTCGGCGCCGGCCTGCTCTGGTTCGGTTGGTTCGGGTTCAACGGGGGCAGCGCCCTCGCCGCCAACGGCTCGGCCGCACTCGCATTCGTCAACACCTTCCTGGCGCCGATGGCCACCTTGATGGTGTGGGTTGGCCTCGACTCCTTCCGGACTGGCCATGCCACCGCAGTGGGTGGCGCGACCGGCATCGTCGTCGGCCTCGTGGCCATCACGCCGGCCGCCGGATTCGTGAGCCCGCTGGGCGCACTGGCCCTCGGCGCGATCGCGGCATTCCCGAGCTACTTCGCCATCGTGATCCGTTCCCGTACCCGGCTCGACGATTCGCTCGACGTGTTTGCCGGCCATGGCATCGGTGGCCTCACCGGCGCCCTTCTCACCGGCGTCTTCGCGCTCAAGGCCTGGGGCGGAACCGACGGACTGCTCGGTGGCAATCCTTCCCAGCTGGGCATTCAGGCCATCGCGGCATTCGCGTCCATGGCCTATGCCGGCATCATGACCTTCGTCATTCTGAAGTTGCTGGCCCTGGTGGCTCCGCTCCGGGTGGCGACTCCTCTCGAGGGCCTCGGATTGGACGTGACCCAGCATGGGGAAGAGGCATACAGCAGCGGCGAAGGCTCCATTCTGGTGCTGCCCGAAGTCGAGGTCCCCATGCCGGCTCCCAAACTCACTCCTCAGCCTGCAGCACGCTGACCATCGAGGCCAAACCATGAAGCTCATCATCGCCATCATCCGCCCCGATCGTCTCAACAGCGTCCTTGAGGCGCTCTACCACGCCGAAGTCCGCGGGCTGACCGTGTCCCGAGTCATGGGACACGGCGGGGAGACCGAGCGGGTGGAGAATTACCGGGGAACCACCGTGAAATTGGGCCTGCAGGAGAAGGTCCGACTGGAGATCGGAGTCTCCGATGCCTTCGTGGACATCACCACCCGCGCTATCCTTGGCTCCGCCCGCTCCGGAGAGGTGGGAGATGGGAAGGTGTTCGTCCTGGACGTCGAGCAGGTGCATCGCATCCGAACCGGCGAGCGCGACGAGGCGGCGGTGACGCCAGCGGTTCCGCTTGAGGTTTGAGAAGGCGGCGAAGATTAGCTGTTAGCTACTAGCTGTAGCCAAAGCCGTAGGTCATGAGCTCTGAGCTTATGACCTACGGCTTTTTCTAATCGCTAATCGCTAACGGCTGACGGCTCCGACGGCTACGGCTACCACCACCTCATGCGTCATAGTACAGGAAGAACTCATACGGATGCGGCCGCAGTGACACCGGTGCCACATCCTTCGTCCGCTTCATCGAGATCCAGGTATCGATCACGTCCGGCGTGAAGACGTCGCCCTCCAGCAGGAAGGCGTGATCCTTTTCCAGCGCATCCAGGGACTCTGAGAGCGAGCCGGGAACCATCTTGATGGTCGACTTCCGCTCGTCGTGGAGCTCGTACAGGTCCTCATCGATCGGCTTGGGCGGCTCGATCTTCCGCTTCACCCCATCCAGTCCGGCCATCAGCATGGCGGAGAAGGCGAGATAGGGATTGCAGGAGGGATCGGGCGCCGGAACTCGACCCGCCGAGCCTTGGGGTTGTCGGAATAGGTCGGGATCCGGCAGATCGCTGAGCGGTTCCGCTGCGAGTACATCAGGTTGACCGGCGCCTCGAAGCCCGGCACCAGCCGCCGATAGCTGTTGGTCGTGGGAGCGCAGAGTCCGAGCAGCGCCGGCGCGTGGGCGATGAGTCCGCCGATATACCAGCGCGCCGTGTCGGAAAGGAGCGCGTAGCCCTTCTTGTCGAAGAACAGGGGAGTGCTCGTCCTTCCAGAGCGACTGATGGCAATGCATCCCGGAGCCGTTGTCGCCGAAGAGCGGCTTGGGCATGAACGTCGCCGTCAGGCCCAGGTTGTGGCAGACGTTCTTGACGATGTACTTGTAGGTCAACAGCCGGTCGGCGGTCTGCACCAGCGGGCCAAAGCGGAAGTCGATTTCCGCCTGGCCGGCGGTACCCACCTCGTGGTGCTGCACTTCGACCGGGACGCCCGCCGCGATGAGCGCCAGCATGATCTTGCTGCGGACATCCTGCAGCCGGTCGACCGGCGGGACCGGGAAATAGCCTTCCTTGTGTCGCGGCCGGTGCCCTGCATTGGGCGTCCCATTCCGGCCGGAGTTCCAGATGCCCTCATCCGAATCGATGTGGTAGTAGCCCTCGTGCGCGTTCTGGTCGAACCGAACCGAGTTGAAGATGAAGAACTCGGCTTCGGGCCCCAGTACGAGGCGGTCGCGATCCCCGTGGTCTTCAGGTACTCCTCGGCCTTGAAGGCGATGAAGCGCGGATCCCGCGAGTACGGCTCCAGCGTGATCGGGTCGTAGATGTCGCAGATGATCGAGAGCGTGGGCACCTCGAGCACCGGATCCACGAACGCGGTCGAGAGGTCCGGGATGAGCAGCATGTCGCTCTCGTTGATCGCCTGGAACCCGCGAATAGACGAGCCGTCGAAACCCAGCCCCTCCTTCACCATGTCCTCGTCGAGCGTCTCCGCGGGAATCGAGAAATGCTGCCAGGTGCCTGGAAGGTCGGTGAACTTGACGTCGATGACCTTGATCCCGCGCTCTTTGATCAGGTCGGTGATGCGCTTCAGCTCGCCAGCCGAGCGAGGCTTGGCGGCTGTGGGTTTGGTGGTTGCGGCCATGGATGTCGTCCAGAGGTGGAGGGTACGCGGAATCGTTCGCCGATCTACAAAAAAGAATGCTCGCCCCAGCCAGCATCGTTGGGTGGTGACCTCGATGCGAAGGTCGGGCGCGGGAGTGAAAGTCCCACGGCTCAGGAGAAAATCTCAGGGTGTGACCCTCTTCCGGCCGCCTGGGTGTTAGACTAATGCTGGGTTTGCAAAGTGTCAAGCAGAATGTGCAGATTTTGCAAGGTTTTATCAGCACTTATGCACTTTTGATTGAATATTTCCACAATTGTTGAATATTCAAATGACAAAACCGCACCGGATGCCGGTGCGGTTTCGGGGTCATAGGAGGCCAACTTTGCCATGGGCCATCGAATAAATCGTGGCGCCGCAATGCGTTACATCCGTCAGACCCTCTGATCGGTCAATTGGTCAACGCTCCGGTCCCAATGCCACTCCATATAGTGCGCGGCTTCCACCGCCAGCTCCTCGCCCAGGAGCCGCTCCACCACATGCAGCGCCATATCCACTCCGGCCGAGACTCCGGCTGCGGTGATCACCTTGCCGTTGTCGATGAAACGCTCGCGGCCATCTACCCTGGTGGAAGGGGCGAGGTCCTGTAAAAGGTTGAGCGCACCATGATGAGTCGTGGCGGCGAGCCCGTCGAGCAATCCTGCCTTTGCGAGCAGGAGCGACCCGGTGCACACCGAGAGCAACAACTCGGCCTCGGCCGCGCGGCCTCTGATCCATCCCAGCAGCGCGTGGTTATCGAGCTCGCGCCGGGTGCCGAATCCCCCAGGGATCAGCAGCACATCGATGTGAGGAACCGTGTGGATCGTGTACTTCGGCTCCACCATGAACCCACTCCGCATGGCGACGGGTCCCTTGCCGATTCCGACGAGCGACACGTTGAACGGTTGAATGCCGCTCCGGCGGCCCGCAATCGAGAACACCTCGAACGGTCCGGCCACATCGAGCACCTCGGCCTCGTCGAAGACGAGCACACCCACGTGACGCTGGTCAGGCATGGACCCGCGAGAGGTTGTCTGGCCGCTGTTCATCGAGCCATTTGAGTCGAGCTTCCATTTCCTGATCGAGTTGCTTGCGGAATTCCTGGAGGCGGACGGCGTACTGCTCGAGCGCTCCATCCACCGCCGAGCTTGGTGTCCACTTGGGGACCTCTTTTGGTCTGCCCTGGTGATCCAGCGCCACGAAGACGATCACGCAGTGCGACGCGCGCTGCATGGTAGTTCCCATTGATCTCCGGCGTAAACATCCACCGCGATGTGCAGACTCGTGGTGCCGGTCCTGATGATCTGGGCCCGCATCTCCACCAGCTCGCCCACATGGATTGGCCGCAGGAAATAGATGCTGCCCACAAACTGGGTCACACAGTAGTCCCCGGTCCACCCGACGGCACAGCTGTAGCCTGCCTGGTCGATCCATTTCATGACGGCGCCGCCGTGAACCTTGCCGCCAAAGTTCACGTGGATCGGCTCGGCGAGGAATCGGAGGGTAATCCGGTGCGGGCGAGTTGCGGTCATATCGTGAGCCACTGGAGAAGTGGTTTCAAGTTACAGGCGACCGGTGACAGGCGACAGGCGACGGAGGCCGGGGACAGGGGCGACGGGCGTCCATCCCTACCACCGACCCGCGCCCACCCCCAGATTCATGTTATGCCCCCTGACATACCGTGTCCTACCTGTCGCACTCCTATCCCTGCGACGGCCAACTTCTGTCCCGGCTGTGGCAAGGAGCATCCAGGGGCGGCTGCAGCGGCGACGTCATTCGCGACCGACGTACCGGTAAAGGACCGCCTCGCCCGGGCGCTGGGTCAGAAGTACGAAGTCCGGCGCCTGCTGGGGCAGGGTGGTTTCGCCGAGGTTTACGAGGTCTGGGACAAGGACCTCCAGCGGCGGCTTGCGGTCAAGGTACTCAAGCCCGACATCGCATGGTCCGCCGGCATGCTGGACCGCTTCAAGCACGAGGCGCGAGCGATTGCTCGGCTCAATCACGCGAACATTCTGGCGATTCACTTCGTGGGAGATGGCGAAGGGTTGGTGTATTACGCCATGCCCTTCGTCGAGGGGCAGTCCCTCGCCGAGTTGTTGCGAACCCGTGGGGCGCTGGATTCTGATCGCGCTCTCGCCCTGACCCGGCCGTTGCTCGATGCCCTGTCTCACGCTCACGAGAGCGGCCTGGTTCACCGGGATATCAAGCCCGACAACGTGATGATCGAGGCCTCGAGCGGCCGCCCGCTGCTGGTGGACTTCGGGATCGCCAAACGGGTGGACGGCGAGGTGGCGCACTTCACCCAGACCGGTTTCGTCGTGGGGACGCCGCAATACATGAGTCCGGAGCAGGCGCTGGGGCAGGGTGACGTGGACGCCCGGTCCGATCTCTATGCCATGGGCGCGGTGCTCTTCCAGATGGTCACCGGCGCGCCGCCCTACGAAGGGGAATCGTCCCAGGAAATCGTCGGCAAGCACCTGAGCGAGCCGGTGCCGATCGCCACGACCAAGAACGCCCGGATCCCGATGTGGCTGTCCAACGTGATCGTGCGGGCAATGGCCAAGCGTCCAGTCGAGCGTTTCCAGTCGGCCAAGGACATGACCGAGGCGCTCCATAGCGGACGGAGCACTGGACCACAGGGCACCGTGAGTGCCGAACGAGTCGCCAAGAAGATTCAGAATCAGGACTCAACCGTACTACTCACCAGCCACGAACGGCCTGCGGCAGGAACCCCAACCGTGGTCAGCAAACCTCCCGCAGCGAAGAGTGGCCGGCGGTGGCCAGCGCTCCTGCTCCTGGTGCTGCTGCTTGGTGTAGCGGCGCTCCTGGTGATTGCGCGCGGAGGGCCGGTCCTCGCGGTCGAGAACCAGCTGATCGAGCCGATCAACCTCGTAGTAGATGGCGCGACCTACAAGATTGCCCCCGGTGAGATCTCGTCGGTCAGAATCCGCCGCGGGCGACCACTGGCGGCCCAGTGGTTCCTGGTGCGTCCTCAATCGCCGTCCGGGAAGCCGATGGGCGTCGATGTGCAGGGAACGATCACAGAGGCGCGGCCTCGCGGCCGGCTCAATCGGTTGGTCGATGCGGGCGCCGGAGCGATGCCCGTGTTCGCCCCGCTCGTGACCAATATGACTTCGGGTGCTCTCGGTGTGACCATCAACTCAGGTCTGGCGGGCGCGGCCGACTGCAATTGCTCGATACCTCCCGGCAGCACCCGAGCTCACGTCGGCTACTGGCCGCTCTTCCTCAATAGCACCGTGCAGGCCTACACGCCCGCCGGAACCCGCGCCACCTTCCAGAACCTGGGGCCCGAGGCGGACCGGACTTCGGGAACTGTGGGACTCCGTTTCGAGGACAAAGACTTCCGCTAACCTGCCTCAGGGGTTTTCGAAGGTACTGCGATCTCCCGGCAGCGGGACCCGGCAGGCCTGGACGTTTCCGATTTCACAGGCGCGGCGATACAGCGCTGCCGCCCGATCCGGATCGTGATCTACTCCCCGCCCGTTCTCGTACATGTTCCCCAGCAGCACACAGCCGTTGGCGTCGAGCTCCTGACAAGCCTGGAGGTAGAGCGCCGCCGCTCGACCGCGATCCTGACTCACTCCCTGGCCATTCTCAAAGAGCGTACCCAGCTTCACGCAGGATGACTGGCGGCCGAGTCCGCAGGCCTGGGTATAATAGGAAACCGCGTTGGTGGAGTTCTGGATTACCCCCGTGCCTTGCTCGTAGGAGGTGCCGAGCCTGGCACATCCCTCGGCCGAAGCCCATCTCACAACCACGGCGAAAATAAGAGTTGGCCCGTTCCCGGTTCGGGTTCATCTGAACGCCTGACTCGTTCCAGATCCCCAGCTGAGTGCAGGCAGGTGCGTAGCCCTTGTCACAGGTTCCGGTCAGAATTCGCACCGCCTCGTCGTTCGACTGGGTCACTCCGCGCCCGCCCGAGAGCAAATCCGCATAGTGGACGCATTCCGGGTAATCCCCAGCCTGACAGGCCTGCAAAATCTCCTGCGGTGTCAGCGCGAGCTGTGCCTGCGCCTCTGTAGTTGTCGCGGCCACCAGCACCAGGGCCGCCAGAATCCATCTCATTCCCGCTCCTGTCTCCTGAGCGGCAGCGTTTCCGCTGTCGCTACCGCATCAAACCCGAACTTCTTCCTCACCTGATCTATCGCGGTGGTGAGTTCCCGCAATCTTGTACGCTCGACCGGCTCAAAGAGATCCTCGGTGGCCGATTCCACGATATTGGTCGCCGCGACACCGATCAGCCGGACGCCCTTCTTCCTCCGTAGCACATCCTCAAACGCGCGATCGAACAATGCCCGGGCCGCAACCAGAATCTCCTTGTCCAGAGAGGTCGGTTCGCCCAGCGTATGCCGGCGGGTAACGGTGTAGAAATCGCCGTGCCGCAACTTGAGGACCACGGTGCGCGCGGCGAGCCCTTCTTCCCGCAAGCTGACCCGCTACCCGGCTCACGAAAAGCGCCAGCAGCGCATCCAGCCGGCCCTTGTCGGTGGCATCGCGCGACAGGGTCGTCTCCCGGCTCACCGAGCGGGGAGCCGATCGGCGCTCAGGCGAGAGGACCCATGTCCGTGCGCCCGGAGCTTGAGTTCCCGGGCGCCGTCTCCCAGAATCCGCTGCAGGTTCTCCAGCTCCATTTCCTGGATCTGGCGGACTTCGGTGAGACCCAAGCCGGCCCAGCGCTCGGCCGTCTTGGGTCCTACACCCGGCAACGCGCGAAGCGGGAGTCCGGCCAGGAATCCTTCTTCCCAGCCTCGCCCGAATCTCCATTAGCCCTCTCGGTTTCGCCTGATCCGAGGCCAGCTTCGCGATCATCCGGTTGGTGCCGATCCCGATGCTGCTATCGAGTCCGGTCTCCTGCTTTACGGCATCCCGGATCCGCTCCGCCTCCGGCAGCAGCGAAACGGGGAACATCCGCTCGGTCCCGGTGAAATCGAGATAGGCCTCATCCAGCGAGGCCATCACCACGGTCGGCGAGTATCTGCGGAGGACAGCCAGCACCGCTCGCGACGCGTCGCGGTAGTGCCGGAAGGAGCCACGAAGAAAGTCGCTTGAGGACAGCGCCGCGCGGCTTCCGCGATCGGCATTCCCGCCCGAACTCCAAACTTCCGCGCCGCGTAGGAGGCTGACTGCACGACTCCCCGTTCTTCTCGCCGGCCTCCGACCACGAGGAACTCGACGTTCCGCAACTCCGGGTGACGCTGCCGGCACACCTCGACGAAGAAGGCGTCCAGGTCCAAATGCAGCGTTCGTGCAGCCATCAGGCCTCCATGCTCCGACTTCTTACGGAAGCTTCACTTCCACGACGCTCGCGCTCGAGTCGGTTGTTCCGGCGTTGGCTCCCAGGGCATGTTGAGGTTCGCCAGATAGATCGCCTTTGCCGGCCGCCTTGAGCTCGGCCGGGAAGTGCATCGGGCCTCCCGGTCCGTTGACCGCGATCTCGCTGATTTCTCCCGTCTGGGCTCACTTTCACCAGTGCGTTCCGGATGTTGCAGGCGATCCAGAGGTTGTCCTGCCCGTCGACGATCACTCCATCGGCTCCCATCAGCCGGTCATCCTTTACGAAACTTCTCGATCTTGCCCGGCTTGTAGTCGGGCTTGACCTCGAGCCGGCTCACCTCGCCGGTTCCCGTATTCACTGTGTAGACGAGCCCTTGAGTCCACCGCCACACCGTTCACCGTGTAGGGCCGGACGCCTACAGTGGTGTCGGGATTCATCGGGGAGTAATCCTTCGCAAAGACCTGCGCCTTTCCACCCTTCGGTCCTACATGGTAGAGGGCGTGAGTGTCTCCTCCACCAATCCAGAGATGTCCCGAATGATCGAATGCGAGACCGTTTGGCTCCCTTTGCGCCGGTGGCGAACTTCGTAACGTCACTGGTCGCGCTGAAGTCCGACGCGCCAATCCGGTCTGCGGCGACCTTCAGCACAAGGCCTGAATCGGGGACAGCGAAATAGAGATTCCCGGCGTCATCGGCCGCGATGCCGAGGATGCCGACTCCCGGTACGGGAAGCACGGCGACCCGGGTGGGCGCCGGATTCGCTGGATCAATGCGATAGACTGCCGCGTCCTTCCAGTCCGCCACGTACAGCTTCCCGCCATGTTCGGCGATTCCCTCGATATGGGAACCGGGACCCCCTATGACGGCCAGAGTCCGGGTGTTGGAATCCGCGGGCTCCTTTTTTCTGCTTTCTCTGCCGGCTGTTGCTTCGGGGCACAGGCCAGGGCAAACGTCAGCAGCCCAAGCACCGTCCCGCCGCTCAAAATTGACGACCTCACTTTTCCTCCACGCGAATAGCGGGTGAATTCTGTTCCTCGGACAGGGAAATCTACCCTCGTGCCATTCGCCCGGCTACCACGCCGGGGCCCCCGCACTTAGCCTTTAGCCCACTTATGCGAGTCTCCTTCCTCGGTCTGGGTGCCATCGGTCGTCCGATGGCGGCTCATTTGGCGCGCAGCCATGAGCTTACGGTATGGAATCGCACCGCGAGGCGGGCGGTCGAATTTGCCCAGGCGCATGGAGCCCGCGTGGCACAAACCCCGCAGATGGCGGCCGAGAATGCCGAAGTCCTTCTCACTTGCCTGCCAAACTCGGGCGAGGTGCAACAGATCCTCGAAGGCCCCGAGGGAATACTGTCTGGAATCAGAACAGGCGCACTATTTCTTGACTGTACCTCTGGCGAGCCCGCTGCTTCGGTGCGGATCGCGGCGCAGCTGGAGGCACAAGGGGTGGATTTCGCCGATGCCCCGGTGAGCGGTGGTACCAACGGCGCCGAGGCCGGGAACTCTGACGGTGATGGTGGGCGGCAGCGATGCCACGTTCGAGCGGGCCAAGCCGATTCTGGCCCAGTTTGCCAAGCGCATCGAACACATGGGGCCAGTCGGTACCGGCCACGCGATGAAGGCGATCAACAATGCGCTTCTCGCGGTCGGCATCCTGGCGTTCGGTGAGGGAATGGTAGGGCTGGTTAAGGCTGGTGTTCAGGCCAGGAAGGCACTCGATGTCCTCAACACATCGAGCGGTCGCAGTTTCGTGAGCGAGGTGCTGGTTCCCGACCGGGTAATGACCGGAGCATGGCCGGTGACGTTTCGCCTCGCACTCCTGGCCAAGGACGTGGATATCGCCTGCCGTTTCCTGGAGGAGCAGGGGATCAAATCTCCGCTGCTGCACCGGGCGTCGGAGCTGCTGAATGAAGCCCGTGCCCGTCTGGGCGAGGGTGCTGACTATATGGAAGCAATCCGCCTGCAGGAACAGGACGCGGGCGCCGAGATTCGAGGCTAGGAGGAGACAGTGGCATCTACCCAGTGGGCCGCAACGGAAAGACTGCAGGTTCGGGTTGTGATGGTTGAGGGGATGTCCATCGATGGAGACCTCCACCTGCAGCCCCGCACCGCGCTCCACGAGTCGCCGGAGACCCCGCTCGAACTGCTCAACCGGGCAGGAGAATTTCTTCCCGCTCTCGTTGCCCAGCGGCGAGGTCGTCTTTCTGGCCAAGGCCCAGGTCGCGGCTCTCGCCTACCAGGGTCCGATGAGTCAGGATCCGGAGCGGGAATCCGCCGCTCTCCACATTGGGCTCGAGGTCACTATGATCGGCGGTGACGAATATCGCGGCTTTGCCGCGACCGAGCTCCCGCCCAACCGGAGCCGTGCCTCCGATTATCTGAATGCACCCGAACGCTTTTTCAGTCTTGTCGTCGGCGAGACCACGGTTTGTCTGAACCGTAGCCATGTCCGCGCCGCCCGTCCCTGAGCTGAGGATTTCAGTGCCCCGTCTCGACAAGTTCATCCAGGCCATGCATGAACACGGCGCCAGAAGCCTGACGCTCCACGCCGGCAAGCCGGCCTTCCTGCATGGTGGGAGACTCGACTCGTCCTGTCACCAAAGAACCGCTGACCGCGGCTCAGGTGACCATGCTGGTCAAGGAAATCGCGCCGAGTCAGCTCCAACCCAACGTCACCGACGGGGCGAGCGTCGCGCTTCGCCTATCTCTCGCCGAGCGGGAAGGTGGACGTCGAACTGGCGAAGGAAGCGCCACAATCCGCCCCCTGACGGGGCGGCTCCGCCACTCGGTGTCAACTGACGGCTCGACCAGCGGCATCAGCCTTGAGCAGCGCCCGCGCCGGAGCCGAACATCACGGCCCTCGCTCGGAACTCAACCGGCGTCTGACGCGCGCGTACGCATGGAAGGAGCTGCTCCGCCGAACTGTAGAAACTGGTTCGAGCGATCTGCACCTGCGCACCGGTGAACCTCCCATCTTCCGCCGCGACGGCGAGCTGGAGCGTCACGAGGGCCCGGAGCTCCGCGCCGAGGAAGTGGAGGCGATGCTGACCAGCATCATGGCCACGAGAGAGCTCGACGAATTCCGCGAGGGCTGGTGACGCGGACTGGGCGTATGAGCTTCCGAACACCGCGCGGTTCCGCGCCAACGCGGCGGTGGAGCGCCGCGGCCCGATGGGCGTCTTCCGGGTCATTCCCTCGCAGATTCAGACCGTGGAGCAGCTCGGCATCTCGGCCGAGATTCAGAAACTCTGCTACCTGCCGAAGGGACTGGTCCTGGTCACGGGCCCGACCGGCTCTGGCAAGTCGACGACGCTTGCGGCACTGGTGGACCTGATCAACCGTACCCGGACCGATCACATCCTGACCATCGAAGACCCGATCGAGTTCGTCCATTCGCCGCAGAAGTGCGTCGTGACCCAGCGGCAGGTCGGGTTCCATACCAAGTCCTTCAAGCAGGCGCTGCGTGCCGCTCTTCGGGAAGATCCCGACGTGATCATGGTGGGCGAGATGCGCGACCTGGAGACTGTCTCCATCGCGATCGAGACGGCCGAAACCGGACACCTGGTTTTCGGGACTCTGCACACTACCACCGCCGCGTCGACCGTGGACCGGATCATCGACCAGTTCCCGGCGGACCGGCAGTCGCAGATCCGGGTGATGCTCTCCGAGTCGCTCAAAGGCGTCATCGCCCAGGTGCTCTGCCCGAAGATCGGGGGCGGGCGGGTTGCCGCGAAGGAAGTGCTGCTCTCGATCCCGGCCATCGCCAACCTGATCCGCGAGGGGAAGACCTTCCAGATTCCCTCGATCATGCAGACCAATCGCAAGGCGGGAATGGTCACCCTGAATGATGCGCTGATCGAGCTGGTGGAGAAGAAAGTGGTGGACGCCGAAAGACGCGTATGCCAAGTCGGCCGACAAGACCGGATTTGCCGCGGCGCTCAAGGCGAAGCGGCTCGATACCTCGTTTCTTGGGGAGTGACACGGCGTGAGCCTGCAGGCGCCGGTGCTGGTTCTGGTCGAGCCTCAGGACGTGGTGAATATCGGCAGTGCGGTCCGGGTGGCGAAAAACTTCGCCCTGAGCCAGGTGCGCCTCGTTGCTCCGGCGATCTTCGACCCGTACCGCATCGAGGGGATCGCGCATAGCACGGCCGATTACGTGGACAGCATCAGCATCCACAACACGCTGCAGGAAGCGATTGAAGACTGTGTTTACGTCGTCGCTCTTACCGCACGGGAGCGCGCCGCCAAGCGCACCGTAATTCGCCCCGGCGCTGGGGCTGCGGAGCTAATGGCCCGGGCGGATCGCGGCACCGTCGCGATCGTGGCCGGTCGCGAGGACAAGGGGCTCACCAACGACGAGCTGGACCGCTGTCACGCCCTGGTCACCATCCCCACCAATCCGGCGTACCGCTCTCTCAACCTGGCCCAGGCCGTGGCCATCATGTGCTACGAGATCCAGCCTGGCGGCGGGCGGCGAACGCCAACCCTTAAAGCCGCCCCGCAAACAGGTAGGCGCCCCGGAGTCCGGATTGCTCGAGCGGCTCTTCGCCGACTGGGAGCGGGCCCTCTGGGGCATCGATTTCTTCAAGACCCGCCAGGCCGAGCATGTGATGCGGTCCTTCCGCGAAATCATCTACCGGGCGGACCTGGACGGCCGGGAGGCGGCTCTGATCCGGGCGATGGGAATCGAGGTAGTCCGTTTTCTCGAACGAAGCGGTGTGCAGGTCCCGCCCTTGGATCACCCACCGGTCCCCGATTAGGTTTCTCGCCGAAGATTCACCTAAGCCAACCGGGAGAGAACCACGTGGGCCGATCCGCCGCGTACTGGGCCGCCAATCTCTATCCCGAATCCCGCCAAGAACCCAAGCCTTCTGCCCCGTACCGGGACCTCCCCGGTCCGATCGGCGCGCGTTTTCGGAAGGTAAGGGAAGGTCTCCTGGCGCTTCCGGGCGTATCCGAATCGGTCAAATTCATGGGCCCGAGTTGGCGTTGGGCCTGGGAGTATGCGGCTGGAAGCCGGAAGCTTTGCTGGCTCCACGTCATGCAGAACGGAGTAGGGGGAACCTTCACCCTCAGTGATGGAGAAGAGCGGAAGGCTCTCGCCATCTCCCGGCTCCCTTCGGCCATCGGCGACGCGATTCTGAGCGGTCACCGCACCGGCCCTCTTCGCTGGTGCAGCATCGAGATTACCGATCAGAAGGCGGCTGACGTTTTCGTCGGCTTTGCCCGGCGCAAGCTGGCGTGGCTCACGGCCGAGACGCCCGCCGCTGTGCTGGCGCGGAGAACGCTGACCGGCTAGCACCAAAGTGCCGGTTGTTGAAGGGGCTGGACGAGCTATACTTGGCCCGCATGCCGGCCCTTGAAAATTCGTGAAACAATTCACAAACTTCTGCCTCCGCTGACTTGGACTTGGAACCGGTCGGCGGGCGACTCCTCTCCCGTTCCTGAGCGATCATGCGCAAGCTGGCCATTCTCGGAGCTGGGTCGGCTCTCCTCGCCCTGGGCGCGGCGGCCCTGTTGCAACGACCCGGGGGTGCTCAGCAGGGGAAACCTGCTCCCGACTCCGTGACCGCAACGGCCATAGCTGCCGGCGACACCGCAGACCTCTACGGTCCCCGCCAACCCATCTTCTTCCGTCACGACATCCACGCCGGCCAGTACAAGATCCAGTGCCAGTACTGCCACTACAGCGTGGCCGTATCGAATGAGCCGGGCATCCCGAGCCTCCAGACCTGCATGGGCTGCCACATGGTCATCTCGGGGAGCGACAGCGGGGGCAAGACGGAAATCAAGAAGTTGCGCCAGTTCTGGGCCGACAAGAGCGATCCCGCCAAACCGCATCTGGAGTGGGCCCGCATTCATGCGCTGGCGAGGCACGTGCACTTCCCCCACAGCCGGCACATTCAGGCTCTGGGACCCAACGCCTGCAACACCTGCCATGGCGACGTCGCCCGCATGCCCCAGGTCTTCAAGGTCAACAACGTGACGAACATGGGCTTCTGCATCACCTGTCACACCGAGCGGAAGGTCAATCGGGATTGTACGGCGTGTCACTACTAGCAATCAGCCATAGCCATCAACGGCTGACTGGCTTTCAACGGAGTCCGAATGTCCGACGAAACGCCCGAACGAAGGAATGGATCGCCGTCGCTTCCTCACCGTGCTCGGGGCGACCGGGCGCTGGGGCGATGGCGGTTTCCGGCTGTTCGACCGAGCGGATAGAGAAGCTGGTTCCTTACCTGGTTCAATCCGAGGACCAGGTTCCGGGCATTCCCACCTACTACGCCAGCACCTGCACCGAATGCTCGGCGGGGTGCGGGCTGCACGTAAAGACTCGTGAAGGCCGGGCGATCAAGCTGGAAGGGAATCCCCAGCATCCGGTGAATGCGGGGAAGATGTGTTCCCAGGGTGAATCAGCACTCGCAGGGACTCTACAACCCGGGACGGCTCACCGGACCCAAGACCCGTCAGCCGGACGGCAGCTTCAAGGATGTGACGTGGGATGAAGCGATCGCGGCACTCGCCGGGAAATTGAGCGGCGCCGCCGGCAAGGTCGCGGTCATTTCGGGCGCCGGCCGCGGCACCTTCTCCGATTTTCTCGCCGAGTGGACTGCCGCCGCAGGCGGCCGGGTAGTTCGCTACGAGCCTTTCGCTCACGAGGCGCTCCGGGCGGCCAATCTTCGCACCTTCGGCACCAACGAGCTGCCGGCCCACGATTTCGCGGCCGCGCAGTACATCGTCTCCTTCGGCGCCGACTTCCTGGAAAACTGGCTCTCCCCGCTGGAGAACCAGCGCGGATTCGCCAAGTCCCATGGCTACGACAATGGGAACATGGCGAAGCATGTCGCCTTCGCTCCGCGCATGTCGCTCACCGGGATGAACGCGGACGAGTGGCACCCGACCAAGCCCGGCGCGGACACCGCGATCGTGCTCGCCATGGCGAACGTGCTGCTGAGCGAGCGGAGCGGGAATCCGGCCGATGCCAACGCGCTTCGCGGCGCGCTCGCGGCGTTCACCCCGGAGAAGGCGCAGGAAGCAAGCGGCGTCGGCGCCGAGGTGATTCGCCGAGTAGCGCGCGAGTTCGCCTCCGCCAAGCCCAGCCTTGCCGTAGCGGGCGGGATCGGGAACCAGCATCGCGCCGCCATTGATCTTTGCGCCGCGGTCAATCTGCTCAACTACATCGCCGGCAACGTCGGGACCACGGTCAAGTTCGGCTCCGACCTCGACGGTGGCGAAGGCTACGGCGCCGTTGAAGCCCTCGGCTCTGACATGGATGGCGGGCGGGTCTCGCTGGTGCTCGTCCACGAGGCCAACCCGGTCTATTCGCTGCCGGCCAAGGGCGGCTTCGCTGCGAAATTCAAGAAGGTTCCCTTCAAGGTCTCGACCTCGCTCTACCTGGATGAGACCACCGCGTTGTGCGACCTGCTTTTGCCCGGGTTGCACGCTCTGGAGCGCTGGGACGATCTCCGGCCGCGCCGCGGCGTGACCGGCCTGATGCAGCCGGTAATGCAGCCGGTCTTCAACGGCATGGCGACGGGCGATGTGCTGCTCAAGACGGCGCAGAAGGCCGGTGGCGCCTTCAGCCGCTTCACTGCTCTGTCCTGGGAGGCCTACCTCAAGACCCAGTGGCAGACCGTGGCCCGAGCTCAGGGCGCGACAGACACCGAGAGCTTCTGGCGCGCCGCGTTGCAGCGCGGCGGTGTGTACACCGAAGCGCCGGTGACACCGGTGCGCCTCGCAGCCAGCGCGGGTCAGATCGGTTCGAGCCCGGCGTCTTTCGATGGCAGCGAGGGGGAGACAGTTACTGGTTCGCGCCCTACGCCTCGGTTCTGGGCGACGGTCGCTTCGCCAACCGTCCCTGGCTGCTCGAGCTGTCTGACCCAGTCACCAAGATCACCTGGCACTCGTGGGTCGAGATTCACCCCGAGCTGGCCAAGCGCCTCGACGTGCGGGAAGGGGAGATTCTGCGGCTCACCTCTCCCCACGGCAGTATCGAAGCCCCGGTGTACATCTATCCTGGAATTCATCCCGACGTCGTGGCGGTTCCGCTCGGACTGGGCCACACCGCCCTCGGCGACTACGCCAAGGACCGTGGAGTAAACGCGCTGGACCTGCTCGACGCCAAGGACGGGAACGGATTCCTGCCGTACCTCGCGACTCGCGTCACCCTGAGCAAGACCGGGCAGTACAAGAAGCTGGCGAAGACCGAAGGCACGACCCGCCAGCTGGGTCGCGGCATCGCAGACGCGATGACGCTGGAGCAGGCCAAGAAGGGACTCACTCCCGCGCTCGCGCTCGAGGAACAGGGTCACGAGGAGCACGAGATCAATACCGAGCGCGAGGTCGAAGCGATCCATGGCTTCCGGGAAAGCCAGCTGGAGAAGCGGAAGCACGGCGCCTACGTCGGCGATCAGCCCATGTGGGGCATGGCGATCGACCTCGCCAAGTGCACCGGTTGCTCGGCCTGCGTCACCGCGTGCTACGCCGAGAACAACATCCCCCATGTGGGCGAGGACGAAGTCCGGCGGGGCCGTGAAATGACCTGGATCCGCATCGAGCGCTTCTGGGAGGGCGGGGGTGATACCGGCGATCCGCTGGAGCCGCGGGTCATTCCTATGCTCTGCCAGCACTGCGACGCGGCCCCCTGCGAACCGGTCTGCCCGGTTTACGCCGCGTACCACACGCCGGACGGCCTGAACGGTCAGATCTACAACCGCTGCGTGGGCACCCGATACTGCTCCAACAACTGTCCGTACAAGGTCCGGTACTTCAACTGGTTCGCCTACGCGAAGAAGGCGTTCCCCGAACCGCTCAATCTGCAGCTCAATCCCGACGTGACGGTCCGGGCCCGCGGGGTGATGGAGAAGTGCACGATGTGCGTCCATCGAATCCGGGGCGCGCAGACTGCGGCGCGCCTGGAGGGCAGGGAGCTCAGAGAGGGCGATGTCAACACCGCCTGCGCCCAGGCCTGTCCCTCGGATGCCATCGTCTTCGGCAACATGAAGGATCCCGGCAGCAAGGTGATGGCGCTCAAGACCAACCACCGCGGCTACCATGTCTTCGAAGAGATCAACGTGCGGCCTGCGATTACGTATCTGGCCAAGGTTCTCCACCGGACGGAGGCCTGAGCGATGGCCGTCATAGCGCACGACCCGCACCATTCGAACCAGACCCACGCCGAGGTCACCCGCGACGTCGTCAACACGCTGGGGACCGCGGACCGGGGTTACTTCATTGCGCTCGGGGTCGCGGTGCTCTGCTTCCTGGTGGGCATCGGCACCTTCACGATGCTCCTCAAGGATGGGCTGGGGCTGGCGGGCTACTCACCGCCGGTCATGTGGGCCGTGTACATCACCACCTTCGTGTTCTGGATCGGTATCGGCCATGCCGGAACGCTGATCTCGGCGATTCTGTTCCTGTTCCGCTCCCGTGGCGCACCGCGGTCTACCGCGCCACCGAGGCGATGACGGTGTTCGCGGTGATGACGGCGGGTCTCTTCCCGATCATCCACATCGGCCGGCAGTGGTTCTTCTACTGGCTGCTTCCGTATCCGAATGCCCGGTTCCTCTGGCCCAACTTCAAGTCGCCCCTGATCTGGGACGTCTTCGCGATCTCCACCTACCTCACGGTCTCGACCACGTTCCTGTGCGTGGGGCTGGTACCGGATATCGCCGCGGCGCGCGACAAGATGCGGGGATGGCGCCACAAGGTGTACTCGTTTTTCTCGCTGGGATGGAAGGGTACCGACAATCAGTGGCGGCACTACACCCGCGCCTACCTCTACCTGGCGGCGCTGGCGACTCCGCTGGTGCTGTCGGTGCACTCGGTGGTGTCCTGGGATTTCGCGATGAGCATCATCCCGGGATGGCACGGGACCATCTTCGCTCCCTACTTCGTTGCCGGGGCCATCTACTCCGGCGTTGGCATGGTGCTGACGATCCTGATCCCGCTCCGCAAGGCGCTCAAGATCGAGCACATGATCACCGACTACCACTTCGATAATCTGGCGAAGCTGACCCTGCTGACCGGGTCGATCCTGTTCTACGCCTACGCGATGGAATATTTCATCGCCTGGTACAGCGGCAACCCGTTCGAGCAGGAGACGTTCTGGCGCCGTGCCTTTGGCCCGATGTGGTGGGCCGGCTGGACCATGATCATTTGCAACGCGTTCGTGTCCCAGCTCTTCTGGTTCCGGAAGATCCGCACCAACCTGACGGCGCTCTTCGTCATCTCGATCTTCGTCAATATCGGAATGTGGTTCGAGCGCTACGTCATCATCGTCTCGAGTCTCAGCAACGACTACGACCCGTATGCCTGGGGCCAGATGACCCCGACCTGGGCCGACTGGGGCATCCTGCTCGGCTCCTTCGGCTGGTTCAGCATGTGGTTCCTCCTCTTTGCCCGGACCTTCCCGGTCGTGGCGATTCAGGAGCTGAAGGAGATGATTCCGATGCCGCGGTTGAGAAGGGAGGCCACTGATGGCCAAACCCGTCCCCGGCGTCCTGGCAATCTTCGAGCACATCGACGCGGCTTGTGACGCCATCAAGTCGCTGCGGGCTCAGGGGAAGCGGAACTTCACGGTCTATTCCGCGGCGCCGAACCACGAGCTGGAGGAAGCCCTCGGCGTGACCAACAGTCCGGTACGCCTTTTCACCCTGATCGGCGGTATGACCGGTTGTCTCGCTGGTGTCGGCATGACCTTCTGGATGTCGCTCGACTGGCCTCTCCTGGTGGGCGGCAAGCCGATCGCAACCATCCCGCCCTACGTGGTATTCATGTTCGAGCTGATGGTCCTGATCGGGGCGCTGAGCACCGTCGCGGGTCTGGTGCTCCTCAGCCTCACCAAGCGGACCACGGGCCTGGCCTATGATCCTTCCTTCTCGGACGACCGGATCGGCATCTTCGTGCCGGCCGTCGGCGGGACCGGGTCGGAGATCGAGCGGATCGTCCGGGACGCGGGTGCGGTGGAGGTGCGCAATGCGGCGTAAGACCCTGCGCGCTTCCGCACTGGTCCTGCTGGTGGGCCTCGGCGCGTCGTGCGACTTCTACTACAACGACGTGCCCTCGCCGGATGATGCCCTGCACCTGGTGCCCTGGTTCGACGCGATGATCTTCCAGCGCTCGATCTCTCCCTACCAGCGTGGCGACATCCCGCGGAATACCGATCCCGGGCACCGTGCCGGTCAGTGGTGGGGAGGAGAGCTGGCAGGTTGGAGACCCGCTGCAGCTGGCCTACGGTTTCGATCAGGCGGTGGCGGACAAAGTGGTGAATCCGCTCGCGGGTCAGCCCGCTAGCGCCGTAGGCGATACGCTCTACCACACCTATTGCAGCGTCTGCCACGGACCGGTCGGCGCTGGCGATGGACTGGTGGGGGTCAAGATTGGTGCGCCGTCGCTGCTCACCGATCGAGCCAAGGGATACACCGACGGCTACATCTACAGCATCATCCGCTACGGCCGAGGGTCATGCCGCTCTACGGCGACAAGGTCCGCGGCGAAAATCGGTGGCAGATCGTGAACTTCGTCCGCCAGCTCCAGGGATCCGGGCCGGCTCCCGCGCCGGGAGGAGCCCAATAATGGCCAGCACAGTCGTACGGGAAACCCTCGCGATCCGGGCTCTCTCGGCACGCTATAGCCTGTTCGTCGGCCTCGGAGCGGTGTTGAGCGTGGCCGGTCTGATCCTGCTCGGCATCTCCGCTTACCGGCGCTCAGGCCGATCGAGCCTGGCACCTCTTCCACGTGAACTGGGTCTTCTTCACCAGCCTCACCGGTGGCAGCATGGCCTTCGTGGCGGTGCAGAAGGTGACCAAGGCCAAGTGGTCGGGCGTGATGATCCGGTTCTCCGAGGCCGCGGCCTTCCTGTTCTTCCCGGTATCGCTGATTGGATTCCTGCTGATCTTCACCGTCGGCTACAGTCACATCTTCCCGGCGATGCAAGGGCTGGGACACGCGAAAGAGCTCTGGCTGTCGCACAGCTTCATGTTCTGGCGGCTCTTCATCGGCCTCTGCCTGCTCTACTACCTGGGCTACCGGCTGATCCGCGCGGACCTGATCCCCGACATGTTCGAGACCAAGGCCCTGCTCACCGGCCGGCGACGCACACATGTACGATCGCTGGACCGCGGGCTATGACGACTCGCCCGAGGCCAGGGCGCGGAACGATCACACCATCTACACCCTCGCTCCGGCGTATGTGGTGGTCTATGCCATCGTCTTTACCTTGGTGGCATTCGACATGGTCATGGGTCTGCAGCCCCACTGGTTCTCCAACCTGTTCGGCGGCTGGTTCTTCATGGGCGCGTTCCTGGGAGCCCATACCCTCCTCGCGCTACTGATGCTCTACGGGCGCAACGAGGTGGGAATCACCGCTCTCGTCTCTCCCAAGCAGCGGCACGATCTGGGCAAGCTCTGCTTCGGCTTCACCGTATTCTGGGCTTACCTCATGTGGGCTCAGTTCCTGGTGATCTGGTACGGCAACCTTCCCGAGGAAACCGGCTTCCTGTTTGCCAGGCTCTGGGGTCCTTGGCGCCCGATCGGCAGCACCGTGTTCCTCGGCATGTTCGTCATTCCCTTCTTCGGCCTGCTCGGTGTGCTGCCCAAGAAGGTGCCGTTTACCCTGGCACTCTTCACCTCGATCAGTCTGGTGTCGCTCTGGCTGGAGCGCTATCTCGACGTGATGCCCTCGGTGACTCGAGAGCCGGGTCCGGTGTTCGGCATGCCGGAGCTCGCCTCGACCGCCGCATTCCTGGGGCTGTTCCTGCTCTGCTATGGGATCTTCGCTCGCACCTTCCCGATGGTCTCCCCGCGGCTCGCCGAAATCACGCTGGATCGGGAACGCGGACATTCGCATCAGGAAATTACCGGCGAGTTCGAGCATGAAGAGGCGCCGGGCGACTATGTGGCCGCCGACGTGATCGATCGGAGGCACAAGCAGCGGTAAAGCGGGAACAGGAACGGTGAACGGAACGGTTCTCATAACGATCAGCCCTCCGTTGGCGACTGCGCCGAAGGAGGGCTGATGATTTTCATCTGCCTGCCACCGTTCACCGTTCCCCGCAGTCTAGTATCTCCTCCGCACGCCCCACGCGAAATCATCAGGTTCCCGAGCACCTTCGAGGGCCCGGTCACGGCGAGCATCCGGTCTCCCTGGCGCAACGTCAGGGTCATTTTGTCCGGCTGGTTTCCGTTCGCAGCGTCCGGTTGGCGGCTTGACGCGTCCTCCGCCTCCTGGTTGGCAATCAGCGAGGAGACTTTGGCGGCCGGACCCTCGATAGTCCGGATGAGCTGACCGTCTTCCAACTGCTGATCAACCGCGGTGACTTCCGGCACCTGCCTCGCCGGGCTGTACCTGCACCTGGATCACCGGCAACCCGGGGACGCGAGCGAGCTGGCCGGGAGTCGACGGCTCCAGCCCGTCTACGCCGACGTTGCGCCAGAAGCCCTGCAGGTTGCCCCCGCTCACCGCTGGCTGGCTCTCCACCGAGAACACTTCCTGAGACGCCTGGTCGGTTCCCTCCGGAGCCGGCGCGTAGGACGCCACCATCACCTCGGCCGATTCGTCGGCGACCTGGAACGCTGCCACCGGCAGCCGGGCCGAAGTCGGCTCGCGGAGTGCCACGGCTTGCCTGGGACGGGTCGGCTGTGGCTTGGTGGTCTGGACGGCAGGAAGGGTGGTGGGTCGGGCGTCGGATGGGAGCGGGCGAATCGCGACCGGGGCGATGGCGATCGGCGCTTCCGTGTCGAGTCGGACCACTTGGGAGTGAACCCGCTGATTCACGCTCCAGCCGAGGCCGGCCGCCACGATCAGGCTGGCAGCCCAACCCGGCCCGTACCGTCCACTGGCGGCGCCACCGGCGTTCCGCTTCGTAGCGGTCGCTCAATATGGTGAAGCTTGGTGGCACAATCGGTCCGGGACCCAGACGGGCGAGCAGGGCGGTAGTGCGGTCCCTGAGCGCAGCCGTGTCATCCCGGAGCGCGCTACAGCCGGGACATTCGGCGAGGTGGCTCTCGATCTCCACGCACTGAGAACGGCTCAGCGCCTGGTCGAGATAGGCATGCAATTCTTCGTCAGGAATGTGCCGCACGGCTCTGCTGCTCCATTCGATCATATGCGTCGACCAACCGCTTCCGGGCCCGGGCCAACGTCGTGCCCACGGCTCCCAGAGCAAGGCCAGTTTGCTGGGCGATTTCGGGATAACTCATACCTGCGTCCCATAGCAGCAGCACCTCCCGGTCCCGCTTGGTGAAGCTCCCAACGCCGCTTCCACCTTCGAGCGCCGTTCGTCCTGCTCGACCGTCTCTTCCGCCGAGGGCTGAATCGACGGGAGGGTTACCGGGTCGTCCTTCAACAGCGTCAGGTGCCGCTTGCGCCTCACCGCGGCGCGAGCTTCATCCCGCGCCAGGTTTGCCGCCACCGCAAACAGCCAGGCCCGCGGCTTCTCCGGCCGGTGGGCCATGAGCCGCATGAAGACCTCCTGGGCCAGATCCTGTGCTCTATCCGCGTCCCAGACCCGTCGGTACAGAAAGCGTACGACGGTGGGATAGGTAGTGCGGTAGAGTTCCTCCAGTTCATCCGCCATCGGCTTTGTCTCCGGAAGTCCCGCGGCTCCATCAATGACGCGGAACTCCGCTTGACCACACACTTGACTGTTTCTGCTGCTACAACTTTTTCTTTCTTTTTCCGGCCCGAGGAGGCCCCGAAAACACATCCCGGATGCAGCCCCTTTCCCTTGGGGGCCAGTCGCTGCACAGGTCCGGCTTGGCCGGACGGCCATCCTCCCTGGTGCGGCCGTGGAGCGAGCAATTCCGGGTGCCGGCCTCGAGATACCCGCAGGCCGAGATGATTTCGGCCTCCAGAGAGTGATCCCCCTCCCTGGTGACCTTACAAAGATAGGGGAGCGACGAGAACGAACGAGGGCCTCCAGCTCCACCTCGTCCCGCTCGCACATGATCTCGACCTGGAGATCCCGGCAGCAGGCAGCCCCTATCCGGTTGTCCGCGGTGCGGCACTGGCGCCGTGGCGCACGGGTTGTCTCCCTGCAGCACTGGAAGGCTTCGTCGGACATTTGGCAGGACCTTTCTGACCGGCTTGTGGTCGCTGGATCACTTGAAACCGGTCCGGACCCAGCTGTCGTGGCTGCGGAGCGCCAGCGTCGCCGGGGGCGCGAATCCCTCGAAGCCGTGGATCCGCAGCGTGCCTCGCCGGTCATTCCGTCCTTCAGGTGCTTGCATGTGACGTGGAGCACTGCCGGGACGAGCAAATCCTGCCCCTTTATGCGAAGGTCGCCGAAGGTGACCTGCGCTGTATGCCCCAGCAGCCAGGTTGATTCATGATCCAGCGAGTCGGGGCCTTCTTCGAGGCTTCCTATCTTGAGGAGCACAGGGAGCTCACGGCACTGTTTTCCCAGGCCGGAACACGAGGGCACGGCCCTCCCATTTTCAGACCGGCGCGCTATCTTTGTGCCCGAATTCACAAGCCCGCTCTCAAACACTCTGATGGAGGATGGTCGCAATGCGTGTGACTTCTCTCGCGGCGGGGCTGCTGCTCGCTGTTGCCGCGTGCGGTGGTGAAAAGAAGGCCCCGGAGCAGACCGCCGCGGCTGACACGGGTGCCGCTGTTGCCACCCCGTCGGCCCAGCAGGCGATGACCGGCTCCGGCACCACGGTTGACGTGAACATGGATTTCGACGGCAAGGTCGGCAAGTTCGATCCCGCGAGTGTCACCATCAAGTCCGGCGACGTCGTGCGCTTTCATAATCACACCGGCGGCCCGCACAACGTCGCCTTCGATAAGGATAGCATCCCGGCCGGCGCGGGGCCGGTTCTCGATAAGGCGATGAAGGACGTGATCGCTCCGCTGACCGGTCCGATGCTGGTCCAGCCCGACCAGACCTACGAGATCTCCTTCGCGGGCGCTCCGGCGGGAGTGTACCACGTCCATTGCACTCCTCACCTCGCCTTCAACATGCGGGGCACGATCACCGTTCAGTAGGGTGTGACGAGGAGTCAGGACTGAGGACTGAGGTTTTGAGAATCGAGGACCGAGTGTGAGGCGCGACGCCTCGCCTCGGTCCTCGATTCGTTCCCTCCCTGCCGCGTTCCGCCCACCAGCCTGAGCCGATCACCAGCAGCGCAACCGCTCCTCCGGCCAAGGCATCCACTCCGTAGTGCATCTGGCAGTAGACCACTCCGATACAAAGAAGGATCGACGGCACCGTCAGTACCCATCCGATCCATCGGACCCCGAGAAATCCGGCGGCCGTAGCCACGAGTGCGGCTGCCACGTGAGACGACGGGAATGCCGCGCCGTAGGAACTCCCCGGGCAAGTGTCGCATAGACTAGCCTGGCCATTGGATTGTCCAGTGATCACGGGGTCGGGTCGCGGAAAATCGTAGTACGGTCCGGCTACCGGAACGGCAAGGAACAGGAGATAGCAGCCGAGGAAGGTCCCCGTGAGCCAACAGGACCGAGCGGCGGCAGGCTTCGATCCGGCCCGTGAACAGAAAGTACAGCACGGGTAACGCGACGATCGGGTAGTAGGCGAAAGTAGGATGCATGGAATAAGGCCGAGAGAAACGGACTGGGGTGGGCCTGCCACCACTCCCGCGAGATCTGGCCGCCGAACAACACCTGGTCGGCATGCATGGCCCACTGATCGTGGGTCGGGATAGCTCCGAAATTGTTGAGGAGATCCAGCGCACCATAGGTGGAGGTGAGCAGGACCAAGGGAAAGATCTCGCGGAGCCCCTTTCCGATCGCTCCCAGTTCCGCACGCACGAACAGCACGATAAGCAGGAGGTAGAGCGCATTGGCCAGGAGCACCCACGCACACGCCGGCTGATTCTCGAGTCGGATCAAGGCCAGGACGCTGGTGATCACGAGATAACCGCCGACCAGGTACTCGACCGGACGGACGCGATGCCCTCGCTTCTGCCTGCATCAAAGCCATCCCGCGTCCCGGTACCACTGCGCCGCGCCCGCGAGCCCGATTGCCAGATTCTGGGCCGGTCTCCACGCCGGTATCGCGCATCAGAGCGGTTGGATCTCCGGTCCAGGCCGGCTGGTAGAACTCGTGCGCCTTGTCCGGGTGTCAGAATCGTGGGCTTGCGAGTAGCCCAGGCCCAGGCGCCCGGTCGCGCCAAGGGCAACGACGGCGAGCCAGTTGGGCAGCTTGATCACCCGCACTTCGCGATGCATCGCCGCGGCAACGGCATGGGCGAATTGCTCACTGGTAAAAACCTCAGGGTGACAGGCGTAGTAGGTCTTACCCACCGTCGCGGCGCTGGTGGCGGCGAGGATCAAGCGCCTGCGCCAGATCGGGGCCGGTCACCGCCGAAAGCTCCTGCCGCCCATCTCCGAACACCGGGGTCAGTCCACTGCGAACCAGCTTGAAGACCTTGAACACCTCTGTGTCGCGCGGACCATAGACCATCGGCGGACGGATGATGGTCCATGGAAGTGCCGAAACCCGAACGACAGCCTCGCCGGCCAGCTTGCTTCGGCCATACGCGGTCACCGGACGGGGAGGTTCGTCTCCCCGAAGCGGCCGCCCCCGCCCGAAGCGCCGCCCGCCGCCATGCTGGAGACGAGGACGAATCTCGGCGGCTCACCGCCGCGATGAGAGGGCTCCGCCGAAAGAGATGAATGTACGGCAGCGAGGAGATTGTGGGTCCCGTCTCGATTGGCGCGAAGGAAGTCCGCCTCGTTGCGCGCGGCGGTCAGCGCCGGCGACGTGGTAGATCACGTCCTGGTCCCGTACCGCGTTGGCCAGGGCGGGCGCGTCGTACAGATCGCCGGGGACCTGCCGAATCCCGAGTTGTGTGAGGAGTTTGGCTTTGCCGGGGGAGCGGACCAGCGCGGTGACTTCATCCCCATTCCCAACCAGGGCTTCGACGAGGTGACTCCCGACGAACCCCGTCGCCCCGGTCACCAGCGCCTTCATACCGGTCGATCGTACATGCGGTAGGTCTTATAGACGGTGAATTCCATCTTCTCGAGACCGGCGTTCATGGCCGGGTTGTCCTCGAGGATCCACCCTGCCTCACCCCAATAGATCTCGCGTTCCCTCGACTTGGTCCAGATCCAGTGATACAGCATCGCATCCACGCCCTTGCCTCTCCATTCCGGCACGATGCCCAGCAGCAGGATGCGGAGCCGGCGGAGCCGGTTGAAGCGAAGGGTCAGGAGGAGGTCCGCCAGGGAGAGCCGGCGTGAGCCGGCCGGATCGATGTCGCCGAAAGATCGCATTGAGATCGGGCAGGCAGAGGCCGAAGCCGATGATCTTGCCCGTTGTGTTCGGCGAAGGGAATCAGTTCCGGTATGGCAATCGGCTTGAATTGGTCGGCCAGGTGATCCAGCTCTTTGTCGGTCATGGGGACGAAGCCCCAATTCTTCTCCCAGGCCTGGTTGTAGAGAACCTTGATCTTCTCTACTTCATTCTTGAAATCGGCCATGTTGAATGGCCGGAGGGTCACGCCCTGGCGTTGCCGGATCAGCTCGGTGGCTCGCGCCAGCCGCTCGGGGACCGGGATATACGACGCCTCGTATCCGCCGCGGTACACCAGCAGGTCCTTGGCCTTCTTGAATCCTTCGGCCTCGATTACCCGCTGGTACCAGGGAGGATTGTGCGGCATCATCAGCGTGGGCGGAGTGTCGTAGCCGTCCACCAGGAGGCCGCATTCGTCATTCACCGAAAACGATGCCGGCCCACGCAGGGTATCGAAGCCTCGGGCCCGGACCCATTCGGTAGCGGCGGCGAAGAGAGCATGGACCGCTCCCTCATCGTATTCGCACTCGAAGAAGCCGAAGAAACCGACTTTGTCCTGATGGGTCTCGTTGTGCAGCCGGTTGGCGATGGCGGCGATCCGGCCCACCACCCTCCCACTGCGCTCCGCCAGGAAATACTCGGCCTCGGCGTGCTCGAAGAAGGGATTCTTCTTGCGGTCAAGCAGTTTCCGCACGTCCATACGCAACGGCGGGACCCAGTGCGGGTCCCGCGCGTAGAGTTCGTAGGGTAGTGCGATGAAGCGATCCAGATCGGCCCGGCCCTGAACGGGCCGGACCTGACACGTCTGCGGTCAGATGACCCCCAGCTCGCGTCCGATCGAGGCGAACTGCTCCAGGCAGAAGTCGATCTGGTCAAACGAGTGGGTCGCCATCAGGCTGGTGCGAAGGCGGCACTGCGAGGGCGGCACCGCGGGCGGCGCCACGGGGTTGGTGAACACCCCGGCGTCGAACAGCTTGCGCCAGAAGATGAAGGTCTTCTCCAGCGGGCCGATCAGCACCGGGACGATCGGAGTCTCGGTTTCGCCGATGTCGTACCCCAGCTGCCGGAAGCCGTCCTGGAGCCGGCGGGTGTTGGCCCAGAGGTTCTCGCGCCGCTCCGGTTCGCTCTTGATCACTTCGAGCGCCGCGAGCACTCCGGCCGTGTTGGCCGGCGGCAGGGAAGCCGTGAAGATGAGCGGGCGGCTGTGATGCTTGAGATAGTGAATCACGCTCTCGGCGCCGGCAACGAAGCCGCCGATCGAAGCCAGAGACTTGGAGAAGGTCCCCGCGATGATATCAACGTCGTCGGTCATTCCGAAATGGGCCGCCGTGCCGTCGCCGTTGGGGCCCAGCACGCCGATCGAATGGGCGTCATCCAAGGCCAGCGCGATACCGTACTTCTTCGCGATGCGAACCAGCTCCGGGACGTTGGCGATGTCGCCTTCCATGGAATACACGCCGTCCACGATGATCATGGCGCCGCGGCCGTTCCTGGTGCGCTCGATCATCCGTTCCAGCGCGGGGAGATCTCCATGAGTGAAGCGCAGGGTATCGCCGTAGGACATCTTGGCCCCGTCGACAATCGAGGCGTGGTCCAGCTTGTCCAGGTACACCACCTCACCCCGGCCGATCAGACCGGAAATGAGGCCGAGGTTGGCCGAGTACCCGGTGGAGAAGACGAGGCAGTCTTCCTTGCCGAGGAAGTCGGCCAGGGCGCGCTCGAGCTGGCCGTGCAGGTCGAGGGTGCCATTGAGAAACCGGCTGCCGGTGCAGCCCGATCCGTAGCGATGCAGGGCCCGGGAGGCGGCTTCGAGAACCTTGGGGTGATGAGTCAGGCCGAGGTAGTTGTTCGACCCCAGCATGATGCGCTTCTGGCCTTCAATGACGACCGAGGTATCCTCGGAATCGGAAATCGGCTTGAAATAGGGATAGAGCCCGGCAGCTCTGAATTTCTCGGGCCTTGGTGAACTGACGGCACTTTTCAAACAGAGCGACGGTCTGCAGAGTCTGAATATCCACGGTGCCTCGATTCAATCGCGCTGGCCGATGAGGGATCGTCACTAACCCGTTACATTCTAACGGGTTGGACAACTCGACACAAGCTGGGGAATGGGGTTAGGCATTAACCCGTACCCCGCCGCGTCGTTACGGTCCCGCCCGGGCGTGGTTTTGCCGCTAACTTGAGCCTGAACTCAGCCCAAGCCGGTTTCTCTGGTGTCCAACCGCTATCGATACTTCTCGACCGTCCTTGGCCCTGGTCGGATGCCTCTGCCAGGTCAGGTCGCGGCGGTGCGGGCGCAGGAAGCATACCCGCGCTCCCGGATCGGGCGATTCGAGGTAGACGGGCTCGATTTCCGTCCTGAAGGGCCTGGCGCAAGGGTTCGGAGCGGGTGCGATCCAACCGGGTTGGGCCTGCTCGGCCTGCGCGCTCTGTCGGTTCTGAACGGTCGTGGCGCGATGACGCGTGTCGCAGGGTACCTATTTCGTTCCGTCGTCCCGATCACCTTCAACAACACAGCTCCGCCATTCCCCGCCGCCCAGTACCAGAACGTCCTGTTCAGCCCGTCGCCCAGCGCCGAGCCGTACAGCGTCCGCAGTTACTACCAGGAGATGTCCCGCGGATCGGTCACCATCAGCGGAGTGGTGCTGGATTGGGTCGTGGCCGACAGCGCCGATGTGTATTACGAAGACGGTTGCAACGGCGTCGGGGTGAAGGTCTCATGTCCGCACGGCGGGCGCCCCTTCGTGAACCTGCTCCTCGAGGCGCTCAAGGCCAACGATACGGGCGCGCTGGATTGGGGCCAGTTCGACAACGACGGACCGGATGGTCTGCCGAACTCGGGGGATGACGACGGCGTGGTGGACTTCGTCACCTTCCTGCAGCCCAAAGTGGACGGAGCCTGTGGCGCTCCGGGCATCTGGGCTCACCGCTACTTCATGAGCGCCTGGAACGGCTCGCCATACACAACGAAAAGCCCGCGGCGTGGTGCGGGAGGAGCGATCCTTCCCGGGCAGTTCATCAAGGTAGATGACTATCACCATGCAGAGCGCGGTTGGCGGGGCCACCGCGTGCAACGGATCCGCCATCATGCCGGTGGGAACGGTGGCCCACGAAACCGGGCATGCCTTCGGACTTCCCGATCTCTACGACACCGACCTGCGCAGCCCGTCGGTAACCCAGGGAATCGGCGAATGGGGAATCATGGGGAGCGGTAACTACACCCAGCCCTACAGCCCCTCCCGCTTCGAGGCGTGGTCTCTCGCCGAGCTTGGCTGGGTGGCGATTGATACGCTGGGAACCTCGCGCTCGGTTCGGCTGAGTCCGGTCTCCACGAGCGATACGGTCCTCTACATCGGGGTTCCCAACACCGACGAATACTTCCTCGCTGGAAAACCGGCAGGCGATCGGCGAGTGACAGCGCGCAAATCAATGATGCGTGCGTGTTCGGTACCCGTTCCTGCGCCAAAGGGCCGGGTCTCCCTGGTGTGGCACATCGATCAGGGATCGTTGATGCCCGTGGATTCAGGCTGGGGAACCGGGTCAACACCGGACCGATCCAGGGTGTCGCCCTGGTGCAGGCGGATGGCCTCAACCAGCTGCGTGAGCCTGGCGGAAAGAACCGGGGAGATCCCGGAGACCCGTTTCCCGGGTCGACGAATAATCGCACGCTCGGTGATCTGACGCTTCCCGGCGTCGGTAGACAACCAGAGTGCTACCGCCGGGTTCATGCTGGACTCGGTCTATCAGGACGTAGACGGTTCCGTGGCCTTCCGCTATATCAGGACGACCGCCGGGTCTGGTGAACGTGAGTCTCCCGCAGGCCATTGATGAGATTCTGGGGAAGGGAAGCCTCGGTTCGCTGCAACTGGCCTACCTCGACTCCCTGGGGAACAAGAATGGCGGGTACGACGTGGGAGATTTCCTCGCGTATCTCTCGGCCAACTCAACGGCTTTGTCGCCTGAGGTGCTGCGGGCCGTGCTTGCGGCAGATCGTCGGAGGACTCGATGAGGCAGGGCATGGCTGCGCTGGCGCTCGGTCGTGGCAATTCTCGCCTGCCATGATGATGACAAGACGGTAGCGCCCACCGGCCCAGGAGTCCTCGACGTCGTACTGACCACTCCCAACGCTGATGACGGAGCAGTACTGCTCACTGTTGATGGCGCCATCGATTCGGTTCAGGGCGCTCCGTACGTCATCTTCTCCACCGCTTCGGGGACGGGGGCACGAATCGTGGTGACGGGTGATGTCGTCGGTGGAGTCATCGCCCGGCTATACGTGCCTGATGTGGGAACCGCGGATCAGTATCTCGCCCACCTGGACGAGGTGGCGCAGCGGGGCACCTTCGCGCTCCGGCCTCCGACCTCCTATCAACTGGAACTGAGAGTCGAGCGGTAAGATCTCATCGAGTGGCTTCCCCACCCTCTTGACATATCAAGAAATATTGATATGTTGGTAACCATGACGACCCTCTTGCCGACTCCGCTTGTCCGCCTGAGCGAGACGTGTCATGCGCTCTCCGATCCCACACGGTTGCAGATTCTTGCCATGCTGCGCTACGGAGAGCGGTGCGTCTGCGACCTGACTGATGCACTCGAGTCGGGACAGTCACGGCTTTCGTTTCACCTCAAGACCTTGAAAGACGCCGGCCTGGTGCAGGACCGCCGGGAAGGACGCTGGGCGTATTACAGTCTGATTCCTGGCGCCTTGGAAGACTTGCAGGAGCAACTGGGGGATCTGGGAAAGACCTGTTGTCACGGCGCGTCGCGCGCTGCTGCGGCTAAATCTTTTTCACCTATTCATCAACCTTTCTTGATGTAGAATGGAGGCGATTGTGTCGGACCTGTTGCAGGTGGTGCAGGAGAAGTACGGGCAGGCGGCGCGTCGGGCCCAGGAGGGGTCTACTAGCAGTTGCTGTGGTGCCGCAGTGTCGTGCGGAACCGGGAGTGATCCCATCACCCGGGACCTCTATGATCAGGGCGAGACCGAAGGACTCCCCCGGCGGCGTTGTTGGGGTCACTGGGATGTGGGAACCCGACGGCGCTGGCGGAGCTTCACGAGGGCGAAACGGTACTGGACCTGGGCTCCGGCGGCGGGATCGACGTCCTGCTGTCCGCCCGGAGAGTGGGTCCGACCGGGAAGGCGTATGGGCTCGACATGACCGACGACATGCTGGCGCTGGCCCGGGAGAATCAACGCAAGGCTGGGCTGCCGAACGTGGAGTTTCTCAAGGGTCAGATCGAGGCGATTCCGCTGCCCGATGCGTCGGTAGACGTGATCATTTCCAACTGTGTGATCAATCTCTCGGGAGACAAGGATCGCGTGCTGGCCGAAGCGTTCCGGGTGCTCAAGCCGGGCGGCCGCTTCGCGGTGTCGGACGTGGTCGTGCGTGGTTCAGTGCCCAGCGAAATCCGGCACAGCATGGAGCTGTGGATTGGCTGCGTAGCCGGGGCGCTGGAGGACCGGGAATACGTTCAAAAGCTCACCGCAGCCGGTTTCGTCGACGCCGAGGTCGAGGCGACCCGGATCTACAAGGCCGAGGATGCCCGGGCTTTCTCGCGGGTGCGGGCCTCGATGCCGACCAGATCGCGCCACAGATCGAGGGTCGGTTCATGGGGGCGTTCATCCGGGCGACCAAACCCGCTGCTATCGAGACCGCCTGCTGCGGCAGCGAATGCTGTGGGGGCCACGCGTGATCGTCAGGACCCTGGGACGGGAGGACGCGGCGGCCATTCGGGCCCTGCTCGAGGCAAGTGGGCTCCCAACCGGGGACATCGAGCAGCGCGCCATCCGCTTCCTGGGCAGCCGTGACGACCGCGGTCTTGCAGCCGTGGTCGGGTTGGAGCTGTTCGGGAAGGTGGGCTTGCTCAGGTCGCTCGCCGTTCGGCCCGACCTCCGCGGTACCGGACTGGGAGGGACGCTGGTCGGTGCCGTCGAAGAGCTGGCGGCGCAGCAACGCATCGTCGAGCTGTTTCTCCTTACCACGACAGCGGAACCCTTCTTCGCCAAGCGGGGATATTCCCGGCACGATCGAGGCTCGGCGCCGGCGCCGATACGCGACACCCCGGAATTCTCCGACCTCTGCCCATCGACGGCCGCATTCATGGTCAAACTCATCACGGCCCAGCCGCATTGATCCGGAGTTCCACAATGTCTATCCCGTCCAACCACCCGTTTCGAGTGCTTTTCGTCTGCACCGGGAACAGTGCCCGGAGCCAGATCGCCCAGACTCTGCTGAATCGGAAGGGCGGGGACGATTCATTGCAGACAGCGCCGGTTCTCAACCCGCTGAACGCGTAAATCCCATGGCGATCTCCACTATGGAACACCATGGGTACTTCTGGACCGGGCATCCACCGCAGGGACTGGACGCTGTAATGGGGCAGCCATGGGACTTTGTGATCACCGTCTGCGATCGTGCGAAGGAGTCGTGCCCCATCTTCCCTGGACAGCCGGTCCTGGCCCACTGGGGCATGCCGGACCCCGCCGAAGCGACGGGGACGGAAACGGAGCGGCAACGGGCCTTCGACGACACGCTGCTCCTGATTAGCCGTCGGCTCGATCTCTTCTGGCTCTTCCGATGGAGAAATTGGAGAAGCTTGCCCTGCAGCAGCAGGTCAACGAAATCGGTGGCGTCGGAGCCCCACCAGTGACGAGCTGACCGGCTGAATGACAGAGACTGCGGCGGACTCGGGCCGCTGGCGCCGGGCGCTCGCCGAAGGCATCGGCACCTTCTTCCTGGTCCTGATCGGCCCCGGGGCGGTCATGGTAGACGCATACACCCATGGCGCCCTCGGCCCAACAGGCATAGCCCTCGCGTTCGCTCGTCGTGGTGGCGCTTGTGTACGCGCTGGGACATCTCTCGGGTGCGCACATCAACCCGGCGGTCACGGTTGCCTTTCTGGTCGGTCGGTCGATTCTCGGGTCGGGACGTGCCTCCATACCTTGATCGCCCAGTGTCTGGGAGCAATCCCGGCGTCGATCGTGATGCGATTCGTCCTCGGCCCGATCGGGAATTCAGGCGCGACCCTCCCGCACGTCGGTCTCGCGCGTTCCTTCCTGATCGAGTGGCTCTTCTCGTTCGTGTTGATGCTGGTGATCATGGCTGTCGCCACCGACAGTCGGGTAGCTACCGGTTCCGCCGGGGTGGCCGTCGGATTCACCGTCGGGTTCTGTGCGTTACTCGGTCCCCTCACCGGTGCAAGCATGAATCCAGCGCGGTCATTGGGCCCCGCGGTTGTGGGTGACATCTGGAGCGGTCACTGGATCTATTGGCTCGCTCCCATAACCGGGATGATGGCGGCGGGGAGGACCTACCAATTACCTCCGGCCGGCAGCGGATCGCGAAGCGATTAGGTTGGGCTCGTTGCCGATTGAAGAAGATGGAACTGCCCGCTCGGAGCCCATCGACGTAAGGGAAATCCTTACAGGCAGTCGCCCTGGCTCGCTTGACGCTGCCGCTCCCCTTCCGCACTTTGCATTCAGATTGTTCCTGCCTTCATGGAGAAGCTGATGTCTGATAGGGATCCGGTAGGCCGCCGCTCGTTCTTGGGCTTCCTCGGTCTTGCGGGGTTGTCGCTGGCCGGGGGCAGCCGGGGCGGCGTCTCAAAACTCCTGCCTTTCCTCAAAGGCCCCGACGATCCCGAAGCACCCAACGAAATCGTTCAGAAGATCATGAGCGAGCGGTTCGGGAGCCGGGAGATCAAGCGGGGCCACGTCACCCTCGACATGCCGCCGCTCGCGGAGGACGGCCGCGTCGTGCCGGTCGCCATCGAGTCCGATCTGCCGATGACACCGGATTCCTACGTGAAGGCGGTCTACCTCATCGTGGACCACAATCCGGATCCGCTGGTCACGGTATTTCACCTGACGCCGGCGTTCGAGCGGGTGAAGATCGAGACCCGGATCAAGATGAAGCGGACCTGCTGGATCCGCGCCATCGTGGAGACCAACAACGACGAGCTCTGGGCCGACTACATGAAGGTCGAGACCACGCTCAACGGGTGCGGATGATGGCCGAGACCGGCAAGGCGAAGATCGTGATCCCGGAGCGGATCCAGCAGGGCGACGCGATCCGGGTCCAGACCATCGTGCAGCATCCGATGGACACCGGGTTTTTCCGCGATGCCAATGCGGACCTGATCCCGCCCTGGTTCATCAACGATGTGCGGGTGCTGTATGGAGACACGGAGATCGCGCGCTTCGAGTGGACCTCGGGCATCAGCAAGGATCCCGTGGTCACCTTCATGCTGCGGGCCGATCGCGAGGCTCCTCTCACCTTCGTCTGGCGGGACAACAAGGGCAGGGAATACCGGTCGGCGATAGACATCAAGTTCGGGACGTGAGAACGAGGGCGGTCAAGGCGGACGGGGCGGACAGGGCGGTCACTCGGTTCTTCTTGCTGTCCGCCTTGTCCGCCTTGTCCGCCCTGACGCCTCGCCCGTCCCGCTCAGGTTCCCGCCCGTCATTCCGCATTCTCTCCCACCACTGAAGAGACGCTTTACCCGCTGCGCAAACTGGGCGACGGCGTCTACGCCGTGCTGGGAGACACAGGCAAGGGTGCCGAGGGACGCCCCAACGCCGGATTCGTGGTAACGAAAGAAGGCGTGGTCGCAGTCGGTGGAGTGGCGAGTCCGGCGCAGGCGCGGGCGGTGATCCGCACGATTCGGACGGTAAGCACCAAGCCGGTCCGTTACCTGATTCTCTATGCTCACCACCCCGACATGATGTTCGGAGCGATCGAGTTCAAGCGTGTCGGCGCCAAAATCATCGCGCATCCGGACACCCGGGTGCTCGCAGGGGAGGCGGGACCGGACGCGATGGTGGCGGACTGGGATGGGGTGGTAGGACTCCAGGAGCTTTTAGGCTTCGAGTATGCCAATACTCCTGACCGCCCGGTCACGGGAACCGATACCCTGGTCCTGGGTGGCAAAACAATCGTTGCCATTCATCCTGGGGCGGCGCACTCCGCCGGCGATCTCATGGTGTGGCTTCCCCGGGAACGGGCGCTCTTCGCCGGGGATATCCTGCTCCCCGACGGGGTAACCATGGTGGTCGATGGAAACTCCTCGGTGCTGCTCAGGACGCTGGACCAGATTGACTCGATGCGCCCCAAGGTCATCGTGCCGGGCCACGACGCGATTCCTGATGACCCCGCCACGATGGTGCGGCGGACCCGGGAATATTTCGCTCAGCTTCGCGAAGCGATGGGAGCAGCAGTAGAGAAGGGAACTTCGATGAGACAGGCGCTGGCCTCGTTGCCTCCGCCCGACGATAGGAGACCGGTGTCGCTCCATTCCCGTGAGCGCCGGAACGCCGTGAGGGTCTACCTCGAGATGGAGCGAGCGAAGATGGGACTGGAAGACGCTCAGGAGGGGAGCCAGTGAACCTGCTGTCGATTGTCACCTGGACTGCCTTGGCAGCGGCACCTCAGCCCGCGCTGATCAGTACCGATTCCCTGGCGCGGATGCTGGAGAGCGAGTCGGTAACCGTGCTCGACGTCCGTCAGCCGTGGACCGCCTATCTGCAGAACCACCTGCCGGGATCGGTGTGGCTCAACGTCGAGACCTTGAGGTCAACCAGCGGCGGGCTGCCCTTCCAGCTGTTGCCGCGCCGAGATGTATGCCGCGCTGTTCAGCCGAGCGGGTGTGCGCGCTGATCGTCCCGTCGTGGTGTACAGTGCCGGGGACCAGTTCGACATCGATGCGACGTTCGTGGTGTGGATCCTGGCGGGCTTCCAGCACCCGCGGATTTACCTCCTGGACGGCGGCTACGCCAAGTGGCAGCTCGAAGGGAAGAAGCTCACTCAGGAGTATCCCCACGCGGAAGTCACCGGCAAGGCACTGGATCCGCATCATTTCAAGATGCCGACCGCCGTGCTGAGCGACGTGCAGCAATCATTGGGGAAATCCGGCGTGCGCCTGGTGGATGCTCGACCGGCTGACCAGTACGGCGGGAGCGCGGGTGCGCAGCGGCGGCGAGGCCACATTCCCGGGGCGATCAATCACCCGTGGAAAGACGATCTCGAACAGCGCGACCTGTCGCTGGTGTGGAAGTCGGTTGACTCGATGCGGGCGGATTACGCGGCGCGGGGCATCACCCCAGATCAGGACCTCATCCTCTATTGCAACTCGAGCACCGAAGCCAGCCACGTCTTTTTCGCCCTCAAGTACCTGCTGGGGTACCCGAAGGTGCGGATCTACACGGGAGCGTGGTCGGAGTGGGCGGAGCGGATGGAACTTCCAATCGAATGAACCGGCGGCCCTCCGCAGTCCGGGCAGGCGAAACCGCCACCTGCCCGGACCGGGAAGGCAAACCTAGACGGGGCGACGCCCCTGCAAGATGCGAATCAGGAAAATGATGATCGCGGCGACGAGCAGGATGTGGATGAAGCCGCCCACCGTGTAGCTGCTCACCAGCCCGAGTACCCACAGAACAAGCAAGATGATGGCGATGGTCTCCAGCATTGCCCTTCTCCTTTCAGGTTGGTTCCACTCCTGACCTTCAGCCCCCGGCCTTCCGGCCCGCCATCCCGACGCCCACAAGGGCGACCCTCCCACCAGGGCTACGATACCGACCCACTTGGGAACCGGCCGGTGGTCGGTGGCTTTCACCTCGACATCTCCGACGTCCACGATCTTCTTCGTGTCCTTGTACTGCATCCCTGTCACCAGCACAAAGACGCCGACGACAAGCAACAGCACGCCTATTACCGCAGAGATACGCATGAACCCCTCCCTGGGGCGTTTCCGCTCACTCGATAAAAAGCAGACGGCGCTTGGGAGACTTGAGTCTGCCAATGCGCCGTCTGCTTGTGAGGCATTCCTCACCCGCCGCGGCGGCCCCCGAAGGAGCCTATGAAATTCCACGGAGCCGCGTTTGCCCCGCGACACGCACAGTACCTTGGGCAACGGGGGCCGTCAAGAGCCCGAAGTTCCCTGGCCCGCGTAAGCTGGATCACGTCGCTGAATGCGGTTGCCAATTCCGGGCGGCGACGTAGAGTAAGGAGGGGCCGTGCGCCACCCGCCTTCGGCTCCAGCAGGAGGCTGCCGATGACCACCATCCGGAATTCGCTGGTACGCCGGTCGAGACCGATGGCGTCGGACATTGACGTGTTCGGTCTCACCGATCAGGGGAAGGTCCGGAAGGAGAACCAGGACCAGTTCCTCATCGCGAGTCTCCACAAAACCATGCAGATCCAGTCAACCAGCCTCCCGCCGGAGCGGTTGCCTGAGCTGATGAGCGAGTCACGCGGCTTCGTATTTCTGGTCGCAGACGGGGTCGGAGGCATGCCGGGAGGGCAGCACGCGAGTGGCACCGCATTGTCCGCCATCGCGCACTACGTCACCCACACGATGCGGCTCTACTACCATCACGATCCGGATGAGGAGTCGAAGTTCCTGGCGGATCTGCAGGAGTCAGTGCTGCACAGTCACTCGCTGCTTCGCGCGGAGGGAGAAGCGGACCCGTTGCGGGAAGGGATGGCGACGACGCTCACGCTGGTCGCGGTGCTCTGGCCCCGCGCCTACGTGGTCCATGTAGGAGACAGCCGGCTCTACATCCTGCGTCAGGGCCGGCTCGATCAGATCACCAAGGACCAGACAATGGCGCAGGCGCTGGTGGATGCCGGCGTGCTCGATTCGGCGAACCTCGACCGGTCTCCGTTCAAGAGCATCCTGTCGAGCGCGGTCGGTGGGAGTCAGGCCACCCCCATGACCACGGTGACCGACGTGCGCTGGGACGACGTCATGCTGCTCTGCACCGACGGGTTGACCAAGCACGTGACGGAAGGAGGAAATCCAGCAGCACCTGACCGACATCCACTCCTCAGAGCTGATCTGCCGCAAGCTGGTGGACCTGGCGCTGGAACGGGGCGGGAGCGACAACGTCACCGTCGTGGCGGGCCGGCTGAAACGCAACGCAGGGCTCGAATAGAAAGCGGCGGGCCAGCCCGAAGGCCGGCCCGCCGCAAGTCCTCAGTTGTACCTCCGTAGCTAGTCCGCCTTCAACGACTGCATGGTCCGTCCCACCCCGCCGTCCACCTCTTCCTGGGTGGGCGGATGGTCTGGAGCCTCGCCACTCAGCTCCCCGCGCCACACGAGGCGGTTGTCTTTCGCAGTTATCAGGTCAACCACGAATTTCGCATCCCTGACGGTCACCGGCGTGGTCGTGGTGGTGGCATATCCGCCGCCCCAACCCCAGCCGTAGCCATAGCCCCAACCGCCGGTCATACCGGTCGTGGTGCTGACGTATTCAGTGGACTGTTTCACGCCAACGAAATAGCGAACCAGGAAGTCTGCGCTAGCCTCGTCGTCCACCACCTGGAAACCCTTGGCCTGCAACTCCTTCATGATCGCGGTATGGATGCGCTGATGGACGATGTCGTTCCGGACCGCGGGATCGACCCCGGTGGCATCGGTTCCACCCACGAAAGTGACCTTGGCCGCCTTCGGGATGGGGATCGTCGAGTCCCGGTCCGAAGTAACGGACGTACTGGCGCACGCGGCGTAGGCGAGCACTCCGCCGGTCAGCAAGAGACTCGGCAGCAGGCGCGCACGAACGTTTGGCATCTGGACCTCGTGGTTGGTGATGTGCGGGGGCTGGCCCTTCCACAATCTATATGACTTGGCGCTGAGTGCATTGGCCTAAAGGGCAAGGGTGGGGTGTGTCGCCGCCCGAAACATCTATGGCAGATCCTAGGCACTGCAGCCCTGGCGTCGCGTGTCGCGAAGCCGGCCCGCCTACTACCCTGTGTCGGTTTGTGCAGGGTCCACCATTCCCGCGCCAGCTCCTGGCTCCACGGATGCCGATGCCTCCAACTCTGCCAGCCTGAGAGACAGCTCTCGCGCTGACTGGGGGCGATGTGCGGGATCCTTCGCCAGACAAGCGAGCACGAGGTCATCGAGGGCGGGTGGAATGGACAGCTCGGTCCGGCCAGATGGAGGCACCGGCGACGTTTGCGCGTGTTGCAGCAGGAGTCCCATCGCATTGTCGGCGGTGAACACATACTGCCCGGTCAGGAGCCAGTAGGCGACACAACCCAGTGGCATAGATGTCGGCCCGCCCATCCACCGGCCGACCTATTGCCTGCTCGGGGGCCATGAACGCGGGAGTGCCCTTGAGGTCATTCTCCCGGGTCTGCACGGTGTTCGAGTCATCAGGGGTGTGGACGGCTCCCACAATTCCAAAATCGAGGACCTTTACGAAGTCGTACTCCTCTCCATACTGGCAGACGAAGATGTTCGCCGGCTTGATGTCCCGGTGCACCAGCCCGCATGACTGGGCCTCCGACAGCGAGTGGCAGACCTGGCGTAGCAGGTGAATGGCACGCCCGGGCGGGTGGGCCCGAAGCGCCTGAGCAGCCTGTCCACGTCGAGGCCTTCGAGCAGTTCCATGACGTAATAGAACGCTCCGTCGGCGGCGATCCCGAAATCGAAGAGGTCGACGGTGTGCGGGAGCGGAGCCTCGCGATGACCTGGGCCTCGCGTTCGAATCGTCGGACGGCCTCTTGGGTTACTTCAGGCCCCGTTTTCCCGGTCGTTGAAGGACGAATCAGCTTGATGGCCGCAGGCCGGGCCAGCATGCGATGCCGGGCTTGCCACACCTCGCCCATTCCTCCCTCGCCGAGCTTCTTCTCCAGACGGTAGCTCCCCAGCTCCCGGGCTCGCTTTACCTCAGTGCTCAGCTGGTAGACCACTCGCGCCCCGACGTAGGCCATGGCGACGACGAGGAGATACGGGAATACCGAGCCCGAAGAAGAAGCTGCAGCAGATTCACTCTGAATCTCTGCTGTGCCGAACCCTATCGCGATTCCAATCACGACCGGCACGGCGCTGACCGATCCGAGAGCCGCGAGCAGCGCACGTCGGGGAGAGGTCGGCACGACGACCGTGAACAAGACGACCCATACGGCGACCCAGGAGAGTCCGAGGAAGCCCTGGTGGGTGATCAGATCTCTCGGGGTCGCCGAACTCGGCAGCGGCGATGGCGTAGCTGCTGACGATCTCGAATGTCAGGCCGAGGGTCATCGCCGCGGACGGCGATACGCGCGGGCTCTGAATCACTGCAGGCAACGAGAACCGCTACTAGCGATTCCAATGACGCTCGGTCCCCATTGGATGAAGGTGCTGAAGAATCGATCGCGGTCGGGAGAGATGAACAGTGCCGGAAAGCACACCAGCCATGAAGAAAACGAAGGCGTAGAGGAGGGCCAGAACTCGAAGACGCCCGGCAGACTGGAGGAGCAGGTCGACCGGGAACCCTGCAGTGGTCCCCGGAGTCCGGTCATCCGGATCGGGTCTGATGAGTGTGACGTCCTCTTGCATGCCAAGCGTCCCGGCGGAGTGTCTTGCCGTTACAGCGGGTGCCGCACCAATCGTGGATGCGGCCAGGAATTCTCTATGACGAGCGCCACCAGATGAAGGCAACCGAGATGAAGACGACTGCTTCGATCACGGTAGCAGCAAGGAATGCGAGGCGACCGGGGCGCGACGGTGCGAAGAGCAATCCCAGGAAGAAGGCGGTGCCAAACAGTGGGGCGAGCAGTACTCCGGATTGGCGTCAAGGCCACCAACATGCTTGCCGGTTGCGCGCTACGGAACAGGAGGTATCCGAAGAATGCCGCGAGACCGGTCGCCGCGATGGCCAACGCGGTGATCGAGGCGATCTGCCAGAACAGGCGGACGGGCCGGAGAAAGTAGAGCGCGGCGCCCGTCGCTGGCACCGCTGTCAAACCAAAGACACCGAGGAAAAGGACCGAATCACCGAAGGCGAGCATGCCCGAGTAGCCCTGCCAGGCCGGCCCGCTGGTGGCGACCTGGTGGGCTTGAGTGGCTCCCAGCGCTACGAGCAGGGCGATGGCATATCCGGCGACAACAAGAAGAAGCTTGGCGGTGCGGGTCATCGAGTCCTCAGGTTAGCCCTCCGAAGGATCTGCCAACGGTGGCGGCACCTGAGAGCCACTATGCCGGATGACCCGCCGAGCGGGCGCCAGACGTGAATAGAAACCTCGGAAGCTGGTGTAGGACCGCTTGGTCACCGCGTCCAACGCACAGACGACAAATACCTGGTCCGGAAGTTCGGGCAGGGCAGCCCGAAGAGTGAAGATAGTACGCTCACCCGACTCGATCTGCAGATTCCCCTTCATCCCCGGGTCAGACGGGCGAATTATCCGCTCGGCGATCGGCGCGGTCTCGTCGGGGAGCAGGATGTGGCCCTGGCGCCGGCACTGAACCAACCTCAGGGAAACCGCCCGAAGGCGGAGCGGGCGCTGGCCGCGATTGGTGACGGTGTAATCCGCGGTGAAAACTACCGAGCCGTCGGGCAGTTCGTAGTGCGCGCAATCCAGCGTCGAATGCCAGCGATGCCCAAAAATGTTGAAGAGCTGGAATTTGACGATCGCGCCGATGGCGCCGAGCAGCAGCGTGACATCAACCAGAACGCCGGTAACGTGCTGAGCGGCTTCCCAGGAGGCAAGCATAGTGATTCTATCCTGCAGCAAAGGCCGCGGTTCGGCCACCCCACTGGGCCGTTCCATCCCGAGTGACAGGATGCTAAGTTCCTCCCGCGTTTCACCTTCGGGGCGGTAGCTCAGCTGGGAGAGCACCTGGTTTGCAACCAGGGGGTCACCGGTTCGATCCCGGTCCGCTCCATTCCTCTCAGGATCGCATGGCCTCGAAAGCTAAGGCCCCGTGGGTTCACCACGGGGCCTTCGAGTTTCTACAACAATCGCTTCTCAATTCTCTGAACAGCTGCGCGCTCCCTGCGCCTGCGGTGCGGTTCCGGTCGTGACCGGTCCGTCCACCGGCCAGTCGGTTCTCTCGGCCCATTCGGTCCAGGATGGGACGTACACGTGCACGTTGGGGTATCCCAGCAGGAAGTGGAGCGCGAAGTAGGCATGGCTCGCCTCCGTGCCGGTGTTGCAGTACACGATGATCCACTTGTCCGGTGTGATTCCCTGCGCGGCGTAGGCGGCACGCAACTCATCGACCGATTTCCACAGGGTCACACCATTGCTGGTGACCAGATCATCGTGCCAGAAATGGTTGATCGCTCCGGGGATGTGTCCCCGCCGAATCTGCGCGCCGGCGGTTCCCGCGAATTGATCCGCAGGCCGGACGTCCACGATCGCGACCTGCTTGCCGCCCAGCGAGTGCTGGACATGCTCTCCCTCGATCCGATCGAGCAGGAACGGATCGGTGGCGTACTTCACCGCGGCAATTTCAGGATAGAGTCGTGAGAGGGGCCGGTTCTCCGCGGCCCACTTGGCGTAGCCGCCATCCAGCACGTACACCTCCGGCTGGCGGAAGCCGGCGAGCAACCAGGCGAGGAATGTCGCATTGAAGTTCTGGGCGTCGCCAGCTGGCGTAGATCACGACCGGACGGTCGCGACGCACTCCGATCCGGCCCCACAACTCGGCGTAGCTCGCCGCGGGCAGGACGTCGCCTGGCACTCCGGCCTGGGCGGCTCTCAGCGTCTCGTAGTGGAGATAGACCGCGCCCGGAAGGTGGTTCGCAAGATACGCGTTGAGATCGCTCCGCAGATCGATCAGTGTGACGCTGTCCTTCGCGATCCGCGTCGCCAGCTCCTCGGTGGAAATCAACGCACCCTTGGTCGGGGCAACGCCGCCTTCCACCTTGAGGTCTCTTCGAGTCCAGTCCTGATAGGACCCGTCGTACAATCGCGCCTTGTAGCCGAGCAGGCGGGCGGCAAACACCACTGCGGTGGCCTGCTGGCCGATGTGACGGTAAGCCACGATCTCATCTCCCTTCGAGACACCGGCCTGGTTGAACACCCGCCGCAAGGCGGAGTCGGACAGGAACCGGCCGTCTTCATTGGTAACCGTTGTGAATGGAATGCTGCGGGCGCCGGGCAGGTGGCCCGGGCGGGTACCCGAACCGGCAGAGAGCCCGCCATAGAACTGCGGATCGCGTGCATCGATCAGCCGAAACTTCGGCTGGCCGAGCCGAGCCTGGATCCATTCGGCGTCAGCGATCAGCTCGGGATGTGCCGTGCTGAGCGAGCGGCTGCGCCGTGTGCCGGTGGAGGCATCTCGGCGGTGACCGGGTTGCCGGCCGCTTTCCATGCGGGCAAGCCTCCGTCCAGAATCGAAGTGCGATCTCCCAGTCCCAGGTAATCGAAGGTCAGCCATGCCCGCGTAGTCGGGCTCACCCAGTCCGATCCGAAGTACAGGATGATCCGCGAATCGCGACTCACGCCCAATGCGGCGAAGGTCGAATCCAGTTGGGCCACCGTCGGCAGCTCGAGGTAGAGTCCGCCTTCCTGATCGGCTGGAGAGATTCGAAGTCGAGAAACCGGGCCCCGGGGATGTGTTCCTTGTCGAATTCGCCCCGCTCGCCGATCTGCAGCAGGACAAGCTGGCGGTCGGCCAGGTGGGATTTGAGCCAGGCCGGTGAGACCAGCATCTGGTCGCGAGGGCCGCAAGCGCGACAACTGGGGTCAGGAGCACCCCGGCGAGGAGCGCGGCGACTGAACGGTTCAACATCGAGGCCTCCGGTATCAGGTTGGCTCACGATACGGAGGTGGCGGCGGGGAGTTGTGGTGGAACTGTGCGAAGCTGGTGCGGTTCCGGTCGAGTCAGGACTCGAACCGGTACCCGACCTTCCAGACGGTGAGGAAATGGCGGGGATCAGCCGGATTCTCTTCCAGCTTCCGGCGCAGCTCGGCCATGTGGGAGTCCACCGTGCGGGTCTGCACGTCGCCGGCCGAGCCCCATACCTCTCGCAACAGCTCGATTCGGCTCATCACGGCGCCTTCACGGCGCACCAGGGCAAGCATCAGCTCGTAAGCCTTGGGAGTGAGCGCGATCTGCCGCTCACCCTGGGTCACGGTGCGGGCAGCCGGGTCGATGCTGATTTCGCCGAAACGGATCCGGGCGGCGCTGTCTCCTCCGGAGAATAAGCTGCTCCGGCGGAGGATCGCGCGGACTCGCTCGAGCAGCTCCAGGAGTCCGACCGGCTTGGTTACGTACTGATCGGCGTCGAGCCGGAAGCCGCGCACCTTGTCGGCTTCCTCTCCGCGCGCGCTGACGATGATCACCGGCACCCGATGACCACTGGAGCGGAGGACTTCGAGCACCTGGAATCCACTTATTCCCGGCAGCATCAGGTCCAGAAGGATCAGGTCGGGATTCCAGTGCCGGGCGGCGTCGAGTCCGGCCGGCCCGTCGCCGGCCACCTGCACGGCATAGCCTTCGCGCTCGAGGTTATAACGGAGGCCATCGGCCAAGTCCGCGTTGTCCTCTACGAGAAGGATCCGTGCTCCCTTCATGAGTCGCCCGCGCCGGACTCGAGAGTCGGAAACAAGACGGTGAATTCCGCCCCGCCTTCGGCCGCCGACTCCACGCTGACTTCTCCACCGAGCTGGTCGGCCACGGTCCTGACGATGGCGAGTCCGATGCCGCTTCCTCCTACGGCCCGGGCCGCCGAGCTGGAGCCGCGGTAATACGGCTCCCAGATCCGATCCCGTTCTTCTTCCGGAACTCCCGGCCCCTGATCGGTCACGCTGAGTCTCGCACTGCCGTTGACCCGGGTGACACCCACGCGAACCACCTGGCCCGGTGGACCGAACTTCACCGCGTTATCGAACAGGTTCAGCAGCAACTGACGAAGGGTGGCCTGATCCGCGAGGACACCTACGCCGGTCGGGAGATCGGATTTGAAGGAGACCTGTCGCGAAGCTGCGAGTGGCGCGAAGGCGGTGACCGCCTCGGCCACTTCTCTTCCCAGATCCAGTGGCTCGAGCGGGGCCGACGACGGTACGCCCCGGTCCAGGCGGCTCACCGCGAGCACGTTCTCGACCAGATGCTCGAGGCGCGTGGTTTCCCGCGACAGATGACCGAGCAGCCATGCCTGCTCGGCCGGGGTGTCGTAGCGTTTGAGCCGCAGCGTATCGAGAAAGAGCCGAATCTGGGCCAGCGGCGTGCGCAGCTCGTGGGAGACGCCGGCGACGAAGTCGCTGCGTAGTCGTGCCAGAGCACCTCTCGGCGCAGCTGAGCCAATGCGACCGCTGCCGCGCCCACGCCGAGCACGGCGACGAGGAGCAGCAATGGGAGTGGAGTCCGTGGCAGACCTCCGGCAAGCAGTGTCGTTGCCGCGCCGGGAATCAGGGTCAGTCGGGTCACGAAGCCACCGCGATACGGTGGGAGAGGACTCTTCGGCGATGTAGGGCCAATCCCGCTCGCTGGCGGGCCATTCGGCTGAGCGATAGAGCAGGGACTCCCGAGTGATCGCGAATCTCCAGCGCCAGCAGTTGCGCGTTGGCCTGGCCCCGGGTGACGTTTCCGGGAGCAGGGACGGACCGCGGAGCACACTGTCAAAGGCGGCGACTAGACCGGCTGAGTCGAAGGTGAAGCCATAGACGATCGTGTCGCGCCACGCCGTGGGCATGACCCCGTACGCGGCGACCTGGCCCGCACCCAGTAGTGGAACCATGCCGAACGGGTTGGACTCGGCGCTGGAGCGTATGGCCTTGCCGACCAGTTGCGGGATCAGTCCCCTGAGTCGCAGAGGAAGCGGGGCACCGGCAGTGGTTATGGAATCGCCACCGAGGCGAAAGCGGAAATAGCTGGAGGGCTTTGCCGGCGGATTGCAGCGGCACTCGGCGAGATTGGTGGCGAGGTAGTCCGGGAGATTGTCGGCCTCAGGCATCATATGGCTTTGATGCGGCTGGCGGTGGCCGATCGGATTCAGGGTAAACCACATGGTCTCACCCAACTCGCTCCCCAGCCGCTCGGAATAGCTCCAGGCGGCAAACGCGGCGTAGTCCTTGAGCAGTTGCCGGGTGTTGGCGCGCGACTTCCACGCGGCCACGACCGCGATCGATGCGGTCAGAGCCACGACTCCGAGGCTCGCTCCCAGGAGGAGCAGCGAGTGGCCCGAGGCGCGACGGAACGAGCGCTTGTGCGAACCTGGAGTGGAGGACGATGCAGACACGCCTCCAGTGTCGGCTGTCGGGAGGGCCGTGGCAAGCGGGAGTTGTGGCGAAGCTGTGGAAGTAGTGTGCGAGAGCTGCGGACCTTCCCGAGAATCGAGGCTCTAGGTCTTTCACGGCCAAGCAGTTGGGTTCATGGCCCGGGATTGCCCCAGCGGGTGGGGGCGTCCATAATTCCCCGCGCGCCCGCGGGCGCCAGTGTTTGACCTCGCTTCAGGAGTTCATCATGGCTTTCACCCTGCCTCCACTTCCCTACGATTACACCGCGTTGGAGCCGCACATCGACGAGCAGACGATGCGGATTCACCACGACAAGCATCACGCGGCGTACGTCAACAACCTCAATACGGCGCTCGAGCCCCACGCCAACCTGCAATCCAAGTCCATCGAGGATTTGATCGCGAATATCGACGCACTACCGGAGGCGATCCGCGCCCCGGTGCGGAATAACGGCGGGGACACTACAATCACACGTTCTTCTGGGAGATCATGGCTCCGGGCGGAGCCAAAGAGCCGACCGATGCCCTGGCCGATGCGATCAACAAGGGCTTCGGTGGTCTCGCCAGCTTCAAGGAACAGTTCCAGAAGGCGGGCGTCGGCCGGTTCGGCAGCGGCTGGGCCTGGCTCACGGTCGACAAGGCCGGTACCGTCGCGATCGAGAGCACGCCCAACCAGGACAGTCCGGTCATGGCGGGCAAGAGAGTCGTCCTGGGCTGCGACGTGTGGGAACACGCCTATTACCTCAAGTACCAGAACCGCCGTCCCGACTACATCACCGCGTGGTGGAATGTGGTGAACTGGACGGTGGTGGGAAACGGTTCGAGATGCCGAAGAAGTAGGCAGACGGGAGACAGAGATTGAAGATTGAAGATTTCAGATTGAAGATTGACGACAATTCGATCTTCAATCTGCAATCTCAATCATCAATCTTCAATCCTCGTCTCCCGTCTCCTTCACTCCAGCTTCCCCAACACCTCCAGCAATTCCCCGTTCTCCCTCCGGTTCCCCGTCGACTCCTCGGCGAAGGCCCAGCGCACGATCCCCTTGCGGTCGATGACGATGTAGGAGCGGTTGGAATGGAACTTGTCTTCCAGTAGCGTCCCGTAGGCCCGGCTCACCTCCCGCTTGAAATCGCTCAAGAGGTCCACCCCGATCTGCTCCTTCGCCTTGTATGCCTTGAGTGTCGGCACCGAGTCCACGCTGATCGGCAGGACAACCGTGTCGGCCGACTGAAACTGAGAGTAGTCATCGGTAAAGGCGCAGAGTTCTTTGGTGCAAACGCTGGTGAAGGCGAGCGGGAAGAAGGCGATGAGGACGTTCTTCCCCGGAGCCTGGAGAGCGTGACACTCTCGCCGGAAGTCGAGGGGAGGGTGAAGTCGGGGGCCGGGGTGCCGGGGGCGGGGAAGGGCATGGGATTTCAGATTGAAGATTTCAGATTTCAGATTGTAAAATTGCAAATTGGCAATTGGAAATCGGAGCACCGTCTACTTGTTCAAGTTCAGCACCAGCATTCTCGGCTCGCTCATGTCGTCCATCGCGTATCTCACCCCTTCGCGTCCGAACCCCGAGTCCTTGACCCCGCCATAGGGGAAATTGTCCACCCGGAGGGTGGGGAAGTCGTTCACGATCACTCCGCCAACGTCGAGCGTGCTGAAGGCCCGGAAAATCCGGTTCACATCGTGGGTAAAGACTCCCGCCTGCAAGCCGAAGTCGGAATCGTTGATCGTAGCGAGCGCGTCGTCCCAGTTGTCATAGGGTGCCACGATGGTCACCGGACCGAACACCTCTCGACAGGAGACCTTGGCATCGTGCGGAACATCGGCCAAAACGGTCGGCGTCAGGACCGATCCGGTCCGCTGGCCCTTGAGCAGGACCGTCGCTCCGGCTTTCACCGCCTCGTCAACCCAGGATTCGACGCGATCCGCCGCATTGGAATCGATCATCGGTCCGACCACGGTCGAGGAATCCATCGGGTCGCCGCATTTCAGAGCGGCGGTGGCCGCGACGAACTTGTCCACCACGCACTGGTAGACGGGCCGGTGGACCAGGACCCGCTGCACCTTGATGCACACCTGCCCGGCATAGGCGAATCCGCCGAAGGCGAGGCGATTGGCAACCCAATCGAAGTCACCGGCATCTTCGTGCACCGCCACCGCGGCGTTCCCGCCCAACTCGAGGACGACTTTTTTCTTCCCTGCGACCTGTTTGAGGTGCCAGCCTACCGTCGGGCTTCCCGTGAAGGTGAGCAGCTGGAAGCGCGGATCGGTTGCCAACCTTTCGGCGATCGGGATCGGCAGGTGCAACACGTTATAGGCGCCGGCCGGCAGCCCGCAGTCGGCCAGGATCTCTCCCAGCCGGAAGGCCAGCTGGGGACACTGCGGCGGTGGCTTCACCACCAGAGCGCTGCCCACGGCGATCGCCGGAGCCACTTTGTGGGCCAGGAGATTGAGCGGGAAGTTGAAGGGTGAGATGGCGCTGATCGGTCCGATCGGGAAGCGGTTGACCAGCCCATTCATTCCGACGCCGCGGGTATCCACGTCGAGCGGCACTACCTCGCCGCCGAAGCGACGGGCCTCGTCTGCTGCGAGTGAGAAAGTCGTGATTGCCCGATCCACCTCACCCAGCGCCTGCGTGATGGGTTTGCCGCAGCTGGTGGCGAGCTCGATGCCGAGTTCGGTACGCTGACGCGTCAGGGCTTCGGTGACGCGGTGGAGCAGATCACGCCGGGCGTGGCGCGGCATCGCGCGCATCGCGGCGAAGGCGACCTGGGCGGACTCGATGGCCTCATCGAGATCGGAGTCCGTCGCTTGGACCACGTCAGCCGCAGGCTCGCCGGTGTAAGGAGCACTCACCTGGTCCACCGGACGGCTCCCGGCCGGCAGATGGGCTCCATTGATCCAGGGTGTGAGGATAGGGAGGGGCATTGCGAGAGTCTCACGATCGAGAAAACCAGACTTGCGCCTCTTACACGGGGCATGAAGTTACTACGGTAACATGACTTCCGCCTCCGCGGCTCGCGGGAACCAACGGCCAGGGCGGCTCCGCAACGCGCTGCCGTGGATTGCGCTCGCGGTCGCCCTGGGCGCAATTGGCGGACTCTTCCTTGCGACCCAAAAGGGCTATCGCGAGCTGCTGGACCGTTCGAACCTCTCCGTGGGCTGGACCGCCGCGGCATTTCTGTCGGCTGTCACCCCTGGTTCAAGAGGCCGCTACGATCCCCGATTCGATCCCGCCCGCCTCGTGTCGGGGGCGGGTGCTCTCGCGAACGCGTCCTTCTTTCCTGGCGGGCTTCAGGTATTCTTCGGCCGTACTCCTCTGTTACCTGATACTCTCGGCCTGACTCCGCTCGTGGGATTCGATGCGAGCGACTCGTCCGACTGGCGCATCGTGGATCCCCAGCGGACATCGCGTCGCCCTGGTCGCTTTCGCCGATCGGGGCGGTGGAACTCCGGTAGGGTGGGTCGGGGCGTGGGAGACTCTTCCTCCCCTTACCGAACCGTGGCTCGCGGTGTTGCTGGGCATGATTGCCTTCCTGGCCGCGCTGAGCCTCGGAATCGAGCGCTACTTCGGTGCGTCCCGAATGATCCGCGACGTGCTGGCGCTACTCTCGATCGCTTCCGCGGCTTGGGCGGGGCTCGAGCTCAGGTCGGGACTGCAGAGAACCGCGGCGGCCACGACCGAGACTCACCTGCAATTCGCCCGTCGCCTGATCGAGGTGGCGGCGACGGCTGATGGCGTCCGTTCCGCCGTCCTCCCACGGCTGGCGCCGGGACTCGAATTGCAGAGAACCGATCGCCGGGCGGTGAGGCAAGATTCGGTGACCTGGCAGGGAGAGAATCCGGAACGGACCGGGTCTCTGACCGCAATCCGGCCCCGCGGCGGAGCGTTCAAGCTGACGGGGTCGGTTCCCACCGACGAGATCGCCGGAGCCGAGTTGGTGCTGCTGGGGACCTGGGTGGTGCTGCTGGTTGCGTTGGCGGTGGCAGCCGAGGCCGCCCCGGTCGCGGCGCCTCGTGGCGGCGGATAGCCGGCCGTGCTGGTGTTTCAGACGGCTGCGGAGTATTTCATTCGAGACTCACTGCACAGCGAGTTCCAGTGACCCTGACGCGAACGGAAAGAGACGGCGCGGGTTCTTCCTCATCGGGCGGACCGCTCCAGCTGGTCGGCGCGATCGCGAAGTTGCTCAACACGGGGCTTGCCGCCGAGGAAACCCTCGCCACCGTGGCTGAAAAGCTTCGGATCGGACTCGGCGCCCAGTCGGTGCTCTTGTGGCTGCGCGGAGCCGAACGCGACGACGCTTCGTGCGATCACCGCACCGCTGCTGAGCGGGACTCCTCGGACCAGCCGTTCCTTCGCGGTGCTTCCCGAAGTCGGCCCCGGAACGCTCCGCATTCCGATTCTGCACGAAGGCGAGCGGCTGGGCATGCTGGAGATCTCCCGGCACCCATCTCCGGCGAATCCGAACACCTTCTGCCGGTCGTGGCCGATATCCTGGCTCCGTTCCTGGCCTCGATCGAGCTCTCCGAAGACCTGGCCTACGAAGTCGCCCTGCGCTCCAAGGAAATCGAGGAGCAACGCCGGTTCATCACTCTGGTCATCGACTGCCTGCCGGTCGGCCTCTACGTAGTGGATCGGGAGTACCGGATTCAGATCTGGAACCGGAAGCGGGAGACCGGGACCCAGGGTCTTCGCAAGGATGAGGTGGTCGGTCGCCCGGTGTTCGAGGTGCTCACCCGGCAGCCGATGCGGCAGCTCAAGGAGGAGTTCGACCAGGTCTTCGCCACGGGAGAGATTCGCCAGATCGAGATCGAGGTCGCCGTCGCGGGCGAGCAGAAATACTACCGGATCAGCAAGATCCCGATGCGGCAGGATGGGGAGACCATCACCCACGTGATCACGATCGGTGAGGACGTCACCGATACCCACGTCGCGCAGCAGCGCATCCTGCAGAGCGAGAAGCTGGCCGCGATCGGTCAGCTCGCCGCGGGAGTCATGCATGAAATCAACAACCCCTGGCCACCATCAGCGCCTGTGTCGCGGCGGTCGAGAACCGGTTGGCCGACGATGATCCCGCACAGCTGGGAGAAGTGCTGCGGGAGTACCTGGAGATCATCGACAAGGAAGTGCTGCGGTGTACCACGATCGTTGACGGTCTGCTCGACTTCAGCCGGCCGAAGGGCAAGTACAAGAAGCCGGTGGACACCTCGGCGGTTCTCGAGGACACCTTGTTCTTGCTGAAGCATCATCAACGCTTCAAGAAGATCACCGTGCACCGCGAGCTGGCGGGAGAACTCCCGCCGATTCATGGCAACCACGAGCAACTGATTCAGGTCTTCATGGCTCTGATGATGAACGCGCTCGACGCCATGGAGGAAGGCGGTTACCTCTCGATCCGCACCTATCAGAGCCGGGCCCGCGAAGATGAGATAGTGGTAGACATCGAGGACACCGGGGTAGGAATCCCACGGACGGACCTCACCAAGATCTTCGAGCCTTTCTACACCACGAAGGCGCCGGGACGGGGGACAGGACTGGGGCTCTCGGTGTGCTACGGCATCGTTGCCGAGCACCGCGGCCGCATCGAGGTGGACAGCCAGCCGGGTCGTGGTTCGGTCTTCCGGGTATTTCTCCCGGTAGGGGGAACGGCGGCGGAGTGAAGATTCTCGTTGTCGAAGACGACCGCACGGTCGGTCAATACGTCAAACGCGGCCTCGAAGAGCAGCAGCATCAGGCCGAGCTGGTGGCGGACGGGACCGAGGCGCTGCGAATCGCTTCGGAGGGCGAGCACGACCTGATCATCCTCGATCTCCGGCTCCCTGGGATGAACGGAGTACAGGTGCTCCGCACCCTGCGCGATCGCGGACTCAGCGTGCCGGTCCTGGTCCTCACGGCGCAGGACGCGGTGGACTTCAAGGTCGAAGCGCTGCGGGCCGGCGCCGACGATTACGTCACCAAGCCATTCAGCTTTGAGGAGCTACTCGCGCGGGTCGAGGCGCTGAGCCGCCGTCCCCGCCAGCTGGCGCCCCGCAAGCTGCGGGTGAGCGACCTCGAACTCGACCTGAATACCCGCGAAGTCACCCGGGGCGGAAAGCCGGTCGAGCTCACCAACAAGGAATTTGCCGTCCTCGAGTACCTGATGCGGCACGTCGGGCGGGTGATGTCGCGGACCCTGATCACCGAGTACGCCTGGGACTATCACTTCGATCCCGGACCAACATCGTGGACGTGGTGATCAACCGCCTCCGGAAGAAGGTGGACGGAGGCGGTGGCCACCGGCTGATCCAGACGGTGCGCGGGGTCGGGTATGTGTTGAAAGCAGGTAAGGAGTGAGGAGTGAGGAGTAAGGAGTATCCTCCTCACTCCTTACCCTCACTCCTCACTCCTCACTCCTCACTGTCGTTTCCGACCATGGCCAGTATCCGCCGCCGCCTCACTCTGTGGTACGTCGTCGCGCTCGCCGTATCGATCGCGGCGTTCGGCGGCGCCTTGTACTTCGAGCGCCAGCGGTCGAGCCTGCGGGAGCTGGACGAGCGACTCGCGCTCGAGGGCAATCTGGCGGCGCAGTACTTCATCAATTTCCAGCGCCAGCTCGGGCGGACGCTGTCTTCCGGGGAGACGCCTACGCTGATCAACGCGGTCGGCGGCTACCTCGACGGGATCCGGGACTACGTCATCGTGGTGGACCCGGACGGCGCGCCGATCTACCGGAACGCGGCGGCCAAGCCCTTCAGCCTGGTCGCCCTGGCCGACGTGCTGGCGACCCTTTCGCCCCCGGAGGGTGCCGGCGTACGCACCGGGTTCGTGCGGCTCGACCCGAATGCCGACCCGGTCCGCTACGCGCAGGTCCCGCTCCCCGGGGTCTGGGACCGGCCCGCCACCTATTTCGTCGCCGCTCCCCTCACCGCCGTGCCGTTTGGTCCGGCTCAACTCCTGGGCGCAATGCTGGTGATCGCCCCAGTGATCCTGCTGGGAAGCATCGGGCTGGGGTACGTCCTCGCCGATACCAGCCTGCGCCCCTCGAAGGAATGGTTGACGAGCTGGAGTCCATCACCGACGGGCGCGGCCTCCATCGCCGGCTTGCGGTTCCGCTTCAGGCCGATGAGCTGGCCCGTCTCGCCAACACTGTGAATCGAATGCTTGGCCGTCTGGAAGAGAGCTTCGTCAGCCTGCGCCGCTTCACCGCCGATGCGAGCCATGAGCTGAAGACTCCGCTCATGGTGATCCGCGCCGGCGTCGAGCGCGCACTTACCCATCCGGAACTCCGCCCGAAGCGATGAGCACGCTGGATGAATTGCTGGGCGAGATCAACCGGGTGACGGAGATGATGGACAACCTGCTGACCCTGGCCCGGGCTGATGAAGGGCGTGCGACCCTCGCCGTAAAGCCACACGACCTGAGGGAACTGGTGTCCGAGGCGGCGGAAACCGCCGGCATCCTGGGGAGGCTCCGGGAATCACGGTTCGCACCGAAGTGCCGGACAAACCGGTCCTGCTGGCGGTGGACTACGGCCGGATGCGCCAGCTGATCCTCAACCTGGTCACCAACGCCATCAAGTACACTCCGCCCGGAGGCAAGAGTCAGTCTGGGCCTTGTGGATCAGGGCGATACGGTAGCGTTGGTGGTAGGGGATAACGGGATCGGCATCAGCGCCACAGACTTGCCCCACATCTTCGACCGCTTCTACCGGGCCGATCTTGCTCGTACCCGGACCGGAGACCGTCCGGGTGCGGGGCCTGGGTCTTTCCATTACGAAGTGGATCGCCGAGGCCCATGGCGGAACGATCGGCGTGCAGAGTCGTACCGGGCGGGGGACCGTCTTCACGGTCACACTGCCCCGGCCAAACGCGTCTCCCGAAGTCCCAACCGAAGCCGAAGCCCAGGATCGGTCAAGCCGAGCTTCCTGAAGGCAACGCCTAATCCAGTTGTTATGGTTTTGTCATCTTCGGGTCTCGCCGGCTGCAATAACCGCGAGATACGTTTGCTTGCCGCTCACGCGGAGAGGACTATGTTCGAAAACCTGATCGAATCGAAACGCAAGAAGCAGAAGTCGCTTGGGCAGTCAATCACACTCGGTCATCGTCCACATCATCGTGATCATTTTCGGAGCGGTCAAGGCCACGAGCGGTGCGGCCGAGACCCTGAAGAATGTCATTCAGGATACGACGATGGTGTTCCTGGAGCCGCCGAAGGCTCCGGAGCCGCCGCCAGAGCAGCCTCCCCGAGGCGGTTGTGGCTGCGAACCCGCCACCACAGGGCTTCCAGGTGGTGACGCCGCCGGCCGATATCCCCACCGAGATTCCGCCGGTCAATTTGAACGAGAAGTTCGACCCGCGGGACTTCACCGGTAAGGGTGTCGAAGGCGGCATCGGGACCGGCGTCGTGGGTGGAACCGGCCCGGTGCTGGAGGGCGAAGTCTTCCTGGCGGCAGAAGTGGATGAGACCCCGCAAGTCTGCCGGTGCTTGCTCGCCCGAATTTCCCCCGGTCATGAAGTCGGCCGGGATCCCCGGCCGGGTAGTCATGCAGTTCGTGGTGAACACCGATGGGAAAGTGGACCCGGGCTCCCTCAAGGTCATGAACAGCACGCACAAGGCCTTCGAGGATCCGGCGAAGGACGCCATCCTCAAGTGCCCCTTCAAACCGGGGCGTTCCCGGGGTCAGCCGGTCCGTGTGCTGGTACAGCAGGCCATCGCCTTCAAGCTGCAATAGCGGGATCAGTCACCTCCAGGAGGAATCGTTCCAATGAATGTAGATCTGCTGCACCTGTGGACCGCGGCCGGAACCTTCGCCAAGGGCGTCGTGATCGTCCTGGCTATCATGTCGTTCCTGTCGTTGACCGTCGCGATCACCAAGCTCATCAGCATCCTGCGGAGCCAGACGGCCACCCGGAAGTTTGCGCCTGAGTTCTCCCGCGCCATCCAGGAGGAGAATCTGGAGCGCGCCATCACCCTGGCCGAGCAGAACAAGAAGAGCCACGTCGCCCGGGTCGTCGGCGAGGCGCTCTCCGAGGTGAAGCCGCTGCTCTCCGATCGGGCCACGATCACCTCGGCCGACATCAACTCGGTGGAGCGCGCCGTCGAGCGTGAGATGCTCATCACGCTGGCGGACTTCAAGCGGGGCATGGGCATCATGGCGACGGTCGGGTCCACCGCGCCGTTCGTCGGATTGCTCGGCACCACGATGGGTATCGTGAACGCCTTCACCGGCATGGCAGCCTCCGGAGCCTCCGGCGGCCTGGCCGGCATCTCGGCCGGTATCGCCGAGGCGCTGATCACCACGGCGTTCGGCCTGATGGTGGCCATTCCCGCGGTGTGGTTCTACAACTACTTCACCACCAAGATCGAGAACCTCACCGTCGAGATGACCTACGTCTCGAAGGAACTGATCGACTACCTGATCAAGAGCGTGGGGAGCGAGTTTGGCCGCTCGATCTTCACCAAGGAATTCCAGGCCCAGAAAGCGGTGAGCGGTCATGGGCATGTCAGCGGGTAATGCCGGCAGCACAGCGGTAAAGGCGTCGCCCAACGTCATTCCGATGATCGACATCATGCTGGTGTTGTTGATCATCTTCATGATCGTGACTCCGCTCATCAGCGCCGGGTTCAAGGCGACGATGCCGAAGGGGATTCACCTCGACGCGCGCCCCGAAGGCGACGACGAGATCATCCTCGGCATCGACGTGAGCGGCCACTACTTCCTGAACGGTCGTCCGATTCCGAAGGAGACGCTGGAGGACCAGCTGAAGTCGATCTACTCCGCCCGAACCACGGACAAGATTCTCTATTTCAAGGCGGACAATCAGCTGCAGTTCGCGAAAATCCAGGAGGCGGTGGAGATCGCCCGAAGGCCGGCGCCCGCGTAATGGCGGCGATCACCGAGCCCAAGGCTGCCGGGCTCTTCGCGGCGCCCGTAGAGAAGAAGGGAAAGAGCTGATATGGCAATGTCCACTGGGGACTCGGGAGGGATTGTGTCCGAGCCCAACGTGATTCCGATGATCGATATCATGCTGGTGATGCTGATCATCTTCATGGTCTCGCAGCCGCTCTCCCGGATGGCGCTGGACGTCCAGGTGCCGCCGCAGGAGACGGCCACCAAGTCGGACGCCAAGTCGAACCAGATCGTGCTGGAGCTTACGGCAGATGGCGGCTACGCCATCAATACCCAGCCGGTGCCGGTCGACCAGCTGGATACCCAGATGCACGCGATCTTCGACGCCCGTCCAGCCAAGCTGTTGTTCGTGAAGTCGGCGCCGACCCGGATCTATCAGGACGTGATCGACGCGATGGATATCGCCCGGGGCGCGGGAGTTCAGGTCATCGGGTTTACTCCTGCCGACGCTGAAGCCCCGAAGAAGTAGTGCGGTAGCAGCAGAACCGTTCGTCACCACCGGGGAGCGCCGAATGCGGCACTCCCCGGTGTATTTTTCGTATGGTCATGCCATGGCAGAATCTTCCGCAGTCGCTCGCCCCCGTTCGTCTGCCGCCCCGGCGCTCGCATTACCGAGGCGACGGCGTTCGCCGGTGGGGATGCTGGTATCTCTTGCGCTCCACATCGCGGTGGTCCTGCTGATCCTCGCTCCCTGGGGCAGCGAGTTGTACCGCGTGCTGAGCGCGGGTCACCAGGCACTGACCGCGGGTGGCGGTGGTGGCGGAGGCAACCGTGAGGCGTATATTTCCCTCCCCGCGAGCGCTCCGCGGCCATCCGCTCCTGCGGCTCCGGTAACCACCGCTCCTCCCGTCGTAGAACAAGCGCCGACGCCCGAACCGGTCCAACCGGTTCCGGTGGATACTCCTGTAACTCAAGCCAGTGCGGGACCGGCGAATGCGGAGGTGGGAGACAGCGGAGGCGGGACCGGCCCCGGCGCGGGAGGAGGAACCGGCGGCGGAATCGGTCCCGGCACTGGAACGGGGACCGGTCCGGGGGAAGGCGGTGGCGCTGGTGGAGTCGGAACCGGGCCGCAGCAGAAACGATGGGTTATTCCCCGGAGAACAGCCCCAAGGAGCTTCGGGGAAGGCGATCCGGGTCACCTTCTGGGTTGATGCCGCTGGCAAGGTGCAGAAGGTCGACCTCGACCCGGAAATTCGCGACCGCGGCTATGCCAAGAAATTTCTCGAGGCGATGATGAACTACGAGTTCCGCCCCGCTCGCGGCCCCGACGGCCTCCCGGTGGCAGGCAAGACCGAAATCACCATCACGCTGTAACTCTCCAAAGACTCTCCTACCCAAGGCTCATGGCCAATCTGTTCGTCCGGAAGTCCATCGCCGACTGCGAGAACGACATCGCCGAGCGAGGGGACTCAAGCGATCGCTCAACAAGTGGCATCTCACGGCACTGGGCGTCGGCGCCACGATCGGCGCCGGGATTTTCGCCACGACCGGAACCGCCATCGCGGGCGATCCGCTGCGGCCGGGCGCCGGCCCCGCGATCATTCTCTCGTTCGTGCTGACGGCGGCGACCTGCGGGTTCGCCGCCCTGTGTTATGCCGAGTTCGCCGCGATGGTGCCGGTGTCGGGCTCGGCCTACACCTATGCCTACGCTTCGCTGGGCGAGCTGGTAGCGTGGATCATCGGATGGGACCTGATCGTCGAATACGCGGTGGGCAACATCGGTGTCGCGATCGGGTGGGCGGGGTATTTCCGGGAGCTGTTGAGCCATTTCGGAGTCGCGCTGCCGGCCTGGCTTTCGACCGACATCCGATCGGCTCACATGGCCGCGGACGCCATCAAGGCCGGCGCCACGGATGCGACCAACGTCTACCTCGCTTCGGCTCTGGACTCCGCTCCCACGATTCGGGGAATTCCGGTCATCGCGAACCTGCCGGCCTTTCTCATCGTTGCGCTCATTACCGTAGATCCTGGTGATCGGCATCAAGGAGTCGGCCAATTCCAACAACGCGATGGTGCTCCTCAAGATCGGGATCATCCTCTTCTTCACCGCGGTTGGAGTCACTCTGATCAAGCCGATCAACTGGAACAATCCCGAGCTGGGGGCTTTTCGCCGAACGGATTCAAGGGGATCAGCACCGGGGCGGCGATCATCTTCTTCAGCTACATCGGATTTGACGCAACGTCGACCGCCGCCGAGGAATCCAAGAATCCCGCGAAGGACATGCCCTTCGGGATCCTGATGAGCCTGGCGGTTTGCACCGTTATCTACATCATGCTGGCGACAGTCATGACCGGGATGGCTCCCTGGAACAAGCTGGGCACCGCGGAGCCGATGATCACCGCACTCTCGCTCGCCGAAGGCTCGCCCAGGCTGATCATGATCTCGCGTTTCATCGTGGCGCTCGGGGCGGTGATTGCGATGACCAGCGTGCTGCTGGTGTTCCAGCTCGGCCAGCCGCGGATCTTCATGTCCATGGCACGGGACGGCCTGCTTCCCCGTTCCTTTCCAAGGTCCACCCGCGCTTCAAGACTCCCTATATCGGCACCATCCTGACGGGACTCTTCGTTGGCACCTTCGCCGCGTTCGCCAACATCGCGGAGGTGGTGGACCTGACGAACATCGGCACCCTCTTCGCCTTCATCCTGGTTTCGGCGGGCGTCATCGTGCTGCGCCGCACCGATCCGGACCGGCCGAGGCCTTTCCGTGCCCCGTGGGTACCAATCACGCCAATCATCTCGATTGTGACCTGCCTCTATCTCATGCTCCAACTGCCCCGGATCACCTGGCTCCGGTTCGTGATCTGGCTGGCTCTGGGATTGATCCTCTACTTTGCCTACGGCGTGCGGCACAGCAGGCTGGGGAATCCCAAGCCAAAAGCGTGAGAAGTAAGAGGTGAGGAGTGAGGAGTGAAAACACGCGAAACTGAAGAAGGGGAACGAGGCACCATCCGCCTGCGTTCCCCTTCTCACTTCTCACCTCTTACTTCTCACGCTGTCTAGGTCTGGCCAACCGTATTCGCAAGGAACAGTGCTCCCGTGGCGGATCGATTGGGTCTTCGATCAGCCTGAAGCGGGATTCGTCATGGAGGCGCTGGAACAGCATGCGACGGAGCGCACTCTGTTCCTTGAGCAGGCCACCGTTGGTCGCGACTCCCACCTGGGTCCGCTCGTCAACGCCGAAATGCTGCAGTAACTGCAGGGCCAGCTGGGCCAGCTCGCGCGCAGCGTAGTCGAGTATGCCCTGCGCGACGGTGTCTCCCTCGGCAGCGCCAAGCATGATGGCAGGCGCCAGGGAGGCGACTTCCGCGGGAGAGGCCTTAGCCGCCCAGCGGATGAGCTGGTCCATCGTCTCGCAGTGTGTCGCTTCCAGGAGCAGCTTGCTCAACACCGTCTTGGGACTGCGCCCGTCCGCCGCACGCCCCACGGCGCCGAGGCCCGCGCGGCTCACGGCGTAACCACTCCCTCGTCGCCCATTTGCCAGCCGTATCCTCCGGCCCGGTGCAGCCGGCCGAATGAATCACGGGCAACGGCGACGCTGCCGGTCCCCGAAGTGACCACGATCCCCGGATCGTTTCCGAACGCCGCCGCCAGCGCGATCTCGATGTCGCCGGTGATGTGGATCTGATCCGCGAGATCCTCCGACCTGAGGGCGGAGCGCAGTTCATCCCGTTCCTCGGGACGTCCGGCGCCCGCCGCTCCGACCATCAGGACGGTGCCTCGCAGCTTGCCGGCGAGTGGCCAGGGCGCGCCGCACTGTTTCGGCGATGACGGTGGCGGAGGCGAGCGCCCGTCCAGGACGCACTGCACCGCCTACGCCCTCTGCGCGCGAGACTTCCTTCCCGTCAATCGCGACGGCCGCGGCGGTCTTGGTCCCGCCGACATCAACGCCGATCGTGATCCGACTCATGCGGCCTGGGTCCTCGGCTGTGAGAGAAGACTGAACAACACACCCGCTCCGAAGGTAAGCAGGGTACCAAGGGGCACATACCAGGGCCAGGCCAAGTGGCTAACCGGCGCGAGGAAACCAAGAGGAGGCCAACCGGAGAGGCGCCCAGAGAAGAACACCAGGAGCATGAGGACGAGTCCGATGCTGATCCCGCCGATCACGTCACGGCCGGTGGCCCGAGGCCACTGGCCGGCCAGCAGGTATGCTCCAAGCAGCGCCCCATAGGTGATCGACGCGATCGACAGCGCGAACACCACGACCGGGGTCTGGCCGCTTCCGGCGACCAGGTGAAAGACCAGCGCTGCCACCGTAACCAGGATCCCCCAGAGCAAGGACATGGCGCGACCAACCTTGAGCAAACGAGCGGGATCCGTCACCCCGGTGTAGGACGAGTAGAGATCGTGGGTCATCGAAGAGGCGAGGGCGCTGATCGCCGAGCTGTGGGTGCCCATCGTTGCCGCGAGAATCGCCGCGATCAGCAGTCCCGAGAGACCGGCGGGCAGGTGCTCCACGATGAAGCGGGGAAAGATCTGGTCGGCGGGCAGGTTTGCCGGGGCGAATCCAGCAGCCCAGATCGCGGTACCGATCAACATGAAGAGCGTGAACTGGAGGAGCACCACGATGCCGGAGCCCACCAGGGCGCGACGTGCATTGCCAAGGCTCTGACTCGCAAGCAGCCGCTGCACGATCAGTTGGTCGGTCCCATGCGACGCAGCGGTAAGCATCCCGCCGCCGATCAGACCGCCGAGGAAGGTGTAAGGGATCGCGAGATCGAGGCGGAAATCGAGAACCCGCAGCTTGCCGGCCGCCGCCGCGGCGGAGAAGGCGGCCGGTGCGCCTCCCGCGAGCGAGCACGCGATCAGCAATGCGGCGATGCCCGCCGAGACATACACGCACCACTGGACCACATCGGTCCACACCACCGCTTTGAGTCCCCCATGCCAGGTGTACACCATGGTGATGAGGCTCATCATCACGATCGAGAGGGGAATCCCCCAGTCGGTGATCAACGCGAGTGGAACCGCACTGGCATAGACCCGCACGCCATCGGCCAGGAGACGGGTCACCAGGAAGATCACCGATGCCAGACGACGGGTGTTGGGCCCGAATCGCTTCTCGAGGCGGACATACGCCGTGTCTTGATGCCCGCTGAAGTATCCGGGCAGGAGCCACCGCGCCACGGCCAGGCGTCCGAGCAGATAGCCGAGCGGGAGCTGCAGAAAGGTGAGGTCGCCCCGCGCGGCGATCGAAGGAACCGAGATGACCGTGAGGGCCGAGGTCTCGGTCGCGACGATCGAAAGCAGGATGGCCCAGGCCGGGAGGTCGCGGGCTCCGAGGAAGTAATCTCCCGCGGTCTTCTGGTGTCGCGATACCCAGAACCCGACGCCGAGCGTCAGGACGAAGTACACGACGATGATGCCGAGATCGAGGGGGTGCAGGGGAGCCCCGGGGTAAGGGTCAGACTGGCTGCCGGTAAGAACGTGAGACGTAAGACGTGAGACGTTAGCGTGACTGCAAGGCAACTCCGTGGATATGCGAAGGGGAGCGGCGGCTCTTAGCCTTCGCTCCCCAAGTTACGTCTCACGTCTCACGTCTTACGCCGTAAAGCTGCTCCCGCACCCGCAACCACCGGAGGCGTTGGGATTATTGAATGTGAATCCGGAGCCCTGCATCGATGAGGTGTAGTCGATCGTGATTCCGCTCAGGTACTGCATGCTGAACCCATCAACGAACACTCGCACGCCGCTGACTTCGACGACTGCGTCATCCTCGAGTGCCCGCTCTTCGATGTTCAGGCTGTACTTGAATCCCGAGCATCCACCGGGAGCACGCTGACCCTGAGGCCTGCGCTCTCGACCGGCACCTGCTCCGCGCTCCATGAACTTCCTCACCTCTTCGGCGGCACGGTCGGTGATAATCAGGTTGAATCCCTGGGTCGCGACCTGCGGCTGAATGGCTGCCATCTCACACTCCTTGGTAGACCCGACAAAATTAGATTGTTCAAGGGGCTATGTCAACGAAGCGAAATCTTCGGGAGACGGGCTAACTCACTGCGGCTCAATGAGAAGCGGCGCTTGCGTCGAGGGTAACAACCACCCGGTTGGCTACCTGGGCCCTGACTGGACCCCAGCGGTTGTTCTCCCGGGTGGGATGGACCCGATTGCTCAGAAGTACGATGGCCAGACACCGGTCGGGAGTCGATCCAGATGGAGGTACCGGTGAACCCGGTATGGCCAAAGGCGTGTTCCGAAAGGCGATTGCCGGCACTGCTCCCTTCCGAAGGCGTGTCCCACCCGAGCGCCCGGCTCGAGCCGGGCACCAGGCGCTGCCTCCGGGTGAACTCGGCGAGCACGCCGGGAAGCAGCGAAGGCGCGCTCAGTGGCGCATCCAGGCATGAGCGAGACTTTTCACCCGAGACGATCCCTCGATCCTCCTGGCTCAGCAGCCATTCGGCAAAGGTCAAGAGGTCGTCGGCATCACTGAACAGCCCCGCGTGTCCGGACACGCCTTCCAGCCGCGACGCGTTCTCGTCGTGCACTTCGCCGCGAAGCATTCTGCCGCGCCACGGGTCGTCCTCGGTCGGCGCGATGCGCGAAACCCAGCTCGATGGCGGGAGGTAACGCGTGGACTGCATGCCGAGCCTGGTGAAGATCTCACGGGTCGCAAGGGTATCGATCCGGTGCCCGAGCACCGCTTCAACTGCCTGAGTCAAGACAATCGCGCCAAGGTCCGGAGTACTCGAAGTGGGACCCGGGCTTCGATGGTGAGGGCGGTCGTATCCACCAGCGCCAGCGCCGCCGCTCGGGTGCGCGTCTCCCGATACAGCGGCCGCCATGCCGGAAGTCCGCTGGCGTGCATCAGGAGCATCCGGATGGTGACGCTGTCCTTCGCCTCTCCACGGAAGGCGGGCACGTAGCGCCAGACCGGAGTATCCAGCTCCAGCTTGCCGTTCTGCACGGCGAACATGGTCATCGTGGTCAGCGCTATGACTTTGGTCAGCGAGGCGAGATCGTAGAGGGTCTCACCGTCGGGGCGGGTGGAGTCGCCTTCTCCGAGGCGGCCGCTCCCGTACACGAATCGGTGCCCTCTCTGGCTGACTCCGAGCACGGCGCCGGGTGCCGCGCCTTGGGCCGTGACCGAGTCGAGGTAGTGGATGACGGAGGTCCACTCGATCGGCTGGACATCCACCGGTTCTGCAGGCTTGCCCGGCGGATAGTAATGGCAGGCTGAAACGACCAACGCGCCGATGAGTCGGGACCAACGCAGAACGGACACGCTGCTAGGGCTGGCCGCTGGCCGCCTGGCCGAAGGTGTCCCGGGTCGCTTTCCGCTGAATTCCGTAGCCGAGCGGATAGCTTCGGGTAAGGGTGATGGGAAGGCGTCCGGTGATATCGGACCTGCCGGCAATGGCCTTGGCGAGGGCCCATTCGGTGACCGCATTCGAATTCCAGGCCAGCATGTAGCTGCCGACGTGGGGCGTCTGCTGCGCGATGTACGGCGAACCCAGTGAAGCCAGCACAGTGCGCCGCTTCTTGGCGGTCTGGTCAATGAGTTTCGCGAGCGGCTCCGGCATGGCCACGGTTCCCTTGTTCGCCGTCGCCTTGACCGACACGGCGAACATCGCGACGCTGTTCTTCCGCAACGCAGCCTTAGCCGAGTCGTAACTCGCGGGACCGCTCGCCGGCCACAACCGGAAGGTGTTCACGGGAAATCCCTCGGCCCGGAGCTGGGCGGCGAGCTGGTTGCCCGCGGTGGGCATGTTCTCGTCTCCGTAGACGACGAGCGGAGATCGGCCGGCGCCGTGCGCGCAGGCTGTCCACCACGGAGCCGCTGTCATTCACCAGCACGATCGAGCGTCGCGCGATATCGCGGGCGACGGCGAGGAACTCTGCCCGGCCCACGACCTCGGGAACCCGCTCCAGCTGTACCGATCGCCGGTCGAGCAAACCGAGTTGGCTCTTCATCGTCAGAATTCGGCGGAGCGACTCGTTGATCCGTTCCTGGGAGATTCGGCCCGACTCGACCGCCGCGGTGACGGCGTCGAGGGCCGTCTCGGGATCGGCCGGTTGCAGGAGGAGATCGGCTCCGGCAATGAGAGCCAGCACCGCGGCTTCGCCCGCGCCATAGCGGTTCACGATACCGCCCATCCCAAGCGCGTCGGTCACCGCAACTCCCTTGAAGTGCAAGGAATCGCGGAGCAATCCGGTGAGTACCTCGGGCGAGAGCGTAGCCGGCAGCGTGCTGTCGCCGGTCAGGCCCGGCATCGCGATATGAGCCGACATCACCAGCGCCACTCCGGCGTTGATCGCCGAGCGGAACGGTTGCAGCTCCAGGTTGCTGAGCCGGCTCCAGTCGCCCTTCATGACCGGCATCGAGATGTGAGAATCGACGTCGGTGTCTCCATGCCCCGGGAAGTGCTTCGCGGTGGCCAGCATCCCGTTCTCCTGCAATCCGCGGATAGCGGCGGCCACCAGCACGCCGACGAGCTGAGGATTTTCACCGAACGAGCGGGTATTGATGATCGGATTGGCCGGATTGTTGTTGACATCGGCCACCGGGGCGAATGTTATGTGAATGCCCACGGCGCGACCTTCCAGCGCCGTCACCCGTCCCACCTCATAGGCATCCCGTTCCGATCCGGTCGCGGCCACACCCATATTGGAGGGAAGGGCGTGCCTCCAACCAGCCGGAAGGTGCTGCCGCTTTCCAGGTCGGCGCCGATCAGGAGCGCGAGTGGAGAGCGGACCTGTAACCGGTTCAGCTTCGAGGCGACGTCCAGCGGCGAGCCGATCGACACGATGATGCCGCCCACGTGGAGCGAATCCACCCAGCCCTGCATGACCGAGAACGCGCTGTCATCGAAGGCAGCGTAGTTCCCGGGAATCCACGGCATGATCAGTTGGGCTACACGATCCCGCAGCGGGAGGGAGTCGATCAGGTGCTCGACCCGCGCGGAGTCCAGGGCCTGCAGCGACTCGAACCGAGTCTTGCCCGCTGGCTGTAGACGCAAAAGGCTCGCACCGAGAAGGAGCGAAGCACTGGCCATCATGGGGAGGAACGACCGAACAGGAGATGAAACCGTCTGCTTCGCAATTTTGGCTCTGCGTTCTGGGAGTCCTGGGCTTCCCGGTCGCTCTGTCCCGGCCAGGGGCCGGTCGGCGCCGCCGCCGGATCGAGCCGGCGATCCGACCGGGTATCGAGGTCCTGCTCACCGACAGCATGCAATTGGTGCGCCGCCGCCGGGTGGGTCTCGTGACCAATCAGGCCGGAGTGGATTCCAAGGGCGTGAGTGATGTCGAGCGTCTCCGTGGAGCCGGTGTCAATCTGGTCGCGCTGTTCAGTCCCGAACATGGTTTTCGCGGCACCGCAGCGCCCGGCGCCGCGGTAGGATTTTCGACCGATTCTGCGACTGGTCTTCCAATCTACAGCCTCTATGGGGCTAACACCGCACCATCCGACGAGATGGTGACCGGCATCGATGTCCTGTTGGTGGATCTGCAGGACGCCGGGGCCCGTTACTACACCTATCTGTTTACCACGACGGAAGTCATGCGATCTGCGGCCCGGCATCGCATTCCGGTAGTGGTGCTCGACCGGCCGAATCCGATCGGAGGCGCGGTGCAGGGCAACGTGCTCGACCCGGCTTTTGCTTCGCCGGTTGGCCTGCTGGCGATCCCGATGCGCCACGGGATGACGCTGGGCGAACTCGCTCTGCTCGCTCGGCACGACTTGAAGCTCGATGCCGAGCTCCACGTAGTTCCGGCCAAGGGATGGAAACGCTCCCTGTACTTCGACCAGACCGGCCTCCCCTTCCTGCCGCCCAGTCCCAACCTCAAGAGCGTCGAGGCCCTCATTCACTATCCGGGAGTATGCCTGTTCGAGGGGACGAACCTCTCGGTAGGGCGGGGCACCGAGCATCCCTTCGAGCAGATCGGCGCTCCGTGGCTGGACACCGCGAAGGTTTTATCCCGCCTTCGCGAAGAGCGGCTGCCAGGTATCGATTTCAGCGGCGTGACGCTTTACTCCGCGCCAGCCGGGGATGGGAAGTATGCCGACACCCTGGTTCAGGGATCCGGTTCCGGGTGGTGGATCGATCCACATATGACCCCACCCGCACGGCGGTCAGCCTGCTTCAGATCCTCAGTCATTCCGGCCTGAGTCTGCTGCAACGGCAGTTCGACCGGCTGGCCGGGGATGGAGGACAGCTGGGTAAGCAGATCTTCACCGATCAAGTCGCCGATTGGGGCGCGCACGGCGCGATTTTCTCACCCGCCGGAGGCCGTTTTTGCTGTATCCTGAGTGATCCCCAAGCTCAAGTCCCCGACCCTCATGGACGGGGGTCGGAATTCCCTTTCGGCGCCTTCCCCTAACCCGTTCTCTCGGTTATAGTTTGCCGCGGTTTTCGGGGCCTCCGACTGGCTCCCTCCGTCGAATCCCGAGGTGGCTCCCCAGGTGAAGCTCATCACCAAGCCGATCGAGCAGGTGTTTTACGGCCTGACCAGACCGGTGGTGGACGGTCTGATCCGGCGGGGAGTGTCGCCCAACGTGATCACGACGGTGGGTACGCTCCTGGTGGTGGCCTCGGCGGTCGCCTTTGCGGTGGGGCACATTCGCCTGGGTGGGCTGCTGTACCTGGTAAGTGGAATCGTAGACACGCTGGATGGTGCGGTGGCCCGGGCCAACGGGCAGGTGACCAAGTTCGGCGCCTTCTACGATTCGACGCTGGACCGGGTGGGTGACGGGGCGACGTTCATGGGGATCGCGGTCTACTACCTCATGGCGCCGCCCGATCTGGTGGTGTGGCGCGAGGGAGCCGTCATCATCTCGATGGTGGCGATGATCGCCTCGCTGATCGTGTCGTATGCCAGGGCCCGGGCCGAGGGTCTGGGCATCGATTGCAAAGTTGGAATGGTTCAGCGGGCTGAGCGTATCGTGCTGACCGGAGTCCCCACGGTGCTCTTCGGCGCAGGGACCCCAAGGCCTGATTCTCTTCGGTATCGTGACGCTGCTCGCCGTGACGTCGGTGATCACCGTAGTGCAGCGCTTCGTATACGTCTATCGGGTGACTGACGCCCGACTCTTCTGTGAAAGGACGGCCCTAGTGGCGACTCCAACCTCCCGGCCGATCGCGCCTGCCAAGGGCACTCTTGGAGTCCTCTGTGTGGGCCTGGGCGCTGTCGCCACGACGTTCATCGCCGGCGTCGAGCTGGCCCGCCGCGGCAAGGGGAAGCCGTTCGGCTCGCTGACCCAGATGGGCACCATCCGGCTCGGCAAGCGGACCGAGCACCGCTCTCCGCTCATCAAGGACTTCGTCTCCCTCGCTCGTCTCGAAGACCTCGTCTTCGGCGCCTGGGATCCGGTTCCCGACAACGCCTACGAGTCCTGCCTGCATTGCGGCGTGCTCGACAAGCATGAGCACGTCGAGCCGATCAAGGATTTCCTGCAGGGCGTCAAGCCGATGCCTGCCGTCTTCGACCAGCACTATGTGAAGCGGCTCGAGGGCAAGAACGTAAAGAGCGGCAAGAACAAGAAGGAGCTGGCCGAGGCACTGCGGAAGGACATCCGCGACTTCAAGGCGAAGAACAAGTGCGACCGGCTGGTGATGGTCTGGTGCGCCTCGACCGAGATTTTCATTGTCCCGGGACCGGCCCACGAGTCGCTGGCGGCGTTCGAGAAGGCGATGGAGGCGAACGACCCCACCATCGCCCCGTCGATGCTGTACGCCTATGCCGCCGTCATGGAGGGCGTGCCCTTCGCCAACGGCGCCCCGAACCTGTCGTGCGACTTCCCGGCCCTCGAGAACCTGGCCAAGGAGAAGCACGTCGCGATCGGCGGGAAGGACTTCAAGACCGGTCAGACCATGCTCAAGACCGTGCTCTCGCCGATGTTCAAGGCACGGATGCTCGGCGTGGCGGGCTGGTACTCGACCAACATCCTGGGCAACCGCGACGGCGAAGTGCTGGACGATCCGGAGAGCTTCAAGACCAAGGAAGAGTCGAAGCTCGGCGTGCTGGAGTACATCCTGCAGCCCGCAGGTGTACCCGGAGCTCTACGCCAACATGTACCACAAGGTGCGGATCAACTACTACCCGCCCCGTGGAGACAACAAGGAAGGGTGGGACAACATCGATATCTTCGGGTGGCTGGGCTACCCGATGCAGATCAAGGTTGACTTCCTCTGCCGCGATTCCATTCTCGCGGCCCCGCTGGTCCTGGACCTCGCCATTTTCTTCGACCTGGCCCAGCGTGCCGGTCTGTCCGGGATCCAGGAATGGCTCTCGTTCTACTTCAAGAGCCCGCAGGCGGCGCCCGGACTGTATCCGGAGCACGATCTCTTCATCCAGCTCACCAAGCTCAAGAACACGCTGCGCTGGATGGTGGGTGAGCAGGCGATTACCCACCTTGGGGTCGAGTATTACGAGTATGGGGAGAAGTGATGCAGTACTTCCATCGCACGCACCTCTCCCCCGATCAGGTCATGGCGCGGGCGACCGCGTTCTTCGGCCCGCGGCTGGCCCCGACCGATCAGGCCCAGCGCAGTCGCCGGTTCTCCGGATCAGTGGGGCAGATCGGGGTAAGCGTCCAGATGGAGGGCGGGCACTACACGCTGGTCACGGTCGAGACCAACCAACCCGGTGAAAGTGAAGCCGACAAACTGGCCAAGCGCTTCCTCACCGTGGTGCACACCATGGCCGATCCCGCGCACGAGCCGCGGGGAGCCTACTGAGCCGAGCACTACAGACCGCGGATGTACGAGGGTGGACGCGGGGGCGATCCGGCAGGCGATCATCCGTGCAGAGCCCCGTTCGTCCGCGGCCTTTTGTCGAACAACCCTGAGGAGACCCCGATGACGAGGTGGATGGACACCGTCCGGCGCACCATGACGGCGCTGCTGGTGACGATGACTGCCTGGCTCACCCTGCCTGGACTGATGCTGGCCCAGGAACCCGCGCAGCACGCCGGCGGCGAGGCCAACCTGGTTCTCCCCGATCTGGGAACGGTGAGTTTCCTCGGCGGGACCAGCGGGCGAACCCTGCTCATGTTCGGGCTGCTGGTCGCCGGACTGGGTCTAATCTTCCGGGTTGGTCACCTACAGCCGGCTCCGGAACCTGCCGGTTCATAAGTCGATGCTGGAGGTCTCGGAGCTGATCTACGAGACCTGCAAGACCTACCTGCTGACGCAGGGCAAGTTCCTGATGATTCTCTGGGCGCTCATCGCGGTGGTAATCGCCTTCTATTTCGCGGTGCTGCAGCACTTCCCGCTCGGGCGGGTTGCGATCATCCTGACCTGGAGCCTGATCGGCATCGCCGGCAGCTACAGCGTGGCCTGGTTCGGCATCCGGGTGAACACCTTCGCCAACTCCCGCACCGCGTTCGCGGCGCTCAAGGGCAAGCCTTATCCCTGCTATGCCATCCCGCTCCAGGCCGGCATGAGCATCGGCATGCTCCTGATCAGCGTCGAGCTGCTGCTGATGCTCATCATCCTGCTGTTCATTCCGGGAGCGTACGCCGGGGCCTGCTTCATCGGCTTCGCGATCGGGGAATCGCTTGGCGCCGCGGTGCTCCGGGTGGCGGGCGGGATCTTCACCAAGATCGCGGACATCGGCTCCGACCTGATGAAGATCGTCTTCAAGATCAAGGAAGACGACGCGCGGAATCCCGGAGTCATCGCCGACTGCACCGGTGACAATGCCGGCGACTCGGTGGGCCCCTCGGCCGACGGTTTCGAGACCTACGGCGTCACCGGGGTCGCGCTGATCGTCTTCATTCTGCTCGCCGTAAAGGATCCGACCGTGCAGGTACAGCTGCTGGTCTGGATCTTCGTGATGCGCATCATGATGATCGTCGCCTCGGCGGTGTCCTACTTCATCAATGCGGCCTGGACCAAGTCACAGGACGCCGAGCAGCGACAAGATGGACTACGAGCACCCGCTCACCCGGCTGGTGTGGATCACCTCGATCGTCTCGGTGGCGATCACCTACGTCGTATCGATGCAGCTGATCCCCGACCTGGGCGGCGCGGGCTCCGGCTTCTGGTGGAAGCTTGCGACCGTCATCACCTGCGGCACTCTGGCCGGCGCCATCATTCCCGAGCTGGTGAAGGTCTTCACGTCGGTCAACTCCCGGCACGTGCGGGAGGTGGTGACCAGCTCGGAGCAGGGCGGGGCATCGCTCAACATTCTCTCCGGCCTGGTCGCCGGGAATTTCTCGGCCTACTGGCTCGGTATGACGATGCTGCTGCTGATGGGCATCGCCTATGGAGTCAGCACGACCTTTCCCGAAGGCATCATGCTGGCGCCGGCGGTATTCGCCTTCGGCCTGGTGGCCTTTGGCTTCCTGGGCATGGGTCCGGTCACCATCGCGGTGGATAGTTACGGCCCGGTGACCGACAACGCCCAGTCGGTATATGAGCTGTCGCTCATCGAGACCATCCCCAACATCAAGGGCGAGCTCAAGCAGCAGTTCGGCTTCGACGCGAATTTCGAGAAGGCGAAGAGCCATCTGGAGGAGAATGACGGCGCTGGCAACACCTTCAAGGCGACCGCCAAGCCGGTTCTCATCGGGACCGCCGTGGTCGGGGCCACCACGATGATCTTCTCGATCATCGTCGCTCTCACCCACGGGCTCGAGCCGGAGCTGCTCTCCAACCTGTCGATCCTGCACCCGCCGTTCCTGCTGGGGCTCATCACCGGCGGTGCTGTGATCTACTGGTTCACCGGCGCCTCGATCCAGGCGGTCACCACCGGCGCCTACCGTGCCGTGGAATTCATCAAGGCCAACATCAAGCTGGAAGGCGTCACCAAGGCCTCGGTGACCGACTCGAAGAAGGTGGTCGAGATCTGCACCAAGTACGCCCAGGCGGGAATGATCAACATTTTCCTGGTAGTGTTCTTCTCTACCCTCGCCTTCTCCTTCGTCGAGCCGTACTTCTTCATCGGCTACCTGATCTCGATCGCGCTGTTCGGACTGTACCAGGCCATCTTCATGGCCAACGGTGGCGGTGCCTGGGACAACGCCAAGAAGATCGTGGAAACCGAGCTCAAGGCGAAGGGGACTCCGCTGCACGATGCGACCGTCGTGGGCGACACGGTGGGCGATCCGTTCAAGGACACTTCCTCGGTGGCGCTCAACCCGATCATCAAGTTCACCACCCTGTTCGGGCTGCTTGCCGTGGAGCTCGCGGTGAGCCTCACCGCCGAGCGGGGCGCCGGCCTGACCCATGCTCTGGCTGGACTGTTCCTGCTGCTTTCAATGTGCTTCGTGTACCGGTCCTTCTACGGGATGCGGATTCAGAGCTCGTAGCTCACTTTGTTGAAGAGAGCCGTAGGCCATAAGCCATAAGCCTTAAGCGATTCAGCTTGCGGCTTATGGCTTAAGGCTTTCCGCTCTAGTGTCGGAGCAATAGGTTACAGCCAAGCATGTCCGCCACCGCTCCTCCCCCGCTCAATCCCAGGCCGTGATCTCGGGTCTGACCCGTGCCCAGTTGCACGAGCTCTACTACTGGATGCGGCTCACCCGTTCGCTCGAGGAGCGGCTGGTCAATCTTTACCGGCAGACCAAGGTGATCGGTGGCCTCTTCCGTTCGCTCGGCCAGGAGGCCGATGCGGTCGGGAGCGCCTACGCCCTCGACCGCAGCAAGGGAGACATCCTTTCCCCCTGATCCGTAACCTGGGCTCGATGCTGGTGCAGGGAGCCACCCCGCTCGAAGTCCTGCGGCAGTACATGGCCAAGGCTCAGGAGTCCCACCGCGGGCCGCGAGCTGAACATCCATTTCAATGATCTCACCCGCGGCTTCATCGGTCAGATCTCCCATCTGGGAGACATGGTCCCGGTCATGGCGGGTGTGGCGTTGCACTTCAAGATGACGAAGCAGCCGCGCGTCGGTCTGGTCTACGTGGGAGACGGGGCGATGAGCACCGGCGCCTTCCACGAGGGGATCAACTTCGCGGCGGTGCAACGGCTGCCGCTGGTGGTCGTGAGCGAAAACAACGGGTATGCGTACAGTACGCCGATGCGGGTCCAGACCGCGGTGAAGAGCCTGGCCGATCGCGCCGTGGCCTACGGCATTCCCGGAGTCACGGCGGATGGAAACGACGTGCTCGAGGTTTACCAGGTGACTCGGACCGCGGTGGACCGCGCCCGGGCCGGTGAGGGTGTCACCCTGATCGAGCTGATGACCTATCGCCGCAAGGGTCACGCGGAACACGACAACCAGTCCTACGTGCCGCCCGGAGAGATCGAGGCCTGGGAACGGAACGACCCGATCGATCGCTATATCCGGCGGCTCACCGACAGCGGCTGGGCGTCGCCCGACGAGCTCCGGCGAGATCGATGGGAGAATCGAGCAGGAACTCGATGCGGCGATCGCGCTCTGCGAGAACGAACCCCTGCCCGATGCCTCCACCGCTTTGAGTGACGTCTACCAGGACTTCCAGATCGAACCGCACTGGTACCGAGGACTCAATGCCTGAAGTCACCTATCTCGAGGCGCTCCGCCAAGGGCTCTGGGAGGAAATGGAGCGGGACGAGCGGGTCTTCATCCTCGGCGAGGACGTCGGCGCCTACGGCGGTGCCTTCAAGGTGACCGAAGGGTTTCAGTCCCGGTTCGGCGCCGGGCGGGTGATCGACACACCGATCTCCGAGGCCGCCATCGTGGGTGCCGCCGCCGGCGCCGCGCACATGGGGATGCGCCCGGTGTGCGAGATGCAGTTCATCGACTTCATCTCGTGCGCCTACGACATGCTTACCAACTACGTTGCGACCGCTCGCTACCGCGCCAATCTCGCGACGCCAATCGTCGTGCGCGGCCCGTCGGGCGGCTACGTGCGCGGGAGGACCGTTCCACTCCCAGAATCCGGAAGCAGCCTTTCTGCACACTCCCGGACTCAAGATCGTGTGTCCGGCCACGGCGCGGGATGCGAAGGGCTTGATCAAGTCCGCGATCCGGGACGACGATCCGGTGCTCTATTTCGAGCACAAGTATCTCTACCGGCGCATCAAGGAAGATCTCCCGGCTGATGAAGAGATTCTGACGCCGATCGGCCAGGCGCGCATCGCGAGGGAAGGGAAGCATCTTTCGGTCATCACCTGGTCGGCCATGGTCTTCAAGGCACTGGACGCCGCCGAGCGCCTGGCCCGCGAGGACGGGCTCGAGGTCGAGGTGCTCGACCTGCGGTCCCTCCTCCCGATGGACGACGAGGCGATCGCAGCAACGGTGAAGAAGACCAACCGGGTGCTGATCGCCCACGAGGACACCAGGACCGGCGGGGTCGCTGGAGAGATCACGGCCCGCATCAACGAGCTGGCGTTCGAATGGCTCGACGCGCCGGTTCGGCGGGTCTGCGCCCACGACGTGCCGTTGCCTTATGCGCCGACTCTGGAAGATTTCGTGCTGCCCCAGGTGGACGATCTGGTGGCGGCGTGCAGGTGGTTGGCGAGCTACTAGGGCGGGAAGGCGATAAGGCGGTAATGGCGGGAGCGGCTGAGGCAACTGGAAGGGCAAGCTATGTTTCTGGTGAACTGGTCTGGAGTACGGAACAGGGATTACATCCCGCCCTTCCGCCTTGCCCGCCAGTTCCGCCTGACAAGGATGTCGATCATGGCACGAATCGATGTCATCATGCCCCAGATGGGCGAATCCATCGCCGAGGGCACCCTCTCCCGCTGGATCAAGAAGGTGGGGGAAGAGGTCAAGCGCGACGAGCCGATCTTCGAGATCTCCACCGACAAGGTGGATGCGGAGATTCCCGCCCCGGGTGCGGGTGTTCTCGCCGAGATCCTGGTCACTGAGGGCCAGACGGTTCCAGTGCAGACAGTGGTCGCGCGAATTGAGACCGAGAAGGGAGCGGCAACAGCCGCCGCCAGCGCCCGAGCCGGTCAAGGCGGCTGCCCCGGCCCCGTCTGCCTGCGCCGGCCGGCCAGCCGTCAGCCGGCGCCCGCCCCGCCCGCCCGCACCGCGCCGCGTCCGCCGCTGCCGGCCTCCGCCTCCGGCACCATGCTGTGGTCTCCACCGGCAACGGCCCCGAGACGGCGGAGGATCGGTTGCGGCGGAAGTCCACTCCGCTGGTCCGGAAGATCGCAGCCGAGCACAACATCGATATCGCTTCGGTTACCGGTACCGGACACGCCGGCCGGGTCACCAAGGAAGACATCCTCGGCTTCATCGAGTCAGGGGCGCCGGCTCCGCAGCGTGTCGCCGCAACAGCTCCCGCGCCGGTTGCTGTCGCCGCGGCTCCCACCGGCCCCGGTGTGGAACCATGGGAAGGCGACCGGGTGGAACCCTGGTCCCGCATTCGCAAGCTCACCGCCGACCACATGGTCATGTCGCGGCGAGTCTCCGCCCACGTCAACAGTCTCGTTCGAGATCGACTACACGCGGGTCGGACAGATCCGGGCGAAGAAAAAGAAGGAGTATGCCGAGCGCGGGGTGAACCTGACGTTCCTCGCCTTCATTACCAAGGCGGTGGCCGAGAACCTCCGCAAGCACCCGGTGATCAACTCCGCAGTGTCCAACGAGACCACGATTTTCCGGCGGGACATCAACATCGGCATCGCGGTGGCGCTGGATTGGGGTCTCATCGTCCCGGTGATCAAGCACGCCGACGAGCTTTCGTTACTGGGCATCGCGCGCGGCCATCAACGACCTGGGAGAGCGGGCTCGGAGCAAGAGGCTGAATCCCGACGACGTGCAGCGGGGCACCTTCACCATTACCAATCCCGGCGGGTTCGGCTCCTATGCCGGTACGCCGATCATCAATCAGCCGCAGGTCGCGATCCTCGGCGTTGGCGCCATCGAGAAGCGGCCGTCGGTGGTGACTCTCCCTGACGGCACCGACTCCTCGGCATTCGCACGAAGGGCATGCTGACGATGGCCTACGACCATCGGATCGTGGACGGTGCCGATGCGGACAGGTTCCTGGCCGATCTGAAGCGCAGCCTGGAGAACTTCTCCGAGGACGCGGCGTAACATGGGCCGGATTCTGACGGTTTCCCGCGTCACGGTGCGCCCTGAACAGGAACGGGAATATCTCGCGACCGTCCAGGCGCTCGCGGCGCTCGCCGCATCTCGGAGCCAGCGCATCTGGGTCTTCCGTAACAGCTCGAAGCCTCACACCTACATTGAGTTCAGCGAGAGTCCCAGCCGGGCCTCGCACCGGGCTCGCGCCTCCCGCACCGCAGATGAGCTGAGGCTGGAGGACAAGCTTCGCACCTTGGCCACCTACTCCTCCGATGCGTGGGAACTATGGGAGGAAGTGGCGGCATCGCAGCCGCTCGACGCGGAGGGCTGGACCCCGGACTCCGAATCCGAAACCTGAGGAAGACATGCCGGGACGTTTGATCGTGATTGATGGCGCTGGCTGGGAAGTCACGCCGAGCGGCAAGGTTACGCAATACGGGCGCGACGAGTTCGGCCTGGTCTTCAAGCGGGTCACTGGTGGTCCGCCCGAGCACCGCGTGGTGCGCTATTCCCCACTCGGCTCCCGGATTCCTGAAGCTTCCTTCGATGAGCTTTCGGAACATCAGCTGAAAGAATTGTGGAACCGTTCCCAGCCGGGCTGGACCGCACCAGAGACGGGGTACAACGCCTGACCGCAGAACCAGTTTCCAGCAGGACGGTCGATCTGCACCTGCACTCGACCGCGTCGGACGGCGAGCTCGCTCCTGAAGATGTCGTTGCGCGCGCCAAAGCCGCCGGCCTGTCTGCGATTGCGCTGACCGATCACGACACCCTCGACGGTGTTCCGCCCGCAATCGCCGCGGGAGCGGAGCAGGAGTGCGCGTGATCAGCGGGTGTGAGTTCTCGGTTTCAGCGACCTGGGGCGAGATGCACGTCCTGGGGTATTTCCTTCCGCTCGACGATCCCAAGGCTCCAGGTGTTTCTCCGCGAGCGGCAGACCGATCGACTGCAACGGGGCCGCGATATGGTCGCGAAGCTGCAGGGGATCGGTCTCACTCTTCAGATGGACGATGTCCTCGTCGAGGCGGGGACCGGCGTGATCGGAAGGCCGCACGTCGCGCGTGCCCTGGTACGGCTGGGTCACGCCGCCAACCTGAACGATGCCTTCGATCGTTATGTGGGCTGGGCGCGCCCCGGCTACGTCGCCAAGCGGCTGCCGACCTTCTCCGAGGTGGCGGCGCTGGTCCATGCGGTCGGCGGGCTGGTCTCCGCCGCCCATCTCAAGGACCGCGGTACCAAGACTGTTCTTTCCGGACTCAAGGAGCAGGGATTGGACGCAGTGGAGACCAGGCACCCCAGCCACGATCCGGACACTCGCGCCCGCCTCACCGATCTCGCCGGCGAGCTGGGACTCCTCCGCACCGGCGGCAGCGACTGGCATGGCGACAACGCCACGCCATCACCGTATGCAGCCCTTGGTTCACAGGCGGTCCCCTTCGAATGGCTGGAGCGACTGGAAGCAGCAAGAGACGTCGAACGGATTCACCATTCCTCCGCGGAGCAGGCATGGGCGTGAGCTGGGGATATGACGGGAAGGTCGTGCTGGTCACCGGGGTTGGTCGCTCCGGCCAGATCGGCCATTCGGTAGCAGCAGGCCTTTGGAAAAGCGGGCGCGCGGCTGGTCGCGACCGATCGCAACGCCGTCGGCCTCGCCGAGCGGGTGAAGGAGTTCGCGGCCCAAGGCATCGAGGCAAAGCCGGCCGCGGGAGATTTGACCGAGCCGGATGTCGCCGCCCTGACCGTCGAGACCGCGCTCAAACACTACGGCCGGCTCGATGCCGTAATCAACGTCGCCGGCGGTCTCACCACCTTCGGTCCGGTCGCCAAGTACGGGGTCGACGCCTTCGATCGCGAGATCTCGATCAATCTCAAGACCACTTATCTCGTGTCACGCGCGGCAGCGGAAGCCCTGAGCGCGAGCAAAGGCGCCATCGTCAACTTTGCTTCGATCGCCTACTACAGCCCGAAAGATCAGATGGCGATCTACAGCGCGGCGAAAGCCGGCGTCGCTGGACTGACCCAGAGTCTCGCGGTTGAGCTGTGGCCCCGCGGCGTGCGGGTGAACGCGATTGCACCCGGAACCGTGCGCACCCCGAGAACGTGGCCGCCCTCGGCGAACAGACCCATTACGTCGAGGTTGACCAGATCACCTCCGCCTGCCTCTTCCTGGCTGGGTCACTCTCGTCGGGGATTACCGGCCACATCCTGCCCATCACCAACGGACCAGTCTGAGGGTGGAACTCCGAGGCCGAGTCGCGCTGGTAACGGGAGGCGGCCGTCGGGTCGGGCGCGCCATCGCCAAAGGAGTGGCCGAGCGCGGCGCCGTCCTGGCCATTCACTACAACGAGTCGGCGAAAGGCGCGGAAGAACTGCAGAAGGAGATTCATTCTGCGGGGGAACGGCCGAGGTCTTCCAGGCCGACCTGTCCAACACCGAAGCAGCGAAGGCGCTTCCCGCTCAGGTAGCCAAGCGCTTCGGTCGTCTGGACATCCTCATCAACTCCGCCGGCATCATGAAGTCGGCTACCGTCGAAGACACTACAGCGGCGCTGTGGGACGAGACGATGGCGGTCAACCTTCGCTCCGCTTTCTTCACGGTGCAGGGTGCCCTGCCTTGGCTCAGGCCGGCGAAGGGCAAGGTCGTGAACCTTGCCGATGTCGGTGGATTGGAGCCCTGGCCCCGGTACTCCGGCGCACTGTGTGAGCAAGGCGGGCGTCGTCATGCTGACGAAGGTGCTCGCCCGGGCCCTCGCCCCGGACATCACGGTCAACGCCATCGCTCCTGGCGCGGTGCTCCCTCCCGACGATTGGGGTAAGGACGCTCTCGATCACCTGGCCTCGACCACTCCCCTCAAGCGACTCGGGTCGCCGCAGGACGTCGTCTCCGCCGTACTGTATCTTCTGGAAGGTGGAGACTACGTCACGGGCCAGACCCTGGTGGTGGATGGAGGAAGGCTGATCCGGTGAACGCGCTGCAGCTTGACGAGATCGTGATCGTCGGCGGCGGCTGCTACGGGACCTTCTATACACGCCAGCTGGTCGAGGCGAGGAAACGCGGCAAGGTCGAGTTCCGTCGGCTTCTGGTCGTGGATCGGAACCCGGAATGCCAGGCGGCTCCCGATTTGGCTGGGGACCCGACCAGTGAGTTGGTGGTGAAGGATTGGGACGCTTTCTTCGACGCGCTATCTTGGCGATGCCGCCGAGCCGAGCCGCCGAGCCGCCGAGCCGCCGAGCCGTCCAGCAAGCGTCATCGTTCCCTCACCACTGATGCCTCACCTCATGTATCAGTGGCTGCTGCGGCGGGCCCGGAAACGGTGGCCCACCAGGGTCGTGGAATCCCGCGCGCTGTCGGAGGGGCCGGGAACGCCGTATGACGTCACCTCGCCCGACCTGGTCAGATACGTTTCGTTCGCCGACTGGATTTGTCCCACCCACTGTACCGAGCCGAGCCGTTGCCCGGTTATTCGGGGCCCCGCACCTGGGAGATGAGAGAAGCAATCGAGGACCTGGCTGCACGGCTCCGCATGCCGGCGCCCATCCTGTTCGAATGCCGGCATCAGGTCTTCGCGGTTGGTAGCTTTTCGGTATCCGAAGTAGTGGCCGGCGACCGCTTTGTCGCGGAAGCGGGGAGCAGGGAGAGGAAACCGATCTGCTGGTTGGGACCGTTTCTGCATGCCATGGTGCCATCAACCTGCTTGCACCTCGGCCCGGCCTGAGAGGGCTTCACGGCATTTGTATATTTCATTATGGCGGCGGGCGATCCACCGGCCGCCGGAGCCGTAACTCTAGGTGGGTGGCGGACTTTGCGGGTTGGGATCAAGGATACGGAAACCAAACAATGTCTCAGAGCTCCTTCGAATTCGACACCATCATCGTTGGCGGCGGGCCGGCCGGCCTCTGTACCGCGGAATGTACGCGGGACGTGGCATGCTCAAGGCCATCATCCTCGAGAGCAAGGTGCCTGGCGGCGAGCTGCTCAACACGGAGAAGATCGAGGACTACCCCGGTTTCGAATCGATCCTCGGCCGGGACCTCGCCCAGAAGATGGCGGCCCATGCGGTGAAGTTCGGAACCAGCATCGTCCAGGAGACGGTGATCGGCATTCACCGCCAGCCGGACGGCAATTTCGAGGTGAAGACCGAAGAAGGAACCGTTTTCCGGGCTCCGACCGTGATTCTGACAGCCGGCGGCACCCCTACCAAGCTGGGAGTTCCCGGTGAAATGGAGTACGCCGGACGCGGTGTCTCTTATTGTGCGGTCTGTGATGGGGCTTTCTTCAAGGGAGATACGGTCGCCGTGGTCGGCGGTGGTGATGCGGCCGTCGAAGAGGCCGACTACCTCACCCGGTATGCCGCCAAGGTGTATCTGATCCACCGGCGGGACGAGTTTCGTGCCTCGAAGATCCTGCAGGAGCGGCTCTTCGCCAATCCAAAGATCGAGGTCATCTGGAACACGAAGGTCGAGGAGCTGGTTGGTGACGTGAGCGGGTTGAAGCACCTGGTCCTGGAGGATACCGTCACCGGTGCGCGATCCGAGCTGGCGGCTCAGGGATGCTTCATCTTCATCGGATTCCGGCCCAACTCGGCCCTGATTCAGGAGCACTTCGCGCACGATGCCGGTGGTTACATCATCACCGACGACCGGATGATGACGTCCATCCCGGGTCTGTTCGCGGCTGGGGACCTGCGGGTCCAGCTGACCCGTCAGATCACGACGGCCGTAGGCGACGCGACGACGGCCGCGATTGCGGTCGAGAAGTATCTCGCTGAACGGAGGAGCAGGGTCGGTGTCTGACCTGGAGATTGTCTCCTCCCCAACGGGCAGTTCGCCGAGAACTGCTATCTGGTGGGTGAGCCCTCCACCCGGCAGGCGGTCATCGTGGACCCGGGCGAAGAGCCCGGGCTCTTTCTGGCCGAGCTCAACACCCGGGCCTGGACGCTGAACGCGATCTGGCTCACCCATGCCCATCTGGACCACATCATGGGCGTGGCCGCGATTCACGAAGCAACCGGCGCGCCGATCCACCTGCATCCAGCGGATCGCGCTCTCTATGACGCGCTGCCGCAGCAAGCCGAATGGCTCGGGCTCAAGCTCGAGCGCCCTCCCGCGCCGCAGGCGGAATGGCATGATGGTCAGCCAATCGGCGTGGGTCGCCAGCTTTTCACCGTGCGTCATACTCCCGGCCATTCGCCGGGCAGCGTGAGTTTCGTAGGGAATGGGGTCGTGATCGGCGGAGACGTGCTCTTCAGCGGTTCCATCGGCCGTACCGATCTGCCCGGCGGAGACCTTTCGACGCTGCTCAGCAGCATCCAGTCGGTATTCCTTGCCTTGCCTGACTCGACGATCATCTACAGTGGTCACGGCCCTGAAACCACGATCGGCGTCGAGCGGATGACGAATCCGTTTCTGACGGGAGTGTATCGGCTTGAATAAGGCTGGACGGGCGGACAGGCGGTCAGGCGGAACGTGGCGAGTGCAGACATGGTTGATGTCATGCTTGGACTTCTCGGGATGTCGAGATTCCTTGCCGCCCTTCCGCCCCACCGCCCGCCCGCCCGACCTGCAACCGCTGCGGCTTCGTGGTGCCGCGCCCCCGCGCCCGGGGCTGCAAGAATCCCTGCAGCAATTGTGGCACGGTCTATCCACTGGGCGATTGCTCGGACTGACCTGCCCGTGACGGCGACGATTGCTGGACCTCGCGCCCACCAGGGCCTGTTTTCACCCGACGCCCCGCCGATCAACCTCGCCCGCACCAGTTTCCCGCCACCGCTCCGTCCCGAGGCTGGTCTCTCGGTTCTCGACATCACGAAATACTTCGGCGAGAAGACCGGTGGGATTCGCACCTACCTCCTGGAGAAGGCCCGCTACGTCGAGGCGAATCCCTCACTTCGCCAGGTTCTCGTAGTCCCCGGACCCGAGGACACCCTCACCGAATCGCGGGGCGTGCGGGCGTACCGGCTTCGGGGTCCCCGGATTCCGACGGAGGAAGCCTATCGCTTTCTGCTTGCGACCCGACCACTCACCGGATTCTGGACCACGAGCGGCCCGACATTGTCGAAGTCGGCAGTCCCTTCTTTGTCCCCTGGATTACCCGGCGCGCGAACCGTGATCTCAAGGCGCCGATGGTGTGGTTCTTTCACACTCATCTGCCACGCATAATCGGTGGGGGACGCTCGGATGCCGCGGCCAGAGCGGCGACGGCACTCACCTGGAGCTATTTCCGGCGCCTGAACCGGTTGTTCCGCGCGACGCTCGTCGCCTCCGAAAGTCTGGCTCGTGAGCTGGCAAGCGAAGGCATTGAGCGGGTATACCAAGTGCCACTCGGCGTCGACCTGGAGCGCTTTCATCCCTCACGCCAGGCGGGACAGTCGGAGACTCGCCGCCGGCTGAACCTCCCCGACGGTCCGCTCGCCGTATTCCTGGGCCGGTTAGCACGCGAGAAGCAGCTCGATGTGGTGCTTGAGGCCTGGCCCGAGGTCGAGCGCCGCACCGGCGCCACGCTTCTTCTGGTAGGAGACGGCCCGGCTCGGCGTCACCTCCAGGCCCACAGCGAATCCCGCCGGGTCGTGTGGCTGCCGTTCGTGAGCGATCGTGATCTCACCGCGGATCTGCTTGCTGCCGCCGATCTCTATGTTGCGCCCGGTCCTGCCGAGACCTTCGGCCTTTCCGCGCTGGAGGCGATGGCGGCCGGTATCCCCGTGCTCTCGGTGGACCGGGGCGGTGTCGCGGACCGAATCCGCGTCTCGGATGCGGGCGCCCTGTACCCCGCCGGCGATTCGCATGCGCTCGCAGAGGCGGCGATTCGTTTATTGCAGGGCGACCTGAGATCTCTGGGACAGACCGCTCGGCGCTACGCGGAAGAGCATCACTCCTGGCCGGCCGCCTTCGGGCGGATCTTTGAGGTGTATCGGCAGGTGTTGGGATTGAGGGATTGAGGATTTCAGATTGAGGATTGAAGATTGACAATCGTAGAATTGAGCCAGGATTGACACTGCGGGATGAAGGCCACAATCACCATCCACTCAATCTTCAATCTTCACATCTTCACATCCTCAATCTTCTGTCCCCCTCACCGCCCATCTCCTCTGTCTCGGCTGCATCGCGGCCGATCTGGTAGCGCGTTCTTTCCGGATCCAGTGGTTCCTTCGCGGGCTGGGCCATCCGATTCGGTTCCGGCAAGCCTTCACGATCAATGTCTTTGGAGAGGCCGGCTGCACCCTTACGCCGATGCGGGTGGCAGGGGAACCGTCCCGACTGGCTGGGATGCTGCATGCTGGTGTTCCCGCGACCGCCGCCTTCGTCGCGATTGCGGTCGAAGTCCTGGCCGCGTGGCCCGTGATTCTGATCTTTGCCGCACTCCTCGGCTGGTGGTTCGCACCCGACTGGCTGGCTCACGCATGGCCAGTGCTCCGTTCTTCGGTGCAGCGCGCGAGCGGCTGGGTGATCGCTGTCCTGCTTGGGACATTGCTGGTCGGTTGGCTCGCGGCCCGTTCCATTAGAACTGCCAGCCACAGGGTCCGCCGTCCCCTGCGGCGCCTCGCCGTGTACTGGCGGCGCATGCCTCGGTGGGCGATCGTCGCGAGCATCCCCTGCACCGTGATCAACCTGATTTCCCGCACAGCGATCCTGCCACTTCTCGCCCTCACCTTTCCCAATCCACCACCCATCGGCGCACTGATCCTCGGCTCTTTCGGACTGCTCTACAGTCAGTTGATCATTCCGACGCCCGCCGGGCTTGGGGCGGTAGACCTGGGGCTGCTGGGCGGAGCAGCGGGTGAATTGGGGGATGCCAACACGCGGGTGCTGCTTGCCTGGCGATTCTATACCGTCGGGGTCGGCGCCATCATCGGCGTGGGGCTGGCGCTCAGGATCTTCGGTCAGGCTGCCCTCAAACGTCTCTCCATCCTCGCCTTTCCCGAGGCAGGAAAGTAGAATCCCGATCGAACCAAGCAGGGTGTCGCGCCGATCGCGGCATCCACCTCTGACCTGTGCCTTGTGGATATGACGACCAGGATCGAAAAAGACCCGCTGGGTGAAAAAGCCGTCCCTTCTGACGCGCTCTACGGGATTCAAACTCTCCGCGCGGCTGAGAACTTCCCCATCTCCGGACTCCGACCGCTTCCAGCCTTTGTCGATGCGGTAGTCTGGATCAAGCGATCAGCAGCGCTGACCCACAAGGAGACCGGACGGCTCGAGGCCAAACTTGCCGACGCCATCGTCCAGGCCGCCGACGAGGTGCTGAGCGGCAAGCATCGCGATCAGTTCATCGTTGACGTCTATCAGGCCGGCGCGGGCACCAGCCACAACATGAACTGCAACGAAATCCTGGCGAACCGTGCGAACGAGATCCTGGGTCAGCCCCGAGGCAGCTACAGCCCCGTGCACCCCAACGATCACGTCAACATGGCGCAGAGCACCAACGACGTCATTCCAACCGCCATGCGGCTGGCGACCCTGGCCACGCTGGCCGGCCTCCTTGGATCGCTCGACGCGTTGGGAGACGCCTTGCTCGAGAAGGGCCACCAGTTCGATGGAGTGATCAAGTCGGGCCGGACCCATCTCCAGGACGCCACTCCGATCCGGCTGGGACAGGAATTCGCCGCCTACGGCCGCACGGTGCTTCGGCATCGGGAAAAGCTGGCTCAGGCCGCTGATTGGCTTCGATCGCTCGGCATCGGCGGGACCGCTGTCGGGACCGGTCTCAATGCGGAGCCGGAATATCCCGGTCTCATGGTGAAGCACCTGCGCGCGGTCACCGGACTCGACTTGAAGGTCGGGGAGGACCGGGTGCAGCTCATGCAGTCCATGGGAGACATCGCAACCTTCAGCGGTGCCCTTCGCGCGTGGACCGCTGGACCTCAACAAGATCGCCAACGACATCAGGCTCCTCGCTTCCGGACCGCGCACCGGTCTCGCCGAGATTCTGCTTCCCGCGGTCCAGCCCGGATCGAGCATCATGCCCGGCAAGGTGAATCCATCCATTGCCGAGATGGTGAACCAGGTCTGCTTCCAGGTTCTGGGATTGGATACCACCGTCGCGATGGCCGCCGAAGCCGGTCAGCTCGAGCTCAACGTCATGATGCCGGTGATGACCCACAATGTCGTATTCGCGATGATCTTGCTGACCAATGCTGTCCATGCCTTCGCCGACCGCTGCATTCGGGGAATCGAAGCCGACGAGGCTCAATGCGCACACTGGCTGGAGCGGAGTCCCGCGCTGGTGACTGCGCTTGCCCCGAAGCTCGGTTACGCCGAATCGGCCAAACTCGCGAAGGAAGCGGTGGCGTCGGGACTCACGGTGAAGGAACTGGTTGTGAAGAAGGGGCTGTTGAAGGGAAAGGAACTCGAGGAAGTGCTCGACCTTCGCGCCATGACTGAGATCGGCGTGCCGGGAGGGAAGGGGTTGCCGGGTGGTGGGTGACGGAGATCGTGAGGATCTAGGGATGTAAGGATGTGGTGTGAGATGCGGGTAGCCGATGGATGATCCACGACCTTCGACCGACCATTGGCTATCGACCACTGATCATCCTCTATTGCCCCTGCCGGGACCCCTCCCATATTCCGCCCATGCGCATCACTACCTGGACCGAGTACAGCCTCATCATCGCGCTGCATCTCGCGCGGCGTGGGGCCGCTGGAGCGGGCCCGGTAGCGGCGCGGGAAATTGCGGAGGTCGAACGGCTGCCGGGCGACTATGTCGAGCAGATTCTGCTCGCGGCTGCGCCGGGCGGGCCTGGTTGACTCGGTTCGGGGCGCCAAGGGTGGTTATCACCTCGCCAAGGAGGCGTCGGCAATTACGGTGCATGACATCATGAGCGCCTCCGAGCATCAGACCTTCGAGATGAACTGCGAGAACCACCAGGTCGAGGCCGAACGATGTAATCCGGCATCGGCCTGTAGCATCAGGCCGGTATGGCAGGCGCTGCAGCAGCGGGTGGATGACCTGCTGTCCAGCATCTCCATCGCCGACCTGATGAAACAGGAATCGCAGGTAGTCGAGTTGGTCGGTATTTCGTCACCGAGCTGATCGAACCTGAAGTAAACGGTTCCTTCGCCTCAACGCCCGGCCTCTCAGGTCGGGCGTTCAAACTTTGTGGGGTCAGGTGGCTATCGCTTCGATTCAGGTCGAGCCGGCGCTGTGGTCAGAGGTTGGTAACACGCCACTCCTGCCGCTGTCGCCTGAGGGTGCCAGTGAGATCTGGCTCAAGGCCGAGTGGCTGAATCCGGGCGGGAGCGTGAAGGACCGCACGGCACGGGGAATCCTGCGGGACGGATTTCGTCGCGGCGAGCTGCCCGGCAAGCGGCTGCTCGATTCTTCCAGCGGCAACACCGCCATCGCCTATGCGATGCTGGGAGCCGCCGCCGGTGTGGGAGTAACCGTCTGCGTGCCGGGCAACGCGAGTCCCGAGCGGCTGGCGCTGCTCGAGATCTACGGCGCTCAAATCATTCTCACCGACCGCATGGCCGGTTCCGACGGCGCGGCTGATACCGCACGCTCACTCGCGGCGAGTGAACCCGACCTTTTCTGGTTCGCCGATCAGTACGGCAATCCGGCGAATCCAGCAGCGCATTGGGAGACGACCGGACCCGAAATCTGGAATGGCACCGATGGACGCATCACTCATTTCGTGGCGGCCCTGGGCACGACCGGGACCATCATGGGCACCGGCAGTTACCTGAAGAGCCGGAATGCCGCGATCAAGGTCGTTGGGGTGGGTCCCGATTCACCGCTCCATGGCCTGGAGGGATTGAAGCACCTTCCCACCACGAGCCATGTGCCGCCGATCTACGATCCCGCGTTACCGGATGAGCTGGTCGAAGTGGCCACCGAAGACGCCGACCTGACCGCGCGGGATCTCGCCCGGTCGCACGGGTTCCTGGTGGGTTGGTCGGCGGGGGCCGCGGTGTGGGCCGCGCGCCTTATCGCACGGCGGGAGCCCGGTGCGGTCGTGGTCGTGATCGGTTGCGACACCGGGACCCGTTATCTAAGCGAGCCCCACCGCTGGAGCGTCCGATGACGCTGCGCATGCCGGCTCCGTTGCTCGACCAGGTGAGACGAGAAGGCGAGCGGGCCTACCCGAGCGAGTGCTGCGGTGCCATCGCGGGACCGGTGGACGGAGAGAAGCGGGCGGCGCGGCTCTATCCACTGGCGAATCGTCGAACCGATGATCCCCATCGGTATCTGATCGAAGCCGAGCAGCTGCGCAGTGTTGAGCGCGAGGCTCAGGCAAACAATTGGGAGATCCTGGGCTTCTATCACTCGCACCCGGATCACCCCGCCATCCCGTCCGAGTTCGACACCTCGCACGCATGGCCTTGGTACAGTTATTTGATCGTAGCAGTTGCGGATGGCCGGGCCGAGAGCGCCGCGTCATGGGTGCTGGATCCGGATCGACCGCGCATGCAGGAGGAAACGCTTGAACGTCGAGAGTGAGGTCTAAGATGCCGGTAACCGTTCACATCCCACACCGCTCCGCGGGTTCACCGCCGGTCACGACCGTCTTGAGCTGGACGGCGCCACCGTCGGGGAGATTCTCCAGGCGCTGGTTGGCGAGCACCAGGCGCTGCGCCGCCACCTGCTGCAGGAGGATGGGCGACCTCGGAATTTCGTCAACATCTACCTCAACGAAACCGACATCCGGTACCTGGGACAGAGCGAGACTCCGGTGCGCCCGGGTGATGCGATCACCATCGTGCCGAGTATCGCGGGTGGCAGTCCGGCCGCCGCACCAACAGCCGAGCCCGTCACCGCATTGCCACCGCTCTCCCATCAGGAGATCCTGCGCTACTCCCGCCATCTCCTGCTGCCGGAGGTGGGACTCGAAGGCCAGCGGAAGCTCAAGGCCGCCCGAGTGCTGTGCGTAGGTGCGGGCGGACTTGGGTCACCCCTGGCACTGTATCTCGCGGCCGCGGGTATCGGCACACTCGGTATCGTGGACTTCGACGCGGTGGATCTCACGAACCTGCAGCGCCAGATCGTTCACGGCACTTCGGGGTTGGCACGCCGAAGCTGGGCTCCGCCGCTACCCGGCTCACCGATCTGAATCCCAACGTGAAGATCGAGGGCTTCGAGACTCGCCTTACCTCGGCCAACGCTCTCGAGATCCTCGCGGGGTTCGATGTGATCGTTGACGGGACCGACAATTTCCCGACCCGTTATCTGGTCAATGACGCCTGCGTGCTGCTCGGCAAGCCGAACGTGTATGGCAGCATTTTCCGGTTCGAGGGCCAGGCGTCGGTGTTCGACGCGCGACGCGGCCCCTGCTATCGCTGCCTCTATTCCGAGCCGCCTCCTCCCGGACTGGTCCCCAGCTGCGCCGAAGGCGGAGTACTCGGCGTGCTCCCGGGAATTATCGGAACCATTCAGGCGCTCGAAACCATCAAGCTGATACTGGGCGCCGGTGAGCCGTTGGTCGGACGCCTTCTGCTGTTCGATGCACTGCGGCTGCGCTTCCGGGAATTGTCGCTGCGCAAGGATCCCGCGTGCCCGATCTGCGGGATCAATCCCAGCATCCGGGAATTGATCGATTACGAAGCCTTCTGCGGCATCGGAGCCGAGCCCGCCTACGCGGGGCCGGAAATCACCGTCCAGGAGCTCGAGCGGGAGCTGGCGATCGGCAAGCCGATCACGGTGGTGGATGTGCGCGAGCCGCACGAGTGGGAGATCGTTCACCTGGAAGGCGCCCGGCTGATTCCGCTGGGGCAGTTGCCGACCCGCTTGAATGAGCTCGATGGGCACGACGAAATCGTGCTCCACTGCCATCACGGGGCGCGCTCGATGAAGGCGCTGGAGATTCTCCGTGGCGCCGGCTTCGGCAAGGTTCGCAGTCTCAAGGGCGGGATCGACGAGTGGGCCTTGGTGGTGGATCCGGGGATGGCCAGGTATTGAGTCAGCCGTTAGCCGTCAGCCATCAGAAGCACCTCATGGTGGCTAACGGCTAACGGCTAACAGCTCCTCCCAGCCCGTTGACGCTGGCGCAGCAGGCTAGATAGCTTGTCCCCCACGCCGAAGTGGTGGAACTGGTAGACGCGCTGCGTTCAGGGCGCAGTGGGCGCAAGCCCGTGGGGGTTCGAGTCCCCCTTCGGCACTCATGTTCGGGAGACGGAAGACAGGAGACGGGAGACGGGGAGTTCAGCCCGCGTCCCCGTCTCCTTCCCCTTCTCCCTTCCCCTTCTCCCTTCTCTCCTTCTCCCGTCTCCCGTCTCCCGTCTCCCATCTTCCGTCTCCATCCCTGTCGTCTTCTGCTCCTCCCCTTTTCCCCACCCAACCCCGGTCTATCTTGCGGTTACGCCACCATGGTCGCCCGCAAATCGCCTGATGCCGAGGAGGGCAGGGAATCGATCGCCCGTAACCCCAAGGCGACGCATGACTACCACATCCTCGAGACGTGGGAGGCGGGCATCGTCCTCTCGGGCACCGAGGTGAAGGCCCTGCGGGGCGCAAAGCGTCTATCAAGGAGGGGTTCGCGAGAGTGGATAGAGGGAAGTGTTCCTCGAAGGTGTGAACATCACGCCGTATGAACAGGGCAATCGCTACAATCACGAGCCGGTCCGCGCCCGCAAACTCCTGCTGCACAAGCGGGAGATTCAGCGCATGATCGGCGCAGGTGAACAGACAGGGCCTCACCCCTGGTCCCGCTTGAGCTGTACTTCAAGCGGGGGCGGGCCAAGGTCGCGCTGGCGCTGGCGCGCGGGAAGAAGAGTTACGACAAGCGGGAGGATGCCAAGCGGCGCATTGCCGAGCGCGAGGTGGCCCGGGCAGTCCGGAACGAGAGGCCGAACCTGATGTCGAAGCTCGCTTTCCTGTCGCCCAAGCCGGTCGTGACCTTCGGCTATCGTCGTTCTGGCCGCCGCGATTCTGCCCACCATCGTGTTCGCGACGGTCGCGCCTCAGGCGCCGCCCCGGAAACTCTGGTCATTGCGACTCCTCGCGGAGAGTCCCGCCTCGTGGTAAGGCCCGATTCGTCGGCTGGTCCGGGCGTCTCGGCGGCTCAGCTGCTCAATGCGCTGCAGAGGATCGGCCCGGGCCGACGGCAGCTGGATGGAGCTGACCATCGGCGGCCAGCCCTTCCGCTTTCTGCTCGGCGCTCCGGTGTTCCTCTTGAATGACCGGCTGGAGACCTCTCGCCGGCCTGGTCTTACGAGGCGAACGACTCCCTCTTTCATGCCCTTCCAGTTCGTCGCCGAGGTGCTGCCCCAGGTCTTCGCCGGATTCTATCGCTACGATGCGGCCGAAGGGCGCCTCCTCGAGGCTACCGCGCGACCCAAACCGCCCGCGGCCCGGCTGCCCAACGGATTGCTGCCCGGCCACGTGGTGACCGTTGATGCCGGACATGGCGGAGTGGATCCCGGCAATCCCGGAGTGTTCTTCCCCGCGGGGTCACCGAGAAGACCATCACCCTGCAGATGGGATTCCTGCTGCGCGACGAGCTGAAGCGCCGGGGCATCGGCGTGGTGATGACCCGGACCAGCGATACTCTGATTGACCTGGCAGATCGGGGTGCCTACTGCACCGAGAAGTGCGACCTGTTCGTGAGCCTCCACGTGAATTCGCTCGCCCGGCGCCGCGGGTACACCTCGACCAATGGGTTCGAGACCTACTTCCTCGCCGAGGCGAAGACCGAGGAGGCGGAGCGGGTCGAAGCGATGGAAAACGAGGCGCTGCGGTTCGAGGCACCGGGCAATGCCTCGCAATCGGGCACCGATCTGGGGTTCATCCTGCGTGATCTGCAGCTGAACGAATATCTGCGGGAGTCGGCCCGCGTCGCCGAGATGGTGCAGGACGAGCTCGATCCGGTTCACACCGGAGTGAACCACGGCGTCAAGCAGGCCAATTTCGCGGTGCTGCGCACCGCGCGCCGGCCCGCGATTCTGATCGAGCTGGGCTACAGCACCAATGAGAGCGACGCGCGACTCCTGATCAACAAGAATTCGCAGAAGGCTCTTGCCACCGCGATCGCCGATGCGGTGGTGGATTATCTGCTTGAATACGAGCGGAAGACCGGGTCCGCGGCCGATTCGGGAGGTCGAGGGCCGTGAAGCGACTTCCTCCTTGCCCTGGTCCTGCTCGCGCTCGGCTGTGCCTACTACAACGGGGTGTACAACGCCAAGCGGCTCGCGAGCGATGCACGGCGGGCCGAGAAGGACGGTCGCACCCTGGAGGCCAACGGACTCTGGGGACGTGTGGCGCTGCAGGCCGAGTCCACGCTGGCCCGGCATCCGAGCAGCAAATGGGCCGATGAAACGCGACTCCTGCAGGGAACTGCGCTGGTCCGGCTCAGGGAATGTGAACGGGCAGTCCCGATCCTCGACCGGGTTCTCGCATCCACAACCGACACGAAGATGCGGGACGAGGCCGCGCTCCTGAATGGAAATTGCCGCGAAAGCCTCGGGGACGCGGAAGGGGCCTCCCGGGTTTACGCTCAGATGATGGACAGCCCCGATCCCGAGCGCCGGAACCTCGCGCGATATCAACATGGCCGGGCGCTCCGGACCGGCGGAGACTACGAAGCAGCGCTGAACGTCCTTTCATCCAGCGATCATCCCCGCGCCGCGGGAGAACGCGCGGCGGCGCTGGCCGGCGCGGGCCGGATACCCGATGCGATCACCGTGAGCGATTCGCTGATCGCGTCCCACGACACGCTGGCGCCCTGGGATTCGATCCTCGCCGCGATCGGCCGCAAGGATCTCGAGGCCGCATCCCAGCTGACCGACAGTGTAGTCGAGCTGTTTGTCGTGCGCCGAATCGCGTGCAGGATTCCTGCGTCAGGATGCGCTGCGCTGGGCCCCGGTGGATGAAGAACGGGCTGCAACCAGATTCTCCCAGGCCATCGTGCTGTCAGGGAGGGCAGGCGGGTCTCAATGCCCGCCTCGAGCTGGCCCGCATGCGGCTGCGCAGTGCGAACGGCACGCGCACCCTCGACCAGCAGGCAGAAGCCCTGGAACAACTGGTGGAATTCGGTGGTCCCGCCGGGGCCGAAGCTGCGCGACTCGCCTTGGCGACGCGTAGTGTCGCGGCAGCGCGCGATTCGGTGACGCCCGGTGCTCCCCAAGGCGACTTGCGCCTCTTCCTCTCCGGGAGCTCGCACGCGACTCCTCGGCGCGATTCCGCTCAGCGATTGAACTGTTCGAGCGGGTACCGAAGGATTGGCCCCAATCGTCCTTCGCGCCCAAGGCGCTCTTCGCTCTGGCCGGGCTCCAACCCGACCGCGCGGATTCCCTCATTCAAGTGGTAACCGAGCGGTACGCCGAGAGCCCCTATCTGGCCGTGCTCCGCGGCGAGGACTCGCCCGCCTACCGCAAGCTGGAAGACTCCCTCCGGGTCTTCGCCCAGGCCGCGGCGATCCAGAACAGGCGCCGGCCCGCCACCCAGCAGGCGCGCCCCAATCCCACCACTCGCCAACCGGTGGAACAGTAGTGGCCGCTGCCCCGCTCTCCCGCGAGGTACTCGGCGCACACTTTCAGAATCCCGTTCTCCTGGCTGCCGGAACGGCCGGATTCGGTCGTGAGCTCGCCGGAGTGATAAATCTCGATCGGCTGGGCGGCATCGTGACCAAGGCGGTGTCACGCGAGCCCAGGGCGGGAACCGCGCGCCTCGCGTGGCCGAGTTTCCGGAGGGATGCTGAATTCAGTAGGATTGGCCAACCCGGGACTGGCGCGCGTGCTGGAGGAGGCGCTTCCCTGGCTGCAACAGAACCTTCGGAAGGCGAGAGTCGTGGTGAACGTCGTGGGATTCACCGCGGAAGATTTCGGCGCAGTCGTCGAAGGCCTGGAAGGGGTCACCGGTATCGCGGCACTCGAGATCAATCTCTCCTGTCCCAACACCAGCGCCGGCGGACTGGAATTCGGCGCCGATCCCGCGAGCGTCACTCGAGTGATTTCCTCTGTCGCGCGAAGACCCGCCTCCCGCTCTTCGCCAAGCTCTCGCCGGCGCTGCCGGACATCGGCGGAATGGCGGTGGTGGCGCGGGACGCAGGAGCGGATGGAATCTCCGTCGTCAACACGATTCCAGGAGAGCTGGCCGATCCTCGAGGTCACCCGCGGCTCGGCAATGGCTTCGGCGGAGTAAGCGGCCCGGCACTTCTGCCGGTTGGCGTCCTCGCGACTCGCAAGGTTGTAGAGCGGACCGGGGGCATTCCGGTCATCGGTGTCGGCGGTATCCGCACCGCGGACGACGCGCGCCAGTACCTCAAGGCCGGAGCGTCCCTCGTCGCGATCGGTACCGCGGCGCTGGCGAATCCCCGCCTTCCCGAGCAGGTCGTCGCGGACCTGGAGCGAAACGGTGGCTGAAGTCATCGTCGCACTCGACGCACCGCCCGAGCAGTCTCGCCGGCTGCTGGACCGGCTGCCCGATGTGCGCTGGGTCAAGGTTGGGCCGATTCTCTACACACGAGAGGGACCAGCACTGATTCGAGATCTCGTGCGCCGCGGGATTCGCGTGTTCCTCGACCTCAAGTGGCACGATATTCCAAACACGGTGGCAGGGGCCGTGGAAGCAGCAGCCGAACTCGGCGTCGCCATGGCGACCGTCCATGCGATCGGTGGGACAGAGATGATGCGAGCGGCGGCCAGCGCCACGGGCAGCGATATGGCGCTGGTGGGCGTCACGGTGCTCACTTCGTTCGACCGTGAAGGCCTTGCCGTCACGACCGGCCGGCCTGATGTGATCCTTCTCGAGGAAGTCACCCGCCTCGCGAGGATGGCAATGGATGCCGGCCTACAGGGAATCGTCTGCTCGCCGCTCGAGGTTGAAACCGCGCGCGAGACTCTGGGGACGGGATCGTTCATCGTGGTTCCGGGCATTCGCCGGCCTTCGGACCCTGCCGGTGATCAGTCGCGCACCGCTGCTCCGGGGAGGCGGTACGCCGCGGCGCCACCCATCTCGTCGTCGGGAGGCCTATCATCAACGCATCCGATCCGGCCGCGGCGTTTCGTGAGATGATGGAGGCAGCCCGATGAAACCTGGGGTTTGATTGCCCTGCTGATCAGCTTGGCGGCGTCGCCGGCGCCGGGACAATCCGCCTCCCTGGAGAAAACAGCCAATCAGGCCCGGGATGCCTGGTTTGGCCACGAAGTCTCCCGGCTGGTCCGCGGCAGCGACAGCATCCTGGTCCAGCTTCCGGGCGCCTCGCCCTCGGTTCCGGTCTCTCGCGATCAGGCGGCGGCGCTGCTCCGCGAGTTCTTCCGTACCAGTGAGGAGGTTCAGACTGACCTGGGCCGAGTCCGCAAGTCCGGGAATGACAGGGCGTTGGTTGAGATTCTCCGGCAATATCGAGTGACGGGGACCATGGAGGTCCGCCGCCATTCCGCGCTGCTGGGCTATTCCCTGGTGCAGGACTCCTGGAGGCTGGTCGAGCTTCGGATCTCCCCTGACCATCGTGGAAGGGCAGGAACTCGGGGTATCCCGTTGGGGGCTATACGGTTCCCTTGCGGGGGCTTCCAGCGCCGACTATATTCGCGAGCTACTCCTGAAATACGGCTTATCCCCGGAGCGTTTCGCGTGAAGGTTCGGTCAAGTGTGAAGCCCATCTGCGAGCACTGCAAGGTCGTGATGCGGCAAGGAGTCAAGCGGGTCATCTGCAAGCGTAACCCCAAGCACAAGCAGCGGCAGGGTTAATTATGGCGCGTATCGCTGGCGTGGACTTGCCGCGCGAAAAGCGGGTTGAAGTCGCGCTCACCTACATCTACGGCATCGGACGTCCCACGAGCGGTCGCCTCCTCACGGAGACCGGGGTCAGCCCCGATACCCGGGTGCGAGACCTCTCGGACGCCGAAGTCGCCCGTCTCCGCCAGATCATCGAGCGTTCGGTCAAAGTGGAGGGTGCCCTCCGGACCGAAGTCGCGATGAACATCAAGCGGCTGATGGATATCGGGAGTTACCGCGGGATTCGCCACCGGCGTGGACTGCCGGTGCGGGGTCAGCGGACTCATACCAACGCGCGCACCAAGAAGGGCCCCCGTCGCGCTATCGCCGGTAAGAAGAAGGCCACGAAGAAGTAACCTATGACGACACCAGTTGCTCCCAAGGCGCCTGCGGCTAAGCGCGCGCGTAAGGTGGTCGAGTCCGAGGGCGTCGCCCACATCTCGGCAACCTTCAACAACCTGCTGATCACCATCACCGACATGAAGGGCAATACCCTGGTGTGGGGATCGGCCGGCAAAGCGGGCTTCAAGGGCTCCAAGAAGTCCACTCCTTTCGCCGCGACCGTCGCCGCCGAGAACTGTGGGCGCGAGGCCATGAACCTCGGCGTCCGGCGGGTTCATGTCCGGGTGCAGGGTCCCGGCAGCGGCCGTGAGTCCGCGATCCAGGCGCTCGCCTCGGTCGGCCTCAAGGTCATGTCGATCAAGGACGTGACTCCGATCCCCCACAACGGCTGCCGTCCGCCGAAGAAGCGGCGGGTCTGATCATGGCACGATATACAGGCGCAAGCTGCCGGCAGTGCCGTCGCGAAGGCACCAAGCTCTTCCTCAAGGGTTCCCGCTGTCTGACCGAGAAATGCGCCGTGGAGCGTCGTGGCTACGCCCCGGGCCAGCACGGCCAGAGCGGCGGCCGCTCGCGCAAGGCGTCGGAATACGCCAAGCAGCTGCGGGAGAAGCAGAAGGTGAAGCGGATGTACGGCCTCACCGAGCGGCAGTTCCGCAACACCTTTGACCGGGTGACCCGCGAAGCCGGCGTGAAGGGCACCAACCTGCTCATCGCGCTCGAGTCGAGGCTGGACAATATCGTCTACCGCATGGGCTTCTCGGCCAGCCGGAAGGGCGCCCGCCAGCTGGTGCGCCACGGCCATGTGGAAGTGAACGGCCACAAGGTGGACGTGCCCTCCTACGTTGTGCGGCCCGGCGAGGAAATCCAGGTCGCTCAGGCCAGCCGCGATAACGTGAACGTGAAGATGTCGCTCCAGGCCGCGGGCAGGCAGACGCTCAACTGGATCACGGTGGACGCGGATAAGGTCGCGGGCCGTGTGACGGAGCGCCCCACCCGCGAAGCGATTCCGATCAACGCCCAGGAACAGCTCATCGTCGAGCTCTACTCGAAGTGACCATGACCATCGATCTCACCGGCCTGGTTCACCCGCACCTGGTCGAGATGACCAAGCGGGAAGACAACCCGAACATCGCTGAGTTCCGGCTGCAGCCGCTGGAGCGCGGGTTCGGTTACACGCTGGGCAATTCGCTTCGCCGCCTGCTCCTCTCTTCGCTGCGCGGCAGCGCCGTCTGGGCCTTCCGGCTCGACGGGGTGGTGCACGAGCACCAGACGATTCCCGGGGTCCATGAGGATGTGCACCAGATCATCCAGCGCCTGAAGGCGCTGACGATCGTCCTCGCCGAAGAGGTGGACGAGGCGGTGCTCCGGATCAAGAAGGAAGGCACCGGGCCGGTCTACGCCCGCGACATCCAGCCCACCGGCAACGTCCGGATCGTGAACCCCGACCACCTGCTCTTCACGGTGCAGGATGACCGGGAGCTGAATGGCGAGCTGTACGTCAACAAGGGCCGGGGCTACGTCGAGTCCGAGCTGCATCCCAAGGATCGCTCGCTGCCGGTTGACCTGATCGCCATCGACGCGATCTACAATCCGGTTCGGCGCGCCAACTTCTCCGTCGCGGAAACCCGCGTCGGCCAGCGCACCGACTACGACCGGCTCACGGTGAGCGTCGAGACCAACGGTACCATCACCCCCGAGGACGCGATCGCCTACGCGGCCGCCCTCGCGCAGGAGCACTTCCGCTACTTCGTCGAGTTCGGCAAGGTGCCGACCGCTCGCCCGGAGTCGCTCAGCGCCGGCTCGCCCGGCGGCGCGCTCCAGGAGAAGCTGAGCCGCCTGATCGACGATTTCGGTCTCTCGGTGCGCTCGCTGAATTCGCTCAAGAACTCGAACATCCGCACTCTCGGCGACCTGGTCGCCTATACCGAGGACGAGCTGCTCAAGGTGAAGAACGTGGGCGAGAAGGCCCTGCGGGAAATCGCCGACCTGCTGCGCCAGCAGGAGCTCAACTTCGGGATGCTGTTTGAGGAGGTTGACGGCGACCTGCGCGTGGTCCGTCCCGGTACGCCTCCGACCGTCCGCACCGGCGCCGACCTGGGCGAGGAGATCTAATGCGGCACCAGGCCAAGGGACGCCAGCTCTCGCGCACCTCGGAGCACCGCAGGGCGCTGTTGAGCAACATGGCGACCAGTCTCTTCCTCCATGGCAAGGTGGTCACCACCGAAGCCAAGGCCAAGGAGCTGCGGCCCTACGCGGAGAAGCTCATCACACTCGCCCGGCGCGGCGATCTCCACGCGCGGCGCCTGGTGTCCAGCAAGATCCGCGAGCGCGACGCGCTGTCCCGTCTCTTCACCGAGATCGGCCCCGCTTCGCGGCGCGTCCCGGCGGCTATACCCGCATCCTCAAGCTGGGTCATCGCCCCGGAGACGGAGCCGATGTCGCCCGGATCGAGCTGCTGCCAGAGTGAGGCGGCTCGCGGACTCCCGAAATGAAAGAAGGGGACCTTCGGGTCCCCTTTTTCGGTCCGGTGCGAGCCGCAGCCCGCGGAGCTAGCCGCTGCTCAGCCGGCCTTCCTGATCCGGTTACTCTTGATGCACTGGGTGCACGCCCGCACACGACGGGGGCGCCGTCCACCAGGATGCGGACGGTCTGGAGATTGGGATACCACCGGCGCTTGGTGCGGTTGTTCGCGTGACTCACATTGTTGCCAGTCACCGGGCCTTTGCCGCACACGGTGCACACCCGTGCCATATCATTCATCCTTCACAAAAATGGTCCGCCATGAGGCTCCAGCGAGGGCGGAAGTATAATCAGCACAGGCGGTTGACACAACCCGAGGGGATCCTGAGCTGATGCCTCGCGCCTTGATCACCGGGGTGACCGGGCAAGACGGGTCCTACCTCGCGGAATTGCTCCTGGCGAAGGGGTACGAGGTGGTCGGGGTGGTGCGCCGGACCAGTCACGACAGCTACGAGCGCATCGGCCACCTGCTGGACCGGATCACCATCTGCCCAGCCGATCTGCTGGACCAGCATTCTCTCACGGTGGTGCTGCAGGAAGTGCAGCCGGACGAGGTCTACAATCTCGCGGCGCAGTCATACGTGCCAACGTCATGGACTCAGCCGGTGCTCACCGGAGAGTTCACCGCGTTAGGCGTGACCCGGATCCTCGAAGCGATTCGGTTGGTGCACCCGAAGGCCCGCTTCTACCAGGCCAGCTCCTCGGAGATGTTCGGCAAGGCGATGGAGACGCCGCAGCGGGAATCGACGCCGTTCTATCCCCGCTCGCCTTACGGCGTGGCGAAGGTCTACGGGCACTGGATCACGGTGAACTACCGCGAGTCGTACGGGCTCTACGCGGTGAACGGCATTCTGTTCAATCACGAATCGCCTCGACGCGGTGTGGAGTTCGTCACCCGGAAAATCAGCGACGGCGCGGCCCGCATCAAACTGGGTCTCGCGAAGGAGCTGAGGCTCGGGAATCTGGACGCGCGGCGCGACTGGGGCTTCGCCGGTGACTACGTCGAGGCCATGTGGCGCATGCTGCAGCGCCCCGAGCCCCGCGACTACGTGGTAGGAAGCGGCACCACCCACAGCGTCCGTGAGTTCGTGGAGATCGCCTTCGGCCACCTGGGGCTGGATTGGAAGAAGCACGTGGTGGAAGATCCCCGCTTCTTCCGTCCGGCCGAGGTGGATCTGCTGCAGGCCGATCCGTCGCTCGCCCGGCGGGAGTTGCAGTGGGCGCCGACCGTATCCTTCGAGGAGCTGGTGCGCATGATGGTTGACGCGGACCTCAAGCGGCTAGGGGCGGGTCGTGAAGGTGCTGGTGACCGGCGCCGGCGGCTTCGTCGGCCAATGGCTGGTTCCCGGGCTGCTGGCGGCGGGTCACGAGGTGGTCGGGGCCCTGTATCCCGTCGCGACTCCCCGGTCTCGATTTCCGAGACCGACCGGCGTAGGGTACGCTGGCTCCCCTGGACCTGCGCGATCAGGCCGCGGTGAATTCGGCGATCTCGACCGCACCCGACGCGGTGATTCACCTCGCGGCTCTCGCCTCGGGCGCGGATGCGAGGAGGGATCCCGGTCTTGCATGGGAAGTAAACGCGGCGGGAACGGCGCGCCTGGCTGAGGCGATGGGCATCGCGCGCGGCCGCACCGGGAGTAACCCGCTTCTGCTCGTGGTCTCGACCGGCGAGGTGTACGGCGCCGAAGGCGGTGGGCGTCCGAGGACCGAGTCCGATCCCCGGCACCCTGTTCTCCCTATGCGGCGAGCAAGCTGGGCGCCGAAGGGGCAGCGCTCGAGGTGCACCGTCGCACCGGACTGCGGGTTATCATCGCTCGGGCATTCCCTCATACCGGGCCGGGTCAGAGCCAACGCTATGTGGTTCCGGCCTTCGCGCAGCGGATCCGGGCTGCCCGCCGGCTGAAAGCGCCGGTGGTAAAGACCGGCAATCTGGAACCGGTGCGGGACTTTCTCGACGTGCGGGACGTGGTCGAGGCGTACCTCGCCCTCCTTGCTCGCGGCAAGCCGGGAGAGATCTACAATGTGGCGGGCGGTCTCGGCATCTCGCTGGCCGAGATCTTCAATAAGTTGGCCGAACTGGAAGGGATTCGTGCGATGCCAGAGGTTGATGCCGAGCTCACCCGGCCCTCCGACATTCCGCACCTGGTTGGTGACGCAACGCGACTCCGCAAGGCGACCGGCTGGCAGCCGCGCATTGCTCTCGAGCAGACACTGAAAGATCTCGTGAATGCCCAAACGGACTGACATCAGCTCGATTCTTCTGCTGGGATCCGGACCGATCGTAATCGGCCAGGGAGCCGAGTTCGACTATTCCGGAACCCAGGCGGTTCGCGCGCTGCGGGAAGAGGGATACCGGGTGATCCTGGTGAACTCCAATCCGGCGACGATCATGACCGACCCGGAGATCGCCGACCGGACCTACATCGAGCCGGTGACGCCGGAATGGGTGGCCAAGGTCATCGAGCGCGAGCGGCCGGATGCTCTCTTGCCCACGATGGGCGGGCAGACGGCGCTCAACGTGGCGATGGCGCTGCACAAGGACGGCACCCTGGCTCGGTTCAACGTCGAGCTGATCGGCGCCAACGAGCGCGCCATCCGGATCGCAGAGGATCGTCAGGAATTCGCCCAGGCGATGCAGCGGATCGGTCTGGCGACCCCGCGAGGCCGCACTGTGCGCAGCATCGAGGCGGCGCTCGAGGCAGTCGACGATACCGGCTACCCCGCAATCATTCGTCCCTCCTTCACGCTGGGCGGGACCGGCGGAGGGATCGCCTACAACCGCGACGAGTTCGAGGAGATCGTCGGGCGGGGCCTCGAGCTGTCGCCGGTGGGTTCGGTGCTGATCGAGCGCAGCATCATCGGCTGGAAGGAGTTCGAGCTGGAGGTGATGCGGGACGGAGCGGACAACGTGGTGATCGTCTGCTCGATCGAAAACCTGGACCCGATGGGTGTCCATACCGGCGATTCGATCACCGTGGCACCGGCCATGACGCTCACCGACCGGGAATACCAGGTCATGCGCGACGCCGCGATCCGCATCATCCGCGAAGTCGGCGTCGCGGCCGGTGGCTGCAACATCCAGTTCGCGGTGGATCCGGCGACCGGCGAGCAGCTGGTCATCGAGATGAATCCCGCGTCTCCCGCTCTTCGGCCCTCGCCTCGAAGGCGACCGGATTTCCCATCGCGCGGATCGGCGCCAAGCTCGCCGTCGGGTATCGACTCGATGAGCTGCCGAACGACATCACCCGGACGACACCCGCCTCCTTCGAGCCGGTGCTCGACTACGTGGTGGTGAAGGTCCCCGCTTCGCGTTCGAGAAATTCCCGAGGCCGATCCCCGGCTCAACACGCAGATGAAGTCGGTCGGCGAGGCCATGGCGATCGGGCGCACGTTCAAGGAAGCCTTTCAGAAGGGGTTCCGCGCCCTCGAAGCCGATCGTACCGGCTGGGTGCTCGGACGCGATCCGTCCGACGACCGGCTCACCGATTTGAGTCCGGAGGCGGTAAAGGCGGCAATTCGTACGCCGACACCGGAGCGCATCTACCAGGTAAAGCGCGCGCTGCAGATGGGCATTTCGCTCGGAGAAATCGCGGAGCGGAGCGGCATCGATCCCTGGTTCGTGGGCCAGATGAGCGACTTGGTTGAAGCCGAGCGCGAATGGACCGACAAGATGCCGGGCGACGAGCGCGGCCAGAAGGACCAGCTCCGCAAGATGAAGCGCATGGGATTCTCCGACCGCCAGCTGGCCGACCTGCGCGGTCGCCAGGAGGCCGAGATCCGTGATCTGCGGCATCGGCTCGGCATACGACCGGCGTACAAGACGGTAGACACCTGCGCCGGCGAGTTCCCCTCTTCGACGCCCTACCTCTACTCCTCTTACGACGAGGAGAGTGAGGTCCAGGCCGGTGGCGACCGCACCATCGTGATCCTGGGAAGCGGTCCCAACCGGATCGGTCAGGGAGTCGAGTTCGACTATTGCTGCGTACGCGCCACTCTCGCCTTCCGGGAGATGGGTTACCGCACGGTGATGGTGAACTCGAATCCCGAGACGGTCTCGACCGACTACGACATCTCCGACACGCTGTACTTCGAGCCGCTGACGCTGGAAGATGTGCTCGAGATCGTGCACGCCGAGAAGCCGATCGGCGTCGTGGTTCAGCTCGGCGGCCAGACTCCGTTGAAGCTGGCGCGTGGACTCGAAGCCGCAGGCGTCAAGATCCTCGGGACGTCACCTGACGCGATTGATCTGGCCGAGGATCGTCGCCGGTTCGAGGCCCTCGCACGGGAGCTGGGCGTCACCCAGCCCAACGCGGGCACGGCGCTGTCGGTGGATGAAGCCGTCGCGGTTGCGGAGCAGGTCGGCTATCCCGTGCTGGTGCGCCCATCCTATGTCCTCGGCGGCCGGGGCATGCAGATCGTCTACGACGAGCCTTCGCTGCGCGACTACTTCGCCCGCGCGGTGCGGGTGGCGCCGGGCCACCCGGTGCTCATCGACTCCTTCCTCGAGGATGCGTTCGAGGCGGACGTGGACGCCATCTGCGACGGCACCCGCACCGTGATCGGCGGGGTCATGCAGCACATCGAGGATGCCGGTATCCACTCCGGCGACTCGGCGTGTGTCCTGCCGCCGTATCTCATCTCCGAGGCGCAGGTGGAACAGATGCGCAAGCACACCCGCGCCTTCGCCGAGAAGATCGGAGTCGTGGGGCTGATCAACGTGCAGTACGCCATCAAGAACGATGTCGTGTACGTGCTCGAGGTGAACCCCCGCGCGTCGCGGACCGATTCCCTTCGTGTCGAAGACTACCGGCGTTTCACTCGCCAGCCTTGCCGCCGCGGTCATGGTGGGGAAGACCCTCGACGAGCTGGGCCTCAAGGACGACGTGGTTCAGCCTTACGTCGCGGTCAAGGAAGCGGTCTTCCCCTTCAACAAGCTGCAGGGCGTTGACCTGATCCTGGGACCCGAGATGCGCTCGACCGGCGAGGTCATGGGCATCGCCGATTCCTTCGGTATGGCCTTCGCGAAGGCACAGCATGCGGCGGACGGCGCGCTCCCGCAGAGTGGCGCGGTCTTCGTCACGGTGAATGACCACGACAAGGGCAACGTCGTGCCCATCGCTCGCCGCTTCCACGAAATGGGCTTCCGGATTCTGGCGACAGAAGGCACGGCGCGTCATCTCCGGGTGCGCGGCATTCCGGCGGAACGGGTGCTCAAGGTGTACGAAGGTCGCCCCAACGCCATCGACCTGCTCCTCTCGGGACAAATCCAGCTCCTGATCAACACTCCACTGGGCAAGCTGACCCAGCAGGACGACTACCAGATCCGGGCAGCGGCGCTGCAGCACCGGGTTCCTTATACGACCACGCTGTCGGCTGCCGCCGCGGCTTGCGACGCGATCATCGCGTTGAAGAGCCGGGTCGGCGAGGTCCGGTCCCTTCAGGAATGGCATCTCCTCGGTCGTGACGTGCTGCAGGAGACAGCGGGGTGAGTGCGCGGGCAACAACCTTCCTGACCGACCTGCGTGCCGCGGTGAGTGGGGAAGTCCGTGAGGCCGAGCCGTTGAGCCGGTATTCGACCTACCGGATCGGCGGCCCGGCGACGATGCTGTTCCCCAAGGCCGTCGAAGACATCGAGCGTGCGGCCAGCCTGGCAACCGGCAGAGGCGTCGCCTGGTTTGCGCTTGGGCTGGGTTCCAACGTGCTGCTGCCCGACGAAGGCCTCGACGCCCTGGTTATTCGCCTGGGCAAGGGACTCGACGCCATCAAGTCGGACGGCGACCGTTGGACGATCGGAGCCGGTCTGCCCGCGCCGATCGCCGCAAGGCGTACCGCCGAATCGGGGTGGAGCGGCCTGCACAAGATGGTTGGTGTTCCCGGTAGCGTAGGCGGCGGCGTCTTCATGAACGCGGGCTGCCACGGTGCCGAATGGGCCGATGTTATTGAAGCGGTGACCGTGGTGGACTGGGACGGCACCGTCCGTGAGCGGAGCCGCGACGAGATCCCCTTCTCCTACCGGCGGAGCGGCCTCACCGGATCGATCGTGATCGAGACCCAGGTGCGGCTTGCAGCCCGAGACCGCGGCGCGTCTCACCGAGGAGGTGAACGACCTCTTCCGCTGGCGGCAGGAAGGCACCCCGTTCAACCGGCCCTGCTGCGGGAGCGTATTCACCAATCCGGCGGTTCCGGTGGCGCCGAACCTTCGCACCGCGGGCAGTTGGTAGACGCGCGCAGGCCTCAAGGGCTTTCGATCGGCGGGGCCGCAAGTCTCGCCGATGCACGCGAACTACATCGTCAATACGGGCGGTGCGACGGCGCGTCAGGTCCGCGAGGTGATCGGCCACGTGCGGCGAACCGTTCGCGATCGGTTTGGGGTGGAGTTGGAGCTGGAAGTGAAGCTCGTGGGTGGTGACGGCGACAGTCAGTGAGCCGTAAGCCGTAAGCCAATTGCAAATTAGGCGAATTGGCTTAACGGCTTAAGACTACGGCTCTTCAATCCCAAACAGGAACTCTGATGTCCGACTACTTCGTGCACGAATCCAGTTACCTCGACGCCGGAGCGGTGGTCGGCAAAGGCACCAAGATCTGGCATTTCTGTCACGTGATGCCGGGTGCCGTGATCGGCGAGCGGTGCAACCTGGGGCAGAATGTCGTGGTTATGTCAGGCACCCGGATCGGGAACAATGTGAAGGTGCAGAACAACGTCTCGATCTACGAAGGCGTCGTGCTGGAGGACGACGTCTTCTGCGGGCCCAGCTGTGTCTTTACCAACGTGACCAATCCGCGGAGCCACGTCTCGCGAAAGAACGAGTATCGCGAAACGCTGGTCCGCCGCGGCGCCTCGATCGGTGCGAACGCGACGATCGTTTGCGGCGCGACACTGGGCGAATACTGCTTCATCGGCGCCGGGGCCGTGGTCACCAGTGACGTGCCTGCCTTCGCCCTCATGGTGGGAGTTCCGGCCCGCCGGGTAGGGTGGATGTGCCAGTGCGGGAACCGTCTGGCGGTCAAGGATGGCTCGGCGCGTTGCGCGAGTTGCGGCGCGGGTTATCGCGAGCGTCAAGGCCTGCTCGAAATGATTGATTCTCCCCGTAGCGCGGGCTAGCTTTCCGCCGCTTTCGGTCCCCTTTTTGTCCCGTTTTCGATGAGGATGGAGTGAACGTTCCGCTGTTAGACCTCGTTGCCCAGTACCAGTCCATCAGGGAGGAAGTCCTGCCCGGATGATGGCGGTGATTGAACGCCAGGCGTTCATCATGGGCAGCGAAATACCTGAGCTCGAGGCCGCTATCGCCAAGCTCTCGGCCGCCAAACACGGTATTGCCTGCGCCAGCGGTACGGACGCGCTGCTGCTTGCCGCTCAAGGCGCTGAATCTCACCCCGGGCGACGAGGTCATCACCACGGCCTTCACTTTCTTCGCCACGGCGGGAACCATCCACAATACCGGCGGGAAGCCGGTGTTCGTGGACATCGATCCGGACACCTTCAACATCCTCCCCTCCGCGATCGAAGCGGCGATCACGCCTCGCACCAAGGCGATCGTGGTCGTGCACCTGTTCGGCCAGATGGCCCCGATGGAGGCGATTCTCCCAGTCGCCGGAAAAGCACGGACTGGCGGTCATCGAAGACGCGGCCCAGGCCATCGGCGCGAGGCGCCGAATCGGCGGCACCTGGCGGATGGCTGGAGAGCTGGGCACAGCGACCGGCTTCTCCTTCTTCCCGAGCAAGAATCTCGGGCGCCTGGGGAGACGGTGGAATGATCGTCACCCAGAATGACGCGCTCGGCCGCCAGGCTCCGGAAACTGCGGCTGCACGGCGGCGCCAAGCAGTACCATCACGAGGAAGTCGGCACCAACAGCCGGCTCGACACGCTTCAGGCTGCGATCCTGCTCGCGAAGCTTCCGCATCTCGCGGCCTGGAGCGAGGCGCGCCGGCGATCATGCCGCCTTCTACAACCAGGCCTTCGCGGGCATGCCCGAGGTCTGCACACCCAAGACCGATCCCGCCAACGAGCACATCTTCCACCAGTACACGCTTCCGGGTGGAGCGGCGCGACGAGCTTCTGGCGCACCTCAAGGAGAAGGGAATCGGCTGCGCCGTCTACTATCCCACCCCGCTCCATCTGCAGCCCTGCTTCGGATACCTGGGTTATGCCGAAGGCCGGCTCCCGGCCACCGAGGCGGTCACCAACACGGTGCTTTCTCTCCCGATCTATCCGGAGTTGAGCGCGGCCCAGCGCGAGGCGGTCGTGCAGGCCGTTAAGGGATTCTACAGTTGAGCCGGCTCAAGGTCGGCGTCATAGGCGCGGGCGCCTGGGGGAGAAACCACGTCCGTACCGCGGCGGCCTCCGCGGATGCCGAGCTGGTCGCGATCTGCGAGACGAATCCCGAGGTGCGCGTCAGCCTCATGAAGCAGTATCCCGGCGCCATCGATCACCGACTCCGCCGCCAGGCTGCTGGAGAAGGTCGAAGCCGGTCATCGTCGCGACGCCGGCCACGAGCCACGCCGAGCTCGGCAACATGGCCATCGAGGCCGGCATCCCCGCGCTGATCGAGAAGCCGTTTGCGCTGACGGTGGCGGATGCCGAGCGGCTCGCGGAAAACGCCGAGAAGCGCAACGTCCCGATCCTGGTGGGCCACCTGCTCGAGTACCACCCGGTGGTCGACCGGTTGAAGGAGATGCTGGAGAAGCAGTGAGCTGGGAGACTTGTACTATCTCTATTCTCAACGCGTCAACCTCGGACAGATCCGGCCGGACGAAAATGCGTTGTGGAGCTTTGGCCCTCATGACGTCTCCGTGCGCGCTGTATCTCCTGGGCGAGATGCCGGTGACCCTGAGTGCTCAGGGCAGGTCCTACCTCCAGCGCGGCATCGAAGACGTCGTCTTCCTCAATCTCACCTTCGCGTCCGGCGTCGATGGCCCACGTGCAGATGTCCTGGCTCGACCCGCACAAGGTGCGTCGGCTTGACCGTGGTGGGCTCCCGGCAGATGGCTGTCTTCGACGACATGCAGCCCCGGGAGAAGCTCACGATCTACGACAAGGGCGTGAACCGGCCGCCCGAGTACCGCTCCTACGGCGAGAGCCTCACGATTCGCGAGGGAGACATCTTCATCCCCCGGCTGCCGAACGTGGAACCGCTGACGGTCCAGTTCCAGCATTTCATCCGGGTGGTCCGAGGTGAGGAAAAGGCTCGGGCCGATCACGCCGACGGAGTGCGCGTGGTCCGGGTGCTCGATGCCGCCACCCGTTCGCTGGCCCAGGGAGGCGCACCCGTCTCCCCGGTCGCGCCTGAGCCGGAGCACACTCGATGCACATCGCGGTCATTGGTACGGGATACGTAGGACTGGTTACCGGCGCCTGCCTCGCCGAGACCGGCAACGACGTGGTCTGCGCCGACATTGATGCGCGGAAGGTCGAACGGCTCAAGGCCAATGACATTCCGATCTACGAGCCGGGTCTGCGAGGAGACTGGTCCGCCGCAATCAGGCCGAGGAACGGCTGAGCTTCACGACCGATGTGGGCGCCGCGGTCGAAGGGGCCCAGGTCGTATTCATCGCGGTTGGCACCCCGCCGGACGAGGACGGCTCCGCCGACCTCCAGCACGTGCTGTCGGTCGCCAGTACCATCGGCCGTAACATGAACGGATCCAAGGTGGTGGTGACCAAGTCCACCGTGCCCGTTGGGACTGCCGAGAGGGTGCGCGCTGCGGTCATGGCGGAGACCAAGGTCCCCTTCTGGGTCTGCTCCAACCCCGAGTTCCTGAAGGAAGGGCGCCGCGATCGACGACTTCATGAAGCCCGACCGGATCGTCGTTGGCGTGGACGCGGCCGGAATCGCGCGAAATCATGGCGGAGCTCTACTCGCCCTTCGTGCGCACCGGCAATCCGGTCCTCTTCATGGACATCCCATCCGCCGAGGTGACGAAGTATGCCGCGAACGCCATGCTGGCGACCCGGATCTCGTTCATGAACCAGATCGCCGAGTTCTGCGAGCGCGGTCGGAGCGGACGTGAAGGAAGTCCGGCAGGGCATCGGCACCGACCGCCGCATCGGGCAGGCCTTCCTGTTCCCAGGGCCCGGCTACGGCGGTTCCTGCTTCCCCAAGGACGTGAAGGCGCTGATTCGCTCGGGCAAGGAGATCGGTCTCGAGTTCGATCTGCTGGCCGCGACCGAGGCGGTGAATGACCGGCAGAAGCTGGTGCTGCTGCGGAAGACGGAGGAGGCCCTGGGCGGAATCTCTCGGGCAAGACCGTCGGGGTCTGGGGTCTCGCGTTCAAGGCCGAGACCGACGACATGCGGGAGAGCCCGTCGATCCCGCTCGTTGAGGGCTGCTCGCCGGCGGGGCCAAGGTGCAGGCGCACGACCCCAAGGCCATGCATACAGCCCGCGAGCTCTTCGGGAACAGGATCACCTATGCGCCCGATCCCTATCACGCCGTCGAGGGCGCCGATGCGCTGGTGATCGTGACCGAGTGGCTGGTGTACCGCAATCCCGACTTCGACCGGTTGAAGAGCCTGCTGCGACGGCCGGTGGTGATCGATGGAAGAAATCTCTTTGATCCGCCATCGCATGCGCGCGATGGGCTTCGACCATCACGGCATCGGACGGCGCCGCCCATGAGAGTCCTCATCACCGGCGCCGCCGGCTTCCTCGGTTCGCATCTCTCCGACCGGTTCCTGGCCGAGGGCCACGAGGTCGTGGGGATGGACAACTTCATCACCGGGTCGCCCGACAACATCGCCCACCTCGGGGTCACAGCCTCGGTGGACCTTCGTCGAGCACAACGTCACCAAGTTCATTGCGCTGGATGGGCCGCTCGACGGCGTCCTGCACTTCGCCTCGCCGGCCAGCCCGATCGACTACCTCGAGCTCCCGATCCAGACCCTCAAGGTCGGCTCGCTCGGCACCCACAATTCGCTCGGTCTGGCCAAGGCCAAAGGCGCGCGATTCCTCCTGGCCTCGACCTCCGAGGTCTACGGCGATCCCCAGATGCACCCCCAGCCCGAGACCTACTGGGGGCACGTGAACCCGGTCGGGCCCGCGCGGCGTGTACGACGAGGCCAAGCGCTTTGCCGAGGCGCATGACGATGGCCTATCACCGCTACCATCATGTCGATACCCGCATCGTTCGAATCTTCAATACCTACGGCACGCGGATGCGGCCGGGCGACGGGCGAGTCGTGTCGAACTTCATCGTGCAGGCGCTGCGGGGCGAGCCGCTCACCGTGTACGGCGACGGTTCACAGACTCGCTCGTTCTGCTACGTGTCGGACCTCATCGACGGGATCTACCGGCTCTTCGGCAGCTCGAGCGACCGATCCCACCAACATCGGCAATCCGGGAGAATTCACGGTGCAGCAACTGGCCGAGGCGGTGCTGCGCCTCACGCGATCAAGCTCGAAGATCGATCGCCGCCCTCTGCCGGAGGATGACCCCAAGGTTCGGCAGCCCGATCTGACCATTGCCCGGAGCGTCCTGCAGTGGGAGCCCCAGGTCCCGCTCGAGGAAGGGCTGGTGAAGACCATCGCGTACTTCCGCGGCCTCCTCGCCGCATGACGCGGATCCTGGTTACAGGGGCGGCCGGATTCATCGGCTCACACTCTCGGAGGCGCTGATCGCTCGGGGCGACGAGGTTATCGGCATCGATAACTTCGACCCGTTCTATCCCCGGCCGATCAAAGAGCGGAACCTCGGAGCGGCTGCAGGATCAGAAGGGATTCACCTTCAAGGAATGGACCTGCTGGATCGGGCCGCATTGCAGGGCCTGCTTACGCCTGACGCCGTGGTTGTGCATCTGGCCGCCAAGGCCGGTGTGCGGCCGTCACTCGCCGCACCGCTCGATTACGTGCGAACTAACCTCCTGGGTACTCAATCGGTGGTGGACGCCGCGAGGGCAGCGGGGTGAGCCGTTTCGTGTTCGGCTCTTCATCCTCGGTCTACGGCAACGACACCCCGCCGCCGTTCCGGGAGGACGTTCCCGCAGTGGGCGCGATCTCTCCTTACGGTGCGACCAAGCGGGCGGGGAAATCCTGCTCAACTCCTTCGCGCCGCACGCGAAATTGAGGGCCGCAGCACTCCGGTTCTTCACGGTCTATGGTCCCCGGCAGCGCCCCGACCTGGCGATTCACTCCTTTGCGCACCGCTTCGCCAAGGGGGAGCCCGTCACCCTGTTCGGCGACGGCTCCGAATCCCGCGACTACACCTACGTGGCAGACATCGTTTCCGGTGTGACCGCCGCGATCGACTGGACCGCCAAGGCGCCCGGTGGGGTTGGAGATCTTCAATCTGGGGAGCCGTGAGCCGGTTCCGCTCAAGACCATGGTGGACGAGCTCGCCGGGGCGATGGGGGTGACCCCACAGATTCAGTGGGCACCTCGACAACCGGGGGACGTCCTGCATACGTTCGCCGATCTCACAAAATCCGAACGGATGCTGGGGTTCCGGCCCCGCACCACGTTCCGCGAGGGGATTCGTCAGTTCCTGACCTGGTTCGAGGAGACCTATGCGCGTCAGTAAGGAGACTTATGCGCGTCAGTGACGAACCGCTGATCAACCAGGCGCGGGAGCGCTTCGCGCTCCAGGACTATTACGGCGCCATCCACTCTGCTGGAGCACGTCGTCAACGGCGGCAAGCAGTTCGCCGACGCTCACCACCTGCTGGGACTCTCGTTCGCGCTGCTGGGTCAGGCCCAGCGGGCCCTCGCCCATTTCGAGCGGGCCCTTGAGCTCAACCCGCGTTACATCGAAGCCCACATCCATCGCGGAATCCTGCTCAACGACATGGGCCGGACCGAGGAAGCGACGGAGGCATTCCGGACCGCTGCGGCCCACAACGTCCGTCACTCCTCCGGCTTTCCTTCGCACGTCGCAGCCAATCTCGCCAACCATCACGCCCTGCTTGCGACCGCCTACGCGGAATCGGGCGCGATCGAGCAGGCCATCGAGCAGTTCTATCGCGCCGTCGAGCTGGGGCCCGGCTTCGCCGACATTCGATACCGGCTGGCGAGGACGCTCCTGGAATCGGGCGACGCGCTGGCCGCACGGGAAGAACTCGAGCGGGTGGTGCAGGACCGCCCCAACTTTCTGGACGCGCTGGCGTCGCTCGGGCTCGCACGCTATCTGTCGGGCGATGTTGCCGGCGCCGAGGAGGTGTGGCGGGAGTGTCTCCTGGAGCGTCCCAAGAATGCGCGGGTCGAAGCCTACCTCGCGATGCTCGAACGGAACTCGGAGTGAAACGTCTGTGGTCTCGTGCTGCTGCTCACCGCCTGCGGTGGACGGGCAGCCGATCATGAACGGCTGGCGCGATGCGGCTTACGGACGGGCCGAATACCCGGCCGCTCTCCAGGAGTATCGCGGCTGCGGCCAAACTGAGCCAGAATGCGCGGGTTTCCGCCAAGCTCGGTGCGGCCGCACTAAAGGCCGGCGAAATTCGGGAGGCTGCCGAGGCGTATCGTCAGCTCGCTTCGCAGGATCGTTCGCGGGCCGACGAGGCCGCGACCGGGCTCGAGCTGGTCGCCAAGGCTGCGGAACGGGCCGGTGATGGATCGGGATTGCAACTCGCGGTGGTGACTCTGCGCGGCGTGGCCCCGAATCGTGTCATGGCACGCTACACCCTCGGGCTCACGCGGAGCGGCAAGCTTTCGCCGGAGGAGACGGTGGCGATGGCTCCGGCTGCCCTGGCCTCGGCTCCCGACGCCGCGACCGCCGACTCGATCTTGCTTCTCTACGCCGGCGCCTCTCGCGAGACCACGGACTGCGAGGCCGCCGCCGGAGCGTACGAAACCGTCCTCCGACGCACCCGGGACGCGGCGAGCCCGCAGCCCGGGCGTCGAGCGGGTATGGGCTCTGCGCCATCCAGCTGGGGCAGGAGGCCTTGACGGTAGATCAGGCGGAGGTCGCAGCCAGGTGGTTCGGCAAGGCGGCAGGATTCAGCAGCGGATCCATGACCGGCCGCAGGGCGCTGGTTGGCCTGGGCGACGCGCGTATCAAACTCGGTGACATTCTCGGTGCGGCGATCGCCTATCAGGATGCGATCGACTCCGAGGCAACAGACTCCATCAGCATCATGGCCCGGCAGCGTCTGACCGCTCTCGGCAATGCTGCCAACGCCAATTGAATTCTCGCCTCATGCGCCAGTCGTTGACGATCGCTCTCGCGATATTGGCTGTTACAGCCTGCGGCGGCCGTAAGTCGGAGCCCATCGGAGCCCCGAGCCCGGTTGCCGTTGGGGCGTCGCCGGAAGAAGTGTCGAAGCTTTGGCAAGACGGCCCTGAATGACTATTCGCGGGGCAAGTGGGGCGATGCGGCACAAAAGCTGGAACGCCTCGCTCTCGAGATCCCGCCTGGAGACAGCCTGGCCGTCGAGGCCCGGTTCCGTCTGGCCGAATGCTACTACGCGCAGAAGAGCCAGCTTCAGGCCACCCGGGAATTCCGCCGAGTTTCGGATGACACCCCGAACAACCCGCTGGCTCCGGAGGCGCTGCTCCGCGCCGGGGACGCCTTCGCCGATCTCTGGCGCCGGCCCGAGCTTGGATCCCTCCTATGGGCAGAGCGCGCTGGCGACGTACCAGGAACTGATCAACCGGTATCCCAACACCCCGGCAGCGTTGAAGGCCAAGCAACGGATAGCCGATCTGGAGGAAAGCTTCGCCAAGAAGGAGTACAAGGCGGCGCAGTTCTATCTTCGGCTCAAGGCCTACGACTCGGCGATTCTTTACTTGCGCGACCTCATCGCAACCTATCCCCGGACTTCCCTGATTCCCGAGGCGCTGATCAAGCTGATCGAGGTTCTACAACAAGCTCGGGTATCGCGAGGACGCCGGGGAGACCTGTGGCTATCTCCGCCGCTTCCACCCCGGGACCCCACGAACGGATGAGGTGTGTCCCGTCGCGCAATGATCGGCCTGTTCGGCGGCTCCTTCGACCCCATTCATCACGGGCACCTGATCGTAGCCCAGGCCGTACTCGAGGCGCTCGATCTCGAAGAGATGCGCTTCGTTCCCGCCTTTGAACAACCCTTCAAACGATGGCCGGCACGGTGCTCCACCGGAGGTGAGGGCACGGATGGTTTCCCTGGCCATCGAAGGGCAACCCCGCTTCCGTCTGGAAACCGCCGAACTGGATCGGGGTGGACCTTCCTACACCGTGGATACCCTTCGGGCGCTGCAGGCTCGAGAGCCGGGAAGCGCTTTGCCCTTCTGGTCGGGGCCGACGCAGCCCGGGAGCTGGATCCAGTGGCGTGAAGGAGCGCTGATTCCGACCCTGGCCCAGGTTGTCGTTTTCGCCCGGCCGGGGTGGATCTGCCCGAAATCCCCGAGGGAGCGCAGGTGGTGCGGGTTCCGATGGCTGGATATTTCGGCTACCGAAATCCGGCGGCGGGTGGCGCAGAACCAGCCGATCCGGTACTGGGTCGCCGGACCCGGTGGCAGCGTGTATCCTGGCGCAGGGATTATATTTGAAGGATGCTTAAGAAACTCGCTACAGCGGTTTTCGGTACCCGATACGACCGGGACGTCGAAGAAGATCCGGCCGATCGTTGAGGCCATCAAACGCCATGAGGCGCAGCTCGGCAGCTTGTCCGGAGGACGAGTTGCGGGCCCAGACCACAGTTCCGCAGCCAGCTGGCCGAGCGGGTTGCCCTGATCAAGAACGAGCTGGAGCAAGTCCGGCAGCAACGCCACGACTGTGCCGATCCCGAAGAGCGGGACAAGCTCGAGGATCGCTACCACCAGCTCGAAATCCGATACAAGAAAGAGCTGAAGGCGGCTCTCGACGATCTGCTCCCCGAGGCCTTCGCCACCGTGCGCGAGGCGTCCCGTCGGCTGCTGGGCACCAAGGTCATGGTGACCGGTCACGAGCTGACCTGGGACATGGTGCCGTACGACGTCCAGCTGATCGGCGGCATCGTGCTGCACCAGGGCAAGATCGCCGAAATGGCGACCGGCGAAGGCAAGACCCTGGTGGCGACGCTGCCGCTCTATCTCAACGCGCTGGCCGGACGCGGGCGCGCACCTGGTCACGGTGAACAACTACCTGGCCCGCCGCGACTCGCAGTGGATGGGGCACGTCTTCCAGTACCTGGGCCTCACGGTCGCGTGCCTCGACGACACCGAGCCGTCGTCGCCCGAGCGGCGGCGCCGCCTACCAGGCCGACATCACCTACGGCACGAACAACGAGTTCGGCTTCGACTACCTCCGCGACAACATGGTGTTCGCGCTGGACCAGCGGGTCCAGCGGGAGCACGCGTACGCCATCATCGACGAGGTGGACTCGATCCTGATCGACGAAGCCCGGACTCCGCTCATCATCTCGGGTCCGGTGGGCAACGAGAAGGACGAGAAGTACGCGCGAGTTCAACCGCCAGGTTGCCGAGCTGGTCCGCAAGCAGTCCGGGGTAGTGAGCAACCTGCTGGCCGAGGCCGAGCGCGCTGCTCGAGGATCCCAAGCGGCAGAATGACGCCGCGATCAAGCTCTACCTTGCGCGGCTGGGGATGCCGAAGAACAAGAAGCTGCTCAAGATGCTCAACGAGCAGGGCATCAAGCAGGCGGTGCAGCGGGTGGAGCTGGATCACATCGCCGACCGCAAGCTGCCGCACGCAAGCAGCAAAGCATGCGGGATCTGGAGGACGCGCTGTACTTCGTCCTCGACGAGAAGGGCCATGCCGTGCACCTGACCGATCAGGGCGCCACTGCGATGTCGCCCAATGATCCGGGTCTCTTCCTCGTCCCGGACATCTCGGAGGAAATTCACCAGGTCGACCACGATCCAGCCCTGTCGCCGGCCGAACGGGTAACGAAGCGCCGGGAGGTCGAGTCCGACTATGCGCTGAAGAGCGAGAAGCTCCACATCATCCATAAGCTGCTGCAGGCGCATGCGCTGTACGAGAAGGAAGTGGACTACCTGGTCCAGGATGGCCAGGTGCTCATCGTAGACGAGTTCACCGGGCGCATCATGGCGGGCCGCCGCTGGGCGGACGGGCTGCACCAGGCGGTCGAAGCGAAGGAGAACGTGCAGGTGAAGGGCGAGACCCAGACGCTCGCCACCATCACGATTCAGAACTACTTCCGGATGTACGACAAGCTGGCCGGCATGACCGGCACGGCCGAGACGGAAGAGACCGAGTTCTTCACGATCTACGGGCTCGAGGTCTCCGTCATCCCGACCAACAAGCCGGTGCGGCGGGACGACGAGCAGGACCACATCTACAAGACGCGGCGCGAGAAGAACAATTCGATCATCGACGAGGTCGAGAGGCTGCACGGCCTCGGGCTGCCGGTCCTGATCGGTACCGTGACGGTCGAGGTATCCGAGACGCTCTCCCGCCAGCTCAAGCGGCGCGGCCTCAAGCACGAAGTGCTGAACGCCAAGTACCACCAGCGCGAAGCTGAGATCGTGGCCGGCGCGGGCCAGAAGGGTGCGATCACGATCGCCACCAACATGGCCGGCCGCGGCACCGACATTAAGCTGGGCGCCGACCTGGACCTCACCACCAGTCCCGCCGGCCTGCAGATCATCGGCACCGAACGTCACGAGTCCCGCCGGATCGACCGCCAGCTGCGAGGCCGCTCTGGCCGTCAGGGCGATCCCGGCCGCTCGATCTTCTTCCTCTCACTGGAAGACGACCTGATGCGGCTGTTCGGCTCCGATCGGATCGCGCGGTGGATGGACAAGGGCGGGGCAGAGGAGGGAGAGGTCATCTCCCACCCCTGGGTCACCGGCGCGATCGAGCCAGGCCCAGAAGCGGGTGGAGCTGCAGAACTTCCAGGCCCGGAAACGGCTGCTCGAGTACGACGACGTCATGAACCAGCAGCGGGAGGTCGTCTACTCCCTGAGGCTGTTCGCGCTGGAGCGGGGCGAGCAGATCAAGGCCGAAGCGACCCGGATGGTGGATGGCGCGGTGGAGCGGGTGGTCACCACCATGCTGGCGGATGCGCGAAGAATCCCGAGGAGTTCGATCGGACCGGGGTCCAGTCTGCACTCACCATGCAGTTCCTGGTTTCGGCCGACGACCTGCTCGATCCGGCGAAGGCACCCGACCTCAACGGCATGGTTGCGGCCGCCCGGGCCGAGGCGCATCGCACGCTGACCCGCAAAGTCGAGTATCTGACCGAGTTCGGGAAGAGTATCGGGCAGCCCGATGTGGACATGCAGGTGCTCTCGGCGGTCATGCTGAGCAGTCCTCGACGAAAAGTGGAAGGACCACCTGTATGATCTGGATCAGCTGCGCAACGCGATCCAGTATCGGGCCTACGGCCAGAAGGATCCGCTCGTCGAGTACAAGAAGGAAGCGTTCGAGATGTTCGAGGACCTGATGCGGGACGTGCAGGCGACGTTCACCGAGCAGTTCCTCAAGATCCAGGTGTCGGCCGAGGCGCCGCGGCAGCCGAGCCTCCACCCCCGGGGGCATTCGGCGGGCGGCGTGCTCCCGTCCCCGTACTCCACCGCCGCGCGCTGCGGCAACCAAGCCGGAAGAGGCCAACCGGCGCGGACGAGCTGTTCGCGCCCGCTGCCCGGTCGGAGCCGGCGCCGACTCCAACTCGCGCTGCCCCAGCGACGCTGTCAACCAATCTTGGGCCGATGCGCTCTTCTACCGGGGTGGTTCCCGAGGTTGGTCGGAACGATCCCTGTCCCTGCGGGTCGGGCAAGAAGTACAAGAAGTGTCACCGGGGCGGGACGGTAGGGGATTGCAGATTGAAGATTGCAGATTGAAGATTGAAACTGCAGATTGATTTTCGTTGATAATGAGGGCTGACAGGTTGTGCTGCTGTCAGCCTTCGGCTTTCTGGTCGTCGTTGCGTTTTCTTGAGGGCCGTCCAGCGTCGTCTCCGCTCTAGCTTCCTGCGGTGTCAGACACCGCCAATCGCCAATCAACTGAACTCCCCGCGAGCGCCTCTGGTCGCTGGGCGCCTGGCGCGCTGACCTCGGCCGAGCTCGTTGCCATCCTCCTCGGAACCGGAGGACCTGGAGTTGGTGCGCTCGAGGTGTCCGGCCGGCTGCTCGAGGTGAGCGGCGGATCCTTGCGCCGCCTGGCAGCAAGGCCGCCGGCTGAGTTGCAGCAGGCCGCGGGCGTCGGTCCCGCCAAAGCGGCTCGTCTCCTTGCCGCCTTCGAAATAGCCAACCGCCTCATGGCGGAGTCCCGTCCGGCGGCACTCCGGATCCGGGAGCCCGAGGACGTCGTCCGCATGCTGGCTGCCCGGCTGCGCGACCTGGCGGTGGAAGAGTTCCATCTGCTGGCTCTCGACAGCCAGAGCAGTGTGCTCCGCGATGTCCTCATTACCAGAGGCCTCCTCAACAGCTCGCTGGTGCATCCCCGCGAGGTGTTCCGCGCCGCGATCGCCGAAGCCGCCGCGGGCATCATCGTGGTGCATAATCATCCGAGCGGAGATCCCACGCCTTCCCCGAAGACCGTTCAGTCACCAAACAACTGGTCGAGGCCGGCCGATTACTCGACCTGCCGCTGTACGATCACGTGATTCTGGCCGGCGACCGGTTCTTCAGTTTCGCGACTGGAGGCCTACTGTAGCAGCGCTCGTCCAAGGACTTCCTTGCTAACCTCCCGGACGTCGTAACCTTAGGGTCTCAGCAGGACATTGTGACCGATCCGTCCTGCCCCTTGCGTGATCTCCCCTGAGGGTGTGGATTAGGAATAAGGACACTTTACCCCGGCCATCAGTCCGGGGCCGGTTGGGGTTTTCCCTGACCGGAGCTTTGCTTTTGAGGATAGTATGACCGGTACCCTGCCCGACATTGCCCCCGACTTCCGTGCCCTGCTGGAGCGGCACGCCGACCGGCTCGATCTGGAGCAGATCGACCGGGCGCTGCGCTTCAGTGCGTCGGCGCATCGGGGTCAGAAGCGGGTGTCGGGCGAGGACTTCATTCAGCACTCGATCGCCGTCGCCAAGACTCTGGTGGAACAGCTCCTCGACACCACCTCGATCTGCGCGGCCCTGCTGCACGACGTGGTCGAAGACGCCGACGTCCGTGCCGAGGACATCGCCCGGGAATTCGGTCCCGAAGTGTCGGGGCTGGTGGACGGCCTCACCAAGATCTCCAGCCTCACCTTCCGCTCCTCGGCGGAGCAGCAGGTCGAGAACTACCGCAAGCTGCTGCTGTCGATCGCCAAGGATGCGCGGGTCATCATCATCAAGCTGGCCGACCGGCTCCACAACATGCGGACGCTCGATCCGCTGCCGCCCGAGAAGCGGGTGCGGATCGCCACCGAGACGCGCGAGATCTACGCCCCGCTCGCCCACCGGTTTGGTATGGCCGGCATCAAGGCCGAGCTGGAGGATCTGGCTTTCAAGTACCTGGAGCCGGAGGACTACAGGACCCTGGTGCAGCAGGTCGCCGCCAAGAAGGCCGCTCGGGAGCAGCTCATCCTCAAACTCAAGACGCCGCTCGAGTACGAGCTCAAGCGCGCGGGCATCGAGTGGTTCGAGGTCACCGGGCGGCCCAAGCACCTGTGGTCCATCTATCAGAAGATGAAGAAGCGGGGCAAGCCGTTCGACGAGATCTACGACCTGATGGCAATCCGGGTGATGGTACGCACCGTCCCCGAGTGCTACCACGTGCTGGGGATCATCCACCACAACTGGACCCCGATTCAGGAGCGGATCAAGGATTACATCGCGAGTCCCAAGACCAACGCGTACCAGTCGCTCCACACCACGATCTTCGGACCGGGCGGCCAGCTGTTCGAGGTTCAGATCCGGACCCAGGAGATGCACCGCACGGCGGAGTTCGGTATCGCGGCCCACTGGCTGTACAAAGCCGACGGGCGTCGCAACGAGCTGGACCAGCAGCTCCACTGGTTCCGACAGCTAATCGAGCTGCAGCAGGACGCCCACACGCCGGAGGAGTTCCTCGAGTTCCTCAAGATCGACCTGTACCAGGACGAGATCTTCGTCTTCACGCCACAGGGCGACGTGAAGCAGCTCCCCAAGGGTGCGACCCCGATCGATTTCGCCTTCATGGTGCACACTGAAGTCGGCGTCCACTGCCAGGGTGCCAAGGTCAACGGTCGCATCGCGCCCTTGCACCGGGAGCTGCGTAACGGGGACACCATCGAGATCCTGACCAGCCCCAATGCCAAGCCGAGCAGCGACTGGCTCTCCCATGTCCGGACCGCGCGGGCGCGGCACAAGATCAAAGCCTGGATCCGCCACCAGGAAGAGGAAGAGAGCGTGGTGCTGGGCCGCGAACAGATCGCGCGCGAGCTGAAGCGCCGTCGGCTCGCGGCGCCGGAATCGGAGCAATTGCAGAAGGCGGCCGAGTCGTTCGGCTTCGGCCGATGGGCGAGGGCTTGAGATTGCGGTCGGCCGTGGCGATGTCACCATCGTGCAGGCGCTCCGCGCGCTGCATCCCGACGCCTCGGCGGAGGATTTTCAGGAAGTGAAGCCCAGCGTCATCGGGCGGGTGATCAACCGGATCCGCCTCGGATCCGGCATCAAGATTCAGGGCTTGAGCGGTCTGATGGTGCGCTACGCCCAATGCTGCCAGCCCGTGCCGGGCGACACCGTCGTCGGCTACGTGACGCAGGGGCGCGGTATTTCCATCCACCGCGCCGACTGTCCCCAACCTGCTCATGCTGAGTGGGGAAGGGCGGCGGGTCGAAATCGACTGGCGAGAGGTACAGGGAGAGGCGTTCGCAGTGCGGCTGGGCGTCAGCGGCGAAGACCGTCGCGGCCTCTATGCCGACATCATGGAAGCCATCAGCCAGTCGGGCACCAACATCAAGGCGGCCGATCTCAGCACCAAGGACGGTTCGGTCTTCGGTTCGGTCTTCGTCGAGGTGGACAACCGCACTCACCTGGCGAAGGTGATCAAGGCGATTCGGAAGGTGAAGGGCGTTACGGATGTGGAACGGCGGGAGGCGCCTCCGACTCATCCTTGACCCGGCCGAGGCGGGCGACTCGGGTCACCGCTTCCTCGAGCGTCTTGAGATCCACCGGCTTGAGCAGGATCCGATCGTTGGGAATTTGCAGTCGCCCCGCCGCCGACAGCTCCGACAGGTCTCCCGACAGGAACACCAATCTTCGCGCTAGGTCAGGGCGCGTCGCCTCGAGGGCGGAATACATCTCCATGCCGTCCATCCGAGGCATTCGAAGATCGGCTACGATTACGTCCACGCCCGAGACCTGCAGCGCTGCCAGCGCGGCCTTCCCATCTCCCGCCTCGGTAACATCGGCTCCTCTCCTTCTCAAGTACTTCCCGAGCGGGCGGCGCAACGCCTCTTCGTCGTCAACCAGCAGCACGCGCAATCCGTTGAGAGGAGCCTGACCCGGAACCGGGGTAGGGCGCTGGCGGCCTTGGCGGCAGTGGATATTCGGCGCTGATCGCGATCGGCAAAGAGAGAACGAAGCGAGCACCGCCACCGGCGGCCGCCATCACGGCGAGGTCGCCTCCGGCCTCACGGGCAATCTGGCGGGACAGGTATAGCCCCAATCCGGTCCCTTGCCTGCCTTTCGTCGACACGAAGGGACGGAAGATCCGCCCCCGCAATTCCTCGGGAATTCCCGGCCGTTGTCCTGCACCGCCAGGAAGACCTGCTCCCCGTCGGTTGAGGTGTCCACCTGCAGACGTCTGGGAGGATCTACGTGCCCCAGGGCGTGGATCGCATTGCTCAGGAGGTTGACCAGAACTTGTTCGAGCCGCGTCGGATCCCCCGGGCGGCGGGCAGGCCGGGGTCGAGGTCTCCCTCCAGGATGATTTCTTCCACTCCGAATTGATACGCCACCAGATCGATGGCATCACGCGCCACCGAGTTGAGATCCGCCGTCGCCTTGGGACGTTCGTCCATCCTGACGAAGCGCAGCAGACCGGACAGCAGCTTACCCGCCCGCCGGGCCTGGCGGCTGATCTGTACCAGTTCGTCGCGCTGTTCGTCGGTAACATCTCCCACGCTGAGCCGAGCCTGTGACATGGCTACTACGGCCATGAGCGGGTTGTTGACCTCGTGGGCGACACCCGCGATCAATTGTCCCGCCGCCATGAACCGGCCCTGCTCCTCCGCGCGATCTCGCAGCACCCGGGTCATATCGTTGAAGTGCCGCTTGAGCTGTCCGACCTCGTCGTCCCGCAACACCGCCAGCTCCACGTGGAGATCTCCTTCGGCGACCCGGCCAAGACCCTGCTCCAATTCCGCCAGTGGCTTTGCCACGAGGCGCGAGGCGACCAGCAGCCCCAGCGGGATCAGGACCATGCCGGCGAGCATCCAGACCGTCACCGCCCGCACTGCGTTCGTGGTCGTGGCGGAGAGCTGACGCTCTTCCTCAATCAGGATGGGAAGCGCGTCCCGTCGCGACTGCGTCAGTCTGCCTTGGACCTCGGCGAGCAGGGAGTCAACCACGACATGGCGCTTGCGGGCCTCGTCGAATCGCTCCAGCTCCAGCAGTCCGGAGACTTCGAGCAACATTGTTCCGAGGTGTGCCACATCTTCATCAGTCTGCGCCAGCTGGGTACGAAACTCCGGAGGCAAAGCGGCGAACGACGCCGCGGCTGCGGTCCCTCCATTACGAGTGGCACTGGCACGAATCACCGCGGAGGTCTCCGCGGGAACCGGCCGTCCTGCCAGGGCCAGTCTCCAGGTCTCCGTAGCGGTGTTCTCCAATCCCTGTACCCGGTCGGTCAGGTCCCCGAAGAGATAGTCGAGGGGCTGAACCGATCTTCCCAGGTTCCGGGCTCGCGCCGTAACCGTGTATGACAGGTAGATGGTGATCGCGGCCGCATACAGCATGAGGCCAAGGACGAACAACAGCAGGATGGTCCGGAGGCTGAGCGCCGCGCGGCCGCGAGGGATGGAAGCGGAGGCGGTCATTGCCAGTTAACCGGCTCGAGCTCGCCGTGCCGGACCCGGGCGATGATCACCGAGGACATCTGGTGCGAGCCAAATGCGATGGGACCCGTGACTCCCTGATACGGAGGGCGGCTGATGCCCAGCGCCTCCAGGTACTGGCGAATCATCTCGCGCCGGGTACCGACGTTGCTGGCGGCAGTGGCGAGCAACATGATTGCGTCGTAGACCAGCGCGTCTCCCGCCTCGGGTGTCTTGCCGGTCATGGCCTGGTATCGCTCGGTGAACTTCCGTCCCGCCTCCGTGCTTCCCGGCGGAATCCAGAAGGTGGCGACGTAGATGGAATCCGTGGTCCTTCCGGCTGTCTGGTTCAACTGCGACAGGCTGGTTGCGGCATCACCGGCCAGGATTCTCAGCCCGGGCTGAAGCCGTTCGGCAATCCGCGCGATCGTCCCGGTCTGCCCTGCGGGACACAGCGAGAGAATCAGATCCGGCGGCGTCCGCTTAAGAGAGGAGCTCAAGAGGACCTCCAGGTCGGCCCCCCTACCACCGGCACATTGTCCACCACTCGCACGCCGTTCTCTCGCAGCTTGCGCATCGCGGCAGCCCGAAGACCCATTCCGTACTCGTCCGGGACGTAGAACAGCGCCACTCGCCGGGCGCGCAGGTATTCGGCCGCGAACTGGCCGAGGACCGCGCCTTCCACCGAATCACTCGCCGCGAGGGTAAACGTCCACGGTCCCACATCGCGCAACAGGTGGGTCGTCGCGGTGGGCAACGAGTTGCACCACCTCGGCTCGATTGTAAACTGGCGCCGCGGCCAGCGAGCCGCGACTCCCGAGGTGTCCAACCAGCGCGAACAATCCCGGGGTTTCCACCAACCGCTCGGCCCGGTTGGACTCATTATCAACCCGTTCCCCGCCGCCGGCGGGGTTCTCCGTATCTACCACGATTCGAATATCCTGACCCCGCTCCGGAGTCAGGCTTCGAACGTCCTCCTTTGCCATCTCCACGACGGGCGCTATCCCCGTGACCACGACGAGGACCGGTGTCGGGCGGCGATTTCCATCGTGGCAGCCGGGCACGAGCAGCCCCGCGCTCACCGCGCACCACAGTACCGGCCCTCGCGCCCATCGGAACGAAGCTGGCAGAGAAATACCTCGACTGGAGTAGTCGATTATGGATCGGTGCTACACGCTGAGCGTAGTTACGCCGCGGGTCAGGGCGCAAGCGCCAGATTGACGCCCGCCGCCTCAGGCCTATGCTTAGACCCTCATTTCACCTTGCGGAAAGAACTCAATGTCCAGCAGCTGGCTGCTCAAGACCGAGCCGACGACCTACTCCTACGACCAGTTGGAGAAAGAAGGCCGGACCACCTGGGACGGAGTGCGGAACAATCTCGCGCTGGCCCATCTTCGGACCATGAAAGCAGGAGATCGCGTGCTGATCTACCACACCGGAGCCGAAAAGGCGGTGATCGGGCTCGCGAAAGTGGCCAAGGCGGCGTATCCCGACCCGAAGCAGGACGATCCGAAGCATGTGGTCGTCGATGTGATCCCCGAGGGCCGCCTCGAACGGCCGGTGACACTCGCGGAGGTCAAGGCCGAGGCCTCGCTCAAGGATCTCGCCCTCGTGCGGATGGGCCGGCTCTCGGTGATGCCGGTGACTCCCGCTCAATGGAAACGATTGCTGGAGATGGGTGGCCTGCCCGGCGGAGGGAAGTAGCCCGTACCGAAGATCCACCGAAGACGGTATATTTCTCCCCATGCCGAGTCCCTCCTTCAAGGTCGTTGCTCCCTTCGAGCCGGCGGGAGATCAGCCGAAAGCCATCGAGAGCCTGAGCGAGGGTCTGCACCGGGGAGACCGGTATCAGACGCTGCTCGGCGTCACGGGGTCGGGCAAGACGATGACGCTGGCCCACGTCCTCGCGAACTACGGCCGTCCTACACTGGTCCTCTCTCATAACAAGACCCTGGCGGCGCAGCTGTATGGTGAACTCCGCCAGTTCCTGCCCGGCAACGCGGTCGAGTACTTCGTCTCCTACTACGACTACTACCAGCCCGAGGCGTACGTCCCTCAGACCGACGTTTACATCGAGAAGGACGCTTCGATCAACGCGGATCTCGAGAGCCTGCGGCTCCGGGCGACATCGAGCCTGATGGAGCGGGACGACGTCGTGATCGTTGCCACGGTGAGTGCGATCTACGGCCTGGGCGATCCGATCGAGTATCGCAAACTCATGATGAGCGCCAAGGTGGGGGAGGCGATGGGACGGGACGGCCTCCTCGCCGACCTGGTTCGGATCCAGTACCAGCGGAACGATGTCTCCTTTGAGCAGGGAACCTTCCGGGTCCGGGGAGACACGGTCGAGATCTTCCCGGCCTATTCCGAGCAGGCCCTCCGAGTCGAGTTCTGGGGAGACGTGATCGAACGGATCACCAAGGTCCACCCGATCACGGGCGAGCCTCTCACGACTCTGGACCGCTGCGCCGTCTACCCGGCGACTCACTTCGTCACCGAGCGTGCAACCATCGAACGGGCGGTGAAGGCGATTCGTGCGGAGCTTTCGGAGCGATTGGCGGTGCTCCGAGGAGCCGGAAAGCTGCTCGAAGCGCAGCGGCTGGAATCACGTACGACCTTCGATGTCGAGATGATGCTGGAGGTCGGGACCTGTGCAGGGATCGAGAACTACTCGCGCCACCTGACGGGGCGCAGAGAAGGGGACCGTCCCGCGTGCCTCCTGGACTATTTCCCACCCGAGTTCCTTGTCGTGGTGGACGAGTCACACGTCTCGCTGCCCCAGATCGGCGGCATGTACAACGGCGACCGGGCCCGAAAGCAAACGCTGGTCGAGTACGGCTTCCGTCTGCCTTCGGCGCTCGATAACCGGCCGCAGACATTCGACGAATTCATGACCCTCGTGCCCCAGATGATCTCGCTCTCGGCAACTCCGGGCGAGTACGAGCTGGGTCTCTCCGGTGGAGTTGCAGTAGAGCAGATCATTCGGCCCACTGGATTGGTGGACCCCGAGGTGGAAGTCCGGCCGGTGAAGGGCCAGGTGGACGACCTTCTGGCCGAAATCCGAAAGCGGGTCGAGCGGCGGGAGCGAGTCCTGGTCACCACACTGACCAAGCGGATGTCGGAGGACCTCACCGACTACCTGCAGCAGACCGGAGTCCGGGTTCGCTATCTCCATTCCGACATCGACGCGATCGAGCGGATGGAAATCCTTCGAGGACTTCGGCTGGGGACTTCGACGTCCTGGTCGGAATCAACCTGCTGCGGGAGGGCCTCGACCTGCCGGAGGTTTCGCTGGTCGCCATTCTGGATGCCGACCAGGAGGGATTTCTCCGTTCCGACCGCGCCCTGATTCAGACCGTCGGCCGTGCCGCCCGCAATATCAATGGTCGGGGAATTCTCTACGCCGACCGGATGACCGGCTCCATGCAGCGCGCGCTGGCCGAAATGAGCCGCCGGCGCGGTCTGCAGCTGGAGCACAATCGCGCTCATGGCATCACGCCGCGCTCGATCGTGAAGTCCATGGAACAGGTCCGGCTTACGACTCGGGTGGCGGACGCGCGTACCGAGAAGCCACCGCCCCGAACCGAGAGTCTCGCCGTTGCCGACCTCCACGATCCGGCCAAGCGCGCCCAGGCTATCGCGGCGCTCGAGCGACAGATGAAGGAAGCGGCCGCCAACCTCGAGTTTGAAATCGCCGCTGTCCTTCGCGATCAGCTCAACGACCTGCGCGCGGTCGACGCCCCCGATGTCCAGCGCGACCGGCTTCTCCGGACAGTCCGCGCCGCGGATGCGGAGGCCCGGTGCCGCCGCCCGCCGCCGCCGCGCCTGATGAGGGAGCTGACCGAGTCAGACCTCGACGCCGAGGGTGAGGCGCTGGGCCGCAGTCTTCCATCAGGAGCGGTGCTCTCGTTTGAGGGAGACCTCGGCGCGGGCAAGACCACCTTCATTCGCGCCATCGCGCGCGGCCTCGGCGTCACCCTTCCCGCCACCAGTCCCTCGTATGCGCTTGTGCACCGCTACGAGGGACGTCGCGGCCCCGTCTACCACCTCGACTGCTACCGGCTCCGGAATTCGGAGGAAGCGCGGGATCTCGACTGGCAGGGACTCGTCGCCGATGGCGACGCCATTCTGGTCGAGTGGCCCGAGAGAGCCGCGGGCTGGGTGCCGACTCCAACCATCCGATTCCGTCTCCACCATCTCGCCGACGCGGCGCGCCGCGGTCTGGAGCGCCTCTGATGTGGCTGGCGATTGATACGGCCACCGATCGCGCCTCCGTTGCGCTCGGTCTTCCCGGATCCGTCCTCGCCGAGGAGGAAATCTCCGGCGCGCGGCGTCACGCGTCGCAGCTCCTCCCCGCGATTCTTGAAACCCTGCGCCGCGCGGGGGCTCGTCTTCTCGAGGTTGAAGCGATTGTGCTTGCCGATGGACCCGGCAGCTTCACGGGGCTCAGGGTCGGTGCTGCCGTCGCCAAGGCGCTGGTGGAAAGCCAGCCGATCGCGCTCTGGAGTACCCCATCGCTGCTCTCCTCGGCCGCGGCGGCAGGGCACGACGGTCGCCTTGTGCTTGCTATTGGCGATGCCTTGCGAGGTGAGGTCTTTGCCGCCGCCTACCGGGTGACCTCGAGCCGGGTGGATACAGTGCTTGCCCCTCGGTCCACCGGCCCGACGATCTCAACGCCTCCGGACTGGTACCCGAGGTGATAACCGGCCCCGCCGCCGATCGGATGGACGGAGTTCCAGCCTGGCCATCTGCTGCCACGTTGCTTCGCTTGATCGGTTTATCAGGGGAGTCCGCCGGATTAGCGACCCCCGACGGTGGGAGCCCGACTACGGCCGGCCCGCCGAAGCGCAGGTTCAGTGGGAACGCACCCATGGACGACCGCTACCGAATCCGGCCAGCGTCTCCGGCTGACGCGACCACCCTCAGCATCCTCGAGCGTCGCTGTTTCAGCGATCCGTGGAGTGCCGAGGGATTTCGTGAGGTCCTGTCCACGCCGGTCTGCTTCGGGCTTGTGGCCGCTATGGGCAAGGACCCTCAGGGATACTTTCTGGCTCGCCTGGTGGCGGGTGAGGGTGAGGTGCTGAACCTCGCGGTAGATCCCGACCATCGCCGTCGAGGAGTGGGCAGGGCACTCCTTGAAGCGGGCCTCCGCGAACTCCAACTTCGTGGAGGGCGGGAAGTCTTTCTCGAGGTCAGGGAGTCGAATGCCGACGCCCGGGCCATGTACTTGGCCCGCGGGTTCCGGGTGGTTGGGGCCAGACAGCGCTATTACCGGCAGCCGGTGGAGGACGCGCTGGTTCTGCACCTGCCGCTCCCCACCTCTGCGTGAATGTGCCACCGCCGATGTAGATTCTGGTTAGTGTGGAGGACCGCCCTGCCGCTAGCGTCGAGGCGTCCGCCAATCCTGCCCCGTCACGCCTGAGTGTGGAGGTTCCTGTGAGCAGCCGCAGCCTGAACAAAGTGATTCTGATCGGAAACCTCGGCGCTGACCCCGAGGTGCGCAGCACCAATAATGGGACCCGCGTCGCGACGCTGTCGGTAGCCACCAGCCGCCAGTGGAATGGTCAGGGAGGAGACAAGCAGGAAAAGACCGAGTGGCACAAGGTCATCTTGTGGAACAACAGTCGGGGTACCGGCCTGGCCGATATCGCCGAAAAGTTCTGCAAGAAGGGAGATAAGGTCTACGTCGAAGGCCGGATCGAATATCGCTCCTGGCAGGATCGGGAAGGCCAGACCCGCTACACCACCGAAATCGTCGCTTCGGACATCATCCTCTTGGGGGGCGACAGGGTGGAGCAGGGGCCGAGTCGGCACCGGCCCGGGTGGGAGCCACCGCCGCGGCAGCCGGTCCCAAGAAGGAGGGCAAGGAAGGCTTCGAAGACTTCCCCGAGGCCTTGGACGCCGAGGACGACGACCTGCCATTCTGAGGCCCGGACACCCGCCGGTGCGGTCCGCCGGCGGGTGGCTCCGACCCTCGCTTAAAGCACGCGGATCAAGGCATGCTGCCAAGGATCCGACCCCGCCAAACGCCGTTCCCCGGTTTTCGCTGATGTGGGTTAACGGGTGAAACCCCAACGTTTTACGGTTACTGCCCTCGTGTGATCTCTAGGTGGCGCGCTGGATGCAGGTGGCCTATATTGGCTTGCCCCCACGAACATCAAGCGAGGGTTGTGAAATGACTGGCTCAAGCCCAAGTCGCCTCTTCGCCGTCGTCGCGGCTCTGGCCCTGCCGAGCGCGGTGCTGGCCCAGACCCCCGACCCGACTCTTACGAGGTCCGGCCGGGCGACACTCTTTGGGACCTATCCCGCCAGTATTTCGGCGATCCCTTCCTCTGGCCTGAGATCTACCGGCTCAATACCAACGTGGTGGAAGATCCGCACTGGATCTACCCCGGTGAGGTCCTGAGACTGCAAGGCGGGCCTGATGTGGCCGCCGTGCCTTCCGAGGATACGCCGGTTCCGCCCGAACCTGGCGCGCCGGTGTCGGCTGAGGCAGCCCCGATTCCGGTATGGCGGGGCTCCGGCGGATTCCAACATGGCCGAGCCTGGCCTCGCCGAGGCTCAGGTTGGCGAGCTGCAGGACACTCAGCCGGAGCGTGACGCCGACGACCTGAGCGCGTTGTTCGGCCACCAGCAGCGGGCAGTGGAGAACGGCATCGAAGGCGGAATCAGCCGGCTCTACCGACCCATTCGGGAGGACGAGTTCTATAGCTCCGGCTTCCTCTCAGAGGAACAGAAACTTCCGTTCGGTAAGCTGTTGGGCTCGGTTACTCCCCAGCAGATCAGCACCTCGTCTCCTCATAAAGGGGCGCGGATCTATTCCGAGGTCGGTATCCGTCCGCCGGCAGGGGCCAAGTATGAAGTCGGCGATACTCTCCTCATCATCCGCATCGACCGCGAGATCAATGACTGGGGCCTGGTGCTCGTGCCCACCGGTCTGATCCGGGTCACCGATGTTGGCGGGTCTAGAGGACGTCGGAGTCGTGGTTCAGCAGTACGCCCAGATTCTGAACAATCAGTTCCTCCTTCCGGCCGAGAAGTTCCCGGACCCGGGCAGCGTCCGCAGCGTGCCGATTTCGGATGGAGTCCAGGGGCATGTCATCCAGAGCCGGGATCTGCAGCAGCTGAAGGGTCCGCTCGACGTGCTCTTCATTGATCGCGGCCGCAAGGACGGGGTGAACCTCGGAGACATTTTCGAAGTCCGCTCTTCGAAGCGATATGTCGAGGCTCCGCAGGGCGAGGCCGAAACGCTCGACGAGGTCATGGCCCTGGTGCAGGTGGTGCACGTCGGCGAGCAATCGTCTAGCGTCCGCATCGCGAAACTCATCCAGCCCAACATCCGGCCCGGCGCCGGAGTCCATCAGGTCGCCAAGCTTCCGTCCTGATCGGCCGGTCCGGTGATCGCAAGTCTTGACGAGGGGCGCTCTCGGGCGCCCCTCGTCGTCATTATGTTTCTGCGCCAGTAAAGCTGGAGTCCCACGGGGAAAGGGAGCTGCATGAGCGGACGGATACTGATCACCGGCGGAGCAGGGTTCATCGGGTCCCACATTGCCGAGGAGCACCTCCGCGCCGGATGGGAGGTGACAGTCCTCGACGATCTGTCTCGTGGCAAGCAGAGCAATGTTCCCAAGGGTGCCAAGTTCGTGAAGGCCGACATCAGGTCTCCCGAGGCGCGGTCCACGGTCGCGAAGGGTGGCTTCGACGTCATGAATCACCACGCGGCGCAGATCGACGTGCGAGTCTCGGTCAGCCAGCCGTCCTACGATGCCGGCATCAACCTGGTCGGGCTGATCAACCTGCTTGAAGGTGCCGCCGAGGGCGGGGTGAAGCGGGTGGTCTTCGCCAGCAGCGGCGGTGTCGTGTACGGTGACCCGGAGACCATCCCGACGCCGGAAAGCGCCCCCAAGCTTCCGATTTCACCCTACGGTGTGAGCAAGCTGTCGGGAGAGTACTACCTCCGGACCCTGGGAGAACTGAACGGGTTCGAGCGGGTGGCGTTGCGCTACGCGAACGTCTTCGGGCCGCGTCAGGACCCCAAGTCGGAAGCGGGCGTCATTTCGATCTTCGCCTCACGCCTCCTGGCCGGGCAGCCGCTCACCGTATTCGGAGACGGGCTCCAGACCCGGGACTACGTTTTCGTGCAGGACGTGGCGCGAGCGAATCTGGCCGCGTCCACCGCACAGGTGGCCCAAGGCGATCTCGACAGCACCGCCTTCAACATCGCCACCGGCATTCAACGCAATGTGCTCGAGCTGGCCGATGCCGTTGGAAAGATCGTCGGCCGCAAGCCCGATCTGGAGTTCGCCCCGCCGCGGCCGGGAGAATTGCGCCGCAACTCACTGGTGATCGACAAGGCACGTAACGGACTTCGCTGGACGCCCGTTCATCGTTTCGAGGACGGCCTCGAACAACTCGTCAACTGGTTCAAGCAGGGAGCCCCCTGATGCAGCAGACCGGACCGTCGCTTTCCTCCGCGTGGGACCTGGTCCTCACCAGCAGTGTCGAAACCAAAGTTGTCCTGGCCATCACCGCAGCCTTCTCGCTGATCTCCTGGTTTATCATCGGGCTCAAATGGTGGCAGTTCCACCGGCTCAAGAAGCAGGCGGATCGCTTCTTCTCCGAGCTGGAGCGAACCACTCGCCTGACGGATGCCTACCATGCCGTGATGAAGCTGCCGCCCTCGCCCTATAACCGCCTGTTTCGCGAGTCGCTCAACTTCTATTCCGAGTTGCGTCCCGGTGGGCTCAAGGACGAGGCGAGCCGGGTCACCCTGACGACCACTCAGGTCGAAGCCCTGAAAATGGTCCTGGGGAAGGAGGTGGCCGCGGAGCGGGACTTGATGGCGCGGTTCGTCTCCTGGCTGGCCACCATCGGTTCCGTGAGCCCACTGCTCGGTCTGCTGGGCACCGTGCTGGGCGTCATGGACGCGTTCATCGGCATTGCGTCCAAGGGCTCAGGTAACCTCTCGGCGGTGGCGCCCGGCGTCGCCGAAGCGCTCGTCACCACTGTGGCGGGTCTGGCGGCTGCCATCCCGGCGGTGATTGCGTACAATGCGTATGTGAACCGGATCGGCTTGTTCGCCGGTGAGCTTGAAGGGTTCGCCCACGAAATCGTGGGGAGCATGGCGAGAGAAGGGTTGCTGTAAATGTTGACCGGACTGGGACGCGGCGGGCTGCGTGGTCACGGCGAGCTGCCGCTGAACGCGGATATCAACGTCACATCCCTGGTGGACGTTGCCTTCGTGCTGCTGATCATCTTCATGATCGCAGCACCTATCATGCAGGGCGGGGTGGACGTTCAGTTGCCCCGGGCCGAAGCGCGACCGATCACCGCCCGCGAAGGCATGGTGGTTTCGGTGGATCGCCAGGGCCGGATCTTCATCGATCAGACCCAGGTTTCCTACAACGATTTTCGCATCACCTTCAAGTCGCTGGTCACGGCGCGGAAGCCGGCCTCGGTCTACGTGCGGGCCGATTCCCGAGTGCCCTACGGGGACGTGGTCCGCGTCCTCGCCGTGATCCGCACCTCCGGAGTGCGCGACGTGGGCCTCGTCGCCCAGGACGAAACTGCGCCGTGAGATACGCCGCGGCCATCCGTCAACCGACCGGCGGTGTTGGAGCCGGTGTCATCGGATCCGTAGCGGTTCACGCCGGCGTGGTGGCTTTTCTGTGGGTCGCAGTCCAGCCGCCTCCTCCATCACCGCCGTCCTATGCGGTGGAGCTGGTCGCGGCACCAGCACCCAAACCAGAGCAGAAACCCGCTCCGGAAACCGTGACGCGGCCGCCTGCGGAAGCTCCGGCACCGACCAAGCCGGCGCCCAAGCCGCTGCCGAAGACGGCTCCGACGCCTCCGCCCAAGCCCGCGGAGACCGAGCAGAAGACCGAGCCCAATCCGCGAACCACCGCACAGCAGGCCCCGCTGCCGGGTGAAAAGCCCAGCACCGGATCGGACGCCGTGACCGTAAGCACGCCGGGCCTGGCCTTTGCGTTCCCCGAGTACCTCCGGAACATCGTGCAGGAGGTCTACCGGCGGTGGGACCGTCCCATGGGCTCCTCGCTCAAGGCCGAAGTGAGCTTCCTCCTTCTGAGGGACGGCACCGTGCGGGAGATCAGGGTCACGAATGGGTCCGGGAATTTCTCGTTCGATATCGCCGCTCAGGGCGCCATCGAAGCAGCGGGAGCCGCCAAGGCCTTCGGGCCGCTTCCCGACGGGTATGAGGCCGACGTCCTGCCCGTTTCCTTCTACTTCACGCCACGTCCTCAATGATCCGTTTCCGTGCTGCCTTGATTGGACTGTTTACGACCGCTGCGCTGAGCGTTACCGGTCGCCTCCTTGCCCAGGACACGACGCAGGCCCAGGAAGGAGTGCGGGTCGGCATCGAGTATCGTCCGGGAGAACGGCCCTCGATCGTCGTCCTGCCGGCTATAGGCCGCGATTCCGCGCGAAACATTCTTCTTCGCGACCTCGACTACAGCGACCGCTTCGAGATCATCCCCATCGGATCGGAGGGTGCCTCGACCACCGTCAACTACGTCCTGCTGCGCTCGTTGGGGGCGGACTTCGGGGTGGAGCTCGCCGATGTGGCCGGGGCCACGGCGTTTCGGCTCCATGACATGAAGACGGGCACGATGCGGAAGGAGCAGCGGGTGAACCTGCCCCCGCCGGGCGATCCCAACTTCCGGATGACGGTGCATCGCATCGCTGATGAGGTCGTCCGCTCCGCCATCGGCACGCCTGGCTACGCGGCCTCTCAGGTGGTATTCCTCGCCAACAAGCGGGCGTATCGGGTGGACAGCGACGGAGCGAACATGACCGTCATCACTCCCGATGGCGACGAGGTGCTTTCTCCTGCCTGGAGTCCCGACGGGAAGAAGATCGCCTACACCAAGTTCGTGGCGGGGCAGGGTACTATCATTTTGATCGACGTCGCCAGCGGGCAGCGGACCGTGCTCGCGCCGACCACCAAAGCGCTCAACTTTACCTCAGCCTTCTCTCCCGATGGCCGGACCCTGGCCTTCGCGCGCGCGACGGAAGAAGGGACCGATATTTACACCGCGGAAGTCGCCACCGGATGCTGCCTACAACGCTTGACCGTCGGACGCTACTCCGATAACCTTTCACCCAGCTACGCGCCGGATGGTCGGCGGATGGCTTTCGTCTCGACAAGGGCAGGCCTGCCACAGATTTACGTCATGGGCGCAGACGGCACCGACCAGGAATTGCTGGCGCCGTTTGACTATGGCGTTACCGGCAGTTCCAATGCGCCGGAATGGTCGCCGGATGGGGCCAGTGTAGCGTTCCATCGGGACGTGGACCGCTCGCCGCAAATTTTCGTTCTCGACGTAGCCGGCAGGAAGGTGCGACAGCTCACATCTTCCGGTCGTAACGAAGACCCAACTTGGGCGCCGGACGGGAAGCACGTCGCGTTCGTGTCCGACCGCAGCGGGACCCGGCAGCTTTGGGTGATCGACATCATTACCGGGCGCGTCCGTCAGCTTACGTTCACCGGTGGAGTGCGGCTCCCGACGTGGTCACGCCGATTCTGAGATCTCGACCGACCTCACCCCTGAATTCCGGAGTCATCATGCATCTCCAGTTCCGCCTCCTCACGATCGTCGCTGCTGTGGGCCTGATCGCATGCGGGAAGAAGCCCGAACCCGAAGCTCCGGCTCCCAGCCGACGCCGACGGCTAACCAGCCCGCTCCGACACCTCCGTCCGAGGATGCCGCGGCAAAGGCGGCCCGTGAGCAAGCCGAACGCGACCGTCTCGCCCGCGAAGCGGCCGAGAAAGCGGCAGCGGATCGCGCGACGGCGTTGCAGCAGCTGGTGGCCATGATCCACTTCGATTTCGACAAGGCCGATATTCTGTCGGACGATGTCTCCAACCTGGACCGCAAGGCCGCCATCATGCAGGCCAATCCAGGCGTCCGGCTCCGGGTAAGCGGCCATGCGGACGAGCGCGGATCGGATGAATACAACCTGGCGCTGGGCAACCGCCGCGCCGGCGCGGCCAAGCGCCAGCTGGTGAATAAGGGCATAGATGCCGGTCGCGTTGAAGTCATTTCGTTTGGGGAAGAGCGTCCGCTCGATCCCGGTCATGATGAGGGCGCCTGGGGCAAGAATCGCCGCGATGAGTTCGAGGTGACGGCCGGAGGCGAATCACTGGTACCACCCCAGTAATGCTCGCACGCCACTGCCCGGCCATCGCGCTGGGCCTGCTCGCCCTTGGAGCCTGTGCCTCCAAGGGCGACTTGCGCCGGCTCGAGGAACAACTGGTCCTGAGTCGCGCCGAAAACATGCGTGCCGACTCGGCTCGCGCCGTTCAACTCGCCCAGATCCTCGAGACCCAGCGGCGGACCATGGATTCGCTGTCCTCCCTGGCCCGCACCGCGGAGCAGACCTCGCGGCAGGTGGGTACCGCCAAGGGCGACCTCGCCAACGATCTCTACAACATTCAGCAGCAGCTGGTTCAGATTCAGGCTCTAACCGGCCAGAGCCAGCAGCGTCTCACCGAGCTCCGCAGTCAGCTCGAGGCGCGGGGAGAGCAGCTCAACGCCGCTCCGCTCCATCGGACACCTCCCGGCCCGCCCCTGCGGCCGGTGCTGCACAGCCCTCGGCCGACCAGATGTACGAAGCCAGTCTGAACCAGCTCCGGCGAGGATCGCCGGGAACCGCGCGCACCGGGTTCCGGGAATTCCTCCGGCTGTATCCGACGGATCCTCGAGTCCCTGATGCCAACTACTTCATCGGAGAGAGCTTCGCTGCGGAGTCGCCCGATTCGGCGGTGGGCTACTACCAGAAAGTGGTGGAGACAGCACCCCAGTCGATTCGGGCGGCGAGTGCGGTCTACAAGCTCGGACTCGTGGCGGAACGCAGGAAGGATCTCGAAGGCGCGAAGGCCTACTACCAGCGCGTGATCTCCGATTATCCCCGTTCCGACGAAGCGGCCCTCGCGCGAGATCGCCTGAAGTCGCTCGGACGGTAGCACCCGGATCGGCAGCATGACCGGTCCGGGCGCGGAGATGCCCTTCCTCGAGCACCTCGAGGAGCTCCGAATCCGGCTGATCCGAGCCCTCGGGGCGATCGTCGTGGGGTTCGGAGTCGGTCTCTGGTTGGTCCAGCGGTTTCAGCTCGTCACACTCCTCAAACAGCCGATCGCTCCCTACCTCGCCAGCACCGGCGGGAAGCTCGCGGTCCTGAGTCCCACCGATCCGGTGATGATCGTCCTCAAACTGGGCTTCATCACCGGCGTCGTTCTCGTCTCCCCGATCATCATATACCAGATCTGGGCCTTCCTCGCGCCGGCCCTCTACGACCGGGAACGCAAAGCGATCATGCCGGCGCTGGGATTCGGATTGGTCCTGTTCCTGACCGGATCGTCCCTGGGGTATTTCTACCTGCTGCCCCAGGCTTTGCGCGTGCTGTTCAGCTTTCAGTCCGAGGCGTTGGCCCTCGTCATTACCTACAACGAGTACTTCAGCTTCGTGCTGCAGATCGTGCTCGCGATGGGGATCTCTTTCGAGTTGCCGCTGGTCATCATCCTCCTCGCGGCGGTTGGTGTCATCTCGCCGATGGGCCTGCATCGGTTCCGTCGTTACGCGATGGTACTCTGCATGTTCGCCGGAGCAATCCTTTCGCCCGGCACCGACGTACTCTCGATGATCATGATGACCGTGCCGCTGTGGCTGCTTTACGAGGTCGGGTTCGTGGGCGCCTGGGTCATCGACCGCCGGCGCCGACGTGCCGCCACGGTCGCGGTAATCTTCTTCGCTCTGTTCGCCCTGCCGGATCGGGCTGCAGCCCAGCAGCCCGTGCCCGCACCCAAGCCCGGGCAGCCGGTGCAACGGGGTCCGGGGATACCCTTCCCCCGACTCGACCCGGGTCCGGCCCGGCCAGGCGGTGGATACGGCAACCGCCCGTCGGCTTGGTCTGCCCACCGGTCCGAGCTACACCTTCGCCCCCGACGATTCGACGCTCGCCGAGCTTCAGCTCCTGGAGGGGTATGAAGCCACGCGGTACCGATCGGATTCGGCCACAGTCCTCGCCGACGAGCGCCGCATTTTCCTCGACAGCAAGGCAATGACTCGCCGCGGAACCACAACGCTCGGAGGCGGATTCGATTCTGTACCAGGAGACCACGTGTCTCATCGAGGCTTCGGGAACTCCCAACCTCTTCGATGGGGAGACGGTCCTGACCGGCGGCGGTGGCATTCGCTACGACACCTGCATTCGGCGCGGCGTCGTGACCAAGGCGCTCACCAGCTTCAAGCAGAACAGCAGCGACTGGTTTCTGCGGGGAAACCTGGCCCAGGACTCCAGTGCCTCAAGGGTCTACGCCTCCTCAAGCGACATCACCAGCTGCGATCTACCCGAGCCCCACTACCACTTTTCCGCCAAAGAAGTGAAGTGGATCGCGCAGACCATCATGATCGCTCGGCCCGCCGTCCTCTATGTGCGGGATGTGCCGGTCCTCTGGCTCCCCTTCGTCTGGGCGGATGGACGGCCCGGCCGGCACTCGGGAATCTTGATTCCGCGGTTCGGGCTCAACGACATCGTCCGACCCAACGGCGGGTACAATCGGCAGATCACCAACGTAGGCTACTACTGGGCAGCGAATGACTACCTGGATTTCACCGCCCGGCTGGACTTCTACGACAATCGCTATGTCCAGTATGGGGTGGCGGGACAGTACCGCTGGCTGAACCGGTTTGTAAGCGGGGCGATTGCCTACAACCAGCAGCACGAGAACACCGGATCCTCGTCGACCAACATCCGGTGGGACCATCGCCAGAATTTTGACCTGAGTACCTCGCTCAACCTGAGCCTGAACTACGCCAGCAACTCCCAGGTGGTGAGCGACAACGCGCTGGATCCGCTGCTTTCCACCCAGCAGATCCTCAGCTCCGCCAATTTTTCCAAGCGCTTTGCCTGGGGCAACGTGAACCTCGGCGCCAACCGCCGGCAGCCCGCTCTCCCGGGGCAGCCGACCACGATGCAGCTTCCGGCGCTGGCCATCTCCCCCAAGCCGATCGACATCGCCAGGGACATCACGTGGTCTCCCGGGTTCAGCATCACCAACGATCTCACCAACAACAGCCCGATCTCTCCTCAGCAGGTCCGCGTGTTGCCGGGCGGCGGGACGGATACTCTGAGCTCGACGTTCGACCAGCGGGCCACCGCGATGAACTTCGACACCCCGGTTCGCTTCGGCGGTTGGGACTTCCGGAACTCCTTCGCTTATAGCGACCAGAAACGTGAGGGGTCGCTGACCGCTATTCCCATCAAGATTCCCGATCCCTCGACACCCGATCCAACGGATTCGATCATCGTCGCGCGGACCTTCGCAGGGGATTTCTCCAGCAGTTTCGACTGGGAGACGGGGATCAACCTGCCTACGATTTTTCGGGCCTCGTGGAAACTCCAGCCTGTGCTGGGTGTGGCCAACGCGAGCTCGATTGGGCCGTTCGCCATCCGCAATCGCAACACCAATGGGGACTGGGTGTTTCAGGGCAAGCGGTTCAACTTCGGCGTAACGTCCTCGCCGACCTTCTTCGGATTCTTCCCCGGCTTCGGGCCGATCGCCCGGATCCGGCACAGTGTCTCCCCGACCATCAGCTACACCTACAATCCCGCGGCGAGCGTCTCCCAGGAATTTGCCCGCGCCATCGTGGGGCCCGGGTAGCCCGTTTCGACCCGCACCGCTGCTACCCAGACCCTGAGCATCGGCCTCTCGCAAAACATCGAAGGCAAAAGCGAAGAAAGCGGCCGGCGATACGACGGTCGCCGATTCAACAGAATGCAGGACCAGACGAGGAAATATCGGCTGCTGGGAATCACCACCTCTGCGGTGTCCTACGACTTCGAGCAGGCCAAGCAACCGGGACGGAACGGGTGGACAGACTCAGACCGTGACCAACACGTTCCAGAGCGATCTCGTTCCGGGCTTCAACCTGAGTCTGACGCATGACCTCTGGAATGGCCCCGTCGGGTTCGATGCGAGCCACTTCGACCTGTTCCTTGCAGAGCGCTACGACCGGTTTTGCGGTCTCCAGTGGGACGGTAAACGCGGTGCTGCGGTTGTTCGGTCTGGCCAAGCCCGCAAAGCAGGGAACCAACGAACCGCCCCCGCCCTCGTATGTGGCCAGCCAGAGCCGCAACGGCCGTCCCCCTCGTTCTACACGTCGGACAACAACGCCCTGCAGCCCGGATTCAGCAGCCGCCGCTTCACCGCCAACTTCAACTACACGCTCTCACGCTACCCGCCCGACCGGCAGCCGTTCGAGTCAGCCGACTCGGCAGAATCTGGGCTTCAGCACGTCCTTCTCTCCGACGCCCTTGTGGACCGTGTCCTGGTCGTCCCAGTACAACATCACCGATAAGGATTTTGAATCGAACGTGGTCCGGCTGGAGCGGAACCTCCACGAATGGCGGGCCGCCTTCAATTTCGTCCGCAACGCGAACGGCAACTTCTCTTTCTATTTTTCGATCTTCCTCTCCGACATGCCTGAAATCAAAGGCGACTACAACCAGACCACGTTCGAGCGGTAGTCTGGGGTAGGCTTTCGTCACTCAAGGGCAAATCGAATCGACTGCTGCACCAGCACCGCCACCGGCCGGCCGCGTGATTCCGCGGGGAGGTAGCGACAGTCGGGTCTGGTCAATCCGGAGATCGCGGCCTGGTCCAGGGCCGGGCTGCTGCTGCGGACGACCACTTACCGCCGAGCGATCCACCGTTCCCCTCCGTCCCGATTACAAACTGCAGCACGACATTTCCGGAAAGCCCGGCGGCCTTCAAGGCAGCCGGGAATTCACCCGAACAGCGAGAGCCAGGGCGATTTTCGGCAGGACATCAACCTCCCCAGGGGAAAGGTCCCCTCGAGGGTCCCGGCTCCGAGGTCGGGAGGTCCAGATATGTCTCCGACGCCCGGCCGCGCGAACTCCCTGGGATCCCAGCGAGGACTGGAGCTGACGGGCTGGTTGGGCAGTAGTGGAACCGGCTCGATCGAGGGGCTTGGAATTACCGGCAGGGGAGTACCGGGAATCCCCCTGCAGCGGTCTGCGCGGCGTCTCCGCAAGATGACAGACGGCCTCCTACAGTAGCCCCCGCTGAACAAATCGCGCAGTCTGATGACGATGGATTGTCCGCACCCGGGGACATCAACGAAACCTGGTAGTAATACGTAACTTCCAATATCACAATCGGTTACGATAATGCCCTGGAATGGCACCCGGGCTGCCTATAGCGCTTGACGATTCCCCGACATGGAGACTACGATGTCCCGCGCGATGCCGGCCTTGGCCCTCGCTCTCGCAGCCCTGGTGGCCTGCAACGACTATGGCACCAACCCCGTCGGCGGCGGTGGCGGACAAGTCGCGCCTCCGGCGAACCTCACTTACGAAGTGGAACCCAGTGGCACCCCGGCGCGCCCAGCGGCGTGTTGCTGAGCTGGGAGGACGACGGGAATCCCGCCCTCGCGGTCTGGCACATCTACTCCCGAGGTTCTACCTCGGAGTCGTACCTGCTTCGGGGATCGACCACTTCCAGCACGTTCCACGACAACGGTATTCCGCATCTCCAGTATTACGTCACGGCGGAGGATCAAGCCGGCGTCGAGAGCGGGCCGAGCAATGTCATAACCGTGGATGAACGGCTCGCGCTCCAGAAGCCGACCACTCTGACCACGACCTCCCTGAATGGCGCGATCGCGTTGACCTGGTCCGACAACGCCTTCGCTTCCGACCCGTCGGCTTTCAAGGTCTATCGGGTCTACAGCACTCCATACGATCTGGACAACGACCTCTGCCTCGACCAGTGGGGTCTTGAGGGAACCACGGTGGCCCCGGAGTTCGTCGCCGGTGCTCTCCCTAACGGGTCTCCGCGGTGCTTCGGAGTGTCGGCGATCAGCATTGAAGGGTTCGAGAGTCTCTGGTCACCGATCCACCAGGACACGCCGAGGCCGGATGCCCGCAACGTGGTGCTCTACGCCCGGCAGGAACAGGATGACGAGAGCGGGTTCCGCTTCTGGAACGACTTCAACCACGATGGCGTGGCGCAGCCGAATGAGATTGGAGTGGTCGGACTCGGCTCCTCTCCCAGCGAGGACTTCTCGGTGGAGCGGGACGCCAGTGAGGCTCTCTTCATCACGCCGGTCGAGCGGGCACCAAGGTGGCGCTCTATGGCAACGCACCGGTCGCCGACCTCACCAGCATCGACGCGGCGCCGGTCAACGGTTTTGGGCGGGCCGGTCTGGAAGCCCTGCCGGGTTGGGGCTATGTGTTTGAAATGGATGGCGGGGATGGTTTCGCCCGGTTTGGCGCGCTGCGCGTCACTCACGCAGGCAAGAACTTCATCATCGTAGACTGGTCCTTCCAGACCGATCCCGGCAACATCGAGCTGTTGGTCGGCAGGGGCGGCACCCACTAGCCTCTCCATCTCACCATTAACCTGCGACCCTCCCGGCCCGCCGCGGAGGGTCGCTCGTTATGGGCCCTGTTCTCTGTACCCGGTGTATCGCTTACTCTTGTTGCCATGCCGGCCCCCACCAGTAGCGCTCAGTGGCCAGGACCTCTCGATCGACGATGTGGTCCGGGTCGCGCGCTCGCCCGAAACGCGCATCGTGCTGCGCGGCGACGCGCGTGGCCCGCCTCGAGCAAAGCCGCGGTCTGGTTGATCAGGCGGTGGCGGCGGGCGAAACCATCTACGGCATCAACACCGGCTTCGGAAAACTCGCCAATGTGAGAGTGCCGGCCGGCCAGCTCGATCAGCTTCAGGTGAATCTCATCAGGAGTCACGCAGCCGGCGTCGGATCGCCCTTATGGGTAGACGCCGTGCGGGCCGCCATGCTGCTCCGGGCCAACGTGCTGCTGCGCCCCACCAGCGGAGTTCGTCCCGCGTTGGTCGAGGCCCTCGTAGCATTGCTCAACGCCGGCATCGTTCCCGGGTCCCGGAGCAGGGAAGTGTCGGAGCGAGCGGTGATCTGGCGCCGCTCAGTCACATCGCGATGGTGCTGCTGGGTGAGGGCGAGGTACTTGGCGGCGACGGGCGGGCGGACGAGGCACTCGCGGCGGCCGGTCTCAAGCCGTTCCGTTTCGCTCCCAAGGAAGGGATCAGCTTCATCAACGGAACCCAGGCCCAGACCGCTCTGCTGACTCTCCTGGTGCACGACGCCGAGGTCTTGTGGCGGACCGCGATCGGTGCTGCGGCGATGAGCCTGGAGGCGCTGCGGGGAACTCCTACGCCGCTCGATCCACGAATTCACGCGGCTCGACCCCATCCGGGCCAGCTCCGCGCGGCCGAGCTGATGCGCGACCTGCTGGCCGACAGCGAGATCAGGGAGTCGCACCGGGAAAACGATCCGCGGGTGCAGGACGCGTATAGTCTCCGCTGCACTCCTCAAGTGATGGGGGCAGTGGCCGATGCTATCCGGTTCGCTCGGGAGACCGTCCGGATTGAGCTCAATGCGTCGACCGACAATCCGCTGGTGTTTGACGGACGGATCGGTGCTCTCCGGCGGGAATTTTCATGGCCAGCCAGTCGCCCAGGCGCTCGATTTTCTCGCGATCGCGCTCACCACGCTCCAGGCGATCTCCGAGCGCCGGGTCGAACGTCTGGTGAATCCCGATCTATCCCAGGGACTGCCCGCGTTCCTGACCCGGGATCCCGGCTCTCCTCCGGCTTCATGATGGTTCAGATCACTGCCGCGTCTCTGGTAGCGGAGTCCCGGAGTCTCTCCCACCCGGCGAGCCCCGGCTCGATTCCCACCGATGCGAATCAGGAGGACTTCGTCCCCATGGGCATGGCCGCGGCATTCAAGGCCAGCCGGATCCTGGCGAATGCCCAACGCGTCGTCGCAGCGGAACTGCTCTGCGCCGCCCAAGGCCTCGAATTCCTGGCGCCATTGCGGCCGGGACGCGGAGTCGAGCGCCTGTACCAACGGGTGCGAAACCCCGAAGATGGGGTGCCCTGCTCGAAGCCGACCGCCCGCCGGCGCCGGATCTGGAGCGACTGGCCTCCCTCATAGCACGCGGCAACCTCGATCCCGCCCCCGGTTTGGCTTGCTAGCCCTCAGGGCCGCTCGTATCTTCTAAGTGACAGATTCCTAGCGTTTGTACCCTCCCACTCGCCGGTCGGATGAACTTCGAGAAGCTGAAGGAAACGGCCCGGAAATTCGAGCAGAAGGAAGAGTGGCGGCGGGCCATCGATGTTTATCAGCAGGCTATCCGGGAATTCGAGGCGGGTCACGATCCCGCCCCGGACCTCGCGATTTACAACCGTGTGGGAGACCTCTACCTCAAGGCCAACGAACCTGGGGCCGCTGTTCAGGCGTACGAAAAAGCCGCCGAGCTCTATAAGGAGCAAGGGTTCTACAACAACGCCATCGCGTTGTGCGGCAAGATTCTGCGGGTGAATCCAGGGCGGATTCAGACCTACCTCACCCTGGCCCATCTCCACGCCCGCAAGAACGTCGTCATTGAAGCCAAGAAAAACCTGCTGGAATACCTCGAACGGATGAATGCGCTGGGTCAGCTCGACCAGGCGTTCAAGGCCGTGAAGGATTTCGCCGACCAGTTCCCCAGCAATAAAGAAATTCGTCTCATGCTGAGCGAGTTGCTTCGCGCCTCGGACCGGTTCGAGGAAGCGCGTGAGCAGCTGGAGAAGCTGGCGAGCGATCTCGAAGCCAGGGGAGATACGCAGGGGGCGCGCAAGACACTCGCCCGGCTCCAGGCCCTGGACGCCGAAGAATCCGACACCACCCCGAAAGCGCCGTCCCGGCCCAAGCCCGGCGAGCTGGTATTCCTCGACACCGGGGGCGATGCCGGCGGGTCGCATCGTCGAGGTCAGCCGGAAGTCTCCTGCTCGAGGTGTGGAATCGACGACCCGGATCGTCGAGCGGACGCCATCGTTGCCCAAGATGGACATGCCGGACGAGGCCGCGGCCGAGGAGCAGCAGATCGGCATCGAGACCTCGAGTCTCACCGACGTTCCGCTCACGCTCGAGTCGGCCCAGCCGATCAGCGACGAAGCACAGATGGAAATGACGCACCTGGAGGTCGCCCAGACCCTGGGTTCGAACCGACCATCGCCGAGGAGTCTTCGGCCGACCAGGTCAAGCCGCTCGATGGGACTGGAGATCGACGCGCCACTGCCTGATACAGTGGACATCGAGCTCGCGCCGGACCTGGCATCGAGCGCAATCTCGACGCCGAGGAAGAAGTCGAGAACATCACGTCGTCCGAGTTGGACCTGATCGCGCCCGAAGGTCTGGAGGAAACTCCCGATCTCACCGACGATCTGGCTCTGGACCTTCAGGAACTGCCGGTGACGGAGGAGTCCGCGGAAGATGAGGGACTCGGTCTCGACCTGATCGATCCCGATGCGCCACTCACGTCCATCCCCACGGAAGACCTTCCCTTCGCGGATCTTGGTGCGGAGGAGCCGGTCGAAGTGGAGGAAACCGGTTCCGAGGTTGACTTCCTCGAGGTCCCGGAGGCCCGCCAGCTGACGGTTGACGAGCTCGAGGATCAGGTCCTCGAGGATCCCGACAATCCGGATACTCACCGGGCGCTTGGCGAAGCACTGCTCGCCGCCGGCGAATCACCTCGAGGGCAGGAAGAACTCGAGCTGGCTCTCTCCGCCTACGAGAACCGTGAGGACTGGGATCACGCCTCGGATCTGGTCAGTGAGCTCATCCGGCTGGATCCGAGCGGCGTGCGCTATCACCAGAAGCGGGTGGAGCTGGCATTCCGTGGCGGCGACCGGACTCGGCTGCTCGACGCCTATGTGGAGCTGGGCGATGCGCTGATGCGGGTCGGTGCTCTGGATAAAGCGGTGGCGGTTTATCGGCGAGTGGTTGACCATGACCCGGAGAATGCCCGGGCACAGGCCGCGCTGGATTCTCTCGCTCCGCCGGAAGAAGCGCCGCCTGCTCAGGCGGGTCTCGAGGCGGAAGAGACTGAGGGCGAGATCGACATCCGGGAGGCCACCGAAGACGAACTGGCCGAGGCTGATGAGCCCGAGGAGCGCCGGGCTCCCCGCTTGTCGGCTCCGATGTTTGCCCCGAGCAGCGACTTCGTGGATCTCGGTTCGCTCGTTCTCGATGACGACCGGCCGCGGGATCTCCGCATGCGGGTGGAGGACGAGGAGCCTACCGGGGATGAGCAGAAAGATTTCAATGAGATGCTCACCCAGTTCAAGCGCGGCGTGGATGAGAACATCGACGCCGAAGACTTCCAGGCCCACTATGACCTCGGCGTCGCGTTCCGCGAAATGGGCCTGCTGGACGAATCAATTGCCGAGTTCCAGAAAGCGCTGCGGGCTCCCGAAGGCAGACTACGGACCTCCGAAGCACTGGGCACCGCGTTCTTCGACAAGAAGCAGTTCGCGATAGCCGAGGCCATCCTCCGCCGTGCCGTGGAGAGTCTGGGTGCGAGCGACGAGGAGCAGATCGGCCTCTTGTACTGGCTCGGCCGGGCGCGGGAAGAGCAGGGGAAGATCGATACGGCGCTGCCCTGCTACGAACGAGTGCTGGCGGTGGATATTGGATTCCAGGATGCGGGAAACCGGATGGCGCGCCTGGCGGGTAGCCGATGACATCGGGAACTGCGCCAATCACGCTGGCAAGTCTGCAGGCACCGCTCCGCACGAGGCTGGAGACGGTGCAGCGGGAGTTGCGCCGGATCATTGAGAGCGACTTCGGCCTCATCGCCGAGGTGAACGGCCACCTGCTGCAGATGCAGGGCAAGATGTTCCGGCCGACGCTGCTGTTGCTCTCCGAAGAGGCTTCCTCCGTTCAGGATCCACGCGCGCCGACCCTGGCGGCGGTGATCGAGCTGATCCACCTCGCGACCCTGGTTCACGACGATTCGGTGGATCACTCGGTGCTGCGTCGCGGCATGCCGACCATCAACGCCCTGTTCAGCCACCAGATCTCGGTGATCATGGGCGACTATCTCTATTCGCGCGCGGTGGTCGAGCTGACCCGGCTGGGAGATCTCGAGCCGCTGCGAGTGCTGAGCCGGGTGACCAATGAGATGACTGTCGGTGAAATGCGGCAGCTCATGGCCCTCGAACCGCTGGCTTTCTCCGAGGCGGAGTACGATCTGCTGATTCGCTCGAAGACGGCCTCCCTGGTTTCGGGAGCATGTGAAGTCGGCGCTCTCAGGGCAGAGCCGGTGGAGCGGGAGGCGCTGCGGCGTTTCGGGGAATATCTCGGCATGGCGTTCCAGGTGATCGACGATCTGCTCGACTATGTCGGCGACAAATCAGTCACCGGCAAACCATCCGGATCCGACCTGCGGGAGCACAAGGTGACACTGCCCCTGATCTTCGCGCTGGAGCGAATGGACCCGAGTGCCCGAAAACAAGTCGAGCGTCTCATGGCGACCCCCGAACCGAGCGATGACCAGATCGCCGACGTCGTAGGCTCTGGTGGCGGAAATCGGCGGCCTCGAGTACGCACGGGAACGTGCCCAGAGTCTGGCGGAGCAGGCAGAGTCGGAGCTCGATGCACTCCCCGCCGGGCCGGCCCGGGACGCGCTGCGCGCCAGTATCACCTATGTGCTGGACCGCCGGCGCTAATGGCGAGTGGACCGAGGCGGCCGGGCTTCTATCTTGGCGTACTCGTCGCCGGATTTCATCGTGGGCGGGTTCTTTACCGCTCTCATCAGGGAAGTGGTTCCGGACAGCGTCGCCAAGACCGTATTCACCGCCACCTGGAGCCCCTCAATCGGGCCGGTGTCGATTGACCTCCTGGTGATTAATTTGACGTTGGGGCCGCTGGGGCTCCATGTGTCGTTTTTGGCGCTGGTTGGCGTGCTGGTGGCCTATCTGATCGCCCGCTCCCTCTTCTGAGGTGCTGGAGTCACCATGTTCAATAACATCGGTTTTCCCGAGCTGCTGCTCATCCTCGTGGCCGTTCTACTCCTTTTCGGCGCCAAGCGCCTCCCCGAGATCGGCGCGTCGTTCGGCAAGGGAATCCGTGAGTTCAAGCGGAGCCTGAGCGATACCAACGACGCCATCACCGGCAACGAACCCGATCGCGATGGCGGATCGCGCCAGATCGACTCGAAGGTTTCGACCCCGCCTTCGGGTGGCGATCCCAAGCGCCTGAGCCAGTAGGCGATCGTCGAGTCCGCGGCCCCAAAGAAGGCCCCGGATTTCCGGGGCCTTTCTTTGCCGGACCAGTTGCGATCAGAGCTTCCTGCCGGTCTGGGCTGCCTGGGCTGCTTGAGCCGCTTCGGCCTGCGCGTCGGTCGTGAAGAGCCGCGCCCGGCGATCATCCACCTTCGCGTTCTCCCGCAAGGCGGCGAGATAGCTCCGGACCCGATCCTGCCGGGCCAGGCGAACCTGCTGGATCTTGAATTGATTCAGATCAGCAACGTACGCCGCGGAATCCGCCTTGACCCGCTTCACGACCTTCAGGAAGTAGGTGCCCTCATCCGTTTCGACCGGGCCGGCCACCTTGCCGGTATCAACCCCAAACGCCGCGCCGACCAGAATCGCGCTGGGGAACGGAGGATTGACCCGGGCGAAGGGCGGGAACTGCTGGAAGGGCAAGTGAAGCGCCTTGGCGGCCTGCTCGAGCGTACTGCCCTCGGACAACCGCTTGCTCATATCGCTGACAATAGCCTTGGCCATCTCCGGCTTCTTGGCGTTGCGCGCCGCGATTTCCACCGCACCGTGGATCTGGTCGAGGGGCGGTACGCGATCGGCATGCAGGCTGTCCAGGCGGAAGAGCATGTAGGCGTAGCTCAACTCGATAACCCGGCTGGTCTCCCCCTGCTTGGCCTTGAAGGCCCAGACCGCGGCTTCGGGAATCACCTGCATCCCGATCATCACCTTGCTTCCGATCTGGGTGGGATTGGCACGGCCAATCTTGAGCCCCATGACTCGGGAGACCGTGTCGAGCGCGGCCGGATCGAGCCGGTCGGCGCCGAGCGACTCCAGGCTGTCGGCCTGAGCATCGAGGTGATCGCGATGATCACCCGTGACCTCGATCGGAATCAGGATGTGGCGGCCCCTTGGCCTTGTCTCCCGAACGCGATTCGATCTGGATGATGTGATAGCCGAAGCTGGACAGGACCGGATTGGAAAGCGCGCCGATCGGCAGGCTGAAGGCGGCCTTTTCGAAGGCGGGATCCATCTGCCCCTTCTTGAACTCACCGAGGTCGCCACCCTTGGCGCCGCTCACGGTGTCGGAGGACTCCCGCTTCGCTACCTCGGCGAAGGGCGCTCCGTCGTGGATCTCCTTGCGGATCTCTTCGGCGCGAGCCAGGGCCACGGCCGAATCGCTCGCGACGGGCAGACGGGAGATCTGGACGTAGCTCAGGTATACGGTCCTGGGCTGCCGGAACTGCTCGAGGTGATCGTCGTAATACTTCTTGACCTCCGCCTCGGTCAGCGGGACCGCCGAATCGGGCACCACGTCACGGGGCACCACTGCGGTGAGCTGCATCGTCACAGTCTCATGAGCGTCCTGATACGACTGCCACAGCGCGCCGTCCGAGAGGTACACGTCGGCCGTCACGACCCTCAGCAGCTTGCCCCGCATGATCTCCTCGCGATACTGCGCCTCGAGCTGCGGGATGTACTGCCTTCCGATGCTGGAGTTGAGCCACCGCTGGTATTTGGCCAGATCGAACTTCCCCTCGGTCTGGAACTCCGGAACGTTCGTGAGTTCCTGCGGCGGGCTGTTGCTTGATCGCCTCCGCGATCTCCTCGGCGTCGGCGCTGATGTGGCGGCGCTTGAACTCCGAGCTCATGACCTGTTCCTGGATCAGGTTCTCCCACACCTGATTCCGGATTTCCTCGATATCGTCGGCGGAAAGAGAGGAACTGCTCTGCCGCTGGCGAGCGTCGATGGACTGTTGCAGGATCGCCTGGTAGGCGTTGACCGGGATCGAGACGCCGTTGATCACCCCGACTGTGGAGCGGGAGCCGCCAGTGATCTGGCTCCAATCCACGCTGGTGACGACGAAGACGAACATGAGCACCGCGAACACCAACGCGGCGATCTTGCCACCAACACTGCGGAAGAATTGCATCATACGGCGGTAACCTGCTCCAGTAGGCGGAGGCAACCCGAAAAAGAGGGTAAGTCTACGCCGGAGCACCCCGAATCTCAAGCGTCTGGGCCCCCTCCAAGAGTTGACAGCCCGGCAGCGGCTTGCTAATGTTTGTTCAATTACCACAACAACTTAGGCATAGGGCCCCGGATGGCTTACACCAGCGAGATCGACAAGCTCGAGCGCCGTTGGAAAGAGAATCCGCAGGGGACCGTTTTCGCGCCTCTGGCGGAGGTCTACCGCAAGGACGGGCAGCTGGAACGGGCCCGTGAGGTGCTCCAGCAGGGCCTGGTAAATAATCCTGACCACATCCCTGGAAACATCGTTCTAGGGCGTTGCTGCCTCGACCTGGGCGATGACGGCGGGGCCGAGGCGGCGTTCTCGCATGTGTTGGAGCTGGATCCAGAGAACGTTATCGCGCTCAAGGCGTTGGGAGAGATCACCGAGCGGCAAGGCAGGCTGGCGGAAGCGTCCCAATGGCTGGGCCGCCTGATGCAGGTCGATCCCACCAACGACGATGCTCGGGAGCAGCTGAAGAGGCTCGAAGCGGTGCAGCAGCAGGCCGCTCTCGTCATGTCTGCCGAGCCGATTGCCGAAGTATCGCCGCCAGAAGAGCCGGAATTCCAGGACGCGCCGCTCGATGAGCCGGTGCCAGAGGCGATTGAGCCTGCGTGGGCCGAGACCCGGAGCCAGCCGCGTCATTCCAGGACGACGACACTCTGGTCGTGGAGACCGTCCCCACTCCGACTTTCGATTCTCCCGCCGAGTACTCGCCTCCCGAGCCCGATACTTCGGCGCCTCTGGGGTCGAGCCATGAGAGCGTCCCCTTCGAGGAGAGTGACCTTCTTCCCTCGGCGGAGTTCGGGGCCACGGCGCCGGAACTGATGGCCGGCATCGAGTCGGTCGAGTTCAATGCGGCGGCAGCGGCGGAGACGGCATCACTCACGCCGCTGACCGACCTGCAACGGGACGATGAATTCAGCCCGCCGGCCGACCTTGGTATCGAAGTGCTCAGTCACGAAGAGCCTTCGCAAATCGATCTTCGTCCTGCGCATAGTTCGGAGTTCCAGCCGGCGGACCATTCGAACGAGCTGCTCGACGTACAGCCCTCCACCTCCTCCGAATTCCAGGTTCCGGACGCTTCGTCCGAGCTCGCGCTGTCGGCCTCGCCCTCCAACGAGTTTCAGACGCCGCAGCGGAACCGAGGATCTTCTCGGTGCGAGCGGTGGCGGCGGGGAATATCAGAATGCCTCGGATCCGGCTCGAGATCTCGCGCCGGCTGACTCCGCGGCGATGGAAGAGACGGTCATGCTGCCGCCGGTAGACGAGACGCCGCTGGCGGAAGTCGAGGAGGTCGTCGAGGGGAAGTAATCGACCTTTCGGCACCGGCGGCCGCAGTCGAAGAGCGCTCCGACAAGCTCCCGCTCATTTTCCCCGATGATGCAGCGCAGGAAGCTCCGCCGCGCAGTCGCCGGATCTCCCACCCGGACGAAACCCCGAACGAGCCGGAGCCGATCTTCACCGAGAGCATGGCCGAGACCTACCACCGCCAGGGTCTGAACGATCAGGCGCTGCATGTCTATCGGCGGTTGTTGGAGCAGATGCCGGGCGATCATCGGCTGGTGGCGAAGATCCGGGAGCTCGAATCCTTGGTGGGAGCCGGCGGCGAGCCGGCAAGCGCGAGATGGCCGGCCTACTCCGCTTCGGTCACGGGTGGCGAATCGGTGGAATCATTCTTCCACTCTCTCGCCGCCGCCCGTCCCGCGGCCCTCGGTGACCTGGCCGAGCCGGCGTCGCGGCCGAGTGCCGAGCCGCAAGCGGATGATCAATCGCCCGGCGCGCCGACCCGGCCGGCGAACGATGCCTTGTCGCTCAGCGCCATCTTCGGCGAGGAAAGCACCCAGCCGCCACCCGCGACCCCGCCTGCTCCGCCTTCGGCCTCGACGCCTACGACGGGTCACGCTTTCTCCTTCGACCAGTTCTTCGGCGGAAAGGACGCTCAGGGGACCGGATCGCAGTCGTCGGGCCGGACTACCCCACCCTCCGGCCTGGAAGAAGATCTCGACCAGTTCCAGAACTGGCTGAAGAGTCTCAAGAAGTAATGCACATCGCCGTTCTCAACGGTCCGAATCTCAACCTTCTGGGTGCGAGAGAGCCGGAGCTGTACGGAACGACCACGCTCGCCGAGCTCGAGAAAATGGTGCGGGATGAGGCTGGCCGCCTCGGCGTCTCGATAGAGTGGCACCAGACCAACCACGAGGGAGATTTCGTCGACGCGGTGCAGGGGTTACGGGGAAAGGCTGAGGGCGCGCTGGTGAATGCCGCCGCCTTCACCCACACCAGCCTCGCGATCCGCGACGCATTCCTGTCCGTCAAAGTGCCGTTCGTGGAAGTGCATCTCTCGAACATCTTTTCGCGCGAACCGGAGCGGCGGCACTCCCGGCTGGCGGATCTCGCCCTCGGCGTTGTCGCCGGATTCGGACCGCTGGGCTACGTCCTCGCGCTGCAGGCGCTGGTGTCGCGACTCCGCGGTGGCTGACCTCCGAGAGACCCGTCAGGGCGCCCTGCTGGCGCGGCTTGCTGCGGCAGGACTCGATGGGTTGCTGGTGCTGTCGCTGGCAAACATCCGATACCTCACAGGGTTCACCGGCTCTTCCGCGCTGCTGCTGATTCGGGAGTCCGGCGCCACCCTCATTACCGATTTCCGCTACGCGACGCAGGCCCCGCGTGAGGCGGGGAACGCCGCCCGAGTCGAGATCGACCGGGTCAGCACCTGGGACCGGCTCGGCAAGGTGGTGCGCGAAGCGAAAGACGGAGCGAGACTGGGTTTCGAGGCGCACGTCGCCACGGTGCGCGATGGCGAGCGAATCGTCGCGATGGAGCAGGCGCAGTGGGAGCCGGTCAGCGACCTGGTCGAGCAGCTCCGGCTGGTAAAGGACCCCGGCGAAGTGCAAGCGATCCGTCGGGCTGCGGAGGTAGCTCAGGCTGCGCTGAACGAGGTGCTGCGGGAGATTACAGCAGGGACAGCAGGAACTCGCGGTGGCAGCGCTGCTCGAGGCCGCCCTGCGCAGGAGGGGAGCGAGTGGCATCCGTTCCCAACTATCGTGGCGTCGGGGCCGCGGGCCGCGCTGCCTCATGCCCGAACCAGCGAGCGGATGATCCAGGCCGGAGAGTTCCTCCTGCTTGACTTCGGCGCCCAAGTGGACGGATACTGTGCCGACCTGACCAGGACGGTCGTGGTCGGTGCCCGCGCCGATCAACGGCAACGACTGGTTTACGACACCGTCGCCACCGCGCAGCGACGGGCCCTCAATGGAATTCGCGCCGGCCTCACCGGCCGCGAGGCCGACAGCCGTCGCTCGCGAAGTCATCGTCGCGGCAGGCTTCGGAGAGGCGTTCGGGCATTCGCTGGGGCACGGCCTTGGGCTGGAGGTGCACGAGGCGCCCCGGGTTGGGCCGACAGGGCAGACCGCCCTACCGCCAGGCGCGGTGGTAACTGTCGAACCCGGGATCTATCTTCCCGAGTGGGGCGGGGTTCGTTTGGAAGACGACGCACTGGTGACCGGAGACGGGACCGAGCTCCTGTCGGACAACCGGGTCGAGCTGGTCGAGCTGGTCTGAACCGCAACCTGCCAACTCACGGCCATGAATACCAAAGAAACCACCGATCTCGCCAAAGCTGCTCACCAAGCTGCCCGGCATCCGTTCGATTGATATCAAGGATGTCCGGCACCTGGTCGACCTGCTGCGGGAATCGCCTGAGATTGGCTCCATCGAAGTGAAGGGCTGGTTCGGCACCGGGGTTCTCGTCACCCGGACCGGCAATCATGCCGTCCAGGTATCGGCTCCGATGGCGATGCCGATGGCCGCGGCGCCCGGGACCGGCAGCGGCGCGAGTCCCGGCGCCCGCCGGACCGGCGGCCGCCGGCGCTCAAGGAAATCAAGTCGCCGATGGTGGGAACCTTCTACCGCGCGCCGGAGCCGGGTGCCGAGCCTTATGTGAAGGTTGGCAGCCGGGTGTCCGCCGGGCAGACGGTCTGCATCATCGAAGCGATGAAGATCATGAACGAGATCGAAGCCGAGGTCACTGGCGTGGTGAAGGAGGTCTGTCGTCGAAGACTCCTCACCGGTCGAGTTCGGGACCGTGCTGTACCGGGTGGATCCCAATGGCTGAGGCCGCCGCGACGGGACCGGTCGCGCCGTTCAATTTCAAGCAGGCGATTTCGCAGATGGTGCAGCGGAACGGCTCCGACCTGCACCTCAAGGTGGGCCGTGCCGCCGACCATTCGGGTTAACGGCGAGCTGGCCGGACTCGAAATGCCGCCGCTCAAGCCGGAAGACCTGAAGCTGCTGGCGGAGCAGATCATGACTCCGCGGCAGGTGAAGGAATTCGCCGAGAAGAAGGAAGCGGACTTCGCCATCGGTGTGCCGGGCGTCGGGCGCTTCCGGACCAACATCTACCAGCAGCGCGGCACGCTGGCGTTCGCCTTCCGAGCGATTCCTTACGAGGTCAAGACGATCAGGGAGCTCCATCTCCCCGAGGTGCTCGAGGAGATCTCCCTCAAGCCCCGCGGGCTGGTTCTGGTGACCGGGGTGACCGGCTCGGGCAAGTCCACCGCGCTCGCCGCGATGATCAACCACGTGAACCAGAACCGGCGGGTCAACGTCATCACGATCGAGGACCCGATCGAGTTCCTTCACCGCGACGTGCACGCCAACATCTCGCAGCGCGAGGTGGGGAGCGACACGCTCTCTTTCGGCACCGCGCTCCGGCACGTGCTGCGGCAGGACCCGGACGTGATCCTGATCGGCGAGGTCCGGGACATGGAAACCCTGGACACCGCGCTCAAGGCCGCCGACACGGGCCACCTGGTGTTCTCGACCCTGCACACGACCGACGCGACTCAGACGATCAACCGGGTGATTTCCTTCTATCCGCCGCACCAGCACCAGGAGATCCGTTCGCTGCTTTCGACCGCGCTGCAGGCCGTTGTCTGCCTTCGCCTGGTTCCCCGCAGCGACGGTAAGGGACGGGTCGCCGCGGCCGAGGTGCTCATCAACACCGCCGCCGTGGCCGACAACATCCGCGACATCGAGAAGGCACTCAATATCCCCGATCTGATCGCGGAAGGCACCGAGGCCTACGGCATGCAGTCGTTCGACCAGTCGCTGATGAGGTGGTACCGGGACAAGGTGATCTCCTACGAGAGCGCGCTGTTCTACTCCAGTAATCCGAGCGAATTCGCCTTGCGCGCATCGGGCGTCAGCGCCGCCTCCGACCGGACCTTCAGCGGCATCGCGGATGGCGGGAAGCCCGCCGCGGACATCTCCCAGGATATCGCGCCCTGATGTTCAAGAAAGTCCTGATTGCCAACCGCGGGGAAATCGCCCTGCGGGTCATTCGGGCCTGCCGGGAGCTGGGTGTGGAAACCGTGGCGGTCTACAGCGAGGCCGACCGCGAGTCGCTGCACGTCCGCTTCGCGGACGATGATGTCTGTATCGGCCCCCACCCAGTCGCCTGTCCTATCTCCGCATCCCCAACCTGATCGCCGCGGCGGAAATCACCGGAGCCGACGCGATCCATCCCGGGCTACGGCTTTCTCGCCGAGAACGCCGAGTTCGCCGATACCTGCAAGGCCTCCAACATCACCTTCATCGGCCCGACCGGCGATCAGATCCGCCAGATGGGAGACAAGGCGACCGCCAAGCGCCTGGCCCAGGAAGCCGGTGTGCCGACCGTTCCGGGAACTCCAGGCACGGTTCAGGACCTCGACGACGCGCTGAAGCACGTGCGAGGGCATCGGCTTCCCGGTCATCATCAAGGCCACGGCGGGCGGCGGCGGCAAGGGAATGCGGGTGGCGCAGGAAGCGGAGCAGTTCGCTCAGTCGTTCTCGCTGGCCCAGAACGAGGCTCTGGCGGCGTTCGGAAACGGTGAGGTTTACGTCGAGAAGTATCTGGCGCGGCCCCGGCACGTGGAAATCCAGGTCATGGGCGACCTGCACGGCAACGTGGTCCACTTCGGGGAGCGGGACTGCTCGGTGCAGCGACGGCACCAGAAGCTGATCGAGGAGAGCCCGAGTCCGGCCCTCACTCCCGAGCTCAGGGCCCGCATGGGCGAGGCGGCGATCCGGCTGGCGTCGGCGATTCACTACGCGGGAGCGGGCACCCTCGAGTTCCTGCTCGACGAGGACGGCAGCTTCTACTTCATGGAGATGAACACCCGGATCCAGGTGGAGCACCCGGTGACCGAGATGGTCACCAGCTTCGACCTGGTGAAGGAGCAGATCCGGGTGGCGTCGGGCGAGCCGGTGAGCTTCCGGGGCGACGGGGCGCGGCTCCGCGGCCACGCCATCGAGTGCCGGATCAACGCCGAGGATCCCTATCGCAACTTCCAGCCTTCGCCCGGGCGTCATCACCGCCTACCATCCGCCGGGCGGGCCCGGCGTGCGGCTCGATAGCCACATCTACGCCGGCTACACCGTCCCACCCTATTACGATTCTCTCCTGGCGAAAGTGATCGTCCATGGCAACGACCGCGAGGAGGCGCTCGCGCGCGGATGGGCCAGGCACTCGACAGCTTCGTCCTGGAGGGCGTTACGACTACGATTCCCTTCCTCGGCCGGGTTATTCGTCACCCGGACTTCGTGGCCGGCCGGGTTGACACCAAGTTTCTCGAGCGCCAGCCGCAGCTGCTTCGATCCTGAGGCATGAAGCTGGACGTTCTGTTTTCCCCGCTCGGCCTCACCCCGGCCGAGGTGCAGGGTCGCACGGTGTTCGTGGTGGACATCCTGCGGCTCTCTACCACGGTCTGCGCGGCCCTACATCACGGCGCCCGCGCAGTCGTTCCGGTACCGTCAACCGAAGAAGCCCTGCGCATGGCCCAGACCCTGGGCCCGGGCGAAGTCGTGCTGGCGGGCGAGCGTAATGGTCTTCCCATTCCGGGGTTTGCGCTCGGCAACAGTCCCCGGGAAATGACACCTGACAGCGGTGAAGGGACGTCTCGTAATCATCACGACGACGAACGGCACCGGAGCACTGCTGGCGGTACAGGGCGCGGCCCAGGTCTACTGCGCCGCCGCGGCGAACTTCTCGCTCGCGGCCGCGGCCGCCCGGGAGATCTGGGCCCGGGATCGCGATATGGTCATCCTCTGTGCCGGCCGGGATCACCGGTTCTCGCTTGACGATGCGTACTGCGCGGGCGGCTGGCCTCGGTGGCGCTGGGCGGAGTCCGGCGGCGACAGGGGCTGAACGACGCCGGACTTGGCGGCGCTTCACCTGGTTCGACGCTACGGCGAGCGCTGGGAACGGCCCCTGCTCAGCAGCCGGGCAGGGCGAGAGCTGTCCACGATTGGTCTTGAAACACGACGTGCTGGATTGCGCCCGTGCCGATGCCTATCCGGTGCTGGCGCTCTTCCACGAGCGGCGGGTGACCGCTGCCTCCACCTGGATGACCGCTGACGCATCCGCGCCACCCGCGATCACGATCAGGCCAGACATCTCACCGCGATCGCGGCGCTGGTGCTGGGTGTCTTCGTCGGAATCACTCTGCTGCCTGTCTCCGATCACCGGACCGCTCGGGCAACTGGGTAGGACACTCGCTGTGGACGTTTCTCGGGATCGGCGCGCTGGGATTTCCGCTGCTCGGCCTCGGCATCGGGCTCGCCGGGTTCGATCGGCTTCCGCGGCTCGACATGAAGCGAGTCGCGGTTCTGGTCGTCGGGTTGAGCGTGGTCGTGCCATTCCTGGTGGGGATCGTCACCCACGTTACCCCGCGCGACTTCGATGGACCCACGCTTCCGGCGCGACTCACCGGATTCGGCCCGGGATGATGGCGTACTACCTGTACGGCTGGATCGGTCCGGTCGGCGGATTCCTGCTGGGATTCTTTGCGCTCTCGGCGCTCACGATCATGACGATCGCGTGGCATCCGCTCAGCCGGCTGGCGGGCGGCTCTACGGCGGCACATTGACGCCGGCCGCGCGCGGCAGAGAGAGCCGATTACGACGCCGATCTGCCGTCGTAGGGCCGGGTGAGATCGAGGACGACGAGCCGGCGATCGCTTCCGCCGCCCGCAGGGAGCGCAAGCCCAAGAAGCCAGCGAAAGGTGCCACGGCTCCGCTGCCCGACGCGGCGGATGAAGACGAATTGCCGCCGATCGAACTGCTGACGCCTCCCGCGAGCGCAGGACACCGACGCGGGTGAGGCCCAACTCGATCGGCTTGGGCCAGGTCCTGCTCGAGACGCTCAAGACCTTCAAGGTTGACGGGACCATCGCCGGAAGAACCACCGGGCCGGTCGTGACCCAGTTCGAAGTGGTATCCGGCGCCGGGGATCAAGGCCGGCGCGGATCGCCTCGCTGGCGGACGACATGGCGATGGCCATGCGGGCCCAGTCGATCCGGGTCGCACCAATTCCCGGGCAAGGGCGCGGTCGGGGTCGAGATTCCCAATCCGACCGCACGCATGGTGACGCTGCGGGAGCTGCTCGAGGCTCCGGAGTGGGAGATGAGCCGAGCCGCTCTTCCGGTGACCCTGGGACGCGACCTCGAGGGAAAGCCGATCATCGCCGACCTCGCGAAGATGCCGCATCTCCTGATCGCCGGGGCGACCGGATCTGGCAAATCGGTCGCGATCAACACCATCATCACGAGCCTGATCTACCGCTACACGCCGAAGCAGCTGCGTCTCCTGATGGTGGATCCGAAGATGGTGGAGCTGTCGATGTACAACGCGCTTCCCCATCTCCGGCACGCGGTCGTCACCAACAACAACGACGCGCGCGCGAGTGCTCAAGTGGGCGGTGTTCGAGATGAACCGGCGCTACGAGCTGCTGCACGCGAACGGCGCGCGCAACCTGGCGGACTTCAACCGCAAGGCCGAGGAAGGGAAGCCGCTGCGGCATCCGGCCAAAGCCGAAGCCCACACTGACCAGCGTCAACGCGGAGCCGGCCGACACGCCACCCGAGCCGCCGGTCGGAGACGGAGTATCGGGAGGGACCGCTTCCGCTCATCGTGATGATCGTGGACGAGCTGGCCGACCTGATGATGACGGTGCAGGGCGAGGTCGAGACGCCGCTCGCCATCCTGGCGCAGAAGGCCCGCGCCATCGGCATCCACATCATCCTCGCCACTCAGCGCCCGTCGGTGAACGTGCTCACGCGGCCTCATCAAGGCGAACTTCGCGAGCCGCATCGCATTTCGGGTGGCGTCCAAGGTGGACAGCCGCACCATCCTGGATCAGAACGGCGCCGAGGCGCTGCTCGGCAACGGCGACATGCTGTTTCTTCCGCCGGGCAAGAGCGAGCCGATGCGGCTGCAGGGTGCCTTCATCGCAACGGACGAGACCGAACGGCTGATGGACTGGTTCGTGGAGCGCCGGGAAGCGAGGCGGGCCGGTGCTTGCGGCGGCGACCAGCCAGGAGCCGGATATCATCGAGCTGGTTCGAGCCCAGGAGCAGGCGGAAGAGGAGGTGTCGGGCCGTCGCAGTTCGAAGGTGAGCGCGACTCGTTATTCCGGGAGGCCGCCGAGGCCTGCGTCCAGAACCAGGGCGGATCCACGTCGTTGCTGCAGCGCAAGCTCAAGATCGGCTACGGGCGCGCGGCCGAGATCATCGACCAGCTCTACGAGGCCGGCATCCTGGGCCCGCCAGACGGGCAGCAAGCCGCGCGACGTGCTCATCGGGATCGATCAACTGGACGAGTATGCTGGGTAGCCGTCAGCCGTCAGCCGTCAGCCGTCAGCCGTCAGCCGTTAGCCGTTAGCTGTTAGCTGTTAGCTGTCAGTTGCCGTTGCATACTGTTCGCCGTTCGCTGCTCGCTCGCGTCAATCTCCGCCGACCCAGCAAGCCTGTAGCAGCCTCGCCGCGTTCAATTGACTCCCTCCTGCGGCAGATTGATGAAGGCTGCGTGCTGCCGTGGCGTAGCTTAGCCCACGATGACGCGCCGCTTCGTTCCAACCCGGGAATGGGAGGATGCCCGCCAGATCCGCGGACTCGAAGGCGAGCATGCGGCGATGGCATATCTGATCTCCTGCGGCTGGTCCATCGAGGCCCATCGCTTTCGGCTGGGCCGTCGATGATGTGGATCTGATTGCCCGACGCGGCCGCGATCGTGGCGTTCATTGAAGTGAAGACTCGACGCGGAACCGAATTCGGCTCACCTGCCTCCGCGGTCGGCCGGCGCAAACAGGCTGCGATTGCCAAGGTCGCCGATATCTGGCGGATCAGGTTCGGCCATGCCGGAGACGAGTACCGGTTCGACGTGGTCGAGGTGTCCGAGGAGAGCGGTGCTACTCCCGGCGATCAATCACATCGAGGATGCCTGGCGTGGTCTTCGATAGAGCCAGTGGATTAAAATGAGTCACAAATTCACTCTTGATTCGGGTAATATTCGGCTGTAGATTGGTGCCTAGTAAATCAGGTGACTCAAAATCAACCATTTTCTATACCGGAGCCAGTCATGGCCGCTAGAAGAGCACAAACTCGACGCCGATCGCCGCAAGGCGCTCAATCCTGGCTATCTCCCAGATCGAAAAGCAGCTCGGCAAGGGGCTCCATCATGCGGATGGGCTCCGAGTCGCCCCGGGTGAAGGTCGCCGGCGATTCCGACCGGCGCCATCAACCTGGACGCCGCGATCGGAATCGGTGGCGTTCCTCGCGGCCGCATCACCGAGATCTACGGTCCCGAGTCTTCGGGCAAGACCACGCTCACGCCTCCACCTCGCGGCCAACGTGCAGCGGGCCGGCGGAGTCGCGGCCTACGTCGACGCCGAGCACGCGCTCGACGTGGAGTACGCCAAGAAGCTCGGGCGTCGACGTCGAGAACCTCCTGGTCTCGCAGCCCGATACCGGCGAGCAGGCGCTCGAGATCGTCGAGATCCTGGTCCGCTCGGGTGCGGTGGATCATCGTGGTCATCGACTCGGTCGCGGCCCTGGTGCCCAAGGCCGAAATCGAAGGCGAGATGGGCGACAGCCACATGGGGCTGCAGGCCCGGCTCATGAGCCAGGCGCTCCGCAAGCTGGCCGGCGCCATCAACCGCTCCAACTGCGCCGTGGTGTTCATCAACCAGCTGCGCGAGAAGATCGGCGTGATGTTCGGCAATCCCGAGACCACCACCGGCGGCAAGGCGCTCAAGTTCTACGCCTCGCTCCGGCTCGACATCCGCCGGATCGGTCCGGTCAAGGAGCGGGAGGTGGTGATCGGCAACCACGTCCGGGTGAAGGTGGTGAAGAACAAGGTGGCGCCGCCGTTCAAGCAGGCCGAGTTCGACGTGATGTTCGACGAAGGGCATCAGCCACGCGTCGCTGGTGGTGGATATCGCGGCCGAGGCCGGCATCATCCAGAAGTCGGGCGCGTGGTACTCCTACGGCGATCAGCGCATCGGTCAGGGCCGGGAGAACGCCAAGCTGTTCCTCAAGGACAATCCGACCGCTCATGGCCGAGGTCGAGCAGAAGGTGAAGGACTCGCTCGGCGTGAAGGGCGAACCACGGCTGGGGTCGGAGCTGAGGAGGATGAGTAGAACCATCACCGCGCTGGACCCTGACCCGGTGCAGCGCCGGCTTCGTCCGGGTTCAGCTGGATGGAACGCCGTACTGCAGCCTTCCGGTAAACCGGGTGGCCGCCGCGGGGTTCTACCGCTGGCGATGCGCTGGACGCCAAGGGGGTCCGGGATCTGAATCAGGCCGCGCGACGAGGAGGCGGCCTATCGTACTCTGCTCCGGACCCTGGAGCGGCGCTCCTTCGCGGTCGCCGAGCTGCGCCGCACGCTGGTGCGGAAGGGCATCCCGGAAGGATGCGGTCGAGGGCGGCGCTCGGCCGGGCACTGCGATGCCGGGTTGCTCGATGACGCCGCATTCGCTGCCTGGTTCGTCCAGTCGCGCACCGAGCGGGGCCGCGGGCCGGTCCGGATCCGGCGGGACCTGCTGTGCCATGGGTGTGGCACGGTGCGGTCGATCGAGCGCGCGCTGTCGGTCGCCTCTGCCACCGATCACGATCCTCAACTCGCAGCGGAGCGCCCTGGCCCGGAAGCGCCTCACCGCAACTCCGCGGCTTGCCCCGCTCAGCCCAGCTGCGCCGGGTCACGGCCTATCTCGGTCCGTCGCGGGTTCAGCGGGAGAGCCGTCACCGACGATGGTGCGGCGAGTCGTTCGTGAGCAGGAGCAGCCGTAGGCCGTCAGCCGTCAGCCGTCAGCCGTCAGATCGTAAGCCTTAATGCCTATCGGCCGTAAGCCATCGCCTTAAGCCATCAGCTCTGGCGATCGGCCCTGGCGATCGGCCGACGCTTAGGCATTCGCTTATGGCTTAAGGCTGAGGCAATGCCTGTATATTCCCGGCATGCAATCCAGTCAGCATTCGACGTCTGTTCCTCGATTATTTCGTCGCCCAAGGGCACCGCGAGGTGCCTTCTTCGTCACTGGTCCCGGCGGACGACCCGACGCTGCTCTTCACCAACGCCGGCATGGTCCAGTTCAAGCGGACTTTCCTGGGTCAGGAGCAGCGCGACTACCTGCGGGCGACGACCGTGCCAGAAGTGCGTGCGCGCCGGCGGGCAAGCACAACGATCTCGAGCAGGTGGGCCACACGCACGCGGCACCACACCTTCTTCGAGATGCTCGGCAACTTCTCCTTCGGCGACTACTTCAAGCGCGAGGCGATCGCGTTCGCCTGGGAGTTCGTCACCGGAGCGCGAGTATCTGGGCTCGCCCCGGACCGGCTGCGGGTCACGGTGCATCAGACCGACGACGAGGCGCGGGCGCTCTGGCGCGAGGTCGCCGGGCTTCCCGACCGACCGGATCTACGGCCTGGGGGACAAGGACAACTTCTGGCAGATGGGGGACACCGGCCCTGCGGTCCCTGCTCCGAGATCTACGTCGACCTCGAGTGGAATGAGTCGCGTCGGGCAGCCGGTGCCGCGGTGATCCCGACCGCGGAGTTCGAAGACCTGGCCGAGGCGGGACGCTTCCTCGAGATCTGGAACCTGGTGTTCATGCAGTTCGACCGCTCGGCGGACGGCAAGCTAACTCCGTTGCCGCGGCCGTCGGTGGACACCGGCGCCGGCCTCGAGCGCATCGCCGCGCGTCATGCAGGGCGAGGATTCGAATTTTCACACCGACCTCTTCCTGCCGCTTCTGCATCGGGTAGAGCAATTGGTCGGGCAGCCCTATGACCGGGGCCCGCGGGCGCATCGTTCCGAGTACTGGCCGACCACGCGCGCGCGGTGACCTTCCTGCTCGGAGACGACTGCTTCCCGAGCAACGACGGCAGGGGCTACGTGCTCCGTCGCATTCTTCGCCGGGCAGTCCGTCACGCGTGGCTCGCTTGGCCGGCGGGAGCCGACGCTCACGCCGCTCACCGAGGTCGTAATTCAGGAGATGGGGAGGTCTATCCCGGCTGCTCCGCGCCAAGGCTGGCCAGATCCGGCAGTGGACCATGATGGAAGAGGAGCGATTCCTCGAGACTATCGAAGGGAGGCCTCGACGCAGGCTGGATGGCCTCGCTGGATCCGGGGCGACTGTCATCCCCGGCGAAGAGGTCTTCAAGCTCTACGACACCTTCGGATTCCCGCTCGATCTCACCATGCTCATCGCGGAAGGAGCGGGGCGCTTCGGTCGATGTCGCAGGATTCGAGACCGCGCTTGAACCGGCAGAGAAAGCGTCTCGCGATGCACGGGCCACTCCAGCAAGGCGGAGGTCCCGCGGTGCATGTGGATCGTCCCGGGCGAATGGCGTGAGTTGAGGTCGGAGTAGCCAGCAGTTCGTCGGGTACGAATCGGACGACGTGGACACCGATGCTGCTGGCCTTCCGCCAGGAGGGCGGTAGGGTCGAGGTTCTGCTTGCGGGAGAATCCCTTCTACGTAGAGTCTGGTGGTCAGGTCAGCGATACCGGGATCGTTGCCGGGCAGGGCTGGATCTCCCGGTGGACCAGGTATCGTAGCGACTCCGAGGGGGGACGGTCGTCGGCGGCGACATTCGGCGAGGAGTTCGAGCCGACGTCCAGCCGGCGCCCGGGTTGACGCGCTCGCGGCGTCGCAATATCGAGCGAAACCACAGCGCCACCCACCTGGTTCATGCAGCGCTGCGCAAATATCTCGGCACCCACGTCCGGCAGCAGGGCTCACTGGTGGACGAGAATCACCTCCGGTTCGACTTTTCGCATCACGGGCCGATCAACCCCGAGACGCTGCAGACCATCGAGCGAGAGGTGAACGCCCGGATCTGGGACAACGTCGCCGTGGACCACCCGACGGATGGCCTATCCCGAGGCGCTCGCCGCTCGGGGCCATGGCGCTCTTCTCCGAGAAGTACGGGGACGTCGTGCGAGTGGTGTTCATGGGAGAGTCGTCCATCGAGCTGTGCGGTGGAACCCACGTGCGCAGCACCGGCCAGGTCGGCCTCTTCCAGTTCCGCACCCAGGGGGAGTCGCTGCCGGGGTGCGCCGGATCGAGGCCGTCACCGGGCCGGAGGCGTATGCGATGGTCGAAGCGCTCCAGTCGCAGCTGAGCACGCCGCCAAGGCACTGAAGGCTCAGCCCGAACATCTGGTGCGCAAGCTGGAACAGTTGGTCGAAGAGCGGGAACGCCTCGCCGCCCGGGTTGCCGAGATGGTCAGGGGCGGCGGGGCGGGGGTGCCGCAAGGACAGACTCGTGGCGATCAACGGAGTGACGGTGACCCTGGCGGAGAGCGCCGCCGAGAATCGGGACGAGATCGCGGCGATGGCCGACGCATTTCGGCAGCGGAAGAGACTCGTGCGGCCCTGATCCTGTTCGGGACCGGGGGAGCGCGCGGCCGTCCACGTGGCGCTGACCGATGATCTGGTGAAGTCGGGCCGGAAGGCGGGTGACCTGGTCAGCCGGATCGCGGCCGTGGGAGGGGGAAGGGTGGGGGAAGGCCGCACTTCGCCTCGGGGAGCCTGGGAGACGGGTCGCGGCTCGCCGCGGCCTCGCGAGGCGGCGAGCTCGATCGTTCAGGCCTGGTTGGAGGATCGCGAGTCGCGGGGCGCCCAAGGGCAGGGGAGGAAAGCGACGGCAACACTGCGCTCCTGGCTGGAGGCGCGAACCAGGCAGGCACCACCTCCGCTGCGCGAGCGAGTGTTGGAGCATGCGCTCGCGGTTCCGCCACCGGATCCTTCCGCCGAGCATCTCGGCCTCGCCGCGCAGGAGCTGCTGGGTCGAGTGGAAGCACATCCCGGCGACCGCTCGGTGGCGCTCGATCTCCTTGCCGCGGATGCGCTGATCACCCTCGCCCTGTTGGCGCGAGCCGAAGAGGCACCGGAGCGGCTCGCGGAGTTTGCAACGGGATTGCTTACGGTAGATCGCGGGGGCTGAGTGATCGATCTGCACTCGCACCTGTTGCCCGGGGTGGACGATGGGTCGCGCACGGTTCAACAGTCGCTCGGGGTGCTGGAGGACCTGCAGCGCCAGGGTGTCACCCACCTGTGCCTCACTCCGCATGTCCTGACCAGCCGGGCGGGTGATGGCGTTCCCGAGCCGCATGACCGTGCGCCTTCGAAGCGCTTGCCCCCATGTCCCCTACGGCATCAAGCTGCTCCGCGGCGCCGAGGTAATGCTGGACCGGCCCCTGCCCGCCGTCGTGGCCGACCACCGCGAGCTCACCATCAACCGCACCCGGTACATCCTGGTCGAATTCCTCGGCTGGTCACGGCGCAGACCGTGGCACAGAGCAATAGCCGGGGTGACCGGAATCGGCCTGATCCCGCTGGTGGCGCACCCCGAGCGCTACTCCTGTTGCACCCCCGCTCTGGTGCGCCGCTGGAAGGCGGCCGGTGCCGTGATGCAGGTTGACGCGACGACTCTGTTCATGCCTCGCACTCGAGGCGAACGCGCCCGGGAGTCTGGTGGCTGACGGGCTCGCCGATATTCTGGCTGCCGACAATCACGGAGACGAGCGCAGTGTCGCCATCGCCTTCGAAGCGCTCAAGGACCAGCATGGTTTCATGCAGGGCGAGCTGCTGGTGACGCGGAATCCTCGGGCGATCATCTCTGACCGTGTGGTCGAACCGGTCCCCCGCTGGCGGTCAAGGTTTCCTTGCTCGAACGACTCCGCACCCTGTTCGAGCGCGAATCTTCGTGAGCGCCGACCGGGCCGCGCAGTCCCTGCGTGCGCTGGGCGCCCTGGCTGAGCGCGTGCGCCTCCCTCGCGCCGCAAATCGAGCGCATTGCCCGCCGGTACAGCGAGACTCTGCGGCGAGGCGGCACGCTGTTCTTCGCTGGCAACGGTGGGAGCGCGGCGGACGCCCAGCATATCGCCGCCGAGTACGTGGTCCGGCACCAGCAGAAACGCGTCCCGGCCTGGCGGCGATTGCCCTTACCACCGACAGCTCGCTCCTCACCGCTGCTTCCAATGACATGGGTTTTGAGGAGGTCTTCGCTCGGCAGGTCAGAGACTCTTCTGCCGGCCCGCTGATCTCCTCATTCTCCACAGCACCAGCGGACAAAGCGCCAATCTCCTCTCGCGCGGCTCGCGCGGCGCGGAAGCGCGGGGTCGCCATCGTCGCGCTGCTGGTCGGGACGGCGGACCGCTCCGTGACCTGGTGGACGAAGCCCTGGTCGTTCCTTCCTCCGAAACTGGCCGGATCCAGGAGATGCACCTCGCGATCGAACACGTGGTGTGCGAGCTGGTGGAAGCGGACTTGGGGAGTGGGGAGAAGCAACGAGGGGAAGGACTGAGTACTGCGGAGTACCGAGTACCGAGTGACCAGAGCTAACGGCCAATAGCTAACAGCCCCCGCTGACGGCTGACGGCTGCTGACGGCTGACGGCGAGAGGATGACCCGATGATCGACCTGACGTAACCGACACCGCACTCGTGACCGGCGGATCACGCGGGATCGGGCGCGCCACGGCACTTGCTGTTGGCCCGGGCCGGGGCGGACGTCGGCATTACCTATTTGAAGAGGTCGGCGGAGGCCGGAGCGGTGGTGGCCGAGATTCGCGCCCTGGGCCGAAAGAGTTTTGCGGCGGGTGGCGACCTCGGAGATCCGGAGAAGGTGGATCGGATCTTTCAGACGCGTGAAAGCGGGAATTCGGCCGGCTCGACCTGCTGGTGGGGAATGCGGGGATCTGGCCCGAGCAGGAAGTCCCGCTCCAGAGCATGGACTATTCCCGCTGGAAAGCCACGCTCAGCGCCAACCTCGACGCGATCTTCCTTACGACCAAGGCGGCACTGGCACCTCATGCCGCCCGGGTGGGCGGGTCGCTGCTCGTCGGCAGCACGGCCGGCCAGCGGGGTGAGGCGATGCACGCCGACTATGCGGCCACCAAAGGGGCGATGATCTCGCTGGTCAAATCGCTCTGCATCGAGTGCGCGCCGGGAATCACGGTCAACTGTGTGGCTCCTGGATGGGTCGATACCGAAATGAGCGAACCCGCCTTCGGCGAGGGTGGCCGGGAGCGGATTGCCCAGTCGATCCCCGCTGCGGCCGCATCGCTTCAGCCGAGGACATGCTGCCGGACCCATCCTGTTCCTCTGCTCGGACTCTGGCGCGGCACGTGACCGGCGAGATCCTGAATGTGAATGGGGGAGTGTGTGTGTGGTGAGGGATGAGAAGATTGCCAGATTGCAGATTTGCAGATTGCAGATTGAAAAGCGGTTCACATTTTCTTGTTTTACTTCTAATCCCAATCTGCAATCTGCAATCTTCAATCTTCAATCCCACCTCATGATCCACCTCATCTTCACCGGCGGCACGATCTCGATGCAGCGCGGACGCTGCAGCCGGCGGCAGTTCCCAGCCCTCGATGGCAAGCGCTCTGGTGAACCTGGCGCCCGGGCTCCGGAGCTAGCGCCGGTCCACGATCGATGATTGGGGACGCTACCCTGGCCTGCCATATGGATCAGGCCAGCTCTGGGGAACTGCGGGAACATGTGCGCCATGTAGCGCCATGGGCTCCGAGGGAACTCAGCGCCTCCCGGCCGGCATCGTCATTACCCACGGCACTGACACCGATCGAGAAACCGGCTACCTCCTTGCCCGGACCCTCGATCTGGAGCTGCCGGTGGTCCTGACCGGCGCGATGCGACACCGGGCGACCCGGCGATGGACGGCCCCGGCAATCTCACCGATGCGGTCCGGGTCGCCGCGGATCCTGGAAGCCGAAAGCCGCGGCGTGAGTGGTCGCCTTTGGCGGATCAAGGTCCTGTCGCGGCGCATCAGGCCGGTGAAGACTCACACCAGCGATCTCGATGCGTTCTCGGCGCCACATGGAGCGGCGTTGGGGAGCGTCTCCTCGGCTGGGGTTCACTTACCAGCGCCCGGCTGCCAAGTACCGCGGGCGGTGGCTCCATCCGGACTTTCCGGCGCGGGTGCGCACTGATTCCGGTGATCACTGGGCGACAATGGCGAGCTACTCGACCGGTGCGCTCTTCCATCGTTCGACGGTGTCGTCGTCGTGAGGCTACGGCAGCGGGAACTGCCCGCCGGGCATCGTGTGCCCGCTCGTGCGATCGCTGGCTCGATGCCGGTAAGCCGGTGGTGCTGGCCAGTCGCTGTATCGGTGGCGAGGTGAGCGCGACCTATGCGTTTCCCGGAGGCGGTGGGCGACCTTATCCGGCAGGGAGTCAGTGCCGGCCGGACCTCGCGCTCCCGTCCCAGGCACGGATGGAGCTGGCAGATTTGCTTGTCGGCAGGGGTGGGGTACGGGGTGGATAGAGGGGAGGGGAATAGCGGGGAGGGAAGGGGGATTTCTCCGTTCAGCGATCTCACTCCCTACCCCACTCCCTACTCCCTCTGTCCCTACCTTTACGCCCCTGCCATCTCCTCTTACTTTTCCGTCCATGCGCTTTTCCTGATCGCCTCCGAAATCCCCGACGATGTCCTGGAGATCGCCGGAGACGCTGCGCGCCGCCGGTCACGAGGCGTGGTGCGTCGGCGGCGCCATCCGAGGACACCCTGCTGGGCGAGGCGAACACCGACTACGACGTGCGCGACGTCCGGCGACACCCGAGGTGGTGAAGAAACCGCTTGACGCCACACGGTGCCGGTGGGCGAGCGGTTCGGCACCGATGGCGCGTACGGACTTCGCCGGCGCCACCACGAAGCGACCACCTTTCGCAAAGACGTTACGACCGACGGGCGGCACGCGGTGGTGGAATACGGCGCTTCGCTCGACGAGGATCTGGCCCGGCGCGACTTCACGGTCAACGCGATCGCCTATGAGCCGCTGCGGCACGAATGGCGCGGACCTGTTCGGTGGACTGGCCGATCTCGAAGCCGGAGTGATCCGTGCCGTGGGCGCGCCGCTCGAGCGGTTTCGGGAGGACTACCTGCGGATCCTCGCGTGCGATCCGCTTCGCCGCACGTTTCGAGTTTCACGATCGATCCGGCGACGTGGGAAGCCGCTCCGCGAGCGACGCCGGGATTGGCCCAACTCTCGGCTGAACGGGTGCGGGAGGAGTGGTACAAGGAGCTGCGTGGCGCCGCTCGATCAAGCGCGTGGTCGAGCTTGTGGTGGGACAGTGGGGGCTGCGGCGGTCCTGCTGCCTGAGTTGATGAAGGAGGGCTCCGAACTATCAGCCTCGCCCGATACGGCTCAGAGAATCCGCTGCTTCGGCGGCACGAGCTGGTGGGCCGGATGGGCCCGCAGGCGGCCTCACTGGCCAACGCGCCGAGGATCGGCGGCACGATGATGCGCCGGGACCCGGTGCTCCTCACCACGTTGCTCTGTCTCGATCCGGTCGGCGTGCTGGTACGGCTCAAGGCCTCAGGCTCTGACATCGCCCGGGCCGCCGCGGTGATCTCCGGTCCCGCAGAGCCGCCCTCGCTCAGTGTGACGGCGGTGCGACGCTGGATGGCCGCGGTGGGAGATGCCGCCGATGATCTGACGGCGATCTGGCACTATGCGCCAACGGCGTCGAGCCGCTCTGGGAGCCTGTCATGCAGGGATTCGGGAACGGGGCGAGCCGCTCACCCGGCGAATGCTGGCGGTGACCGGCGGCGATCTTCAGGCTGTCGGCATCCCCGGGTCCGGGCGATGGGCCATCTCCTTGACCGCCTGCTGGCGCTCGTCGTGGACGATCCCTCTAGAACACCCGCGAAAGCCCTGCTGACCCACGCCCGGAAACTCGCGTGAACGCACTTTACTTCGCGCTGGTTGCCGCGGCGGCGAATGTCGTCGGTGCCCTGGCTGTGGTGCGCCTACGAGCGGCGCAAGTCTCACCGTCATCGAGACCTTCATGGCGTTCGGGGCCGGTTTCATGCTCGCGGTGGCACTGGTCGGAAGTGGCCCCGGAGGCGTGGGCTCGCGGTGGCCAGGCGCCGCGTCTATGCTGCTGGGTACGGCGTCCACTTCACCCAGCACGCATTCGTGCCCCATTTTCACTTCGGTGAAGAGACCCACCGCGTCTCGGCGGGGCCGGGCTCACGCAGCACTTGATCGGTCTCCTGCTCCACACCTTCTTCGATGGGGTTGCGATCGCGAGCGGCTTTGCCGTCTCGAGCGGGAGCTGGGTCTCCTCCTCTTCCTGGCAGTGTTCCTGCACAAACTGCCAGAGGGAGTAGCCATGGCCAGTGTCGCGCTCGCGAGCGGTCAGGGCCGTCGCCGGGCCCTGCTGGCAGCCGGTGCGCTGGGCATCGCGACGATCGTGGGAGTCGTGCTGACCGACACCCTGGCACCGCTTCAGGCTCACGGTCGCCCTCTCCGCGGGCGTGACCATCTACGTCGCCGCCTCCAACCTGGTGCCAGGTTCCAGGGAGGGGGAAGCTGGCGAATGCCGTTGGCTCTGCTGGGTGGGTCGGTTGCCTTTTCCTGAGTAAGGTGGCCGTAGAGGCAGGGATGAGGTCAGACGGGAGACGGGAGAAGGGAGACGGGCGCACGGCCGGGCTGGTTACCTTTCAGGCCATGAAAGTCGCAGTCGTCGCTTTTCACCCTGCCGGAGCCGTTGGCCGCCCGGATGCGTCGCGCACCCTGGAGGAGTGTGTCCGGGCAGGAGCATCTGCTGGCGCCGGGGCGTCCGCTGGGCGCTGCCATTCGGCGTGGTGACGTCGGCAGCTGCAGCTTCTGGGGTCCACCCGGCAGCGGCAAGACGACGATCGCGCGTCTGATCGCCCAGTACACCGACCGCGAATTCGTGGAGTTCAGCGCCGTAGTAGACGGAATTCCCCGGGTGCGGGAAATCGTCAAGGAAGCCGAATCGCGGCGCTCGTTGGGTCGCGGGACGGTGCTCTTCTGCGATGAGATCCACCGCTTCGACCGGGCCACAGCAGGATGCCTTCCTCCCCCACGTCAACGCGCACGGTCACCCTGATCGGCGCCACCACTGAAAACCCAAGCCGAACTGAACGGCTCGCTGCTGAGCCGCTGCACGGTCTATGTCCTCCAGCCGCTGACGCCGGCGGCCATCTTCACGGTGCTTCAGCGGACAGCTGGAGGATTCCGAGCGGGGACTGGGGCAGCTCGACCTCAAGGTCCCCGGACGACGCGCTCGAACTGCTGGCTGAGCAGGCGACGGTGACGCGCGCCGGGCGCTGGCGGCGTTGGAGCTGGCCGCTCAGCGAGGTGGACCTCGACGGAACGCATCAGCCGGAGGCGATGGCCGAATGCGCTGGCCCGCCGGATCGCGGTGTACGACAAGGGTCGGGAAGGAGCATTGCTAACATCTCTCCGCGTACCACAAGTCTCTCAGGGGAGCGATCCGCAGGGTGCGTTGTACTGGATGGCCCGCATGCTGGAGGGCGGGGAAGGACCCCATGACGATCTTCCGGAGGGCGGTCGCCATGGCGGCGGAAGGATCGTAGGCCCGCGCGGATCCCGATGCTCCTGCGGCTCGCGCGATCGCGCGCGGGACGCCTACCACATGCTGGGGGCGCCTGAGGGATATCTGCCGCCGGCGGAGATGACCATCTACCTCGCCACGGCGCCAAGTCAACCGGACTGTAGTGGCGCTCGGGCCGCCCTCGATGCGGCGCGGGATAGCGCCCGCGGCACCGGTCCCGATGCACATTCGCAACGCGCCGACCGGCCTGATGAAGCAGTTGGGTTATGGGGCCGGCTACCAGTACGCCCACGATTCACCGACTGGGTTCATCCCCCAGGAGTACCTTCGGAACGTCCTGAAGGGGCGGCTGTTCTACAGCCACTCGGTAGGATTCGAGAAGCGGATCCGGGAGCGGATGGATTACTGGGACCAGCAGCGGGAGCGCGATGCCAGCATTCTCAAAAGGGGGAGGACGGCAGAGCGATGAGACCGGGACGTTATCTTTGGGCTGACCCTCATCACCCTGCTGCTCGCTGCTTGCGGCGGTAGGCGGTGTTTCTCCGTCAATTTTCTTCAACCTCAGGTCAATCTCCGCCAGGTCAAGCTGCGCTCAGCCGGAATCACCGGCGGTACCCTGGATGCTCAGCTTGCCATTGCCAACCCGAATCACCTCGAGGTGAAGGGCGCCAAGACTCGGCCGGGCTCGATCTCGGGCCAGCACTTCGGGAACCTTGGTCACGCTCCTGGTACTCGCCTTCACGCTGACCGAAGGGAAGGACACCTACGCTCGATCACGCTGCCATTGACCTTCAAGTGGGCTGACATGGCCTCGGCGGCCAAGAACATCCTTGGCTATGGCGAGGTGAACCACCACCTGGCAGGAACCATGTCGGTGACGACGCCAGTGACGATCGAGTGTCCCTTCACCAAGGACGGGACGGTTTCGGTGGTTCAATGATCGAGATCCAGGCGCCGGATCGAGCGCGCCATTCTGGTGGGTGCCCCGCGGAAGGGCTCACCGGATGCCCAGGACGTCACCGAACATCTGGATGAGCTGGCGCGCCTCGCGGATACAGCGGGCGGCGGACGTGGGATCGGCTGACCCAGCAGGTTCCCTCTCCCATCCGGCGTACGCTGATCGGAGGAGGCAAGGTCGAGCGAGCTGCGTGCCCTGGTCGAGGAACGGGGTGCGACGCTGGTGATCTTCGACGAGGAGGCTCTCGCCGGTGCAGGGTAGTCAGCCTGGAGCAGGAGCTTTCGCGCGCGGTCATGGACCGGGCCGAGGCTCATCCTCGACATCTTCTCCACCCGGGCCCGCAGCCACGAGGCCAAGCTGCAGGTGGAGCTGGCGCAGCTCGAGTATCTGCTGCCTGCGCCTCACCCGGATGTGGACTCACCTTTCCGCGTATCCGCGGTGGTATCGGACTCCGGGGTCCGGGCGAAACTCAGCTGGAGACCGACCGCCGGATCATCCGCCGCAAGATCCAGGGTCTCCAAGGCCAAGCTCAAGGACGTCGAGCGGCACCGGGCGAGTGCTCCGCGCCGGCCGCGACCCGCATGCTGAGCGTGGCCCTGGTGGGCTACACCAACGCGGGCAAGTCGAGCATCCTCCGGGCGCTCTCCGGCGAGCACGAGATCTTGGTGGAGGACCGGCTCTTCGCCACGCTCGATACCCTCACCCGCGAGGTGGATCTGGGCGAGGGCCAGCGCGCGCGGGTCTGACCGACACGGTAGGCTTCATCCGGAAACTGCCGCACCACCTGGTCGCCAGCTTCCGGGCCACGCTGGAGGAGGTCGCGAGCGGCGCGATGTGCTGCTCCACGTGGTGGACGCGAGCCATCCCGGACTGGGAAGAGCAGATGCGGGTCGTCGAGCAGGTGCTCGCCGAGCTCGGCATCGACCGACCGGCCGGTAGTCCCGGTCTTCAACAAGATGGATGCGGTGCCGGACCCGACGGCGTTCGCGGCGCGGGTGCGGGAGCTGTATCCCGACGCCGTCGCTGACCAGCACCATGCGGACCGACGGGCTCGAGCCTCTCAAGGCTGCGCTCCGCGAGCCGGGAGCAGCAGGCCGGCCGGCGGTCACGGTGCGGTTGCCGATGGCCGACGGGGCCCGGCTGGCGGCGCTCTACCGTCGAGGCGAGGTGCTGGGCCTGGCGGCGCTCGGGGCGGACGCAGAACGAGGTCACGGTGCGGCTCGATGGAGTGGCGGGTGGAGCAACTGCGCGAGAAGGAGGTGGAGGTGGTGGCGAGAGCCGCGGCGGATGGGCGGGAGGCGGAGAGGCGAGACGAGCGTGAAGGACTGAGCTGAAGTCGTCTGAGTCGAAGACGGGAGCTACGCTAGGACCCCTCGACTCACGGTCCCTCAGTCTCTCACGTCCGTTCTCTGTCTCCTTCCACTCGCACTTGGCCGCTCAGCACCTGCTCCAGACAGCAGCCACCGGTTCATCCCGGCGAACTTCTGGTGCATCTTGGTGATCGGCGGAGCCGCCGGCGGCGCGTCTTCCTCGATCTGCAGGTCGGCCAGGGCGTCGAGCCCGCTTGTTCAGGAACTTCCGCAGTCCCTTCTCCAGCGCCATGCCCGGCCGTCCGGAAGTTGAAGAGGGTCGAGAACTGGAGCGTGAAGCCCAGGTCGGCCAGCTGCTGGTTGGTGATCAGCGTGCCGGCCTTCTTGGCCTTCCCGAAGTAGAGCGACGGCGACAGGTTGAAGCCCGAGCATCTGGTCGGGATAGTACTTCCGGACGCCTTCGGCTGAACTCCTGCGGCTGGTCGAGCTCGGTGTTGTTGAACTCGGGCCAGATCACGTCGCACGCCCAGCTCGGCCGCTTCCCAGGCATCCTCGACCGCCATCTTCACGCCGCCCGACGACTGCCCGGGCAGCGCGCCGTCGATCGAGTCGGTGCGCGCGATGATGACGACGTCCACCCCGGTGGCCTGGCAGGCGGCCTTGATGGCCTTGAGCTTGGCGAGCCAGTCGGCCCGAGGCACCAGCACCTTGTCCCGCTTCTGCCTTGCCGACGTTGACGATGTGGCCGCAGGTGCGGTTGGCGGGTCCTGGTTCTCGCAGGTGCACGCCGGCCGCGCCGGCCCGGATCAGCTCGGTGGCCAGGGTGAAGGTCTGGGTCGGCCCGCCGAATCCGGCCTCCATGTCGACGAACGTCGGGCGGCACCGACAGCAGCTCCTTGCCCTCGGTGTCGTACCAGTGGGTGTGCCGGGCGCCCTCGATGCCCTTCCACATCTCGTGACACGAGCTCGACCATCTGGTGCGAGTGGTAGACCCCGATGTCCGGGATACATGCTCTTGGTGGCGGCCAGCTGCCAACCGCTGCCATAGAGCGCCTTGAAGCCGAGCCGGGTCATCAGGGCCGCGGTGTATGGCGTCGTAGGCGCCGGCGGTGTGAGATGGTAGGACCTTGCGGGCGCGAGCCTCGTGTAACAGGCGGCGGCAGCTTGGCGCTGGGCTGCTCCTGCTCGGGCGGAGCCAGCAGCCGCGCCACCTCGGCCTTGGGGTAGACGGCGTTCTTGTTGGCTGGGGGTGTCGCAGTAGCCTGGACTCTCTCCCTCCGGAAGACTCGACGATGGGGCCGTCAGACTTGGGTACGCCGCGTTGAGCCAGAAGCGCGCTCGGGCGGGCCCGTCTTGCCACAGCCCGGTATGACGGGGCCAGGTCAGGGCTCGCCGAACGGCATGTTATAATTATCAAATGTGAAATATTTCACAAGAGCCCCAACCAGCCCGGCTCGGCAGGTCGGCCTTTCAGACGCGGCTCAGCGAGTGGGGACCGGGATCTGCAGACTGGTGGAAAGCCATTGGCACTGAGGCTAGTTTCACCACTTGGCCTCGGGCGGCCGGTCACTCTCAGAGGAAAACCATGGCAGGCAGTCTGGAACAGTTGCGGGAAGCTGTTGAGCCAGCGGGAAGGCGGTCACCGGCATCATCGGCCAGGGGCTATGTGGGCCTCCCCTGGCGGTCGAGATTTGCCCGGAGCGGGTTCCGGACCCTTGGTTTGATATCAGCAAGCGCAGTTGTGGACGGGATCAACGCCGGGGAGAGCCACGTCGAGGACGTGTCGGCGAGGTGCTCGGCGGGTTCGTGAAGAAGGGCGTCTGATCGCGGCGACCACCGACTTCTGCACGTCTGGCCGAGTGCGATGCCATTTCGATCTGCGTTCCCACTCCGCTCAACAAGACCGAGGATCCCGATCTTTCCTACGTCGTCAGCGCGCGCCGAGAGCGGCTGCGTCAGACTCTGCGTCCGGGCAGCTCATCATTCTGGAGAGCACCACCTATCCGGGGACGACCCGCGAGGTCGTACTGCCGATCCTGGAGCAGTCCAGGGCTGGAGGGTCGGCAGGCGATTTTGCGCTGTGTTTCAGCCCCGAGCGGGTAGATCCGGGCAGCCCGACGGTGGCGAGACGCGCAACACTCCCAAGGTGATCGGCGGCATCACTCCGCTCTGTGGCGAGCTGGGGCTCGCCGTTCTATCGCCGGGTGTTCGACACCGATGGTGCCGGTCGAGAGTCCCGAGGCCGCCGAGTTGAGTCAAGGTCTACGAGAACACCTTCCGGCTGATCAACATCGCCCTGGTCAACGAGCTTGCGCAGGCGTGCGACCGGCTGGGACTCGATGTATGGGGCGTGATCGATGCGGCTGCGACCAAGCCGTTCGGCTTCATGAAATTCACTCCGGTCCCGGTCTGGGCGGTCACTTGCATCCCGCTCGATCCGCATTACCTGTCCTGGAAGATGCGGACCCTGTCTGTTCAAGACCCGGATGATCGAGCTGGCCAGTGAGATCAACGCCGAGATGCCGGCGTATGTCGTGCGCAAGGTGTCCGATGCGCTCAATGACCGCGAGACCTCGCTCAAGGGCAGCAAGGTGCTGATCCTCGGCGTGGCTTACAAGAAGAACATCGGTGACCTGCGGGAAAGCCCGGCGCTGGACATCATCCGGCTGCTGCAGGAGAAGGGCGCCAAGGTGAGCTATCACGATCCCGTACGTTCCGGCGATCGAGGACGACGGACATACTCCGCTCAAGGAGCTTCCGATGCGGAGCGTTTCGCTCACCGACCAGCGCTGCAATCGGTTGACCTGGCCTTGATCGTGACCGACCACAAGGACGTGGACTACGGCCGGGTGCTGGCGCTCGCTCCGCTGGTGGTAGACACCCGGGGCGTGCTGCGGACCAATGGACACGGCAAACTGGTGGGGCTTTCGGGAACGCCGAGCGCGAAACTCTGGTGAGCGCACCGGGCATGGCGGAGGACAATACCCGGGTCTCGGGTTCGGTTCGCTAGCAGGCGCTGCTGGCGGAGTCGAGCGCGGATGCGGTGATCCCTGACCCGCACAGGTGGATCATCCGGAGCAGGCAAAGCGGTTCACCGCAGGTGCGCCTTGGTTGGCAGTCGGTGGGATCTCTGCCGGCATTCAGGCCAGACGCTTGTCTCTCGTCTCTCGACTAGATCAGGTCCGCTGCGAAAGACCGATTCCAAAATCAGCCACCGATTCATCCCGGCAAACTTCTGGTGCATCTTGGTGTTGGGATACCCACCCGCCGCGGCGTCTTCCTCGATCTGCAGGTCGGCCAGCGCTTCCAGCCCCTTCGCCTTGAACTTCTGCAGGCCTTTTTCCAGCGCCAGTCCCGCCGTGTTGAAGTTGAACAGGGTGGAGAACTGCAGTGTATGCCCGAGGTCGGCCAATTGCGGGTTGGTGATCAGGGTGCCGGCCTGTTTGGCCAGCTTGTCCCGCTTCCTGCTCGCCGACGTGTGAGCGATGTGGGCAGGTCCGGTTGGCGGGGTCCTGGTTCTCGAGGTGAACGCCGCCGGCGCCGGCGCGGATCAGTTCCGTGGCCAGGGCAAAGGTCTGGGTCGGTCCACCGACCCGGCCTCCATGTCGAATCGTTGATTGGAAGCGCGTCACCAGTCAGTGGGCCGTCCGTGCCGCTCGAATGATTCACGCACGGGTCTGAACTTCCGTCTCGACCTCAGGGGTTGGGAATGTCGATCCGAACAGCACACATTCGCTACTCGCCCTCTTGTTAGGTGTTGGTTTGCTCCTGAGTTTTGCTGCAGCCGCTGAGGGCCCAGGTGCCGATAGATACCTCCGACGCCGGCTTGGCGGCATACGCACTGAAGGCCTGGGAAACGGTTGGTCGAGCCTTGGTGTCTGAACAGTCGGGTCTACGCTGGGACTCGGGTCACGGTTGGAGCCTCGTGCCTGACTGGCCTGGGGAGGATGACCGCTGCTGCTAGGGCCTATTTCGTGGAACCGCCGATGCGAGGCGATGCTTGCCCTGGCCTCGGCCACGAAAAGCGTCGCATTGCTCGAAGACGCCGCCGGATTCTTTCTCGCCTATCTGGGCCGGTTCCGGACCGTGGCCAGGTGCAGGACCGCCGGTAGAGTGGCTGCGGCTCACAGCCAAGACGCCCCACAGGGGGCGCCAACTGCTCTGATACTGCCCTGGCTCGACCGAAGGCCTGCTGGAAATCTGCCGGCCGAATGCGTGCTGTGTAGTACCCAATTCATGCATCCAGTGGCGAGACTCTTCCATTTGATTGCGTTGCTGCCCCGGCAGCTCGCTCATCGGTGCTGGAGAAGTTTGTCGATACTTACGCGCCAATTCTCGTACAGCAGCACCTGATCCGGGTGGCATACGAGACGAGGTTTCACGGTAACCTCTCAGGCCTTCCCGACGTGCTGGTTCCACTCTGGCAGGCCTCAGGAACTGACCGGCGATACCGCATGCTGGATCGTGACCTTTGGCTCATCGCGACAGCGGCCGAAGTGCTCGAAGCTCATCGCCTTGCTCCAGATCTGGTCCCACTGTTCGGTGAAGAGGCGCGTCTGCGTCAGATAGTCATCAGCTGGCACAGCAATGCTGAGGCTCCGCACCACGGCGCATTCTGAGACCAAGAACGCTGCCGGGATGCGAGTCGGGAGCCTAGGGTATTTTGAAGGGGATTTCGATAGTCATCCGGATATGATCTACAGCGGCTACACCACTGCTGAGTATCCTCAAGGCAAGGCTCCCAATCCTGCTCACGGGGCTGGCTGGGACGTCTCGCACGTGCAGCGTTTGCCGGTAGCGCTCCGATCACTTTGGGACGCGCGCCTTACCCTGCCGGGCCTGTTTCCAGACTCGAGCGAGATAGCCCTGACAGTCAACCAGTATCTTTACCGTGCGTTCCAAGGGGATTTTTCTCTTCCGCTGCTCAATAACTTCTTTGATGGGAGCGACGGGTGGTATCGGGTGGGCTACGCCAACCGAAGCGGTTGGGGGTACCCGCCGGCCAAGTGGTGCGGACGCCCCAAGGCTGGGCGGCCTTGCCTATCTCGTGGCGGTTTCAGTGGCTGGGGTCTGCTGGCGTTCATTAGTCCGGATCTAGAGCGCCTGGGTGCATCACTGGTGGCGCTAGGTGCGAGCACCGCGCCGGCCGCGGTCGACTTCAGAGGGCGGGTGTTTGCGACCAATACAGATGGTTTCGCGTTCGATGGACCACCCTCCGCGCTTCTGGGGCAGATAGTCAGCGAATATCTTTGTGGCAAGAGCGCCCAACTCTGGTGACTGGTCTTTGACTCTCGGAGCGTGCAAATTTCGTCACTAGAGGCAAGCTTAAGTATTGACCGGCGAGTCGCCGGCCCTGCGGAGGAGTGACCCGACAAATCGATGCAGGCGACCCATCGCACGTTTTTCGGAATATCGGTGCGATGGCGGGTGCCACGGCCGTCAGCCAGGGCATCCTATTCCTCACCTCTCCCTTCCTCACCCGACTGTACGATCCCAAGGCGGTGGGACTGGCTGGATCGCTGTTCAGCCTGGTGCTGATTGCCTCCGTCACCACGGGATTGCGTCTCGATCAGGCCTCGGTCGGTGCCCGAACCGATGCCGATGCCTATCAGTTAGCTGCTTTGTCGCTCCTTGCGAGCCCTCTCACCGCCACCATATCAACGCTAGTGCTCGTCCTCACCCTGAGCGACCGCCAGGCTGGCGGCCCGGGCATCCTGCCTATTATGGCCTGGATGTGGCTGATGTTGGTGCTATACCAGGGTTACAGCACCTTTCGTTTCCTGGGTCTGCGTGGGGAGCGGTTCGGAGCCATTGGCTTGACCACGATCATGCAGCAGTCGGGGCGTGCGCTTTTTCCATTAGCGGCAGCCCCAATTCTACCGGGGGCCGCGGGGCTTCTTCTCAGCGAGGTTGGCGGGATCGCAGTGGGAGCAAGTCAGCTGGCCCGGAATCAATGGCAGCGGGTTTGGGTCGAAGGCCGTCAACTCACACGATCCGCGGTCGCTGCGTTGATTCGGGGATATCGGGATTTTCCAACCGTGGGTGTCCCGTCATCTCTGTTGAACGCAGCGGCCCAGGGCCTTGCGCTTCCCCTCATCGCTACCACGTTCGGCGCCGGCCCTGCAGGTCAGTTCGCACTGGCGGCCCGGGTGGTAAGCGCGCCGGCCACACTGGTAGGGCGCAGCGTTTCCGATGCATTCTATGCCAGGATCGCCTTGCTGGCCCGGGAACGGCCTGCTGAAGTGCGCCCCTCTTCCTCAAGATGTGCCTTGCTCTTCTTGTCGCCTCCATCGGTTTGGCTGTGTTGATTGTCGGGATCGCCTATTTCGGATTCAATCGTGTCTTCGGGACCAACTGGGGCCCAGCTGGCCGATTGGCAATCGCCCTGCTGCCAAGCACTATGGCTGCCCTGGTAGTGAGCCCGGTGAGTTCGGTGGTCCCTGGTACTCGGAGGCCAGCGAGCGAAGCTGGGTTATGACATCGCAACGCTTGGTGTGCTGACTGGTGTTATCACCTGCGCGCGTGGCCGCATGGCCGCTTGAGAGGACGGTGTGGGCGTTTAGTGCCGGACAGGCCACGGCCTATCTATTCTATTTCGGGGTTCTGCTCCACCTGGTGACCCGGCTGTCCCGTGACAACTCCTCGGTGCAGGGGCCTCCCGAGGCGGACCCCGCGTGAGCCCGTCAGCCGAACCACAGTTGAGTCCGGATCAGCGGATATTCTGGCGTGTTGCTGTGATCATCGGGGTGGCGAGCTACCTCGGTGCCCTATACTGGGCAGAGGCTCACCTGATTGGACCGTTCGGCAACCGGGGTTATGTCGTGGCTCCTATTCCGGACAACAACCCCTGGGTGCTATTCGGACTTGCCCTCTTGCCGGCCTTCTGGCTGCCGCTGGGGATCGAACGGGTGAGCAGTTTTGTGCTCTGGCTGCTCTACCTGGTCGTGGTGTGTACCAGCATTCTAGTCCCATTCTGGACCGGGACCCTGCACGGCCCGAGGGTTCTTCAGTTCTCATTCTTCCTGTTGATCAGTCTAGGCCTTGCATCGCTGATGACTACCCTGCCCACGATTCAGTTGCCACGGTTGGCGATAGGTAATTCGTTGTTCTGGTCACTGGTACTTCTGGCAATCGTCGTGATTTGGGCCGGTACTGTCGCGCTGTTCGGCTTCCCTCAGCGGCTGCCCAGCGTATACGAGGTCTATCAAGTTCGTGGCGAGTTCAAAGCAGAAGTACAAAGCCGCAGCGCTGGGATCCTTTGGGGAATGGTGTGGGTGGGTAATGTGCTGGCACCGATGACAATGGCATTCGCCGTACGGCGCCGGCGCCCGCTTGCTCTGGGCAGGCCTATTGGCAATCCAATTGACACTCTTTGCCATTGCCGGACTCAAGACGATGCTGTTTGCTCCCATACTGATTGCCGGGCTAATCGTTCTACTGGCTTGGCGCAAGGCGCCATTCGCGCTTGTGCTGGTCGCAGCAGCTTTGTTTTCGGTGGCAGCCTGCATAGCAGTGGATATGTTCGTTGGACGGCCTCTCCTCGACATGCTATTGGTACGCAGGGTGCTGATCCTGCCGGGCTTGCTGAGCGGGTACTACGTTGAATTTTTTCAAATCATCCGCACGCCCAGATCGGATATAGTTTTCTTGGCCGACTCACCGACGACGCCTACGGCCGTGCCGCAGGATACGTCATCGGAGATCTCTTGGCACCCGGGGCGGACAGCAACGCCAACGCAAATCTCTTTGCCGCGGCCTATTCGAAGTTTGGTTGGGGCGGAATTCCGGTTTTTGGCGTTCTACTCGGAGCTGTCCTGTGGTTGGCCGACCAGGCCACGAGAGGTAAAGACCGCATGATCGCGCTGGCAATCTTCGCAATGCCAGCGGTGGCCGTGACCAATTCCGAGCTCTTGACCACCCTGTTGGGTCACGGCCTCGGTTTAGGACTCGTGCTGGCTTGGCTCTGGCCGGATCCTTCATCACCGGCATCCATCCCTTCGTCCTCCCAGGGCAATCCACCCACGGAGACGTTGCCCTTTCCTCTCGCTTTCGGAGGAAAGCCTGAAATGCCCGGTGAACCCACCATATTGAGTCTCGTCGCCGCCATGCTTCGTCGGCGCCGGCTATTCATCCTGCTTCCGATGGTCTTCGGCGCTACCCCGTGGTGGTGGGCCTCATTCGGGACCGAACATGGACTGCCACGACGATTTTTGCGACGGGAGCAGGGTCCAGCAGCTGAGCACCCTGATCGGGGCGGCGGCGCAGCTTGGCCTCCCGATCGCCAGCAGCAGCTCCTCGGATTCACCCGACTTCTACGCCGAGTACCTTGGCTCCGACGCCGTCATGGAGGCGCTTGTGCAGGCCCCCTACTTCATCGGGAAGGACAGCGCCCGGGTCTGGCTGCCCGACTCGCTCGGGGTCTCGGGGAGCTCGGATAGTGAAAAAGTGGCCAAGGCCGCCCGTCGCCTCGGCAGCCGGTTCTGGACGATCTCCAATCCCGGGACCGCCACGGTGGAGATTTCGGCCAAGTTCGGAACGCCTTTGGTCGCGACGGCGGTCGTTGACCGTGCGCTTGACATGGTTCAGGAATTCAATCAGGAGAAGCGGCAGAGTCAGGCCAGATCCGAGCGGGAGTTTGCTGAGGAGCGTCTCAAGGCCGCTTCCGCCGAGTTGCGGGAGTCAGAGGGCGAGATGGCGACGTTCCTGGAGCAGAACCGGGAATTCCGGGGCTCGCCTCGGCTGGTGTTTGAGAATGACCGGCTTCAGCGGCTGGTCCGTATTCGTCAGGATGTAGTGGCAACCCTGGCCCGAGCGGTGGAACAGGCCCGAATTGAAGAGGTTCGCAGCACGCCGGTGATTACCATCGTTGAGGCCACGCACGTCAGTGGGCTGCCGGATCGCCGTGGCCTGTTGTTCAAGCTGATTCTGGGCACGTTCGTCGGCCTGATTCTCGCGTCGGCCGTGACCGTGGTCCTCGAGCTGATTACGCACGCCCGCCAGCTCGATACGGTTACCGGTGAGCAGTTGGATACCGCCTGGAAGCAGACGGTGGCGGAGTTCAGGCGCTGGCTTCCGAAACGACGCCGGACCAATGTCGAAGGCGATGAATGACGCGGGTGGAATGCGTCATGATCTGAAGGAGCGCCGCGACATGCCGACGATAGTCGAGACGGATCTTCCTGTATCAATTGGTCGCGATCAGCCACTTCCCGCCACAAAGGTGCTGGCGCTCGTTATCAATCCATTTGTCAACGATTCCAGGGTACTGCGGGCAAAATCGGACTCTGGCCGAGCATGGCTATGCTGTAACACTCCTGGCGCTCCACGAGAATGGATTACCGTTTGAGGAATCCGTCTTTGGATTCCGGGTCATCCGAGTTCCACTTCGGACCCGCAGCTGGTCGAAGACACTCTTCGTGCAGCTTGTCAAATACGCCGAGTGTGCTTTTCGGATGTTCCGGGCGGGCTATCAGGTTAGACCGAGCGTGGTACACGCCAATGACCTCAACACCCTGCCAATCGGCTTCATCATTGCACGGATCAGCGGCGCAGCCCTGAGTTTATGATTCGCACGAATACTGGGCTGGAGCTGCGAGTACGCGACGCTTTCCGGAAGTGGCTGCAGTGGTTCGGCCTCCGGATGGAGCGGATGCTGGCACGCAGAGCAGATACCGTGATCACGGTATCGCCGGGCATTGTTGAACGGCTTGAGATCGCGTTCGGGAATGTTCCTGTTGTGCTCGTCCGAAACGTGCCTGATCGGCCACGCGATGAGTCCGGGACGGCAGAAGACGGAATTCGCGAAACACCTCGGCCTGGCTCCCTCAGTACCACTGCTGCTGTACCAGGGAGGTGGTATCCCCGGGTCGAGGGGTGGAGGTCGCTATCGCAGCCGTGGCGAAGTTGGCACCACCGACTCACCTGGCGATCTTGGGGCATGGGCCTCCTGCCTATGTGGCTGGCCTTGTGGATCAGGCGCGCCTCGCAGGGGTTGGCGACCGGGTCTCATTCGTGAAGCCTGTGCCACCGGGCGCACTGATACAATTTGGGCGCTCGGCAAATTTCGGACTGAACCCCATGGAATCCCAGTGGGAGAATCACGCCCTCGCACTTCCAAACAAGGTGTTTGAGTACCTGCAATCGGGCCTGCCGATCATTCACAGCGGCTCGGATGAGGTCCGGCGGCTGCTCGAGCCGTATGGGGTGGGCCGCTGGTTTGCCGAGGGGGACGCGGCGGCGCTGGCTGCGGTTGTCCAGCAATGGTTGGCCAACCCTGCCGAAGTGTGCCCGATTGCGTGAGCATTGCCGACGGGCCGCGGCGGAACTGCACTGGGACAACGAGCAGCGCGAACTGCTAGCCATCTACAGCCTAGTGGCGAAGCGATGAATTCGGGCCTGGCGGGCCGTCATCGCGAGGCCAGACGAGAGACTCCGGCTCGCTGTTTTCCTGCTAGGGATGCCCAGTCTGGCGCTCGCCAACACGGCGCTCCTCACCACGCTGATGAGTCATGGGATGCTGCTTCTGATCGCCCTTGTTTATCTCTTGTCCGGAACCGCCTTGGCGGTCGTGGCCAAAGACGACCCGGTCGCTCAACCCCAGGGGCCGTGTGACCGGCCCCACAGTGGTGCATCTCACCTCCGTGCACGCACCACTCGACACCAGGATCCTATATCGCGAGTGCCGGACGTTAGCGGACGCCGGCTACCGGGTTGTACTGGTGGCGCCTGGCGGACCGAGATGCTGATGTCGCAGGGGTGCATGTGCGTGCCGTTAGGGTCAACGGCGGTCGCGCCCGGAGGATGACCAAAACCGTGTGGCGAGTGTGTCGCGCTGCCCTCGAAGAGCGAGCCGCCATCTATCACCTTCACGATCCGGAATTGCTGCAGGGGGTGCCGTTCCTCCGCCGGAACGGTGCGCGTGTGGTATATGACGTGCACGAGGATCTGCCGCGCCAGGTACGATCTAAGTACTGGATCGCCCCGTGGGCTCGGAGTGCCGTCAGCAGCGCCGCCGGCCTAGGTGAGGCGCTGCTCGGCCGGGGAGCGCACGCGATCGTCGCGGCGACGCCGCAGATCGCCGCGCGATTTCCACCTGACCGCACCGTGATTCTGCAGAACTTCCCGCGGGAGGAGGAGCTGCTTGCCCCAGCGGCCTCCCCTCTAGCTAATCGGGGGCGTCTGCTGGCTTACATTGGAGGCATTGATATCACGCGCGGTGCTCTGGAAATGGTGCGGGCGATGGCAATGGTACCGGGAGCCAGGCTGCTGCTTGCGGGGCGGATGGACCTCCCCGGAATAGAGCGCCAACTCGCCGCGCTCCCGGGCTGGGACCGGGTCGATTTCCTGGGCTGGTTAGACCGAGAAGGAGTCCGGACCCTCTTGGGGCAAGCGCGTATCGGCCTGGTGACGCTGCATCCGACGCCCAGTTACGTCGAGAGCTACCCGGTGAAGCTGTTCGAATACATGGCTGCAGGGATCCCGGTCGTCGCGTCGGATTTTCCGCTCTGGCGTGGCATCATCGAGGAAGCCGGCTGCGGCCTTCTCGTGGATCCAGAGCGGCCCGGAAGCGATAGCCGAAGCGGCGAATCGCCTGCTCAACGACCAGGCACTGGCGGCCGCGATGGGGCAACGCGGTCAGGCCGCGGTTCGTGAGCGCTATAACTGGGGGTCGCAGGAGGGCCGGCTGCTAGGTCTGTACCGGCGCCCGTCAGGCTAGGCGGAATCACAAGGAGGCCCTAATTTCCCAGCGTGGCGAACGCTATTGGAGGTAGAATCGTGCGGCCCGGTCGATTCGATGAAGCCGCGGCGATCTCGGACGCCATCATGAAATTGCTTCGAGATCCAGTCAGCCTCTACCGTCGCCTCCTTCCGGGCGGTCAAAGCTGAAAATACTGTTTTTCACGGATCATTTTCGTCCGGAACCGAGTGCGCCCGCTGCGCACATCTTCGAGCGCTGCCGGCTCTGGGTCGCCGGCGGGCACCAGGTCACCGTGATGACAAGTGCCCCGAATTTTCCGGAAGGAAGGGTCTACCCCGGCTACCGGAACTCGTGGCGCGCCGTCGAGGTGATTGATGGCGTGCGGGTGATCCGGGTCAAAACATACATCGCCCGGAATGAGGGATTTGTGCGACGGATCCTGGACTATCTGTCGTACATGTGCTCGTCCTTCTGGGCGGCCTTTGGGGAGCCCAAGCCCGATGTCATCATCTCCTCATCGCCGCATCTGTTCGTTGCCTACGCCGGGTGCTCTCATGCCTTCATGCGGAGAGTCCCGCACGTCATCGAGGTGCGAGACCTCTGGCCCGCGTCCCTGCTGGAGAACGCAGGACTGCGTCGGGGGTTGGTCTACCGATTCCTCGAGGGCACTGAATTGATGCTCTACCGGCGGTCGGCCCGTGTCATCGCGCTGTCGCCGGGGATCGCGGATGATATCGTCGCCCGGGGCATCCCTCGACAAAAGGTTGACGTGATCATCAACGGGGCCAACCTGGAACTATTCACTCCCAGGCCAGTTGACCGACCGGTAATGGAGCGATATCGCCTGTCCGGCAGGTTCGTGGTGGGATACATCGGCACCATCGGGCTCTCCCAGGGTCTCGAACACGCCATCCGCGCGTTTCAGCTGCTGCAGGACACCCCGGCGCTCCTGTTCATTGTGGGGGTTGGTGCCGCCAAGGAGGGTCTCGAGTCGCTGGTGCATAGAGAGGGGATCGGTAACGTTGTATTTGCGCCCCGCCAGCTCAAAGAGGACGTGCCCGCCTACTGGAGCGTCTGTCAGGTTTCGCTGATCCATCTTCGCAACGCCGAGGTGTTTCGCACGGTCATTCCCTCCAAAATTTTCGAGTCGATGGCGATGGGCCTGCCCATCATCTATTCCGGACCTGAGGGCCCGGGCGCCGACCTGGTCCGGGGTCGGGGAGCGGGAATCGTCTTGCCCTCGGAACGACCGGCTGACTTGGCTCGAGCCATCGAATCCCTGATGAACGACCATGCGCGGCGGCGAAACATGGCGGATGCCTCCTTGAGGGCCGCCCCGGAATACTCTCGAGAGCGACAGGCCGACCGATCGCTGGCGTCCCTGCGGGCCGCGGTCGAAGCCTGAGCGAGCCTCTGCAACCGCTGTCCTCGTCACGGAGTGATGCGGTGGTGGCGGCGGTGCCAGCGGGCGAGGCGATCTCGACTGGACGCCGGCCACTACTTGGTGTAGACGACCAACGCCATGCGACAGTAGCGCCTGAGCGGGGCAGGAAGCGGAAGAGGTAGCGGTCGATGGCCATCAGTGGCTGGGCTGAGGAGGGTCCGAACAGCCGGACTAACCGGATCAGGAATCCGTAGGCGGTGATCCGGGTCATGCGGAAAAGTCCTTGGCCGACGGACAACAGCTCCTCGTTGGTCATTGCGCGCTCATCCAACGCCGCAACGTATTCTTTCCAACGCCGACGGTTCAGAATCGAGGGACGGTAAGAGGAGCTGTTCCTGCTGCCGGCCGGGAAGAGTTTTTGCAACAGGTCGAACCACCGGCTGTTTTCCACGGTCTCCACGAATACCGCGATGCCACCGGACTTAAGGACCCGGTGACACTCCTGGACCGTTCTTAGGACCTCAGCCTCGGGCAGATGGTGCAGAACCGCAATTCCCAAGACTACATCGAACGCATCGGAATCGATCCCAGTAAGGTCCGAAATGTTGCCCTGCCGGAAATCACAGGACACCCCGTTCAGGGTGGCGAGTTGGGCGGCGGCAGAGACCAGATCATGTCCCAAGTCCACTGCCGTGACGGTCGCCCCATGCTGAGCCAGCCAAACCGATAGATCCCCGCGGCCGGACCCCAACTCCAGCAATTGCTTACCCGTCAGAGGACTCACCAGGTCCAAGAACTCCTGGTAAAACTCCCTATTCTTGACTGGGCAAGTAGAGATCCGGAACCGCTCAGGATGTTGCGCCATGTCGAGCTGACGGGCAATCCCGAGCGCATTCCACCGCTGCTGGTTTTCGGCCCTTTCGGCTGGTGTCATGTCTGCTGGATCCTGGTGGGAGTTGTCTGGTGGCTTCATAATAACCCGCATAACCCGCCGAACGCTCCAGGGATTTGCCAATCCTGGGTGGTAGTCAGAACTCCTTGACGTACAATGGGTTACGACGCAAGTTCCCGGCAATTGCGAATGTCGCCCAACGATGCCGCTAGACCATGCAAATTGTCCCCTACTCGCGTGAAGGCCGGGCAACGCGAGCCCTCGAGGTAGCTGCAGCGCGCGGTCGCCATGACCGCGAGTAGAGTATGAGTCTGGTCGCTGTGACCGGTGCCAGTGGGTTCATCGGGCACCATGTTGTCTCCGCATTTCACTCGGCAGGCCTGCGGGTACGGGCAGTCGTGCGTCAGGCGCTGGACTCCGACCGTTTCCCACCGGAGGTGGAACGGGCAGTGTGTGCCGCGAATCGACGGATCCACTGACTGGTCCGCGGTACTCGATGGAGTCGATGCGGTGGTGCACCTCGCCGGTGTTGCCCACCGCATCGGCGTCGGCGAACGTGCGGCACGAAACGAGTACCCGGCAGTCAACGTCGCGGGCACCTCCCGTCTCGCTGACGCGGTTGTCAGGGCGGGTACCCGGCGACTCGTGTTCGTGAGCTCGATCGCGGTCTTCGGCTCCTCCGCAGATCGGCCGGTGAGCGAGGCCACGCCGGTCGCTCCAGACTCGGCCTACGGACGCAGCAAGCTCGAGGCAGAACGAGAGGTACAGCGCGCGCTCGCAAATGGTCCGGGCGATTGGGTGATCGTTCGCCCTCCGCTGGTATATGGACCGGGCAACCCGGGCAACATGGCGCGCCTGCTACGCCTGATCCGCAGCGGGTTACCTTTGCCACTGGGCGCGGTCAGAAACCGACGGAGCTTTCTATATGTCGAGAACCTGGCGGACTTGCTCCGCACCGTTGTTCGCGCTCCAGCGGCTTCCCGCCGCTGTTTCGTCGTGGCCGACCGTGAGGTGGTCTCCACTACCGAGCTGCTCCAGCTCATCGGGCAAGTGGTCGGGAAACCGGTGAGGCTGTTCCCTCTCCCAATGCCGCTGCTTCGGGCACTCGCCGCAGGTTCGTATTCCGTCGAGCGGCTGATCGGGAGTTTCGTGGTGGATGGTTCGCTCGCGGAGGAGACATTGGGTTGGGTGCCTACCTTCTCACTCGCTGAGGGACTGCAACGGACCTTCGGGGTCTGAACGCTTCCCGTGCGCATCCATATTCCGAGGTCTCGCCCTATCCCTCCACCCTTTCGAGCGAGGCAGGGTGTCGACAGCTGGGTTCCCGCACGGTTGACATCACCAGGATCATTCAGGCGACCGGTTACCGCGCCCGGTTCACTCCCGACTAGGGGCTTTCACGTAACCGCCCAATGGTATCAGAGCCGATCGCCTCGCTGATCCTGGCGCTGATCGCGGTGACGACGAGCGCGTGGCTCACCGGTCGCGTCCGCGCCTATGCCCTCGCTCGGCAGCTGCTGGACGTCCCCAACGTCCGCAGTTCCCACAGCACTCCCACACCCCGGGGTGGCGGAGTCGCGATCGTAGTCGCCGTCCTGCTGGTTCTCGTGGCTGGGGTGGCTCTGAAAGTGATTGACTCCCGGCTGGCCCTCGCTTTGGGAGGCGGTGGCCTGCTAGTGGCGTGGGTAGGATGGTGGGATGACCACACTGGACTTCGCCCCCAGGTCCGCGCCGCCGGGCACGCTGTAGCCGCTCTCTGGGCCCTGTATTGGCTCGGCGGCTATCCGACTCTGCGTCTTGGCGACTTTGTGGTCTCGTTGGGCCCGGCTGGATCGCTCCTCGCCCTGATCGGGATCGTGTGGGCAGTGAATCTTTTCAACTTCATGGATGGGATCGACGGGATCGCCGGTGTCGAGGCCGTGACCGTGGGAACGGGCGGCGCCCTCCTGCTCTGGGCCGCGGGTCAGTCCGGGGAGCCTCGGTTTCGCTCGCAATCGCGGCGGCGGCGCTGGGCTTTCTCTTCTGGAACTGGGCGCCTGCCCGGATCTTCATGGGAGATGCGGGCAGCGGATTTCTGGGATTCTCCTTCGCGGTGCTCGCGATCTGGTCAGAGAATGCGCATGGGCCCTCAGTAATTCTCTGGGGCATTCTCGCCATGGTGTTCGTATTCGACGCCACCGTGACTCTGATCCGTCGAGCGCTCCGGCACGAGGCACTCGCGGAGCCGCACCGCGGCCACGCCTACCAGCGCTTGGTACAGGCGGGGAAATCTCACGCGGTGGTCACCGGGGCGGTCCTCGGACTCAACCTGCTCCTGATCCTGCTGGTCCTCTCTCCGGGAATGGGCCCGGCCCCTGCGTTTGGGATGGCGTTGGCGGTGTGCGGCGGGGCCTACCTGATTGTGGAAATCCTGCGCCCGATGTAACCCAGCGCACTCGGACCTTTTGACACCTAGCGCATTGCTGGCGCTAGAGTTAACCTAAGCGGTCCCCGAATTACAGCAGGACGAAAAGTGTCACGGCAGCCGCGCTCCGGTTAGCCCACGAGGGATTCGCCGCCCAAGGGATTGGCCCGCGGAATCCGACCCTCTCTTCTGATCTGCATGCCAAGCCGACCCAGAAATCGCTACTTCTTCCTGCTCGACGCCTACCTGCTGGTTGTGTCGGTTCTGCTGGCCTACTTGCTTCGGTTCGAAGGGCTCGATTGGCCGGCAAACCAGCGCGAGGTAGTCGTCACCTACATCGCGATCGCGATTCCTCTCAAGCTTTTCATTTTCTACCGCGCCGGCTTGTATCGACGGCTGTGGCAGTACGCCAGCGTGTTGGAGCTGGAAAGCATTCTGATCGCCACCAGTCTTGCCGGTCTTGCTTCGTTCTTCCTCGGCGCGTTGCTGCTCCCCATGACCGGTCTCACGCCCGGTCGCGTACCGCTCTCGATCCTCGTCATCGACTGGCTGCTCACTGCAGCATTTGTGGCCTTGCCTCGACTCCTCCTCCGCATGTCGCGGCGGCGTCGGGGCAATCACGAATCGGCCGAAGCCCGGCGAGTGCTGATTGCCGGCGCGGGATCGGCCGGTGGATCGATCGCGCGGGAGCTGATGCAGAATCCGAGGCACGGAATCGTCCCGGTCGGATTCGTGGACGACGATCGAACCAAGCACGGGCACCGGATGCACGGGCTTCCGGTCATGGGTGCCCTCGCGCAGATCAAGGAGATCGTCGGACGGGAGCGGATCGGAGAGATAGTCATCGCGATGCCCTCGGCTCCAGGCACCGTGGTGCGCCAGGTCGTTCGAGCCGCTGTCGAGGCGGACGTCAAGACGCGAACGATGCCGAGCATCTTCGACCTGATCTCCGGTCGGGTGCAGGCGACTGCGCTGCGCCAGGTCGAGATCCAGGACCTGCTGCGGCGGGAGCCGGTGCAGACCAACCTGGACGAGGTGCGGGGGCTCGCGACGGGAAAGCGAGTCCTGGTGACGGGCGCCGGCGGTTCGATTGGCAGCGAGCTCTGTCGCCAGGTGGCGCGGCTCAAGCCGGCCCAGCTGGTTCTGCTGGGCCATGGCGAGAACTCAATCTTCGAGATCCGTCAGTGAGCTGATCGAGCTGTTCCCCGAGGTCCCGCTCGAGTCGGTCATCATGGACGTGCGGGACCGGGAGGGAATGGAGCGGGTGTTCGACCGGTACGAGCCCTACTCGGTGTTTCATGCGGCCGCGCACAAGCATGTGCCGCTGATGGAGGCCAACATCGCCGAGGCGGTCACCAACAACGTCTTGGGGACCAAGAACGTGGTCGAGCTGGCGGCGGCAGCTGAGGTCGAATACCTGGTACTGATCTCGACCGACAAGGCGGTCCATCCGACCAGCATCATGGGCGCGACCAAGCGGGTTGCCGAGCAGATCGTGCAGGATACCGCGGAGACCACCGGCCGCAACTTCGTCTCGGTGCGGTTCGGGAATGTGCTCGGAAGCCGGGGCAGTGCAGTGCCGATCTTCCTGCGCCAGATCGCGGCCGGGGGCCCGGTGACAGTGACTCACCCGGAGATGCGCCGCTACTTCATGACTATCCCCGAAGCCGTGCAGCTGGTGCTGCAGGCGGGCGCAATCGGCAAAGGCGGTGAGGTCTTCGTGCTCGACATGGGCGAGCCGGTCAAAGTGGTGGACCTTGCGACCGATCTGGTCCGGCTCTCCGGTCTCGAAGTCGGACGGGACATCGAGATCCGCTTCAGCGGCGCCCGCCCCGGCGAGAAGCTCTACGAAGAGCTGTTCTTCAGCGCCGAGAGCGCTGAACCGACCGACCACGCCAAGATTCTGCGAGCCAAGAACGCGGTTCTGCCGCCGGGCGTAGGGCCCGCTGGTGCACGATCTGATCGTCGCGGCGCTGGAGCGTTGGGCCGATGACGACCTGACGAGAATTCCTGCGGCGGCTGGTACCCGATTTCGAGCCGACGCCTGGCTGGGGCGCCGGTTCGAGTGGAAGGCCGCGAGGTGCTGGGGAAAGAAGGGAAGCCGCCAGCCTACCAGCCTAAGGCTAGGCCTTAAATTGCTGCAGCACGGAGGATCGCAACCACGGATCGACGCTGGAAGCATCACGTCCATTCCCATCCGCCGCCATACACGTAGCTCGGGTGTCCAGCAGCTACCGCAGGTTAGGGCCTCGGAAACTGCTTTACCGCCGAAATCCGCGTCTTCCGTCGGTAAGGCAGCTCAGACGGTGGCTACTTCCTGAGCACGACCATCACGGTCGTCAGGCTCGCGAGAATAGCTGCCAGGGCTCCCAACGTGGCGGCTGTCTCCCTGGGTGGAGTTGGTATTTTCTCGGGTACGAACACCACCGCGCCGGCCTTGGGCGTGGGCTTCCCGTCCGCCAACAGGAACCGGCGCTTCACGCTTTCTACCTTGCCGTTCGGCTGGGTTACGTAGGATCGGCCGCCGTCGGCCTTTTGGGCGAATCCTCCCGCCGCGCCGACGTAGAAGTCCATGTTCTGCCCCGGCACGAAGGCCACCGAGATCGGCGCGTTGACTGCGCCCCGGACATACACCACCGGGTTGTATTCCGGGATGAAGATGGAGTCACCTCCGGCGCAGGATCAGGTTGTCGAGATCTTGAGGGTCTTTCAGGGCAGCCGGCAGGTCCACGCCGATCCGGCCTCCGCGATCGATCTCTCGAACGAAGGTCACTCCCTGGGGATAAGCGGCCTTGGTCAGACCGCCCGCCCGCGTAATCAGGTCGGTCAGCCGGTCCGTCCGGGTTTGAAGGGAGTACCGTCCGGGGTACACCACCGCCCCGGTGATGGCCACGGTGCGCTGCAGCTCCCAGTCGGGCTGCCGGAAGATCAGGATGTTGTCGTAGGGGAACAGCTCGATCTCGGGCGACCTGCCCGCGGGTGCGGGCTTGCCCGGCGGACCGAGATATTTACCCGCCGACGTCCGCTCGAAGAGATAGGTCGAATCCAGGGAACTCGCAGGGCCGCTGCGACCCGGCCCGAATCGCGGTCCTGGGCACTCGGCAACCGGGCGACCTCCGCCTCCGCAATCGACGCGTCCTCGGTCAGGCCGTCGGCCTGCAGAATCGCGTCGCGCAGCGTCATGCCCTCGCGGTAAGGCAGCTGCCCAGGCTTCCGCACTGCTCCGGTGATGGCGATGTAGCGCTCGGGGCGGAAACTGGTGCGGCTGAAGATCAGTATCTGGTCGTACTCCATCAACGGAGTGTCGTCTACCAGAGTGCCGGTCGAGTCCTGGAAAGTTCCGCGCAGCTGGATCCGGGTCGAATCGTGCTGCAACCGGGAGATCAGGATCTGTCCGGGGAGGAAGTCCGGCTTGAGCCCGCCCGAAAGGCGGATCGCGTCGCTCAGCTTCATACCGGGCGTAAACCCAACGAGTCCCTCCACCCAGACCGCGCCCCTGACCTCTATCAGGTTACGGCGCAGGTCACTCACCGGAAAAACGATCACCGAGTCGCCCGGCTCCATCCGGAATGCCGGCGCCTCGTCTCCCTCGAATTCGCTGGCCGGAATGTCCAGCACCACCCGGTCCTTGCCGTCGGTGGTTCGCTGTGCCGGAGGCAGGATGCGGTCGATCTGCACCCGGCGGCGCAGGGCCGTGGGGTCGAACCCGCCCGCCGCGTTAATCAGGTCCCGCATGGTCTCGCCGGGAACCAGTTCGTAGATGGCCGGCCGGACCACGCGGCCGGTCATTTTCACGGGCGTCTTGCGTACCGGGACGAACACTACATCGCCTGACTCCAGCCGGATGTCGTGACTCGCGTCTCCCTTGAGGAGGTAGTCATAGATATCGAGCGAGTCCACCAGTTTGCCCTTCCGGTGTACCTCGACCCGCCGGAAGGTACCGTTGATGGTCGGGCCTCCGGCCTCGTAGAGCGCATTCAGTACCGTGCCCGCCGCGGAGACTTGATAGGACCCCGGCCAGTGCACATCACCGGTCACGAATATCTGGTTGGTGCGAAGCTTCGCTACCGTCACAGTGAATCGGGTGGAGGCATTGGGACTGCGCCTCACCCCCGAGTACACCTTGCCGAGTCGGGCGTAGAGCACGTCCTCCAGCTGGGCCATGGTGAGGTTGGCTACGTTGAGCTGCCCCACCTGGCGGAATCGCGATGAATCCTTCCCGCGAAACCACCAGGTCGTGCGCCAGCTCCGACGTCGCCGGTCAGGATCAGCACCAGCTCGTCGCCCGGACCGAGGCGGTAGTTCGGATCGACCGGCCCGTCGAGCGCGGGCTGAAAGAGGTTCGTGGCGCGCTGGAAGATGTCCATGCCGAACACCTTCAGGTGAAGTATCGGGCGCCGCGAGCGAGTCACGCCGCAGACGTATCCGCCGATCAGGCGCGCGGAGTCCGTGAGCACCCGCAACGATTCAGCCTCTTGTCCGCCCATGATCCCCAGCTGCTGTACGGCGGTCGAGGATGCTGCCGGTTGGATTGGTGATGTTGAGCGTGTCGGTGGAGCTGGGGAGGTACTGGTCGAGCAGGCTATCAGGATACCCAGCGGCGCGAAGCCGGGCACGGATCTGGTCGTCGGTGAGGCCCGACATGCCGATCTTCTCCCGTAACTTCCTGGCCAGCTCGGGCTGCTGCTGAAGGGTCTGCTGAACCTGTGTCGGGCTGGGCAGCTGAGCAGGTGGCTGCGGCCAGTAGGCGGCTGGCAGTAGGCTGCCTGCGCCACCGCGGGAAGCGCTGCCGGAGCCGAGCAACAGGAGAATGAGCGGGAAAACCCTGCAAAGACGGCGGGGCGATGTTTGCATGTGCAGAGAAGATGCGCCGCCCCTGAAGGGGGTCAAGCGCGTCCGAGTACCGTCTCCCAGAACTCCACAGTGCGACGAGCGACCGCCTCGTCCACGTATTCGCTCATGACGCGAAATCGGGCTTCCCGTCCCAGCCTCGCCCGCTCACGCGGAGCATCGGTGAGATGCTGAAGGGCGGCGGTCAGGGCGCCGACGTCGTCCTCCGGGACCACCAATCCCGCGGTATCGATCAATTCCGGAATCACGCCCGAATCGGTTCCGACCACCGTGACACCATGTCCCATCGCCTCGATCAAGGAGGGATGGAAGGTCTCGACCCAGCGCGGCGTGGTCCGGGAGGGGACGACGAGGCAGTCGATCTCGGGCCAGAGACGAGTCACCTCCTGCTGGGGGATCGGCCCCGCCCAGGTTACCCGCGCGGCGATGCCCAGTCGCTCGGCCAGGGTCTCCAACTCTTCCTGGGCCGGACCGGTGCCGACCACAGTCAGCGACCAGCGCCCCAGCAGCTTCACGCAGGCACGGAACAGCGTGTCGAGTCCCTTTTCGGGAACCAGTCTCCCGACAAATCCGAGAGCGAGTCCGCTGCGTTCCTCGCGCTGCGGTTCGACCGGAGGCGTCAGTCCGGTCTGGGGAATCACGGCTACCGGCACTTCGGGGCGGATCTTTGAGACCAGGCCTCGCGGCCAACCGGTTCCCGCCGATCAAGGCACGAACCCGGCGCAGGGTGCGTTTGCGCCGGCAGCCCTTCCATCAGAGAATAGTTGCGGGCCAGGCTCTCGAGCGTAAACAGCGAGACCGGAAGCCGAAGCGCCGACGCCTGACCGGTCGCGGTGTGCGCGACCGGGGTCCACGGCTCTTCCTCGATCTGGATGATGTCGGGCCGGAAGTCGGTGAACAGGCTCCGCAGAGCGCGCCGGCTCCAATGGGTACCCGACACCGGGATCGGCACGATGCGGACGCCGCCGTCGCTGCCCCAGCTCGCCTTGACCTCGCCCCGGTCCCGGCCCGGTCCACTGCTCCGGGACGGCGACACTCACGTTCCAGCCCAGGGTATTGAGAGCCCTGAGCTTCCCACGAGCGGCGGAATCGAGATACGAGTGGGAGACGATCACCGCACGCACAGAGCAGGCCTCCTAGCGCTGTTCAATGAGGTCGTTGACTGCCTTCGCGATCCGCTGCGCGGCGGTACCATCGCCATAGCTGGTGCGGTCCCAGGTCTTGCCGCTTCCCCAGCGACTCAGCTGGTCCGAGAGCGTCATTGCGAGACGGTCTGGCGCCTGCTCGGGTGGACCAGGACGTTGGCGCCGCAGTCCACTGTCTCCGTCCATTCGGTTTCGGCGCGCACCGTGATACAGGGAGTCCCAAACCAGTAGGCCTCGCGTTGCAGCCCGCCGGAGTCGGTGATCACGGCCTGAGCGCTTGCCGGCGAGGGCCAGACTTTCCAGATAGCCCACCGCGGGAATCAGTGAAAGGCGCCCCGCCATCGGTGGCGCCGAGCTCCTGCAACACCGACCGGGTCCGGGGATGGACCGCGAGCACCACCGGCTGCGCCAGCATCCTGAGCGCGTTCAGCACCCCGCGAAGCACCTCGGGACGATCGGTCAGCTCGGCGCGGTGCAAGGTCGCGAAGAGATAACCGCCGTTGGCCGCGGCCTTGGTGATGTTCCCGGGCGCGGGGAGGCGCGTCCCCTGGGCCTGCAACACATCGTACGCCACGTCTCCCGTCTCGACGATTCGAGCGTCGGGGCGTTCGGCCTGAAGCCGTCGAGTTGCGGCCGCACGAGAGTACACAAGAGCGAGCCGACCGCGTCCACCGCTCGCCGATTGATCTCCTCGGCCATGAGCCCGTCGGCGGAACGCAGCCCTGCCTCGACGTGAACCACCGGAATGCGGAGCTTCACCGCGGCGAGTGCCGCGCCGAGCGTCGAGTTGGTGTCTCCTATGACCAGTACCGCGTCGGGGCTGGTGCTCCTGCAGCACCGCCTCGGCGCGGATCAGGATGGCGGCCGTCTGTTCGGCGTGGCTCCCCGAGCCGACCTCGAGGAAGAGATCGGGCGCTTCCACCCCCAGCTGCTCGTACAACAGGGCATTCATCGCGTAGTCGTAATGCTGCCCGGTATCCACCGCGAGGACACGCCAGGCCGGAGACAGCGCGTGACGAAGCGCGCTCGCCTTGATGGTCTGCGGGCGGGTGCCGTAACAGAGTGCCAGGGTATGGGATGTGTGGGGTTCCACTAGGCAGAAAGATGTCATAGCGAGGGCGCCGTTGACAGGTCTACCGGGGTGGGACAAGCTTGCGCAGCGCATGCGCATCCTTCATCTCGCGAAGTACTACTGGCCGCGCTCCGGCGGCATGGAGCGGGTCGTCCAGGACCTCGCCGAGGGGGCGGCGGCGCTGGGCCACGAGGTGTCGGTGGTGGCGGTGGAGAGCAGGGTGGGGGAAGGGTCGGCGGGCAGCAGTCCACCGTCACGAGAGTCTTTCCTTCGGGGCACTCGGCTCGGAAGAAATCGCACCGGGTTACCTGGCCGCGGCCCGCCGCCGGGCAGACATTCTCCACCTCCACCATCCCCATCCCCTGGCCGACATGGCGTGCCTGCTGCGCAGCAGGAAGACGCCGCTCGTCGTCACCCAGCACAACGACAGCATTCAGCCCAGTGCACGCTTCCTGGCCCGCACCGTGATCCGCCGCGCCGCGGCCGTCGTGGTGCCGAGCCGGGCTCACATGGCACTGTCGCGCGAGCTGGAAAGCTTCGAAAACAAGACCGACATCATTCCTTTCGGGATCGATGAGACCCGATGGATCGATCTACCCCGGCGCGGAATCGACGCGCCGCCTCGCGCCATCTTCATCGGCCGGCTGGTCAAATTCAAAGGACTCGACGTCCTGCTTCGGGCCCTCGAACGGGTGCCCGACCTCAGGCTGGATATCGTTGGCGCAGGTCCCGAAGGCCACGGGCTTCGCACCCTCACTCAGGCCCTGGCGCTCACCGACCGGGTGAAGTGGTTCGGCGAGTATCCCGACGAGGACCTGCCGCGCCGCATGGCTGAAGCCGACTTTCTGGTGCTGCCCTCGGTCACGGTCGAGGAGCGGTTCGGCATCGTGCTGCTCGAGGCGATGGCGGCGGGACGCCCGATCATCACGACGGCCGTGCCGACCGGAGTGCGCGGAGGTCAACGTGCCGGGCGAGACCGGACTCGAGGTGCCGTTGCAGGACGTGGCGGCGCTGGCGGAGGCGCTGGAGACTCTCGCGCACGATCCGTTCAAGCGGGAACAGATGGGCGACGCGGGACGGCGGCGGGTCGAGAAGTATTTCACCCGCGCACTGATGGCCCAGCGGCACATCGAACTGTACGAGCGGGTGCTCGCCTACTCGACTGCGGATCTTCCGGTAGTCGGCTAGCCCGCCAAAGCGGGATTTCCGGCACCTCTATGTTTTGAAGAAGTTGCCACTCGAAACGCGGAGTACGTACCGAAGATCCTTGCGGCGGCGGTCATTTGTCGTCATCCTGATCGGTACGCGCTTGCCCTTCGGGACGACAGGGAGCGATTCCGGCATGGCCCTCAGGTAATGTCCTGTCGACGAGGCGCAAATGCAGACGCAGCACGCCGTTGGTCCAAAGTCCAATGGCGCCGATGACTCGGGCAGCACAATCTGACCACATCAGTTCAACAAACCATCCACGGGTGCGGGGACTCATGAAGCGCTTCAGCTGGTCGATATTCATCGCAGCAGCGGTCCTTGGGACCTCAACCCTCCAAGCCCAGAGTGGAAAGTACGCCCGGTTCGAGATCGTGCCGCTGGCCGGCTACGTGTGGGGTGGTTCCTATGACATGGACTTTGGCGACCTCCACGTCGATGACTCATTCGGCTATGGCATCATGCTGAACTTCCTCGCCGCCCGGGGCACTGCGCTCGAGCTGACCTATCTCAGGCAGGATACCAAACTGCGGTTCGATCCTACCGGGCCAGGCGGAACCGGCAACCTTTCCGCCGACTTCGCCACGAACTATATCCATCTGGGCGGGCGCCAGGAGTTCGGACACAACCCGAAGATCCGGCCCTTCATTGACGGCTCCTTCGGCCTCACCGTGTTCGATATCAAGGAATCGGGGATCGGGACCTCGACCGACTTCTCCCTCGCCATCGGCGGCGGGTTCGAGTCGATGTTCGGCAAGGAGCAGCGCTTCGGCCTCCGGGGCCACATCCGGGGCTGGTTCAGCTTCGTCCCGTCGGACGATTATTTCTATTGGTGTACCTGGTACGGCTGCGGAGCGAGCCAGGGCTCCGAAACCGTATCGCAAGGAGAGGTGTCCGGAGGTCTCGTCATCAAGTTCTGAGATTTTCTCCTGGATTGCTTCGAAGGCGGCGGGAGTCCTCTCGTCGCCCTCGTCGTTTGCGGGGAATCACGCTGTTAGATTACGCAAGTTGGGCGGGCCCTTAGCTCAGGTGGCTACAGCAGCGGACTCATAATCTGTGTGTCCCTGGTTCGAATCCAGACGGGACCACTTCGCGCAATCTGACCGAGATAGATCCAGACAACCTACCCACGAGAACGAGGGCTCATGAAGCGCTTCAGCTGGTTGGTATCTCATCGCAGCAGCGGTCATCGGGGCCTCAACCCTCCAGGCCCAGAGCGGAAAGTACGCCAAGTTCGAGATCGTGCCGCTGGCCGGCTACGTCTGGGGTGGCTCCTACCATCTGGACGCGTCTACCGGAGGGATCACCCATCCTTCGGGCGATCTGAAGGTCGACGACTCGTTCAGCTATGGGATCAGCTGGACTTCCTCGCCGCCCGCGGCACGGCGTCGAGGTTGATCTATATCAGGCAGGACAGCAAGCTGCGGTTCGATCCCAACGGGTCGGCCGGAACGGGGCCAACGGAGGCCGACTGGGCCACGAACTACATCCACCTCGGAGGCAGGCAGGAGTTCGGCCACAATCCGAAGATCAAGCCGTTTATCATGGGGTCGTTCGGCGCCACGGTGTTCGACGTCAAGGAATCGGGCATTGGGACCTCGACCAACTTCTCCCTCTCGATCGGGGGCGGCTTCATTTCGATGTTGGGCAAGGAGCAGCGCTTCGGCCTGCGGGGCCAAGTCCGCGGTTGGTTCAGCTTCGTCCCCACGGACGATTACTTCTACTGGTGCGACTTCTATGGCTGCGGCGTGAGCCAGGGGTCCGTTACGCTGTCGCAGGGCGAGGTGACCGGCGGGCTGGTCATCAAGTTCTGACCGCGCTAGGTCGGCGTTCGAGGGCGGCGGGGCACATTCCCGCCGCCCTCTTTGTTTGCGGTGGAGGGTCGCTCGGGGCGCGGGTTATCTTGAGCCCTGAAATCCTGTTGAATGTCGGGCCCTTAGCTCAGGTGGTTAGAGCAGCGGACTCATAATCCGTAGGTCCCTGGTTCGAATCCAGGAGGGCCCATGATCGGCGGGTGGAACTGGCGGGCGCGTCGTAGCTGATAATCCTCCCGGCTGGAGTCAGGTGATCGTCAAGTGCTTCCGCCAACACTTGGACGTGACGGAAGTGATGCAGTACTGCCATCGCGTAGATGACGTCGAACCGGCCCAAGTCGTTCCGCGGATCCAGAAAGTCGGTAGTGAGGAGCCGCACACCCTTGATTCCAGAAGCACGAAGCTTCTCTCCTGGAAACCAGGACAGTCGCTCCGCACTCAAATCCACCGCTACATGTTCCCCCGCGCCTCTAGCCAAATCCAGAGAGAGAATATTCCCGATCCCCTACACCCAGGTCGAGAACCCGGAGGTTCGACAACGGGCCAACAAGGCCAAGTGCGGATCCCGCAAGCGAGCCTTGATGGCGTCCGACGCAAGAGACAAAGAAAGACTCCAGGAAGGCGCAATCGCCTCCAGAGATTGGTGGCCCCACTGTTGACCTTAGTTCCGCGGAGCCGGTCGCATTTCGTAATAGACTTTCTGCCGCGCGTTGATGGCGAGCATCTCCTCGGTCTGGCAGTCGCATGGTTCTGGATTTCCAGGAGGGAAGGACCGAGGCGTTGGCGATCCGGCGTTGAATATAGCCCGAATGTCACGGACGTTCGGGCCCGCGGATTCCTGGGACATCAGTCATCTGCAGCCGTTGCCGGTCGTGCTTCGCTCCTCTGGGAATCGCGTGCCGCTGTTCGGCAGCTCCAGTGCCTATCCGGATTCTAGCGATCTGGTGCAGGCGACGAATCAGTTGCTATGCGTCGTATCAACCATGACCTTCGACGCCATTGCTGACCAACTATTTCGATGGCAACGACGGCTGGTACCGGTGGGCTATCAGTTCCGGGTTAGTACGGCTTCCCTCCATCGAAATTACTTAATGGTGAGGATCCCAAGCGTATCTGCTTGACGAGGAACGGATCAGGGATGGGGATCCTGGCCTTCGTAATCCTGATACCGGGAAGCTGATCGAGGGCTTCATTACCCTAGCGCGGGATAGCTCTGCCGGAAACGGCAATTTCGCCAGCGGATGATTGCTGAGGACGACCCACGGAATGGCCTTCCCATCCTCCCGCCAAGTCTTCGCTTGGGAGCTGAGCCTGTTGGTCAGCGGGTTTGCCCGTGGTGCCGAGGCCATGATTGCCAGCACGGAGGTGTTGTAATCTCTCCCGCAACACTCGCCGAAGAGTCGTTTTGCAGAACAGGGCCATCGAGAGGCCCCCGTTTTTGTTGCTCTAACCCCTTTCTCATTCGGCGGTTACCTTAGTCGCCCGCTCCCGGGTCATTCTGCGACGTCTCAGGAGCGGAAGCTGCGATCGAAGCGTACGGTCTGCCACTCACGTCACAGGGTCGAGACCGAGGAGGCGTCGTATGCCCCTACTGCCGCCAGCAGAGGCACTTTCCACCGAGCCCGCGCGGTCCTTCCCGTCCTGATTTCCCTGCTGCTGTCGTTGTTCCGTGGGCGACAATGCGTTGGCGCCAGGAAGATCGAGCGAAAACGAAGGAGAAGCCCCCGCCTTTGCCGATCACACCTCGAAGGCCGTTTCACCATGTCGGCGACGGTCGGCCAGTGGTCCAGCGCAGCTTTCCCTGGGTCAACGTCGCGGTACACCTGAGTCTGCTCCCGGATGGCCGGGTGCTCAGTTTCGGGCGGCTCAACGGGGGAACCCGCAGGTCTGGGATCCCTCCAACGGACTCCTTCACCGGAATTCCCAGCCCCCTCGCTGCTCTTCTGCGCCGGGATGACGTTCCTGCCCGGTGGACAAGCTGTCTGGTCGCCGGCGGGCACATCGCCGGATGGATTGGGCCTTCCGAACTCCAACGTGTTCAATTTCAGCACCAATTCGCTGGATCCGGGCCCGGATATGGCGCAGGGTCGCTGGTACCCGACCGCGACGATGCTTGCCAGCGGTGAGATCCTGGTCATGGCGGGAACCGACCAGAATGGCAACACGGTGATGGTTCCCGAGGTGCGGATGGACCAACGGCACCTGGCGGCAGTTGACCAGCGCGTCCCGGTCGTTGCCCTACTACCCCGCGCAACTTCCTGGCACCCAACGGCAGCGTCTTCTATGCCGGCGAGCTGCAGCAGACCTACTATCTCAACACGACCGGGCACCGGCTCCTGGACCTTCGTCGCCGAACCGGGTCAGTGGCCAACCGCACTACGGCGCGGCCGTGATGTACCGTCCGGGCAAGATTCTCTACGCCGGTGGCGGCGACCCCCGACCAGGACCGCGGAGGTGATCAACCTCAACCTTGCTTCACCCGCAGTGGCGGGCGACCAGCCTCAATGGCCAACGGCACGCCGGCAGCTCAACCTGACGCATGCTGCCCGATGGCCGGGTACTCGCCATGGGTGGGACCAGCGCCCGCGGCTTCAGCAATCCGGCAGGTGGGGTGCATGCAGCAGAGGTGTGGGATCCGGTGAGTGGGACCTGGACCACCTGGGTCGAGCAACGCGGTTACCCGGGTCTACCATTCGACGACGGTCCTGCTGCCCGGATGGGCGATCTGGTCTTCACCGGCAGCGGGGACGGGGCCGGTCTGCCCGATGAGCAGAACGCGCGAGATCTTCGAGCCACCCTACCTGTTCCAGGGACCGCGGCCCACGATCACGACTGTTGCGGCGCAGTGGAAGTACGGTCAGAAGGTCAAGTTACGACACCCGGACGCGGCGAGCATTGCGACAGTCAGCCTCGCTGCGTCTCAACTCGACCACCCACGCCTTCGACATGAATCAGCGGTACGTCCACGCTCAGCTTCACCGAAGCAGGCGGCTGCGCATCACGCTAGACGGTCGCCCACCGCGAAGAACAAAGGTGCCTCCGGGCACTACATGGTGTTTATCCTGAACGCGGACGGGGTGCCCTCGGTGGCGAGAATCATTCGGATTGCGTGACGTGCGTTACATCGTCGCGGGACAATGACTGGCCCCGGTCGCCGAGGAGGGTGGTGCGACCGGGGCCAAGTATGTTATCGTTTGCGACGATACGGGGACAACGAGGTCCCCGGATTCTAGTCCCTGATTCCATGAGGTGCTGCGATGCGACGTGCTACTCTGCTGCTGATTCCGCTGATCGCGGTGTTAGGCTGCCAGAGCAAAAGGATATGACGAAGGCGCTGGCGGACGCGCAGACGCTTGGCCGCCGAGAAGGATAGCCTTCCTCACCGAGGTCCTCGAGACCTCGAAGTTCGTCACGTCGGTCAATGAGGAACTGGCCCGCAGCAAGTCGGTAGGCGAGGATCGGCCGCAACCGCCGGAGACCCCGGCGTGCCTGGCCCCGAGGCGGATCGCGCCGCCCGCGCCGCCGCGCTCAAGAAGGTGCGAGGACCTGGTCGCTCACCTGAACGAGGCCGAGACCAAGCTCGAAGCAGAGCTCGGCGCGGGCACGTACCCTGTCCGGCCGGAACACGACCCTCGTCGGCGCAGATCGATGACTACAAGGCCAGCTCGACACCCTGCGGGCCAGCGCAGAGCGCCAGGCCTTCGAGCTCGGGGCCGCGATCGACAGCCAGCAGGTCCAGATCGCGAGCCTGAGCGAGGAACGCGATACCCTGACCGCGCAGACCAGCCTCGCTCTCGGCAGAGCGGATCGCGCTCAATGACTCGGTGGCTCGCCTCACCAGCGCCACCAACACGGTCTACTACGTGGTGGGCAAGGAAGACGATCTGATCAAGAAGGGCGTCGTGAGCGAAGGAAGGAAGCAAGTTCCTCTTCTTCGGCGGCACGTCCGCTGCAGCCTGCGCGCGAACCTGACTCCCGAGAACTTCACGGCGGTGGATAAGACCCAGGAGCTGGTGATCCCGATGCCGGCCAGCGACAAGGAGTACAAGGTGATCTCCCGCCAGAACCTGGCCTTTCGCCGATTCGACCGATCTCGATGACGGCAAGGTCAAGGGCGGCCAGCTGCACATCACGTCGCCTGACCAGTTCTGGGCCGGGTCGCGACTATCCTGATTCTGGTCGAGGATTGAGGCTGAGTCAGATGGTCGGTGGTTGATGGTCGATAGTCGAAGGTCGATGGTCGATGGTCTATGGTCGGTGGTCCCGCGTCCTTCAAGGATGGCGAGACTGCCGACCATTGACTCATCGACCATTGACTCTCTTCCTGACTTTCGTCCTGCTCACTCACCACCTCCTGCGCCAACGTCGTCAACTACACCGACCGCGCAGGGCCCCGGTTCGCAGTCCAGGCTCATCCGGCGGACCAGCGCAGCGCGCTAAAGGTCGTAACCTTCAACATCCGCTACGCCCGGGAGATTGACAGCGCGATCGTCGTGCTCATGCAGGATCCGGCATTGCATGACGCGGATGTCATCGCGCTTCGAGGAAATGGATGAGGATGGGGTGCAGCGCATCGCCACCGCGCTCGGCATGAGCTACGCCTACTATCCCGCGGTTCATCACCCGGTGGACAAGAAGGACTTCGGTCCCGCCTTGCTGGCCCGCTGGCCCATCGAGGATGATCGCAAGGTGATCCTGCCCCACCTGAGCCTCTCCCGTCGCGCCCAGCGGGTCGCCGTCACGGGACGAGGTCAACATCGGGGAGAGATGGTGCAGCTCTACGCCGTTCACCTCGCCAATTCAGCTCGAGGTGAGTTACGCGGGACAGAAGGACCAGCTGGATGCGCTGCTCAATGATGCCGATTCGGTGGGCCTGCCGGTGATCATCGCCGGTGACTTCAACAGCTATGACGTGGCCGGCGAAGCGTTGAACCGGGGATATTCCTGGCCGACCAGCGGTGTCGTGGCAAGTCATCACGGCCTTCGGCTGGATCATGTCCTTTATCGCGGATTGGGCACCGCACCCGATTCGGCCGCGGTGGTGCACGATGTGCGTGGCGCGAGCGATCACCACCCGGTGTGGGCAATGGTGCCGGTGAAGCAGGCGGCGAAGGAGCCGGCGGACGGCGGGCTCTGAGAGGTCCGGCGATTCTGCGCAGGAACAACGACCCTCGGCGCTCGCCGAGGGTCGTTTCACTCATGGGACTGTCGATTTCCTTCTCACTCCATTCGACATACTGCTAGAATGCGAGAGGCGCCTCCCACAGAGAGAGCGTCTGACTCATGTGTCGTAGGTCACAATTTACGTTTGCGGTTGTCGTCCGATGGCCAGAGCTCGCCTGATCCACCAACTCCCCGCCACAACCCCGGCTGACGCGCACTGTCACCACGCAGCAACCGCCGCGATATCCCCGACGACTCTGCTGCGCGAAGCCGCCCACCGGCTGGGCATCGCGGCGGTGCTCGGTGTAGTGCTCTGGTTCGTCGGCGCGGCACTCGATCACTGGGCAATGAAAGTCTTGAACCCGGGCGATCCGCGCTGGCGGCAGCTGCGCACACCGGATGCGATCGTAGGGCTCGGCATTCTCACCTCGGCCGCGCTTTTCGCCTATAGCAGGGGTTTCCCGCAGGTCTCCCGGTTCCTGCTCGACCTCGGACTGGGCTACCTGATCATCACGGCGCTGGACATCGCCATCATCTGGCACTGGGACAGCGGCTCCCACACGCTGATGGCGGAGCCGATGTTCAGCTGGGCCGCCTGCCTGGTCCTGATCTTCGCCGCGATCATCCCCAACCCGCCGTGGAAGACCTTCGTCGCCGGGCTCATCGCGGCGCTCCATGAATCCCCTCGCCATGGTGATCGCCAAGGCGCGCGGCACCTGGGATTTCGGTCCCTGGAGCAATGCGCTCTGCTGATGCACTATCCCGACTACATCATGGTCGGCGTTTCGGTGGTGATCTCTCAGGTGATCACTCGGCTGGGCCATCATGTGACACGGGCCCGCGAAATGGGGAGCTATCGCCTTGGCGAATTGCTCGGTCGAGGCGGGATGGGAGAGGTCTATCGCGCGACGCACCGCATGCTCGCTCGACCGGCCGCGATCAAACTGATCCGGCCCGAAGCCATCGGCACGGGCAGCGCCGCGGAGCTGGCGCTCCGGCGATTCCGGCGAGAAGCCGAGGTGGCGGCCAGTCTCCGTTCTCCCCACACCGGTGGAGCTCTACGATTTCGGGGTGACGGAGAACCAGACCTTCTTCTTCGTGATGGAGTTGCTCGACGGGTTGGATCTCGAGACGCTGGTTCGCCGGCACGGGCCGCAGCCGCCCAGCCGGGTGATCCACATCCTTCGCCAGGTGTGCGATTCGCTGGAAGAGGCCCACTCGCGCGGCCTCGGTTCATCGCGACATCAAGCCCGCCAACATTCATATCGGCCGGCTGGGGCTGCGCCACGACTTCGTCAAAGTGCTCGACTTCGGGCTGGTGAAGGCGGTCGATGGCGACGGCGACGAGCATACGCTCGAGACCGGTCCCAACCTGACTCCGGGGACGCCGTCCTACATGGCCCCGGAAGCGGCTCTGGGAGAGAAAATTGATGGGCGCACCGATCTCTACTCGCTCGGTTGCGTCGCCTACTGGCTGCTGACGGGAACGGTGGTCTTCGAGGCGACCAGCGTCCTGCAGGCGGTCGCGCGGCACATCAACGACCCGGTAGTCCCCCCTTCGCAACGATCAGGCATCCCGGTTCCTCCCCGATTGGAGCAACTGATCCTCGCCATGCTCGGCAAGCGGCCGGACGATCGTCCCGCAAGCGCGGGGAAGTGGGCCGCGAGCTGGTCGCGATGGATGATGACCCATGGACCGAGGAACAGGCCGTGGAATGGTGGCAAGAGATTCGAACTCCCGTGCCGAGGAAGCGGTTCCGGGGCCGCAGAGTGCCCAGCTCGTGATTCACGGGAGAGGCTGAATAGATAGATGGAAGGAAGTGCAGGGCTCCGATGAGAATCTTCCTGACTGGCTCGACCGGCGTGATAGGCCGGCGGGTGATCCCTCAATTGATCGAGGCCGGACACGAGGTCACGGCCGGCGGCCGGCAAAGCGCGAGGCTCCAGGCGCTGGCAGCTCAGCGGTGCCTCGGTCATGCCTCTCGACCTGTTCGACTCCGCGGCCGTCAAGCAGGCGCTGGCCGGGCAGGACGCGGTGATCAACCTGGCGACCCACGTCCCTCGCGGCCTGCGCGCCTTTCTACCTGGAGCGTGGATGGAGAACGATCGCATCCGCACGGCGGGATCCGCCCTCCTGGTGAACGCGGCTCTGGCCAGCGACGTACAACTGTTCATCCAGGAGTCGTTCATCACCTACCCGGACTCGGCCGACCGGTGGATTGACGAGGACACGCCGCCGGACCCTCCCGCCTACAACCGCACCGTGCTCGACGCCGAGAATTCGGCGGCCCGGTTCGCCCGCTCGGGGCGACGGGGCCTGGCGCTGCGGTTCGCCTTCTTCTACGGGACCGGAGACGCCTTTACTCGGACGACGCTCAAGAGTGTGCAGCGGGGCTGGTTGCCGATCTTCGGCAGGCCTGAGGGATTCTTCTCGATGGTGAACCACGAGGATGCCGCGTCCGCTGTGGTAGCGGCCCTGAAGGCACCTTCCGGGAACTACAACGTAGTGGATGATGAACCTTTGACCCGAAGCGCCCTGGCCGATGCTCTGGCTCAAATGCTGAGGGTCAAAGCGCCCAAACTGCCGCCGGCCTGGGTCATACCCTGACCGGGAGTGTGGGGACATGATCTCTCGCTCGCTCCGGGTTTCCAACGCGAAGCTTCGCGAGGCGAGTTGGCTGGACACCCTGGTACCGAAACGCCAGCGAAGGCTGGCGGGCCACTCAGAGATCCGCCGGAAGAAAGTCGAGCCCACGCCACACGGTCTGACGCGGGGAGGAGGGAACGCTCCTGGTTCCGGGTTGACGAGACTGGTTCTGGGTGCGACTCTTGGTACAGATCCGCCATGAAAATCGCCTTTTGTGGTCTGAGGCCGGTTGGTGTCTGGAAGGTGAGGCCAAGGGGTGGGCTATCGTCATGTAGTCGTGCGTCGGCGGCTGTTGCCGATCCCTTCTTCTGCTCCCTCTCATTACGACTTGCGTCTCTGGATCGCGAACCTCCGCTGTCGCCGGCCGCTCCAAATCACTGCAGTCCCATTTTGTAGCCAACTCCTGACCGATCCTGGTTTCGAGGCCGGAGATCGACGGCACAACTCCTCGGCCTCGGGGCGGTCGTGGATGCCCTGCGCATGCACGATGGTGTCGCCGCACAACGAATCACCGCGAGCGACCTTGCAGGAGCTCGCCGTGTATCAGGAGAGGCCGTCATCGCGGAGAGCAGCTACACCGCCTCAGGATGGATTGCCACTGATGCGTTGGACGGCCCCATGCGGTTCTCAAGGCGGCTAGGCTCACCGTGCCCGGCCTGGGCGACAGCATACCGCCCGGCGAGCTGCTGGGTTCCGACTTTGGTGGTGCGCTGGAGAGCACCACGGACTGGACCTCGTGACCAGTCGTCACCGTACCGCTGGTGCGACGGTTGCGCGGTCTCAGGCTTGAGGTTGGAACTGGAACCCGACGACGTCGGCACGGCCTCCGGTTCGATGACGACTGACGCTTTCCGGGCCCGAAGCCTCAGCGACACGCTCGCCCGTGGTCACGATGATGTCTCCCGTAGGCTGGGAGACGATCGCGGGCGTGGTCACGATCGCGGCTACAGCGACCGATGAGGGGCCCGTAGCCCGGCTGCAGTTCCGCGAACGGGGTGAATCTGGCGCCGAGGCACGGTGACCTCGGCGCCGTACCAGACTCAACTCGATAATCTCATACGCTGCCCAACGGCCAGCCGATTCACCGTTCGCTTCACTGACACGGCCGGGAACGATGCGGTTTCTGACCCCGTGCGCGTGACGGTGTTCAATCCGCCTCCCACCCGCCATGAACATCGTGTTCATCTTGAGCGATGATCAGCGGGCCAACACGATGGCGCAGATGCCCCTGACCAGGAGCCTGATCGGCACTCCGGGGTGCAATTTGTTAACGCCTTTTTCAACCACACGCTCTGTTGTCCAGCCCGTGCGACGACTCTGACCGGGCTATACAGCACCACAACCACCATGTCATATCGGAATCGCCGCACCGTACGGGCGCCCTGTTCTTCGCCGATGGATCCACCATTGCCACTCGGCTCCGGGCGGCAGGCTACCGGACCGCATTGATCGGGAAATACCTGAATTTGTATGAACAGAAAAACCCTGGCTCCTATCAGCCGCGGCGCTGGTCATGACGTGGTCGGCATTCAAGTGCCGAACTACTAGCAACTACCGCCTTCGTGGAGAACCGCAAGTGAGGGTACCCTACGGTTTCGACTGCGCAGCGAACTATTCTACTACAGTGCTCGCAGCCAAAGCCGTGGTATTCATCGACTCGACTCCTCCTGGCCAGCCATTATTTCCTGTATGCTTCGCACCATTCGCGCCCCACACTCCAGCCACCCCGGCCCCGCGGACAGACACTGATTCGGTGACCCTTCCGAAATGGCGACCCCAGCGTTCAACGAGGGCGGATGTAAGCGACAAACTCTCTGGATTCGCAAGCTTCCGTGTACTCGACGTCCGCCGCCATCAAGACGCAGGACGTCTTCCGGTTGAACCAGCTGAGGAGTCTGCAGGCGATTGATCGGGCGGTCCGCGATATCGAACGCCCTGATGCGAACTGGACGCATGAGCAACACGCGCGATTGTGTTTGCTTCAGACAATGGCTTATCCTGGGGAGAGACCGATACAGGGCCAAGAACTGCGTCTACGAGGAATGCATTCGAGTCCCTTAATGGTCGCGTTGCGCCGACGATTTCCCCGGGTCGACAGCAGTTTCGTCGCCCTGGTCGATCTTGCTCCGACTTTCGCCGAATGGGCGGGGTGAGTCCGCCAGTCCCGGTAAACGGTGAGAGCCTGGTCAGGTGCTGCTCGCCAGTCCGGGACGCCTCTGGCGCTGCAGGAGTTGCTCATCGAGGTTCCGGGCCCCGGAGCGATCCCGGAACTCGGGTGAAGGGCTCTTCTCCGAGGTCCGCACCCAGCGCTACACCTACGCCGAGCACACAGACAGGTGGGCAGAACTCCATGACATGAAGGTGGATCCTCGAATCAATTGGCCAACATCGCCGGGGATCCAGCGAACGCTGCCTTGATCGCGCAACTCGGCTCGCCTGTGGCCAGTCTCAAATCGCAGCGACCGGAGAGCTTGCCAGCATCAGGGGCCGGCCAAACCTCTCCTGAGTGGGTTCCCGGGCCGTGGCCTCGTCCCCTCCACCTCTGTCTAGTCTCCAACGCCCATACGGTGCCACTTTTCTAGGCCCGGACCTCGTCCAACCCTTCGCCCCGAGCCGGTGTCCAAGATGTAACTTCCGAGACAGGTGTTTCAGTTTGGTAACAGTCCTGGGCGTCATACTCGGCTCTTCAAACTGAAGCCGTCCGGCCTCAATCGATTCCCGCGACTACAACCCCAGTCACGCGCCACCCTGGCCGACGCCCCGCCGATCCTGGACGGACGGGACGACGATGCCGGTCTGGAAGTCGGCGCCGGTGATTGACGGGTTTCCTCCAGTCCAGGCCCAGCGAAGGGCTTCCACCGGGGCTCCGAACCGAGGCCCGCGTCGCCTACGATGCCCACAACCTCTACGTCTTCGTCCGAGCCTTCGATCCCCATCCCGATAGCATTGTGAGCCTCCTGTCCCGCCGGGACGAGGCAGACCGCCTCGGACCACATCACCCTGATGATCGACTCGTATCACGACCGGCGGACGGGATTCGAGTTCTGGGTGAATCCCGCCGGGGTAAAGTGTGACTACGCGATCTACAACGACGGCAATGAGGACTGGCGCATGGGATGCCGTGTGGGATGCCGCGACCCGGATCGACTCACTGGGATGGACGGTCGAGTACCGGATCCCGCTGTCTCAGCTTCACTACTCCTCCAAGCCCAACGGGACCTTCGGCATCCTGATCTGGAGGCTGATCGAGCGGAACGCCGAGGTCGTCACCTGGCCGCTCTATCGCGGATCGGTATCCGGACTCGCGTCCCAGTTCGGGGAGTTGACCGGCCTCAACGGCCTGGGAAGTCCCGGCCACGCGGAGCTGGTTCCCTACATCGTCACCAAGAACGTGCAGGGCCCCCATCGGATAACTATGCCAGAGACCAGGAGTTCACCGCGGGCGGAGACCTGAAATACCGGGTTACCTCGAATCTGCTGCTGAACGGGACGGTGAATCCGGACTTCGGTCAGGTAGAGGCCGATCCCTCCGAGCTCAACCTCAGCGCCTTTGAGACCTTCTTCAGCGAGCGCCGGCCCTTCTTCGTGGAGGGTAAGGGTCTGTTCACCTTCAACGTGAACTGTGTCGTCGTGGTGGACTGTAACACGGGTGAGGGCCTGTTCTACTCCAGACGGATCGGGCGCTCACCCCAACTGTCCGATACCTACGGCGACGATGCTTCCCCACGGCGACGCGAATCATCGGTGCCGCCAAGGTCACCGGGCCGCATGCCGGGCGGCTTCTCGATTGGCTTCCTGGATGCCGTCACCGACAACGTGCCGGGGCCCAGCAGCACGACCCTGGAGCCCACGACCAACTACGCAGTGCTGCGAGGCAACCAGGACCTGGACAAGGGCAACCTGAGCCTCGGCCTGATCGGTACCGCAACCAACCGTTCGCTCGATGCCTCGACGGAGCCTTACCTCCACCGCGAGGCCTACAGCGGGGAGTAGACCTGCGGCGGCGGTTTGCCAAGCGGTTTGAGGCCTCGGGCGCCTTCTCCCTGAGCAGTGTGACAGGGTAGCGCCGCGGCGATCGCACGAGACTCAGCAGGATCCGGTACACCTCTACCAGCGCCCCGACGGCGACCTGACCTTCGACTCGACGCGTACTTCGCTCGATGGGAGCAACATGGAGCTGCGCTTCGCGAAGGTAGGCGGTAAGACACTCCTGTTCGAGACGGCCTACCAGCGGCGCACCCCGGCTTCGAGATCAACGACATCGGCTTTCTTCGTCAGGCCGATCAGCAGGCCTGGACCAACTGGGCCAACCTCGCCTTCCGGACACCCAATCAGGTCTTCCGGCAATTGCGCTGGAACTTCAACAACTGGGAATACTGGTCCATCGCGGGACTTCCCACCGAGCGCGCTTTCAATACCAACGTGCACACCCAGTTCAAGGGCAACTGGTGGCTGCATATGGGAGGCACGCTGGGGCAGGTGGGCACGACGCTATTGCGATCGGTGCGCGCGGGGCGGGCCGGCCATTCGGCAGGACACCTATATCGCTCCCTGGGCGGGCTACGAGGGAGACGATCGCAAGAAGATCATCCCGTTCTTCTGGGTGAACTATTTCAGGGGAGATGGCGGGCGCTCGGAGAGTATCAATCTGCAGCCGGAGCTGGACTTCAAGATCTCTTCCCGGTTCACCACTTCGCTGTCTGCGTTCTGGGAGAGCAACACCAACGACAGCCAGTACTTCGATACCGTTCACCGACTCTGCCGGGGACTGCACTACACCTTCGCGCATCTCGACCAGAGCACTCTGAGCTTCACCTGGCGCCTCGGCTACACCTTCACGCCGAACACCTCGCTCCAGGTCTACGCCTCGCCTTTCATCTCAAAGGGGACCTACAAGAACCTCCGGGAGCTGGATCAACCGCGGGCAGAAGCGTACGACGATCGGTACAAGCCCTACCACCGCAGTGGATCCGGGCGGCTTCAATTTCCAGCAGTTCCGGTCCAACGTGGTGTTCCGGTGGGAGTACCGGCCTGGTTCGACGCTATTCGTGGTATGGAGTCAGGGCAGGGAAGGGCGGGTCTGACGTCACCGAAGGTCACGACACCTTCAGGGGCGACATGCAGAATCTCTTCGACCAGCGGGCGAACGATACGTTCCTGGTGAAGATTTCGTATTGGTTCGCGAGGTAGGGACGTCAGCGCATCAGCCGTCAGCGAGTTATCAGTACAGCCTAAGCCGTTCGCCGATAACGCCGTTGACGGCGGCGGCTGACGGACTCTGCACTACCCAAGACTCGAGCGGTTGCCGCGCGGCGGCGCCTGCGCGCGGTTCGGTTTGCAGCGACCTCACTGACGTTCTCACGGCCCTTCATTCCCCGAGGCTAGCTTGTGTCCTGAAACGCCCGGCGTCATTGATCTTCCCATTGAGCTGGACAGCAAAAGGGCTCTATGTCTATCAATCCCGCGCATGTTCGCCCGGCGACTCAACCACCTCCCCGTACTCGGCGTCCTGTTCAGCACCACCCTCGCTCGCCGTCGGTCTCTGGCGCGACAGAACAGAGACATTCGGCGGACTAGCCTCGCTCGTGCTGCCGCTGTTTACGGCGCGCCGCGCAGGCGCTGATTCTATCTGACCGGCGAACCGGCTGGAAGAGCTGATGGAGAAACACGGCCGGAGTGTCGGAAAGACGGATCGAACGACACAAGACACGCTGCCACCTTGCAACCACCGGGGCGGCTCTTCTCGGTGCGGCCGCTCTCCTGCTCCTCTGGCGTTCGCGCCGCAACGGGTCGATCCGCATCGACCTCTGCTCCTTGGGGGACCTTGGTTTGGCGGTGCCGACGACGGCAGTGCTGATGGCCTCGACCGCGAATCTGGCGCGGGCAGATCCGGCATTCGGAGATCACCACCGCGCCGGCGCGACGTCGACCGGAGGACTTCCGGCGATCATCCAGATAACGACGCGGGACGAGTGAGCGCAAGCCCGGCTCTCACGACCGAGGTGTTGCATGCCTGGCAACATCGGTTGACCACTGACCGATCCTACCAACCTGAGGGTTCGACTCAGGGCCGCTACTGGAGCTGATAGCTAACCACCGCTAATGCCGACGTTCTTTCACCCGGTGCGGACTCGCTCCGGCCGGGACGAGGAGGCAGGACGCCACCTGCGCTTGCACGTCGTTCCGCTGGCGTGCTCTGATCTGGGATACTCCAGCGTGCCTTCGAGAACGACAGATCGTCTCCCTCCTGGATCGGTATGCTTCGGTGCCGAGACATATCCATGGTTTCAGTTGACGCGTACCTCGACGGGCTCGCGTCCGGGAGCGCTTGAGATCGTGGTGCTGCAGGCTCGGTTGGTCTACTTCCCGGCTGCTGGGCCAGCGCCCGCTCGATGCGAGGATCAGGAATCAGCCACATGAGCGCGCCCAGCACATACAGCCCATCGGCAATCTGGGGATGTATGAACGCGGCGCCGATAGCCAGGAGGTAGAGCAGCGCCGAGACTTCCCTTTGGCGTCCCGACCCACCGCCGCGGCCAGAACCGAGTGCGCGGCCCTCTGCGCGCAGGATCTCCCGCTGTAGAATCAGGTAGGCAATCGCAGCCATGAGGAGCACCACGCCGTAGAGTGCCGTAGGGCCGCGGCGAAGTGATTTTCGCCCATCCAGCCCGTCGACGAACGGTACCAGGGACAGCCAGAACAGCAGGTGCAGATTGGCCCAGAGAATCTGACCCGGTCACTCGGTGGGTGACTTGCAGCATGTAGTGATGGTTGTTCCAATAGATGCCGAGATAGATGAAGCTGAGTATGTAGCTGAGCAGCACGGGCACCAGAGGGCGCAGGGCGGTGAGCTCGGCTCCAGGGGGCACGCGCAGCTCGAGAACCATGATGGTGATGATGATTGCCAGCACGCCATCACTGAACATTTCCAGCCGACTCGTGCCCATCGGTGCCCTCCCCCTCTTAGGAATAGCGAGTTCCGTGGGCCCCGCCGCTCGGTGCGCGGCGGGTCTAGGCACCTACGGCTTCGAGACTGGGACTGGTTCAACCAGTCTTCAAGCGGCGAGCAGGCAGACCGCCGATCCTGCCAGGCGATGTTCAAGGTGCGCATCGTACAGTTCTCCATTGCGTGCCGGGTTACTCCTCGAACGGAGCTTCCATCAGGAAATCTACCGTAGACTGCCGCTTGTAGCCCGGCACAAAATGGCAGTCAGCATCAGGTCGCCTGGTCATGAATTATGATTTTGCCAGCTGTTGGCGTAGTTCCCGCAGGCTCCTTACCCGATCGCCAAACCAACGCTCAGCCTCGGAGGTGTCCAATCAACCCCCGCGTCCTGCTGCAGAGTAGCGGGTTGCTCGTCGTGTCCAATGTGTTCATGACCTTCGCCTGGTACGCTCACCTGCGCAACCTCAGCGGCCGCCCGTGGTATATCGCGGCCATCGCCAGCTGGGGCGTGGCACTTCTCGAGTACCTGTTTCAGGTCCCAGCCAACCGGATCGGCTACACCGCGTTGAGCCTCCGGGCCAGCTCAAGATCATGCAGGAAGTGATCACGCTGGTCGTCTTCGTGCCGTTCGCGGTGCTTTACATGCGCCAGCCGATCCGGCTGGATTATCTGTGGGCGGGACTCTGCATCCTGGGGGCGGTGTACTTTGTGTTCCGGCGACAGGCAGGTGCGCGGACCTCCTTGTTCTAGCAGGATTTAGCTCCTTTGGCCTACTGTCCTCCGTCACACCCTACCTCCCATCTTGGGCGGCCTCAGGCAGCACGCTCCGTCGTGTAGCCAGACCTCGTGCACTAAGAGCAACCAAATGGGATGAGTCGGTCAATGATTTCCGCTTTCCTGAATCTCCTCGTGGTGGTGGCGATCAGGACTGCTTCTGGCCAACTGGTAATTGCCAGCGCCGAGCACTTCAACAGATCATCACCGGCAGGTTCGGACCAGCCTCCGATCCGCTGACGACCGTCCGAGGGTTGGCCGGATGGATCCACGCTCATATCCCCGCGGGCAAGATCCCCCGTTCATTTCCTCATTGCTTCATGTCGTGGGAGCAACTCCGCTCGCTGTTCGTCCGTAATGGACGGCTGCTGCTCCGGCCATGGCAGCGGTTGTAAACATCCTCGTGGTCTCGATGCGCTTGGGATACGCGCAGCACAGATCACTCTGTATCACGTCTCCGGCTGTGCTCAACACTGTGCGTGTCAGAGGTCGCGTCTCGAGCAGATCGTATGGTGGTCGATCCGCGTGTACGGACCTCTATTACACGGACCGTCGACGACGCGCCGCTCGGGCTGGACGAGCTCCAAGGCCGGCGCGTTCCAAAACCTATCGCCGACTCTGCCAGATAGCGCGGCCGACGCCTATCCACCCTATCCGTACTACGACTTCAACTACGGAAATACCAAGATCGCGAACTGGACCCGCATCGGCACCCCGGCGTGCCGCCGCCTATCGAGTCCCCTACGCTGTTTCAGGTGGACGCATAGACCGATTCCGAGTGCCAGCCACTTCTGGAATGGCCTCAGATTCTGACTGCAGGGGCATTGTTAGGGGGAGCAGGACTGGTGAATCTCGTCCAGCTGGTGATCTTAGTGCTGTGGTCACATTGGGCCGGGAGGTGTACATAGGACTGGCCTCTGTTCTTTGACACCTCCCGCTGTCGAAAACGTGAGAACTTGTCCCAAGTATCGCAAGTTTGCCAGATTCGTCGTCCGGAAGTCCGGTTAGTCGCAGTAATTATCCCGATCCATCGAGTTCCCGCCGGCCATGCTCCCATCAAAGCAAGCCGTTGGGCAGACCCTGTTTTGAGGAGCAGTCTTATCGTGGCTCGCTATCCCTCCAGTCGGCAGACTGTAGCTGTTTTCCTTCTCATATCGTTTTCTCAGGCCTGCGGTCCCGAAGACCACGCACCTTCAGCTCCCTCATCCTTGGAAGCGGGCCAGCAATACGGCGACAAGGCGCTGGTCAGCAGTTTTCAGCACCAGCCAGTCGGCTATCGCAGACTCATGCGCAATCAGGCGAATGCTCTGCCTACCGCCCAGGGATGGTCCACGGCGATCGATGGGGTCTGGCACCTCAACCCATACCCACGGGCATCCGCGGTGAGAGACCAAACAGCGCCTTGCTCGCCTCCCATGCCTGGTCGGCGACCTACAAGGGAGGACTTGCGGCTGGTTCCGGTCCGGTAACGTTGGTGGGTCAGAGCGGAGCTAAGGCCATAGAGTCACGATATTGGTACATCCGAGTCTGCCTGAAGGTTGGAAGAGCTGGCAAATTTGAAAACCAAGCCTCCGGGACGAAAATGTGGTTCTTATCGGTTGGTGATGCGCCGGAGCCTGGCCACTTGTTCGATCATACCTATCATCAAGGGCGACGCGGTCCAGGCGATCAAGTCAACTTGGAATGCCGCGGCGACCTTCGAATGTTCAGGAGTGCTCCCTACCGTGCGGTTTCTGCAGCTCAACTCGGTTGATCGTCCGATCAAAGCCGATGTTTGGCAAGTGCACGAGTGGCTGGTAGACGCAGGAGACGTGAACCGGGCCAACGGCCGCTTTCGGTGGTGGATCGACGGCCAATTGGTTCTGGACAAGAAGAACCACAAATTTCGCACCACCAAGTCGGGCTTCTACCACGGGCTTTCAAAATGGCGCTGGGCGCCAACGTGGGGTGGAATGACCGGGTCCGTACGCGCGCGGATGACTACCTCATCGATGACGTGTACGTGAGCTACAGCGGGAGACTCTAGCATTCATCCCGGGGGCGGTTTGGCTGACCAGATCGCCCCGAAGTCTTATCGCCTGCCGTCTCATTGCTATCAGGCCCTCTTTCAGCAATCTCGCGCTGCTGACACAAATTCTGACCCAAGCCGGGAAACCAAAATGCTCAACGATCAAAGCCCCGCGCGTCTCACGACAGCGGGGCTTTCTACGTCCTATGGGCGATGAGGGACCTGAACCCCACCTGGGCTCTGTTCATGCCGACCTCGCCGGAGGACTCGGCGAAGCAATCGAGAAGGGGTGGACCGATGGATTCCCGCCTGTTGATGACATTGCAGGTCGTGGTCATGGGCGCACAGAAGATCGGCGCAGCGCCTCATGGTACTCGTGTTTTCGTACCGATAGGAAGCGGCGACTTCGAGGGCCCACGGCTGCGTGGAAAAGTGCTGCCCGGTGGTGGTGATTGGACCCTGCTCCGGGAGACGGCGTCCTCGAGCTCGACTTGCGGCTGACACTCGAGACGGATGACGGCGCCCTGATTCACATGCGGTCGTTCGGCCTTCGCCACGGACCACCGGAGGTGATTGCAGCGCTCGGGCGGGGTGAGAGCGTCGACGCCTCGACCTACTACTTCCGGACCACTCCTCGTTTCGAGACCGGACACCCGAAGTACGCGTTCCTGAACCACCTCCTGGCCGTATCGAGCGGCGATCGGCGCGCCGCAGGGCCCATCTACACCATTGACGAGATCCTGTGAGGGGCAACGTGGACCCTGCAACAGTGTACGGGGCCTCCTGTTGTAGCGATGGGCATGAGGACTTGACCCGAAGCGGAGCAGCTTGCCCGAAAGGCCGTACCCCGGCATCGACGGAATGACCAGGTGAAACGCGTCCGCGGTCTCCTTCGGCGATTCGGGAAGCGACGGATGACGCGCTCGCCAGGCGCGCCATCCGCCATACACATTTGAACTTCCTTGACCTACCGCAGCGACTTGAACCCCACGCGCAGCTCATTTACGAAGAGCTTCGGCTGTTCCCAGGCCGCAAAGTGCCCGCCCTTGGCGAGCTTCGTTGAAATGGATGAGATTGCGGTAGGCGCGCTCGGTCCAACTCCGCGGAGCTTGGTAGACCTCTTCAGGGAAGACGCTGACGGCAGCCGGAACGGAGATGTTGTAGTCGTTGAAGAAGGCGCCCTTGTATTCCACATAGAGACGAGCGCTGGACACGCCCGTGTTCGTCAACCAGGAAAGGGTGATGTTGTCGAGGATGTCGTCCCGGGTCAGGTCGCCGTAGGGCTCCCCATCGACAAAGAGTTTCACGATGTGCCCGTAGCTGGCCACGTCGTGGTCGATCATCCAGGCGGCAAGGGCGACGGGTGAGTCCGCCAACCCGTACAGGGTTTGCGGGTGTGCGGCCATCATCATTTGCGTAGGGACGTGCTGGTAAAGGAACGCCATCTGGTCGTATGCCCGCTGCTCCTCAGCCGAGAGACCGGCCGGCGGCGGCCCGCCGGACTGAAGCGCCTTGGAAACGTCAGGGGCGCGGCACCGGAGAAGTTCACATGGATGCCGATCAACTCCGGGGGTGCCTGTTGAGCCATCAAGTTCGTGACGAACCCACCCCAATCACCGCCTTGCGCCGCGAATCGGCTGTACCCGAGGCGCTTCATCAGCTCCACCCACGCCCGCGCCATGCGAGCGGGGTCCCAACCCGGCGTCGTGGGCTTGCCTGAAAACCCGTAGCCGGCCATCGACGGGATCACCACGTGGAAGGCGTCCGACGCGCTGCCGCCGTGAGCCGTGGGGTTGGTCAGCGGATCGATGATCTTCAGCTGCTCGATGGGCGAGCCAGGCCAGCCGTGGGTGACGATGAGCGGCATGCGCATCCTCATGCTTCGAACGAATGTGCATGAAATGAATGTCGAGGCCGTCGATCTCGGTGAGGAAATTGGGGTAGGAGTTCAGCTTCGCCTCGACCTTGCGCCAGTCGTACTCGGTCGCCCAATACCGCGCGAGCGCTTGAATGAAGGCGAGTTGCACGCCTTGCGAAAAATCGGAGACGGTTTCCTTCTCGGGCAACCGCGTGGCCTTGATGCGCCGGCGCAGCTCGACAAGATCGGCTTCCGGAAAGTTCACCTGAAACGGACGAATATCGGTACCGCTGCCGGTCTTGCGTGCGGCATCAGCTCAGAGTTGCAGTCTTGGTCCAGTCATGGCTTCCAACCTCCTGGTAAAGCGTGAAGAGTCCCAGCTGGCCGCGGGCAGTGATTGCCGGCGGCAGCTACCAGACAACGACGGCGATCAGACGGGACATCCCTAGCCTCCACTTGTGGTTTGCGGGCATACAGAGGCGGGTGCGTCATCCACCAGCGGCGGCCGACAAGTGCGGGATCCGGAAGTCGCGGGGCCACACTATTCACAACTCAATGGGAGTACGTCAAGCCCGACGGTGACACGCGTGTTACACGCGACTTCGCGTTGGTCACGGAGCGCTCTGGTCAAGGCCAGCGATGGGATCGCCGCCGGGTTTGCCCGTCGTCGGCCCGCGTCGAGTACCGGCTGCCCGAGGCACAGTCGCTGACACGCTGGAGAAAGGAGCCCCGCACCATTGTGCGGGGCTTTCTGTCGGTACATCGGGCATTGAGGGACTGTCCCGACCAACCGACCCTCAGCAGGCGCTTACCTGATAGGTGCAGTACCCGCCGCCAGTGCCACGCCCGCCGACCGGGTCACGCTTCGGCGTGAGGTCTCGCAGAGTTTTCTTAGTGAGGGTCAGCGCTTAGCCTTTTTCTGTCGGGTGCTGGGCGATGTTGCTGCGCTTGGTCTACGGCCCCAATCGTAGGGATTAACGGTCGTAGAGATCGCGCAATGGCGGGAAACCCGACGCGCTGTCACTGACACGATCGGAAAAGGAGAACCCCGCAAAACTCTGCGGGGCTTTCATGTTGTAAACATGGGCGATGAGGGACTTGAACCCCCGACCTCGCGCATGTGAGGCGCGCGCTCTAACCAGCTGAGCTAATCGCCCGGTCCAAGGGGCCGAAACTCTAACCGGATGTCGCCAAGGCGGCAAGCACCTCGCCGGCCGTTACCGCGGCGACCCCGCGTTTCCCCACCGCAACGCCCGCCGCCACCGCCGCCAGACGTGCCGCTTCGAGGGTGGACGCCCCGGCCGCGAGTCCCATCGCCACCCATGCCGTAGCCGTGTCTCCCGCGCCCGAGATGTCGAACACCTCCCGGGCCCGGGCATGAATCTCGCGTCATCCGTCCCTCGCCCGCGACGAGCAGCATGCCATCGCTGCCCAGGGTGATCAGCAATTCCTCGGCTCCGACCCGCCTCCGGACTGCCGCCAACGCCTCTTCCCGTCGCAGATCGACGCCCGACCCCATCGCCGCCATCAACTCGCGCCTGTTGGGCTTGAAGACCGTCGCCCCGGAGTAATCGAAGAAGTGGCGGAACTTGGGATCCACCACGATCGGAATCCCGCGCTGCTTCGCCGCAGCGATCAGAAGCTTGATGAGTGGCGCGCTGCACACGCCCTTGTCGTAGTCCTGAAAGACCAGCACCTGGGCTTCGGCGAGAGCATCAGATGCCGCGGCCGCGAGCTGCGCCCGGTCTTCCGCCGATACTTCGGCCTCACGCTCTTCGTCGATCCTCACCACCTGCTGGTTGCGCGCGACGACCCGGGTCTTGTTGGTCGTCGGTCGATCCCGCACCGTCAGCATGAGGTCCCTGACCCGCGCTCCCGCTACCGCTGCCCGCAACTCGGCGCCCGGCGCGTCCTCGGCAACCACGCCGACCAGTGCACAGGTCCCGCCTCCAGCGGTGACATTGGCCGCGACGTTGGCCGCACCACCCGGCGTCACTCGCCGTTCCGCGATGCGAACCACCGGCACCGGCGCCTCGGGCGAGAGTCGCTCCGCTTCTCCCATGAGGTGCCGGTCCAGCATCGCGTCTCCCACGACCAGCACCCGGACTCCGCGGATCGCGGCGACCAGCTCCCGCTCAGTCATGCAGGACTCCAGCGCTCGAGAAGCCGAGGGTGACGCCGATCTTGCCCACGAAGCGATCGTCGGTCTTACCGGATTGGTTGCCGGCATTGGTCACGTGGTGATAGCCGGCGCTCGCGCTGAGGCGGATTGGACCTTGGGCTCCGGTTATTCCAACCGCGGCGCGATAGGTCTTCTCTACCGTGCCGATGAAGAGAGTCGGGGTGTTCCTCGCGCGTTTCCCGAAGGGAAGGGATCGTCGATGCTTCCCTCACCTTGACGGGAAAGTGTCAGCTCGGGCGTCACCAGCCAGTGACGGGTCACGGGCGCGGTTGCGAAAGAACGAAAGCTGGTCATTGTCATCGAAATTGCGTCCGACGCCGACTCCCGCATCGGTGAAATTCTCGAACGGATCCGAGGACCGGAACGCGAGACTCGACGCCTGAGTGTAAAGCGCCCGCCAGGCGACGCTGCGAAACAACGGGCCAAAGGCGGCAATGGTAAAGGCGTAGCGATCGGGCGGTGTGTCCGGTCCGTTGCGATCCTTGTACTGGATGTCGTCAACCGCGAGCTGGAAGGCGAGCGTCGTGCGCTGGAGAAACCGCCACTGGAGATCGAGTCCGACCAGCACGTTGCCGTCGTCTCCCTATGCCGTACTCGTTGGCCAGAGCAACAGGGTGACGGGATTGCGGAACCTGGCATCGAACGAACGGTCCACTCCCGAGAGGACTGTCGTCTCCCCACAGTGCGATGTTGAGCCTTCCCGTGAGCTGCGAGGAGAGGCGGTGGGCGAAGAAGTAACGCTTGACGACCTGGTTCAGGGTGTCATTCTCGTCGCGAAGCTGTGAAGCCTGGGCCAGGAGCTTCAGCTGTTTGTTCCCGACTTCGAGCTGCAGGGTGGGCCGCCCGTACCCGAAGGCGCTGAGCGGCACGCCGTAGACGCCCTGGCGGTCCCCAGTGCTGGTCCATCTGGCCGTAGAAGGCGCTGACCCATTTGAATTGGGCGGTGAGATACGCCTCGACCATGCGGCCGGTGACATCCACGTCCTTCCGTCCTGGCCAGTCCGGGTCATCGGGCAGGCGAGTCTCGATGGCGGGCCGGCTCACCAGGCCCACGTTGCCGAAGACGCCGGTCAGTCCCAGCTCGACGTAAGGCTGGATTCCGTCGGTACCGGCAGGATGGACCATGTCCCGTCGCGCATCGCTGTAGGCCTGACCCTCCCGCGCGCGGCTCCACCTTCCAGCGCGCCTTGTCCCCGGATCGGCAAAGGCGTCGAGCAGCTCCCGAACCATGGCGGTGTCGCGAGCGGTACCCGCGGAATCGACCTTGGCGAGGGCGCGCACGGCGTCGATCCGCCGGAACGGCCTTACCATCGGCGACGGGTCCTCGATTTCGCCCAGCGCGATCAGGTGCTCAATCGCCGGGAGACGGGGGTCGTCGAGTGGGATGTATGGCGATGCCTGGGCAGACGCGTGGGAACCGCAGATCGCGATGGCGACCGCGGCGGTCAGGATCGGGCGAGGCATGGGCGGAAGCTAAGGCCCCGGGGAGACGGAAGACGGAAGAGGGTCAGGGAGAAGGGACAGGTGTCAGGGAGCGGTGAACGGGAACGGGGAACAGTGAACAGTGAACAGGCACGAATCGAAGAGTGCACCTCATCCGAGAGCGAAGCGACGAGGGACCTAGACCTCCTTACCCTGGCGCCAAGGTTGGGATAGTAGGATCCCTCGCTACGCTCGGGATGAGGTGCTTCTAGCTTCGCGCTTCCCGCTCCCCGTCTCCCCGTCTCCCGTCTCCCTGTCTCCCGCTTCCCGTCTCCCGTCTCCCGTCTCCCGTCTCCCGCTTTATCTTCCCGCCCATGTCCTTCCGGATCGAGTCCACCCGCGGCGGCGTGGTCGAGTCCATCCATCGGGTTTCCGCGGCGGTGGTGGATGCCAAAGGCCGGCTGGTGGCCTCGGCGGGCGATCCCACCCTCGTGACATTCTGGCGCTCCGCGGCCAAACCGTTCCAGGCCATGGCGCTGGTGAAGGACGGTGCCGCGGACCGGTGGCATTTCGACGAGCGGGCGCTCGCTCTGGCCTGCGCCTCCCACTCCAGTGAGCCGATCCACCGCGAGCTCGCCGAGTCGATGCTGCAGCAAGTCGGGCTCACGGAGAGCGCCCTGGCCTGCGGCCCCCATCCACCGTTGGGGCCGGCCATTGCGGAGGCAGTCGTGCGGCACGGGATCACCATGTCGCCCTGCTGGAGCAACTGCTCGGGGAAGCACGCCGGGATGCTGGCGCTTGGCGCGGCATCACGAGTGGCCCATCGCGGGGTATCAGAACCAGGGCCATCCGGTGCAGGAGCGGATCCTCCAGGAAGTCATCCGCTGGACCGGCGTCCCCTCGGAACAATTGCTGCAAGCCGTGGATGGATGTACCACTGTATGCTTCGGCCTGCCGCTCGAGGCGATGGCGCTGGCCTATGCCCGGTTTGCGGCGAGCAAGGAGACGGCGGCGGTGCGGCTCCGGACGGCGATGGTGCGCCATCCTGACCTGGTAGGGGGAGCGGGCGGCCCTGCACCGATATCATGACCGCCGGCGCGGGACGCCTGGTGCGCGAAGATCGGAGCCGACGGGATCTACTGCGCCGGCGTTGTTCCGGGTGGACTGGGCGTCGCGATCAAGGTGGAAGACGGAGACATGCGTGTCCTCATCGGTTGCCCTGATCGGCGTGCTGAGACAGTTGGAGGCCAAGCTGCCGCTGAAGCTCGATCTGGCCAACCCGCCGGAAGCGGTCGCGCGACACGCCGAAATGGTCACCCGGAATACCCGGGGCGCGGTTACCGGCACGACACGGGCAGCAGGAGATCTGCATTTTCCAGGGCACCAGCTGCGGGAGCCGGGTTGGATCACCATCCGGCGGGAGCCTATCCTGATGGCGAAGCACGACAATCTCGATCAGCCCACACTGCACCTGGTGCGTTTCGCCGCCGCGATCGCACAAGGCTACGAGCCCGAGCTGCGGGAACGCGCCGCGCCGCTCAAGACCGCGCAGGTGCCGGTCCCCTGGGTGGAGGAGCTGCTGCTCGCAGTCGGTCCTGATGGTCGGCTATCCGAGGACCCTGATCGCCTTCGGCGTATGGCGGAAGGTGGGACGGGTACCGGCGCCGCCCATGGATCCCGACGCCGATTACCAGCGCGTGGCGGAATGGACCAAGCGGGGTGAGGAGACCTGTGCCCGGATCTACGGCGACAACTACCGGAAGCTCCGGGAGAACATCAAGGAGCTGCATCCCGCCATGGATCTCTGGATGGTGACCGAAGGCTACTGGCTCGGACGATGGCGCGCCCGGACTGGATCTGCTCCGGCGCGAGCTGTGCACCGTGGCCCAGATGGCGGTGCTCGAGGCACCCCGTCAGCTCCACTCTCACCTCCGCGGAGCGCTCCACGCCGGCGGCAGCTTCGAGCAGGTGGATGGTGTCCTGTCCGTGGTCAATCCGCTCTTGTCCTACGATCAGTGGAAGAAGGTGAAGGAGCTGTGGAATGGGGTGAAGGAGGCGTGGATGGAGGGGAGTGTGCAGTCGATAGTCGACAGTCTGGATCAGAGTCTATGAGTCCTGGAGAGTCAGTCTCGCTTCCATTTACGTCCCACATCCCACGTCGTCAACGTCTCTCGACTCTCGACTCCAGACTCACGACTCCGATCAATGTTCATCGACCACGCCATCGTCAAAGTCACCGCCGGGACCGGTGGCAGCGGCGCGTGCTCCTTCGCCCGGTTCAAGTACCGGCCCAAGGGTGGGCCTGACGGCGGCGATGGAGGACGCGGCGGGTCGGTTTACGATGCGGGCGGACGGCAACCTCGCGACACTGCTCGACTCACCGCTATCGCACCGACTGGAAGGCGGAACGCGCGCGGGCACGGAAGGGGAAGAATCAGACCGGCGCTTCGTCCGACGACGTGACCTGCCGGTCCCGCCCGGAACCGTGCTCAAAGGATGTGAGCACCGGCAAAACGATAGGGCGAAGTCCCTGGCGTCGGGCGACGAGGTGCTGGTCGCCAAGGGTGGACGAGGCGGACGAGGTAATGCGCGCTTCGCCACGGCGACCCATCAGTCGCCGCGGGAATGGGAGCCGGGTGAAGAAGGCGAAGCACTGGAAATCGAGCTTACCCTCAAGCTGATCGCCGACGTGGGGCTGGTGGGAGAGCCCAATGCCGGAAAGAGCACCCTGCTCTCGGTAATCTCCGCGGCTCGGCCCAAGATCGCCGACTATCCGTCTCACGACCACCCTCGCCCCCAACCTCGTGTGGTGGGCTTGAGCGGGCACTGCACCTTCGTCGTCGCGGACATTCCCGGTATCATCGAGGGCGCTCACCAGGGCAAGGGGCTCGGCCTTCGCTTTCGTGCAGCATGTCGAGCGCACTCGACTGTCTCGCCTTCCTGGTTCCGCTCGATGCTCGCAAGATCCCCAGGCCGTCTATGAGGGGCTTCGCAAGGAGATCCGGCTCTACAGCGATGCACTCCATCAAAAGCCCCATGTCGTCGTGCTATCCAAGCGGACCTGCTGCTCTGCTGGAGATCCGCTGCCGGCGCTGGAGCTGGACGACGCCCGCGGTGTCGTCACCGTTTCTTCCGCCGCGGGACCGGCCTCGAGGAGTTGAAGGAGTACTTGTGGAAAGCGGTGAGCGAAGTGAGAGGCAGAAGAGGCTGCAGCCGGTGGACCAGATGAATTGGGAGTGGAGGAGGAATGGGAGACCTAGAGCGACGAACGGGCCATGTACCTGGCCATTGCGATGACACCGGGCATTGGTCCCCATCGTCTCGCCACGCTGCTTCAAGCCTGCACCACGTCACTCGGCGCCCATTCGGCGCCGTTCTCGTTTTTGAGTGCCTTGCCCGGGTTTTCACGTGCGCGCGGCAACGGCGGTGCGCGAGGCACGCGTCGAGGAAGGGCACCGCCTGCTGCGACAGGCCGAGGAGATGGGCGCTCGCGTGATGACTCTTCTGATTCTGACTATCCCGCGTTGCTCCACACTATCGGCGAACCACCGCCGGTGATCTCTCTCCTTGGCAATTGCGGCCTGTTGGATTGTCCCGCGGTTGCGATCGTCGGCAGCCGGGACCACTTCGCCTTACGGCGCCGAGGTTTGCCGAACGCTGGCGACGGCTGCGGCGAGGCATGGCATCGTGGTCATCAGCGTGGATGGCGAGGGGTCTCGATGCCGTGGGACACGTCGCGGCGCTGGACGCCGGCGGAGGCACCATCGGCGTTCTGGGTAACGGTCTGGGTGTGGTGTATCCCGCGGCCAACCGCGCGCTTTACGAGCGGGTGGCCGCCCAGGGACTGCTACTCACCGAGTTCCCGCCCGGCGAGCGACCCAGCGTCGTACACCTTCCCCGAGACGGAACCGGCTGATCAGCGGCGCTTCGCGCGAGCCACGGTCGTGGTCGAAGCAGCTTCAGGCTCAGGTGCCTTGATCACGGCCGACGCCGCCCTGAGCAGGGACGGGACGTCCTGGCGGTCCCGGGAAACATCACCAGCCACACATCCGTCGGTACCAACCGCCTGATCCGGGATGGGGCGATTCCGGTATTGGACACGGCGGACCTGCTGGGGTTGTATCCCGAGGCGGGAGGGCGGTCAGGCGGGAGGGTGGACAGAGACGGACGGGGCGGTCAAGGCGGACGAGCGCGGAGTGTGCTCCCAGTGGCGACGGAGCAACGAACCGCCTGAACCGCTCGAACCGGCCGAGCCTGACCTCACTCTGACGTCCCACCGAGCAGCGGATCCTGGCGTGCTGGGTGCTGGGCCGTGCACTGGTGGACGAGCTCGCGGCTCGGGCGGAGGTGCCGGTCCACTGAAGCCCTGTCGGCCTTGTTCACGCTGGAGCTGGCGGGTCGGGTAGAGCAATGGGCCGGCGGGCTGTTTGCGAGGGCGAGTCCAGTGCGGCACTAGCTGAGGCGCGGAGAAGCGGAGAAAGAGAGAAGGGAAGGAGAGAGGAGTTGTCATTCCGAGCTGAAGCAGAGGAATCCCGATGCCAAGCAGTGTGGGATCCTCGGTCGCTGTCGTTCCTCTCGGAATCGACAGCGCTCTTCCCGTCTCCCGCGTCTCCCTGTCTCCCTTCCCTCTCCTTCTCCCTGCTCCTATCTTACGCTCCAACCATGCACCTCTACATCCATGTCCCGTTCTGCGCCCGGCGCTGCAGCTACTGCGATTTCGCGATCGCGGTGAGACGGAACGTGCCTTCCGGCCCTGTACGTCCAGAGAGTTCTGGAGGAATGGGGCACCTGGGAGGAGCATCCCGCCTGGGGCGACTCGCCCACCCTGGATACGGTGTACTTGGGCGGCGGTACGCCGTCCCTTCTGAGCCCGAACTCATTGGCGAAACTGCTCGAGACGGTGGACCGGTCTCTGCGGCATCGTCCCGGGGCGGAAATCACGCTCGAGGCCAACCCCGACGACGTGGACGCAAAGCGAGCCGCCTCGTGGCGTGCCGCCGGTGTGAACCGGGTTTCCTCGGCGTGCAGTCGTTCGAGCCCCTGGTCCTGCGTTGGATGCATCGCACCCACACCAGGGAGCAGGTGCCGGCGGCGGTCGCGGCGCTTCGCAAGGCGGGAATCGAGAATCTCTCGCTGGATCTCATCTTCGGACTCCCGTCGGAGCTGGAGCGGAACTGGGAGGCGGACCTCGCGGGCGCACTCGCGCTGTCGCCCGACCATCTCTCGATCTACGGTCTCACGGTCGAATCTCACACGCCGCTCATGCACTGGATCGAGCGGGGAGAAACCCGGCCGGCGCCGGAGTCTGGCTTTGTCGAGCAGTTCCTCGCCACGCATGCTCGGCTCTCCGAATCTGATTCGACCACTACGAGGTCTCCAACTACGCTCGTCCCGGATACCGTGCGGCCCATAACTCGGCCTACTGGCGGCGAGCACCGTATGTGGGACTCGGTCCATCCGCCCACAGTGGCCTGGGCAACGAACGGCGCTGGAACCTCCGTGAATGGGCCGCCTACGACTCGGCCCTCGAACGAGGCGAATCCGTGATAGCGGGCCGCGAGCTGTTGACCGAATCTGCCCTTCGTCTGGAGGCGTTGTACCTCGGTCTGCGTACCACCGAAGGATTGCCGGAGCCCACAGTGCCTGCCGGGCAGGCAACTAGTTGGATTGATGCAGGTTGGATGGAACGGGAAAGGGGCCGTCTTCGGCTCACGCCGGAGGGCTGGCTCCGGCTCGACGCGTTGGTAGCGGAGATTGCTTGAGAATAGGTTAAATTATTGCCATGCCTTCGCATGACCCTCTGAATGACCGCCAGGCCAGGGTGCTTGAAGCGGTCATCCAGGCCTTCATCCAGACCGCCGAGCCAGCGGCCAGTCAGGCCGTGGTGCAGCGGAGCGGGCTGGGAGTCTCCTCAGCGACCGTTCGCAACACGATGAGCGAGCTGGAGGAGAAGGGATATCTCTACCATCCGCACGCGTCGGCCGGCCGGATCCCCACCGATCAGGCATACCGCTGGTACGTGGACAACCTGATGCGGCTCTCTCCTCCCAGCCGGGAAGAGCGAGATCTCATCAAGTTGGAGATGCCTTCGACCCGCACCGCCGTCGAGGAAATCCTGCGCCGCGCGGCCCAGGTCCTTGGTGTGCTGACTCAGGAGCTTGGAGTCGCGGTGGGTCCGTCTTTCGATCAGGTGGTCCTGGAGCGGGTTGATCTCGCCCAGGTGGCGACCGACCGGCTGCTGCTCGTACTCAACCTGAGAAGCGGCACGGTACGGACGATCTTCGTTCAGGTACCGGGAACGATCGCGTCGGACAGCGTGCAGCGTGTAGCGCAGATTCTGAACGAGCGGCTGGCGGGCCTCTCCCTGCAAGGACATTCGTGCGTCTCTGGGAGACCGACTCCGGGATGCAGATCAATCGGAGAGCGGCCGCGAGTTGCTGAACATTTTCATCGCCGAGGCGGAGAGAACTGTTCGGCCTGGGCTCCGCCCCTGAAGCGGTCATGCTGGGCAGCGCCCAGATGCTGGCGGAGCAGCCCGAGTTCGCTTCCAACGACCGGATGCGCGAGCTGCTGGATCTGACTGAACGCCGGGACCGCCTGCACCGTGCACTGGAAGTACGGCAGACGAAAGGGCTCACCATCACCATCGGTGGAGAAAACACCGACCCGCGATTCGCCGGTTTCACGCTGGTGACATCGGCCTATCGGACGGGAGACTTGAGTGGCGTCATCGGCGTCATCGGGCCAACCCGGATGCCCTATGACAAGATCATCGGGCTGGTGGACCATACCAGCCGACTGGTGGAAGGATTGATGGAGTGAGCGAGTTCTACGAAATGCTCGGCGTGGCGCGGGACGCGTCCGAAGCCGAAATCAAGAAAGCCTATCGGAAGCTCGCGCTCGAGCTTCATCCGGATCGGAATCCCGACCCGGCTGCCGAGGCACGCTTCAAGCGAGATCACCGAGGCCTACGAGGTCCTGCGGGATCCCCAGAAGCGGGCGACGTACGACCGGTACGGCAAAGCCGGCGTCGGTGGAGGTGGAGGCTTCGGCGGATTCCACCACGTCGATCTGAGCGAAGCGCTCAACATCTTCATGCGGGACTTTGGCGGCTTCGACTCTCTCTTCGGCGGCGGAGCGCGAGCCCAGGCCGAGGCGCGACGGGGCCAGGATATCCGGGTGACGGTGAAGCTCTCGCTCACCGAAGTGGCCACGGGTGCCAAACGGAACGTGAAATTGAAGTCCCTGGTGCGCTGCTCCGCCTGTGAGGGCTCCGGCGCGCTCAGAGGCACCGGCTCCGTCGCTTGTACCACTTGCGGTGGAAGTGGCGAGGTCCGGCGAGCCGCACGCAGCATGTTCGGCCAGTTCGTGTCGGTGTCACCGTGTCCTACCTGTGCGGGCGAAGGGCGAATCATCACGACGCCCTGCGAAGTCTGCCGTGGGGAGGGCAGGGTCCGGGAAGACAAGACGGTCCAGGTCGATATCCCCTCCGGGTGTATCCGAGCAGAACTATCTGACGCTGCGAGGGCACGGAGCTGCCGGTCCGCGCAACGGTCCCGCCGGTGACCTGCTGGTCATGATCGAGGTGAAGCCGGACGAGCGGTGGCAGCGCGACGGAGACAACCTGGTCATCGACCTGCCGCTTTCGTTTTCTCAGGCGGCACTGGGACTCTCGATTGCGGTGCCGACTCCTATGGAGACGAGCAGGTCAGCGTGCCGTCGGGAACTCAGGGGGCACGGTGCTGCGGCTTAGAGGCAAAGGACTGCCGCGGCTGGGGCAGGCTGGTACTGGCGATCTGTTGATTCGAACCAATGTCTGGACCCCCGAGCAGCTGACCGAGGAGCAGGGGCAGTTATTCCGGCAGCTGGCCCGGGTTGAGGGCGACCCTCCCAAACAGCATGTAGGGTGGTGGAGCAAGCTCAAGGAAGCGCTGGGCGCGTGACTTGGTACTCGATCGAGGTACATGCCACGCCCGACCGGCGGGACGCTGTTGCCGCCTGGCTGGTAGGGCGGACGGGACAAGCGGTCGAGGAGCGGGCAGACGGCACCCTGGTTTCCTTCGCGCTCGATCTGGCCGCGGCCGACGCACTCGAGCGGGATCTAGCTGCCGCGCACGGTTCGACATCCCCATGGCCCACCGCGAGGAGCCGGAGGTGGACTGGACTACCGCCTGGCGCAGCGGCCTCACCGCGCGACGGGTCGGCCGGTTCAACCTCGTTCCTTCCTGGCTGAGGGCCGACCCCGCACCCGGCGAGGTGGTAATCGTCATCGATCCGGAGATGGCGTTCGGCGAGCGGGGAACACGGCTCGACTCGCGCCGCACCTGCTGCTGCTCGAGCGTTTCGTGCGTCCCGGCGACACCGTGCTCGATCTCGGGACGGGAAGCGGAATCTGACCATCGCGGCCAAGAAGATGGGTGCCGGCTGTGCCGTCGGTGTCGAGGTCGATGAAGATTCCCTCGAGGTGGCCGCTGCCAACGCCGGCCGTAACGGTCTGGCCGGGCAGGTCACCTTTCTCCAGGGAGACGCCGCGCAGATCACGCCGCTGCTCGCCCCAGCCGATGTCATCGTCTCGAATATCCTGCGACTCATCAACGCGCGGCGCTGTTGCCCGAGGTCCATGATGCGATCCGACCCGGTGGCATCGCGATCTTCTCCGGTATGGAGCTGAGCGGAGGCAGAAGAGTTCCGTGCGCCTCTGGTGGAAGCAGGCTTCGAAGTGGTTGATGAAGTCGTTGACGAGACCTGGTGGGCGGTGGCCGCGCGGCGTCCGTGATTACCCTGTTCGCGGCGCCGGGAAGCCTGCAGGCCGGCGCCACCATCGAGCTGGACGATGCGGAGGCGCACCATCTGAAGGTGCGGCGAGGCCAAGCGGGACAGCGGGTGCGACTGGTTGATGGTTCGGGAACTGTCGGTGAGGCGCTGCTGGAGATGCGCCCGGCGGGAATTCAAGCCGTCGTCGCGTCGGTGACCCGGGTGGATCAATCCAGTTCCTCTCACCCTCGCGGTCGGCGCCGGCGATCGGGACCGCTTCGCTCTCCTGGTCGAGAAAGCGGTCGAGCTGGGCGCAACCGAGATTGCGCCGCTCGAAGTGGAGCGCGCCGTGGCGGTCGCCACCCGGTTGCGGGAACGAAATCTCGATTCACTCCGCCGCCGGGCGCGGGAAGCCATGAAGCAGTGCGGCAGCGCGTGGGAACTCACACTGCAGGAGCCCCAGCGTCTGGAGGATTTCCTCGCCCAGCCGCGCACCGGGACAGCTCTGGCTCGCGAATCCCGAAGGCGAAGCGCTGGTTGAGCTGGATGCCTCCGCGGCGGTGACAGTGGCGATCGGCCCCGAGGGTGGCTTCACCGAGTCGGAGTCGAAAGAATTCCTGAACGCTGGATTCCGCCCGGTGTCACTGCGGGCCGTACACCATGCGTTTCGGAGACGGCCGGACTCGTGGCAATGGCGGCAGTGTGGCAGGCTCGTCGGAGAGGTGAACATGGCTGACTGCATCTTCTGCAAGGTCGCAACGGGAGAGATTCCGCGCGCATCGTCCGCCGCACTCCCGATGCCGTGGCCTTCTACGATCTTCAGCCCCAGGCACCGACTCACGTGCTGGTGATTCCAACCAAGCACCTCGGTGCGGTGCGGGATGCCAAAGGGCGCCGACCTCGTTCTTCTGGGCAAGCTGCTCTCATTTGCCTCGGAGGTCGCCAGCGAGCTGGGACTCGATGCCCAGGGTTACCGGCTGGTAAGCAATACCGGACCAGATGGAGGACAGTCCGTGTTTCACCTGCATTTCCATCTGCTCGGCGGACGCAAGATGACCTGGCCTCCTGGGTGAGACGTGCAGCCACTTAGTCTCCGTGACACACTTCAGGCGAGAATGAACGCAGCCCGTAAGGCCGGGGACAAAGACCTGGTGCTCGTGCTGGGGACCACGCTCGCCGCGATCAAGAACAGGGAGCTGGATCTCGGACGGGCGGCCAACGACCCTGAAGTGGTGGACATTCTCCGCAAAGGGGTGAAGACCCGGAAGGAATCGGTCGAGCAGTTCACCACGGCGAAGCGGCAGGATCTGGCAGACAAGGAGGCGGCCGAGATCCGGATCCTGGAGCAGTTCCTCCCTCCGGCAGTGGATCCCGCAGAAATCCGCGCAGCGGTTCGTGCGGCGATCGCGGCTGGAGCCACCGACATCGGCCGGGTCATGCAGGCGGTCATGCCGCAATTCAAGGGGACGGGTGGATGGCAAGGAACCTCAATGGCATCGCCCGCGAGGAGTTGAAGGCGGGATGACGGAGCAGGGTCACATAGCTTCCCCGCACGGGGTGCTGGTGTCCGCGGACGCCGGCACCCCGTTCGCGTTGGCGGAGGATGACGGATTCGAGGCGCTCGAGCTTCCGGCGGTCCTTGAGCGCGTATGCTGCCTATGCCGCGGGCCCGCTGGGTCATGAGGCGATTCTCGCGCGACGTCCCAGCGACGATGTCGCCTGGATTTCCGGTGAGCTGCAAACGGTCGCCGAGTTGGCGCGCCTGGTTCGCGACAACCGCGGAGTAGCGGCGGAGCCGGTGCCTGAAGTCGACTCCGGCGCTCTCGCGACTTCGGGTGGCGGGGAGTGTCCTCGAAGGCTCACAGCTTCTGGCGATCAGGCGCACGCTGGTCGCGTCGCGATTGGTGGTGGCGGAGCTGAAACGGGTAGCGGCCGACGCTCCGAGGACTGCCCTTTACGAGCGTCCCCTGCCGGAGAAAGGGCTCGAACGCAGGCTCACCCTCGCGTTCGATGATGACGGCCAGCTGCTCGACACCGCCAGTCCCACGCTCGCCGCGGCACGACGGGAAGTTCGCGCGGCGCGTGAGCGCCTGGTTCAGAAGCTGGATGGAATGCTGCGCCACCTGGGCGGCGAAGGGGCCGTCACACTGCGAGACGGTCGCTATGTCATTCCAGTCGCTCGGGAGCTGCGAGGCAGGCCGGATGGCATTGTCCACGGAGAATCGGCCAGCGGCGCCACGCTCTTCATCGAGCCATCGGCTGTCATCGGGCTGGGTAACGAGCTGCGGGAAGCGGAGCTTCGCGCCGAGCGCGAAGAGTTGCAGGTCTATCGCGATCTCACCGAGCTGATTCGCCCGGAACGGGATGCCATTTCGGACATCCACTCGATGTGCGTGGCGGTGGACGATCTGGTCGCCCGGGCGCGCTATGCCGCGGCAGTCGAAGGCGAGGCTCCCGCAGGTGGCGCTGGCCCCGGCGAGCCTCACCATCGTCAACGGCCGCCACCCGCTTCTCTTACGCAGCCGAAGTGCCGAGCCGCCCAGCCGCCGAGCCGCCGAGCCGCGTCGTTCCCTTCAACCTCGACCTCGACCCCGACCAGCGCACCGTCCTGATCAGCGGGCCGAACACCGGTGGCAAGTCTGTCTTGCTCAAGGCGGTCGGGTTGTGCTGCGCCCTCGCTCAGAGCGGAATCATTCCGCCGGTCGGTCCAGGGGAGCAGCCTTCCCGTGTTTCGCCGCATCTTCGCCGACATCGGCGACCGGCAATCGATTGCCGCGAGCCTTTCGACCTTCAGCGCCCACGTCGCGGTGCTGAGGCGGATCCTCGATCACGCGGATGACAGGACACTCGTGCTGCTGGATGAAATCGGTAGCGGAACCGATCCGGCTGAGGGCGCGGCGCTGGCGGGCGCGGTGCTGTTGTCGCTGACACGGCGGGGAACGATCACCCTCGCGACCACGCACCTCGGGGCTCTGAAGGAGCTGGCTTCCCGCGCGCCTGGTGTGGTGAACGCCTCGCTCCAGTTCGATTCGGCGACACTGCAACCCTCCTATCACTTCCAGAAGGGCGTGCCCGGTCGCTCCTACGGGCTTGCCATCGCGCGGCGACTGGGGCTCCCTGAGTCGGTGCTCACCGAGGCCGAGCAGCAGATTCCCGATGCCGAGCGAAACCTCGATGCGCTTCTGGCGTCGGTTGAGGAACGGCAGCGGGAGCAGGACCCGGCGCGAGGCGGATCTCGAGGCCCGGGAATCTCAGGCCGAGGCGCTGCGTATCCAGCTCAGAGTCTCAGGCTACGACCCAGGGAGCCCGCGAGGCCGAGCTCAAGCGTAAGGAGAAGGAGGCCGAGCGCTCCGCTCGGGAGCAATCACGCAGCTTGTTACTTGAGGCGCGGCAACGAGTCGAGGAAGCACTCGCCAAGGCCCGCGAAGCAGGAGACGAGGCCGCGTCCCGCGAGGCGCGGCGCTTGGTGGAGGAAGCGGCCAAGCGGGAGGCAGAGGCGCATTGAGCGGCTCGGCGGCTCGGCGGCTCGGCGGCTCGGCAGTGAAGACACAGAGTTCGAGTCTGGGACGCGGGTTCGGCTGGACAGCGGCACGGTCGGCACGGTGATCGAGCAGCGAACCGACGGGAAGACGGTAGTTCAGGTCGGCTCGCTGAAGCTTGTTAGCCGATCCGGCAGCCTGGTCGCCCTCGAGCCGAGCCGCCGAGCCGCTACCTCGCACGCCGCTCGACGCCCGCCGAGCCACCGAGCCGCCGAGCGCAAGCGCCGCCCTTCGAGGTCGACCTCCGCGGTCTCACTGGTGAGGAAGCCGAGCAGGAGGTCCTCTCGGCCTCGACGCTGCCGTGCTCGCCGAGCATCCCTACCTTCGGATCATTCATGGCAAGGGGACCGGCGTGGTCCGGGATCGGGTACAGAAGGTGGTTGCCCGCGACCGGCGAGTCCGAAAGCATGCTTTCGCGCCGGCCAACCAGGGCGGCACCGGAGTCACCGTAGTGGAATTCGAGAGCTGACCGTGATCCCCGACGAGATCATCGAACAGATCCGGGAGAGCGCCGACATCGTCGGCCTGATCGGCGAATCCACCGAGCTCAAGCGCACCGGCTCGGATTATCGGGGTCCCTGCCCGTTTCACGGGGGCACTCACCGCAATTTTGCGGTGATTCCCAAGAAGGGCCGCTTCTATTGTTTTGTCTGCAAAGGAGTCGGGAGACGTCTTCTCCTATCTCATGAAACGCTTCGGGATGGATTATCCCACGGCGGTGCGTGAGGTCGCCGGTCGGATGGGGATCGCGATCCCCGAACAGACCAGCCGGAGCGGGCCCGATCCCCGTGAGCCCTTGTTCTCGGCTGCTGCGGTCGCTCACGACTGGTTTGCCCGGCAGCTCCGAGAATCTCCCGAGGCCGAGGAGGCGCGGGCCTATCTCGGTACTCGCGGGCTCGATCTCGACACGGTCGGCCTGTTCGAGCTGGGCTACGCTCCTGGGGGACCGCGTTCCTGGCCGCGATGGCCCAGCTGGGTCTCAAGGAGGCGGTGCTGTTGGAGGCGGGTCTCCTGGCCCAGCGCGATGACGGATCGACTGCCCCGCGGTTCCGTGGGCGTCTCTTGTTTCCGATCCATGATCTGCGCGGCCGCGTCGTGGGATTTGGAGGACGACTGCTGGGACCGGGAGAGCCGAAGTATCTCAACTCGCCCGAGACGCCGATCTACAAGAAGGGCACGATGCTGTACAACCTCCACGACGCGCGGCAGGCGATCCGCAAAGGAAAGCGTCGTCGTGGTCGAAGGATATTTCGATGTGCTGCGACTGGTCCTGGCCGGCTGCGAGAACGTGGTAGCTCCGCTTGGCACGGCGCTGACCCCTGATCAGGCCGCACTGCTTCGCCGCTTCGCGCCGCAGGCTGCTGCTGCTGCTGGACAGCGATACCGCCGGGCTCCGGGCCACGTTCCGTGCCGGCGACGAGTTGCTGCGCCACGCCATGCGGGTTCGGGTCGCTACGCTTCCACCCGGAGAAGATCCTGACACCCTGGTCAAGAAGAGCGGACTCCCGGGACTGAACGCGGTGCTCAAGGATGCGATAGACGTGATGGAGCGGAAGATCCAGCTGCTCGAACGGAAGGGCTGGTTCACCGGCATCGAACACCGCCGCGACGCGCTGGACCGCCTGCTCCCCACGATCAGGGCGGCCAAGGATCCGATCATGCGGGAGCTCTACCTCTCGCTGGTGTCGGAGCGGGCGGGCGTCGAGAAGCGGGTGCTGGAGCAGGAGGCCAACACGCAGCCATCGCAACCAACATTCACGCCCCGAGCCGAGGCTCCGGCGCCGGCTTCCAGCCTCTCCGGTGCGGCGCGCACGACTCGGCCCGGAACGGCAGCTGGTCGGGCTGCATGATCTTCAGCAAGGATTGTCGCGAGCGGGCTCGCGCCCAGGTTCTTCCCGAAACGCTGGAGAGCGGTGTCACCCGCGAGTTGCATACACTCTGCTGCTGGAGAGCGGAGACGCGGTGCCTGCTACACCACCGAGCAGGCCTCCGACGCGGGGCGCGCTCTGTGGACCGAACTGCTGGGCGTCGGTAGCCAGCTCGGCCCGCAGGCCCAGGATCAGCTCTTCGATGGGTATGCCGCCGCCTCGAGGCCGCGACCCTTCCGCCGCCGCCTCGCCGAAGTCGGATCGTCGCCATCCGCGCAGGCGCTCGGAACCCAAGCCCTCGGCGCTGATCGAAGAGAAACTCCGGCTCGACAAGGAGCTGGAGAGAAGTACCCAGAGGAGTATCGTCGCATCGTATATGCAAGGCGAAGCAATGCCCGCGGGTCGGGCCGACCGCAGCAACGCCGGCCCTTTCCATCCGACGCCTGAGCGAACGCACTCATATCGAAGGGAATCGTTGATGCATCCTGATCTCGTGAAACTGCTGGACTTGCAGGAGAAGGATCTGGCGCTGGTGGAGGTGGACACTCGACTCGCCGGCATTCTGGCAGAGAGCCGCGCAGTTGGACAAAGAGCTGGCGGAGGCGGAGCGGAGCCTGGAAAACCGTCGCCGGTCGGCGGCCGAGGCGCTCCGCAAACGGCAGGAATCGGAAACCAAGATCGAGAACTTCCGCCGCCTCCTCGAGCGACAACAGGCCCGCACCGATCAGTTGCAGGGCCAGCGGAAATCCAGGCGGCGATGACCGAAATGGACCTTGCCCGCTCGGTGCTGGCGAAAGAGGAAAACGACTGGGCCCAGGCCGGTGATAACGTGATCGCTCAGGACGCCGCCACCCTCGCGGCTGAAAAAAGCTGGAGGAGCAACGCGCCAGCCAGGCGGAAGCGCGTGAAGCGCTGGGCCAGCGCATGAGCGGGGTTCAGGCTGAGCGGGACAGTGCGAGGCCGCCCGCGACGCCTCGGCCGCCGAGGTCGAGCGACGGCCCTGCGCCAGCGCTACGAGCGGCTGCGCGGAGCGCGGGTAGCGCGGGTGGTGGTTCCGCTCGTCGGAGCCGCCTGCGGTGCCTGCTTCACCACCGTGCCGCTCAATCGGCGCAGCCAGATTCGCTCCGGCAACCTGATCGACTGGTGCGAGAGCTGCGGCGTCATTCTCTATTACGCGGACGATCAGGGTGGCTGATCGTTCGCCTCCGCCGCTTCGGTGGATTATCGAGGGCGCCGCCGATCCGGCTCGCGCCCTGGCCCTGGCTAACTCGCTGCGGCTGCCGATTCCCCTCGCCGCACTCCTGGTGCAGCGGGGTATCGACAGCGAAATCGCCGCGCGACGATTCCTCCGTCCCGCCCTGCAGGAACTCGCCGACCCGTACACGCTGGCTGGGATGGATCAGGCCGATCTCCCGGATCACCGAGGCGGTCCGCTCCGGCACCCGCATCATGGTCCACGGCGACTACGACGTGGATGGTCAGTGCGGAACCGCGATGCTCACCCGGGTCCTGCGCGCAGCAGGCGCGGACGTGCTCCCCTTCCTTCCCCATCGCCTGCGGGATGGTTACGACCTGGGGTCGGCCGGTGTCGTCGCTGCGCGGGAGGCCGGCGTCCGGTCTCATCATTACCTGCGATTGCGGCATCACGGCGGTTGCCGCGGTGGAGCAGGCAAGAGCAGCTGGGATTGATGTCATCATCACCGATCATCACCTGCCCGGTGCCGAGCTTCCGGCGGCCGTCGCCATCATCAATCCACAGCGTCCCGACGATCAATCCGACCTGAAGCAGCTCTGCGGCACCGGTGTCGCTTTCAAGCTGGTGCAGGCGCTGGTTCCGGCGCTGGGATTGCCGGTCAACCTGCCGTATCACCTGCTCGATCTGGTGGCCATGGCCACCATCGCCGACATCGTTCCGCTGACCGCCGAGAATCGCATCATGGTCCGGCACGGTCTCAAGCTCATTTCAGAGACGCGCTGGGTCGGGTTGCGCGCGCTGGTGAAAGTGGCCGGGACTCGAGGGCCGGGAGATCCGGTCGGGCAGGTGGGATTCGTTCTGGGTCCCCGGCTCAATGCCGCCGGCCGGGTGGGCGACGCCCAGGACGGCCTCCGACTCCTGCTCACCGACGACGAGGCCGAAGCCGACAACCTCGCGCCACCGGCTGGAAGGGCTCAACGTCCAACGGCAGGCGCTCGATCAGCGCGATTCTCGAAGAGGCCATCGCCCAGGTCGAACGCGAGGTCGATGCCGAACACACTCCCGCGTTTGTCCTCGCGGCCGAGGATGGCATCCCGGGGTCGTGGGCATCGTCGCCTCCCGAGTCGTCGAACGCTACGGGCGGCCGACCTTTCTCGTCGCCTTCGAGGGCGACATCGGCAAGAGCTCGGGCCGCAGCATCTCCCGGTTCAATTTGCATGCAGCGCTGCAGCGCTGCGGCGACCTGCTGGAGCGATACGGCGGTCACCACATGGCGGCCGGCGTTACACTTGCGGCGCGATCGGCTCGAAGCGCTTCCGCGAACGGTTCATCTCGGTGGCTCGGGAGTCGCTCGCTCCCGAAGACCTGGGTCCCGAGCAGCGGGTAGACCTGGTGCTGGAGCTCACCGAGGTGAGTGCCGATCTCGAACGGCTCTTGCCGTCACCTCGAGCCCTGCGGCATGGGGAATCCCGCACCGGTCTTCGGTGTGCGCGGAGTTTCGCTGAATGGCGCGCGACGGGTCGGTGGCAGTCACCTGAGAGGACTTTGGCCCACGAGCTGCCGTGAGACTCCCCGCCATCGGTTTCCAATGGGCCGACCGGGTCCCGTGGGTGGTGCAGGCTCCGGGCATTCCGCCGGTCGTGGATGTGGCCTTCCGGCTCGAGCAGCACACCTACCTGGGGGAGACCGGCCTGCAGGCTCGGCTGATGGCGCTGGCGCCCAGTCCCGGTGCTGCCCCAGTCCGAGGTGCCGGTGCCCCAAGTCGCGGGAGAGTCGTGAGGATCGTCGGTGGGATCTACGGCGGTCGCACGATCTTATCTCCTCGGGATCCGCGGGTACGTCCCACGGCCGACCGGGTGCGGGAGGCCTGGATGAGCATTCTCCAGGATTCGCTCCCCGGCGCGCGAGTGGTAGATCTCTTTGCGGGCAGCGGTGCCTTGGGACTCGAGGCGCTCTCGCGAGGCGCCGTGAGCGCGGACTTCGTGGAGCTGAACCAGCCCCTCGCTCGCCGCACTCCGGGCCAACATCGACCGCCTGGGCGTTACCGCCGCAGGTTTCCGTCCACCGGGGCGATGCGCTGCGCTACGCCGAACGGCTGGCTCCGGGCAGCTACGATGTCGCCTTCGCCGACCCGCCCTATACCACCGGCCAGGCGGCCCGGCTGGTGGAGGGCTTCCGCCAGAGCGCTTTCGCCCGCATTCTCGGCGTAGAGCACCAGGCCGCTGAGCTCGCTCCCGGGCGACGAAACCCGGCGTTATGGCGAGACAGCCTCACCTTCTGCTACGCTCCATGACACGTATCGCCGTCTATCCGGGCTCGTTCGACCCGCCGACCCGGGGTCATACCGATCTGATTTCCCGTAGCCTGGCCCTCGCCGACCAGGTGATCGTCGCCGTGGCGACCAATCCGGCCAAGCAGCCTCTATTCACGTGTGGAGGAACGGCTGACCATGCTGCGGGCGGCGACCGGCAACGAGGCGCGGATCCGCTACGAGTCCTTCGAAGGCCTGCTGGCCGACTTTCGCTCGCAAGGTTGGGGCGCACATGATCGTGCGCGGGCTCCGCGCCGTCAGCGACTTCGAATACGAGTTCCAGATGGCGCTCATGAACCGGCAGCTGCATCCCGTCGCTCGAGACCGTGTTTCTGGTGCCCGAGCATCGAGACGACCTACGTCAGCTCGAGCCTGGTGCGAGAGGTGGCGCGATTCGGAGGTGATGTGGAAACGATGGTTCACCCGGCCGTGGCGGAGGCACTCCGCCTGCGCTTCGCCCAATGACGTTCCGCCAGGAGCTGGTGGAGCGCGCCCAGGGCCGCGGTGCGCGGATCCCTTCTGGCCGAGGGCGCCGATCCACGGGTGCAGGCGGCGGCGCGCCGCCTCGAAGGTGAAGGCATACTCGAGGCGATCCTGATCGGACCGGGTGGGATCGATCCCGCGCGGGATCCCGCGAGTGTCCCAGGTGGCGCAACACCTTCGGGAGCGGCGGCCCGACCGGGTGCACGACGCCATCCACGCCATCGACCTTGCCAGCGATCCGCTCCGTTTCGCCGCGGCACTGGTGGCGCTGGGGCGAGGCCGATGGCTGTGTCGCCGGAGCCACTCACACGACGGCCGACGTCCTGCGAGCTGCCCTCTGGGCGATCGGCCCGGAGCCAAGCGTCGGTGCGGTGAGCTCCGCCTTCTACATGGCGCTGCCCGATGGACGGGTCCTCACCTTCACCGATTGCGCGGTCATCCCGGAACCCACGCCGATCCAGCTCGCCGACATCGCGCTCGCAGCCGCGCGCGATCGCACAGCGACTCGTCGGCGACGAGCCTCAGGTGGCATTCCTCTCCTACAGCACGACGAGGAGTGCTGCCGGACCTCGAATCGACCGAGTTCGGGAAGCGGTGACAATTTTCCGCGGCCGGGCGCCCGAGATCGCCTGCGACGGTGAGCTTCAGGAGACGCGGCGCTCGTTCCCGAGATCGCCCGACGAAAGGCGCCGGACTCAGCACTCGGCGGTCGCGCCAACATCCTGGTGTTCCCCGATCTCGATGCGGGCAACATCGGATACAAACTGGTCCAGTCCCTGGCAGGAGCCGCGGCCCTCGGCCCGATCCTGCAGGGGCTGGCCCATCCTATGAGTGACCTCTCGCGCGGGGCCAGTCCGGATGATATTGTCGAGGTGGCCGCGATGATCAGCCTGCAGCGCGATCGTTCTTAACTTGCGGAGGAGTGTGATGGGCTTTTCGGCAACGAAGGATCGCGGCGTCTACATCGTGCATGTCGATGGACAGCTGATCGTGGGAAACCGTCAGGAGCTGAAGGCCGCTGTCCAGGAGGCCCTGGATCAGGGTGAACGAAAATTCCTAATTGACTTTCGCGGACCGGTTACATCGATTCATCGGGTCTGGGTGCCCTGGTGTCGATTTCCAAGCGGGTCCGCGAGCAGAGTGGGGAGCTTCGCCTGTCAGGCCTCAACGAAGACTTGCGTTCGCTGTTCCGAATTGACCAAACTGGACACCCTTTTCTCGATCGCCGAAACCGCCGAACAGGCACTGGGGTCCTATTGACGTCAATGGAACCAACCGCCGCGCTCCGCCTGTGTGTTCGCCGCCGCCGCCTTGCCGGAGCCCAGCGGCTCCACAGTCGAGGTAAACCTGCGGGTGCCGAGCGATGTTGGTTGCATTGAAGAGGTGGTGGATCTCATCCTCCGGCATTGCTGCAGCGGCACCTGGTCTTCCCGCCGGCTGCGGTTCAATCTCCGGGTAGCGATCGCTGAAGCGCTGGCCAATGCCATCGTCGCTGGAAACCGCGAGGACCGCTCGAAGTCGGTGGACGTTCACGCCGAGCTGTTCGCCGACAAGATCCGGATCCACGTGACCGATCAGGGTCGGGTTTCGATCCCGCCACCATCAGCGCCCCTCTGGACCCCGAAGAGCTCGACCGCCCCAATGGCCGCGGCATCTTCCTCATCAAGAACCTCGTCGACGACGTCGTATTCAACCCTCAGGAACTCGATCTGCATGACGCTCCGCCGCCAGTAACGGGGCTGGAGGCTGCGACTGACGCGCTGGGCACGCTCACCGGGGCCCGGCTTCGTCTGTGGCGTTATGACGGTCGTACCCTGCGGCCCTTCACCGGGAGCGATCCCGGCTGGAGCCAGTAATTCCCAGAGAGCCGGGCTTGGTCCCCAGCAACGACGGGGCGTCTGGCTCCAGCCCATTCGCCGCCGAAGGTTTCTGGCTCGAAGTCGCCGGGGTCCCCGAATCTCGCGCCGCTGTCCTTGGCCCCGATCTGGCCGCTCTCGCTTGGCGTGGTTTTCAATACCGAGCGAGGAGACCGGAGAACTCACCAACGAGCTTGGCGGGCCGCTACGAGGAGATCGACCTCCTCTACGCCATCAGCGAAATCCTCGGACATACCCTGCAATTCAAGGACGCTGCCCAGACCATCGTCCGCGAAGTGAGCGACGTGGTGGGAGCCCGTCGTGCCTCCATCATGGTGTGGGACGAGGAGTCAGGCCGGTTGGTGACCCGTCGCGGCGCGGCTTCTCGCTCGCCGAGGCGTCGCCGGTGGACCCCGAGGATCCCAACTCGGTCGCGGCCCAGGTATTTCGCCAGCGGCGCATCATCCGCTTCGATCCCAACCAGCCGGCGCTTCCGATTACCGCGGATCGGCGCCACCCGGGATTACCGCGGCGAATCCTTTCTCAGCGTATCCCATCTGCTATGCCGCGCCGGGGCTCGGTTCCCGCTGCGTTGGCGTCATGAATCTCACCAACCGGCTCGGCGGCGGGCCGTTCTCGGCGAGCGATCTCAAGCTGGTCGTCGGCGGTAGCCAATCAGATCGGTGCCGCAATCGAGAACAGCCGGCTGGTGCAGCAGGACCTTCACCAGCCAGCGGGTCCGCCGCGAGCTCGAGCTGGCTCACGACCTCCAGCTCAAGCTGCTGCCATCACCCGCGGTGCTGCAGGGCGACGCTCAAGTGGCCGCGATCTGCCGTCCCGTGGACTCGGTTGGCGGTGACTTCTACACCTTCAGCCGGCTCGGCAACCAGCGGGTCGGTGTCATGCTGGGCGACGTCTCCTCGCACGGCTTCTCCGCCGCACTGGTCATGGCGCTCGTCATGTCGGCGGCCGGTATCCATGCCGGAGCAGCCAGCACCCGGACGAAACTCTGGCGGCACTGCTTGAGAGTCTGGGGCCGGACCTCGCGACGACCGAGATGTTCCTCTCGGTTTTCTACGGAGTCCTGGATCCTCGCAACCGGCGGCTCACCTACGCCAATGCCGGGCATCAGCACGCCTTCAAGCTGCCCAAGGACGGCCCGCCCGAGCGGCTTCCTACCACAGCACCGCCGCTTCGGTCTCGCCTCGGCCGAGACAATCCGCCGCAACCAGGTGCCGTGGCTCCCGGGCGAGGACCTCCTGTGCTCTGGACCGACGGCCTCGTCGATACGCGAGGCGAGGAAGGTGGGTTCACCGAGGAGTTGTTGCTGATAGAGCTCGGACGCCTGCGGGCTGAGTCACCCGACAACATCGTGCGCTCGGTGTTCGAGCTCGCCGATACCTTCACCGATCATCCGGCCGACGATCGGACGCTGCTTGTCCTCCGGATCTGACTGCGTGAAGTGAGCAGAACCTTCCATCCGACCCGACCGCCTGCGAATAGGCCAAGAAGCCGCCTCGGCCAGCGCTTCCTCTCTGATCCTCGAATCCTGGCCCGCATCGCCGATGCGGTTGCTCCGGCGTCCGAGGAAACGGTGCTGGAGATCGGTCCGGGTCCCGGAGGACTCACCGAGGCCCTCGCCAAGCGAACGAAGCGGCTGATCTGCATCGAGAAGGATCGGGACCTCGTTCCAGCACTGAGGCAGCGGTTCCCTGCGGTCGAGGTCGTTGAGGCCGACGCGCTCAAGACTGATTGGCACGAGCTGGTGGGTACTGGTCCCTTCGTCATCGCGGGCAACATCCCCTACAACATCACGTCGCCACTCATTGATCTGGCGCTGGCACCTCCGCGGCCGAGGCGTGTGGTGTATCTGCTGCAGAAGGAGGTGGCGGAACGACTCGGCGCCAAGCCGGGCGGAGCGGAGTACGGCGCATTGACGGTCGGGGTGAGCGCCGTCGCGCAGAGTCGAACGTCTCTTCACGGTACCCGCCGGAGCGTTTCATCCGAGGCCGGCCGTGGACTCCGCGGTCGTGCGACTGACACCGCTCGATTCTCCGCCTCTGGCGGACGACCAGAGTGCTGAGCTTTCGACGCTTCGTGGTAGGCCTATTTGGGTTTCGGCGGAAGCAGCTGATCAGAGGGATTCGGAGTTGACAGGCCTTCCCGCCGAGCGAGTGGCCGCCATTCTCGATCAGGTCCGGAATCACCAAGGAGACCCGACCGCGGGAGCTGACGCCGGGCACAGTTCCTCGCCGCTTCATGCGGTCGCTGCAGTAAACCCAGAAGGCGAAACGCAGAGACGCAGAGAGCGCAGAGTAGATGTAGGGATGTGAGGATGTGAAATGTTCGGATGTAAAGACTGAAAAGCCATCGCTCATCAAACATCCCTCCATCAAGCATCCCCAATCAAACGTCCCCCAATCCGAAAGGACTCGTTGCCCAGGCAGGGACGTGGCGCTAGATTTGTGAAACATTTCACAAAACGATGCGCAAGATCGCCGATTCGACCATTCGACGTCTCTCGCTCCTACCTGCGATTCCTCGAGGAGTTCGAGGAGCAGGGGACGGAGGCACGGTAAGCTCCGAGGCCCTCGCGGCGCGGGGTGGGACGACCTCCGCCCAGGTCCGGAAAGACCTCTCGTTCTTCGGATCGTTCGGCAAGCGCGGGCTGGGCTACTCCGTCCCCGAGCTCCTGCACCGGCTGCGATGAAATCCTCGGGCGCGGGCCGGCGCTATCGGGTGGCAGTCATCGGCGCCGGGAAGATGGGCGGTGCCCATGGTCCAGTACCACGGCTTCCGGCAACGCGGCTTCGACATCGTCGCCATCTTCGACGCTAGACCCGGCCAAGATCGGCAAACAATGGAACAGGCTCACCGTCCAGCCGATCGCCGATCTCGAGAAGACCCTCCGGGCCCAACCGGTAGAACATCGCCGTACTCGTCACCCCCGTCGACGTCGCCCGGGGCATCTACCAACCGCCTCGTCACCTCGGCCTCAAGGCCATCCCCTCAACTTGCCCCGGCCCGGCTGGCGGTGCCGGACGAGGTGGTGCTTAAGACTGTATGAATTTATTGGAGGCTTGAGACTCTCAGCTATGCGCTCACGAATCGTTAAAGGGAGTAGAGTCGGGGGTAGGGAGTAGGGCGCACTCAAGCCAGATAACTGATTCGTCATCTTGATCATGTTCATCCCGACGGACGAGAACCATAAACATCCTGCCCAGCTCCTTCCAACTGATTACGGCTTTGGCGCTGTCTCAGATCTACATTAGACCCGAGCCTTCCCGTCAGCAGTAGTAGGGTCTCTGGCTTATGTGAGGCCGTTTGCGATCGAGATGAATCCAGTGACCACAGAGATCGTCTCCGTAACCCTCGCGATGATGGCGGATATCGCGACACCGACGCTCGTTCGCTGTTGGGCAGGACCGTACCATTCCACTCGGTGGGAGTTTGCGCTTCGAGAAGTCGGTAGACCACCTCATTGAGTACCATTCCTTTTCGCCACACTTTCAAATCACGATACCGCGAACCATTTTCAGCTTTCTCTCTGCAGGTCAAACCAAGCACCTGCTGCCATTCATCGGATTTGTCCATCATTTGAACGGGTGGCGAGCAATTCAAGCGTAACGCACGAACCTCGGCGTCTCACCGCCCTATACCACCTACCACCTACTACTACTTTTTGATAGGTTCCACCCCAGCGAATATTTAATCATCTATCAAAAATCGTGCATCGAAACGGTGCTGGTCCACACGCCCGGACCCGGAACTCGAGGCGGTCACCCCGACCAATCGGGCGGACTATCTCTATGACGACATCATCGCCCTGGAGATTGCCCAGCGGGAGCATCGGCGGTTCGTGTCGGTGTTGCAGCGTTTCGCCGAGGTCTGGCAGGTGGGCGATCTGCTCGCCGAGGTGTTGGAGCAGCGGGAGGCGAGGGAGTTCCTGACGACGCAGGACGCTGGCGGTGGTGCCGTCGCGAGCCGCTGGCGCGGCGGCTCGCTTCGTTGCCGCCCCGGGAGATTGTGCGGCTCCTGATCGAGGGGACCAGGAGGAGGCGGGTCCGCTGGCCAAGGCGCTCAACAGCGGCGGGTTCACCCTGCCGCCGCTTCCCAATCTGTTCTTCCCCCGGGACATCGGGATGGTCATCGGGAAGCACGCCGTGGTCGGAGCCATGCGGCACCGGGTGCGGTGGACCGAGGAGCTGTTGATCGCGACTCTGTTCCGGTTCCATCCCGCGCTCGCCAACGGCGGCGCTGCTTGTACGACGGATCCGAGGAGCAGCGCAACACCTACACGCTGGAGGGCGGGGACGTGCACCTGCTGCGGCCCGATCTCTGCTGGTCGTGGGCTTCAGCGAGCGCTCCTCACCCGCGGCGCTGGATCAGCTCTGCGAGCTGGTCTTCGCGCAGCACCGACGGTCACCGACGTCATCGTGGTGGTCATGCCCAAGGAGCCAACCGCCATTCATCTCGACATGCTCTTCACCCAGGTGGATCACGAACTCTGCGTCGTCTACCCACCCTACTTCCTCGGCCCGGAGCGGCGGGCGGTGCTGCACCGTCGCAAGGGAGAAGAGGCGGTCCACGAGATGCCCGATTTCTTCGCCGCGGTCCGCGCGGTCGGTCTGCCGTTGCAGCCGGTGTTTGCCGGAGGGGCACGACGGGTCAGCCAGGAGCGGGAGCAATGGACCTCGGGTTGCAACCTGATGGCGCTCCGTCCCGGTGTCGTGGTGAGCTACCGACGGAACGAGGCCACGCTGGATGAGCTCAAGAAGACCGGGTTCCGTCTCGTCTCCAGCGTCGATTTCGTGGCGTTCGACGACTGGCTCGACACCAAGCACCGGACCGTAGTCACGATCGAAGGTGAGACGAGCTGGTTCGGGGCGGTGGCGGTCCGCGCTGCATGACGCTGCCGCTGCGTCGGGCCGAGACCGTGAACGGCCTCACGGCGTATCCGGCGCGGACCCTGGTCGAGCGCGCGCTCGATCTGCTGTTGGTGGAGCCCTGTGGCGCGGACCGGTTATCGCGCGAGGTGCTGGGTCTCCCCAACGCGCCGGGGGCTGTAGCGGAACGTCTCGCGGTGGCGCTGCTGGGTGCCGATCCGCGGATCCACCGGCTGAATGATGGACGCTGGGCGGTGGTGGCGGAGGTGCAGGGGTCTCCGCTGATCGAGGAGTGCGCCTTTGCCGTGGTGGATTGCGAGACGACCGGAGTGCGCGCCGCCGGCTCCGATCGGATTACTGACATCGCGGTGGTGGTAGTTCAGGGCGCAAGACGCGAGCTGGTCTTCGAATCGCTCATCAATCCGGGCTTTCCGATCCCGACCTGGATCACCGGCATCACCGGCATCACCGATACCATGGTCCGTAACGCCCCACCCTTCGAGGAGATCGCGGACCAGCTTCTCGCCGCACTCGCCGGGCGGGTTTTCGTCGCGCACAATGCCCGTTTCGACTGGCGCTTCGTGGCCGCGGAGGTACGCCGCTCCAGCGATCTGGCGATGGATGGCCCTCACATCTGTACCGTCCGGCTCGCCCGACGGCTCTTGCCGCATCTCCAATCGCGCAGCCTGGACAGCCTGACTTACTACTTCGGTCTCACCAATCCGGCGCGGCACCGTGCGACAGGTGATGCGTTGGCCACCGCAGAGCTGTTGAGCCGATTGCTTGAGCTGGCGCGGGACGCCGGGGCGAGGACGCTTTCTGATCTGGAAGGCGATGATGTCGGGCAGGGGAGTTCCGGGTTCCGAGTTCCGAGTACGGAGTACCGAGTACCTAGTACCGGTACAGGTACGACTCGACTCGTCTCGAACTCGGAACTCGGAACTAGTGTTGCGTTGTCCTCGGTACTCGGTACTCGGTACTAGGTACTATTCAATCATGAAACTGACGACCTCATTCAATCTCGGAACCTTCCGCTGCCATCTGCTGGAGGGCGGCCGCCAACGGCTGGACGGCGGTGCCATGTTCGGCGTCGTCCCCAAGCCGCTCTGGTCCAAGAAGATTCCGCCCGATGAGCGCAACCGGATTCCTCTCACCATGCGCTGTCTCCTGGTGGAGCACCCGGATGGCCTGGTTCTGGTGGACACGGGGCTGGGAGACAAGGAAGATCGACAAGTTCATCGACATCTACGGGGTCGAGAACGCCGGCAATCCGGGACCCACACAGTTGGAGGACGCCTTGCGCGCCGCGGGCCACCAGCCCGAGGACGTGCGTTGGGTGATCAATACCCATCTGCATTTTGATCATGCGGGGGAACACGATCAGGGCGGACGGGGCGAACCGGTCGGACCAGGCGGATGGTGCGACGGGAAGCTCGTCCGCCCTGACCGCCCCGTCCGCCGTGCTCGCTTTCCCCAATGCCACCTACATCGTCCAGAAGAACGAACTGGAATTCGCCCGCCACACCAATGAGCGGACGCGCGCGAGTTACCTGCCGCATAACTTCGAGCCGGTGGCCCAGGCTGGGCGCTGGAAGCTGGTCGAGGGCGACGTGGAGCTGCTGCCCGGAATCTCGACCCGGCTCACGCCCGGCCATGTGCCCTGGCATCAGAGCATCGTCCTGGCGAGCGGCGGGGAGACGGCGATTTACCTGGGCGACCTCATCCCGACCAGCGCCCACCTGCCGCTGGCCTACATCATGGGATACGACCTGGAGCCATTGCGCACCCTGGAATCCAAGCGGGCCCTGTTCCGGGAAGCTCTGGCGGGGACTGGCTCCTCATTTTCGAGCATGACACCCAGGTGGCGATGGGGCGGGCGGTGCCGATGGGAAGGGGTAGGCCTCGGCGAGGTGGTGACCAGCCCCAAGGCCTAGAACCAAGGGGAAGTGGCGCAACCGTTGACCCACCAGAGGGTTCCCGCTAGCTTTGCTCGGCAAGTGAGGGCCTCCGGGCTCTCCACCCCAGCCCCTGCGATGGTCGCGGCGGCGCGAACGGGTCCTTGAGCAGCGCATCACGGCGGGGCCGACCCGTTCCGTCTCCTGTTCCCGGACACCCGAATTCGCCCTGGGTGTCCGGTTTCTTTGCCAGAGGTGTGAGGCCTGTCGACAAACGAGCGTGAACGTCGCGTCCGCGTGAACCGGATGATCCGCATCAGTCCCGTGCGGGTCATCACCAACACGGGAGAGCAACTGGGGGTCCTGCCGATCGAAGAGGCCCTCGCCGCTGCTGCAGGAGCGCGGACTGGATCTGGTGGAGGTGGCCCCGATGGCGCGGCCCCCGTGGTCAAGATCATGGACTACGGGAAGTACAAGTTCGAAGAGGCCAAGGCGGCGCGGGCGGCGAAGAAGAAGCAGCATGTGATCCAGATCAAGGAAGTGAAGTACCGGCCCGGGATCGACGATCACGATTTCGATTTCAAGACCCGGCATGCGCGGGAGTTTCTGACCGAGGGGAACAAGGTCAAGGTGACCATGATGTTCCGCGGCCGGCAGATCGCGCATCTGGAGTTTGGCAAGGCGGTGATTGACCGAGTGGCCACCAGCCTGGCCGACATCGGCAAGGTCGAGCAGGAGGCGAAGCTCGAGGGCCGCAACATGGTGATGGTGCTGGCGCCGAAATAATCGGCGAGCCGCCACAACTGGAGCTCACGGAGAGACGATGCCGAAAATGAAGACGAAGCGCGCCGCGATGAAGCGCTTCATCAGGACCGGGACGGGAAGCTGAAGCGCTTCCACGCCAACCACACGCATATCCTGACGAAGAAGACGCGGAAGCGTAAGAACCGGCTCAAGAAGGCCGACTACGTGAGCTCGGCCGATTTCCCGCGCGTGAACCGCCTGCTGCAGGCGTAGGAGGATTCCGCCATGCCTCGCGTCAAGAGCAACGTCGCGCATCACGCGCGCAAGAAGAAGATCATGCAGGCCGCCAAGGGCGCCCGCGGCGCCCGGAGCAAGCTCTACAAGCCTGCCAAGGAAACCGTCGAGCGGGGCATGCAGTACGCCTACCGCGACCGGCGCAAGAAGAAGGGTGAGTTCCGCCGTCTGTGGATCACCCGGATCAACGCCGCCGCCCGGATGCACGGCTTCAACTACAGCGGCCTGATGGCGGCGCTCAAGAAGGCTGGCGTCGAGATCAACCGGAAGGTGCTGGCGGATCTCGCGGTGAAGGACATCGACGCCTTCGCCAAGATTACCGAAGTCGCCAAGGCGGCGAGCTGAGAACAGCAGGAGTCAGGTGTCAGGGGCCAGGGGTCAGGTTGCTGGCCTCTGGCCCCTATCGTTTGACCCAATCCGTCACGTCCGTGCGCCATGGCCAAAGCGGCTGATTACAAGGCTCTCACTGTCCTCGAGCCGATCGCTCGGGAGCTTGCGCGCATCCCGACGCTGGGGTCCGACGAGCTCGAGGCGCTCTACATCGAGCTGCTCGGCCGCAAGCAGGGAAGTCTGACGGCGGTTCTTAAGACGCTTCCCAGTCTCTCGCCCGCAGAGAAGGCCCAGTTGGGGTCCGGCGCCAACGCGCTCAAGCGCGATCTCGAAACTGCGTTCGACGAGCGTCGCCAGGCGCTCAAGAGTGAGACTCACGCCCGGGCTCGTGAAGGTGTGGATCTCACCATGCCGGGCGCGGCCGCTGGGTTGGAGCGGAGCACCCCGTCACCCGGGTCACCGAGGAAATCGTCCAGATCTTCCACGGGCTGGGCTTCGCCCGCGCCACGGGACCGGAGATCGAAACCGAATGGTATAACTTCGGCGCTCTGAATTTCCCGCCCGATCACCCGGCGATGGACATGCACGACACGCTGTTCCTCGCCATCCCCGAGCGCCGGATCGTTCCCGACCGCCGAGCGAACCGCACCTCTGGAGTGGTGGAGACCCACGAGCGGCGGGCCAGCTCCGACCGGCGAAAGCCGTCGGAAGGGCGCTTCCTGCTCCGGACCCATACTTCACCGGTACAGATCCGCACCCTGATGGCCCACAAGCCGCCGGTCCGCGTAGTGATTCCCGGCATGTGCTTCCGTAAGGATCCCTTCGATGCCTCACACGCGCCGGTCTTCGCCCAGATCGAGGGTCTGGTCGTCGATGAGGGGATCTCTTTCGTGGACTTGAAAGCCACCCTCAGCCACTTCGCGCAGGCCTTCTTCGGCAGCGACACATCGGTGCGGTTCCGGCCCTCGTTCTTCCCTTCACCGAGCCGTCGGCCGAGATGGATGTGAGCTGCCGGATCTGCGGTGGGAGCGGATGCTCGGCCTGCAAGGGAACCGGCTGGATGGAGATCATGGGCGCCGGGATGGTGCATCCCGTGGTGCTGGAGAATTGCGGCATCGACCCCGACCGCTACACCGGCTTTGCCTTCGGGATGGGCCCGGCTCGAAGTGCGATGATCCGCTACGGAGTAAACGACATCCGGCTCTTCTACGAGGGCGACATGCGGTTTCTGCGGTCAGCTGTCAAGGTCAGTCAGGTGACGGTAGCGGTAGGCGTGAGCGACATCGACCTTGACCATCGACCATTGACTATCGGCCGTCCATGAACGTCTCCCGTCGCTGGCTCGAAGAATTCCTGCGCCGCCCGCTCGAGGCGAATGATCTCGCGCGCCGGCTCACCATGCTCGGGGCCGCGGTGGACGCGATCGAGCCGCTCCATCCCGGTCTGGAACAGGTCGTCATCGGGCTGGTCGAAACGGTGCGCCAGCATCCTAACGCCGACCGGCTGAGCCTCTGCGTGGTGAATGCCGGATCGGGGCAGACGCACAACGTGGTTTGCGGCGCTCCGAATGTCACCGCGGGGAAGAAGTATCCCTTCGCGCGGGTAGGAACGACGCTGCCCGGCGGACTCAAGCTCGAGAAGCGGAAGATCCGCGGCGAGACGTCCGAAGGAATGCTCTGTTCCGCGAGAGAGCTTGGACTCGGCGCCGACCACGAAGGAATTCTCGAGCTCGACACCGATGCTGCTCCCGGCACACCGTTACTCGAGGCGATTCCGCTCGCACGACGACCGCCTGGTGCTCGACATCTCGCCCAACCGGCCTGATCTGCTGGGACACAAGGGCATCGCGCGAGAACTCGCCCACAGCTTCGCAAGTTCCGTTCCGGCTCCCCACCATTCCCGGCGCGCCCGCCGATTCGATCGGTTCTCCGCGGCGTGAGGCTGGCCTCCGCACCGAGGTCGATGGCGTCGCGACCGGCACCGAGGATCCCGCAGGCTGTCCCCGGTTTCTGGGTGCGGTGTTGCGGGGGTGAAGATCGCACCCTCGCCGAGATGGCTGGCGGATCGGCTGACGGCGGTGGGAGTTCGTCCCATCAACAACGTGGTTGATGCGACCAACTACGTGATGTTCGAGCTGAACCAGCCGATGCACGCGTACGATCTCGCCGACCTCAAGGGTCCCGAAGTCGTGGCTCGGCGCGCCTGGTCCGGTGAGAAGCTGGTCACCCTGGATGGGGTCGAGCGCAGCCTCACCACCGACATGACGGTCATCGCCGACGCCACCGGTGCCATCGGGGTCGCTGGCGTGATGGGTGCCGCTCACGTGGAAGTGAAGGACAGTACGACCGACGTGTTCCTCGAGTGCGCCTGCTTCGACCCGCGCCGAGTCCGCCGGACCCGCCGGACGCTCAATCTCTCGACCGAGGCGAGCCATCGTTTCGAGCGCGGGATCGATCGCTGGGGTGGCCCGGACGCGCTGCGCCGCTGCATCGAGATCATCCAGGCCACGGCGGGAGGAACCGTTTCCGGTGAGCCGGTCGATGTCTGGCCCGAGGCGACCAATCCGCCACGGCTCTTCCTCCGAACCGAGCGGGTGAAGCAGGTGCTGGGCGTTGATCTCAGTGTCGCCGACATCGAGAAATACCTGGTAGCCATCGGCTGCACGGTGCTCAACAAGCCCCAGGATCACCGTCTCGCGGTGGATGTGCCCGGGTGGCGTCCCGACCTGGTAACCGAGATCGATCTGGTGGAGGAGGTCGCCCGACTTCACGGCTACGACAATTTCCCCACCGAGCTGCGCGCTTTCCGCGTGGGTTCGTTCGAGGAAGACCCGGTCGAGCCGGCCGCGGCGCGGGTGCGTCGCGGGCTCCTTGGCTGGGGACTCTACGAGGCGCAGTCGCTCTCCTTCGGAACGAAGGAGGACGAGTTCAGCGTCCCGCTCATGAATCCGCTCTCGGCGGAGGACGCATTCCTCCGGCGCAGCCTGACCCGGGCCTCAGCCGGTCGCTTCAGGCCAACTGGAGCCGTCACGTGCGTGACGTTCGCCTGTTCGAAATCGGTACCGTCTTTCGCCTTGGGGGCCCCGGAGAGCGGCCCCACGAGGAGCGGCGGGTTGCCGGGGTCGTCTCAGGAGCGAGGTCTCCCGCGCACTGGACCGCGGGGGCGCCGCGCCCGACTATGACCAATGGGACCTGAAATCGCTCTTCGAGGCGGCCGTTGCTCTGGCGGTTCCCGGTGGACGTGTGCAAGTTGATACAGATGGGTGGGTTGCGGTCGCCCCCGAAGGCGGGAGGGTAGGCCGGGCTGGCCCGTTGGGGATTGAGGTTCCTCCCTGGGCTGCGTCTCCCTTCGGGTTCGAAGTCACGATTGATCCGTCGATCCGCCTGACTGGCAAGTTCGAGCCGTTGCCGGTGGTCCAGTCCGCGGGGCGCGATGTCGCTCTCGTGTTGCCGCCCGGCATCTCGAGTGCCCAGGTGATCGAGGTGCTTCGGAGTTCGGCAGGAACTCTGCTGGAATCGGCCGCAGTCTTCGACGAGTACAAGAACCCCGCCGCGGGATCCGGGCGGAGCGTGGCTTTTCACCTGGTGTTTCGCGCGGCGGATCGGACCCTGCGGGACGCGGAAGTGGACGCGGCCGTGAGCCGGGCGGTGACGGCACTGGAGAGTGAGCTTGGCGCAAAACTACGAACGGCCTGACGCTCGTCCGCTGAACGAGCTTGCCGAACTCCTCCAGCACGTTGGTGAGGAGCTCGCGGCTTGGCGCCGGCGATCGCTCAAGGCTGAAAGCGACGTGCAGGAGCTGAAGGCGGGCGGCGGTGTGCTGGTAGGTCCCGAGCTCATCCAGGCACGGCAGCGAGTCATTGAACTCGAGCTGGAGAACCAGGCGCTGAGACGGCGGGTGGACGCGGCGGGTGAGCGGGTGCGGATGCTGGTAGACCGGTTGGCGTTCCTGGAGCAGGACGCCGGAGAGCTTGCCCCATGAGCACCGCCAAGCACGCGGTCCAGGTAACGATCGGGGGCGAGGACTACACGGTCCGCTCCGAGTTGCCCCGGAGTACACCCGGGAGGTGGCGGCCTATGTGGACGCCGCACTGCGCCGGATCCGTGATATGATGCCGATGGTGGAGACCCACAAGGCGGCCATACTGGCTGCCCTCGCCATCACCGACGAACTGTTTCAGGCACGCCGCGGCGACAGGGAGCATGCCGCGCGGATGCACGCGATGGCCGAGGACCTGGCCCGGCTGCTCCCGCCGTCCAAGCGGGGCCGCCGGACCACAGGGCCGCCCTCCATCAACGGTTGAGTCTGCGGCGGACCGCGGTCCGCCGGCCTTCACCAATGCAGGCCCCTTGGGGTGCTGCTGGAGATAGATCGCATGCCGTCGTTTTTGATGCCGCTACTCGAGGGCGTGGCCGCCGGGGCGGTGGTCGCCTTCGTCTTCTTCTTCCTCTATAGCCGAACCCAGCGCAAGAGCGCGACTCGCACGCTCACGGCTGCCCGGTCGGAGGCCGAGCAGCTCGTGGCCGACGCCAGCCGCAAGGGCGCCGAGGCCCGATGCCGCCATCGTGCTCGAGGGCAAGATGGAAACGTTGCGGCTGCGGGAAGATCTGGAGAAAGAGTTCCAGAAGCGGCGCGAGGAGTGGGAACGCTTCGAGCGCCGGGCGGAGGATCGCGAGGCCGCGGTCGAACGGAAACTGGAGGAGCTGCAACGTCAGGAGCGGGGCCTTGCGGGACGGGAGACGGGGATCACCCAGCGGGAAGATGGGCTCCGGCTGAGCGAAGCCGAGATCGCTCGTCTGGTCCAGGAGCAGCGAGGCAAGCTGGAGAGGATCGCGGGACTCAGTGCGGAAGAAGCCCGGCGCGAAGTGCTGCAGAAAGCAGAGGACGAGTCGCGCAGCCAGGCGGCGGCACTGGCCCGGGACATCAAGGAGCAGGCCAAGCGAAACGCCGACCGGGAAGCTCGGCGCATCCTCGCCATGGTGATCCAGCGGATTTCCGCCGAGTACACCGCCGAGAGCACGGTTTCCGCCGTGGCGCTGCCCAGCGACGAAATGAAAGGCCGGATCATCGGCCGCGAGGGACGGAACATCCGCGCCTTCGAGCAGGCGACCGGGGTGGATGTCATCATCGACGACACGCCCGACACCGTGATCGTGAGCTGCTTCGATCCGGTGCGCCGGGAGATCGCCCGGCGTTCGCTGGAAGCCCTCATCACCGATGGTCGCATCCATCCCGGCCGGATCGAGGAGCTGGTCACCAAGGCGCAGACCGAAATTGCCCGGGAGATTCAGGAGGTGGGGGAGAAGGCGGCCTTCGAGGCCGGAGTGCACGGCCTTCATCCCGAGCTGGTCAAGCTGGTCGGCCGCATGAAGTACCGCACCTCGTATGGACAGAACATCCTCGAACACTCGAAGGAAGTGGCATGGCTGGCGGGAATGATGGCCGCAGAGCTCAAGCTCGACGTGAAGCTGGCCAAGCGCGGAGCGCTGCTCCATGACGTTGGCAAGGTGCTGACCCACGAGAGCGAAGGCACCCACGTAGAGCTGGGCGTCGAGGTGGCACGCAAGTACGGCGAGAATGCCACGGTGATCAACTGCATTCAGGCCCACCACGACGACGTGCCGCACGAGAGCACCGAATCGGTCCTGGTCCAGGCCGCGGATTCCATCAGCGGCTCACGTCCTGGCGCCAGACGCGAGGCGTTCGAGAGCTACGTCAAGCGGCTCACCAAGCTGGAGGAGATCGCGACCGGGTTCGAAGGGGTGGAGAAGACCAGCGTCATTCAGGCCGGCCGGGAGATCCGAGTCATCGTGGTGCCCGAGAAGATTGACGACGCAGCGGCGATGGTGCTGTCGGAGACGATCGCCAAGCGGATCGAGAACGAATTGCAGTACCCCGGCCAGATCAAGGTGGTGGTGATCAGGGAGACGCGCGCCGTGGGCATCGCGCGATGAGCGCGCGCATCATCGACGGGGTGGCGATCGGAAAAGCGATCCGTGCCGAAGTCGCCGCCGACGTCGCCCGGCTCAAGGCGAAAGGTGTGACGCCGGGTCTGGCGGTGGTCCTGGTCGGAGAGAATCCCGCCAGCAAGGCCTATGTGGGGAGCAAGGAGAAGGCCTGCCTCGAGGCCGGAATGCACTCGGTCAAACTCGAGCTCCGGTCGAAACCAGCGAGACCGAATTGCTGGCCGCGATCGACCGGTTGAACGCCGATCCCGCGGTGCATGGTATCCTGGTCCAGCTGCCGCTGCCCAAGCAGATCAACTCCAGCCGGGTGCTCAATCGGGTCAATCCCGCCAAGGACGTGGACGGCTTCAATCCGGTGAACGTTGGCAAGCTCGTGATCAGCGACCCGACCGGCGTTGCGGCCCTGCACGCCGTGGGGCGTGATCCAGATGCTGCTCCGCAGCAATATCGAGATCAAGGGCGCCCATGCCGTGGTGCTGGGCCGTTCGACCATCGTCGGCCGCCCGATGGCGAACCTGTTGATTCAGGACGGCCCCGGTGGGAATGCGACGGTCACCATCTGTCACTCTCGCACGCGGGATCTGCCCGCGGTCACCCGCAGCGCCGACATCTTGATCGCGGCGATCGGCAAGGCCGAGTTCGTGAAGGCCGACATGGTACGCCCGGGCGCCGTAGTGATCGACGTCGGGATCAACCGGGTGGACGACCCGACCAGGCCCCGCGGCTACCGGCTGACCGGCGATGTCGAGTATGCCCCGGTCGCCGAGGTGGCCTCGGCCATCACGCCGGTGCCCGGCGGCGTTGGCTCGATGACCATCGCGATGCTGCTGGCAAACACCATTCAAGCAGTGAAGCAAGCAATCGAAGATTGAAGATTTCGGATTCGGCCACAGATTTGAACGCAGAAGAACGCAGAAGTTCGTTCTAGATTACCAGCAGAGAATTGAGCAAATACCATGCTGCGTTCATCTGCGTATTCTGCGGCGATCAAATCTGCAATCTGAAATCTTCAATCTGAAATCACCTGTGAGCTCCCCAGTCTCAACCGACACTCCCTGGTCTGTAACGCAGGTCGCGCGCATGGCCCGGCGCTACATCGAGGCCGGCCTCGGCATGATCTGGATCCGGGGTGAGATCGCAGAAATCAAGATCTACCAGAGCGGTCACTGGTACTTCACCCTGCAAGGATGCCGAGTGCCAGATCCGCGGGGTGATGTGGAAGAGCGACGCACAGCGATTCGGCTTGCCTCCTGCGGTGGGCGCCCAGGTCTTCGTCTTCGCCAAGCCGACCATCTGGGAGGAGCGAGGCGAATTCCGGCTCAGCGCCACAGAGATGCTGGTGACCGACCGGCTGGGTCTCGAGCACCTCGAGCTGCAGAAGATCAAGGCCGCGCTCGAGAAGGATGGACTGTTCGATCCGTCGCGGAAACGCGCCGCTGCCAGAGTGGCCCTCCTGCATCGCCGTGGTGACCAGTCTGGATGGTGCAGCATTGAGGGACATCATCACCGTGGCCCGGAAGCGCTGGCGCTCACTGGAAATCCGGGTGATCGGCGCCAAGGTCCAGGGTGCCGAGGCCGAGCTCGAAATGGTGCGCGCCCTCAAACTGGTCAATCGGCTGGAGGGTGTCTCGCTGTGTATCGTGGCCCGGGGCGGCGGCGGCAAAGAAGACCTCGCCGTCTTCAACAGCGAAAAGGTCTGCCGCGCCCTTGCACAAGTGAAGGTTCCCACCATCTCCGCTGTCGGGCATGAGACCGACGTGTCCTTCACTGATTTCGTGGCCGACTGCAGAGCTCCGACTCCTTCGGCGGCCGTAGAGCTGGCGGTGCCGGACAGCGCCGAGCTGATCGATCGAGTCAACCATCTGGCTGTACGGCTTGCCAACGCGCTGGGGCAGGGAACCCGGCTCGCGGTCGAGCGACTGGAGCGTTCGGGAGATCGTCTGCACGCCGCCGTGACCAATCTCCTGGAGCGTCGTCAGCGCCAGGTGGACCGGCTCGGCGCGCAACTGGACGCATTGAGCCCGCTGAAAGTCCTTGAACGGGGTTCGCCCTCCCTCGAGCCGAGGATGGCCGGGTGTTGCGTCGCGCCGCCGAGTTCACTCCCGGCCTTGTCGTTCCGGCTCCGCGTCATCGACGGCGAGGTCCCGGCCCGAGTGGAGGAGAACTGATGGCCGAGGGAATCGCGCCGAGGAGCACACCGACGCTGGCCGAAGACCTGCGCCGGCTCGAGGAGATCGTCCGGCGTCTCGAGTCCAATGACGGTGATCTGGATCAGGCGCTGGCGCTCTTCGAGGAGGGTGTCGCACGCCTGCGCAGCGCCAGGGCGAGGTTGTCGGGCGCAGAGGTGCGGGTGCGCAAAGTGGTCGCCGACGCGCGGGGTGCCTTGCGGATGGACGATCTCGACGGCGAGCAGTAATCGGTGCGCGAGGAGGACTCTGCCCGGGTGATCCTGGCCGAGGCGCGCGAGCGAACCGACGAGCTCCTTCAGGCGTGGGCCGAACGGATCAGGGGCATGGTGCCGGGCCGTACCGGGGAGGCGCTCGCCTACGCGATGAACACGCCGGGCAAGCGCGTCCGGGCCGCGTTGGTGCTCGCCGCCTACCGGTCGGTCGGTGGATCCTCTCCTGCCATCGCCGCGGTGGCTGCCGCGGTCGAAACGGTGCACACCTACTCGCTGGTCCACGACGATCTGCCCTGCATGGACGACGACGACCTCCGTCGCGGGCGTCCCACCACCCACCGGGCATTCGACGTTCCTACCGCGACACGAGTCGGCCTGCTCATGGTGCCGGTTGCCGCTTTGGTGCTCGCCCAGGCGGCGCAGGATCTCCGTCTGCCTCCCGCGACCTCCGGCCGGGTGGCGCGTGAGCTGTTCGAGGCGAGCGGGATCCGCGGGATGGTCGGCGGCCAGTGGCTCGACCTCGAGGCCGAAGGCGCCGCCCTCGATCTGAAAGGGCTGACCGCCGTCCACGAAGGCAAGACGGGCGCGCTGATCCGTGCCGCGTGCGTCATGGGAGCGCTGGCGGCCGAGGCACCGGCAGCCGCCGTCGACGCACTCAGCTCCTACGGGCAGGACATTGGACTCGCCTTCCAGGTCGCCGATGACGTGCTCGACGCCACGGCCACTAGCGCGCAGCTCGGCAAGACCGCCGGCCGCGACGCGGCGCTCGCCAAGTCGACCTATGTGGGTCTGCTGGGCGTAGAAGGGGCCCGGAAAGAGGCGCGAAGCCTGGCGAACCGGGCAGTCAAACACTTGCAGCGGGCCGGTTTCGCCTCGGGCTCGTTGGAGGCGTTGGCGGAGTATATTGTAACGAGGGAGTCCTGAGTCGCAGGATGCAGGTAGTGGTGGTAGGTAGTGGGTGCGGGTGGCAGCAGCCGAATCTGTCGCGGCACGCCCCTACCACCTACTCCCCACCACCTGCCACCCCATATTAGCCAAGATCATGAGCCTCCTTCCATGCCATCCATAGCCCCGCCGACCTCAAGGCCATCCCCGGGAGCAACTCCCCGAGCTGGCCCAGGAGATTCGCACCCGGCTGATCGAATGTGTCTCCCTGACCGGTGGTCACATCGGCGCCAGCCTGGGAACCGTGGAGCTCGGCCATCGCGCTCCTGTACGAGTTCGACTCCCCTCACGACAAGATCCTGTGGGATGTGGGACACCAGGCGTACGCGTGGAAGCTGCTGACCGGCCGCAACGATCGCTTTCCCACACTGCGGCAGACCGATGGAGTCTCCGGCTTTCTCAAGCGGGACGAGAGCGAGCACGACCAGTTCGGCGCGGGACACGCGGCCACCGCCATGTCGGCGGCACTGGGGATGGCCACGGCCCGCGACCTGAAGGGCGAGAACTACAAGGTCGTTGCCGTGGTAGGAGACGGCGCGCTGACGTCGCGGTCTCAGCTACGAGGGGATGAATAACGCCGGTCACTCCGACCGGGACATCATCCTGATCGTGAACGACAACGGGATGTCGATTTCTCCCAATGTCGGCGCCATCAGCAAAACACTGGGCGCCATCGTCGCGATGCCGGTCACCAACCGGTTCCGGGAGCGGCTCAAGCAGTTCACCATCCGGCTGAGCCACGTCTTCGGTGAAGGTGTGGTGGACTTCGCCAAGAACGTGGAAGAGAGCGCCAAGAATCTCTTCTCCGAAGGAATGCTGTTCGAGGAGCTGGGCTTCCGCTACTTCGGTCCGATTGACGGGCACGATATCAAGAAGCTGTCGGATACTTTGCGCTTCGTGAAGGGAATGTCGGGCCCCCGCGTGGTCCACGTGCTCACCGAGAAGGGGAAGGGCTTCGCCTTCGCCGAATCGAATCGGGAGAAGTGGCACGGTCTCGCCGCGTACGATCCGGTGACCGGCGAGGCGCGGAAGAAATCTTCCGGCCCTCCCACCTGGACCCAGGTATTCGGCGATGCCATCTCGGCACTCGCGGCCGATCACCCGGACCTGGTGGCGATCACCGCCGCGATGCCCAGCGGCACCGGAACCAACATCTTCCAGAAGAAGTGGCCCAACCGGTTCTTCGACGTCGGGATCGCCGAAGGGCACGCGGTCACTTTCGCCGGTGGGCTCGCGACTCAGGGTGTCCGGCCCGATCGTCGCGATCTATAGCACGTTCCTGCAACGGGCGTATGACAACATCATCCACGACATCGCGGTCCAGCACCTTCCGGTGATCTTCTGCATGGACCGCGCTGGCTTGGTGGGCGAAGATGGCCAGACCCACATGGGGCTCTACGACATCGCTTACATGCTGGCGGTGCCGGGGATGACGGTGACGGCGCCCAAGGACGGCGATGAGCTGGCTGGCCTGCTCAAGACTGCTCTGACTCACGATGGCGGTCCCTTCTGCACCCGGTACCCGCGGGACAAGGCGCCGGCCGATCCGCGTCCGGTCGCCGAGGTGGAGCCGGTGCCTTACGGGACGTGGGAGATTCTGCGCCGCGGCAAGGACCTCGCGATTCTCGCCGTGGGTACGATGGTCCAGCCGGCGCTCGCCGCGGCCGAGACCCTGGCCTCCGAAGGGCTCGATTGCGCAGTGGTGAACTGCCGCTTCCTCAAGCCACTCGATGCCGGCACCTTGGGCGAGCTGGCCCAGGACTACCGCACCTTCGTGACGATCGAGGAAGGCACCGTGGTGAACGGGTTCGGCGCGTACCTCTCCGAGGTCATGCAGACCACCTATCCCGAGGCGCGAGTCATCGCACTCGGCGTCCCCGACAGACTGATCGAACAGGCCCCGCGCGCCGAGCAGCTCGAAATGTTCGGGCTCACGGCGCAGGGCATCGCCCGCCGGATCCGCACGCTGTCCAGCGAGGAGAGCATCGCCGCCCGATGAAGGTCGGAGTGGTCGGAAACCCGCGATACGCCGACCTCAAGGCGGTGCTGCAACAGTTGTCTCGCGAAGCACCATCGCGTGGCATCTCGCTGGTTACCGAGCCCAGTCTCACGCCTCTCTGGGACCTGAACCTCCCCTGCTGGACGAAGTGCCGGTGGACGCGCTCCTCACCTTTGGTGGGGACGGCACCTTGCTCCGCGGCATGCGGCTGCTCAATGGTCGCGAAGCGCCGATCCTTGGCGTGAATCTGGGTCGGGTCGGATTTCTCACCACCGCCGACCGCGACGGTCTCACCGTTGCCCTCGATGCCCTCGTCTCCGGACGCTACGTCCTCGAGCGCCGGCTGGTCCTCATCGCCTCGATCATCAGCGACGGCGGCGGGGTGCGTAGCGAGCAGATGGCGCTCAACGATGTCGCCATTCACAAGAGCGGCGTCGCGCGCGTCATCCGGGTCCGGGTCACGGTGGATGGCGAGGATGTCGGTCCCTACAGCGCCGACGGCATCGTCGTCGCGACTCCGACCGGCTCGACGGCTTACTCGCTCAGCGCCGGCGGACCCATCGTGATACCGGGCGTCGAGGCCATGATCGTAACACCGGTTTGCGCCCATACCCTCGCTGTCCGTCCGCTCGTCGTTCCTGCCGATTCGGTCATCTGCATCGAGCCGCTCTCCCCGGGAGCCGATGACCTGCTGCTTTCCTATGATGGCCAGGTCGGAACCATGCTGGCTCTGGGAGACCGGGTGTATGTGAGACGCGCTCCCATCGCCGCTCTGCTGATCCGGATAGGAGAGGAAGGATATTTCTCCCGGATGCGGCAGAAGCTGAGCTGGGGAGACCTCACAGAGCGGGAAGTCATCCGGTGATTTCCGAGCTCCGCGTCCGGGACCTCGCCACCATTTCCGAAGTCGTCCTCCAACTCGGCTCCGGCCTCAACGTCCTCACCGGTGAGACCGGTGCGGGAAAGTCCATGCTGGTGGACGCGATGGCGCTCCTGTTGGGCGAGCGGGCCGACAGCAGCATGGTGCGGCCTGGGGCCGGCCGGGCCATCGTTGAGGGCGCCTTCGAGCTCACCGATCCGGCACTGAAGCGCCGCCTCGACGCTGCGGGGCTCGATGCGGAGGATGACCGGCTGGTCATTCGCCGCGAGGTTTCCAGCGACGGGCGCTCCAGGGCCTGGATCAACGGCAGTCCGACGACGGTCGCCATGCTGGGTCGGATTGGAGCCCTGCTGGTAGATCTGCACGGCCAGCACGAGACCCAATCGCTGCTTCACGCCGAGGCTCAGCGCGACATCCTGGATGCCTTCGCGGATGCGATGGGTGAACGGGCCGCGCTGGCTGAAACGCACGCCGCGGCGACCACACTGGCCAACGAAGAAGCCGCTCTCATCGCCCGGCGCGACGAGGCGCTGCGCCGGGCCGACTACCTGCGCCACGTGGTGGACGAGATCGATCGGGCGAAGCTCAAGAGCGGGGAAGACGAAAGCCTCGACGCCGAAGCGCGCCGGTTGAATCACGCCGGAACGCTGGGTGAGCAGGCTCGGAAGCTGGGCGGGCTGCTGGATGACGAAGACGCCGGTGTGCTCCACGCCCTCGGTCAGGCTGACCGGCTCCTGGGCCAGCTCGATAAGGTGGATCCCGGGGTGACGCCGTGGCGGGAGCTGCTGGACACCGCCTACAACAATCTTTCGGAACTCGCGCGCCTCGCCGCTGACTACGCCGAGTCGGTGCAGGAGGATCCGGCGCGTCTCGCCGAGATCGAACGCCGGCGCGACGTGCTGTTCCGGCTGCGTCAGAAACACGGGGCAACGATCGAGGCGATCCTCGACACCCGCCGCCAGGCCGCGGCCGAGCTGGAGCTGCTCGATACGGCCGAGACCGACCTTCGCGCCATCGCGGCTCGCCGTACTGCGCTGGATGCGACGCTAAAGAGTGCCGCCGGAGCGCTCAGCACCAAGCGAAACGACGCGTCGGGCCGGCTCTCCCGCGCGGTCAACCGAATGCTGCCCGCGCTCGGATTGCCAGGCGGGAAGTTCTCTCTCGAACTGTCGCCGCTTTCAACGATTCAGGCGCAGGGGCAGGAATCCGTCGTCTTCATGGTACGGCTCAACGAGGGCATGGAGTGGCGTCCGCTTGCGCGCTCCGCATCGGGCGGCGAGTTGTCCCGCCTCATGCTGGCACTCAAGGTCGTCCTTGCTCGGCACGACGCCGTTCCGACTCTCATCTTCGACGAGCTGGATCAGGGGTCGGCGGAGAGGTGGGTGCGCAGGTAGGGAGTGCCTTGGCCCAGGTCGCCGAGCGGCGGCAGGTTCTCGTGATCACCCATCTGCCTCAGATCGCGGCCCGCGCCACCCGCCACCTCGTCGTGTCCAAGCAGGCCCGGCAGGGTATCGCGACCAGCGACGTGGAAGTGATCCACGGCGAAGACCGCATTACCGAGCTGGCGAGGATGTTGGGAGATGCGGATGCCGATACGTGCAGCAGCGAGCATGCTCAAGCGATGCTTGAAAGTACCTAGTACCGAGTACCGAGTACCGAGTAGCCGTCAGGACTAGTCCCGCGGTGCTAGGAGACTGCAGCTGTACTCGGTACCGGTACCGGTACTCGGTACTACTCTACCAAAACCTCCGATAAAACCTGAATCCCCCCGGACAGTTTCCGATCCAGGAACCCGACCCCCAGTCGCACTCAGTACTCGCTCGTAGGTCAGCGTCGCATCGATCGGCAGGCCGCACTTGCCGTTCTGGCACTCGTGCGCCGCGCGACCGACATACGTGAGACCGGCGGTGAACGAGGTGGCGCTGCGGGCGGATTCCTGGGCGAGGAGCCCGGCGCTCACTCCGGAGATCACGTCGCTCGACTGGAGGTAGCTCGCCGAGCCTTCCGCTTCATGCCAGTAGGAAACTCCGGCCGTGATCGCGAGTTGTGGTGCCAGCCGGAAGAACGGTTGAGCGCTCAGCGAGTAGAGGTCGCCAGGATCGAGTGTCACTCTCGAGGAGCGATTGGCAAAATGGAATCGGTTGGTCGGGTGGCGTCACCCGCAGGGCGCGGTCGCTGGAGAAACGACGCTGATAGTTTCCGATCAGCCGGGCGCCGATGCGGCCGTAGCCCAGGTCGGCGGTGAGGCCGCCATGCACCTCGTACCGTTTGTTTCCCGTGCCGACGTCCAGAAAATTCAGTGGATCCTCGGCCTTCCCGGTGGGCAGCACGACAGACCCCTCGGCGACGACACGGACTCCGCCGAGTCCCTTCTTCCCGTCCCAATCGTCTATCAGGGTGTAGACGGCTCCGATCTCCACATCGCCGATCTGTGAGACCTGCGCCTCCCGCAAAGGAAATCCCTGGACCGGACCGAAGGGATTGGAAACGAACGCGTTGATGTCGTTGGCAGAAAGCCGGCCTGTGGGAAGCGGCACTATCGACGTAAAGCCCTGCACGTTGAGGCCGGTGGGATTTGACAACGTGTCCTGGAGATCGCTGATGCTTTCAAGCACCGCGACACCAGCGGTGCTGGTATCGACCGGCAGGAATGGTGAAGCAGTAACAGGATCGTTGCTGACGGCGCCCAGACGAGACCGCAGCGCAGCAGCCTGTTGCTCTACGGCGCTCGCATGATTCCGGAGTGGCGAGCCCGCAGGTCCATAGGCTCCATTGGATATATTCGCGCGCAGGGTGCTGAGGGCCTGATCGAAGTCGGTGAAGAACTGCTGTGCGGCCGATTGGCCCGGTCCGGTCCCGAGGGTCGGGTGGGCGGGATTGAATCCGGCGTTGGCGGTCGTGGAGTCCAGTTGGAATCGGGCCTGGACCCTGGTGGTGACGATTGGAATGTTGGTGAAGAGCGTCAGTCCGCGCGTCAGACCAACCGCGAACCCGAGGCCGGCGGTAGTCACCGTCACTCCACCGTTGGCGACCTGCTTGCCAAGATTGATCTGGTATGCGCTATTCCCGATGATGGCGCCGATGGCCGTGTCGGCCGTGATCAGGTCGGGCCAGAAGCTGCTGCCCAGAGCAGGGCGGGAGAAATCGGCGAGGTAGTCCTGCTCGTTGCCGTTCAGGAAGCGGGAATTGTAGCTCGTCCAGTCGCCGGAGAGCGTGAATCGGACCACGCCCCTCGGGACGCCGATCGGTTCCAATTGTGCCTGAGAGGGCTGGGCGCCGAGCGCGATTCCCCCACCACCAGCCACACCAGATGCTTCAAGCAGCCTCCAGGGAGATGGATAGTCGGTGAGCCCTCACGCGCCCAAGGCCCTCGCAACTTCGCTGTTTCAAAGGGCCTTTGCCAGTCAACCCACCGTCTTCGCTTCGGCGCCCGGGCGGGTGAATTTGATAGGGGAACACACCGACTACAATGGCGGGCCCGCCCTGCCATTTGCGATCGAGCGGCGCACCGTCATAGCCGCCGCTCCAGCGCCGGCCTGGCAGGCAGTCTCGACCGTGGACGGCACGCCGCATCTCCTCGATCCGTCCGGACCTCCCGCCGGCGGGTGGACCGACTACCTGCGTGGCGTGATCAGGGTCCTGCAGCGGGAAAAACTGGCTCCGACCGGTGGCAGGATCGCGGTCGCCAGCTCCATCCCCATCGGCGCGGGACTCTCCTCCTCGGCCGCGCTGGCGGTAAGCCTCGCCAAGGCTCTCACCATGCTCTCCGGGCGAAGGGCGCCTCCGGCCCTCCTCGCCGAGCTTGCCTACCGAGCCGAACACGATGAGGTCGGCGTGCGCTGTGGCCGGATGGACCAGACGATCGCCGCACTGGCGACCCGGGAGAGCGCGCTGCTGTTCGAATCAGCCACCGGCGAAGTGAGACGGGTTCCACTGCTGGGACGGATCATCGTGATGGAGACCGGCGTCGAGCGGCGGCTGACCGATGGACAATACAACCAGCGCCGCAAGGAGTGCGAAGAAGCAATCAGTCTGCTTGCCGACCAGGAGCTTCACGTGCCATCGCTCGCGGCCATATCTCCGGAAGGCATGCCCCAGGTCGAGCGCCTGTTGCCTGTCCCCTGGTTGCTCCGGGCTCGCCACGTCGTGGGGAGACCCAGCGCACCCGCACCGCCGCCTCGGCCCTCATGATGGGAGACCGAGATACTCTGGGCCGCATTCTCTTCGAGGGGCACGCATCACTGCGGGATAACTACCAGTGCAGCTGCCCCGAGGCGGATCTCCTGGTCGAGTCCGCGCGAACTCACGGCGCCATCGGTGCGCGACTCACCGGTGCCGGATGGGGAGGTGCCGTGATCATGCTGACGCCGCCCGGCCACGAGGCACGAATCGTAGCCGAAGCCAGCGGTGAGTTTCGGAAGGCCTTTGGAAGGTTTCCAGAGATCTGGCAGACGAGAGCGATGGGCGGGGTGAGGGCGGGGGGTGAGTCACAAGGAGACGGGGAGACAGGGAGACAGGGAAGGAGAAGGCGAACGGCGAGGCCTAGGAGTCAGCGAGGATCTGGCTGCTCGATTCAGACGAGAGGCGAGGCTAGATCCCTCGTAGCTTCGCTCCTCGGCATTACGTCCGCATGCTCCCTTCTCCCTCTCCCGTTCTCCTGTCTCCCATCTTGCTCAGCCATCCTCCTCCCCATCCTCCACTTTATGAGCGCCGCCGCCAGTCCCGGCGCGACCCGGTTCAGCCAGAGCAACACGCCCATCCATCGGGGCAAGACCAGCTCGCGTCTCCTCTGTCCCATCGCCTGCACGATGAGCCGTGCCGCTTCAGCGGCTGGAAGCGGTTGCGATCCATGTCGGCGAGCCGAGTCTCCCATGGCCGCACCGGCTGGACCCACCGCATTCCGTCGCAGCGCCGTATCCCCGATCCAGTGCGGCAGCACCATCAGGATATCGGGCTTTCCTGCCTCCAGCTCCATCCGCAGCGAATCGAAGAAGCCGTGCAGTGCGTGCTTGGCTCCGGCGTAACCGGTGTGGAGCGGCACGCCGAGCCGGCCCTGGAGCGAGGAGATGACGGTGATGAGTCCCTGGCTTTGACGCAGGTGGGGCAGGGCGGCGTGAGTGCAATAGACCGCGGAGAGATAGTTCACCGCGATGAGCCGCTCGAACAAGGTGGGATCGGTCACCTCGTCCAATCGGGCCCACATGCCCAGTCCGGCACAGAGCACCAGGTGATCGAGCCGCCCGAATTGATCGACGCTGCGCTGGATCAGGAGGCTGGCATGAGCCGAGGTCGCTGAGGTCCCCGGGGAGGATCAGCGCGTCGGGCTGCGGAAGCAAGCTTGGCCGTTTCCTCCAGGCCCTGTACACTGCGCGCGGCGAGAACGAGCCGCGAAACCTTGACCGGCAAGTGCCACCGCCAGCTCCCGGCCGAGGCCGGACGAGGCGCCGGTAACAATCGCAACCGGCCCGCTTTCCACCTAGCTGGCGCTCCCGCCCCGATCGAACGCGCTCACCACCGGCTCGGCGAGTCCCCAAGCCTCGAGCGGGCGCTCCGATGGCAGGATCTTTCCCGGATTCATGATCGAACGGGGATCGAGGCCCTCCTTGAGGGCTCGTACGGCGATGACTCCCGCGGGACTGATGTCGTCCGTGATCCAGGGCAGGTGCTCCGTCCCCACCGCGTGGTGATGGGAAAGCGTCGCCCCACCCGCAAGGAACGAGTCCTCGGCCGCCTTCTTGATGTAGAGATACTGCTCCAGTCCCCGATCGGCCTGCTGCACACATCCGAAGGTGAAGTAGAGACTCGCGCCGGTGCGGTAGGCGTGACTGACGTGGCAGCCGACGTAGGATTTCACCCCGGTGCGGCGAATGGCCGCTCTCGACGGCGCTCAGGGTCGAGTGGTACAGCGGCAGCAGGTTGCTCCAGACCGTCGCCGTCTCACTCACGTCGGCCATCATGTTCCGGTCCATCACCCAGTCGCGCAGATAGGGAAGTCGTACTTCCCCGCTCGAACGAACGGCCCGGTTCGGTGCCGAGGGCGAAACCGCCGTGGCGGCGATAGATCTCACTCACTCTGCGGTGAAGCTCGGGGCAAGTCTGCCGGTCTCCCTCGAAGACGTTGAGCATCAGCGCCGAGCGACTGAAATCGAAGTGTCTTGACCCTCTTGAGATAGTTCTTGACCACTTTGCCGAGCAGCGCCTTGAGCGGCGGAGCCGCGGTCTTGTACGCGAATGACAGGGCGGTCTTGGCCGGGTCGTTGAGCCGGGTGACCGTCGGGATGCAGTCGGCTTCAACGCAGGCGCGGATGGCGTGGACTCCATCCTCGAAGTTCGGGAACAGATATCCGTACGGCAGCCGGACCTCGGGAATCCGGTGCACCTGCATGATTGCTTCGGTGATCACGCCGAGTGTGCCCTCGCTGCCGATGCAGAAATGCTTGACGTCGATCCCGTTGGAAGAGCGGGGAACCGTGCGCGTCTCGATCGTGCCGCTCGGCGTCACCATGCGGAGAGCCACGACCATGTCTTCGATCTTGCCGTAGCGGTCGCTTTGCATGCCGGCCGAACGGGTCGCGATCCAGCCGCCCAGGGTCGAGAAGAGGAACGAGTCGGGGAAGTGGCCGAGGGTGAAGCCCTGCGCGTTGAGCTGCTGCTCCATGTGCGGGCCCATCACGCCGGCCTGGATCCGCGCCGTACCCGACACGGCGTCTACCTCCAGGACCCGGTCCATGCGGCGAAGGTCCAGTACGACGACCATCCGGCTTTCGTCATGAGCAGCCTCGACACAGCCTGCGATGTTGGACCCGGCCCCGAAGGGAATCAGGACCACGTCGTGGTCCGCGGCTGCGGCCACCAGCGTCGCCACCTCGGCCTCGGTCTCGGGGTAGATCACTCCATCCGGCGCCGCATCGACGATTCCCCGGCGAATCCGCCAGAGGTCCCGAAAGCTCTTGCCGTAGGCGTGGACCAGCCGTTCGCGTTTGGTGGTGGAGAGGCGCTCGCCGCCGAGCGACGCATTGATGGCCGCGCGGAATGCCCCGTTGGTCCTTGGAGGCGGGAGGGAGATGTCATCGAACGAAACGGGAGGCGTGCGTGTCGCCTCTCCGGTCATCCCAACGGAGTCCCGGATGAACGGCCAGAGCTCCGGCTTGTCGGAGATGTCAAACTCCGTCTGCTCGTCTCCCCAGCCCCACCATTTCATGTGGGTCGGACCCGGTGCCATGCTCTGGTGAGCTCCCGCAGCTTGTGGACTCGACGTTCCAGCTCTTCGGTGATGCGGCGATAGGTGGCGAATGGTGTTTCGGCGTCGCCCGTTGCGATCGGTTCGACCGGCGGGCCGAAGTGGACTTTGATATGACGGGGCCGCATGAACCAGTTGTTCTTGCGCCAGGCGCGGTAGGTCCCGTCGATGTAGGCCGGCACCAGCGGCAAGCCCCAGGGTGGTCGAGACAACAGCGGGGCCGCGCTTGAATGCCTGCATCTCTCCGGTGGGAGTCCGTGTCCCCTCAGGAAAATGATCAGCGCCCTGCCGCCCCCGTCCAGGAACCGCTTACACGCCTCGATGTGGGCCATCAACTGGCGCTGGGTCGCCCGCCGCTCCAGCGGAATCAGGTTGAACAGGAGGTTCGCGGCCGATTGCAGCCGGTTCCCGAAGAAGTAGTCCTGCGCCGCCACCATGGCGAAGTCGGTGAAGGGCCGCCCGCTCGCCAGCATGAGGGCGACCACGTCCATGTGACTCGCGTGGTTGCTGCAGAGGATGTAGGGCCGGTCCGGGAGGTGTTCCTGCCCGAAGACATGCAACGGACAGTAGAGCCGCAACACCAGCCGGCTGAAGGCCTGGAACATCCAGGCCATGTGCTACCTCCCGTACTTCACTGTGGGCCAAGGCGAACTCGTTCGAGGCGATGGCGCCGCCCAGCGACAGCTCGAGCGCGAGGGCCGCGGCGCACACGATCTCGGCGAGACGCTTGGAAGAGCCGTCGCCGGTGCAACCGAGCAGCTCCAGATTGCGGCGCTGGGCGGCGAGCCGGGTGCCGCCGCCCACCGTCCCGACGCTGATCGAGGGCATGGAGAGGGTGGCGTACAAGTCGCCGCCATTCTGCACTTCGTAGTTCACCAGGCCCAGACAATTCTCGACGACACAGGCCACGTCCTGCCCGGTGGCGAGGTAGATCGCGGCGAGCCCGTTGGCGACGTGCATGTTGAGTCCCATGACGCCGGCCAGCTGAGAGGCGCGGGTGCACTGGGTCCACCCATCCACGAACGCCTGTGCGGTGGTGCGAACCACGCGACGGAGCGCCTTGGCCGAGACCATGGCACTCGCGATCACCTGGTGGCCCCGCCCGAGCAGCAGGGTACGGGCGGCGGGATTCTTATCGCCGTTGAAGTTGGACTCGATCAGGAAGCGGAAGGTCGAGCCCCGATAATGCTCGCTGATGTAGTGGCAGGCCGCGTGACTCGCGAGGGTCACCATGTTCTGGCCAGCCGCGTCCGCCGTGTTGTAGACAAAGTCGAGTAGGACGCTGTTGTGCACGACATACTTGTCTACCCGGATCAGTTTCCCATGCCGGGTGGTCGACTCGGCCGCCCGGCGGATCGCGGGCATCTCGGCCTCGATCCAGGCAAGGAACGGCTGACAGGCGTCCACGTCGGGGAAGATGAAGACGGGACTGCGCGGAGACCTCCTGCTTCAGGTGGCGGGTCAGGATGCCGCCGGAGAGCGAGGTGAGATAGGCGCCGCGGGTCATCGAGATCGCCAGAGTTCCTTCCACCGTGCAGAGTGGCACGTAGTAGGTACCCTCGGCGTAGCTCCCGCGGACTACAAGCGGCCCGGCCACCGCGAGCGGCAGGCCGACGTAGCCGACGTGATTCTCGATGATCCCCTTGAGCTGTTCCGGAGGATCGGGCGGAAGTTCATCCAGCAACACGCCGGTCTTCTGCTCCAGCCAGGCGCGGCGCAGCTCCATATCGGCTGCGGTATAGCCCCTGGGCAGGAGAGTAGACTGGGCGACGGGGGTCGTAGGTGGCATTTATTAGGGACTGAGCAGGTGAGGCTGGAAGATAGCCTCGACGGCGGTAATGGCGGCGAAGGCGGGAATGGCGGAATGCTTGTCCCGAAGGGCAGCGTGCGAGGCAGAATGGCAGGTAGGCAGAAATGCGTGCAGAACACATGCATGTGAATTCGGAGCCGGCGTACGCAATCCCAATCCGCGACGCTCCCCACAACCCACTCCCTACTCCCTACTACCTACTCCCTTACCGTCCCCACCATTGGCTGGTGCCGTGAAGAGCGATAGCCATAAAGTCTTTGCAGGAAAGTCTGCCCGAGCGCCCCTGCCGGGGCAACCGTTCGCCGGGTGTCTTCAGAAGCGGTGCGGTCGCGGGCAGTCAGGACCCGCGACCGCTCGAACGCCTCATTTCTGGTTCCCCACGAAGATGGCGCCGTTGAGTTCGCCCGCCTCGGTGGTCAGCGGCGCATGGTGCGTCTGGTAGTTGCGACCGAAGATCGTGGCTTCGCCGACGTACGAGCGCTTCTGCATCAACGCCTGATAGCTGGGGTGCTCGCGATCGAGCGTGGTATTGACGGCGGACTTACCCTCAGAGGTCAGCAGGGTGATCTGCACCCGGATGAAGTCCTGGCCGTTGAAGCCGAAGATCGTCACCGTCCCTCGTCCGTTGCGGGCATTGATGACGTAGATGGTCATCATGATGCTCACCGCGAGCGCGACCACGAAGGCACCCCGAGAAGATGGTGCAGCACCGTCTCGTAGGATCCGGTGGCCTGGTACAGCCGAGCGACGATCTGCGGCCCAGACCCCGGCCATGGCCAGGAGGCTGAGCACGTAGCCGTGGATCGCGCCCAATTCTTTCGTCCCGAACAGGTCGCCGATGTACGCCGGCAGCGTCGCGAAGCCGCCGCCGTAGAAGGTCAGGATCATGTACAGCACGACCTGGAACATCACGATGCTGGTGATGCTGGGCAGGAACCAGAAGGCCACGATCTGGACCGCGAAGAACAGGGTGTAGTGTTGGCCCGGCCCAGGTAGTCGGAGAAGGACGCCCACCCGAGGCGGCCCAGGCCGTTGAAGATGGACATCAGGCCCACCACGCCGGCGGCTTGGGCGGGGTGAGGCCGATGCTCTCCTGGGCCAGCGGGGAGGCGGTGTAGATGATGCCGATGCCGCAGGAGATGTTGATGAACATCATCACCCACAGGCCGTAGAACGGCGCTCTTCTGATCGCCGCATTCGCGGCCATCTGCGTGAGATCCGAATCACCTTCTTCTCGCCAGCGTCGACGGCGGCCTTCATGCTGGCCGGCATCCACCCCTGGGGCGGTCGCGCGATGTAGCTGGCGGCGCCGAACATGATCACCAGGTATGCCAGGCCCGCGAACAGGAAAGCGGCGGAGATGCCCGACGCGACGGCGCTCCTCAACTTCGGCGAGTCTTGATCTCCAGAACGGCGCCAGCGCGCTGTTGGTGAGCGCGGCGTTAAGCTCCACCAGCGTGGGCTCGGCATCCTGGGCCAGCTTCGCCGGCAGCATGCCCAGAACCTCTTCGTTCCGGCCGGCCCTGACCGCGTCGAACAGCTGGTCGATGCCGTAGCCAGCGGTGGCCTCGTCCTTGACGTGGATGGCCCCTTCAGGATCATCCGGCTCGAACTGAGGTTGGAAATCCCGGCCCGAAAGTCGGCCTCGGCCATCCCCAGCTTGCCCGGCCGCGACATCCGACATGATGTAGTTGTAGACCGGCCCGCCGATGGCAGCGCCGAAACCGAATCCCATGATCGCCAGCCCGGTCGCCAGTGCCGCGCCGGTCCGGGAAACCACTTCACCAGGGTCGAGACCGGCGTGATGTAGCCGATGCCGAGCCCGATCCCACCCAGCACCCCATAGCCCAGCCAGAGAATCTGGATGACGCCGAAGCTTCGCCCCCAGGCTGGCCACGAGGAGGCCGCTGCCCCAGAAGACCGCCGCAACCATGCCCGACTTGCGGGGCCGTTCCGCTTCGACGAACCGGCCCATCACCGCGGCGGACATGCCGAGAAAGAAGATAGGCAAGGCTGAAGGTGATGGAAACGTCGCTCTTGGCCCAGCCGAAGGCGTTTTCGAGCGGCAGGTTGAAGACGCTCAGGCGTACACCGAGCCGATGGAGATATGAATCCCGACGGCCGAGGCGGCGATCAACCAACGGTTCTTCATGTCAGCGTCCATTCATGCTGAGATCATGGGCTGTGCCAAGGTTCAGGCCCTGATGGGCAGGGTGCCACATCGGGAGGCTGCGATCAAATAGACTGCTGCCGTCGCCCGTTGGCCGGGCTGCAGTCGGATGATGATGGGTCGAGCGAGGCCAGTACAGCAGCGCGCCCGGAAGCCCGGCGCGTCTTGAGTGGTTCACTGCAAGGTGTGGATGAACATAAGGGAATCCCACTGGTTGGATAGGGGCGCGTGCGTGGCCATCGCGGGCGCGCATCAGCGATGGCGCTCCCAAGCAACTCGCAGCATACGATCTCCTGGGAGACATCGGCGGCGGCGTTAAGACGCTGTGAATCTCCGATCATCATAGAGACCTGCTGGTCGACATACATGTTCACGCCAATGTGACCCCGTGATTAGAGGACCTCTGAATAGCTATGTCGGGCGTGGCGCTAATCGACGCGCCATCCTCCGGCCGTGGCCTCCCAGGCGGAAACTGAATCAGTGATTGTCGCGGGGCGCACGACCTTCGACGATCCGCAGTGCGCAACCTCGTCAACGCGGGCGTCCCCGAGTTAACGGCGATGAAGCTGACTGGGCACAAGACGCGCGCGGTGTTCGACCGCTATAACATCGTCTCGCCCTCGGAGACGGCGGGGGCGGTGGCCAAGCTCGCGGGTTATCTTGAGGCTCAGGAATGCCACAAAACGGGCACAATCCGCCCGCCGAAGACTCCACCACGCCAGCTCAGGAGGTGTCGAAGTCGCAGTAGTACGCTGGAAGTTGCAGGGCCACGCTCGGGTGGCGAAACTGGCAAACGCATGGGACTTAAAATCCCAAGAGGCGAAATCCTCATGTGGGTTCGATCCCCACCCCGAGCATTTTCCCCCAAGTCGGCGGCTGAAGCCGCCACTCGGCTGCTGTCGCTGAAGCGACGAACTTCCCTCATCCGTCCTGTCCGCCCCGACCGCCTTACCGCCATCCCGCCTTACCGCCCATCACGTCTTGTCCCGCACCTCCCACAACACGTTCAGAATCACCCATCGCCCCTGCCACTTCACGAGCTGCAAATAGTCGATCCAGCCGGACATGTCGACCCGCACGCTCGCGGCCTTCTGAAAGACGTCGAGGATCTTCACATCCTTGCGCTGCTTGTCGACCGGGGTGGACTTGCCGCCGCCTGAGCGTGCGCCGTGGATCAGCTCCGTCGCCCCCATGCTGCGGATCCAGGTGGCCCCAGTCGAGTCGCTGAACTGGACCCGCTTCGCCAGCTCCGGATGGAGTGCCCGCGCCATGCGATCGCCGTCGGCGTTATACCAGCCTTCGGCGTAGTCCAACGCGGCAGCTCGGATGCCCGCGGTATCGGCGGCGGTTTGGGCGGCGAGTGGGGAAGCGAGCAAGGGAAGGGCAGCGGCGAGAAGGCCGAGCAAGTCGTTTCGTCAGATCTCCGGGTCAGTCTCGCCAGTTAGTAAATGTCGTCCGAGCGTTGCGAGGATCCCGATCCATCGGGCAACACCTTCGCGACTTCGCCGCGCTCGGAATGACAGTCGCTCGTCCGCCTCGTCCGCCGAGCCGCCGAGCCGTCGAGCCGCCGAGCTCGCCGAGCCGCCGAGACCACTCGGCTGTCAGGCGACGATTCGGCCTCCAGGCCCGAGCAACGCCGGCGGGGACCATCTGGCCCTCCGAGGGGACGACTTGGCTTTCAGCGAAGCAGCGACCGCAATCGCTCGCTGTGGGATCGGCTGGAGGTGAAGCGGGTTCCATCCTTCATGGTCACGACGTATTCGCCGTGGAAGTACGGCTCGAGGGATCCGATCCGGTCCACGTTCACGATCACCGAACGGTGGATGCGGACGAATGTGGTGGGGTCGAGCCGAGCCTCCAGAGACTTCATGGTTTCGCGCACCAGGTGCGTCTTGCCCCGGGCGTGGAGCCGGGCGTAGTTCCCCGCGGCGTCGATCCAGTCCACCTCCTCCGCGCGCACGAAGAACAGCCGCTCACCTTCCCGAACCACGATGCGCACCGGTGCCGGCCGTTCCGCCCGAAGCTGGGCCAACAACGCGCGCAGCTCCGGTTCTGCTTCCGCCGTTCCCCGGCCGATCGAGCCGTTCCCGTACTCGCTGGAGCGCCGCCTGGAATCGCTCCGGTTCGAGCGGCTTCAACAGATAGTCCACCGCATTCACCTCGAACGCCTTGAAGGCGTATTCGTCGTATGCCGTGACAAAGACAATCGCGGGGAGGGAATCGGCCGGGAGGGACTGCAGCACCGCGAACCCGTCCATCTCGGGCATCTGGACGTCGAGAAAGAGGAGATCTGGAGAGTGGATCGTGATGCGCTTCGAGCGCCGCCGCCCCATCGCCGCACTCGGCGACCAGCTCGAACGCCTGGTCTCCCGCGAGGAGACGTGCGGATCCTCTCGCGAGCCAGCGGCTCGTCGTCTATCACTACGGCGCGCATGGCCGTCATCCCGGTCGCCGGAGCGGGACGACCAGATCCACTCGAAGACCGCCTCCCGATGCTGGGCTTAGCGTGAGCGCCGCTCGGTCTCCATAGAGCGCGGCCAGTCGGCGCCGGGTGTTGCCGAGTCCGATTCCTTCGACCGGGAAATCGTTGGAGTGGTCGAGTCCGGAGCCGTCATCGGTAACGCTCAGCTCGAGGTGATCGTCGTTTCTGGCGGCCGCGATCGTGATTCGCCCTGCTCCCGCGCGTCGCGCGATCCCGTGCTCGATGGCGTTCTCGACCAGGGGCTGAAGCACGAAATGAGGAACCAGGACCTCCTCGGCGCCCGGCCCGATCACCTTTCCACCGTGAGCCGGTCCTGGAAGCGGACCTGCTGGATTGCCACATAGTTGTCGAGCGTCTCCAGCTCGTCGCCCAGTGGAACCTCCTGGCTCTCCGCTCGACGCAACGTACGTCGCAGGAGGTCGCTCAGCCGAGCCAGCATCCGGTCCGCCGCATCGGGATCGCGGTGCAGGAGGGTCGAGATTCCCTGCAGGGTGTTGAACAGAAAATGGGGATGCAGCTGCGCGCCGAGCGCCTCGAGTCTCGCCTCGGCGAGCTGGCCCTGGAGCAGCGCCGCCTCCATTTCCCGCTCGCGATAGCGGTAGTAGTAGACCACCGCGTGTATCACCCCGATCAGCGCCCAGAATACCATGCTTTCGATGACGAAGCTCTGGCTCACCATCTCGCGGAGCGATCGGCATGTGAGACTGGGGCAACAGCAGCTTGATCAGGGCGAGGAACAGGGCGTACTTGGGGATGATGCAGAGCGAGACGTGAGCGCCAGCCAAAGCGGGACCGTACGGCGTCCATCCGCTGCGCTCGATCGGCCAGCCGCCGCGCCATCCAGATGAAGAGCGGGGTGAAGATGGCGCAGGTGTACCAGTCGAGGAGCCGCGAGGTGAAGAGCCAGCGCCACTCGATCGGCCGGCCGATCTGTCTGGAAGGTGAGCGACCGCCCCGCCCACGCTGAGCAGCGCCAGCGCGGTCCAGATCGCCCAGATGATGAGGACGCTGCTCCAACTCCAGCGGAGCAGGGAGGGGTGGAGGACTGAGCCGTAGCCGTCATGGCTGCGACGTTAGATGTTGCCGGGACGGATTACAAGATGAGGTGGGACGAAGTGGCCGTGCGGTGGGATGAGGGATTTGGGATGTTTGGATGTGAGGATGTTGGGATGTAGTGTCCGCCCGGTCCGCCTCCCTGACCGCCTGTCCCGCCCTACCGCCCTACCGGCTCCGTGTTTCCCACATCCGTCTCCGCCTTCCAGCTCCCATCGGCCTGGCGCCGCCATACCGTGAGGTACTTGCCGCGATAGGCCTCGTGTTCACCAGTCGAATCCCGCACCCACAGCGTCCAGCGACCGATGGTGTACCCGAGGGTGCCGTCGCCTGAGGCATCAGCGTGGTCGGGCTCCCAGCGCAGCTTCTGATTGGTATCGCCGAAGAAGGCGCTCATGTGTTGCCGGATTGCGTCGTGTCCCACCGCGAGGCCGGGGCCTTCCGGCATCTGAATCCCCGAATCCGCGAAAAACGACACCCACCCCTCGACTCCTCGCTCGGCTACAACGCTGTCGAAGGCACGGTCCACCGCCATGAGGCTCTCTCGGACCGAGTCTCGCGGTGCACCCGCGCAAGCGACGAGGTGAATACGACGATGGTGGCGGTGAAGCGATGGGCAGTCATAGGTGCTCAGCGTTTCAGGTGTCAGGGGTGGCTGGCGAAGAGCGTGATTGGCAACGACTGAGAGTGGGCAGCGCTTTTCCCTGACACCTGACCCCTGACCCCTAACACCTCAATAGTTGCCGTTCGGATCAATCAGCACGTACGTCAACGTATTCCCACCACGAAATACGGCGCCTTCGAGCCGAGGGTCTGAACGATGGCGTTCATCAAACGCGCGTCGGTCGTGGTCATGCTGATCCCGATCTGGTAGGGCCGCCGGTGCCCAGGTTGTCCCAGTCGAGCATGTAGCTCGGGTTGTTGAACTGAAATCCGGCGGGCAGATACGGGGTTCAGCTCGGGCGGCTCCACGCCGGGCCCGACCTCGGCCGGCCACATGTTGTTGTTGTCGGCCTCGTAGTTGTAGCGCCGCCAGCCGCACCGCGACGAATTCGCCCACGATGCGCGAGGTCATCGCGGTCCGGGTCAAGTCGATGTACTTGAGGACGGCGAGACTCGACAGCACACCCATGACGACGATCACGACGAGCAACTCGATCATCGTCCACCCGCGACGCTTGTCCATCAGCTGGTCCTCCCGCGGACTTCTTCATAGCTGTCCCCGACGAACTCGCCCGGCTGGGGTGTTGGAATTGTAGGATAGCTCGATGCCGCCATTCCGGGCCTTGAGCCGGTAGCCTCCGCCCTCGATGCTGTATTCGACGCCGTTGTTACCGCCGCCCGCTTCCTGGAGGCTGTTCGGCAAGCGGCCGTTGGCTCGACGGAACTGCTCGACGTGAACGATCTCGCGATAGATCAGGAGACGGAGGCTGGCGTCCTGGATCTCGGGGTCTCGACCCGCTCCTTGGGGAAGAACCACTCGGGGTGCAGTAGCGACCGAGAGGCCGCAGGCCAGGAGGATGCCGAGGGATATCGGTCCAGAACCCGATCTTGCGGGCCGGCGTCTGCTCGGGAACATCGCGCCGGCAGCGTTTCTGCTGCTGTTCCTCCACCACGTCCTTATATGCCTTGACCAGATCCCGCCGGTCATACGGCTCTTTGCGATCCGGGCTTCTTCCTGGGCGGCTGCGAGCTCATGTCGTCACCATCTCCCCGTCGAGCGCCCGGCTGATCTGGTCGGGGAAGGCCCGGATGTCGATTGGCTTGGTGATGTACCCGTCGAACCCGGCGTTGATGGCCTTCTCCCGGTCGCCGCTCATCGCATGAGCCGTGAGCGCCACGACTCGTACGCCCTTATGCTCGGACTGGCGAAGTTCCTTGAGCAACGCGTAACCGTCTTTCCCTGGAAGTTGAATGTCCATCAACACGAGGGCGGGATGGTTCTGTCCGACGGCCTCCAGCAATCCCTCGCCGCTGGTCAGCGGTACGACCTCATGCTTTCGCAGGGTGAGGAGGGTCCGGAACAGCTTCATGTTGTCCGGGCTGTCCTCGACAATCAGTATTGTGGCCACTGCGCTCCGGTCGATGGTCGGTGGTCGATAGTCTGAGACTCGAGTCGATGGATCGCTAGTCGTGGTACACGCGCGTCATCTCGCGTCTCACGTCCCACATCCACGTCCCTACATCCCACGTACCCACGTCCTCACGTGAAATTCACCGGTTCATTGAGGAGGGAATCATCTATAACTACAATTGTGCTATCGTGTTCGCAACCATTGAATCGAGTGTCGCTACCGGTGGCGACAGGCTGATCGCGATGCGACCTGACTGTCTCGCCGTCCTGGGTCTCGGCGCCATCGGGGGATCGGTGGCGTGGCAGGCTCGACGCAGCGGTGTTCCCTCGGTCGTGGGTTTTTCGCCCGAGCGAGGGGAGGCGGTTCAGGCCCTCCGGGCCGGGGCGCTCACCGATATTGCCGACACACCGGAGCGCGCGGTGCAGGAGGCCGACTTCGTCGTGCTGGCCGCGCCCCCGGATGCGATTCTGCAGTTGCTGGAAAGCCTTCCGCGGTCGATGCCCAGCCGCAGTCTGCTGACCGACGTTGCCAGCGTGAAGCTGCCGATCATTTCGCGGGCTCGTGAAGCGGGCCTGGCCTCCCGGTTCGCGGGGAGCCATCCTTTCGCCGGCACTCACCACTCGGGCTGGAGTGCCGCGCGGCCCGATCTCTTCCGCGAAGCGATCATCTACGTCTGCGCTACCGGCACCGAGGGCGAGAACGCCGCACGCCAGGTGATGCACTTCTGGGAGACGCTGTTCGAGGCCCATCCGGTCCTGATTCCGGCCGAGGCGCATGATCGTCAGCTGGCATGGACGAGCCATCTCCCGCAGGCGGTGGCCTCCGCTCTGGCATACACCCTGGCGAGGAGCGCGGATCTCACCGGAGCATCATGGGGACCTGGGGCGCGGGATACCACCCGCCTCGCCGCGAGCAATGCCGAGTTGTGGACCGAGATCCTGCTGTTGAATCGGAAGGAAGTGGCCGTTGCCCTGGCTCAGGCGGGCGAGGATCTCTGGCAGCTTGCCGCACTCATCGCGGAAGAGAACCGGGCAGGTCTCCGGGACTTCCTCGAACGCGGTGTCGCGTTCCGCCGATTGATCGACGGGATTCCGGGGAGCGAGCGCTCCTCGCAATCATGAGGCGATGACTCGATGCGGGTAGGGGGCGACATCCAGGTCCCGGGAGACAAGAGCCTGACTCACCGGGCGCTCATGCTGGGCGCCATGGCGAGAGGGACCAGTTTCATCCGGGGCGCGCTCACCTCGCTCGATGCGCGTTCTACCGCGCGGGTGTTGCGGCAGCTCGGTGCGGAGATCAGTCCCCTCGCCCCTGGTCGAGTGACCCGCGTCGAGGGACGGGGAAGGTTCCGGCGTCCTGATGCCAGTCTCAATTGCGGCAACTCGGGTACGACCACCCGTCTCCTGCTGGGTCTGCTCGCCGCGCATCCGATGCGGGTCACTCTCACCGGGGACGCATCGCTCCGCCGCCGACCGATGCGACGGGTGACCGTCCCGCTCTCGGAGATGGGCGCCCGCTTCAGCGAGTCCTCGAACGACGGCCTCCCGCTCACGGTGACCGGCGCTAAACTGCGTCCGCTGCGTCATCAGCTCCCGGTATCGAGTGCGCAAATCAAGAGTTGCCTCCTGCTCGCGGGACTTGCGGGACGAGTCCGGGTGGAGCTGCGCGAGCCCACCGGACGATCGCGAGATCACACCGAACGGCTGCTCCGTGCGTTCGGGTATGTGATCGAGGAGCGAGACGGGTGGCTCACCTTCGAGCCCACCGGGGAAGTGACGCCCTTTGAAATGGAAATCCCCGGCGATCCGTCCTCCGCTGCCTTTCCTGTCGGCGCGGCTTTGCTGGCGGAGTCGGGTGAACTGCGCGTCTCACGAGTCTGTCTCAACCCGACCCGAACCGGATTCCTCCAGGTATTGGAAAGAATGGGCGGTCGCGTTGCGGCGGAAGACATCGGACCGCAATTCGATGAGCCGGTCGGTGCCCTGGTCGCTGGACCGTCTCCGCTCGTCGGGACGGAGGTCTCCGCCGAGGAAATTCCCGGGCTGATCGACGAGATTCCGCTGCTGGCAGCACTGGCGACGAGGGCTCGAGGCACCACGCGTGTTCCGCGACGTCGCCGAGTTGCGGGTCAAGGAGAGTGACCGGCTCGATCTCATCGCATCCAACATCCGCGCGCTGGGAGGCAATGCGGAAATTTCGGGAGATGACATCTTCGTCTCCGGCGGAGACCAGCCGCCCCGCGGCATGGTCCGCACCGCCGGCGATCATCGCATCGCGATGGCGTTCGCGATTCTCGGCACGATCCCCGGGGCCCGAGTCCGGATTGATGACCTGGACTGTGCCGCGGTGAGCTTTCCGGGATTTCGGGAGATGCTGAAGGCGATCAGGAGGTGAAGGCGGTGAACGAGAGCGGTACCGCCAGTTACTCGATCATCAGCGCTACACCGTCCGCCGGTCCGCCGGTCCGCCGGTCGCACGTTCCCGGTTCCCGCTGTTTCGCATGAGCTCGCGGTGGTCGCGATCGACGGTCCTGCCGCATCGGGCAAATCGAGTACCGCTCGCGCGGTAGCCGAAGCGCTGGGCTTCGCCCATCTTGACTCCGGGGCGCTTTATCGTGGGTGACGCTGGTGGCCCTCACCGAAGGCTATGGTCCGGGCGGCAGGTCGTTCGATGCCAATCCGATGATCCTGGCGGCCGAGAAGCGGGGACTCATGTTGCAGTTCGATGGATCGGGATTCGCGGTCTATCTGGACGGGGCGCCGGCTGACGAGGCAATTCGCTCCGCTTCGGTCACCGCGAATGTCTCGGAGGTTTCGGCGATTCCCGAAATCCGCGAATGGGTGAATGGCCGCCTCCGGGCGCTCGCGCGCGCGGGACAACCCGTGGTCGTGGATGGGAGAGACATCGGAACCGTGGTCTTCCCGGACGCGAATCTCAAGGTATTTCTCACCGCTTCTCCCCGGACTCGGGCCGAGCGTCGTCTGAGCCAGCGCGGCCAGTCGGTGGATCCCGCCGCACTCGAGCGGGAAACCGCGCTGCTCGCGGCGCGCGACAAGGCCGATTCGAGTCGCGCCGTCGCCCCGCTTCGAATGGCCAAGGATGCGGTACCGCTCGATGGCACCAACCTGAGCTTTGAGCAGCAGGTGGCGCAGATCGCCGAATGGGCGAGAACCCGAATCGGATAGGATCGCGTCGCGACTTTCCCCATGGCTCGTCAGACCTCTCTCTCTCCCATCCTCCGCTGGATTTCGCTGCTCCTCGCCGTACTGCTCCGGCTCCACCGTGTTCAGCACGATTCTCGTCATGCACTGCGCTCCGGAGAGCCCGCCGCAGCCCTTCGCCGTCGTCAAACCCGACTCGGTTGCGTCCGACTCGGGGTCTCACATCAAGGTGGCGATGCGGAAGGTGAACTACCACATGGATGACGACATTGTTCTGGAGCTGCGGTTTCTGAAGGGCGAGTTTGTCCCCCAGAGCAAGAAACCTCCGGTGTTCGAAGACCCTACTACTTACAATCTCCGGATCCGGTCCGCGGAGATCGCGATTGATACGCTCAGCTTGAGCCGGTTGCTCAATCGTCATGTCCTGGGGTACAAGGGCGCCCCGATCCGCGACGTGCACATCCGGATAGATCACGACGAGATCGTTCAGCAGGAAAAATGGGGGCCGTTTCCTTCACGATACGTTCCAAGCCTTCGGTAAACGAGGACGGGAGAATCCGCCTGCACCCGACCGACGTGAAGGTTCTGGGCATCGGTGTCGAGGGGCTGATGAAAACATTCGGTGTGACCCTCGAGAAGTCCCTTCACCTGAAGGAGGAGCGGGGGCTTTCCATCGACAAGAACGACCTGCTGCTCGATCCGGCGAAGATGCTTCCTCCACCCCGGATTTCAGGCTGGCTCCGCGCGGTCAGCCTGGAGCCGGACCGCCTGGTGCAGGACTTCGGCGAGCCGGACTCCCTGGCCCCCATGCCCTATTTCGGAGGGCGATCACCCGGCGCCGAACTACATGCACTACGAAGGAGGGACCATGCGCGTTCGGGCGACTGACCATGACCCCGGCTGATCTCCTCCTGGTGGATTCCGATCCGTCGGATCCTTTCGAGTTCTCCCTCGCCCACTACCACGAGCAACTGGTCGCGGGAAGCCACCGGACCACGCCCGAGGATGGCCTCGTGGTGTCCATGCCTGACTACCCAGCCCCTAGCCTTTCAACACGTTAGGCCATACATTTGCAGGCTTCCCCGCCCGGGCACTTCGGTCTGGAACGGGGTATCAACCCCAACCCGCGGCCCCTCCGGCGCGGCCTGGAACGAGGGCTTTCTGTTGCTGACCACTGAGCACGAATCCTCCCCGCCACAAACGATCAGTTCGTCTCTCCGCCGGACTCCGCGTCCGGGCCGACCTCTACGACGAAGACTACTCCGACGCAGAATACGAGAACGATGCTCTCGATGTACGAGGGCACCATGTCGCAGATCGTCGAAGGAGAGATCGTCAAGTCGAAGGTCCTCCGCGTCACCGAGAGCGCCGTCATCCTCGACGTCGGCTTCAAGTCCGAAGGCTCCGTTCCACTCGATGAATTCAAGGAACCCAGCCGCCAGGCCGGTGAAGAGGTCGAGGTCTTCCTCGAGCACCTCGAAGACCAGGAAGGGGCTGTCGTCCTCTCGAAGAAGAAGGCCGATTTCATGCGGGTCTGGGAGAAGATTCGCCGTGGCCTACGAGACCGACCAGCCGGTGCGAGGGCACCCTGGTCAAGAAGATCAAGGGCGGCGTGGTGGTGAACCTGATGGGCGTCGATGCCTTCCTCCCCGGCAGCCAGATCGCGCTGCGCCGGGTACCGAACATCGACGAGCTGCTGGGCCACTCCTACGAGTTCAAGATCATCAAGCTCAACAAGCGGCGCCGGAACATCGTGGTGAGCCGCCGGGTGATCCTGGAGAACGAGCGGGCTCACAAGCGCGAGCACCTGATGAAGGAGCTGGCGGTGGGCCAGGTGCGGAAGGGCATCGTCAAGAACATCACCGACTTCGGCGCCTTCATCGACCTGGGCGGCGTCGACGGCCTGCTTCACATCACCGATATGTCCTACGGCCGGGTGTCCCACCCGACCGAGATGGTCCAGATCGGCAAGGAAGTCGAGGTCAAGATCCTCGACATCGACTGGCAGCGCGAGCGGATCAGCCTGGGCATGAAGCAGCTGCAGGCCTATCCCTGGCAGAACGTCGCGGCCAAGTATCCGGTGGGCACCCGGGTGCAGGGCAAGGTCGTTTCGATCACCAACTACGGCGCCTTCGTCGGAGCTGGAGCCGGGCATCGAAGGGCCTGGTGCACATCTCCGAGATGAGCTGGACCCGGAACGTCCGCCACCCGTCCAAGATCGTGAGCATCGGCGAGACCATCGAGGCCGTGGTGCTCAAGGTGGACGAGAGCGAAGAGAAGATCTCGCTCGGCATGAAGCAGACCGAGCAGGATCCCTGGACGGTGCTGCCGCTCAAGTACCCGGTCGGCACCCGGATCAGCGGCAAGGTGCGGAACCTCACCAGCTTCGGCGCCTTCGTCGAGATCGAGCCCGGGATCGACGGCCTGATCCACATCTCCGACATGTCGTGGACCAAGCGGGTCCAGCATCCCGTCCGAGGTGGTGAAGAAGGGCGACGGGGTCGACGTCGTCATCCTCAACATCGACGCGGACAACAAGCGGATCTCGCTGGGTCTCAAGCAGGCCGAGGAGGATCCGTGGCTCAAGATCGGGGAGACCTTCCCGATCGGGACCGAGATGCGGGGCCGCGCCATTCGCCTGATGGACAAGGGCGTCGGTTGTGGATCTCGGCAACGACATCGAGGGCTTCGTCCCGATGTCGCAGCTCGGCGTGGCGAACCTCGAGAACCCGGGCGACGCGGTGAAGGAAGGTCAGCCGGTGGACCTCAAGGTGCTCGAGGTGGATCCGATTCATCACCGCATCGTGCTCGCGGTGATCGGATATCCCGACGAGCCCATCATCCCGCCGGTCCGTCCGGTGATCGACGAGAGTCCGGCGGACGAGTAAATCGGGCGCCGCTAGTGCCTGCTCAGACGGCGGCAGGGCATCACGCCCTGCCGCCGTTTGCATGTGATCGTCAACAAACCGATCCACAGTTGAGTCGCTGTGCCCTCCCCCTTCTCCCTTCTCAGACCAACCGTTGTTCCACGGCGTAGCGCATCAGCCCGGCGCCGGTCTGCACCGAGAGTGCCCGCATGATCCGGTACTTATGGAATGCCACCGTGCGCGGCGTGATTCCCAGAAGGAGCGCTGCTTCCTTCATCGTATGGCCCTGAGCCAGTAGCCGCAGGACCTCGCGCTCCCGGAGTGAAAGTGTGTTGGCCGATTCCCGCACCAGCGGACGAGCGCTCGCTTCGATCGAGGCCCGGACCGCCGCAACCAGCCGCTCGGGGGCGGCGGTCTTTAGCACGTAGCCCGACGCGCCGAGCCGAAACGCTTCCTCTCGAAGCGCCGGATCGTCGTGCATGCTCAGGATTATCAGGCGAGTCTTGGGGAGCTGCTCGAGAATTTCTCTGCCTGCCTTGAGTCCGTTCATGCCCGGCATCGAGATGTCCGAGACCACGACATCCGGCTTGAGGAGCACCGCGGCTTCCACCAGCTCACGTCCCGAGGTGACTCCCGCCAGGATCGTAAAGTCCGGCTCCAGCAATCGACGCAAGGCCTCCAGCAAGATCACGTGATCATCCGCCAGCAGCAGGCGAAGCGGCGCGCTTAGGGCCCTTGCTACGACGTGGTCGTTTGGCGAGATCGGCTGATCTTGGGGCGCTCGGCCACGGTCCGGCTCATGATGCATTCCTCTCCGCGAAGGGTATCCGGACCGAGACCGTCGTCCCGCGGCCGGGCGCCGTCCTCAACTCGACCACGCCGCCGACCAGACGGACTCGTTCGTCAATGCTCAGCAGGCCGAGCCCTCCCGCGCCGTCGGGCGGCGGCCAGGTCGAAGCCGCATCCGTCATCCCGGTACCGAGAGCTCGAGTTCCTCCTCCCGAGCGGTGAGGCGGACGAGGACATGGCGGGCCCGGGCGTGGGACGCGGCATTGTGCAGGGTCTCCTGGGCGACGCGATAGAGACACAGCGCCATCTCCGGCGGCACGTCCTCCAGCTGGTCGGACGCTTCGAAACTCACCGCCGAGCCCTCGCTTCCGTTCCACTTCGCCGCAGACGCTCTTCAAGGCGGCCGCCAGTCCGGCGTGCCGGAGCACACCGGGGTGAAGCTCGTGCGAGAGATTCCGGATATCGTCCGCCATCTCCACGGCCCAGTCCTGGTACTGCTGAAGTTCGTCACTCCAGATGCGCGCACGCCCGGTGGCAATGTCGCGCTTCAGGCTGCTCAATCCGATGGCGAGCGTGGCGAGGCGCTGGCTCACGTCGTCGTGCAGCTCGCGCGCGATCCGGGTCCGTTCGGTCTCCTGGGCCGTGATCAACCGGCCGGCCAGGCTCCGGGTGCGGGCATGGCTGTGACGCAAAGCCGCCTCACTGGCCGCGAGGGCCTCCTGGGCCCGGACCCGGTCGGTGATCTCCTCCATGACGCAGTTCACACCTGCTATCCCATCGGTCTTCTTCCCGAACCGGATAGCAGCGGACCAACCAGTGTCGAGCGCTCTGGACGCCGAGGCCGGACTCCCGGATCGGGACGTCGATCGCCGCGAGGCCGGTAGTCAGCACGCGGCGGAGCACCGGCTCCAGCTCTCCGGCGAGGTGCGGCACTGTCTCGCTCAGCAACCGGCCCCGATGCTCGGAGGCGGAAAGCCCCTGTGCGCTGGCCAGCCAGTCGTTGACTTCGAGATAGCGCAGATCGGAATCGAGCGATGCCAGCCCTATCCCCAGCGTGCTGAGGGCCGCGGCGCCATCGCTGAGAGCGCGATCACGGCCACGTGCCCGCCGTAGACGACTCACCGAGGAGAGGCGCAGTTTTGAGAGGGGAATTCACGAAGACTCCACGATCGGTCTGCCATATGCCACGAGTCGCGAGCAGTCCGCGACCGGATTGCGTTGAGTGTACCCCGCCAGCCGGGCCGGTCAAGGCCCGGAGGAGAGTTGTTTGCTCGAGTGTCTCGCTACTGGACCAGCGGGATCGAGGTCGCCGCCTCGTACTGGACCGCGATATCCAGCTTGTTCTCGATCTGGTAGTAGCGCGCCACCTTCTTCGCGGGCATCACCTTCTCGAATTTACCCGCGTACGACTTGCGCAGCTTCATCCGGTCTTCTTCCAGCTGGAGCTGCTGCTTCGAGCAGGTCTCGCGCCTTGTCGTCCGTCATCTTCTCGTAATTGGCGGCGTAGTCCTTGATCATGGCCACGGCACGGTCGCTGAGCTTGCCTGCCTCCGCGCGATATTCGTTGTAGAGCGGCCAGAACTTGGCACTCTCTTCCTCGGTCAACGGCAGATTTGCGGCGACCAGTTTGGTGCGCTCCGCCTGGACCTCGGCCCGCGCCGCCTGGATTTTGGCGTCGTCCTGGGCCAGAGAGGGAGTACTGGCGAGCGAAAGAGCAATGATGGCTGCAACGGTGCGACGCATGAGAATTCCCTCTAAATGGTGAATCAGGTTATCAGAACGCGTACGAAATCGCATAGAGCATGGTAAAGGTGCTGACTTTGATCTTGGTGTTGCCCGCGATCCCACCCAGGGAGGGACCAACGGTGCGGTTGTCGGTCGTGCCCCAGGAGCCGGCGACTCCCAGAGAACCGGAGAGGTGCGTCCAGCTGAAGGAGACATCCCGCCGAGGCGCCCACCAGATCCACGGTGCGGAAGTCGCTGGAGTCGGGATCGGCGACGGGCGAGGCGTCGGTGAAGAACCCGGCGTGGATCCGGAACCGCTTGCTCAGCAGATAGTGGCCTCCGATGGCCACATTCAATACCGGGTCAGCCTTTTCCTGAACGGGGACGAAGGACAGCGTGGACTCGGTCGGCACGCCATTGGCGTCGGTCGTGACCAGCGAAGCCAGCTGCAGTGCTGGAGAGCAGGGTATAGGTACTGGCGCTGCCGTGATAGCGGACGTCCCCTTCGAGCTGGAAGCTTGTCGAAGAGAAACGCGATACCACCCGTCAGTTCCACGGGAATCTTGTAATCCAGTTTGGCGTCCTCATCCTGAACCCGATCTCGCGCGAGCCGGCTCCGGAAAAGACGATTTGGGAATAGAGCAGCTTGCTGCTTCCGCCAATCCGGATCCCGGGACTCGTGAGCCTTCCGCCGACCTTTACCTTGGCTCCCCGCATCCCACTGTACTCCTCCGGTGAGCAGGACGTTATAAATGCTGCCATCGGTCGTGACGCTCCCGGGTGGCCGTGGTCGAGGAGACACCCGGGGTGATCAACTGGTCTCCAAGCGACTGGACCTGGTGCAGGTTCGTCATGCCGAAGCCCCGCGCTTGCCCCAACGCGGAATTCCTTCCCGAGGCGGAAGCCGGCCGCGAGTCCGGGAATGATGGTGCGTGAAGTTCGAGGTCGATGTGTAGGAGAACTGTTCCTCGTTCCCCCGGAGTTGACCGTAAAGGCGCCATCCAGGGTACCGGGGGTCCAGGACACCGGTTTGGCATAGAAGAACGCCAGGCGCACGTTGGGATTCTTGATGATCGGTGCGCCGAGGACCGCCCCGAAGTAGGTGCCGCTGGGACTAAACCGCGTGCTCCCCTTGGCCTGCCCGATGCCCTCCGAGGGTGATCGTCGTCAGCTCGTAGGCGTTGGAGCTTGCGTTGAGCCCGCTCTTCTCGCTCAACGCGAGTCCCGCCGGATTGTACCAGCCGGCCCCGGCATCGTCGGTCCGGGCGACGAAGGCGCCTCCCTCCAGCCCCTCGCGCTGGCCGATGAGGACCCGGTCGTAGTTGGGCAGAATGCCGCTGGGTGGAAGGGTGAAATCCGAGATTTGGGCCATGAGCACCGCGTGCCCAGGACAGGGGAGAAAATAGAGCGTCATTCGAATTGATACCCGCATCATCATACCCCTCCGCCGAGGCAACGGGATCCATCCGTTACCTCATCTGCGCCCGCACGTTCGCCAGCAGCTGATCGAACGAATCCAGTCGAATCAGCCCCAACCTGGAAATTCGAGATCCACGATTACATAAACGGCGATGCCAGGATCAGCGCGAAGCCCAGCATGTGTACCCAGCTGCGTGTTGCCTCCGCTCCCATGTCATAGCCGGCAAGAAAGAGCAGATGAGGGTCGGGACGAACAGCATGCCGTAGATGATGGGCGGCGGATGCAGCCTGGTCGTCGCGAGCCGGGTAGCCGCGATATCGAACATCTCGTTGAGCGCCGGCATCAGGAGCATCGTCGTCTGAGGACCGGGCACCTCGTGAGCCGCGGTGACCGAACGGGTCCAGATCTCCTGTTGCAGCGCGGCCATCCGGGTCAGCGCCGCGTTCACCCGGGCGGTATCGGGGATTGCGCGGTAGGTCTCGAGCCTCACATCGACGTATTGCCGGAACTTCTCCTGGATCACCGTGCGTGCCTCTGGTGCGGAGCAGGTCCAGCCGGAGGTAGGCGGTGCCGATGTTGTTGGCTTCATCGATGATCTGCTGTCGCCGGAGATCGAAGCGGTCGCGGCGCCGGAAAAGGTGAACGCCAGTAGCAGGCCCATGACGCCGAAGACCGCTCCCTCGACGGCCCCCAGGCCCTTGGCCATTTCGTCTCCATGCCGAACCTGCTGCACCTGCCGGATCCGGCGGCCCACCTCGAGCATGAGCACAATGCCGAGGGTCGAGGCTTCCGGCGAAGAGCGATCCAAGCACGGCAGGATTCACTATTCCCACAAACCCTCGCTTCGAGGCTCGGCCACATGGGGCGTTTTCATGCCGTGGCGTTGCCCCGGGTTGCTGCATTGACCCGGGCTTGCCACTTCACGTAAGGGAAGGAAACGATCGCCCCAAGGAGCAGGTGATACACGATCACGATCTGGGCCGCTCGCTGATCGGGGAAGTTAAGGGCTGCGATGGCCATCGCTACCCCCGGATGCCGGGTCGCGGTGGCCAGCGCGAGGACTCTCCGGTTGTGCGGATCGGGTCCACCCAGCAGGTGGCCAACCGTCAGCCCCACGACCGTGAAAAGCACCAGCGCGATGATGACTCCCCTGCCCACCAGGTCCCCAGATCACGTGCCGGGAGAGATAGAGGATGGGCACGAAGGCGACGATCAAGAGCGCCATCGAGAACTTGTTGATGGGGTCAGCGATTTTCGCCGAGAGATTGGGCGCCTTTACGCGGACGGCATACCCAAGGACGAGCGGAACCAGCACCGACACCAGCACGGTCTGGGCAACCTGCATCAGGGGAACCGCCCACTCCGTGTGCTTGATCCGGTCCACGACCAGGATGCTGAGGGGCGCGATGACGATGGAAAGCAAAGCGCTGGTCGCGAGCAGACCTATGGAATACTCGGCTGACCCTCCCGCCTTTTCCTGCTGGAAGGGCAGGATGGGCGGAACCGGGGATACCGCAAGGGTCCCGAAGCGCGATCTTGATCGGGACCGGCAGGTTTACGCTCAGCCCGACTTCGACAACCACCGCCAGCATGATGATGTTCATGGCGAGCACCGACTTCAGCAACAGGCGCTCGTGGCGAACCAGGTACAGCACGCTGCCCGGCGTCACCTTCAACCCGAGGGCGAAGACGACCAGGAACATGCTCCCGACGATCAGCGAGCTTGATCAGCAGGGCCGGGGTTCGTGGCCTGGGCCCGTCCGAAAGGGTACCGGGCGGCAATGTGGTCACCGCCCGTGTCCTACTGATACCAGGTGAGTAAGGTGAATCTCGGAGTCGCTAACCCTGCGATCGGTACTGATCGGATCTCGGTCCCGCTAATTCGCCGCTGAGGCCCGGACGCCCTGCCGAACACCCGCTTCCAGTCGTCCCGCATGCTCACCACCGTCCATCCCTTGGCGCTGGCCTCCCGCAGCACCCGCTCGGCGCCGCTGGTGTAGGCGAATTCGCGCTCCTTGTCGTCGTGGTGCAGCAGGAGCCGCATCGCCGGGCGGTCGCCGCCGCCGGCGAGTTGCAGCATCTGGAGATCGCCGTTCGAATTGCCGAAGGCGAGGATGGGCCGGCGGCCGATCCGGCTCCATGATCCGGACCGGCTTGACCGGTCCGTCGTCGAAGACGTCGGGCACCGCCTGATAGACCAGCATCCCGCAGCGGTCGTTCTCCTGGTATGACAGCGCTGCCGAGCTGCCCACGACGTGTTCGTCGGGAACACCGTACATCTGCCTCGTGACCAAACGCATGAAGTCGCGGTCGCCGCCCGAGACGATGAACGTGCTGAATCCATGGGCCTCGAGGTAACGGAGCAGCTCGATCATCGGCCGGTAGCCGCAGTCGATGAACCGGCGGTGCAGAGTGGGATGGCTGCCGTCGTGGAGATATTTCCCGGCGTCCTCCTGATAGCGTCTCCATCGTCATCCCGGCGAACGACTTGAGGATGCCGCCGATCAGTACCTTCACGTCCGAATCGTCTCCGTGATAGTGCTTGTCCACCACCGTCCCCAGCCAGGCGTAGTCCCTGTCCTTCGCGGCCTTCCACGGCTGCTGCTCCGCGAGCGAGGGATCCCCCGTGCCACCGTCGCCATCTGCTCCAGGACGAAGCCGAGTTCCACCGGCATTGGCTTTTCGCACCAGAGCGTGCCGTCGTTGTCGAAGACGGCAATGCGCGCTTCTGCCGGAACAAACTCCGGCCCGCCGCGCCTCGTCACCCGGGTAACGAAGTCGGTGATGGCGGCCTTGCTGGCGCCGTCATTCCAGGAAGCAAGAGGCTCTGTTGACTTGGATACCATCATGCCGCGGTTACCGCTTCGTTTCGGGACGCCGATAGATCCCACGGAGGCAAACTCGCGCGCGGCGTCGTCGTGATGGACCAGCAAGTGGAATCAGCCGGGCGGGCAGTTGCCGATTCGTTGTATCACCTGCCTGCCCACCGTTTTAGGGTTGGCGGAGAAGGGGCGCAAGTTGCCTTTTGGGGAAGGACGAAGATCCCTCGATCGGCCTAGATCTCGTGGGCTAATTCGGGGTGCGACGGAGGCGGGTATATCGACCTGGTACTTCGGTCCGCTCAGAAATGCTGAGGAAGGTCGCGATCACCGCGACGGCATCGAGCTGTCGACTCGGCCCAGCCTGGGCGAGATGACTATGTCACGGCGGCTCGAACTCAAGGCCGAGCAGCGCGAATTTCTTCCATGACGCCTCGCTGGAAGCCCTTCACGATGGGTCCTGACCGTGCAACGGATAACGGCCGCCTGGGAAATTCTGGGCGGCCTTCGGATAGTCGACTTGAGAATGGGACCGGAGTGGGAACGGCGAAAGACTCCCACTCCGGAAGTGCGGCGACCGCTATTGCGGGAAGAGGGCTTTTACCTTTCCACCGACTTCTGGTCCGGCCACGCCCGAGATGTAGTCGGTGACTTGCGGGACCAGTTGGCTTGCCACTTCAGGGGTGATTCCCAGCTTGCCGAGGGCCGAGTTGACGCCAGCCGGATCCTGGATCGGGGCGTCGGCGCTGACCGCACCGGCATCCTTGGCCGACTGGATGTAGTTCTGGGAACCGGGAACCGAGCTCGCCACTTTGTCGAAGTCCGAGGCGGGCAGCTTGTTCTGAGCGTAGGCCAGAATAGTGCCCACTCCCGCGCTCGCCTGAGCCGGAGTCAGACCCAGCGATTTACTGAGCTGATCGGTGAGCGCCGCCGGCGCCTCCATCCCTGCCGCCATTGCGGAATCAGCCGCCTTGCCGGCCATTGCCGAGTCGGCGGGCATGGCTGCCATCGCCGTGTCCTTGGCGTCGGGAACCTGGGCCGTCGGTTGCGGTTGGGGTTGAGGTTGGGCGGGCGCGGTCTGCGGACTGGGGATGGCTCGGGCTCCGACTTATGACAGCCGGTGAGCGCCAAGGCCCCCAGGAGAAGGCAGGTATTAAGAGTCGAATAGGTCATCGTGTTGCCTCCCGGCGTCGGTCCTTCCCGTTCAAATGAGCATCAATACGCGAGCACAATAGATCGGAAGATCTCCAGAATTGCGAAACTGTCACTTCTGACAGTTTGTACCACTTCAACCGCCTTTTGGTGCCATATGCCGGCAAGGCCGCGCTCGCCAACTAACAGGCGTCTGCCGGCCCGATCTACCCACTGGCGAGGGCAGCCCGAATCGCGGGCGCGAGATCGGTCCCAGCTCGCGACTTGAGGACGTAGCCCCGCGCTCCGGCGTGGGAAGCGTCGTGGACTAAGGCGGGATCGTCGAAAACTGACAGCATCACTACCGCACTACACCCTCCGGACGCGGTGATCTTCCGCACAGTCGCTATGCCGCCCTCGCCGGGCATGGCGACGTCCAGCACAACCACATCCGGTTGAAGCTCGCGGACCAGCTCCATCGCCTCCTCGCCGTCCGAGGCCTCGCCGATCACGGCGAAGTCAGGGCTGAGCAGGCGCCGGACGGCATGGCGCAGCGGGGGAAGTCGTCCACCAAGAGCACTCGTGGCGGGGACATGCGGGATGGGTCCCATGATGGAAGCCCCGCAGAGCATACCGGTCGGCGGCGCGTGGGCAACTGTCAGTAATGACAGATCCGCGCGATTCACACCCTTGAAGGGCGGTCGCCTCGGCTTATTCTCTCTCATGCGGCCGTCCCGGTGGGCCTTCCTGTTTTCGACGATTCTCATGGGACTCTGTGTCCGGCGCGCTCATGGCGCAGGAGCCGGCGGACACCACTGATACGCTTCCCCAGCGCGACCTCATGGATGTCATCAGCCGGGTCATCAAGGGCAAGCCCAAGCTCGCCGATACGGTGGCCTCGCCTTCACCCAAGATTGCCTTATCGATTCTTCCGGCCATATCCGCCAGCCCCTCGGTCGGCCTCCTGCTCGGCATCTCTGGTAACGCGGTGACCCGGTTTGGTCCGGAGCCCGAGACCAGTCTCTCCACCATTTCTGCGTCGGTCAATTACACCACCAAGAGCCAGTTCAACGTCCTGCTACGCTCCAACGTGTTCACCGCGGGCAACCGCTGGAAGTTCGAGGGGGATTGGCGCTATCTCGACACCAACCAGCCGACCTACGGCCTGGGTCCGGCCCAGCCCAACTCTTTCGAATCGCCGATGGATTTCAACCTGCTGCGCTTCTACGAGACGGTGTACCGGGGAATCGGAGAAGATCTCCTGGTGGGTTTCGGCTATCACATGAACGACTATTTCAACATCGAGGATCACAACGCGAAACCCGGGGTGACGACGCCATTCCTCGACTATAACGAGGGGCGAACAGTAACTCAGACCCTATCCTCCGGTGTCTCGCTCAATCTCCTCAGCGAAACCCGGGACAATCCGATCAACGCGACGAGGGGACACTACGCCCGCCTGAGCCTGCGGATGTTCCCCACCTGGCTGGGGAGCGACGACGATTGGCAGTCGGTCGAGGCCGAGGCACGGATCTATCCGATGCCCTTCGGCGGACGCAGCGTGCTCGCCCTCTGGGGACTGGCCTGGCTCACCTTCGGAAAGCCGCCCTATCTCGATCTTCCGGCGATCGGCTGGGACTACAACAATCGCACCGGTCGTGCCTATGCCCAGGGGCGCATCCGGAGCAGCGACATGCTCTACGCGGAGGCGGAGTATCGAATGACCCTTTCCCGTGATGGGCTCCTGGGTGCTGTGTCGTTCCTGAACCTCACTTCGACCACGGATCCCGAGCTCGATCGCTGGGAAGTCGCCCGATCGCCGGCTGGGGCCTCGGGCTTCGGATCAAGCTGAACAAGCATTCCCGCAGCAACATCACCATCGACTGGGGGTTCGGGGCCCAGGGAACGGTAGGCATCTTCCTCGGCACCGGCGAAGCGTTCTAGATCTCGAACGCGGCGAGCAGCAGTGCCAGCACCCCGAGCCCCCGACCAGCACCGCCACCACGGCGGCGACGGAAAACGGACCCGGCCCATACTGTTTCGCGAGTTCTTTGCGGTTGAAATAGTCCTGGACCTGGGCCGCGACCAGCGAGACGATACCGATCACAATCATCACCATGCCGAAGCGCCGAGGACCGAACTGGCTGGTGGCCCGGTGGACCTCCTCCTTCGACAGCTCGAACTGAAAGAATTTGTAGATGGTGAAGCCGAAGGAGATCAGCGAGGTTGCGGTGCGGACCCAGGCCATCAGGGTGCGCTCGTGGGCGAGCCGGGTGCGGTCTACCGCGAGACGGGTGGAGGAGTCCAGCTGAGGCGCGGCGGGTTGGACATGGAGCTCTCACCAAGTGAGAGCCGGGATATAACGCGGAGCGGAAGCCGCCGCCAAATAGTCCTTTGGTGCAGCGAGTCGTGCGTACCACCGCTCGCGCTTGCGGGCCGACTGGTTGCTCCCCAACTTAGCGGAGTCCCGTCGTCTCCCGCGCTTCTGCCCCGGGTCCGCCATGTCACTGTTTAACCGTGTTCTCGGAGCCTTCGCCATCCTCGCGTGTGTGCCCGCCGCGAGAGGATTGCTCGCCCAGGACGACTCGCAATCACCTCTACGACAAGTGGCAGTTCACCGCCTCGGGAGCCGTCGTGTTTTTCGGCTCGGAAATGCGAATCGAAAACCCCAACGGCAACGGAACCAACATCGACGTCGAAGACGACCTGGGTCTTGCGAAGGAGAAGTTTCAGGCCGCTTCGCCGCCCGGTTTCGGATCGGGCACCGACATGAGCTGGAACTGGGTTACCTCCTGGCCCGGCGGAAAGGGGACAATACCCTCAGCCGGGACATCGTGTTTACAGATACGACCTATACCGCCGGGATGCACGTCAAGTCCGTCTTCAACGCCGATAACCTCTTTCTGAACTATCGCTACGCCTTCGTGGCCAAGGAGGGTACCCAGGTGGGTGCCGCCACTCGGTCTGGGCGCCATCCTTTTAAGACCAGCATCGAAGCCGAAGCGGGGTCGGAGGCGCAACCGCTGCGTATTCCCGAGAGCGGAGCATAACCGGACCCATCGGCTCCCTCGGCCTGTTCGGCCGGTTCCGCAGTGGGAACGCGTGGTACTTCGAGGCCGACGCGCGCGCCCTCTGGATCGGCATCGATCGCTTCGATGTCTATGTCGCGGATTTCGGTGGTTCGATACGGTACTTCCCATGGACCAACGTGGGGTTCGAGGCGGGGTACCAGTACAACGGGGTTCGGCTAGACGTGAGCCAAGCCGAGGGCAGACCCAACAGCCTGCGGGGAGGATCAAGTACAACTTCCAGAACGTGCGTCTGGGCATCGTCTACACGCCGTAGCGCACCTCGCCTCCGCTCTCCGGTCCCCGTAGATTCCCGCCCCATGACGACACCGCGGGAACTCCTCGATCTGCTGCACCACAAACAGGCCCAGTCCGAGCAGGGCGGCGGGCCGGAGCGCATCGCCCAGCAGCACAAGAAGGGCAAGCTCTCTGCCCGGGAGCGGCTCGACCTGCTGCTCGATCCCGGCAGCTTCGTCGAGCTGGACCGCTTCGTCACCCACCGCGCCACCGACTTCGGCCTCGATCAGCAGAAGTATCTGGGAGACGGCGTCGTGACCGGCTACGGCCGGATCGACGGCCGGGTGGTCTACGTCTTCTCCAGGATTTCACCGTCTTCGGCGGTTCGCTCTCCGAGACCTTCGCCGAGAAGATCTGCAAGGTGATGGATCTCGCGGTGCGCAACGGCGCGCCGATCATCGGGCTCAACGACTCGGGCGGCGCTCGCATCCAGGAGGGAGTCGCCTCGCTCGGCGGCTACGCCGACATCTTCCTGCGCAACACCCTCGCCTCGGGCGTCATTCCCCAGATCTCGGTCATCCTCGGGCCCTGCGCGGGCGGTGCGGTCTACAGTCCCGCCATCACCGATTTCGTCTTCATGGTCCGCGGCGTCAGCTACATGTTCGTGACTGGCCCCAACGTGGTGAAGACGGTCACCCACGAGGACGTGAGCTTCGAGCAGCTGGGCGGCGCCGACGTACACGGCGGCGTTTCCGGCGTGGCCCATTTCGTCCACCCGACCGAGCCCGAGTCTTTGGCGGCGGTGCGCGAGCTGATCGGCTATCTCCCGGGTAACAACCTCGACGAGCCGCCGAGCCGCCGAGCCGCCGAGCTGGATGACCCGGTGGACCGGCGCGAAGAGCGGCTGCTCGACATCATTCCCGACAGCGCCAACAAGCCGTACGACATGCACGAGGTGATCGGCGCCGTGGTGGATCGGCGCTCATTCTTCGAGGTGCAGCCCGGAGTACGCCGGGAATCTCATCGTGGGATTCGCGCGACTGGCAGGGCAGCCGGTGGGCATCGTGGCCAACCAGCCCGCGGTGCTCGCGGGAGTGCTCGACATCAGCGCCTCGCTCAAAGGCGCCCGGTTCATCCGTTTCTGCGACTGCTTCAACATCCCGCTCGTCACCTTCGAGGACGTCCCAGGCTTCCTTCCCGGTGTAGCCCAGGAGCACGGCGGGATCATCAAGCACGGCGCCAAGCTGCTCTATGCCTTCTGCGAGGCGACCGTCCCCAAGCTCACGGTGATTACCCGCAAGGCCTATGGCGGCGCCTACGACGTGATGAGTTCCAAGCACATCAGAGGCGACATCAACCTGGCGTGGCCCACCGCCGAGATCGCCGTGATGGGCCCCAAGGGCGCGGTCGAGATTTTGTTCAAGAAGGAGATCGATCAGGCCGCCGACAAGGAAGCGGAAACCGCGCGGCGCATCGCCGAATACACCGGCACTTTTGCCAATCCGTACTCCGCAGCCGCGCGCGGATTTGTGGACGATGTCATCGATCCACGAGATACCCGACCGCGCCTCATCGACGCGCTGCGCATCCTGTCCACCAAGCGGGACCGCAACCCGGCGAAGAAGCATGGGAACATTCCGCTGTAGCCGTTTCATCCGGGCGCTTCCCACCCAGCCGCAGATTGCCTCTGACACCTAGCGCAACCTCGGGCTGCTTCATACTTTAGGTGCTTGATGGGCAGCCTACGCTTTCGCCTCGCTCCCGCGCTTCGTCGCGGCCGGCTTCGCCGGGGCATCGGGCCTTGCCGCACAGGCGCCGGTAGACCCGAGCGCCGTCCCCCGCGCCGTTGCGATGGACCGGAGTGGACAACGCAGCGCGGCGACGGAATTTCTCGGTCACTATCTCGCCACTGCGCCCGAAGACGGCCGAGCCTGGTTTGAGCTCGGCCGTTTCTATTGGCTGGACAGCCGGAGCTGGCACCTGGCCGGCCACATCGGCGATCCGCCCGGGCGGACTCTACCTCGACTTCGCGGCTACCGCGCTCGATCAGGCCGTCCGTCTCGGCTCCGATTCCGCCTTGGTCTTCCGCGCCCTGGTCGAGATGGGTCGCTCGCTGATCCAGATCGAGGATTCGGGGTGGAGACCACCCGGGCCGGCGCTCCGGTCTCCGGCTACCCCGCGCTGCCCGGCTACGTCTCCGAACTTGGCATCAACCTCGTCAATTCCTGCCCCACCAACGGGGTCATCGTCACCGGGTCGGACTTGAAGCTGTGGGGGTGTGGTACGCGGTCCTGGGAGCGGCCGCCGCACTACCGTGGTCCCGATACTGCCCGAGCTCTACGCGGCCGATGCGAACTACCGCCGCGGCATGGCCCAGTCGCTGGGGATAGATCCGGAGACTCCGGTCGTTGGCATGCTTACCGAAGTCGCCCGGCGGCGTCCGCTCTGCCTCACGCCGACCGCCGATTCCAGCGTCGCCATGGGAGTGCCTTGGCGTGCGATTCGTCTGGTCCGGGTGGCCGGTCCGGTGGGTGAGCTGACGCCCGACGGCCTGGCCGTGACCGAGCTTCTGATCGCGGGGCGGGGTAGCGCGGACTCCTGGGCCCAGGAAACCCGCGCGGTATACGAAGCTGCCGGTCGCAGGAACGCCCTTCTCTGCAGCAGCATCCTCACCCAGCTCGGAGACCGCCCGCGCGACGCCTGCGGTCGGTGAGCCGCCTCTCCTTTCCGTGAAACGTGTTCTGGTTGCCAATCGGGGCGAAATCGCCCTGAGAATCATCCGCGCCTGCCACGAGGAAGGACTCGAGGCAGTCGCGGTGTTTTCCGACGCCGATCGTCTCAGCCCCCACGTTCGCGCTGCCGATCACGCCATTCCGATCGGTCCGTCACTTCCATCCGAGAGTTATCTCCGCATCGACAAACTGCTCGACGCTGCTCGCGCGAGCGGCTCGGAGGCGGTGCACCCCGGCTACGGATTTCTGGCCGAGCGTCCGGCCTTTGCACAGGCCGTGAGCGAGGCAGGATTGATTTTTGTGGGACCGTCGGCGGACGCCATTCGGGCGATGGGAGACAAGACCGAGGCCCGCCGCCGGATGGCTGCGGCCGGAGTTCCCATCGTGCCGGGTATGACGGTCGCCGTGAGCGGTGCGGAGGCGGGAAAGGCGGCCCGGGAAATCGGGTTCCCGATTCTCGTAAAGGCCTCCGCCGGCGGAGGCGGTCGGGGAATGCGCGTGGTGCGCGAGCCCGCGGCACTGGATGGGGCGCTCGAAGCCGCCGCGTCCGAGGCGCTCAAGGCTTTCGGCGACGCGAGTGTCTACCTCGAGAAATACGTGGAGCGGCCCCGCCACATCGAAATCCAGGTCCTGGCGGATCACCTTCGCACTGCCCATTTGGGTGAGCGCGAATGCTCGGTGCAGCGTCGTCACCAGAAGCTGGTCGAAGAGGCGCCTTCTGTCGCGGTGTCCCTGCAGCTGCGAGAGCGGATGGGTGCCGCGGCGGTCGCCGCCGCCAAGGCGGTGGGATACCGCGGTGCCGGAACCTGTGAGTTCCTCCTCGCCCCGGACGGCGCTTCTATTTCCTCGAGATGAACACCCGGATCCAGGTCGAGCATCCGGTGACCGAGCTGGTCTACGGCGTGGATCTGGTTCGAGAACAGCTGCGGATCGCCCAGGGTCTCCCGATGCGGCTCCCGAGAATGAGCTCGTCCCCCGAGGGTGGGCGCTCGAATGCCGCATCACGAGCGAAGATCCAGCCAATGGATTTCTGCCTTCAACCGGACGGCTCGAATATCTGAGACCCCCATCGGGCCCGGGGGTGCGCTGGGACGGCGGGTTCGAGACCGGCAACGATATCACGCTCTTCTACGACTCCCTGCTCGGCAAGGTCATCGTGTGGGTCCCGACCGCGCCGAAGCGATCGATCCGGATGCGGCGCGCGCTGCAGGAGCTGGTCGTCGTCGGGGTCGCGACCAACCAGTCATTCCACCTGCGGCTGCTCGGCGATCGCGCGTTCCTGGAAGGCGACATCGACAGCCAGTTCCTCGACCGCCGCACCGATCTCATGCAGCCGCGGGAGGAACCGCCTCAGATGATCGCCCTCGCGGTGGCGGCGGCGCTCGCCGAGGAAGCAGCTCGGCAGTCGCGGAAGCCCATCCCGGCCGACGGCTCGAGCAACAGCGGAGGCTGGACCCGGATCGCACGGCTGGAAGGCCTCAGGTGAGCCCGGTCGAGTCGGCGCGGGAAACGGTAAACATCGCCCGGATCGCCGCCGGAGGTGACGGAGTCGGCAAGCTGAGCGATGGGCGCACGGTGTTCGTCCCTCGCACCGCACCCGGAGATCTCGTCGAGCTCAACAACGTTCAGCTTCATGGAAGATTCGCCCGCGCTCGACTTCTCCGAGTCGTGGAGCCGGGACCAGGGCGAACCCAGCCGCGTTGTCCTCACTACGAGCAGGACGAATGCGGCGGCTGCCAGCTCCAGCATCTGACGAACGAACATCAGTTGGCGGCGAAGCGGGCGATTGTCGGCGACGCGCTGCGCAGGATCGGCCGCCTCGAAGTCGATGATTCCGAGGTCGAGCCTTCGGATCGGGAATGGGGCTATCGCAGCAAGCTCACGCTGGCGGTCGCCGCGGCGGGTCGGCGGATCGGGTTGCATCGCTACGATCGGCCGGGCGAGCTGTTTGATCTCACCCGCTGCCACATCACGGCGCCGGCGCTGATGGATTTGTGGGAAGAAGTGCGTAGCCATCGCGGCCTCCTGCCCGCGGCCGCCAAGACGGTGGTGCTGCGGCTCGATCGGGAGGGCGGACGCCACCTCCTCGTTCAGGTCATGGGGCAGCGCAGCTGGAGCGAGGCGCAGGCACTGCACGAACGGCTGGCGGCTCAGGGAAAGCGGCGACGATCTGGTGGTCACCGGAGGGCGGCGCGCCTCGCGTGGTAGCCGGGGCGCCGACCGCCTATCCCGCCACCGTCTTCGAACAGGTTCATCCCGGCCTCGGCGACCAGATTCGCCGCTTCGCGGTGGACCAGCTCGGCGAAATCGCGGACCAGCATGTCTGGGATCTTTATGCCGGGATCGGCGAGACCAGCGAGATGCTGACGGCGCGCGGCGCGAAGGTTGAGAGCGTCGAGGTAGACGGGCGCGCGGTCGCAGCGGCGGAGCGCCGGCACAGTGTGCCCGCCGACAGGGTAGAGCGCCATGTAGGCCGGGCCGAACACCTGGTTGATCGGCTGCGTAGGCCCGACATGGTGATCACCAATCCGCCCCGCACCGGTATGGACGCCCGCGTCGTGGACGCGATTCGGGCCGCCGGCCCCCGTCGAGTGGTCTACGTCTCCTGCGATCCCGCCACCCTCGCTCGAGACTCTGGCTCGTCTGACCGCCCTCGTCCGCCCCGTCCGCCCTGTCCGACTCGTCCGACTTGTCCACTCCTCCCGCCCTCACGCCTTACCGCCTTACCGCCCTACGCGCCTTCGACCTCTTCCCCCAGACCGCCCATGTCGAGTCGGTGGCCCTGCTGGAGGCGGTATGAAGTACTTCGTCACCCTTGGCGGCCGGACGCTCGAGGTTGTGGTGGATGGCGAGCGGGTGGAGGTGGAAGGGAAGGTCTTCGAGGCGCACCTCTCTCCGATTCCCGGCACGCCGCTGCGCCATCTCCTGCTGGGCCCGGAGTCCTACACTTTGGCGATGGAGCGGGCGGATAGCGGATGGGCAGCCGCCTTTCGGGGCGAACGACATGTAATGGAGGTGCTCGACGAAAGGACCCGGCACATCCGGAGCCTGACCGGTGAGGGTGCAAAGGCGACCGGCGCGAGTCAGCTCAGGGCTCCGATGCCGGGCCTGGTCCTCCGTATCCAGGTGCAACAGGGACAGGCAGTTGTAGCGGGCCAACCGATCGTGGCCCTGGAAGCGATGAAGATGGAAAACGAGCTGCGAGCGACAGCGGCAGGGGTGGTCCAGACCATCGCCGTCGAGCCCGGCCAGGCCGTCGAACGAGGGGCGGTTCTGGTGGAATTTGCGGCCCCGGCCACTTGACCCAAACCCTTACTGCTGGCTAAGTTTCAAGTCTGTGCGATTTTTGGCCATTCCACGTGACAGCAGGATTGATGAAGACCTTTTCCGCTAAGCCCAGGGACCTTGCCCACCAGTGGCATCTGGTCGACGCCGATGGCGTGCCGCTCGGCCGCCTTGCGTCTCGGGTGGCGCAGCTCATTCGGGGCAAGCACAAGCCGACCTTCACGCCGCATATGGATGGCGGCGATTTCGTGATCGTGATCAACGCCGAAAAAGTGAAGCTGACCGGGCGCAAGCTCGAGCAGAAGCGCCACTTCAGGCATACCGGCTACATGGGCCATGAGCGCTTCACTCCGGTCAAGAAGCTGATCGAGGGTGGCCGTCCCGACCGAGTGATCGAGCACGCCGTGTTCGGCATGCTGCCCAAGAATTCGCTGTCTCGCCAGAAGCTGCGGGGCAAGCTCAAGGTATACGCGGGTGAGAGTCACCCGCACGCGGCGCAGCAGCCCGCGGCCTATTCCGTCACGCCTCTTCAGAGGAATGCATGACCGCCACGCCTCAATTCCGTTGGCAGGCGGTGGGTCGCCGCAAGACGAGTGTCGCGCGGGTGTACCTCACCCCGGCACCGGCAAGTGGGATGTAAATGGACGGACCCTGGGTGACTACTTCCCCGTCCTTCCCTGGTGCAGCACATCCAGCAGTCCTTCACCGCGACCGACACGCTCGGCGCGTTCGACGTACGGGCGCTGGTCAATGGTGGTGGACAGTCGGGACAGGCCGGTGCGCTGCGGCTCGCCATCGCCCGGGCGCTCGTCACGGCTGATGGTCAGCATCGGATCAAGCTGCGGACCTCCGGCCTGTTGACCCGGGATCCCCGGGCGGTGGAGCGGAAGAAGCCGGGCCGCGCTGGCGCCCGGAAGCGCTTCCAGTTCAGCAAGAGATAGGAATCTCGTAGGGGCGACCCTTGTGGTCGCCGACCAGCAGGGGCGACCACTAGGGTCGCCCCTAACCCACGCCGCGGGATTTCCGCCCGGGTGCCCTTCGGGGTCAGGCGGGAAGATGAACGCGGCGGACGATTAACCCCAATTGAAAGACGGCAACATCCGCATGGCACAGCCTCAGTTGCAGGACCTCCTCGAAGCAGGCGTTCACTTCGGGCATCAGACCCGGCGGTGGAACCCCAAGATGCGGCGCTTCATCTTCGCCGAGCGCTCAGGCATCTACATCATCGATCTCCAGAAGACGCTCCGGCAGATCATCCAGGCCCAGGAGCTCCTGAAGAGCGTGGTGCTCAAGGGGAGGGAGTCCTCTTCGTCTGCACCAAGAAGCAGCTCAAGGGAATCGTGCAGGTCGAGGCGCAGGAGTGCGGCTCGTACTACGTGACCGAGCGTTGGCTGGGCGGCATGCTCACCAACTTCCAGACCATCAAGAAGCAGCTCCGCCGGCTGCGGGAGCTGGAGCAGGGCGCCGCGGATGGCGAGTTCGAGAACTACACCAAGAAGGAAAAGCTCCTGTTCGAGCGGGAGCGGGAGAAGCTGAGCCGCAACCTGGAAGGCATCAAGCAGATGGGCCGGCTTCCCGGGGCGCTCTTCGTGGTGGATGCGAAGAAGGAAAAGATCGCGGTGCAGGAGGCCAACAAGCTTGGCATCCCGGTGGTCGCGATCGTGGACACCAACGCCGACCCCGACGTCATCACGGTTCCGATTCCGGGCAATGACGACGCGATCCGCGCGGTTTCCCTGATCACCGGCGCGCTGAGCGAGGTCATCAAGGAAGCCCGGGCGCAGAGCCCGATCCGCGAGGCCGCTGAGGATGCCGAGGCCGAGACCTACAGCACCGACGGCGGCACCGAAGGCGACGTGGATGCCGAGCGGCGCAAGCGCCGGCCGCGTCGCAAGCGTCGGCCAAAGCCGGAGGCGATTGCGGCTCGCCTGAAGCACGACGAGCAGGCGCCCAGCCCGGCGGGCGAGCCGGAAGCGTAAGCCCGGCGGTGTTGGACCGCATACGAGTCGCCGCCGTCCGGCCCTCGGGGCCCAGGACGGCGGTTTCACTATCACATCTGGAAAGCACGACATGAGCACGATGGCGATCTCAGCGAAGGATGTAGCCCAGCTCCGCGCCCGGACCGGCGCGGGCATGATGGATTGCAAGAAGGCCCTCGAGGAAGCGCAGGGCGACATGGACAAGGCCGCCGAAATCCTGCGCAAGAAGGGCATCGCGAAGGCCGAGACTCGGACCGAGCGGACCGCCTCTCAGGGGCTGGTCGTGATCGATCCCGCGCCGGACGGGAAGTCCGCGGCGATGATCGAGCTTGACTGCGAGACCGACTTCGTGGCCCGCACCTCCGATTTCATCGGGCTCGCCAAGGAACTCGGCAAGCACGCAGCGGCGCACGCGCCGTTCGGCGTGAACCCGGGCAGCGCCATCGACGCCCAGCCCTTCCAGGGGAAGACCGTCGCCGAGGTCGTAAAGGCGATGTCGGGCAAGACCGGTGAAGCGATGAGCCTCAAGCGAGTCGCTCGGCTCGAGGCCAAGGACGGTGTCGTCGGCGCCTACCTGCATCACAACGGCCAGTCGGGCGCCCTGGTCGCGGTTGATGGACCGCACAGCGACGCGGTCTCCGAGCTGGCGCGCGAGCTGGCCCTGCATGTGGCCTTCGCCGACCCGGCGGGAATCTCCGACGCCGATGTGCCGACCGAGCTGGTAGAGCGGGAGCGGCGGATCGCGGAAGAGCAGGTCGTGGCCGAAGGAAAGCCGGAGAACATTCGCGGCAAGATCGTCGAAGGAAAGGTCAAAAAGTTCCTGGCCGAGCGGACTCTGATGGGCCAGCCCTTCGTGCGGGACGACAAGAAGCCCGTCGCGGAGCTGGTAAAGGAAACCGCCGCGAAGACCGGGGCGCCGGTCACCGTTCGCGCCATCGCCCGCTTCCGGGTGGGAGAAGGCTGATGCGACGGGCCTACGCCCGCGCGCTGCTCAAGCTTTCCGGGAAGCGCTCGCCGGCGAGAAGGGATACGGACTCGACTTCAAAGTGGTCGAGTCCTTCGCCGACGAGCTGCTCACCGTGCATGCCCAGGGAATTCAGCTGAGTCTCGTGGTGGGCGGGGGCAACATCCTGCGGGGAACCACGGCGAGCCGCGCAGGGTCTGGACCGGGTCTCCGCCGACTACATGGGGATGCTGGCCACCGTGATCAACGCCCTGGCGGTGCAGGACATCCTCGAGCGCAAAGGCGTCCAGACCTGGGTGATGACCGCGATTCGCATGGAATCGCTGGCCGAGCCCTACATCCGCCGCCGGGCGCTCCGCCACATGGAGAAGGGGCGCCTCGTTATCTTTGCTGGTGGAACCGGAAACCCCTATTTCTCGACCGATACCGCCGCCGTTCTCCGGGCATTGGAGATCGAGGCGGACTCCATACTCAAAGGGACCAACGTGGACGGGGTGTTTACCGCGGACCCCAAGAAGGACCCGCGGCGCGGCTCATTCCGGAGCTGACCTTCCAGGATGCCCTGGTGAACGGGTATGAGGTCATGGACCGGAGCGCCTTCGGTCTCTGCCAGACCAACAAGCTTCCGATCATCGTCTTCAACATGAACCAGGCCGGTAATCTCGACCGCGTCCTGCGCGGCGAGCCGGTGGGGACGATCGTCCAATGAGCACACCGAACAGCATTCCCGAGCTGGTCAAGCACGCCCGTGAGCTGATGCACAAGGCGGTGGAGAATACCCGCCGCGAATTCTCCGGAATTCGGAGCGGCAAGGCGACGACGTCGCTGCTCGACATCATCCGGGTGGAGGCCTACGGCAGCGAGGTCCCGCTCAATCAGGTCGGCATGGTGGCGGCTCCCGAGGCGCGGCTGCTCACCGTGCAGCCGTTCGACAAGTCCCTCGCTCCAGCCATCGAGAAAGCGATCCGCGAATCCGATCTGGGTCTGAACCCCGCCAGTCAGGGCGGGCTCATCCGGATCCCGATTCCGTCGCTCACCGAGGAGCGGCGCAAGGATCTGGTCAAGGTGATTCACAAGCTGGCCGAGGAAGGACGGGTCGCGGTGCGCCACGCCCGGGGCGAGGCGCACAACAAGGTGAAGAAAATGGAGAAGATCGCCGAGGACGAGCGGACCCGCGGGGAGAAGGAAATCCAGAAGCTCACCGACGATCACATCCGGCAGATCGATCAGCTGATCTCCGCCAAGGAAGCGGAGATCATGGAAGTCTGAACCGATGGGTGAGGATCTGCTGTCGCAGTTGAAGCTGAACGGCGCGGTACCGGCTCACATTGCCATCATCATGGATGGGAATGGACGCTGGGCGAGAAAGCGGGCGCTCCCTCGTCCCCTGGGGCACAAGGCCGGAATGAAGGCGGTGCGGGAGGCGGTGGAAGGAGCGCTCGCCGCCGGGGTAGATGTGCTCACCCTGTTCGCGTTCAGTCAGGAAAACTGGAGTCGTCCGGCGCCGGAAATCGACGCGCTGATGAGCCTGCTCCAGGAGTACATCGCGAAGGAAATGGCCGAGTTGCGGCAGCAGGGCGTCTCGGTCCGCTTCCTGGGAGACCTGACCCGGCTGAGCCCGTCGGCGCTGCAGGCCGTGGATCGCCTGACTGGCGAGACCGCCAGCGGGGAGGCACTCGCGCTGAACATCTGTATCTCGTACGGCTCGCGCGCCGAAATCACCCGCGCCGCCCGGATGCTCGCTGAGGACGTTGCGGCTGGCCGCATCAAACCCAGCTGAGATCGACGAAGAAGCGGTGAGCCGGCGGCTCTACACCGCCGCCTGGCCCGATCCCGACCTGCTGATCCGGACCTCGGGCGAGCTGCGGATCTCCAACTTCCTCCTCTGGCAGCTGGCGTACGCCGAACTATACGTGACCCCGGTCCTGTGGCCCGACTTCACCCGCCGTCATTTGTTCGAGGCGATTCTCGACTTTCAGAAGCGGGACCGGCGATTCGGCAAGGTGTCGGTTTGAGGAACAGCAGCCGTCAGCCTTCAGCCATCAGCGTCGCGGAGATGACCGGGAATTGGTCGACTGCCCTCCTTGTAGCTGACGGCTGACGGCTCGCGGCTGACGGCTAATCATGGCCTCCAATCTCTTCCAGCGCATCTCCTTCGCCGTTATCGCCATTCCCGTGGCGCTCGGCGTCGTCTGGTTCGGCGGTTGGCCGCTCGTCGGATCTGCTCGCGATTGTCGGCGCGCTCGGGTCGAGGGAGTTGTTCGATTTCGCCCGGCGGCAACAGATCGCTCCGCTTTCCGCCTGGGGAATCGTCTCGGCCGCGGTCCTGCCGTTTCTCGTCTACCTTTCGATCATCACGCCGGGAGGCTGGCTCGCGTTCCTGCTGGGTAACTCCTGGTTCCTCGCCGCGCTGTGGCTGGTCGCCACGCTCACGATTGCGCTGGCTCGTCGAACTCCCAGCGATCGGCCACTCGCCGTTACGGCCATCACCGTTTTCGCCGTTGGCATACACCGCCGGACTCCCGCCACGCTCGCTCCCCATTCGGCATCTCACCGAGCCGGGTCGTTCCTGGGCCGGCGCGTGGCTGGTGTTCACGCCGCTCGTCATCACCTGGGTTTGCGATACCGCGGCGATGTTCGCCGGAAGGCTCATCGGTGGCCCCAAGCTCTGGCCGGCCATCAGTCCCGGCAAGACCTGGTCGGGCAGTGTGGCCGGAGTCGTGGCCGCGCTGGCGACGGTTCCGCTGCTCAACAGCCTGGTCCTGGAACGCCAGGGTATAGCTCTCCCGATCACCCAGGGATTGATCTTCGCGCTGGTCCTCGGAATTGTCGGGCAGATTGGCGATCTTGCGGAGTCTCTCTTCAAGCGGGAAGTGGGCCTCAAGGATTCCTCGGCGATCATTCCGGGTCACGGAGGCATCCTGGACCGCTTTGATTCGCTCTATTTTGTGCTGCCGGTCTCGGCGGCGTTCTATCGCCTGGTCGGGATGATCTGATGCGCCACCAGTCCAGGAACGACAACCAGCCTGCGAAGACACGGGGAGTCGCCATCCTCGGGTCTACCGGCTCGATCGGAAAGAGCGCGCTGGCGGTGATCGGGAGACAGCGCGATCACTTCCGGATCGTGGCGTTGACCGCGCGGAGCAACGAGGCGGCGTTGGGCCGCCAGGTCGCGCAGTGGCAACCGGCTTATTCAGCCCTGGTGAGCAAAACGGGTCCCGAGGCTCTGGTCGAGGCGGCGACTCATCCCGATGTGGACATCGTGCTCAACGCCGTGGTCGGCTCGGCAGGACTCGACGCGACTCTCGCGGCGCTTCGCGCCGGGAAACGGGTGGCCCTGGCCAACAAGGAGACGCTGGTCATGGCGGGCGACCTGGTGCGGGCAGCCGCCTGCGCCGGCGGCGGTGAACTGGTTCCCGTGGATTCGGAGCACAGCGCCGTCCTGCAATGTCTTCATGGTCGGGAGACCGGCCTCGCGCGAGTGATCCTGACGGCGTCGGGCGGCCCCTTTCGCGAGTGGGAGCCGGACCGGATCCGAGCGGCCACGGTGCAGGAAGCGCTCAACCACCCGACCTGGAGCATGGGGAACAAGGTCACGGTGGACAGCGCGACCCTGGCCAACAAGGCGCTCGAGCTGATCGAGGCCCACCATTTCTTCGAACTGGGCTACGATACGCTCGACGTCGTGGTCCATCCCCAGAGCATCGTGCACGCTCTGGTTGAGTACTGTGACGGTAGCGTCATTGCCCAAATCGCCTTTCCCTCGATGGAACTGCCGATTCTCTATGCCCTCACCTATCCCACGCGGCTCCCGGATCAGGGTGTCCGCCGGTTCGATCCGGTGCAGGCTGGTGTCCTCACCTTCGAGCCGGTGAGGAGCGATGTCTTCCGCGCGTATTCGGCAGGGCTTTCGGCGGGACGTGCCGGCGGGACTGCTCCTGCGGTGTTCAACGCCGCCAACGAAACCGCGGTGGCTGCATTCCTCGACGGACGGAGTGCCGTTCGGCCGCATCTCCGATACGATCGAGCGAGTTCTCGATGAACATGCAGCCGGCATCCGCCGGTGATCTTGATACCGTGCGCGCCGCGGACCAGTGGTCCCGGGTCCGCGCCAGTGAGGTGTTGAAGTGATCGTTTTCGAGTATCTCTGGCCCCTGGTCGTCACCCTCGGCGTGTTGATCTTCGTGCACGAAGCGGGGCATTTCATCGCGGCGAAGTGGGCGGGGATCTACGTGCATCGTTTCTCACTGGGCCTCGGTTCACCGATTCCCTGGCTCACCCGGAAGATCGGAGAAACCGAGTATTCGATCTCCTGGCTCCCGCTCGGCGGCTATGTGAAGATGGCGACCGCGGAGGAAGGAGCCGACAGCTCGGCGCTCGAGGGTGGCGCGTCGGAGATCGCCCACATCCCGCCCGACCGGATGTTCGAGGCCAAACCGGTCTGGAAGCGGATGGTGGTCATTCTGGCCGGCGTCACCATGAACGTGGTGTTCGCCTGGTTCGCGTTTGTGTTTCTGGCGGCGAAGAACGGGGAGCAGATCGATCCGGTCACCAGGATCGGCGCCGTTACCGCGGACAGCCTGCCCCTGGCGCCGAAGCCCTCGCCGCAATGCATCCGGGAGACAGCATCGTCGCGATCGACGACCAGCCGGTGCATTCGTGGAACGAAGTCCAGGAGTTGATCGGCTCCGGCTCCGGCGACTCGGTGGTCGTTCACCTGGCCGACGGGCGAGCGCTGCCGATTCACATTCATCCCGCAGCACTCGTGGATCGGGTGCGGGTCCTGAACGCCATCGCGCCGGCCCACCAGCCGCTGGTCGAGACAGTCGAAAGTGGCCGGCCCGGCCACAAGGGCGGCCTGCTCCCGGGCGACACGATCCTGGCGCTCAACGATTCGCCGGTCGAGTCGCGCGACGTGGTCGTACCCACGATCCGCAACAACATCGGAACTCCGTTGAAGTTCCGGATCGGACGCGCCGGCGGACCGGTCGATCTCACGATCACGCCGGAAGCGGTGACCGAGGCGGGCAAGCAGGTGGGCAAGATCGGGTCGCCTTCCGCGAGGCGGTCAACTGGGAACGCCGGCCCTACACTTTGACTCAAGCCTTCGGCGCCGGTGCCCGGGCGACTCTCGCGGCATCTACCCAGATCGTGCGCACCGTGCAGGACTGCTCTCTGCCCGGATCTCCAGCCGCGAGGTCGGTGGTCCGATTCTGATCGGCCAGCTCGCCGCGCAGAGTGCGAGGCTCGGGTTCGACACCTTCCTCGCCTTCATGGCGCTGATCTCGGTCAACCTCGCCATCCTCAACCTGCTTCCCATCCCGGTGCTGGATGGCGGGCAGTTCCTCTTCCTCGCTGGCGGAGGTGGTGTTGCGTCGCCCGCCGTCGCTCAAGCTGCGAGAGCGGCTGACGCTTGTCGGTCTGGTGCTCATCGTCTCACTGATGGTCCTGGCGTTCTCAAACGACATTCGCCGGCTGATCGGCATCTAGTCGGGAAGGTGACGCTGCTATGGATCGGTGGAACGTCGCCGCCAAGGTAGCTGCGGCCTCGAGCGCGGTGCTGGCAGTAGGCCTGTTGCTCACGGGTTTCTTCGCCTGGCGGGCCACGGACCGGAAAGTGCTTGGGCTGCAGTTGCAACAGGCGAGCGCCCAGCTCGACGGGAATCTCGCTCTGGCCCGGGCCATGTCTCGACCAGCGCTTTCCCGGTCCGTGGCGTCTGGTGGACGCCACGGGTGTGGAACCGCTCGTCGAGCTGTTTAACGGCAACGGCCGGCTTGATGGTTGGAGGACCCGCGAACGGTTGAGCGCCCACCTCTACAAGGGCGCGACGCCGATTCTGGGGAATCCCGACGTCGAGGGCATGTTGCTCGAGCTGGATAGCCTCACCGGGATGGAGATGACGGTGGCGCAACGCATCCGGTCGCTGCCCTCTCCCGATTCCACGGTGGGAGACGCGCCGAACGGAAGGGCGCTTCGTCTGGTGACGACAGTGACCCGCGCCGACAGCATGGGCGTGTTGCGCCGCGCCAACCTCACCATCATGCCGACCCGCAGCCCGGTCACCGGCCGGACCGTCGGAGCCGGGGCGGTCTTCGCCTCCGGCGTGGCGTACGGCGGAAGAGCGCTGGTCGCGGGACAGGATCGCTGGACCCGCTACGAGCCGATCGTGAGCCCGGATCGCGGTGTCGTCGGCATCCTGTATGGCGGCCTGCGGTTCGATCCCTTCGCGCAGGCGGCGCACAGCGCCTCGTGGGCGCTGGCGCGGACCTTCCTGGCGATCGGCCTCGCGTCCGCGCTGGTCGCGATCGGGATTCTCTACCTGATCACCCGGAGATTGCTGCGACCGCTCAGCGGAATCGAGCAGGCCGCGGCCCGAATCTCGGCAGGCGATCTCTCCTGCCGCAGCGGTATCAGACCAGCAGGATGAAATCGGCGTTCTGGCTCGCACCTTCGACGAGATGGCGAGCCAGCTCCAGACTCTGCACCACGGGATTCTCGCGACGACGGATCGGCTTTACCAATCCGCCCGGGGAGTGGACGAGGCTGCCACCGCCGCCGCGCACGCTACCCATCAGGTCTCCGATGCGGCCAGTGAGGTCTCCCGCGGATCAACCGAGATGAGTCAGAAGGCGGCCGAGGTGAACGAGCAGGTCACCGCGGTTCGCCGATACCTCGAGGCGATTGGCGAGAGGGTCGCGGCGGCCGTCGAGAAATCTCGGAGTGCTCGCAGCGTGGCGCAGCAGGGTCACATCGCGGCGTCGCAGGTGCTCGCGGCAGGGAACGATGTGCGGCAGACCGTCGCCGAGGCTTCCTCCGTGATGCGATCCCTCGGCGCTCAAGCCGACCGGATCAATCAGGTCGTCGAGTTCAGCAAGGAAGTCGCGATCCAGACCAACCTCCTTGCCCTCAACGCTGCTATCGAGGCCGCACGCGCGGGCGTGCATGGACGCGGCTTCAGGGTCGTCGCCGCCGAGATCAAGACTCTGGCCAAAGAGACCAGGAGAATCCTCGGACAGTATCGGCAAGCTGATCGCGGAAACCCGGGAGCAGATGGCCGCGGCGGTCGAGATGCTCGAACGGGTGGAGAAGGAGACCGAAGCGGGACTCGAGGCCGCCCGCAGCAACGATCAGGGATTCAGCCGCATCTCCGATTCGGTCGCCCTGGTCGTGGGCCGGATCGAAGAGATCAGTGAGGCGGCGGGCGGGGTGTCACGCAGCATGGATCTGGTGAGCGAGGGGATCGAAGGTGTCGCCTCCTTCGCCCAACAGAGCGCGGCGGCCAGCGAGCAGGTCGCGGCACTCGCCGAGGAGCAGAGCACGACGCTCGGCGCGATCTCGGCGGAAGTTCACGGCCTTTCCGCTTTGGCCGGTGAACTCCAGCTCACGGTCAGCACGCCAAGTCGGGCGAGTACGTCACAACCGGTCATCGAGACCGCGTAGGCGTGGCACACCGGGTGCAAAGACGGGCGTTTCGTATCGTCCGGCGGCCATAAGGTGTTGACCCGAGTCAGGTTCCGCCCGGACTGGCGCGCCAGATTGTCCCTGATGACATTTTGTCCCTCACGAGGAACCGCGAACTCCGCATCATGACGCTTCTCGCACTCGATCAAGTCACCAAGCGCTTCAACGGTATCCCCGCAGTCGACGCGGTCTCCTTCTCGGTGGATCGCGGTCAGGTCGTGGGATTTCTGGGCCCCAACGGGGCTGGGAAGTCCACCACGATGCGGATGATTACCCAATACCACGAGCCCGATCAGGGCCGCATCACGTTCGACGGCAAGCCGCTCTCGGAAGCGGGGTGTGAGGCGAAGCGTCGGGTCGGATACCTGCCGGAGAACAATCCCCTTTACGGCGACATGCTGGTGGCGGAATACCTGGGGTTCGTCGCCCGGCTTCGGGATCTCGAAGGAACCGATCGCCGGCGCGCAACCGACCATGCCGTCGCGGCGACGGGTATTGACCAGGTGTTCTACCGTCCGATCGGGGAGTTGTCGAAGGGATACAAGCAGCGGGTCGGCCTCGCCGCTGCCATCCTGCCACAGCCCGATCTGCTGGTGCTGGACGAGCCGACCGAAGGCCTCGATCCCAATCAGCGGGTAGAAATTCGCCGCCTCATCAATGCGCTGGGACAGGACCGGACCGTTCTGCTCTCTACTGCACATCCTCTCTGAAGTGCAGTACACCTGCTCCCGGCTCCTCATCATCAACCGAGGCAAGATTGCGGCGGACGGGCCGGTCTCCGATCTGGTGAGCCGGGCGGGTGGAGAGGTGCGCATTTCGGTCGAGGCGTCGGGGCAGGGAATTGCCGACGGGCTCGCGGCGCTCCCGGAGTTCTGGAATGCACTCCGCAAACGGAAAAGGAAGGACGGGTGAGCCTCGATTCTTACCGCCAGCGCCGAGCATGATCTCCGGCCGGAGATCTTCAGGCTGGCTTTATCCAGGGGATGGATCCTGTACGAATTGCATCAGGAAGCCGGGAGCCTGGAAGATCTGTTCCGCCAGCTCACCGCTGCCGGGGAGGCCGCATGAAGGCGGTCTGGACCGTAGCTCGGCGAGAGCTCAAGGCGATGTTCGACACCCCGACCGGCTATGTGCTGCTGGTCGTCTTCATCGTCGCCAATTCGTTCCTGTTCTTCCGGCAGGCGTTCCTCTCGAGCACGGCATCGCTCCGGCCGATGCTGGATCTTCTGCCGTGGCTCTACCTGTTCTTCGTGCCTGCGGTCGCCATGCGGAGCCTGGCGGAGGACACCAGGACCGGTCTGCTCGAGGTCATACTCTCGCAGCCTCTCACCGAGCTCGAGCTGCTGCTGGGCAAGTACCTCGGCACCGTGCTCTTCCTCGGTGTGGCGCTGCTCTGCACCCTGCCGATTCCGCTCGCACTGGCGGTCGGCGCCGACCTGCAGTGGGGCCCGATCGTGGCCCAGTACGTCGGCTCGATGCTGCTCGGCGCGGGCCTCGCCGGCGTGGGTGTCTGGGCCTCGTGCCTCACTCGAAGCCAGATCACGGCGTTCATTACGGCGCTGGCCGTCTGCTTCATCCTGATCCTGGTGGGACTCAATCCGCTCATCGTCGGTCTTCCCCGCAGCTCGGGGCCGTGGCGGCTCGGTTGGGCGTGCTCTCTCACTTCGACAACATGGGCCGCGGCGTCATCGATCTGCGTGACGCGGTGTATTTCGTTTCGCTGGCCGGTGTCTTTCTGGTCCTGGCTTATGCCGCGCTCATGGGACGCAAGCTTGCCCCGGCGGGCAGCGCTCGCGGGCGCCTTCGGCTCGGTGCACTGCTTCTGGTCGGCACTCTCGTCGTGGTGAATCTGCTGGGGAGCTACATCGGCGGGCGTCTCGATCTCACTCCGGGACGGGCCTACACCCTGAACAAGGCGACCCGGGAGATTGCGGGCGGACTGCAGGACATCGTCACCATCAAGGTGTTCGCCTCGAAGGAGCTTCCATCCGAAGTGGCGCTGATGCAGCGCGATCTCGACGATCTGCTTTCCGACCTGCGCGCTGCAGGCAAGGGGAAAATCCGGGTCATCGAACGCGATCCGGCGGACGATCCCGCGCTGCGGAGCGAGGCGCAGTCGCTGGGCATTCAGCCGGTGCAGTTCAACGTGGTGGGCAAGGCTGAGCTTCAGGTAAAGGAGGGGTACTTCGGCCTCGCGATACAGTATGCCGATGGTGTCGAGCAGATCCCCTTCATTCAGCACACTGATGACCTGGAGTACCGGCTCGCTTCATCGATCCGGGCGCTCACCCGGGCCAAGAAGCCGGGCATCGGAATCGTCGCCGCGCCGGATTACCAGCGCCAGGGGACGGGCTTCGGCGTGCTCGAAGACCAGCTGAAGAAGAGCTACGACGTCCGGAGCGTCTCTCTGGCGGACTCGACCCAGCCGGCGGCGGATCTCTCCACCCTGGTTCTCACCGGATCTCCCGACTCCTTGCCGGCTCCGACGCTCGCCCGGCTCCGCGCCTTCCTGGATCGGGGCGGCAGTGTCCTGGTGCTGGCGGCCGGTGCCGAGGTCTCGCCGCAGGTTCCCCGCGCCATGACTCGGGCGCCGGTGTGGAATGACTTGCTCAAGCCCTACGGGCTGCAGATCCGCGCCGACATGGTGTACGACCTCGCCGCCAACCAGATCGTTCCCTTGCCGAGCGACATGGGCCAGGTGCTCCAGCCCTATCCACTCTGGCTCCGCGCAAGGCCGACCAGCAGTGTCATCGGTGAGGGCGTGGGCGAGGTGTTCCTGCCATGGACCAGCAGCATTGATACGACTGGCGCCAAGGGTTCGGTGACGCCGCTCCTCCTCACGAGCAACGCAGCGGGGGTCGCGGAGCAGGAGGTGGATATCTCGCCGACCCGGGAATTCCCGCCGGTCGATCTCAAGACCCGCATTCTCGCTGCCACCTCCTCCCTGTCGGCCAAGGACAGCACGGCACCCAAGGGACGAGTGGCTGTCGTCGGCAGCTCCGATTTCGTCTCGGACCGCTACGCCTCCCGCGCCACGCCGAACGTGGTCTTCACCCTGAACGCGATCGACTGGCTGGCGCAGGACGAAGCGCTCATTGCCATTCGTAGCCGTGACCGGCGGCCTCCACCGCTCGTGTACTCAAGTCCCGCGCTCCGCGAGGGTGTGAAGTACGCCAACGTCATTCTCCTGCCCGTGCTGATCGTGCTCGGTGGCACGATTCATCTTCTCCGTCGCCGGCGGCAGGCCCAGCAACCGTACCGGCAGCTCTCGCCCGCTTCGGAGGCAGCATGAGCGCCAAACAGCTGCTTCGAATCGCGCTGGTGTTACTCGGTGCGATCGCGCTCTGGGGTGCTCTCGCCGTGGCAAAAAGTCTCGGCAGGAACGTCCGTCGCGCATGGTACTTCCGTGCTCGACAGCGCGTCCATCAACCGGATCGACATCCGCAAAGGCGCCGACTCGGTAGTGTTGATCAAGTCCGCGACCGGCTGGACGGTGAACGGCTGGACCGCGGCTCCCGCGGAAATGAGTGACTGGTTTACCGCTCTGGCCGATACGAATGCCCGGAGCGATCTCGCCGCCCAGAGCGAAGCCCTGCACCAACGACTCGGCGTGGACAGCGCCGGGCGGAAGGTGGTTCTGCAGGCCGGCGATAAGACGCTGGCAACGCTCGTGGTCGGGAACCGAGGGCCAGACTTCGAAGGGATCTACGTTCGCCGCGTGGAGTCGCCCGAGGTGTATCTCTCCCATGCCAGGTGGGCCGAGATGGCTGGCCGCGCGGCCGATGAATGGCGAGACAAGCAGATCGCGAAGGTGGCAGCCGACAGCATCAAGGAAATCGCCGTCACCCGGGCTTCCGGGAAGTTTACCGTGATCAAGGACGGCGGTTGGAAGTTCAAGTCGGGAGGCTCAGGGACGCCGGACAGTGCGGCCTCGGCCCGCTTCGCCGCGGCCTTTGGCGATCTCCACGCCATGGGTTTTGCCAATCCCGCACTCGCCGACACGCTGCGTCACGCCAAGCCCTGGCGTAGTGTTCGGGTGACCAATGCAGCCGGCGCTACGCTACTCTCAGTGGCACTCGATTCGACCGCGGCTGGATTCTGGCTTCGGCCTGATAGCGGTGGCGTCGTGTATCGGGTTGATCAGTCGGTCACCGAGGCGATTGCACCGGCGGCTTCAGCACTTGACGCCAGCCAAAGACTCGCGAATAGGTATTGGGTGTGGGTGGTGGGTGGTGGGAAGTCGAATCGTCTCCCCACTACCTACAACCCTACCACCCACTACCCATTCCGCCACCACCTCCACCACTTCCTCTCCGTCGTCACTGGCGCCGACTTGGAATCCCGCAGATAGCCCGACGGCACCTTGATCTCGCCGGTCGGCCGAGTCCTGGCCGCGATGTCGATGAGATCCTCGAGTAGTGTCTGTGCCTTCGGATAGCGGTCGTCGGGATGCTTGGCGAGCAGCTTGAGAACGATGCGCTCGAACCGCTTGGAGATCTCCGGCCGGCGCGCTCGGGGTGGCTCGGGTGGCGTCTCCACGTGCATGCGCGCCAGCTCGAACCAATCTTTCGATCTGAACGGCAGGTCCCCGGTCGTCGCGCGGTACAGTGTGATCCCCAGCGAATAGAGATCCGAGCGCCCGTCGAGCGGCCTCCCCTGTGCCTGCTCGGGCGAGATGTAGGCCGGTGTGCCGATCGTCATGTTGAATCCGCTCGCGGCCACGTAACCGCTCACCGCCCGCGCCACGCCGAAATCGGTGAGTACCGGTCTCCCGTCTTCGGCGAAGAGGATGTTGTCCGGCTTGATATCGCGATGCACGATATCCTGGTCATGCGCAAAGCCGAGCGCCTCGGCGACACCGACCGCGATGGGGACCACATCCGATTCCGCCATCACCGGCTCCCGCTGGTTTCGGGCGGCGAGGCTGTCGGGATAGAGGTCCATCACGAAGAAGACCATTCCCTCCTCAGTCCCGACCTCTTCGATGTGAACGATGTTGGGATGTCGTAATCCTGCGCGCGAGAGAGGCCTCCTGCCGGAACCGGGTTTCGAAGGCCGGGTCCGACCCATACCTGTGCTTTAAGACTTTGAGCGCAAATGACTTACCGTCGTCCCGCCGGGCGTGATACACCCAAGCGAAACCTCCCTGACCCTGGAGTTCGGTGAGTTGGTAGCGGCCGAGTTGGGTTCCGGGGGCGGGTGCGTCGGTCTGCATTCCGGGGTTGCCGGTGAGGTTGGTGAGGGGTTATTTTGTTGTGCTACTTACGAATAGCGTACACGACGCAGGCCCTCGCGACACCGCAAGAGGATACACGAGGAATGGGCTTTGACAAGCAGGCGATCATCGCCAAGCAGCGGCTCCACGACAGCGATACCGGTTCCGCCAAGGTGCAGATCTCGCTCCTGACCGAGCGGATCAACTCACTAACCGATCACTTCCGCACTCACCCCAAGGATCACCACGGTCGCCGGGGTTTGCTCAAGATGGTCGGGACCCGCCGTCGCCTCCTCAACTACCTCAAGCAGAACGATCTCGCCACGTACCGGACCCTGATCGACGCATTGGGTCTCCGACACTAACGCGATATCAAGGGCCAGGGGCGTCTCGACCGGCACGTCGGGACGCCCTCGACGCATTTGGGTGCTTCTCACCTGGAAAGAATCGAGTTTGTGACTGTACACAGGATTGAAACCACGTTCGCGGGCCGCCCCCTCATTCTCGAAACCGGGCGCCTCGCCAAGCAAGCCGCCGGATCGGCCTTCCTCCAGTTCGGTGATACCGCGGTCCTCGCCGCCATCACCGTCGCCTCCACCGGCTCCTCCCTCCCGTTCTTCCCCCTCACCGTCGAGTATCGCGAAAAGACCTACGCCGCGGGCAAGATCCCGGGTGGGTTCCTGAAGCGTGAGGGGCGGCCGTCGGACAAGGAAATCCTCGCGAGCCGGGTGATCGACCGCTCGATCCGCCCGCTCTTCCCCGAGGGCTTCAAGAACGAGGTCCAGGTCTTCGTGACCGTCCTCTCCGCCGACCAGGAAAACGATGCCGACGTCCTGGGCGTCGTCGCCGCCTCGGTGGCACTCAGCATCTCGCCGGTGCCGTGGAACGGACCGCTCGCCGCGGTGCGGGTAGGCCGGGTCGATGGCAACTGGATTCTCAATCCGACCTTCCAGCAGCTCGAGTTTTCGAGCGTGGACGTGACGGTCAGCGGCAGCGCTGATTCGATCATGATGGTGGAAGGCGGCGCGCTCGAAGTGTCGGAGGCCGAGATGCTCGAGGCGCTCAAGGTGGCCCAGAAGGGCCTCAAGGAAATGCTGGGCAACGAGCAGAAGGTGATTTCCAAGGCCGCGAAGGAGAAGCTGAGCTGGACCAAGGATGCTCCGGACGAGGCGACTGGTCAAGCGGGTGGTCGAACTGGCCGAGGCCGAGATGGCCAAGGTCATCAACGCCAAGGACAAGCACGCCCGGGCGGCCAATGCGGAGGCGCTCAAGCAGAAGACGCTGCAAGCGCTCGCGGTCGAGTTCCCCGAGGCAACCCGCCAGATCGCGAGCCAGATCGAGGACATCGAGTATCGCGTGATGCGGGCCCAGGTGCTGGAGAAGGGTGAGCGGGTCGACGGCCGCGACACCGACACGGTGCGTCCCATCGTGATCGAGACCGGCTTCCTCCCCGGACCCATGGTTCCGCCCTGTTCCAGCGCGGCGAGACCCAGGCCCTCGTGGCCGTCACCCTCGGCACCGCCGATGACGAGCAGCGGATCGACAGCATCGATCACGCGGGTGAGGCGACCAAGTCGTTCATGCTGCACTACAACTTCCCACCCTACTCGACCGGCGAAGTGAAGCCGGTCCGGGGACTCAGCCGCCGCGAGATCGGACATGGGGCGCTGGCCGAGCGGGCGTTGCAGCCGCTGCTGCCGGACTACGAGAAGTTCCCGTACACCCTGCGCGTCGTCTCGGAGATCCTCGAGTCGAACGGCTCGTCCTCGATGGCGACCGTCTGCGGTGGCACCCTGGCGCTGATGGATGCCGGCGTGCCGATCAAGGCTTCCTGCGCCGGTGTCGCGATGGGCCTGATCAAGGAAGGGAAGAAGGTCGCCATCCTCACCGACATTCTCGGCTCAGAGGATCACCTCGGCGACATGGACTTCAAGGTGGCCGGGACCACGCAGGGCATCACCTCGATTCAGATGGACATCAAGATCGAGGGACTCGACCTCAAGATCATGGAAGAGGCACTGGAGAAGGCCCGGAAGGGCAGGATGCACATCCTGTCGGAAATGTCGAAGGCGCTGCCTTCCGCCCGGCCCGATCTCTCCAAGTATGCGCCGCGCATCATCACCATGATGGTGAAGCCGGACAAGATCGGCGACATCATCGGTCCCAAGGGCAAGACCATTCGTGGGATCCAGGATCAGACCGGTGCCAAGATCAGCATCGAGGATTCCGGGCTGGTCACCATTGCCGCCGTTGGTGGCGAGGCGGGGAGAAGGCCCGCCAGATGATCGCCGCAATGGTCGAAGAGCCGGAAGTGGGGAAGGTTTACGAGGGCCCGGTCAAGAGCACGACCGCCTTCGGCGCATTCGTGGAAATCATGCCGGGGGTCGAGGGCCTGCTGCACATCAGCGAGCTTCAGCACGGTCGCACCGAGAAGACCGAGGACGTGGTCAAGAAGGGCGACGTCGTCAAAGTGAAGCTGCTGGAGGTTGATGAGAAGGGCCGAATGAGGCTGTCGCGGAAGGCGCTCCTCACGAAGGAGTAGCAGCCGCGTGGAAACCGTCCAGCTCGACACCGGCCTCCACAGTACCCGGGCACCCAACGGCCTCACGGTCCTCACCGAGGTCCTGCCCGGGGTCCGTTCCGCCGCGGTGGGCGTTTGGGTCAGGTCCGCCAGCGCCCACGAGCCGCGCGCCAAGATGGGCGTATCCCACCTGCTCGAGCACATGGTGTTCAAGGGGACCGAGCGCCGGAACGCCAGGGAGCTCGCGCTCGAGCTCGAGGTCCGGGGCGGTTCCCTCGATGCCTATACCAGCCGCGACCACACCCACTACCAGGCTCACGTTCTCGATCAGAACCTGCCCGAGGCGGTCGATGTCCTGACCGACCTGGTGCACCGTCCCTTGCTCCGGGCCAGCGATCTCGACTTGGAGCGGAACGTGGTGCTGGAGGAGATCTCCACGGTGGAGGACACGCCGGATGATCTCGTCTTCGAGCTGTTCTCCGAACGGCTGTGGCCCGAACATCCCTACGGCTACTCGATCCTGGGCACGCGCGACACCGTCAGCGCCCTGGGCCCCGGCGATCTCCAGGCCCTCCATCGGGCCGGGTACTATCGCGGCAACTGCGTGGTTGCGGCGGCGGGCTGTCTCCAGCATGATCGTGTCCTCGAATTGCTCGAGCACGAGGGCTGGTTCGCCGGCGGCACTGCCGAGCCGCCTCTCCCGCCAGTGGCTTCGGTGCCGGCGGTCCGCGGTGCCGACGTCAGCATCGCGCGGGATTCGAACCAGACTCATCTGGTCTTCGGCTCCGACACCTTCCCTTACCGGGACCGCCGTCGGTTCGCTCTCTCGATCGTGACCAACGTGTTCGGGGGCGGGATGTCGAGCCGGCTGTTCCAGTCGATCCGCGAAGAGCTGGGCCTGGCCTACGGGGTCTACGCCTATCAGCAGTTCTTCCAGACCGCGGGAATTGCGGGAGTGTACGTCGGTACCCAACCCGCGACGGCCGCGCAGGCGGAGGAAGCGATTCGCGCCCAGTATCGTCGCCTGGCGAATGAAGGACTCCCGGCCGACGAGCTGGCAAGCGGCAAGCAGCAGCTCAAGGGGCAGTTGATGCTGTCGTTGGAGAGCCCGGCCAGCCGGATGAATCGTCTGGCCAGCATCACCCTGCACGGCGAGCCGTATCGCAACCTCGAAGCGCTCCTGGCTGAGATCGATGCGGTCACGGTTGACCAGGTCGCGGCGCTCACTGCTGAGTATTTCGATCCGGATCGACAGACAGTTGTAAGGCTGGGACCAAATTAGGTGGTGGGGAGTGGGTGGTGGGTAGTGGGGTCATGCCGAAGCATCCCGGACTCCCCACAACCTACCACCTACCACCCACAACCACTTTCAAAACACGACGACCCCGACCGCGAGCGACCCATGATCATCGGCGTCCCCAAGGAAATCAAAACCAACGAGAACCGCGTTGCGCTGGTGCCTGCTGGCGCCGAATCGTTTGTCGGACTGGGACACACGGTCTACGTGGAGAAGGGAGCCGGGGTCGGCAGCGGATTTACCGACGAGGCCTATGTCGAGGCCGGCGCCAAGCTGCTCCCCACCGCCGACGAGGTCTGGGACAAGGCGGAGATGATCATCAAGGTCAAGGAGCCGATCGCGGTGGAGTATCCCCGCATGCGCGCCGGCCAGGTGATCTACACCTACTTCCACTTCGCAGCCGATGAGGCCCTGACGAAAGCGGTGGTGAAGTCGGGTGCCATTGCGGTCGCCTACGAAACCGTCCAGCTGCCCAGCGGCGAGCTTCCGCTACTCACGCCCATGTCGGAAGTCGCCGGGCGCATGGCGGTGCAGGAGGGTGCCAAGTACCTGGAGAAAGTCTTCGGCGGAAGCGGCATTCTGCTCGGCGGAGTGCCGGGTGTGGCCCCGGGCGAAGTGGTCATTATCGGCGGCGGTGTCGTCGGAATCAACGCCGCGAAGATGGCGGCCGGTCTCGGCGCACACGTCACGATTCTCGATATCTCGCTCGACCGGTTGCGCTACCTGGACGATGTGCTGCCGGCCAATGTGGACACTGCCTACTCGAACCGGCACAACATTCTTGCCTGTATCCGCCGGGCCGACCTCGTGGTGGGAGCGGTGCTTCTGCCGGGTGCCAAGGCCCCACACCTGGTCAAGCGGGCTGACCTCAAGCTGATGAAGCCGGGCTCGGTGATCGTGGACGTCGCGGTGGACCAGGGCGGTTGTGTCGAGACCATCAAGCCCACGACCCACGAAGACCCGACCTACTTCGTGGATGGCATCCTCCACTACGCCGTAGCCAACATGCCGGGCGGAGTCCCCCGAACCTCCACCCTGGCTCTCACCAACGCGACGCTCCCCTACGGACTCAAGCTCGCGAAGCTGGGCTGGAAGAAAGCCTGCGCCGCCGACCCGTCCCTCAAACTCGGCCTCAACGTGGTCGAGGGGAAAGTGGTGTATCCGGGAGTGGCGGAGGCGTTTGGGTTGGCGCTAGTTCCGTGGATTCAGTTCTTTAGCGGCGAGCGGGGCGGACAAGCGGACAGGCGGTCACATCGGTTCTGACCGCCCCGACCGCTCTTACCGACTCGTCCGACCTGTTCGCCCCGACCGCCCTGACCACCATGATCGACATCCAATTCACGCGTCTCCAGCACGGCGAAGGTCTCCCCGTCCCCAACCGGGCGACCGAAGGGGCGGCCGGCTACGACGTCGTCAGTGCGGACGACGGCGATCTGGCTCCCTTGAAAGGAAGCTCTTCCGGAGCGGCTTTCGGCTGGCCATTCCGGCGGGGTACGAGTGCCAGGTACGGCCCAGGTCCGGACTGGCGCTCAAGCACGGCATCAGTTTGCCCAACACGCCGGCCACGATCGACAGCGATTATCGCGGCGAGTTGATGATCGCGCTGATCAACCTGAGCCGGGAGCCGTTTCAGGTGACTCGGGGATGCGAATTGCCCAACTGGTCTTCGCCCGGGTGGCCGACGCCGCCTTCCGGGAGGTGGAGGAGCTGCCCAGTTCAGCCCGCGGTGAGGGTGGATTCGGCAGTACCGGAACTGGACGGTTGGTTGGGTGACCTGGAGCCCCCTTGGTGACCCAGCGCACCGACCCGGCGGGCCTAAGCCTAACTTGTCGTCTTGTCCCATCTTACAGCCTCCGTTAGCTTACCCGCACCACCCGCTTCCCTGGCTCCGGAATGAAGTTTTCTCAGCTAAAATTTGGCGCTTTTCTGCCCGCCAATGAGATCGCTGTCGATCTCGGCACCGCGAACACTGCTGGTGTATGTAAAGGGCGAAGGCATCGTCCTGAACGAGCCATCAGTGGTCGCGATTGAAAAGTCCACCGGGACGACCGAAGGGCTACGGGCTTGAAGCGAAGCGCATGTTGGGCCGCACACCGGACAACATCGTCGCGGTGCGTCCGCTGAAGGACGGCGTCATCGCCGACTTCGACGTGACCGAGAAGATGTTGCGCTACTTCCTGAAGCAGATCATCGACAAACACGTTTTCAAAGTGCGCCCCAAGGTGATCGTGTGCGTGCCGTCCGGCATCACCGAGGTGGAGCGCCGCGCGGTGCGCGACTCGGCCGAGACCGCGGGCGCCAAGCAGGTGCACATGGTGGCGGAACCGATGGCTGCCGCGATCGGCGTGGGGCTGCCGGTCGAGACGCCCACCGGTAACATGGTGATCGACATCGGCGGCGGGACCACCGAAATCGCGGTGATCGCGCTGTCCGGCATCGTCTCCGACACGTCGATCAGAGTCGGTGGCGACGAGCTGGATCAGGCCATCGTGCAGTTCATGCGGAAGAACTACAACCTCCTGGTCGGCGAGCCGACCGCGGAAGCGATCAAGATCAAAATCGGCTCCGCTGCTCCAGTAGGAGAGGAGCGGGAGATGGAAGTGAAGGGCCGCGACCTCGTCTCGGGCATTCCCAAGACGGTGCGGGTCCATTCCAGCGAGATCCGGGAAGCGGTGCAGGAGCCGATTCAGCAGATCGTGGACGCGGTGCGGCGCGCGCCTCGAAATCACGCCGCCCGAGCTTGCGAGCGACATCGTAGACCGTGGCATCATCATGACCGGCGGCGGCGCGCTGATCCGGGGGCTGGACATCCTGCTCGCGCAGGAGACCGGGCTGCCGATCCATGTCGACGAAGATCCGCTGACGTGTGTGGTTCGCGGGGCGGGCCGGATCCTCGACGACTTCGAAAAGTACCGCAGCGTCCTTTCGCTCTGATCATGGCGGGGACGGATCGTTCTCTCTCCCGCCACGATACACTCCTTCTCCTCGTGTGTGTGGGATTATCGGTGGGGGCGCTCTCCGCGCCTCCCGCCGTGGGCGACGCCATCGCCACTGGCGTGCGCCAGACCATCCTGGTTCCCTTCCTGTGGTTGCAGAAGCGCGCCGAGGAATCACGCACCAGCCGCGCGGTGGTGGAGAATCTCCGGGCCGCGCACGACTCCGCCGCGATCCTCGTCCAGGCGCTGCCAGCGCTCGAAGAGGAGAACGCCCGGCTCCGCGCTCTGCTCGGTCTCGGCCAGCGGCTCACGACGCCTTATGTCGCGGCCGAGGTGCTCCACCAGTCGCTGCCGACCGATGGACGGACTCCTGATCCCTCGGCGGGATCGGATGCCGGGGTGCACCCCTACGATCCCGTCGGTCTCGACCAGAAGGCCTGATTGGAGTGGTGCGGACGGTGGAGAAGGACCAGAGCGTCGCGATGACCTGGGCCCATCCGGAGTTCCGCGCCAGTGCCTACGCGGTCCCCGGCGACGTCTTCGGCATCGTGGCCCCCTCGGTGCAGATCTCGGGCAGCGAGATGCTGCTTCAGCTCCGTGGTGTCGCTTACCGTGACTCAGTCCCGACCGGAACGGCGGTAGTCACCTCCGGCCTTGGCGGCGTGTATCCCCGGGGCTGCCGGTGGGAACCGTAATCAGCCACGCCGAAGAAGCCGCAGGCTGGGAACGAGTCTATCTCATTCGCCCGGCGGCGAACCCGGAGCTAGTGACCCACGTTCTCATCCTGCGCAGACCCGGTCCGGAATCGGTCGCTCCCGCGTTTCATCCGGATTCGCTCCCGTGATCATCCTGCGCTCCGATCGCAGGCGGCTGCTGCTCGCGCTCGGCCTCCTGCTTCTGCTGCACTTCACGTTGCGGCCGAGATTCGGCCATCCGGAGTCGGCTCCCGATTTCCTCCTGCTGGCGTTGCTGGTCTTTCGATCCGGAGCCGGCCGGGTGCCGCGGCCGTCATGGGATTCATCGTCGGCGTGCTGGGGGACTCGCTCACTCCGGCCCGATTCGGTGCCGGCGCCCTGGCCCACACCGTGGTGGGCTATCTCACCGCCTGGGGCAGGGCAGTATTTTTCGCCGATAACCTGATGGTGAACGGTGCCGGTGTTCTTCGCCGGCACCTGGTTGCGCAATCTGATCGTATTGATGGCCAGCGGTGGTCCGGGCGACGGCCTGATGCGGCAACTGTTGATCTGGTCTCCTCTGCAGTCGCTCACCACGGCGATCAGCGGCGCAATCTTCCTCTCCTTGTTCCGACGCTGGCTGGATATCAGGCTCGAGGAATGAAGGAATTCCATTCGTTCCGGGTTCACGAACGGGCCACCGGCGCTCGCCTGGTGATCGTCGGCGTGTTCCTGCTGCTGGTCGGCGCCTTCTTCCGCACCCAGGTCCTGGACTACGACCGGTTCCGTCTCCGGGCCGAGAGCAACCGCCTGAGACCGGTGCCGCTGCAGCCGGCTCGCGCACGATCTACGATCGCCAGGGGCAGATCATCGCGGAGACGGTTCCCGGCTATTCGGTCGCATTGCTGGCGTCATCGAGCGATTCAATACGCCAGGTCCTGGACCGGTTCAACAAGATCGTGCCGCTCGATTCGGACGCGGTCGAAACGGTGCTGAACCGCTACCTGGTAGCTCGCTATCAGCCAGCGCTGGTCTTGGGCAATGCCTCTCGGGAGCAGGTATCGCGGCTGGAAGAGCACCGCGCCAGCCTGCCGGGTCTCGTCATCCAGTCGGAGCCTCGACGAGTGTATCCGAGCTCGCGCGCTGTCTCCCACCTGGTGGGCTATGTCGGTGAAGTGACGCAGGCCGATCTCGACAACAGCCGCTACGCAAATGCCCGACTGGGTACCGTTGTGGGGCGGTCGGGACTGGAGCAGGAGTACGACGATACGCTGCGGGGATTCCCGGGGTCCGCTACATCGAAGTGGACGCTCGCGGCCGTCTGGTGAGAGAGCAGGGTGCAGCGCCGCCGCTTCCACCGGTGGCCGGCCGGTCTCTTCGCACGACGATTGATATGCCGCTGCAGCTCTTCATCGACAGTATCTGGCCGCCGGGAATCAGCGGCGCCATGATCGCCATGACGCCGGACGGCCAGATCCGCGCGCTGTATTCGACGCCGAGTTACGATCCCAATTCCTTCGTCGGCGGGATCTCCTCATCGGAGTGGCGGAGTCTCAACACCGACCCGACTCTTCCGCTTCTCAACCGGGCGCTGCAGGTCCGGTATCCGCCGGGATCGCCCTTCAAGCTCGCGACCGCGGCGATGGCGCTGAAGCGCGGCCTGGTGGACCTGCACACGCATATGCCGGTCCCCTGCCGTGGGGGAATGCAGTACGGCAACCGCTATTTCAAATGCTGGAGCAGGACCGGTCACGGCTCGCTCGACCTGGTTGGGGCAATCGCGCAGAGCTGCGACGTCTATTTCTACCAGCTCGGCCTTCGACTCCAGCTCCACGCCCTGCTGGAAGATGGCGTGAAGATGGGCTTCCGGGACCGGACCGGCATCGATCTTGTCAACGAGGTCACGCCGATTTATCCCGGCTCCACCGCCTACTACGACAAGACCTACGGCCCACGCGGCTGGAGCAATGCGGTGATTCTCAACCTCTCCATCGGACAGGGCGAGAATACCCAGACGCTGATCAACATGCTGAAGTTCTACAGCGCGCTGGCCGGCGCCGGCAAAACCGCGACACCCTATCTGGTGCATCCCGATTCGGCGGCAACCTTCGATTTGGGACTCACTCCAGACCAGCTCGAAGGCCTGCGTACGGCGCTGATCGCCGTGGTGGAGCGAGGCACGGCCGCCCGGAGCCGGCGGGCCGATCTCCAGATCGCAGGGAAAACCGGAACCGCCCAGAATCCCCACGGCAAGGACCATGGCTGGTTCATCGGCTTTGCTCCAGCCGAGAAACCGGAAATCATTGTCGGCGCGATCTTCGAGTTCGGCGAGCATGGAACCGTCGTTGCGCCGTACGTCGTGCGAGCGATCAGCCGCTACCTGTTGGGACCCGACTCCACTGGGACCAAGCCCATCATTCGGATCATCGCTCCCGAGGACTCGGCGCCCCGCGAAGTCGAAGTGCGGCCAGCGCCCGTAGCGCCCACTGATTCACTGCTGGTGCCCAGAGTGGTTACACCTCCGCCGCCCCAATGAGAAGCCTCGGACCCGATCGCCCGCTTCTGATTGTGACCGTGCTGCTCGTGCTGTTCGGTCTCCTGATGCTTTATTCGGCGGGGCAGACCGACGTGCCGGTCCTGGCCGCCGAAGGGGCCTGGAAGCGGCAGCTGATCTGGCTGGGGGCGGGAGCGGTTCTCGCGGCACTGGTGTTCCGCCTGTCGCCCCGGCTGCTCGAATGGGCCGCGCTTCCACTCTACATCTTCTCGCTCGCACTGCTCGCCGTCACCCTGGTCATCGGGCGCGGAGCGGGAACCGCCGCGAGCAGCAAGAGCTGGATCTACATCGGTGGGCATGCCGTCGGACAGCCGGCCGAGCTGGCCAAGATAGCGGTCGTACTCATGCTGGCTCGTTATCTCTCGAGCCGGCGCGAGGCGCCCGCCAGCCTGCGGGAACTCGTGGGCCCATGCCTCCTTGCCGGGGTACCAGCGCTGCTGGTCCTCAAGCAGCCTGACTTGGGAGCGCCCTCGTGTTCGGGGGGTATCCTGTTCGCGATGCTGTATTGGGCCGGCGTCAAGCCATCGTTGCTGTTCATGCTGGCGTCTCCAGTGGTGAGCCTGCTCCTCGCCTTCACCATCTGGACCTGGGTCACCTGGATGGCGATCCTGATCACCCTGATGATCATTTGGCGTCCGTATGTCGCCGAAGCAGCGGCCGTGGCGGTGCTCAACGCTGTGATGGGTTTCGTCGCGATTCCCATCTGGCGGCGACTCGAGCCCTACCAGCAGAATCGCCTCCTCACGTTTCTCAATCCTGAGGTTGATCCGCAGAAGGCGGGCTATCACGCCATTCAGTCCAAGGTGGCGATCGGTTCCGGCGGCTGGTTCGGCAACGGGTTCCTCGAAGGCCCCCAGAAACGGCTCGCGTTCCTCCCGGCCCAGCACACCGATTTCATCTTCTCGGTGGTCGGAGAGGAACTGGGCTTCCTCGGCGTCCTGGCCGCGCTGGTCCTGTTCCTGATTTTCTTCCTCGTCCTGCTCCGGATCGCCCGCCGGGCGGTGGATCCCTTTTCCAGCCTGGTGGTCTTCGGGTTGACCGGCCTCTTCGGCACCCACGTCTTCGAGAACGTGGGGATGACAGTCAACCTGATGCCCATCACCGGGATCCCGCTCCCCTTCTTCTCCTATGGCGGATCCTTCCTGCTGGCTTCCTCCATCAGTCTTGGACTGGTGCTCCGGGCGGCCTGGGACGCCAGATTGGCAGGCTATGTCGATGTGTAGTAACGAGTTAGAAGAAAGGGGTGGCGCGAGCCGAAGGTGCTACCCAGATTAGGTGGATATGGATGCTGCCCTTAAGACCTCCCCTAACCCCCGACAGGTCCATGGCTCGCATGGCGTGGTTTAGGAAGGAGAAGAAGCCGCGGCAGTCCACCAGGGAGCGCGCTGGAGATTCCGGCGGATGCCTGGGAAAAATGCGACGCCTGCGCCACATAGATCTCCGAGAAAAGTTCGAACGCGCGCTCAATGTCTGCCCTGAGTGCAGGCCACCGCCGGTTTACGGCGGAGGAGTACATCGAGCTTTGACCGACGACGGAAGTTGGCGGGAGCTCATGGCGACCTTCGCTCGGAGGATCCGCTCGGTTTCGAGCATTACCCCGACCGTCTCAAGGCGGCCAACAAGAAGGCCGGTCACGCCGACGCGATGTACGCCGGCACCGGCCGGCTCGATCGGGTCCCGCTCAACCTCGGCGTCATGAACTTCAGCCTTCATGGGCGGTTCAATGGGCTCCGTGGTAGGCGAGAAGATCACCCGGCTGGCCCGGCGCTCGGCTGAGAAACGCATTCCGCTCATTCTGGTCTCCGACTTCGGGCGGCGCCCGGATGCAGGAAGGGTGTCTTTTCCTTCATGCAGATGGCGAAGGCCTCGGCCGCGATCGCCCAGACTCTACCAGTTGTCGATCCCCTCACATCAGCATCCTCACCAATCCGACGACGGGCGGCGTCTCCGCTTCCTTCGCGATGCAGGGCGACGTGATTCCTGGCGGAACTGGAGCGGTGATAGGTTCGCCGGTCAGCGGGTTATCAAGCGAGACCATCGGGCAGGATCTCCCAGAGGGATTCCAGACTGCGGAGTTCCTGCTGGAGAAGGGCCAGGTCGACGACGTGATCCCCGGGCGTCACTCGGGAAACCCACGGCCGCGCCTGCTGACGGCGGGGGCAGAGGCCGCACGAGAGCCGGCGGGTAGAGCGGGTAGAATGGTTGGTCTGTAAGTTGAGCGCCATCGAGCCGTACGCCAGCCAAAGCCTCAAGCGGATTGCCGCCTGAGGCTCTTTGTACGGCCTATGGCTACGGCCCAGGCTGATGGAGTGTTAGCGGAACCGGAAAATGAATCGGATGCTCATAGAACACCGGCTCGAATAAGGGCCGCCCCGGCATCCGCCATGAACGCCTGCTTCAAATCGTCGGGCATCCGGCGATCGATTTCCCTGGCCAGTTCCCGCGCCTCTTCGATTCGCCCGGCAAGCTTGCCCCGCGCCACTTCGCACGCGCCGAATAGCACCCACCAGTACTGACCGTCCTCCTCGCGCTCTGATGATGTCGAGCGGGAAGAGATTGCAGATGAGCGGGCGATCCTCGCATGCCGCGCAGCCCTTACTGGGACCCAGATAGAACGGACAGCGGCAGCCCTGGCGGTTGAGACGTGAGCCGCCGCCCTTCCGCATACACCCGCCGGCCGCTCTCCACGGCTCCGCACGCTCCTGGGCGAGAGGTAGACCACGCTCACTCGCACCTCTCGCACTCGGGGCAGAGGGTGTAGCCCTCGGTGAGCTCCCGGAATCAGGAATTCGTCGCAATTCGGCTACAAACGGGTCGGGAAGGAAGCTGTATCGGCCCATGGTTCCGGGTCGCCGGTGGCGGTACATTGGTCGGCTTGATGACTCGCCATCAAACCTACACACCGTCCGCTCCGCCGAGAACCGGCGGGCCAACCGCGCTCGAGCTACAGCGCGGCGCTGGAATTTCTTTTCTCCTCGCGACCACACTATCAAATTCGGAGCTGGACAACACCCGTCGCGTTGCTCCACGAGCTGGGCCATCCGCACCGGGTTTTCGATCTCGGTGCGCATCAGGGGATCAACGCGGAAGGGAAGCGTCGGCACGCTGGTGGCCGAGGTGCTGCGTGAGGCCGGTCATCGGGTCGGACTCTACACCTCACCCCATCTGGTTTCGTTCCGGGAACGCGTTCAAGTCGACGGAGTGCCGATTTCCGGAGCGGCGGTTGCCATGTGGACCGAGACACCTTGGAACGGATGATCCGAAAGCGGAAGGCCACCTTCTTCGAGGCGACGGCCGCGATGCTTGCCTTGCCGACTTTGCCGCGCGGGGCGCCGAGATCGTGGTCGCCAGAGTGGGACTCGGCGGCCGGCTCGAGCCGCACCAACATCCCGATGCCGATGGTCAGTGCGGTGACCAAGATCGAGCGGGACCACATGAAGCTGCCGGCGACACGCTGGAGAAGATCGCAGATCGAGAAGGCCGGGATCGCTAAACCGGGGGTGCCCCTCGTGATCGGGGAGACGAGACCGCGTTGGTGGAGGTCTTACGAAAATCGGCGATCAAGGCGGGCGGGACGAACCGGGCGGACATTCGGGTGCTGCCGCCGGATTACCTCTGGGAAGGGGCGCTCTGGGGCTGGAAGGGCCGCATCAGCGCCGCAATGCCGGAGTAGCCCGCGCATCCTCATGCGGCACTTCCACCCGCTATCGGCCCGAGCAGGCGGCCACAAGAGCGCGGATTCGCCCGGGCGCGGGTGCCGGGGAGGTTTGATCGGCGCGGCAAATGGCTGTTCGACGTCGCGCACAACCCTGACGGGATGCGGTCGCTGGTCGCCGCGGTCGGGGATGCTCGTTTGCCGCGTCCGATCTCGCCCTCGTCTCCATTCTCGGCGACAAGGCCTGGCCGAGATGCTGGTGCGGCTCGATTCGGTGATCGATCGTGGCATCCGCACCATCGCCCCGACTGCGGCGGGAAGGGGCTGGGACATCGAACTAGGCTGCGACGCTGGCTCAAGGACCCCAACCGGCCCCACCGAAGGCTCAATGGAGCCTGGTTCCCGATTTAGTGAGGCACTGGCCCAGGTGCAGGAAGGCGCCGGGACCGTACTGGTCACCGGTTCGTTCCACACGGTTGGGGATGATGGGGCGATCAGGATGAACCTATGAACTGGCTGATTAGAAGATTGTTGGATTGCAGATTGCTGATTTGCCCAGCTCTCCGGAGCTCCGGCACCTGCCCGGATCAATCTGCAATCGGCAATCTGCAATCGACAATCGACCGCGACCTGTCTCTGTCTTTCCGCCGCCTTGTGCAACCGAGGCGCCTGCCGGCGTTCGGGACTTTTATCCAGCCGACTTCGCCTTCAACGGGCCCACTTCTGTTCAATACCTGCGCGCGCCGTTGCGGCGCAAGATTATGGATCTTGTGGAGTGGTGATGGACCACCGCCCGAACCGCTGGAGTTGTATTACGCGCGAAGCAGCGGCGCCGGGATCGTGGGTCAGCTCTACGACTTCGTGAACCAGGGAAGACGGGAGGTCGCTGCCCTCCGGCGGAGATGACCCCGACTCTGGCGCGAGTCGCCGCGGCCCAGGCCAGCTGGCTCCGCAAGCCAGATCCGCTATGGTATTCGATCCCTCTGAATGCCTCCGCTACGAACGGCAGCAGCAGCGCGGCCGGTTGCGTGAGCACTCTGCAGCTCAACTGCGACCTGATCGGCGAGCCAGGGCCGCCTGGGCGACGTGGCGGAAACCAATCGCGCCGGGCCGTTGATATCATGCGGGCCTTCT